>Ga0335075_10000063_pt1 | contig 218700 bp, 194 predicted proteins | sample Lox_Sample_24_FD_206723 | JGI IMG/M metagenome (GOLD analysis project Ga0335075, IMG submission 206723) | Soil microbial communities from Loxahatchee National Wildlife Refuge, Florida, United States - Lox_Sample_2.4 | ecosystem: Environmental > Terrestrial > Soil > Wetlands | place: USA...
GCTGCCTACGTATTACCGCGGCTGCTGGCACGTAGTTAGCCGCAGCTTCTTCTTCAGGTACCGTCATTATCGTCCCTGCCGAAAGAGCTTTACACCCCGAAGGGCTTCATCGCTCACGCGGCGTCGCTGCATCAGAGTTGCCTCCATTGTGCAAGATTCCCCACTGCTGCCTCCCGTAGGAGTCTGGCCCGTGTTTCAGTGCCAGTGTGGCCGTGTGCCCTCTCAGGCCGGCTACCGATCGTCGCCTTGGTGGGCCGTTACCTCACCAACTAGCTAATCGGCCGCGGACTCCTCTTCCAGCGCATTGCTGCTTTCCCTTCACAGGCTTATGCGGTATTAGCCCCGGTTTCCCAGGGTTATCCCCCACTCGAAGGTAGATCATCCACGTGTTACTCACCCGTACGCCGCTGTACTCAGGGATTGCTCCCCTTTCTCGCTCGACTTGCATGTGTTAAGCGCGCCGCCAGCGTTGATTCTGAGCCGGGATCAAACTCTCGTTTGATCTGTTAGAGTAATTCACCTCACCTCGCGGCAAGGCGTAATCGCTCCGGCTTTTTACTCAAAAAGTCTGACGAATTACTTCATTGCGTCCAACCAGATTGTCAAACAACTGCGCAAGCCATCAAAACGAATACGAATTGCTTCGCAAAGTTAAATGGTTGCCGGCCTCGAAAGCCGTTTGAGCCGCGCTCGACCCACCCGCATTCGATTCGGGCAAGTAGCACTCAACTCAGAAAGTGTAGGGGATTTCACCCTGGATTCGGCAGCCCCGAGCGATATGGGGATCGAACATTTCTGCGATCCGCTTGAAACCGGCCCAGTCAGGCGACCGCTCCGATCTCTCACTCACTGCCGTCGGCGGCTTCATCAACCGCCTATCTGTTACCTTATCAAGCTGTCTTGACTGTTGCAAGCCTCGCGGTCACGTTAGCGCAGCTTGGTCCCAGCCCCGCCGCCTCTACTTTCGCATGAGGCGACTCACCCAGAATATCAGAGAGGGGGATGGGGTGCAAGGAAAAAGGACAAGAGCGGTGGAAAAGAGCAGCCGACACGGGGCAACTACCCGCCCGGACCTAGCGTGGAGACAGTGCCCGCCTCCTCGATGGTCGTTAGTGGTCCGCGATACTCCGGCAGTTCACCCCTAAATTGGTCCACAAAGTCTGGCGGAAGAATGACTCGACTCACATTGTCCAGCCCAAAGCCAAGCCCACCCATGACGCGCCATTCACGTTCCATATAGTAGTTCTGCTCGTGATCGTCGGCCAGCAGAGGGTCGAAGAACTTGAGATGAGCGAACACCATGCTGTCAAGATCCGCCAGTATACCGTCGAGTTGGCCGAGGAGAGCAACTGCTGGAGGCGTTCCAGGCGGAGATCGTCTGACGGTAACCTTTCCATCCATGGGCCATGCTTCCCGGTTTACTTTCAGGAATTCGCGAAATCCACTCTGAAGGGATTGGAGATCCTTGTACAGAACATCGAACTTCTCTCCCAACGAGCGTGAGCCGATACCGGGGCACGGCGGGGGTGCTGCATTTCGCGCGACATAGAAGACCGGAGATGCACCTCGCGCGACCAAATGCTTCTTCTTGAACGCAAGCCCGAACGGGCTGTACTTGTCCATGTGAATGGATAAGTGCTCTACGGGAATATCACAGAAACAAACCGCCGCTGCGCGAACCGAAGAGTTGCTGGTCACCGGCTTGCGCCTGTCCGCGTAAACTGTTCCGCCCGCTCCGAACTCCACACGGTAGCTCGCCCTCAGATAGCGAGTCCGCATGATCTCGAGTAGAAGGCCGAACCGATCTGCCGGGTTTAAATCTTTCCCGACAAAGTGCGTGAGCTCATCCGAAACGTAACCTTGTCCCATCGTATCCATGCTACTGAAAAACGTGGATAAGCGGACCATCTATGAAATCTGGTCATCTGACCACTTCCCTGCTATCTTGATCCTATGGAGAACCGGGTCATGACCGCCACCGAGTTCAAGGCCAAATGCCTATCGGTTCTGGATGAGGTGGAAAAGAATGGCAACACGGTAACCGTCACCAAGCGCGGCCGGCCCGTAGCAAAAGTGACACGCGCTCCGAAGCGGCGCTGGAAATCCCTTGAAGGCTCCTGGGCGGCCAAGGTTGAGATCGTAGGTGATATAGTCCACGGGGATCCTGAGATTTGGGAGATCGTGAGCGATCCGCACAGATTTGATTGACACCCCAGTTCCTGCTCGATACCCACGTTGTCATCCGCTGGCTCACCACGCCGCAGCGGCTGCCGAAAGACCAGCTTCGCATCATCCGAACGGAAATTGCCAGAGCTCGGCCTCTCGCGATTGCCGCAATTACGCTGCTTGAAATTGCTGCCCTTCTGACCGGAGGAAGGACGCGGTTCAAGACGGATCCCGGCGACCTGCTGCGTGAACTGGAGGGCAGCCCCACTTTCACCATTCTGCCGATCACTTTCCAAATCGCGGCCGAATTCGCGGCTCTCGGCCATCACCTCCGGGATCCTGCCGACCGCGCCATCGTCGCGACCGTCCGCGTACACCGTCTTCGGCTCCTCACCTCCGACGAACGCATCATCGAGTCGAAGCTTGTCCCCGTGGCCGACTAACTACGACCCGGCTTCTCGGATCCTGCCAGTCACTTCCCAAATCGCGGCCGAATTCACCGCCGTCGGCCACTATCTGTCCGATCCCGCTACACCGCTCACCTTCACCGCCTTCCGCTCATGACCTCGAAAGCTCGTTCGGTTCATCACTTAAGCTGCACTGCGCCACCAGCCGGCCCTCAACACCAGCATCAGACCCGCTAGCCCAGCCAGCAGCAGCGCCTTTGTGGAAGGCTCGGGAACGCCTGGCAAATAGGACATCCCGCTCGCGGAAACATAGGAAGTCCCCGTTGTCAGGGGCACCACGTAAAAATCCACCGAGCCGGTGAATCCGGATTTGGATTGATAGTTCGTGGAACACGGGTTCGATGCGCAGGGAGATTGCATTGTGTATCCTTCGGCATTCCCAGTTGCGCTAAGCAATCCGGCGAGGGAAATTGTCGCCCCGGGATAAGTCGTAAGAATGGCCGATTGATCAAGTGGGAATTGATCGGTTGGGGGAAAGCAGCCTTCAGCGTCTCCATCGCAAAGGGCCGCGCTTAAGTTCACGCTTGAGGCCGCCGAAGGTCCGCTCGCGGCAAATCCCATTCCAACTTCTTCCAGAACTGAACCAATATAGGCATTCGACGCAGTCAAGATAAATGGGGAAATGTCCATCTCAATGCTCAATTGAACAGGTGTCGTCGGCGACAGCGTGGGAGCAACCACCGTCAAGGTATCGGTCCACGTCAACGTGACGTACGTGCCTGCGCCTGTGCCGCTGCCAAGGGAATAGTTAGACGACGAGTCCTGAAGCCTTCCCAAGTTCGCGCTCGCGTCGACCGTCGCGGCGGCGCTAAAGTGCACTTGGTTCTGGCTAAACGACGAAGAAACAGCCAATTTCTTGGAGACCGATGATGAGTTCGCGAGCGTGCCGGAATCAAACATTTGGCTGATCGATTCGGCGCCTACGACCCCCACAGTCGAGTAATCAGACACGAGTATAAGGTTGCGCCCGCTACCCGCTCCGCACCGAGCCCTCCTGCACACGCAACGAATGCCGCCGTAAGCCAAATCTTTCTGAATCTCTGCGCCATGGGCCGCCCCTCTTCACGCGCGGTTATCACAATTTCGCCGAAGGCTTAGTCTACACCTCGATTCCTGCTAATTCCCAGCACCGGCAGAACGCGAGACTGGTTCTGCAAGCCCAGAAACGCGGGATTCGTGGTGGGGAGCACGCGGTGCGCCTGGGCGTCCCCTTGAGAGCCCAAGCTCCGGCGCAGGAATTGAATAACCGATTCGACCTCCCCAGAGCAGATCTCAGGATCGGCCCAACTAAGCTGAAGAATGTTCACGAAATGGACATAATACGGTAGAAGCTGATCGCGTAAATAAAGATCAAGAGATTAGTCGAACCACATCCAGGCGCTGCTCGGCAGCAAATCCAGAAAGCGGGCGTAGGTTGAAATGACGGGGTTTTGACTTTGCTGTAGTTGTGAAATGATTTGCGCTCGTTTTGCGTCCGGCTTGGCATCGAGCGCAAGGTAAACGGCGCGTCTGAAATGGACGATCCAAGCCGGCGATCCACTCGCATAGAGAGAGTTTGAGGACTGCAGGAACGACATGTAATGCAGGACGGCGCTGGTCCGCAGCACGGGATCTTTTAAGTATTCGATCAGGGCTTCGTAGAGAACGGCTCTTTCGTGAAAATAGGCCAGCGCATCGTCTTCGTCGTTCTCTTGCCAGTTGTCAACGCTTTGAAGCAAAGCGCTTGCTTTTTCGATGTTGTCCGGATCGTCTCGAACCGCCCGGCCACGCATCATTAGATCCTTCGAACTCTGACTCTCCCAGTAAGACCGGCCGGGGCTTACGGTGATTTTTTCGATCCTAAGAGGCTTCAGAGCCGTGACCGGAAGATCCGGCACGCTCACATTGGGGTACTTGGAAATAAGCTCCGTGTAATGCGTAGACAACAACTTAGGCAAGTCGGCTGCGTCATGGCGCAAGCTGCCAGCATTGCAGGCTGTGGCCGCTTGCGAAAGCAGCAAGCTCCTCAACCCGAGAAATAACTCCCATAGCCCGGATGTATCGCCCTGCTTATCCAGCGCCTCTGCGAGCCGGCCAAAAGATGCGAAGAAATCGTTCACGATAACGTCAGTCTGGAGCACAGCCGGGTCTGGATAAACATTTTTCATTCTCAGCACGAGCATGGAGGTGAGCTCTTCGAGAAAAGCCGGCTTCAGATTGGCGCCGGCTATCAACGAAATCACTGGCGGAAGCTGGCCGACGCTGACCACGCCTGCAACCATGTTTCGAAGCAGATCGATATCTTCTCCTTTCGCTCGCGGGGTCGGGGTGAAGGCCGAGGCGAAGAGCTGGCCGGCGGTTCTGTAGTAGAACGCGAAATCGGGTGCCACTTCGGATCCGCAGGCGACCGGTTTGGGATTGAGCTGAAGCTGCTGAAAAACTCGGCGGGCAGATGCAGCGTCGCCCATCGACAGGTATGCTGAGACACCCCTCAAAGTCAACGATTGCCGATCGATGCCGTAGACGGTGGCGATGACTTCGAGGGCCGCTTCGGATTCGGCCAGGCCTAGTAAGCCCCGCGATTTCGTCTCAAACGGAACGTCCGGCGCTAAATCGAGCGCGCTCGAGACAAACCGAGCCTGGTCGGCCGGGAGCCGAAAACGGACGCCGGACGCAACTCTAAGTAATAAGTCGGCAGCATAGACGGGAGGAAGCGATAGGGCTTGCGACAGGACACTCTCGGCATCGTCGTGTGATAGTAACGGCGGGGCGGCGGCGCTGCCCGGAATTGCCGCGCCTGCAAACAGAAGTGGGACGGTCAGGCAAGCCAGCAGCCCGGGGAGCCACGATACCTTTGACTCTTGGACGGACATACTGCGGTAGCAGAATTTTAATCAAAACCCCGCCACATGTCAAAAGCAGAATTTCAATCGAACCCTGCCACATGTCAAATCAATTTAGTTGGCCAACCGAGAAGAGGTGTGATGTCACTATAATCAACGCGTGCCCCGCCTACTCCCCATGCTCTTCGCGCTATCCGTAGTTGCAGCCGCCCAGCAATACGACACCGTCATCTCACACGGCCGCGTTGTCGATCCCGAAACCAGGCTCGATGCCATACGCGATGTCGGCATTCGAAACGGAAAGATCGCGGCTGTCTCTGAAACGCCGCTCGAGGGCCGCAGCGTCATCGATGCCCACGGGCTCGTCGTCACGGCTGGCTTTATCGATCTGCATCAGCACGGCCAAACGCCGGAGAACTACGCGTTCAAGGCGCGCGATGGCGTGACGACCGCGCTCGAGATGGAAGTCGGCGTTTCGCCCGTAGACCCCTGGTACCGCGCGCGCGAAGGTAAATCGCTGATCAACTTCGGCGCGAGCGCCGGTCACATCCCTGTGCGCATAGCGGTCATGCACGACAGTGGAACTTTTCTCCCGCGCGACAACGCCGTAAACACGCCCGCCACGCCAGATCAGCTCGCAGCCATCCTGTCTCTGCTGCGCCAGGGTCTCGATGAAGGCGCGCTCGGCGTTGGAATGGGTATCGCTTACGTGCCCGCCGCCACCCGCGAAGAAATTTTCCGCGTCTTCCAACTCGCAGCCGAACGCAAGGCGACCGTCTACGTGCATCTCCGCAGCTCGGGCCCCGTCGAGCCCGGCGGCATCGATGCGCTGCAGGAAGTGATGGCGGACGCTGCCGCTTCGGGCGCATCCCTTCACGTTGTGCACATCACCAGCACGGAGTTGCGGCAAACGCCGGCCGCCCTCGACATGATCCACAGCGCCGCTCGCCACAATCTCGACTTCACCACCGAAGCCTATCCCTACACCGCCGGCATGACCGACATCGGCTCCGCCATTTTTTCCGAGGGCTGGCAGGCGCGCAACGGCGGCATCGATTACAACGACCTGCAATGGGCTGCAACCGGTGAGCGCCTCACCGCCGAATCCTTCGCACGTTATCGCAAACAGGGCGGCATGGTTGCCATTCACAGCATCCCCGAGGAAATGGTCCGCATCGCCATGGCCGATCCGGACGTGATTGTCGCTAGCGATGGCATCCTCGATCACGGCAAAGGTCACCCGCGCGCCGCCGGCACCTACGCGCGCGTGCTCGGCAAATATGTTCGCGAAGAGCACGTGCTCTCGCTCATGGACGCGCTCCGCAAGATGAGCTTCCTACCCGCTCAGTGCTTGAATCTTTCGACCAAGGGCCGCCTGCAAGTCGGAGCCGACGCCGACATCGTTATCTTCGATCCGCAGCGCGTAACCGATCGCGCCACCTTTGAAAATCCGGCTCAATACTCCGAAGGCATCCCCGACGTCATGGTGAATGGTGTCTGGGCTGTAAGAGACAACCAGGTACAAGCCAATGTTTTCCCTGGCCGCGGCCTCCGGCGCGGTCAATAACAGAGCCACGCGCTTACCGGTCCGCCTTCAACTCCGCGTACAGCGGATAATGATCCGATCCTTTCAAATCCCGCCGCACCGTGCCCTCTTCAATCTTCACTCCGCGCGCAAAAATCCAATCGAGCGTCATCGCGATCGCGTGAGTGCGCTCAATCCGGCTCCCCGTAGCACTGTGAAAACCCGCTTGCTCCAGTTTGTGGAGAAAGGTTGAAGGAAAATATTTAGTGTTCAAGTCGCCACCGATAACGACCGGTGTGTCAGGCGGATAGCGCTTTAGATCCGCCAGCATTTCATCGAGCTGCTCGGATTGGAGCCGTCCCATGCTGCGGCTTTCCAGGTGCGCGTTATAAACCACCAGCGGCCGCCCCGCAAATTCCAGCTCCGTCACCAGCGCAATGCGGCTGCCCCGCCGCCGCTGCAATAGCGGAATCGAAGAAGGAATCCAGTCGTGCGGTTTCCAAAACCCCGATTGCATTCGAAACCGCAGCACTCGCGACGTCCGAATCGGCAGGCGGGTCAGCGTAGCCTGTCCGATAAAAGCTTTCCCGCCGCGTTCCTGGCTCAGCTCTTCGAATTCGATTGCATAAGAAAGATTCAGATGCAGCCGTTCGGCTAACGCCTTCGCGATGTCCAAACGGCCCGATCGAACGGCGTTCCAATCCACCTCTTGCAGCAGAAGCAGATCTGCGGAATTTTGTGCAAGCTCCGATGCGATGGTGTTTAGCTCGGTACCGCGGTCGATGTTCCAGGTCGCGATTCGAATGGACCGCATGCGGCCATCGACAGGAAACGTCACAATCTGCCGCGGATTATTGAAATCTGACGGCGGAACGTCCGGTATCGCGCCAGGCGCGGGGGATTCCGCATACAAAAATCCAAGCGCCGAGACGAGCGATGCGATCCACAATACGCGCTTCACACCTCTATGGTCGCGCGAATCTTACTTGCCCGTATAGAGTACGCGCCAAATCGACTTCGATCCGTCGTCGGTCACCATGAGCGATCCATCTTTGGCGACCGCAACGCCCACTGGCCGCCCCCACACGGCATCGTTCGAAACCACAAATCCCGTCAGGAAATCTTCGTAAACACCCGTCGCCTTGCCATTCTCCAAGGGAACGCGAATCACCTCATAGCCGGCACGAACCGACTTATTCCATGAGCCGTGCTCGGCTGCAAAGATATCGCCTTTGTATTGGCTGGGGAACTGGTTGCCTTCATAAAAGGTCATCTCGAGCGATGCGTTGTGCGGCTGCAAAAGCACATCGGGTACCGTGACTTTGTTCTTCAACTCGGGATGCTTTCCGGCCAGTCGCGGGTCTTGGTGATCGCCCATGTAGTACCACGGCCAGCCGTAGAAGCCGCCTTCTTTGACGGACGTGATGTAATCGGGTACGAGATTGTCGCCGAGCATATCGCGCTCGTTCACAGAGCACCAGAGCTGGCCAGTGGTGGGGTTGACCGCGATCCCCACAGGATTGCGGATGCCCCACGCATAGACTTCTATAAACTTGCCCTCCGGCGTGAATTCCAAAATGTCTGCGCGGTGATGTTCGGCCGGATGAGTGTCAGGATCATCGACGTTCGACGCCGAGCCTACCGAAACGAAAAGCTTGCTGCCATCGGGCGAAAACGCCAGGTCACGCGTCACGTGGCCGCCGCCCGACGGAAGCTCCGGGATGATCGTTTCAGCCGCTCCGCTGGCTTTCAGATCGCCATTCTTGTACGGGAAGCGCACCACCGAATTGGTATTGCCGATGTAAACCCATTGCGGATTGTCGCCCAGCGGATAAAAAGCAATGCCGAACGGATTATTGAGTCCTGTCGCAAACGTGGAGGTTTGCTCCGCTTTGCCATCGCTGGTAATTCCGCGGAACACGTCGATCTTATCTCCGTGGCTCTCGGCAACGAACAGGTCTCCATTCGGTGCGGTCCTGATTTCGCGAGGCTCCACCAGCTTCTCCGCATAGAGCTGAACCTTGAAACCCGCGGGCGCTTGCGGCCATGCGTTCGCCGGCCGCGGCACGATTGTAGGCGGATTCCCCACGCCTTTGGTTGCATACGGCCGCGGAAGATCCGCCACCGTGATCTTGCGAAACGTGCCGGGCTTCTCGGTTTCAAATGTGTCGAACGCTGCCTTACCGGTAATGACATTCTTTACATCCGAAGTGTCGAATTTCGGTCCCGCTGCATAAACCAGCAAGGCGGCGCCGCACAAGCTCAACCACGGCGTTAATCTCATCTTCGTTGCTCTCCTTGAATCCGCATATGTTAGTTGGATGCGATCAGGCGCTTACCTGGTTCGCCTACCTGTTCGCCAATCTGGTTCAGCGCCCTTAAATCATCCAGCGAGAGCTTCCCCGTGTAAATTGACATACCGATCGCGCAGTGAATATCCAGCCCGGTTAGTATCTTCGCATCATCCAGAGTAGTAATTCCCCCAGCCGCGATTAACTCTCGTTTAGTAGCAAGTCGCAGATTCTCGAACCAGCGCAAATCCGTCCCCTGCATCATGCCTTCTTTGTCTACATAGGTGCACAGAAAGCCCGAGCAATACGGCTCCAGTTCTCCGATAACATCCAAAGCCGTCCAATTCGTCGATTCGCGCCAGCCTTCGACCACAATGCGGCCATCCTTGCTGTCCAGCGCAATAGTCACATTCCTTGCACCAATCGCCTCACGCAGCGCACTAAGAAACGAAACGTTCGGCCCATCTTCGGAAAACGCGGCTGTCCCGACAATCACTCGGAATGCGCCTTCTCGCACCAATTCCTGCGCGCGTTCCACCGTGCGCACCCCACCACCCGCGCGCACACTCGCACGCCGAGCCAACCATTCCACCATCCGGCCGTTCGTGCCGCGGCCCATCGCGGCGTCCAAATCGATCACCTGAATCTGTGGGAAGCCTTCAAAAAGCGCGAGCATCTCATCCGGAGACTTGCCTTCCAGCACCTTTTCCCGCCCTTGTTTCAATTGGACGACTTTGCCGTCCATCAAATCGATGCACGGAATAATCATGCGGCCGGCCTGACTGGAACATGCGCTTTTTCCAACGCCATCTTCAGATCCGTCACCGTATATTTGCCGTAGTGAAACACGGAAGCCGCCAACGCTGCATCGGCGTGTCCGTGAGTCAGCACTGCTACAAAATCTTCCGGCTTGCCGGCCCCGCCCGAAGCAATGACCGGTATTGAAGTCGCGCTCACCACCGCTCGCGTCAATGGGCAATCGAAGCCGGTCTGCACGCCGTCGGTATCCATCGAAGTCAGCAGAATTTCACCCGCGCCCAACGACTCGCCCCGCGCCGCCCATTCCACCGCGTCGATGCCTTCATCGTAACGGCCGCCTTTCGTGTAAACGTTCCAGCTTGCATTGCTGCTTCGGTCTGGACCCGCGCGCCTGGCGTCGATCGCCAACACCACGGCCTGCGCGCCGAATTCCTGGCTGAGCTCGCGAATCAGCTCGGGCCGATGCACTGCCGCTGTGTTGATGCTCACTTTGTCCGCGCCCGCCAGGATAATTTTGCGCGCGTCGCTCACGGTGCGAATGCCGCCGCCCACCGTAAGCGGGATGAAAACCTTCCGCGCCGTGCGCGCGACCAGATCGGCCATGATCTCGCGTGCGTCGCTCGAAGCAGTAATATCCAGAAACACCAGTTCGTCCGCGCCTTGCATGTTGTACCGTTCCGCAAGCTCGACCGGGTCTCCCGCATCGCGCAGCCCGATGAAGTTGACGCCCTTCACCACGCGGCCGCCCGTCACATCCAGACAAGGAATGATGCGCTTCGCCAGCATCACAGCTCTAGAAAATTTTGCACCACCCGCAGCCCCGCGAGCCCCGACTTTTCCGGATGGAACTGAACCGCATACAAGTTGTCCCGTTCCAGAATCGCCGTGTACGGATGCATGTACGTACACGCCGCGGCTGTGGCGTCAATCAGCGGAGCGTAATAGCTGTGCGCAAAGTACGTGAACGTTCCTTCCGGCAAATGTTTCAGCAGCCTTGATGGCCGAACCGTTTCGAGCGAGTTCCACCCCATATGCGGGATGCGCGCATCGCCCACAAACCGCCGCACGGAACCCGGAAATATGCCCAGCCCCTTGCTCTCCGGCGATTCCTCGCTCGCTTCAAACAGGCACTGCAGGCCGATGCAAATACCAAGAAACGGTACACCTTCCCGGATCCGCGCCGTCAGCGCCTCGCGCAGCCCAAGCTTGTCGATGGCGTGCATCATCTGCCCGAAATGGCCTACGCCCGGCAATATGATCTTCTCCGCGCGCGCCACATCCGCCGGCTTGTTCGTCACCATATATGTCGCGCCCAGATGATCCAGCGTGTTCTGTACCGATCGAAGATTGCCCGCTCCGTAATCCACAATCGTCGTCATAGCAACGGGTTCCTCACAGCAAACCTTTGGTCGACGGCAATTGATCCTTCAATCGCTCATCGGTCGAGCACGCGTAGCGCATGGCGCGCGCGAAACACTTGAAGATCGCTTCAATCTTGTGGTGATTCGAGCGCCCGTAGACAACCTTCGCGTGGAGATTCGCGCCTGCATGGTTCGCAAATCCCAGGAAAAAATCCTCTAGAAGCTCGGTCTGCAAGTCTCCCACATGCACCACGTTCACCTGCTGGTCGTACACCAGCGTCGGCCGCCCGCCTAAATCCACCGCAACCACCGCCAGCGATTCGTCCATCGGCTGCACAAAATAACCCGCGCGATTGATGCCTCGCCGGTCACCCAGCGCCTTTGCAAATAAATCGCCCAGCACGATGCCCGTATCTTCCACCGTGTGGTGCTGGTCCACGTCCAGATCGCCTTCCGCGTTGAGCTCCAGATCGAACGCGCCATGTTTCGCGAATAGTTCCAGCATGTGATCCAGAAACCGAATCCCGGTCGCTACCTGATACGTTCCCGTACCCTCAATGCACAGCGCCCCAGTGATCCGAGTCTCTTTCGTACTGCGCTCGATGCGTGCTTCTCTCATGCGCGGCCGGCGACAGGGAGGTCGGCTGTTACCTGGACCAGCGCTTCCAATTCGTTCACGTCCGCGATCACCGCAAACGCGCCGCAATCCCTAAGAATGCGCGTAATTTCCTCATGCCGCGGATTCTGCCGGCTCGACACTCCAATGAACGGAACTCCTGCATCCCACGCGCTCTGTGCATCGTCCACCGTGTCACCCAAATACCAAATCGTCTGCTCAGCGTGCTCTTGCTGAATGAGCCGCAGTCCATCCGGCGCGGGCTTCGGGTTCGCCACGCATTCATCCGTAATCAGCGGATGAAACCGGATGTGTTTCGCATACCGCCCGAGCGTCACGTCCGCCTCGTACTTCGCGCGCCCCGTAAAGATAGCAAGCGTCGCCCGTTCGCCCAGCCGTTCCAGCAGCCCATCTCGCGGCATCCACCTCTCAAAGCGGATCAATCCGTCGCCATTTTCGCCGAGGAACACCTGGTTGAAATACTCCACTACATCCGCGTACTCCACGCTCTTACCGCGGTCCCGAATCATGCGCTGCGAAAGCAGCCAGTCGTTGTTCCATCCGCCGGCATTTTTGAAATCCTGAATTTCATCGTGCGTCACCAGCTCACCCGTGAAGTGCCGCACCGTCTCGCGAATCGCCTCCCGGTAAGAGTCCATGACTTCTACCAGCACACCATCCATATCGAAGACGAGGACACCAGGTGGTTCCCTTACCAAATCTGCTCCAATTCATCTAAAAACCGCTGCACCTGGTCTCGCGTTCCCACCGTCACCCTCACGCAGCCCGGAAGCTCATAGCTGCGATCCCGCACCAGCACGCCGCGGCTTCGCAGCTCGTCGCGAATTTCGATGGCTCGATCGCCGGCCTGAAACAAAACGAAATTCGCCTGGCTCTCGATATACGGAATCTTCAAACGTTCCAACCCGACATACAGCAGCTCGCGCCCAGCCAGCACTTCCAATACGTACTCTTCGACGAACTGCTGATCCTGAACAGCTATGCGCGCCGCCATGGCGGCCAGGGAGTTCACGCTATAAGGCGATTGCGCTTTGCGCAAATACGCCATGTTTGCCGCCTGCGAGAATAGGCACCCGCAGCGCATCGCGGCCATACCGTAAGTTTTCGAAAACGTGCGGCTGACGAACAGGTTCGGATAATCCGGAATCAGCGGCAGCACCGTCACTCCGCTGAACTCGTAATACGCTTCATCGATGAACACCGCTGCGTTCGGCGCCTTCGCCAGAATTCGTTCGATCGCGCTCACATCCGTGCCGGTGCCCGTTGGATTGTTCGGATTGCTGATCAGCAGCGCGCGCGTAGCCGGCGTGATCCGCTCCAGCAGTTCCTCCAGTGGAAATGCGAGCGACCCGGCACGATAATCGATCTCCTCGATGCTCGCACCTGCTAACTGCGCATAAAACCGGTACATCGCATACGAGGGCCGCAGCAGCAGCACTTCGTCCCCGTCATCGATGTAAGTATTGATCAGCAGTTGAACCGCTTCATCCGTGCCGTTCGCCATCGTCAATTCGTCTTGGCCAACTGAGAAATGGCGCGACAAATCTTCCAACGCATGATCGTATTCGGGGTAGATGCTCAAATCCGCCGCCGTCAAATAGCGCTTGATGAAATCGATCACGTGCGGCGGTGCGCCCACGGTGTTTTCGTTGAAATCCAGACGCAGCTTGTTACGCCGCCCGCCCGTCGGCGGATGATACGGCGCAATATTCAACACCGCTTGCCGCGGCGTGAGCGTCTGCTGCGCCTCTTCCGGTTTCACTTCGATAACTGACTTAGTTGACAGAACGAACCTCCACGGCGCGTGCGTGCGCCTCCAGACCTTCTGCTCGCGCGAGCGTAGTAATCACCGGCGCAAGTTCTCGCAATGCCGGCGGCGTGAGTTGTTGAATCGCGATCACCTTCACAAAATCTGCGGCCGACAGTCCGCCGCGCGCTCGCGCAACGCCGCCCGTCGGCAAAACGTGGCTGGGTCCGGCTGCATAATCTCCCGCCGATTCCGGCGAGTTCGGGCCCAGGAACACAGTGCCTGCATTTCTTATCTTAGGAAGCAGCGCCGCGTCGTGCAGGCTCAGGTGCTCCGGCGCGATCTCATTCACCAGCGCGATGGCCGCTTCCGCATCGTCGCCAAGCGCTATGAAGCTGCCGCTTTCAATCGCCTTGCGAGCAACTCCTGCCGTCGGCAGACTCGCTAACTGATCCTCGATCTCCCCTTGCACCGCAATAGCGAACCGCCGCGAGGTCGTGACCAGCATCGCGCTCGCCGTCGTATCGTGCTCGGCCTGCGCCAGCATATCCGCCGCGACAATCTTTGGATCCCCTTCCGCCGCAAGAATCAAAATCTCCGTCGGACCCGCGACGAAATCAATCCCCACTTCGCCTGCCAACAACCTCTTAGCCGTGGCCACATATTCATTTCCCGGCCCGACAACGCGATCCACCCGAGCCACGCTCTCCGTACCGAAGGCCATCGCCGCGATCGCTTGCGCGCCGCCCACCCGATACACCTCTCGTATGCCCAGCATGTGTGCGCAGGCCAGAATCTCCCGCGATGGATGGGGCGAAGTTACGCAAATGCGCGGCACTCCAGCCGCCTGCGCGAGCACCGCCGTCATCAGCAGCGTCGACGGCAGCGGGTAGCGGCCGGACGGAACGTAACACCCCACGGCATCGAGCGGCCGCACGATCCAGCCCAGCTTGCGCCCCGGCGAAAACTCCTCAAAACGTTCGCGCGGCAACTGCGCCTCGGCGAACTGCCGGATGTTTCGAATGGCAGTTTCGGCTGCGGTGCGCACTTCCGCGCACAACCCTTTCGCCGCCGCCTCCAGATCCTCATCTCTTACGCGCAACGGCAATCCGCCCAGCCCATCCAACTCGCGCGCATAGCGAACCAGCGCCCCGTCGCCCTCCTGCCGGACCGCTTCGATAATCGGCCTCACCGCGTCTTCGTACTTGCAGGCGTTACGCCCGCGCGACGCCGCAAGTTGGCTCGCTTCGCTGAAACTGAGGATCTTGATCATCGTTACATGACGATCTTGTTCAACGGATATTCAACAATTCCCTGCGCCCCGGCTTCCTTCAATCTCGGAATGATGTTGCGCACCGTCGTTTCGTCCAGAATCGTGTTCACCGCAACCCAGGCATCGTTGCTCAACTGCGAAACCGTCGGATTCTTCAGCGCCGGAAGCGCCTTAAGAATCGCCGAAAGATCCTCCCTGCGCACGTTCAGCATCAATCCCACTCTGCCCAGCGCATTCATCGCGCCTTCGAGCAGCATCTTGATGTCCTCCAGCTTACGGCGTTTCCATTCGCTGTTCCATGCCTCCCGGTTTGCGATCAACTGCGTGTTCGATTCCAGCACCGTCTCGAGTATCCGCAGCTTGTTCGCTCTCAGCGACGACCCCGTCTCAGTCACCTCGACAATTGCATCCGCTAACTCCGGCGGCTTCACCTCCGTTGCGCCCCAACTGAACTCCACCTTCGCATGAACGCCGCGGCTCGCTAAATAACGCTTCGTCGTACAAACCAATTCCGTCGCTATGATCTTGCCTTGCAAATCTTCAACGCGCTGATAAGGTGAGCTTTCCGGCGCCGCCAGCACCCAGCGTACTTTCCCGAAGCTTTGCTTCGCATACACCAGGTCGGCCACTGTCTCCACCCGTGCTTCGTTTTCTTCCACCCAATCGCGGCCCGTCAGCCCTGCGTCCAGCACGCCATCTTCTACGTAGCGCGCCATCTCCTGGGCGCGAATCAACATGCACTCAATCTCTGGATCGTCGATCGCGGGGAAATAACTGCGCGTGCTGGTCGTAATGTTGAACCCCGCGCGGCGAAAAAGATCGATGGTGGCATTCTCCAGGCTGCCCTTCGGAATGCCGAGCTTCAGCTTCACGCTTTCGCTCCGTAGATCGCGCCCGGATCATAGGCGCGTTCATCGCGCTCGACCCAACTGCCGCCTTCAAGCGTCCGATAAAAGCAGCTATAAAACCCGTTATGGCACACGCCGGGACCGATCGGCTCCGCTTTCACCAGCAGCGCGTCGCCATCGCAATCGGTCGCCATCGATTTGAGGTTCAAATAATGCCCGGAGCTCTCGCCCTTCGTCCATAGCTTGTGCCGCGACCGGCTGAAAAACGTGACATGCCCCGTCTCAATCGTCCGCTTGAACGCCTCGCGGTTCATGTAGCCCACCATCAGCACGCGATGCGTCTTCGCATCCTGAACCACCGCTGTGATCAGCCCGCCTTGCTTGTCGAAATCGAGAATCTCGTCCATGGAGCTTAAGTAATAAAAAGGCCCGCCGCTGAGGCGGGCCCGGCGAATATCTGACCGAAGTATAGCAACCGCACAAGGCCGTGCGGCCTTTTCAAACAAACATTTTTAGGCGAAAATGGTTATGACGAAGCTGTGGAAAACTTCTGCAAAATTGCGCATGTGCGCGATTCTTCTCAACCAAAAGCTTCCTCTGCTTTTTTGCGGTTTTCGCCTTGGCGCTCATGACCGTTACCGCTTAATGTAATCGAGTCCCTCGTATGGCCGTTCGCGATCTCAGTCTCGATCATCCCCTCCCCGATAATCTCGACGCCGAGCGCTTCGTACTCGGCGCCATCATGAGCAGCGATACCGCGTACCTTCAGGTGGCGGGCACGCTGTTGGCCGAAGATTTCAGCCTCGAAAAACATAAGCGCATCTTCCTGCGCATGAGCGACCTGCACGAGCGCGGCGAAAAAATCGACCGCGTCACGCTCGCCAATGAGCTGATGAAGCAGGGCCAATTGCAGTCCGTGGATGGCCTCAGCTACCTCGTTTCACTCGATGACGGACTGCCTCAGCTCCACAATCTCGACAGCTACGTAGGGATTGTCAAGGAAAAGGCGCTGCTGCGCCGTATTATTGCCGTCTCGCAGGACACCATCAATCGCTGCTATGGCTGCGAGGAGGATCCCAAACAGATATTAGGGGCGATCGAAGACGCCTTCATGAAGTTGGGCGACGTTCAATCCAAGAACGCGCTCGCGAATCCGGCGCAGATCATTACTGAGTACGAGGGCGGCATCAACGCCTTCCTCGATACCAGCAAGCGCATCAAGGGCATCAGCACCGGTTTCCTGAAGCTGGACGAAATGACCGGCGGCCTACGCGAAGGCGAGCTGTTTATCCTGGCCGCCAGGCCGGCCATGGGGAAGACCGCCCTTGCTCTCAACATCGCGCAGCATGTGGCCACCAACCAGAAAAGCTCCAAAGCGGTCGCCGTGTTCTCGCTCGAAATGTCGAAAGAATCGCTGCTGACTCGTCTGGTCTGCGCCGCCGCGCGCGTCGATCAGCAGCGCTTTCGCGCCGGCTACCTGAATGCCGATGAACGGCATGCGTTGCAGGAAGCCATGTATCGGCTTGTCGAATCGCCGCTTTTCATCGACGACTCGGCGGGCATCAACCTCATGGATATTCATTCGAAGCTGCGCCGCCTGCAGGCCGAGCAAGACCTGGGCCTCGTGGTTATCGATTATCTGCAGCTCATGCAAGGGCGCGGGCGCTTCGAGAATCGTGTGCAAGAAATCAGCTCGCTCTCACGCGGCCTCAAGCTGATGTCGAAGGAGCTGCGCGTGCCGTTCCTCGTCCTCTCCCAGCTCAGCCGCGCGCCGGAGACGCGAACCGGCGATCATCGTCCCATGCTGAGCGACCTGCGTGAGTCGGGCAGCATCGAGCAGGATGCGGATCTGGTCGCATTTATCTTCCGTGAAGAGGTTTACCGGCCGGACAAGGAAAGCTTGAAAGGTCTTGCCGAGCTGATCCTCGCCAAACAGCGCAACGGCCCGACCGGCCGCGTAAAGCTCGCCTTCCTGAACCGCTACACGAAATTCGAAAACCTGGCAGCAGATACCGGCGACGATGACGCGCCGTTCGAATAGCGCACAGGGCGTCTGGTGCGCGTTGTGCGCGTTTGATATGCCTCGCTCAAAATTTAAGGACAATCTTTCCGAAATGCCGCTGGCTCTCCATGTAGCGCAGCGCATCTGGATATTCTGTCCAAGGAAACACGCGATCGATAACCGGCTGGATGGAATGGAATTCGATCGCGCGGTTCATGCGCTCGAACATCGCGCGCGAACCTACGTAGATCCCCTGCACCCGCACGGCATTCATTAGAATGTCTCGCGGGCTCACGTTCGGCTCTGCGCCGCTCAAAACTCCGATTACGCTAATGGCGCCTTCCGTACGAACCGCCCTCAGCGACCGCGGCATGGTGTCGCTGCCTCCCACTTCAATCACATGATCGACACCGCGCCCGCCCGTCAACTTGCGCGCCTCTTCGTCCCAGTTTGGTGTCTTCTTGTAGTTGACCGTCTCGCTCGCGCCCATCTGTCGCGCCCGTTCCAGCTTCTGGTCGCTGCTTGATGTGACGATGGTTCGCAAGCCGGCCGCGTGCGCAAACTGCAGCGCGAACACCGAAACCCCTCCCGTGCCCTGAATCAGAACCGTAGCGCCGGGCGCCATGGGTGTGTGCTCGAACAGAGCGTGCCAAGCCGTCACGGCAGCGCATGGTAGCGCGGCGGCCTGTTCATCGGAAAGCGATAGCGGAATGGAAACCAATCCTTCTTCATGGAACACTGCGTATTCTCGCAGCACGCCATCAATTGCGCCGCCCAAAGCGGACGCGCCTTTCTCGCGCGTCAGCGGTCCTTCAATCCACTTCTGCATGAAGCACGCCGCCACGCCATCGCCCTTTTTGAACCGCGTTACACCCGGGCCGATCTCCTCAACTATCCCAGCCCCATCGGACAGCGGCACCATCGGCCGCTTCAACCGCGGATTGTACAAGCCTTTAGCAACCAGGTAGTCCCGATAGTTCAGCGCCGCCGCCGTCATCCTGACCAGCACTTCGCCTGCTCCCGGATGCGGCCGATCTCGCTCCACCAGCGCCAGCTTGTCTATTCCGAATTCCTGAATCTCAAATGACTTCATAATGAGCGCACAGGCGGTTCGTGCCGTTGTGCGCGATCCAATTCATGTTGAGCGCACAGGCGGTTCGTGCCGTTGTGCGCGATCCAAAAACTGTAACGAGCCTGTGAACTCTACAATCTGCTGCAGTTTATTGCGCGCCGCGCCGCTATCGATTGATTCCGTTGCCAGCGCGACAGCGCCCCGCAAATCCGGTGCGCGCTGTGCAACCAACAGAGCCGCCGCCGCGTTCGCAACCACGATGTCCCGCGGCGCGCCCGGTTTCCCCTCGAGCAATTCGCGCACAATCGCTGCATTCGTCACCGAATCGCCACCTTTCAGCTCCTCGATCGATGCTTGCGGAATGCCGAAGTCGGAGGGCAGCCAGCGGCCTTTCTGCACGCGTCCTTCTTCCACCTGAAACACGGTGGTCGGGCCGGTGGTCGTAATTTCGTCCAGCCCGTCGGAACCGTGCACCACAAATGCGCGCTCGATCCCTAGGCGCGCCGCGGCCTGCGCCAACATCTCCGCCGCCCGCACTGAAAACGCTCCGATGAGCTGCACTCGCGCGCGAACGGGATTCGTTAGCGGTCCAAGCAAATTGAATACGGTTCGTCCTTTCAATTGCAGCCGCGCCTCTTGCGCGTACTTCACCGCGGGATGAAGCAGCGGAGCGTACAGAAACCCGATTCCGGTCTCGCGAATGCAATCGTCCACTTGTTGCGCCGTCAGACTGACCGGAATCCCCAGCGCCTCCAAAACATCCGCGCTTCCGCACTCGCTCGATATCCGCCGGTTGCCATGCTTAGCGACTCGTAGCCCCGTCCCAGCGGCCACAAATGCAGTTGCGGTGGAAATATTGAACGAATTGACGCAGTCCCCGCCGGTCCCGCACGTATCGAGTACCGGCTCCTGCGATTGATCCAGCTCGACCGGTTGAGCCATGTCCCGAATGGCGCTCGCGAATCCGACCAGCTCGGCGACTGTCTCGCCCTTGCGGCGCAAAAAACTAAGTACGTCGGCAATGCCCTCAGTGCCCATCTCGCCTGAGAGCATCTTGCGCATCAAATCGTATGCCTCGGCCTGGGTGAGATGAACGTAATTCCGATACGGGAGTTGAGACATGCCTCGGCTACTTATTCGACCATACGCCTTGTGGAAACAGCGCTTCTCGCGCAGTAAACCCTCTATTGTGAACTACTCAAGATTTTCCTCCGCGCACGGGGCGTCGGCGCGGCTGTCGGCTACGCTGGGAGGGAAAGGATCCCGTCTGTGCTCGTTGTCATGAAGGCCCACGCCGGCCCTGCGGACATTGCCCGTGTCTGTGAACGAATCGAAATGCTCGGGCTGCAGGCGCATATCATTCCGGGTGAGCAACGGACCGCCATCGGCATCACCGGGAACCGTGGCCCGGTCGATCCAGCGGAATTCGAGCACTTGCCGGCTGTTGCCGAAGCCATCCGCGTCTCCAAACCTTACAAACTGGTCAGCCGTGAAACCAAACCAGAAAACACAGTGGTGACTGTCAATGGCGTGCCCGTTGGCGGCGAGCAGATTGTGCTTTGCGGCGGACCCTGTTCGGTGGAGAGCCGCGGCCAGATTCTCGAATCAGCGCGCGCGGTGAAAGCGGCTGGTGGCGACTTACTGCGCGGCGGCGCCTATAAACCACGAACTTCGCCCTACAGTTTTCAGGGCATGGGTGAAGAGGGCCTCCGCTATCTGGCGGACGCCCGCGAAGAAACCGGCCTTGGCGTTGTCACGGAAGCCATTGACGTCGAAACCTTCGACCTGGTCGAGCACTATGCAGATTGCGTTCAGATCGGCGCCCGCAACATGCAGAATTTCTCCTTGCTGCGGCGCGCCGGGCGCTCGCGCAAACCGATTCTGCTGAAGCGCGGCATGAGCTCCACCCTCGAAGAATTCCTGATGGCCGCCGAATACATATTGGCGGAGGGCAACTACAACGTCGTCCTGTGCGAGCGCGGCGTTCGAACCTTTGCCGATCACACGCGCAACACGCTTGATCTCAGCGTGGTGCCCGCCGTGCAAAGCCTCAGTCATTTGCCCATCATCGTCGACCCGAGCCACGGCACCGGCAAGCGCGACAAGGTACTGCCCATGGCGCTCGCCTCCATCGCGGCCGGCGCGTCGGGCCTGATCGTCGAAGTCCATCCCGATCCCGAGCGCGCCTTGTCGGACGGCTTCCAATCGCTCGATCCCACAGAGTTCGCCGAAATGGCCGACGAGTGCCGGGCGGTGGCAGAGCTCCTGGCATCTCGCCGCAAAGCAGCCGTGGCGGTGCACTGAGGCTCAAACGCACGCCAGCAGATTATCCTTCGCCAACTCGATGAACTGGACGGCCTGCTCCCGGCTCACCGATGGAAAGCCTACCAAGAAATCATCAAGCGTCGAATTCCCCTCAATGTGATCGATCAATGCCTGAATAGGCACGCGTGTCCCCTTGAAGCAGGGTTGACCGCTCAAGCGGGCCGGGTCGACCCAGACGATCTCGAGAAGCCGAAGCTTCTGTTCCGCTGTCATGCCTTCACGTTACGTGAACGCACGAGCCATTACAACAGGCAGTCCGCAGCGCTAATCAAGGGACCCCGCCCGTGCCGTGGCGGTGCATTGACGATCAGACGCCAACGACATCCGCCTCGCGGCCAAAGCCCTGGCCAACCACAGCGGAACGGAGCAGCCACTCCATCGCACAATGGCAGAAATTGGAGCGATGCGCTAACTGTGCAATGTAAAACCGGAGCACTTCGATCTCCCTATTGCTTCACAACGGCCACCCGAATGATCACGCCATTGTTCTTGGGCGGGGTGATGTTGTAGTCAATCAGAACCGGGAAGTTGTTGCTGAAGGCATCGCGGAGAAGGTCGAGCATGCCCTGCCGCGCGGGCATGTTGCTGTCATTGCGCAGTTGAAAGCCGAAGGCCTTTCCGGATTGAGAATCGAGCTGGATGACTACCTCAACGTCGATATAGTCGGTGGGCGGCCCATAGCCGGTGCCAACATCGTTCACGCGCAGAAAGGTAATGTGGCCTTTGCTTTCTATCAAGTCTGCGCTGGCGCTCTGCGAAAAACCAAGGGCCAAAAACGTCGCCGAAACAGCAATCGAGAAGAAACGTCGCATTAAACTCCCTCTTTGTCAATTCACCTTGGCGACTCGGATAATGATGCCGTTATCCGCGCCGTTGCGCGTGTAATCGATAGAAACTGTTCGATTCGTTCGAAACGCCGAGCGCAATACCTCCAGCATTCCGCGATGGTCGGCTACTGAAGCACCCGTGCGAAGCTGAAGACCGAAGCTCTTTCCCGGTTGCGAATCCAGTTGCACGATCACTTCTGCATCCAGGAAATCAATCGGTGTGCCAAAGCCAGTGCCCACATCGTTCACGCGCAGAAATGTGATTTTCCCGGTCGCCGAAAGCAAGCTCGCGGAAAACGCCTTGGTCGCAAGCAGCGCCGAATGATTGCCCATAGTCAAGTAGGGCTGACTCTCGTTTAGTACTCGAAGAGTGATGTCATGGCAAATGCCCCAGACTCTCGGATCGGCAACAGATAAATCCACCCACCCATCGCAATCTCCGTCGTCATCGTACTGGCCGGTTTTGGGGTCCGGCTTGGCTGCTGCTCCATTTACATCAGCGTTGAAATTTGTGCCCGGAGCTATCTCTTCCAAAAACGTATTGGCGAAGTGATCCAACTGCGTCAGGTCCATGGGGATTGGCTCACCACCGCTGGTGGCTGCGGCATTGATACGGTCGAAGCTAGCCCGCAGTACTTCAACCAAACGGATGTCAGAGGCTCCATGGCTAACGTCCTCCGGGTAGAGCTTAATGCTGCTGGGTTGGTCGTCCTGATAATGCCAAGTGAACCGGTCTCCTAGCGAGTCGGAGACAACGTGTGTACGATTTACGAAATAACGATAGAAACGCGAAACCAACACCGGGAACAACGTTCTGGATGCAGCCGCATTGGCGGCCTGCTGATTCGACTGTTGGTAAAAGGGGCTGTCCAGAGCGCGCCAGAGCTCGATCAACATCATCGCGTAATCGAGGCTTTCGTTGTCAGCCAATGGCGCACCTGCAACCACTCGCTGGTTTTTGCAATTCGTTTCTTCCTGACTCAAATTAGTGAAGAAACAATTAGGCGGCACCTTCGAAGCCGGTATGTCGCACTGGGTTTGTGTAGGCTTCGTCCGGTAGATATCCAGTTGCGAGAGATGCGCTTCCGAGACGCTGCCTACTTTGTTGGTGGTCACTTGCGGCATGAACGCCCATGCGGTTTCCAGAGCCGCATTGGCGTAGCGGATGGCGTTGTTGCCGTAGGCCGGCTGAAGCGTCGGATCTTCGGCGACAATCCGTGCAAAGGTAGCAATCGCGTAGCCGATGAGACTGCTGGTCGCCTCAGGAACGAAATTTAAACACCCATGGTCTGGGTTCAAACCTCCCCACGCCGGCATAACCCGATTGCGGAACGCGTCGATCGGATGTGGCGGCGCATATGGAGAAGAGAAGTTGCACGGATACGGGGCCGAGGGATTGTAGTTGTCGTCGCGGTATTGCAAAGCGAGTTCGATGAACTGTTGATCGGCATCGAGGTATTTGTGATCATGTGTAATTTCGTACATCCGCGCCAGCGACGTCATCTCGGGCTCCGTCGTCCACGTCTCCGGCGGAAAACGGTCGAAGAACGTACACTGGGCTCCCCCGAGTTCGTCCGCCAACTGGGCAGGTTGCATCCATTGAGTATCGAACGCAGCAATGTCGGCCGCAGTCACCGCGGTGCCGCCGGAAATTGTAACGGGAGTGAACGTGGTTAGCGGTGCTGTCTTAGATTTTGAGCATTGGGCCCGGCAGCCGGCGATGCAAGCAACAAAAGAATGCCCTGTAGCCTCACTGCAAGTTTGCTCACAATTGCGCTCCTGCTCAACGTTGCATTGCCCCCACAGCGCTGGCGGAGCGAACAGCGCAAGCAATACGAGCAAACGCCACGCGGGCATAACCACTCGATCATAGTGCAAGAATCCCGCTCCACGCTACACTAACATTGGCCGTCAAACGCTGAACATGCGCGATTGACGGCTGAATCCACGTATGAAAATCCACGAGTATCAGGCGAAGGCGATCCTCGCCAAATACGACGTCCCGGTCCCGCGCGGCGAGGTCGCCTACACCGTCGAGGAAGCGGAAGCAGCGGCCAAGAGTATCGGCGGCAGCGTCGTCGTGAAGGCGCAGATCCACGCCGGCGGGCGGGGCAAAGGCGGCGGCGTCAAGATCGCCAAGAATGCAAGCGAGGCCGCCGAAATCGCGAAGAAGATGCTCGGTATGACGCTAGTAACGCATCAGACCGGCCCCGAAGGGCGCGTTGTACAGCGCCTGCTGGTTGAAGAAACGCTGCCCATCGAGCGCGAGCTGTATCTCGGAATCGTGTTGGATCGCGCGCTCGGCGAGAACGTGTTTATGGCGTCCAAGGCGGGCGGCATGGAGATTGAGGAAGTCGCCGCCAATACGCCGGAGCTCATCTTGAGAGAACGCTTGATTCCAGGTCAGCCTTTGCAGCCGTTTCAGGCGCGCAAGCTCGCCTACGGCATGGGCGTTCCGGCCACCAGCGCGAATTCCGCGTCCGCGGCCATGGTCGCCCTATCGAAGGCTTACGAAGCAATCGACGGGTCCCTTGCAGAAATCAATCCGTTCATTCTGACCAAAGACGGCAAGGTCTACGCGCTGGACGCCAAGATCAACCTGGATGACAACGCGCTTTACCGGCACAAGAACCTGCTCGAGCTGCGCGACCTGAATGAAGAAGATCCGCTCGAAGTGGAAGCCTCGCGCTTCGGTTTGAATTACATCAAGCTCGAAGGCAATATCGCCTGCATGGTGAATGGCGCAGGTCTCGCGATGGCGACCATGGACATCATCAAATATGCCGGAGGCAGGCCCGCCAATTTCCTCGATGTGGGCGGAGGCGCTAATGCCGAGCAGATCAAGAATGCTTTCCGCATCCTGCTTTCGGACCCGAGCGTGAAGGCGGTGCTGATCAATATTTTTGGCGGAATCCTGCGCTGCGATACCTTAGCGAGTGGCGTGATTTCAGCCGCTCGCGAGTTGGATGTCAAGGTTCCGGTGGTAGTCCGAATGGAGGGTACGAACGTCGAGCTCGGCCAGAAAATGTTGACTGAATCAGGACTCGATTTTACGGTGGCGAACGGCATGAAGGATGCAGCCGAGAAAGTGGTGAGGCTCGCGCGATGAGCGTACTGATCGACAAAAGCACCCGCGTTTTGTTCCAGGGTTTCACTGGCCGCGAAGGGTCTTTTCACGCCGAGCAGGCAATCAATTACGGTACGCAAGTGGTCGGCGGCACGACCCCGGGCAAGGGCGGCCAAAAACATTTAGACCGGCCCGTGTTCAACACCGTGGAAGAAGCAGTGCGCGCAACGGGCGCCAATGCATCCGTCATTTTCGTTCCCCCGCCCTTTGCCGCTGACGCCATTATGGAAGCGGCGGATGCCGGTCTTCCGCTGGTGGTCTGCATTACCGAAGGCATTCCTGTAAATGACATGGTGCGCGTGTGGGCCTATTTGAAGAGCCGGCCGGCAACGCGGCTCGTCGGCCCCAACTGTCCTGGCGTCATCACGCCCGGCAAATGCAAGATCGGGATCATGCCCGGGCACATTCACCTGCCGGGCAACGTCGGTATCGTCTCGCGCTCGGGGACGCTTACCTATGAGGCGGTTGGGCAGTTGACAGCGCTGGGCATCGGCCAATCCACCTGCATCGGCATTGGCGGCGATCCAATCATCGGTACCAGCTTCACGGATGCCATCAAGCTCTTCAATGAAGATCCCGATACCCACGCCATCATCATGATCGGCGAAATCGGCGGCGCCGCCGAAGAGACAGCTGCGGCTTACGTAAAGACCCACGTGAGGAAACCGGTGATCGGTTTTATCGCCGGCCAAACTGCGCCTCCCGGCCGTCGCATGGGGCACGCCGGCGCCATCATCTCGGGCGGCTCAGGAAAAGCGGAAGACAAGCTCAAGGCGATGGCGGATGCGGGCATCGTGGTTTGCCCCTCGCCCGCTCTGATGGGTGAAAAGATGCAGGAGGCGCTGGCCGCAGCCGCGCGTTAAAAACCTATGGCTTTGGAACGCACTTTCGCAATCATCAAGCCCGATGCGGTCGCAAACGGGCATCTCGGAGACATTCTGTCCATTGCCGAGAAGAACGGTTTCCGTATAGTGGCCTTAAAGACGAGACGCCTGACCAAGCCGGAAGCCGAAGCTTTCTACGAGGTCCACAAGCAGCGCCCCTTCTTCGCCGGCTTGGTCCAGTTCATGACGGAAGGACCTGTCGCAGTAATGGTTTTGGAGCGCGCGGACGCAGTCGCAAAATGGCGGGAAGTCATGGGAGCCACTAATCCCGCCAATGCCACGGAAGGCACTATTCGAAAGCGGTTCGCCGAGAATATCGAGCGCAACTGCGTTCACGGCTCGGATGGGCCGGATACTGCTGCTCAGGAAATCCCGTTCTTCTTTAACCGGGCTGAGCTGCTATAAGCGCACGCGCGTCGATGTCGACGGCGTTTACGCTACCTTTGGTTCGAAGGTAGCAACGTCCAGCGCGCTCGCCAGGGCCTTCTTGGTCTTCTCAGCCAGATGACGCAGCCGCGCATGCTTCGGACGACTTAACCGGCGCTCAACGCTTCGACGGGCTCTCAGCAAGCGAATACGCACTGCTGTTTCGGACCATCCGTGCTGCCGCGCGATTTCCTGCACTTTATACCCTTCGATATAGTGGCCTTCCAGAACCACGCGATCATTCGGTTTGCATTCGTTGAGAATGCGCTTTACATCAATCGCAGCCACATTCATGCGCGGCGGCGCTTGCAATTCCGGCAAGGTCTGGGTCTGAGGCTCGCGTCTTAGAAAAGTTCTATGAATGTTCAGGGCGATGCTGTTGGTCCACGTCAATACGAGGTTGGGATCCCGCAACTGCTCTCTCCGCTCCCAACCCTTGGCCCACGCTGCCTGTGCCGTGTCGAGCGCCGCATCGTAGGACAAACCGCGCGAAACCAGAAACCGCACGGTCAGGTTGAATCCGCGCTGGTACGCTCTACCGTACTCTTCAGTTGTCATTTAGCTCCACCGCTCCTCAAATTATTTATCAGTACACTCAAACTACGCAGAGCGTAGTTGGCGATGACCTCTTTCGATCATCTTGATCACTTTGGATGGCCTTACCACCCACGGCGTTCCCTTAGGCAGTTTTGGGACCACGCGCCAAAAACGCGCTCCCTTGCAGCCTAAGTTCACGAATGGTCAATGATATCAGAGATTTCCAAACTCGGGTTGAGAGCGACGAATGTATGTACCCGCGGATCTACCGGCGCAAATCTTTCCGCTTAACTGCAAAAATTTCTGGTTACCTTATTGAAAGAGCGAAACCTTTTGCAACAACTCTGATCGTGCCGGGAGGGATTGCAGACACAGAAGTCTTTAGAATTCTGGCCGTAACGAAACAGGGCGGCTACTTCTCGACGGGCTCAGTGGGCTTCGAAACTGGGGGGGCCGGTTTCTCCGGCTCTTCGGTGGCCGCTTTCATGCTGTCGCGAAACGATCGGATGCCTTTGCCGAGCCCTTGTCCCAGCTCAGGCAATTTCTTGGGACCGAAAATAAACAGCGCAACCACGAGGATAATCAGCAGATGACTCGGCTGCAACAATCCTTCAATCATGAGGGTTCTCCACGCGGGCAGCGAGGGTCGTTCCCGCACCTTCAGTATATATGAGTCTGAATGTTAAATAGGACCAGCTTTCGCCCAGTCTGCGGGTTGACATCCTCCAGACGCGTCCGCTATAGTGCTGAAGTACTGAACTATCAATGAGTTGACGGGTTGCTCGGGATTATTTTTCGCAGTTCCGCTGGTTCGTATCGCACGCAGTAAATTTCCGGTGACTGTCTCCTGGCAAAGGAGCGTTGCCGACATAGGATTGAAATGACACATGGCCGGTTCATCTGATGAGTACGTTGACCTTGCTGGAACCGCCGATAACGCTGCTTACGAGGCGTTCCTCGACGATTACAGCAGCCATTTTCCGGCCAACGGTGAAGTCATACATGGACACGTGCTGAGCGTCTCCGACAAAGAGGTGATTGTCGACATCGGGCGCAAGACGGAAGGCCTGGTTCCCGCCACCCAATTCCCATCAGTTGAAGGAAAGCCTGCGGTGAAAGCGGGCGACGTGATTGAGGTCATGTTCGACCGCAGCGGCGAGCAGGTGGAAGGATACATTCTCCTTTCCTATGAGCGGGCGCACCGCTTGCAGGTTTGGGAACACCTGGAAAAAGCTGCCGCGGAAGGAACGCCAGTCAGCGGGCGTGTCATCAGCAAGATCAAGGGTGGCTTGGCAGTCGATATTGGAGTAGGAGCATTTCTGCCGAGTTCACAAGTGGAGATACGTCCGGTTCACAATCTGGATGGATACGTCGGACGCGAAATCAGCGTTCGTATTTTAAAGCTGAACCGGCGCCGCGGGAATGCCGTGGTTTCGCATCGTGTTCTGCTTGAAGACGATCTGGTGGCGCGGAAAGCGGAAGCCTTGTCTAAGATCCAGGAGGGCGGCGAAGTCACCGGCACTATCAAGAATCTCACCGAATACGGCGCTTTTGTCGATCTCGGCGGAATCGATGGTTTGTTGCATGTCAGTGATTTGAGTTATGGCAGCATCACCCATCCCTCGGCTGTTGTACGGGTTGGCGATCAAGTCACGGTAAAAGTGCTGAAGTTCGACCGGGAGAAGGAACGCATTTCTCTCGGCCTCAAGCAAATGCATCCCGATCCGTGGGGCGATATTGACGCGCGTTATAGCCGTGGCGCCAAGGTTCTTGGGCGGGTGGTGAGCGTGACCGACTACGGGGCTTTCATTGAATTGGAGCCGGGCGTCGAAGGCTTGATTCATATCTCCGAAATGACCTGGAGCCGCCGGATGAAACATCCGGCCAAGGTGGTCAAGGTCGGCGATCCGGTGGAAGCGGTGGTGCTTGAAGTCAAGCCCAAAGAGCGGCGCATTTCGCTCGGCATCAAGCAACTGGAAGCCGATCCTTGGACAACCGTGGCGGACCGCTACAGCGTCGGCTCGGTGGTTGAGGGCCGGGTGCGGAAACTGGCCGATTTTGGCGCCTTCGTTGAGATCGAAGAAGGAATTGACGGCCTGGTGCATGTCTCCGATATGTCGTGGACCGCCCACGTCAAACACCCTTCCGAGGTAGTCAAAAAGGGCCAACAGGTGCAGGCTGTTATCCTTCACATTGACGCTGCGAACCGGCGGCTTTCGCTAGGCATTAAACAGCTTCAGCCCGATGCCTGGGAGACCTTCTTCCGGAGCCATCAGATTGGCGACATCGTTAGAGGGAAGGTGTGCCGGGCTGCCGCATTCGGCGTGTTCGTGGAATTGCTGCCTGGAGTGGAAGGGCTGTGCCATCGCACCGAGATTGCCCGCGACCACAAACGGCGACCATCCAAGCAGCATGCAGCGGAAGACGAGCCCACGCTGCCGATCGGGCAGGAACTTGATTTCAAGATCATCAAAATGAACGAAGCTCAGAAACGCATCGGACTGAGTTTGCGTTCGGTTGCAGACGACGGCGAGCGCAATCGCCTGGAAGACTATAAGCGGCAAGCCGCGGCTGCGACATCCACGGTTGGAGATGCAATCAAACACCACAAGTCAGATGACAAGAAATAAGGATATGCAAGTATGACGAAGGCTGAGCTGATCGAGGAAGTGTCCAAGGTTGTGGAGATGACGCGAAAGGATTCGGAAACCATCGTGGAGACGATCTTTGACAGCATTGTGAACAGCCTCCATAAGGGAGAGAAGATCGAAATCCGCGGCTTCGGCAGCTTCCGGACCCGGCAGCGCCAGCCACGGGTGGGACGCAACCCGAAGACCGGCTCGCGCGTGGAGGTCCCCTCCAAACGCATCCCATACTTCAAGCCGAGCAAAGAACTGCGCGACCTGGTGAACCATTCCGTTCAGGGCCCGGCGGTAGAATCAGCCAGTGAATCCGAACCGGCCGGCATTGCGAACGATAACGAGAATCTTTCGTAAGTCTTCGGGGCACAGTACGCTATTGGCGTCTCAGCGATGAACCACTTGTGGACGCCTTGGCGTTCGGTGTACATGAAAGAGAAAAAGGACAAGGTGCGTTGCATCTTCTGCGACGCCGCAGCCGATCCAAAAGCTGACGAACAGAACTTAGTGATCTTTCGCGGGACCCATGCTTTCGTGCTATTGAACCTGTACCCGTATACCAGCGGGCACCTAATGATCGCGCCGTACTCCCATGTTTCCAGGCTCGCGGAGGCGAGCGAAGAAGACACTGCGGAAATCATGCATCTCACGCGCCGCGCTGAGCGGATTCTGGAACAGGCTTATCGGCCTGACGGCTTGAATTTAGGCATGAACCTGGGCGAAGCGGCAGGTGCGGGCATTGAGCAACACATTCACATGCACGTACTTCCGCGCTGGAAAGGAGACGCTAATTTCATGACCAGCGTCGGAAGTACGCGCATCATCCCGGAGGCGCTCGAAGACACTTACGCCAAGCTTCGGGAAGGCTTTGCCAGGCTTTGATGAACGGTTCAGCTAGTGGGCGTCGGGATGCGCGTCGCGCCACTTCCAGTAGTCACGTTGCTCGCGCTTGCTGGCGTGGGCCCAATCGTGATCTTTCTTGTGATGCTCCTTCAGATATTCATGCCAATGTGGATCTTCGTTCGCGTTCCACGTGTGGCGATCATGATCTTGAGCGTAGAGCGCTGCTGGCGCCAGCAGCGAAGCTCCTAAAAAGAGCGTGCCTAAGTAACGTCGCATGCTTTGCATTCCTCCTCAAAGGGGTATCCACTAAACATTGACATCCATAGATTGGTAATGTTTCGCATGGGTAGATTAGGTGAATTTAAGAACCGGGAGGCGGCGCAGATCGGGCGCTTCCTGGAATCCATTGGCATCGCGGTCCGGGCCGGCGAAGTACCAGAGGGAAGCATCCTGCCAGGGATTCGGATCGAGGATGGGGGGCTCGTCGTAGACGAAGCGAGGCTGCTCTATCCTGGCGACCTATTGCACGAAGCAGGCCATTTGGCAGTCCTGACGGGCGAATGCCGGGCGATGCAAGGTCCTGATGCCGGCGCCGACCTGGGCAACGAGATCGGCGCAATGTGCTGGTCTTATGCGGCTGCCGTTTACCTGCAACTCGATCCCGCGGTGGTGTTCCACCCACATGGTTACCGGGGCGCTTCGGAATCGTATCTAGAGAACTTTCGCGAAGGCCGCTATCCAGGCGTCCCGCTATTGCAGTGGATGGGCCTGACGGCCGATGAGAAGAATGCGCGGGAACTTGGGGTGGCGCCGTATCCTCACATGATGAGGTGGTTGCGCGAATAGCGGCTAGTCGTCCAGCACGGGCTCGAGTCTTTCTTCCGGCTGCGGCCGAAGCTCAGGATGGCGCATGAGAGTTCGCGCGCAGGTGTTCCAGCGGAGAATGGAATCGTCATTTCCTGGCGGGCGGCGCGTTTGGGCTTCTTCGTACCAGCGCATGGCATCCATCAACTCTTTGTGGGCTTTGACATTCGCGCCACGAAATCCCTGAGCTATGCGAGCTCGCGCAGAACGTTCCGCGATAATTCCGGCGTAGTAAGCCTGTTCGTAATCGCCCTCAATGGAAGAGAGCACTTCGCGAGCGCGGGCCGGCGTCGACTCGACACAAAACTGATCTGTGAGAGCGAGGAGCAATGTCACGGCCGCGGTTTGATTGCCGGGATCGACCGCGAGAACATCAAGACAAATACTTTCTGCTTGCCAAGGCTCGCCTAGAAGGCGGTATCGATGCGCCCGCTCCAACGCTTCCGGAATGGCCGTCCGGGAGACCGGCTTCAACTGGAATTCCATAGTCATTCCGATCTTACTTCTTAAAAATGCGGAACAGTTTTCGAAGAGGATCGAAATATTCGTCTACTACGCGTTCTTTCAGCGGGATGATGGCGTTGTCGGTGATGGTGATGCTTTCGGGACATACCTTCGTGCAGCACTTGGTGATGTTGCAATATCCGATGCCGTGCTCGTTCTTCAGATCTCCGGTGCGGTTCTCTACATCGAGCGGATGCATCTCGAGCGCCGCAGCATAGACCAGGAAGCGCGGACCGATGAAGCGGTTGTGCAGGTGATGTTCCCGCAAAACGTGGCAAACATCCTGGCAGAGAAAACACTCGATGCATTTCCGGAACTCCTGGACGCGGTCTGCAGCTTCTTGCGACATGCGCCATGTGCCATCGGGGGCATCGGGAGGACGCGGCTTGAACGGCCGGATGTTTTTTTTGACGCGGTAGTTCCATGAGACGTCGGTCACCAGGTCTTTGACCGGTGGGAAAGCCTTCATGGGCTGAAGAGTTACGGGCTCGTCGAGCGGAAGCATGTTCAGACGAGTCATGCACATCAAGCGCGGATTGCCATTGATCTCCGCGGAACAGGAACCGCACTTACCAGCTTTGCAATTCCAGCGGACGGCGAGATCGTTCGCCTGCTCGGCCTGAATGCGATGCACGGCATCGAGCACCACCATGCCTTCAGAGATTCCGGTTGTGTAGTCGCGGAACTCGCCGTTGTCGCCATTGCCGCGCCAGATGCGGAAGGTTGCTGTGGGCATAGCTATTTCATCTCTTCAATTACTTGCTTGAGCTCTGACGGCAGCTCTTTCAGCGGCTCGCGAATGACTTGCATTTCACCCGACTCACCGCGCCGCACGATGATGTTGCAGCGGCCGTTTTCTTCGTTCTTCGCAGGGTAGTCGTCGCGGAAGTGCGCTCCACGGCTCTCCTTTCGCTCGATGGCGGCTCGGGTGATCATTTCGGAAACACTTAGTAAGTGGTGTAAGTCGAGGGCCGTGTGCCATCCCGCATTATATTCGCGGTTTCCCGGAACAGAAACCGTTGCAGCCCGCTGATTCAAGAGCTGAAGTCCATCGAGGGCGCGCTGCATCTCATCCTGGCGCCGAACGATGCCGACTAAGTCTTGCATCAAGTCTTGCAGGTCGTGCTGCACCTGGTAAGGATTTTCACCAGTGCGCTGGAACGGAAGCAGAGCCTCGCGCGCAGCAGCGTCGATCTCCGCGGTATCTACGGCTGCGCCGGCGTTCGCCTTTGCGAACTGCGCAGCATATTCACCGGCTCGTTTCCCGAACACGAGAAGATCCGACAGCGAATTACCGCCCAGGCGATTGGCGCCGTGCAGTCCGGCGGCACATTCGCCCGCGGCGAACAAACCGGGCACATCGGACATCTGGCTCTCTGCATCCACGCGCACGCCACCCATCATGTAATGAGTGGTGGGGCCAACCTCCATGGGTTCCGCAGTGATGTCGATATCGGCGAGCTGTTTGAACTGGTGATACATGCTCGGGAGCTTGCGCTTGATATGCTCGGCGGCTTTCGGGATGCGGCTTTTGATCCACGATATATCGAGATAGACGCCGCCGTGCGGGCTGCCGCGGCCCTCGCGCACTTCACGCATGATGCAGCGGGCCACATGATCGCGGGTCAACAATTCGGGTGGCCGGCGGGCGTTGCGGTCGCCTTGCGTATAGCGCCAACCCTCCTCTTCGTTGTCGGCGGTCTGTGGCCGATAGTTTTCGGGAATGTCGTCGAACATGAAACGGCGGCCGTCTTTGTTCTTCAAGACACCGCCTTCGCCGCGAACGCCTTCGGTCACGAGAATGCCCGCGACACTGGGGGGCCAGATCATGCCGGTGGGATGGAACTGAATGAATTCCATGTCCATGAGGGAGGCGCCGGCGTGATAGGCCAGGGAGTGTCCGTCGCCTGTATATTCCCAACTGTTGCTGGTGATTTTGTAGGCTCGGCCGATGCCGCCGGTGGCGAGTACGATGGCCTTCGCGCGAAAAAGCAGGAAACGGCCGCGCTCGCGCTCATAGCCGAAGGCGCCGGCAATGCGGCCATTGTCCGTCAGGAGTCGGAGGACGGTGCATTCCATGTGAACATCCATGCCGAGATGGATGCCGTGATCCTGCAGGGTGCGGATCATCTCCAAACCGGTTCGATCGCCTACGTGCGCTAGACGCGGATAGCGATGGCCACCGAAATTGCGCTGGAGAATGCGTCCATCATTAGTACGGTCAAACAGCGCGCCCCACTTCTCGAGCTCGCGGACGCGATCCGGCGCTTCCTTAGCGTGTAACTCCGCCATGCGCCAGTTATTGATATATTGACCGCCGCGCATGGTGTCAGCGAAATGGACGCGCCAGTTATCGCGTTCGTCGACATTTGCCATGGCGGCTGCGATTCCCCCTTCGGCCATGACGGTATGCGCTTTGCCGAGCAGGCTCTTAGTAACTACGCCGACGCGTACATGGTTGGCCGATGCTTCGATCGCCGCCCTTAATCCTGCTCCGCCTGCCCCAATTACCAGCACGTCGTATTCGTGCGTCTGGTATTCGGCCATTTACACGATTCTCCAATCGTGCCAGATACCCATGGCGCAGAGCCTGACATATATGTCGGCGAACATGACAGAGAAGAGGCTCATCCAGGCGAATAACATGTGGCGGCGATTCATGCAAGAAACACAATCATAAGCCCCGCGCTGGGCTGATGAATTAAAGCCTCCATCCCGGCGGCCGCCGACTAAGTGGCGGAGAGAGTGGCAACTGAACGTGTAACAGGCGAGCAGCACGACATTTACCGCTAGCACGATTGTTCCTACACCAATGCCGAATTCGGTGAGCTCGGTTACAGGATTAGTGAACCATAACGCGCGCCAGACATCCCAAGCGAGAATTACAAGAAATATAAAGGCGAGATACAAAAAGTATCTATGCACGTTTTGCAGAATTAATGGAAATGAGCGCTCGCCGCGATAACTCTTGCGCGGCTCGCCGACCGTGCAGGAGGGAGGATCGGCCCAGAAGGCTTTGTAATAAGCGCCGCGATAGTAATAGCAGGTAACGCGGAATCCACCGGGCGCCCACAGAATATAGACCGCGGCGGAGAGCGGCGCCCAACCCGGCCACCAGTGAGGCCATGCGCCGAACCACGCATGGACGGGATCGCCGAGCAGTTCCGGGGAATAAAAAGGTGAGATATATGGTCCGAAGCGGAAATAATTCCCTTGGAATGCGGCCCAGGTTGCGTAAATTACGAAGGCCGCGAGACCGATGAATGTGAAGAGCGGCTGCACCCACCAGAGGTCGCGCCGCGAAGTGCTGCCGAACCGGCTGCCTCTCAGAGGCACGTCAATAGAAGACATCTTGGATGATCCAAGCCAGTATATCTATTTGAACGCGCGGCTCATTCTGCCGGGCCAACGGTTAGCTGCCAATCGGGGGGGACGGGAGGGAGGAATTCTTTCCAAACGTCGGCGCGCGCGCCCAGGTATCGTTGCCGGCATTCATCTGGCGTTACCACGCACCCGGTAGCTCTGAGGGATGAGGTGCCGGTTACGAACGCGACGTTTTCCGAGGCAGACAGGCCTAAAGCCGCCCACGCAGAAGGCAGGAACCCAGGATCTCTCTCCTTCAAGCTGTCCCAGATCTCGTCAACGCTTCCTGAAAGGAAACAAGCCAATAGCCAATCCAGGGCTTCAGCGGGCTCCGTGCTGATCTTCGTGCGTTGTTCCTCGCTGGGAAAGGCGTTTCGTCTTCGATCCTGCCCATAGCTTGAGATTACTTTATTGGTCCAATTGAACTCAGCGCCTAGGGCGTAGACAGCAAAAGGGTGTTCCCGGTTCAGGAAAACCATATCTTTTCCTGCATAGTTAAGCTCACAGCCTAGCAGTCTGATCCAAGTCGGAGGAAAATCAGCGGAAGACACAGTCGAAAGTGGCGTTTCGCTGCCGGGGTTCAGCCAGATGGAAAGCAAGATTGACTCAGCCGGAGGGCCCAGGATGAACTTTCCCGGAGCGGTAGCAAAGGGCGTGGCATGTTCGAGATACCTTTCCCGTTTGATCGACAGCGTGGGGCAGAGGGAAACTCGATCGTCGTTCAGGAACAGACTGGGCTTTCTAAATTGCTGATCAGTCCAGCCGGCCGGCCATTCGACTCCTTGCCAGAGCAATTCCTGTTGAGAGTGGTATACAGCCCAATGCTGGACTTCTTCGGAGGGAACCGGTACATCCAGCAATCGGCGATTGAGGGTCGAATAGATGGAATTTCGATGTTCCTGTAGGAAAGCTGTTGCTATTTCCCCCGTCTTTTTGCGGATGAAATCGAGGATCTCCTCGGCTGCTGACTTGTCCAACTGTAAGTTATACCGGTTTACACCAACCCTCGCCCGACGGGTTTCGGCGATGTCTAGGTGGACTCTAAACGTTGAATATAATAAGCCCACTGCGTCCATAACTGCCCCTATAAATGGTTGCGCGACAGCAAATCCCTTCGAAGACCACTCTGACTGGATGTCGGGAAGAAAGCCGTGAGCGCCTTGAATGCTGGAGAGTGTTAGTTCCGACTTCGAACCAACCGGTTCCTGTACGAAGAGATATGCCAGGCTCGCATTCCCGTTGACGTCAAAGTATCGTAGCGTGATCCGGTAGCGGCCTAACTGTCCCGGGAGTTCCCCTTCGTGCGGCTCTCCCCAGCGAGTTACCGCAAGCATCCGACCCTTTGCGGCGCCTATTTGGGCAGCTTGCGCAGCTCGTGCCGTTTGCTCGTGAGCAGATAGAGAGGGGTCATCGGTACTGTATCCACGTCCGAAGGTTCGTTCGAAATTCGAAGCGAGCGATTCGGTGAGATGAGATTCACGATTTGCCCATCCGGGCACCAGACGTAATGGTTGGACTCCCAAGAGATTCGTCGCCAATTCGAAATCGCAAGGGGAGATGGCGATCAGGTCTTCTACGTATTTCCGAAGTTCTGAAAAGAGCTGTTCCGGGGCAGGAATCAGTGCGGCTCTGAGCCCCAGTTGTACTTCGGTACCGTGAGACAGCCCGTCAATATGGCGCAGTTCCCCGAAGCTTCCGACTCCCCAGGTTTCGAATTCCCAGCCTCGCATGTCTTGCGCATCCGATTCTTCACTGGCCTTGGTTCGGAAGAGGACGTGGTCGGCGATCATGAAGTAGCTCAACACACCGATGCCGAATTCGCCGCTTCTTTCGAACTTTACGCTAGCCTTTCGGCACGCGAGCTGAAACGCGATTCGCTCGGAACTGGATGGTTCCCCGCTGACGAGCAAATGGTCTTTTATGACCTGCTTCGACATGCCGACGCCGGTGTCGCGGCAGATCAGTTTGTGAGAATTTCCGTCGGTCTCAAACCGCAGCTCGACTCTGTTTTCGAGCGCGAGGAGAGCGCGATATTCCTCATCCGGCCGCTTGCGTCTCAACTGCACGCGCGCGATCTGCTCTTTCACCGCGTCGAAGGCGTTTTGCAGGAGCTCCCGAACGCTGGCAAAGTAATTTCCATAGAGCTGCTGGCCGCCTAGCAGATCGAGCACTTTTTTCGTGTTCGGCCGGAAAGCGCCGTAGATGTACTCATAGGCGCCGGACGGTTCCTGAATTTTGCGCGTGACGAAGGGATCCAGGTCCCAACGATGAGGCAGAGTGGGCTTTCCGGTGACGGGGTGAATGTTAAACGGGTGTTCCCGCGTGAGCCGGTCGCAGAGCGTCAGTTCGGCTTCGATCTCGTCGCATGTCTCTTCCACAGCTTTGAACAGAACGGCACGGCTTGGCGTGGCAGAGACACGCAGCTTGCCGTCTTCGAGCGTTGTAATCATTTGCTCGTTCTTCTGCCAGTGGGGCTCGCTCGAAGCTGTAATGGCACGATGGCGCAGAATGACGTCGGGTGTCCTTTCAGGGTCGTTCTCCAGAATGTCGGCGATGCGCAGGACCACTGCCAGATAGCGGCGATGAACTACGCCTGCTTGTCCCAGATCGCGCGGATCGAACTTTGAGGCGGCGAGCGAATCGTAGCCTTCGTGGTGGCTTTTGCAGATGGCGATCAGATCTTCGAGCCAGCCGTAATAAAGAGATGGCTGGGCGCTCGAGAGATTGTTGCTGATCCATTCGGCGCTCCATTCGTTGTGGCGCAAGCGGCAGTAGTAAGTTGCGAGCTCTTCGATCTTCTGAAACGAATCGACAGGCGGAGCAAAATGGAGCCCTTCGCGTTCCGCAAGCCAGATCTGGAATGTTTCGAGCTCGTCGCCACGAAATCCCGTTTCGCTTCCGGAAACAAGGTATTCTTTGTGGGCCCCAACTTTTCCCCATTCGGGCGTCATGCCAATGTCGTGGAGATAGGCTGCGAGAATCAGGATTGCTATCTCGGCATCTGAGAGGCGGGCAAGGACGTCGGAACGAATAATTTGGGCCATCCACTCGGTTACGCGAAAGGCGTGGCCCTCATCGTGGAGCGTGAAGTCTTTCGGTGAGCTGGCGCCGGACTTTAGAACGCGCTCGATTCCGGGCGTGACGTTAGAAAGCAAGCGGGACGCCGTGGAATACGGATCGTTGCGGCGTTGTAACTCGATCCAAAGCGGCGATTCGGTCCAGGGGCGCAGAGCCGAGAGATGGTTGTGATCTGACATACTTACTCGATTCCGCAGTATACTGCCGACGGGCACGAAGGTTTAAGCTTCATCGCGCGATTCGAGAATCTCGCGGTTGTGCGTGCATATCTCGCAATCGCAGCCGCCGCGCTCTTTCGGGCGGGGTAAGTTACCGACGCCGGTGGGTCCGATGTGACCAGTGCCGCTTGCTTTCTCCCGCTCGATCACTTCGAGCCAAGTGTCGGCGGTCATGCGTTGGATTCCTGCGCCGCCAGTTTGGAAGCGTTCGGGGTGACTCGACGAGGACCAATGATATTCGGGCGGGATGCCGCCGATGAATTCCAGCCGTCGATAGACGAGCTCGGGCGGCGGATCCATGGTTTGGCCTTGCTCGATCAGCTTTTCGTTCGGAGGAAAGAGCCGGGTGACGGTGCGGCCGTCTTCGACCGTGATCTGGACCCATTGTTCAAGGAGTGGAATCTTACGCTGCTTCTTGGGGTGGTTCTGACCCTGGAAGGTTTGCTGCGCGGGCGTTTTAGGAGGCTGTTCGGGCCGAGTCTGCTTTGCCGGTTTTGGGATTTCTTGAAGGCGGCGAGCTTCGATCTCGGCGGCGCGCTGTTGGTGGCGCAGGGAGCGGTCGGCTTCCTGGAGGCGGTTCTTGCGCAGGCGCTCGAGGTTGTTCAGCGCCCGCGTGAAAGCTCGCTCGGCAGTGGTGCGGTAGCGGGTGAAGCGCTCGAGTTTTTGGTGTTGTGAGTCGGTCCATTCCTTCTTGCCCTCCGGGCCGCTTTGTTCGGAGTAGATGGACCATTCGGCTTCGTTGTATCGGCGACGGGCGCGAAGTAAGAACCACTGCGCGACGGCGGCCTCATAGACGAGGGTGCGCGCGACATGCGTATGGGGATCGAAATCATCCAGCCAGCTCTGTTTGAGGTCGTTCCACTCCTGCTCGTCCTCGTCGGGAAGGATGAGCTTGTTCGAGCAGCAGCCATGCTTGGTGGCGTTCTGGCTGGAGTTTGCTTTGCCTTCGGGGGTTTTCGGACCGGTAGAAAACGTGTATGACGGCGGCCGGTAGGGGCGGTCTTCATCATCCAATTCGGGCATGGGTGGGCTCGCCCGCGATTCTCCGATGCGGGGGTTCAGGGCGGCGGGAGCGAGAGGAACTAAGTTACTGAAGGCGGCCGAGAAACTTTATTTTTGCGATTTGCGAACGGGCGGAGGCCGAGGGTGCGGGCGAGTCTGGGAGAGCGATCAGCTATGCGAGATTTTGCGAAACGAAGTAGGAGGTTGGGTTCGTTTTTTCAAATGGCTCCCCGACCAGAGGGCTTCTCCCTATATTGAGGGCGTATTGTAGTCTGAGCTACATGGGTGATTTCCCACCACAGTGGTCCTGGCAACGTGATCTTGGGGAAGGTGGTCAGGGCCACACATACGTGGTCAAGCGGGCTGACGGTCGGAAGTCAATGTTCGTCTCAGCACGAGGCCACTCCCTTTATGGTCGAGGCTCGTTAGGAAGCGCGCTGCACCGGGTGGTTCGTGGGCGTTAGCGCTAGGCGGTTGGGTCCAGGCCGGCGAAAATCTCGGAAAGGGTAAAGCGGATGTCTCCGGCTTCCAGGGTGTCCTCTGCGAGTTTGGGCTCATCGCCGCTTTGGTAGACCCAGGCGCGGCGTCTATGCGGATCAACGACCCAACAATAAGGCACGCCCCATTGATGGTACGGCTCGCACTTGGCGAAGGTCGCGCCGAGTTTGTCCGCGGGGGAAAGAATCTCGATGGCGAGCACGAGAGGAGTCTGCGCGTAGGGCTCCGACAGCGCAATCTCGCGGCGCTGTACGGCGACGTCGGGCAAACGGAATTCGGTTTCGCGTAATCGGGAGTGGACTTCGCTTGCGGCTGCATACTTCGGATACCGCGCGAAGAGATGCCCGAACCACATCTGCAGGATTCCGTGCAAGATACTCCCCGTGGGTTTCTCAATCAGGACGCCGTCGATGTATTCGTGAGACGGGCGCTCATCGATGTTTTTGAGATACTCCTCCACCGGCATGAGCGTTGTGCTTGCCATGACTGCAGCTTAACTCCGGTTACTCTTGCCGGAGAGACCCCAAGGGGGAACGGGTTTGAAGGCGCGGGTTCTACATGGCGTAGAAGAATTCTTCGGACACGATCTTGCCGTCGGCCACTTTGTAAACGCCAATTTCCTCCATTTGGAAGCGTTTAGCCTCGGGCTTAAAGGTGACGTCGAGTTTGAAGGTGACGGCAAAGTAGGAACCGGCGACGAGGGGACCTTCCACGGTACTGGAGTGGACTTCGTGGTTGTTGGTCCACCATTCGCCTTTGGCGCGTACCGCATCGAGACCCTTTGACTCGCGCGATTGTCCGGGAGGGGCGCCGGCTTCGACGCTGACGATATCCTGCGAATACAGCTTCTCCGTTGCTTCTTGAAACTTGCCTTCCGAGCAGAGCCTAACGAGTGTAACCGCGACATCCACGGTAGTCATGATCGATCTCCTATTTAAATTTTCGAGGGGTTTCCCTTACGCTAGCACATGGAGCGCTTCGGGCCGCAATAGGATGCCGGCGCGGGTCAATTAGTAAGTGCGTGGGAGTAGGCTGTCGGACAAAGCGCAATCCGTGAGAAAGTCTTGAAATCAAAGCTCTCTAGTCCATTAACACGAGAGCTGAAAGTCCTGCGCGGCCGTCCAACCGAGTGGACGTTTCGTAAGAGGACGCCACAACTTAGGCTTGGAAGGAGTAAAAGCAATGCGAAAACGTCGCAACCCGATGCTGACGCTAGCGGCGATCATACTTGCTCCGCTTGCTGCGGCGCAGTTGTCGAATGCACAAATAGCAAACGAAATCGTGGCCACTATTGAACACCCGTTCACTATCGGAAACACAACTCTACCTTCGGGTAAGTACGATTTTAGAATGTTGCAGGGTTCATCAATGACTGTTATGACGATAACGAACGCGAACGATAGGATCAGCGAGGAGTTTCTGGTAAGAGCGTCGGACGCAAAGACAGCCCCAACTCATACCGAGCTTGTCTTCAACTGCTATGGGAACAGAGAGTTTCTCACCAGGATCTACGAGGGCGGCTCACGCGCCGGTGTGGCTGTCGAGGAGCCCTCGCGCCAAGAACTCCGTTTGCAGAAGCAAGGTCAATCTCCCGTCGAACGCACTGAGACTCAGACTTCGTAAGGCGCGAACAGCGGCGCGTGAATGGCGGACGCAAGCAACGCGTCTCCACAGGAACTCGCTGGGCCTGATGCAGTCCGATTTGTGATAAAGTGCCGCCTTAACAGGAGGCATGATGAAGACCGTTATTTTGAGTGTGGTGCTGCTGGCGGTGTCGTGCTGCTCAATCATGGGGCAGGTGTTCGATCCGAGTACGCCGGATGGAGCCATGATCGCGGCGATCCAGAAGGAAGCGGACGCGGCCAAGAAAGAGGGGATGCTCGAAGAATTCGTGAAGACGTATCCCGATAGCAAGAACGCCGCGTGGGCATGGGGCCAGTTGCAGGCGTCGTACCTGCAGGCGCAGCAGTATGACAAGGCGATTGAGGCGGGCCAGAAGTCGCTGGCGAGCGATCCGGGCCAGATAGACGTGGCTTATAACAATCTGAAAGCGGCCGAGGGCAAGAACGATCCGGACGCGGTGATGAAGTGGTCGGCGGAGACGTCGCGGTTGGCGCGGAAAGAGGTTGCGTCGCCGAAGCCGGGCGATGGGAAAGAGCAGATCGACTACGCGAAGCAGGTGGATACTTACACAGAGTATTCCATCTATGCGACGGAGCTGAAGAGCGGGGATGGCGCGAAGGTGATTGCGCTGGTGGAATCGCTTGAAGCGCGGAATCCGGACAGCCCGTATTTGAGCAAGGCGTACGGGCGATATTTGGCAGCGCTGCAGCAGCAGGGGCAGAACGATAAGGCTGGCGCGGCTGCGGAGAAGGAAGCGCAGCGCGATCCATCGAACGAGGATGTGCTGGCTTTCCTGGCAGATTATGACAGGCAGAAGAAAGATTTTGATAAGAGCTTGACTTACTCGGGGAAGTTAGTGGAGATTATGCAGTCGAAAGCGGCGCCCGAGGGGATGGCGGATGCGGACTGGCAGAAGAAGAAGCTGAAGTTACTCGCTTTTGGGCTGTGGATCGAGGGCGTGAGTTACAACGGCAAGAGCCAGTATGCCCAGGCAGATAAGGCACTGCGGGCTGGGTTACCGCTGATCAAGGGCGAGGACCAGTCGCAGCCGAGGGTGCTATTTCAGCTCGGGTTCGCGGATTTCGAGTTGGGGAAAGGGACGAAGAATCGGGCGATGATGCAGGATGCGCTGAAGTTTTCCCAGCAATCGGCGGCGATGAAGAGCCCGGATCAGACGAATGCGCAGAATAATGTGAAAGCGATCAGTGCGGCGCTAGGGGTGAGGAGAGCGGCTAAATAGTGCGATCGAGTCGGTTGCCGACGTGCTTGCGAAGCAAAGCAGAAAATCCTACGCTCAGAGTATGGAGACTCTGAGCGCACGCGAAGCGGGCGAAAACCTTGATCGACTGCTCGAGGAAGCGGCGAATGCCCACGAACCAGTGCTAATTACCGGCGTGCGTTCGAACGCCGTCTTAGTTGGCGAGGAGGACTGGAACGCCATTCAGGAGACGCTTTTTTTGCTCTCTGTTCCTGGGATGCGAGAGTCGATCCGGGAGGGGCTGCGAACTCCCGTGGCGGATTGTGACGAGGAACCGGGCTGGTGAGGCCATGGTCGATTGTTTACACAAGACAAGCCCAAAAGGATGCCAGGCGCGCCGCGGAAGCTGGATTGCGAGCGAAAGTTGAGCAGCTCCTCAGAATTCTCGAAGTCGATCCATTTCAAACGCCGCCCTCGTTTGAGAAACTTGTTGGCGACCTGGCTGGTGCTTACTCACGCCGCATAAACATTCAGCACAGGCTCGTGTATGAGGTGATCGCAGAGGAGCGTACGGTGAAGGTGATCCGCATGTGGACGCATTACGAATAACCAGGGCGCGTAATTGCACGATCCGCTCAGCCTTTCCGGCGAAGTTTTCGCAGCAATCGGCGGCGGTGAAGAGTCCGGACGAAGCGAATGCGCACCGTTCCGGTTTTTTGCCGGAACGTCCCCGGAAGGGAAATCTCGTAAGTGTGGAGGCGGTTTGGTAAATCGTTCGGACAATTCGCTCCGCATGTTCGGGCGTATTTTCGAAAAGATGGTTTGTGATTCGTTCGAGGTCGGAGGCCGCTTCGGTCGTCCAACGAAGCTGCACTAGACTGGTTGCCGTTTTTCGGCGATTAGCTTCTCCAATCGTCGACCGACTTCCTCGTGTTCGAGCAGTTCGCCGGCCTCGATTTGCGCCAACCCTTTATCGACCTCGTGAAGGAACCACTCGTCATAATCGATAAAACGCTGGACCGCCTCAAGCACCAGGAATTCCGGAGCGCATCCGCGTTCGGCGGCGAGCTGGTTCAATCTCTCTTCCGTCTCAGACGCTAAGTGGATTTCCATGCTGGTGAGTGTAAGCCGAGGAGCGCATCCTGTCAAATGCGCTCCTGCTTCTGCAGCCAACTACCGTGCGGCGGCTTTGGCCTTGGCGGTCACGGGCTGGCGGCTGACTTTGGCCGGGCGCGCGGCCTTGGACTTGTGTAGCGCGGTGCCGGAAGTGTGGGCTGAGCCGTTCATCGCGGCTGCGCCGTTTGCCGTCCCATTGGCGCTGCCGTTGCGAGGCGCGGGGGCGCCGTTCTGGGTCAGCTTTCCGAGCACCACGGAGCGCTTGGCGCCGGTCGCCATCGGAACGTTAGAGGGCCGGCAGTGCGCCGTTTCGTAAGCCATCACGGCGAATGCGATGGCTTCCTTCGCGTCCACGTCCAGGCCGACTTCGGTCGATTCCTTCACCGGAATCTCGCCCATGGCCTTGCGGAGCATGCGCATCATGGTCGGATTGTGGGTGCCGCCGCCGGAGACGAAGATCTCGTCGACACGCATCTCGGGGAGCACGAAATTGCGCACCGCTGCCGCGATGCTTTCGGCGGTCAGCGCGGTGGCCGTTGCGATCAAATCCTCGCTGCTGAGCTCCGTATCGAGGAGCTTTGAGACGAACTCCGAGCCGTACTGCTCGCGGCCGGCGGTCTTCGGCGGCTTGGCGCGAAAGTATTTGTCGCGCAGCAGCTTGGCCAGCAGCTTCGGATCGAGATCGCCGGTCGCCGCAATGGCGCCGTCGCGGTCATACGTCTGGCGTCCCTGCGTGATGCGGCTGACCAGTTGATCGATGACCATGTTGCCGGGACCCGTATCGAAGGCGATGACACGGTCGGTGTTGGTGTTGGGCGGGATCGCGGTCAAGTTGGCGATGCCGCCAATGTTCACCGCGACGCGCCCGCGACCGCGATGCCGCATCAGCATGTAATCGAGGTAAGGCACCAGCGGCGCACCTTTGCCGCCGGCGGCCATATCGCGCTCACGGAAATTCGAAATAACATCGATACCCGTGCGTTCGCTGATGATGCTCGATTCGCCGATCTGCATCGTGCTGGCGACTTTCTTCCCGAGATACTGGGTTCCTTGTCCCTCGTGGAAAATGGTCTGGCCGTGACAGCCGATCAGCTTGATGGTGTCAAGCGGAATCTGCGCACGCTCAGCCGTTTCCTCGAGAGCCTCGGCATATAATTCACCGAGGAGGAAGTTCAGCCGCGATATATCGCCCGTGAAAGCGTTCGTATTCGACATCGCGAGAAGCGCTTCACGGATCTTTCTTGGATAAGGGACCGAATGACTCGTCAGGACGTTTATTTTCGCCCTGAAGCCCGAACCGGTGATATCGATGATCGCTACATCGATGCCGTCGAGCGAAGTCCCGCTCATGATACCTGCTATTCTCATGTCTTTAGCAACTCTTGCTGCAAATCTTGCAGTATCTGCAAAGCTTCAACCGGCCGTAGATCGTTGATATCCAACGCCCGGATCCGATCGGCGAGCCCCTGATTCATGGGCTCGAAAAGTCTAATCTGAAGGGGCGCGTTAGCGTCGCCCGGGGCCAACTCCTCAGTCACGGAGTGTTCCCTTACTTCATGATGCAACAAAACTGACCTCGCGCGCTCGATTACTCGCAGGGGTAAACCGGCCAGACGGGCCACTTCGATGCCATAGCTGCGGTCTGCGGGGCCTGGTTGTACCTTTCTTATGAATAAGATACGGTCATCCGACTCTTTTACGGCGACGTGTAAATTTCTTACACCAGAAAGTTGATCAGCCAGGTCTGTGAGCTCGTGATAGTGCGTGGCGAACAAAGTTTTGCCCTTAATGCGGTCATGAATGTACTCGACGACGGCCCAAGCCAAGGCTAAACCGTCGTAGGTTGAGGTGCCGCGGCCAATCTCGTCGAGCACTATAAAGCTGTTAGACGTAGCAGTGTTGAGAATTGCAGCGGCTTCCGTCATCTCGACCATGAAGGTGGAGCGGCCACGCGCCAGGTTATCGGCGGCCCCGATCCTGGTAAAAACACGGTCAACGATGGGCAGGATGGCGGCGTCGGCGGGCACGAAGGAGCCCATCTGCGCCAGGATGAGGATGAGCGCCGCCTGGCGAAGATAGGTAGACTTCCCACCCATGTTGGGGCCGGTGATCACGCCGATGTATTCGTGGGAGGAATGGAGGTAAAGATCGTTCGGGATGAAGCGCACGGCATCGCGCTCGGTTAATTTTTCGATCACGGGGTGACGCCCGGCGTCAATGCGCATTTCGCCTGAATCGGAGAAGCGCGGGCGCTTGTAGCGATTTTCCACAGCGACTTGGGCGAGGTTGGCGGCGACATCGAGTTCAGCGATGGCGGCGGCGGCCGACTTGATGCGGTCGGCGTGTGAGGCGGCGAAGGCACGCACGTGTTGAAAAATTTCTCGCTCAAGAGCCAGGATTTTTTCTTCCGCCGAAAGGACTTTGGCTTCGAGTTCCTTCAGCTCGGGCGTGGTGAAGCGCTCGGCGTTGGCCAAAGTTTGTTTGCGCTCGTAATCGGCGGGCGCAAGCTGCAGGTTGGCTTTGGAGATCTCGATGTAGTAGCCGAAGACGTTGTTGAAGCGGACCTTGAGCGATTGGATGCCGGTGCGGGAGCGCTCGCGGGATTCGATGGCGGCGATGAACTGGCGGCTGTTGCGGCTGATGTTGCGCAGTTCATCGAGCTCGGGGTTGAAACCGTCGCGAATGGTTCCGCCGTCGGCCAGAGTAACGGGCGGCTCGTCCGAGATGGCGGCGAGGATCTTGTCGCGGACTTCGGCGACGAGGTCGAGTTCGCAGCGGAGGCCGGGAGTTTCGAAGGCTGCGGCTAGTTCTGCGATCTTGGGCAATTGCGCGAGTGAGCGGCCGAGCGCGAGCAGCTCTCGTGGGCCAGCGGCCCCGAGAGTCACTTTGGCGAGCAGGCGCTCGAGGTCCTGGATCGAGCCTAAGGCTTTTCGCAGATCTGCGCGGAGGATCACTTTGGAGCTGAGCTCGGCGACGGAGTCGAGCCGGGCCTCGATCTCGGCTTGATTGCAGGAGGGATTGAGCAATCTGCGGCGGAGCAGACGGCCGCCCATACCGGTGCAGGTCTTGTCGAGGACGTGGATGAGAGTGGCGTCGCGGGTCTCGCCTGCGAACAGCGGCTCGACCAGTTCCAGGTTGCGAACGGTTGCGGCGTCGAGTACAAGATGGTCCTGGCGCTGATAAAACGCGGGACGGTTCAAATGTTCGAGAGCCGATTTCTGAGTTTCACGCAGATAGTGGAGCACGGCGCCGGCAGCAGCGACCGCGAGCGGTTTGTCGGCGAGGCCGCAGCCATCGAGAGAGAGCAAGCGGAAGTTTTCGAGGATCTGGCGGCCGGCGTAATCGCCGCCGAAGACCCAGGCGTCGAGCGGCGTTTCCAGGCAGGATGCGCCGACTGGCTGGCCTTCCGGATGCAGCACTTCGCGGATGTTCAGCGTTTCGAGAGACGGGAGCAGTTCTTCGTTACGCAGCTCGGTGGTGCGGAACTCGCCCGTCGAGAGGTCGGCGTACGCGAGGCCGCTGCGGCCAGCCTTGCTGAGTACTGCCGCCAGATAGTTATTTTCGTGCGAGCGGAGGAGGTTCGAATCTGTGGCGGTGCCGGGCGTGACGATGCGCGTGATTTCGCGGCGGACCAGCTTTTTGCCGGGGCCGGCTTCTTCCATTTGCTCGCAGATGGCGACGCGGTAGCCGCGCTGAATCAGGCGAGTGATGTAACCGTCGGCGGCATGATAGGGCACGCCGCACATGGGGACCGGCTCGCCGCGTTCCTTGTTGCGCGCGGTTAAGGTGATTTCGAGTTCGCGGGAGGCGGTGATGGCGTCCTCGTAGAAGAGCTCGTAGAAATCGCCGAGGCGGAAGAGCAGGAGAGCGCCGGGAACTTGTTGTTTTGCGGTGTGATACTGCCGCATCAGCGGCGTGCTGGGTTCACCGGAGGACGTAAGTTACATAGTAGCGAATTTCGAGTGATGCTAGTGATGCTAAGGTAGAGGCATCATGGGCATCAGAACCACTGTGACGCTGGATGAGGACGTTTTGAATCGAGTAAAGGATGAAAGCAAGGCGAGCGGGCGGTCGTTTCGGGAGACATTGAATGAGCTGGTGAGGGACGGACTGGCCTCGAAGGCAGACGCGCGCCAGCGCAGGCGTCAATTTCGCGTCGATCCGGTACCGATGGATGTTCCGCGGCCGGAGGGAATCAACTACGACTGCACCGAGCAGCTGTTGGAGTATCTAGACGGTCCGGGACACAAGTGATTCTTCTTGATGTGAACATCCTGATTTACGCAAGCGATCCGATTTCGCGGCAACAAGCGTCAGCGCTCTCGTGGTTGGAAGCGCTATTCGGAAGCTCGGGAAGGATTGGATTTCCTTGGCCCACGATCTGGGCCTTCTTGCGCATCACGACAGATAGACGGATGAGCACGCGGCCGAGAACCATGGCGAGCGCCATTGAGCGAGTTCGAGAATGGATACAGCAGCCTGAAGTCGAGATTGTCCAACCGGGCTCACGTCATTTCGAGATTTTGCAACGCATCGTTCTCGAATGCGAAGTGACCGGTCCTTTGATGAGCGACGCGGTGCTTGCGGCGCTAGCGATCGAACATGGCGCGACGCTTGCGTCGACCGATCGGGACTTCAGCCGCTTTCCGAGTCTAAAGTGGGTGAATCCCCTCGATGAGGGATAGCGCTAGGCGTACAGTCCGCGCTTCTTGATGGCGTAGGCGACGCGGTCGAGGGCGAGCATGTAGGCGGCGGTGCGGTTGTGCACCTTGTGCTTTTCGGCGTAGCTGGTGACGTCGTTGAAGCTGGCGACCATGATCTCTTCCAGGCGGGTATTCACGTCATTTTCGTTCCAGAAATAGCCCTGCCGGTCCTGCACCCATTCGAAATAGGAGACGGTGACGCCGCCGGCGTTGGCCAGAATATCCGGGATAACGAAGACTTTCTTGTCGTGGAGAATCGAATCGGCGAGGAAGGTGGTGGGGCCATTGGCGCCTTCACAGAGAATTTTGGCCCGGATACGGTCGGCATTGTGGGAGGTGATTACGTTTTCGCGGGCGGCGGGAATGAGGACTTCGCAGGGCAGCAGGAGGGCCTCTTCCTTGTCCACGTCCTCGGCTTCCGGGAAGCCCCGAATGGAGCCGGTGTCGCGGCGGAAATTCATGAGGGCTTCGATATCGAGTCCGTGGCGGTTGTAGACCGCGCCATCGTATTCGACGATGCAGATGATCTTGAAGCCTTTGAGGGTCATGAGCCGCGCGGCCATGCCGCCGACATTGCCGAAGCCCTGGATGATGACACGCGTGTTCTCAGGCGCGAGGCCGAACCGCTTTAAGGCCTCGATGGTAACGAACATGCACCCGCGACCCGTGGCTTCCGGGCGGCCGCGGGAGCCGCCGAGCTCCAGCGGTTTGCCGGTCACGACGGCGGTGACGGTGTGGCGCTTGTGCATGGAATAGGTGTCCATGATCCAGGCCATGGTCTGTTCATTGGTGTTCACGTCGGGCGCGGGCACGTCGCGCTCGGGTCCAATGAACTCGCAAATCTCCGCGGTGTAGCGGCGGGTGATGCGCTCAAGCTCGCTTTCGCTCAACAGTTGCGGCTCACAGATGACGCCGCCCTTGCCGCCGCCGAAGGGAATGTTGACAACGGCGCACTTCCAAGTCATCCAGGCGGCGAGCGCACGTACTTCGTCGAGCGAAACGTCGGGTGCAAAACGGATGCCGCCCTTGGCGGGCCCCCTGGCGATGGAATGCTGCACGCGATAACCGGTGAACACTTCGACGCGGCCGTCATCGAGCACCACTGGAATGTTTACGGTAAGCTCCATGGTGGGCAGCCGCAATACCTTGCGGATTCCGTCGTCCAGCTTGAGCAATTCCGCAGCTTCATCGAAACGGTGGGCGGCGGATTCCCAGGGATTTACTTCCAGCTCGACAGACGGGGTCGCTTCCAACAACATGGCGGAGGTTCTCCTGAAGATGTCCGGGCTCTCCGGCGGGCGTTGGTCCTCTTGCTTCGCGGGAAAAGGTGCTGCGCCGGCGCTGGGCATCAATCACTACACTGTCATGAGTGACGTGCGGTTGCAAGCGCGGGTTCTGAAGATTTGCGCGGCACGCCGGGCGCGGGAACCAGAGTGAACGAAGACTCCCGATATTGCGTCTTTACTAATTAAGATCGCGCACAACGGGCACCCATGCGCTAAAGCGAAGACTCCCTGTGCGCTCGGATGGTCTGACAAAGGACGAATATGACACCAGATGAACGCAGAATGCTGGAGGATTTGGCCACTAAGTTCGCGCAAACCCCCGCACCGCCAAAAGATGCAGAAGCGGAGGATTTTATTCGCCAACGGATCGGCTCGCGTCCGGACGCGTTGTACCTGATGACGCAGACGGTACTGATCCAAAACCTCGCGCTGCAGCAGGCGCAGCAGCAGCTACATGATTTGCGTTCCGCGCAACCGGCGGCCATAGGGTCTTCGGGGAGCTTTCTGGGCGGCGGGCAACAGGGACCGTCTCGGGGTACGAGCGGATACGCGGGGCAGCAGCAGTACTCTGCGCCTCCTCCGCCTCAGTACGCGCCCGCTCCGCAATATGCCCCTGCGCCGGGCTCGGGAGCGCCCAGCTTCCTTCGAGGCGCAGCTCAAACGGCAGCAGGGGTGGCGGCCGGCGCATTAGCATTTGAAGGCATCCAGGCGCTTTTCTCACACCCCGGGTACGGCGGCGGTGGCGGGTTCTTCGGCGGGGGCGGCGGAGGTTATGGCGGCGGCGCGCCGGTGGAAGAGACGGTAGTGAATAACTATTACGATCAACCGCAACAGGATGATTACCGCGCGGACGATCAGGGCAGCTACGACAACTCGGCTAACGACGACTCCGGCAATTATGACGATTCTGGCAATTACGACGATTCCGGCAACTACGATAGCGGGGATGGCGGCGGGTTCGATAGCGGCGGCGGCGATAACTTCGTTTAGCCGGTTGCCGGCTCGCTAGTCGTGGCCATGTTTTGCACCTGGTGGTCCAGGTAATTGTTTCGGCTTTCGGTGATTACCCTGCGGGCTTCGGGCGGCCCTTTCCATCCGTCGATGGTCGTTTTGGCGCCTTGCAGTTCCTTGTAGATGGAGAAGAAATATTCGATCTCCCTGCGGATGTGGGGGAACACCTGATCGATGGTGTGAATACTCTCGAAGCGCGGATTGCGATTGGGCACGGCCAGGACTTTTTGGTCATGCTCTTTTTGATCGATCATGTTCAGCAGTCCCACGGGGCGGACATCCATTAAGCAGCCCGTGAAGCTGGGCTCATCGACCAGTACCAGGACGTCCAGCGGATCGCCGTCGGCGGCGAGAGTGCCGGGAATGAAGCCATAGTCGCCCGGATAGTGCATGGGCGAATACAGCGCGCGATCCAGCCGGAAGACACCCAATTTACCGTCGTATTCGTACTTGTTGGCGGAGTTCTTGGGGATCTCGATGATGGCTCGAACCACTTCCGGGGAATCCGGACCCGGATCGATGTCATAGAGTTTCACGGGTTCACTCTAGCAGAGTGATCGGTGAACCAGGGAAGCAGTGGAGTTAGCCCTCGGATGCCACGGGGGCGGCCAAGGATCAGATCGCGGAACTCGTTGATTAGTGCCTTGTGGTGGGCGAGGCAGAAGGCGGATGTAGGCCTGGCGCCAATGTGCCGGGTCTGCTTACAATCTTCATTTCTTGATTGCTGGTGTTGAAATTTTGGGTGAGCGTGGTGCTTGGTGCTCCGGGGATAGGCGCGTATAAGGTATTGGCTGTCTCAAGGGTGATGTATAGGCTTTCGGCGCATGCTGGTATGGTCGCAACCGGGGTTAGGGGCTGGTCGGCTTTGTAGGTGAAGGTCCCGGCTCCCGAGGAAAGCAGTGAGTATTCGCCGTTATAAGGTCCGACCAGATTCATCTCGCAGCCGATGATTGGCGCTAAGTTATCTGCCCCGTGGGATGTGATGGATTTGGTAACGTTGGCGAGCGTCTTGCCGGTGGCGTCGATGACAGTGTAGGTGGCTCCGGTGATGTTGCCTTTGTTATCGTTTTGCAGGGCAATTGAGAGTTTATAGCCGCTGGGGAGCTTCTTGCTTGGGATGGAAAAGAGGTTGTAGTTGTCGTTGAACAGATTGTCTCCATTTACGGGCCAGTTTTCGATGGTGGCTGAAAGTTCGCTGCCGTCCAGAGTAAAGACATATTGCTGCCAGGCGCTTTTCTCGTTTTTCGGCGAATAGGCATTGAGCTGGAGAGAGAAGCCCTGGGAGGAGGCAGAGGTTGACTGGCAAACGATGTCCTGCGTGATGTTGATGGTGACCGTTAGGCCGGTGATGTTTTGGCAATTACTCCCGAGGATGTAATTGGAGTTACTGCCGATGTTCGTTCCGGCTATTCTTTGCCAGTCGTGATAGAGGTGATCGCCAGTGCCGCGGTAGAAGATTTCGAGGCGGCCGTCGGCATTCTGGCCTACGACTACCTGATTGGCGGCGGCGTTATTGGGGAAGGCGGTTTCGCCGTTCCAAGCGTTTGTGTTGGCCGCGGTCTGCCAATTGTGGTTGAGGTGACTTTCGAGCCCGCGATAGAAGATTTCGAGACGGCCGTCGGCATTCTGGCCTACGACTACCTGATTGGCGGCGGCGTTATTGGGGAAGGCGGTTTCGCCATTCCAGTTTGTGGAGTTGGGGGCGGTTTGCCAGTTGTGGTAGAGGTGATTTTCGATGCCGCGGTAGAAGATTTCGAGGCGGCCGTCCTGGTTCTGGCCAACTTCGACTTCGTTGGCTTTTGCGCCAGGGAACGCTGTCTCACCTTTCCATGTGGTGGCGCCGGGGGCGGTTTGCCAGTTGTGATAGAGGGTGGTGTTGGTGCCGACGTAGAACATTTCGAGGCGGCCGTCGGCGTTGCGGGCGACGGCGATTTGCAGGGCGCTATCTCCGCTGAAGGCGGTTTCGCCTTTCCACTTGGTGGAGTTCGGGGTGAGCTGCCAGTTGTGATAGAGATGATTTTCGGTACCGCGGTAGAAGATCTCGAGACGGCCGTCGGCGTTTTGGGCGACGCGGACTTCGTTGGCTTTAGCGCCAGGAAAGGCGGTTTCACCGGCCCAGCTGGTTGAGTTTGGGGCGGTCTGCCAGTTGTGGTAGAGGGTGTTGTTGGTGCCGACGTAGAAGATTTCGAGGCGGCCATCGGCGTTGCGGGCGACGGCGATTTGGTTGGCGCTGTCGCCGGCAAAGGCTGTTTCGTCGGACCAGAACAGGCCGTTCGGGGTGAGCTGCCATTTGTGGTAGAGATGATTTCCGGTGCCGGCGTAGAAGAGTTCGAGACGGCCGTCGGCGTTCTGGGCGATGGCTAGGTCGATGGCGGAGCCGCCGAGGGGGAACTCGCCGTGCCAGCCGGGTTCGGGAGCGGCTTCAGGTAGTGCTTGCTTGACCGGTTGGGACTCAAGGACAGAAATGGTTTTCATGGCTGGTAAGTGACGGGATAGGGTGGAGCGTTACAGGGAGGGATGAAGTTCGTGGCCGGCGTAGAAAACGGCTCACGCTTCCATGCCGGAATCAGACGGCTGCATGCGAAACTCTGAATGATGCCGGGAAAGGTGCGCTGGGGAGTGCTGGGAGTGGCCGCGATCGCCACGAAGAAAGTGATTCCCGGCATGCAGAAGTGCGAGCGGGCGGAAGTGACGGCAATTGCGTCGCGGGAGCTGAGCCGTGCTCGGGAAGCGGCGGACCGGCTGGGCATTGAGAAAGCCTACGGGTCTTACGAAGAGCTGCTGGCGGATGCGGATGTGGATGCAATTTACAATCCGCTTCCCAATCATCTGCACGTGCCGTGGACGGCGAAAGCGGCGGAAGCCGGCAAGCACGTGCTGTGCGAAAAGCCAATTGCGCTGTCGGCAGAAGAAGCGGCCACGCTCATTCCGGTGCGGGAGCGGACGGGCGTCAAGATCGGCGAAGCGTTCATGGTGCGGACTCATCCGCAATGGCTTCGCGCGGGAGAGATTGTGCGGAGCGGCGGGATTGGCGAGCTGCGCGCGATCGTGAGCGAGTTCAGCTACTTCAATCGCGATGCCGGAAACATTCGGAATGTTCGGGAATACGGCGGCGGCGCCATGATGGATATCGGTTGTTATCCGATCACGATGTCGCGGTTCTTTTTCGAGCGCGAGCCCGCGCGCGTCAGCGCTTTGATCGATCGCGATCCTGAGATGAGGATCGACCGGCTCAGCTCGGCGCTGCTCGATTTCGATACGGGGCATGCGCTGTTCACCTGCAGCACGCAAATGGTTCCGTTCCAGCGGATGCAGGTGTTCGGGACCAGAGGACGGATTGAGCTGGAGATTCCGTACAATATTCCGACGGACCGGCCGAGCCGAATATTTATCGACGATGGTTCTCAACTGGCGGGTCGCAGCGCACGGGTGGAAGAGTTTCCCATTTGCGATCAATACACCACTCAGGGCGATGCGTTCTCAAAGGCTATTCAGGAGGACGGGGAAGTTCCGGTTACGCTCGAAGACGCGGTGGCGAATATGAGGGTGATTGAGGCGGTGCTGCGAGCGGGACGGAGCGGGACGTGGGAAAGGCCGTGAAGTCCGCCTGTCTGTTCTTCCTTACTCTGGTTGCGCTGCCACTTTGTGGAGCAACTTATAAGGTTGGGGAAACCACGAGGCAGTTTCCCGGCAATGCTGATACGAATTGGAGAGAAGCTGCGACGCATGCGCTAGTAACAGTGATCTGGTACCCGGCTGGCGCGGCTGCGAACGAGAGGCCGCAGTTGCTGGGCGATCTGTTCAATGCTGGCACATGGGCCGAGAACGCGCAGATGGCTGCAGAACCGGCGAAGTTCCCGCTGATCCTGCTCTCGCATGGAACAGGCGGTAGCGCGCTGCAATTCGGATGGCTCGGGCCGGTGCTGGCGGCGCACGGGTTCATTATCGCGGCTGTGAATCATCCGGGCAATAATGCTACGGAGGATTACACGCCAGCGGGATTTACTTTATGGTGGGAACGCGCTAAGGATATTTTCACAGTGCTAGATCGGATGCTGGCGGATCCGCAATTCGGGCCGCGGATTGATGCGAAGCGCATCGGCGCGGGTGGTTTCTCGCTGGGCGGCTACACCATGATGGAATTGGCGGGCGCGACGACCAACTTGGTCAGCTTCCGAAATGGGTGCGCCACTCCAATGAATTTGTGCGACGGGCCACCGGAGTTTCCGGATCTGCCGGCGCGAGTGCAGCAAGCCATGAAGACGGATCCGAGCATTCAGGCTTCATTGAGTCATTCGAGCGATTCTTATCGCGAATTGCGGATCAGGGCGGTGTTTGCTGTCGCGCCTGCGATTGCGGTGGCGTTGAATCCGAAATCGGTTTCGCAAATCAGCGTTCCGGTCGAACTGGTGGTAGGAAGCAAGGATCCGATTGCGCCGCCCGCGGAGAATGCGCAATATCTGGCGAAGCTGATTCCCGGCGCGAAGCTGACCATTCTGCCGGGCGCGAGCCACTACACGTTTTTGGACGACTGCACGGAAGCGGGGCGTGCGAAACTGCCGCAATTGTGCGCCACGGAGTCGGCTGCCGAGCGGCGCGGGTACCATGAGCGGGTTGCGCAGATGGGGCTGGTCTTTTTTGAAAAGAACCTTCAGTGATTGTGCCGGGCGACCGCGGCTTCTTCACCCGCGCCCAGTTTCCTGGCGAAGAAATCGGCAGCGGCCTGGTAAGCCTGAACCCAGTGCTGGTACATGAGAAAGTCATGAATCTCATTCGGGATGATGAGCTCTTCGAATTCGACGTGCTGTTTGCGAAGCGCTTCGACCAACTCGACGGTTTGTGAGAATGCGACATTGCGGTCGTCGTCGCCATGAATGAGCAGGACTGGCGAGCGCCAGGTCTTGACGCTGGCCATGGGCGATGAATCAAACGCCAATTTTGCGGCATTGACGGCGACGGTGGGGTCCGAAGGCGGGCCGGTGCTGGGTTCGAGTTCGCTCCAATCATGCACGCCGTGAAAATCGACGCCCGCGGCGAACAGATCGGAAGCGCGCGCCAAGGCCAAGGCGGTCAGATAGCCGCCGTAAGAACCACCCCAGACGCCGATACGTTGCGGGTCTACATCGGAACGCGATTTCAGGTAGAGACCGGCGCCGATGACGTCGTTGAACTCGCTGGCGCCGGTCATTCCGTAATTGATGGCTTCGCGGAAGTTGAGGCCGTAACCGATACCGCTACGGTAATTCACCGACAGGACGACATACCCGTGATTCGCGAAATACTCATTGAGCGAATACGCGTTGGAGTAGTAGTACATGTAGTGAAAGCCGAGCAGCATCTCGCGCCGCGATCCGCCGTGGAAGAAGATCAGCGCGGGATGACGGCCGCTGCGATCGGGCGCTGAGGGCGGCAGGAAGAGCTGTCCATGGATTTGGAGGCCGTCCGCGGCTGTGATGAGGACGGGTAGCGGCTTCACGAGAGAAGCGGAGGGAAATTCCGCGGGCGTGGCGTCCGGCGCGAGCGCGAGCATTTTCCCATCAGACAGACGAAGCGCCGCATGGGCCTTCTGATTGTATGAGGATTCGAGGAATGCCAAGCTGGAGCCTTCGGCGAGAGGCGTGGGAGACCATTCGATGTTCTCGCCGCGAGTGACGAGCTGCGGGGATGCGTGGCCGGAGGGGTTGACGGACCAGAGGTGGCGACGGTCGATGTCGGAGATGTTCGAAGAATAGAAGATCGTTTTGCGATTGGCGGAGATGGCGACATGCTCTACTTCGCCTTCGCCGGGCGTGAGTTCGGCGGGACCGCTCCCTAACGGTCGCGGCTCGGAAGGGAGGCTGTAGAGATGGCACCAGCCGGTTTGCTCCCAGGGGAAGACGATGTGGTTGCCGTCGGCCCAGAAGATTTGATCTCTGGCGACGATGGGATGAAAAACGCTGCCAGGACCGGCTTCGGCTTGAAAGATCTGGCGCGCCGAGCCGGTTGTGAGGTCAGTGATACGAATGGACCAGGGCTCGCCTTCGCGATGCGGTCCGAACGATTGCTCGCGAGCTCGGGCGGGAATGCGCAGATAAGCGAGCCGGGCACCATCGGGAGACCAGACGGGCGAAATATCACGATCCACGCTCGCATCGAGATAGCGTAGCGTCTTGTCCGCAGGCGTATAGACGCCGATAAAGCTGTGGTCGCGACGGTCGCTGACGAATGCCAGGTGCGCGCCATCGGGCGACCAGCGCAGATCCTGCATCGGCCACTTCTGAATGACCGCCTCCGTTATGTGCTCGCCTTTGGGAGACGTGGTGAAGATCTGGCCTCCGCGCAGGAAAGCGATCAGACCGCCTTTGGGAGAGACCGCGGGCGCATGTCCCTCGGTCAGCTTCTTAGCTGGAGAACCGTCAAGCGCCACAATCCAGATTGCTTGCTCGGGTTTGCTGGTGCTGAGCGCGGGGTTCGGATTATCTTCGCCGTTTTCGAAATCTCCGCCGCGCGCGAAGAGCAAGTAACTGCCGTCGGGCGACCAGGCGAGCTCGTCGATGTCTTGTCCGTCGTCCTGATTGAAGGCGGTAACTTTGCGGCCCTTCCAATCGGGCGCCGCGGCAATCCAAACGTTGCGCTGACCCCGCTCGTTCATCAGCCACGCGACTTTTGCGCCGCTGGGTGCGGCCGTGAGCAGACTCGCGAAAGGCGCCGACATGACTTGTTCAATGGAGAACGATTGGGCGCCGCCGATTGCGGTCGAAGTAAGAATGACGAAATTGAAGGCCAGCAGACCGCAGGCACGGAGGAGAGCTTTCATGGCGATTTCTTATTTTGTCATTGCTGGCGGGGGTTCTTCCGGCCGCAGCGGGCGTGAACATATAATCTCCACTTGAACCCTTCACTCCCGGCTCTTCTTCTGATCTTTGCGGCGCCGCTTGTTTCGGGGGCGCAACCGTTTGACGTGATCATCCGCAACGGCCACATCATTGATGGAACCGGCTCGCCCTGGTATTCCGGCGACATCGCTATCTTGAACGGGCGGATTGTGCGGATCGGCTCACTCGAAAACACGCCCGCACGCCGCGTCATCAACGCGCGTGGCCTTACGATCGCGCCTGGCTTCATTGACATGCTCGGTCAATCCGAGGTCTCTATACTCGTTAACCCGCATCTTCCATCGAAGATCTTCCAGGGCATCACCACGGAGATAACCGGCGAAGGCAATTCGATAGCGCCTTTGGATGCGCGCATCCTCGCAGCCGATCGCTCCGGTTACGAGCATTACAAGATTACGCCCGATTGGACCAATTTCACTGAATACTTCGGCCGGCTTGAAAAGCAAGGCATGGGCATCAATCTTGCGAGCTATGTGGGCGCGACCCAGGTGCGCCGGATGGTTATCGGCGAGGAGAATCGCGCGACAACGGCTGCCGAGCTCGATCGCATGAAAGAGCTGGTACGCGATGCCATGCGGCAGGGCGCCGTTGGCCTCTCGACGGCGCTGCAATATGCGCCCGCACCGTATGCCTCCACTGAGGAGTTGGCGGCACTCGCGGGTGAAGCTGCGAAATTCGGCGGCATTTATGCCACTCACATGCGAAGTGAAGGCGACGCTATCGATCAGTCGCTCGATGAAGTTTTTCGCATCGGCCGCGAAGCCGGGATCCCGGTTGAGATCTGGCACCTGAAAGCTGCCGGCAAGCAGAACTGGGGACGCATGCCCGAGATCGTCTCGCGTATCGATCGCGCCCGAGCCTCGGGCGTCGATGTCGAAGCCGACACCTACGCCTACCCTGCCTGGTTCAACACGTTCTCGGCATTCGTTCCGCCTTGGGCGCATGAAGGCGGCGACACCAAGATGGTTGCGCGACTCAAGGATCCCGCCACGCGCGCTCGCATCAAGCACGAAATGGAAACCAGCACTGCCGGGTGGGACAACGAGTGGCTCGAAATTCCCGGCCCCGAAGCGATCCTTGTGTCAGTAGTCGAGAATCGCGAACTGCTTCCACTCCAAGGCAAGACCATCGCACAGATTGCGCAGACGGAACATAAGGATCCGATCGATACTATTTTCGATCTGCTGATTCAAGACCCAGAGATGTCGGTAGCGGTCTTCGCGATGTCCGAAAAAGACATCGCGTACGCGCTGAAGCAGCCCTGGGTCTCGGTCGACAACGATTCGCAAGGCACATCGCCTGACGGGCTGCTGGGCCAGGAACACCCGCATCCCCGCGCTTACGGCACCTTTCCACGCATTCTCCGCAAGTACGTGCGCGAGGAAAAGCTGCTGACGCTTCCAGACGCCGTTCGCAAGTTCAGCGCGCTGCCCGCGCAACGGATGCGCCTTACGGACCGCGGCGTCCTCAAACAAGGTATGTGGGCCGATATCGTAATCTTCGATCCCGAGACCATCCGCGACGTCGCGACCTTTGAAAATCCCAACCAGCTCGCCGTTGGAATGCAATACGTATTGGTCAACGGCGTTCCGGTGATCGATCAAGGGAAGATGACGAACGCGCTGCCCGGAAAGGTTCTACGTGGAGCTGGCGCAATGCCGCACTGATGCGCCGATATCAATCACCGCCAGTTTGATCGAGAAATTCATAGCGTGCTCGATGCTTCTCCGGGGCGGCATACAAGTCCGAAGTCAAATGCATGAGTTCGTAGCCGTCTTGTTTGTCGTAGGGCGGCCACTTGACCAGTCCCTCGCCGTTCGGATCGCCACGCTTGGCGAAATTCGTCCAATACGTGGCCATCTCATCGGAGAGCTTGGTATCCTCCGGCCGCCACGGGAGACGCTTTGAAGGCAGCACATCGAACACAAACTCGATCTCGGCGGAATGATACGCGCCTTCCGATTCTCCCTGTTTGTCTGTTACCCCAGGCGGCGCATCTTCAAACCGGTAACGATAAACGGGAGACTGTCCCGTCTTTAACTGCATGTTGATCCATTTCCAGGTGGAATATCCGATGAATTGATCTCCCGCCAGGGCCTGCGCGGACGCTTTTGCCTCTTCATCCGTCGCCGCGGGGTAAAGCCTTAACAGTTCGTCTGCTCTATCTCCGAAATGCTTGTGAGCCCAAGCAGCGAAGTTTTCCGCGGTGGGCTTCTCGTCTTTAAAGATCGAATGATAACTTCCTTCGTCGGCGTTCCAGCCCGCCAGCAGCGGCACATGCGCCTGTTTCCCACTCGCATAGATCGACGCCGGCGACTCCGGAAGGAAGTAGCCGTCAACATTCGGGGCGAAACGGACGATGTTCTTTTCCTTCAATGCGGCCTGCAAGACTTCCTCGGCCGATTTCTCGCGAAGGGCTTTGAGCGAATCCGTGCCGAATGCTGTTTGAGCGAACTTGGCGTCCATCTTCTCCGACTCGGATGATGATTTCGCGACCAGCGTTTTGCCGAAGAACGCGCCGCTCTCGCCAATCGCGCGTTGGAACAGGTCGCGCGAGAGTGGCGAAGCCATCAACGCGCTGACGGAAAACGATCCAGCCGACTCGCCAAAAATGGTTACGTTCCCCGGATCTCCTCCGAATGCGCCGATGTTTTTGCGAACCCATTCGAGCGCGGCAACCTGGTCCAGCAGGCCGTAGTTGCCCGATGCGTTATGCCGCGACTCTTTAGCAAGCTCGGCAAGGGAGAAGAAACCGAAGATTCCGAGGCGATAATTCAGATTGACTACTACAACGCCTTTGCGCGCCAGATTCTCGCCGTCCTGGCGCGGTTCCGAACCAGCTCCGGCTGCAAATCCGCCGCCGTAGATCCACACCATCACGGGCAATCGCGCGTCCGCCGAAGTTGCCGGCGTCCATACATTCAGATATAAACAGTTCTCGCTTGGCCCGTTGTCGCGAAAAATCATGTCGGCATAAATATGGCCTTGCATGCACCGGGCGCCGAATTCAACGGCTTTTCGAACGCCCGTCCAGCCTTTTACGGGTTGCGGCGCTTTCCACCGCAAATCTCCGACGGGCGGCGCAGCATAAGGGATGCCGCGGAAGATGCGGATTTTGGAATCGGCAGTGGCCGTCCCTTCCAGATTTCCGGCCTCCACATGCACCACATCGGCGGCAAAAGCCGTCACGCCCACTAACATCGTCATGACGGCAACCGCGCGTTGCCCCCACGCTCTTCGTTTATCGCGATTCATGACTGCGCCTCCAACTTGACATCGTATGCCATGCGTTCTGTCCTTGTCTGATGAGATTATGTTGAACTAACAGCATGATCGAAGGTGTAAGTCTGCAGAACCCCGTGTTTGTGAACACGCTGGGTCATGCTTCCGGCGTGCTGCTCTTCGGTCTACTCATAGTGCTGCTATTCAAGAGCCGGGACCGCGCTGGCACACGCCAACAGATTGCAACCTTGCTCGCTGCTTGTTTGGCGTTCCTTTGGAATCTTGGTTCGCTCGCGGGCCTGGAGTTCACCTATCGCAACGGCCAGGTTGCAGATTGGCTGGTGGCCGTGAATTTCTCGGTCCTCAGCTTTCTTCCCGCGATTTTGCTGGCTGTGATATTGAAGCGGAAGCATTCGTCTCTCGCGGCGCTTGGCTACCTGATCAGCGCCTGCGCCGCGCTCTTGCACTTTGCAGAGCTTCGGTTCCCAGCAGAACCTTTGCATGAGGCTGCATTGCTGCTGATCACAGTGGGATTTGGAGCGCTGCTGATTGCGCTCTTCCTCATCTCGCGCAAGAACACTCCTCGCACGGTCTCACTCACGGATCTCATCTGCCTGCTTCTGTTCACGACTTCGTTTCTACACTTCGGATATGGGCATTCGAGAACGGCCTGGACCAGCGAAGTGGCCTGGCACCATGCCGGTATTCCTTTGGCGCTGATCGTTCTGTTGCGCGATTACCGGCTGCTGTTTCTCGAAACATTTATTCGCTTTCTTGCCAATGTGGGCGTCGCGGGCTTGTTCGCGGCCGGCCTCTATTGGGCCAACGAGAGCGGCCGCCTGGTAGCGCGCGCACAAGGGAACGCGTTCGCCGCTGCTCTACTGCTGATCTCATTGTGTTGTTCGCTGATCTTGTTCGCCTATCTGCGGAGTTTAGTACAGAAACGGCTCACAAGCTTCGTGTTCCGGCGCGGCGACCTGAACTTGTGCTCGAAACAAATTCTGCAAGCCGCATCTGAAGCACACAGCGAGCAGGAGTTGCTGGAGGAGTGCGCAGGCCATATTCGCGATTTTGTGGAGGCCGAACGCTATGAAATCATCCAAGCGCCGGCGGATGGGAGAAGCCGCACCGGTGTCGCCAACGACGGCATCCGCAACCGAGCCGAACTGCCATTGCGCTTTTCGCGCGGCGACTCGCTGACACTGGTTCTGGGACCGCGCAGGGGAAGCCGGCGATACCTGGCCGAAGACACAGATCCTTTGAATTTTCTTTCCGGGCTGCTGATTGAGCAGGTGGAGCGATTCCGTGCCAACGAGCTTCAGCGCCTGGCGCACGAAGCAGAATTCCGCGCTTTACAGGCGCAAGTGAACCCGCACTTCCTGTTCAATGCGCTGAATACTCTCTATGGAACGATCGGACGCGAATCGTCGGAAGCGCGGCGCCTGGTGTTGAACCTGGCTGAGCTCTTTCGTTATTGCTTGCAACGGGACCGCACGTTAATTACTCTCGGCGAGGAGTTGGAAATCGTTCAGGCTTACCTGGAAATCGAGAGCTTGCGCCTCGGAGACCGTTTGGCCTTTGAAATTTCAGCGAGCCGGGCGGTGCGTCAGGCCATGATACCGGTCCTTTCGATTCAGCCTCTGGTAGAAAACGCGATCAAACACGGCGTCTCGCGGCTGAGTTCGAAGGGATTGGTTCAAGTGCGGGCGGAGAAAACGGACGCGGTGCTGCAAGTTAGCGTTTGCGATAACGGTCCGGGTTTCGAAGCGAATGGCATGACAACGGGTCTGGGTCTCGGGCTCGAGAATGTCCGTCAGCGCCTGCGTCTCTGCTATGGTCCGTCATCGGATCTGATTCTCGAGTCGGATCGGGAGGGATCTGTGGTAACACTTTCCATTCCCCTGGACAGAGCCGGTCAGCGCAAGTGGGCGTCGTGATGGCGTGAAACGGGTTTCATCTCATCGATACCAATAAATCGATCCTGTCGAGTCCAATCCCCAGACGACTGCATCCGAGGCAACAGTGATTTGAGTGAGAGAACCCGGCACTTGAACCCAGATCTGGTTTTGCGTATCGAAGCGCCACACCTGGTTCATCAGATCAATCCCCCAAACGGCTCCATCGAACGCGACTGCGATCTGATTCAGGAACACGCCCGGGACATAGATCCAGGACCGGCTCGGCCAGTCGAAGCGATACGCGCCGTCATCCGAATTGATTCCCCAAACATTGTCGACCGAACCTACCGCGATCTGTTTTAGAGTACCCGGCGCCTGCACCCAGCCTTCTGTCAGGGTGTCAAACCGATAAATGTTATTCAGGTAATTGAGACCCCATACCGTGCCATCCGCACCGACTGAGATTTGCTGTAATGAGCCTGGAATCCATTTCCATCCGCTGGTGGCTGGGTCGTACCGGTAAATCTGCTCGCCGCTGTTGATGCCCCAAACGTCGCCATTCGCCCCAACGGCAAGGTTAGTCAGACTACCTTGAATCCAATCCCAACTCTGCACTGCCGGATTGTAGTGATAAATCTGCTCGGCTGAATTGATTCCCCAGACGCTCTCGCCAGTTCCGACTGCGATGTAATTCAACTCGCCCGGCATATAGGTCCAGCCTTGAGTCAGTGGATTGAATGTGTAAATTTGGCCCAAGGAATTCACTCCCCAGACGCTGCCGTCGGTACCGGCGGCAATCTGCGCCAGGGTGCCGGGAATCTGCTGAAACATTTGAACCGGCTGTGTCGGCCCGATGAATTGATGAGCGTTATCGGAGCTATCTATACCCCACACGGATCCATCCGCACCAACGGAGATCTGCGTCAGCGGCGCGCTCGCGATCAATGTCCAGCTTGCACTCTGCGTATTGTATTCGTATAACTGCCCCGCCGTACCGAGACCCCAAACGTTGCTTCCCGTGCCCACGCTTATCTGCGACAAAGTGCCGGGAATCTGATCAAACTTCTGCGTCAAGCGATTGAAGTGATAGGACTGGCCGGTTTTGTCGAGGCCCCACACATCGCCATCGGCTCCCACCGCAATTTGCACGAGCGAGGCATTGGGAACCTGTTCGAACCGCCCCGTACCCGGATTGAACCGGTAAACGCTATTCGCATTGTTGATACCCCAGATTGCGCCGTCGAGACCTACTGCAATCTGGTTCAGACTGCCGGGAATCTGCTGCCATGACTGCGATTGACCGTCGAATTGATAGATCTCGCCCGCAGCGTTGATGCCCCAGATGTCGCCGTCACCCCCCGCGGCGATTTGTGAAAGATTGCCTGTTATGTAATCCCAGCTCTGCTTATTCGTATCCCAGCGATAGATCTGGCCGCCTATGTTAATTCCCCAAACTGCATTTGCCGAGCCCACTGCCACTTGTACCAGTTCTCCCGGGACTTGTGTCCAGCTCTGCGTTTGGGCGTTGTACGTAGAGATCTCGCCGGAGCTATTCACCCGCCAGACGGCGCCGTCAGCGCCGATCGAAATCTCCTTCATGGTGCCGGCGAGCATTGTAAATGGCGGCACGAATGGATTGAGTCCTTCCTGCGCCAGAATCGCCCAGTTCGTAGCCGCCAGGCCCGTGCGCTCAGCAATACATTGATATGGCGTCATCACGCACTGGTCGTACGGCGTGAGCATGTTGCCGTTTTGGATCGTGCTTGCAACGAGTCCCTGCTGATCTCCGAAAGGAGCCGTGGCTTGCGCCTGTGCCAGCCAGGACAAGCATTGAGTCACTTGGTTTTGATAGCGCAAATCGCCATAGACCGAATCCACAAACTGCATCCCTTCGCACATCTGCCCTGTGAACTCCCAGGCCACGCCATTGGCCGGCTGCTGGGGCGGAGGAACGAGACCAAATCCCGAGTAGGTTTGTCCTTGCGCTGTAACAGTTTCGATGAAGGTCTTCAAAGCGTAATCGATAGGCAGATGCCAATCAATTTGATTCCTATACCGGGGCGACCAGGCAAGAGCTAAGGTCGTGAAGGTGTCGGTGTCCAGAAAATCGCATGTGTTGATGACATCGTTGCCTTTCGTTACGGTTGAGGGACAATTGCCGTTGGCTGGATCCGAGGCAGTTCCAGGAGGCACGGTTCCTACGTTGAAGCGTCCGTTCACGTTGTCGAACATTTGCATCACGAAGTCTCCAGCAGCATCTGCTGCTTGTTGCCAGGAGTTCGATTCGGATGTTAGGCCAAGCCCGGCCGTAACGCTTGCAAGTGCGTTGAACGCCGCAGAAATATCGGCGTTATTCTCCGTCGATTTTCCTGTCTCGAGTATCTTCGCCATCCCCATATCCGGATATCCCGCGAAGTAGCCTCCGAAGCCAGTGCCCGACGTATCAGACAAGTTTGAGATGATCCAGTTTCCAATGGTTCTGGCATCGTTTAAATACTGCAAATTCCCAAATTGTTGGTACGCGCGCACCAACGCGAGAATCGCGAATGCATTATTTCCACCGGTGGCACCGTCGAGGACGAGGCAGTACTCGGACGGAGCACAGGCTAAGGATGTAAATCCAGCCAGGCGAACATCGCCGGCTTTCCCCAATTTGGGCGCGCTTTGATCGTTGAAGAGCGCGATATCGCCGTCTTCATAAGCGTTGTGAAGACCTGTAGAGCCGTTACTTCCTGTGGGCAGCGGATCACCATGATTATCGTGACTGAGTGCGTAATCGAACGTATTGGCGATGAGTGCCGCACCCTGCAGATCCTGCGCCTGTCCTCGCGCGAGCAGGGAGAATTCGGTCAGAGCAGACTCATAAATCGGGGCGAGATTGCGCAGCACCTGGTCCGGGGCTGGAGACGATTCGACCGGAACCACGCCGAACGTTTGGTTACCTACTGGCAAGCCGAGCGCAGATAAATGGCTGGTTGGAACTGGCTCGTAGCGGATATTATCCAGCAGTACAATTTCGTTAGCAGTCTGCTGACTGCTGTTTATGGCTGTCACTGCAAACAGAACGTGCACGCTTGAGAGGCAACTGGAAGGGACGGCAAGAGTGATAGTTTGCCACGCAGGTATCAGATTATAAATCGCGCTGGTAAAGCACTGGTTCTGACCCATGCCGAACGTAACTTCTGCCGAGGTTGGCGAACGGACATCAAAAATCAGATTGGCCGATCCGCTGAGATCATATCCGACACCGGCTGGCTGATTGGCTGCGACAAGCGCACCCCAGTTTTCTGGTTCCTCGATGTTCACACCCGCGAATTGCCCAGCCGGTATCGAGTTTAAATTGACACTCATGACCGTCACTCTTGTTGTGTCAGGAGCGACCGACGGGGTAGTGGCACAGCCGGTTGAGGAACCCGAGTCATCAATACATCCGGCGTCAACCGTAATATACGGGGCTTGGCTTTGCGGAAAAAACCCCGAGGCAAAACCATGATTTAACCCCGAATCTTGGTCTAAGTAGACATAAAAAGAGGACTGATTTGCGAATACCCGCGACGTAAGCTCTTGGTACGCGGCCGCTGTATTTAGACTCTGGCCGCGAGAATGAGGGATCAGGAGAGCCGCAACGGCCATCCCGTACGCGAACCGGTCGAGCAAGCGGCCCCAAGGCGATGCTTGTTGCATGTGACCCCCTAACCAGCAGAGGCAACATGCTGTAGGTGAACCATCAGGCGCACATTGCCTGTTGGCGTAACATCATATCACCGGTCTGGAGCCGCGAGTTCGACGTGTTCGCCTTCGCCTTGGCCGCATCGCAAAAGCCTGCGGCGTAGTCTAATTGTTCAGGTGGTGTTCTTTGCTTAAACGAACCGTTTTCTACCTGTTTTCGACTATTCTTATTGCGGGGTGTGCGCTGGCGCGCTCAAAGGCGCCCTTTCCCGATCCGGCTGTCGATGCTCCGTTATCCACCACGCACGGCAAGCAAACCGCGGTGCTTGCGGGCGGGTGCTTCTGGGGCGTGGAAGGCGTTTTCGAAAGAGTGAAAGGCGTGACCAACGTTGTCTCTGGGTTCGCGGGCGGCGACAAATCGACCGCTCATTATGAAATGGTCAGCACCGGCAGAACCGGACACGCCGAATCCGTCAAGATTACCTTTGACCCATCGCAAATTACCTTCGGCCAGTTGCTGAAAGTGTATTTCGCCGTGGCGCATAATCCTACGGAGTTGAACCGGCAAGGTCCGGACTCCGGCACTCAGTACCGCTCAGCGGTCTTCTATATGGATGACGAACAGAAAAAGGTTGCTGAGGCGTACATCCAGCAACTCGACGCCGCGAAAGTGTTCTCGCGACCGATTGTCACTCAGGTTGTGCCGTTCAACGGATTCTACGCCGCTGAAAGTTATCATCAGCATTACCTGGACAATAACCCGAACAATCCGTACATCGTCTACAATGACCTTCCGAAGCTCGCCGCGCTGAAGAAGGAGTTTCCCCAAATGTGCAAGCGCTGACTATGGTTCTGCATGCCCGAAACTACTGAAGCTGTTGAGAACACCGCCTCAGGCATTCAGCCGAACGATTTGGTTGGAGAAGTAGAGCGCATCGTGCGCGACACGCCGGTCTTTGACGTGCATACTCATCAATATCCGCCCAGCTTTCAGAAACTCTTCTCGGCGGGCATTGACGATTTGCTCACCTATCACTATTTGATTGCCGAGTTGTTCCGATCGTCGGAAACCAGCGTCGAGACGTTCTGGTCCATGGACAAATCGCAGCAGGCCGATCTCATCTGGGACAGTTTGTTCGTTCGCAATACGCCGGTTTCCGAAGCATGCCGCGGCGTAGTGTGCGTGATGACGGCCTATGGTCTCGATCCCCACGCGCCGGACCTGAAGGCTGCGCGCGAGTTTTTCGAATTTGTCGAGCCGAACGATCATGTGGAACAAGCCATGCGGCTGGCGGGTGTGTCCGACATGGTGATGACGAATGACGTCTTCAATCAGGATGAGGCCGGCTATTGGCAATCGGATGCCGCACGCCATCCAAAACTTCACGCCGCGCTGCGGATGGACCCTTTGCTGAATAGTTGGGACAAAGCGTCTGAGATTCTCGATCAACGCGGATATACCGCAACACAGGAGATCGATGATTTGGCAATCAGCTCTGCGCGCCGCTTTCTAGACGATTGGATCTCGCGCATGCAGCCGGTCTATATGGCTGTTTCGCTCCCCTCCGATTTTCAGTATCCGGACGATTCTGTGCGGACCCGAGTTATCAAAGATATTGTGCTGCCCACCGGACGCGAGCACAAGCTGCCCTTTGCGCTGATGATCGGGGTACGCAGGGCGGCGAATCCAGCACTGCGCGATGCCGGGGACAGCGTGGGCTACGCCGATGTCGGCGCCATCGAGCGCATCTGCGTGGAAAATCCGGACAATCGCTTCCTGGTGAGCATCCTTTCACGCGAAAATCAACACCAACTCTGCGTTGCCGCTCGCAAGTTCGCCAACCTGATGCCGTTCGGGTGCTGGTGGTTCTTGAACAATCCCTCCATCATTCGCGAGATTACGGACGAGCGCCTGGAGATGCTGGGCGCGACCTTCATTCCCCAACACTCGGATGCTCGAATTCTGGATCAGATCATCTATAAGTGGAAACACTCGCGGCATACCATCGCGGCGTCCTTGAGTGAGACCTATCACGCGCTGCTGCGCGATGGGTGGCGCTTGACTGCCGATCAGATTCAGCGCGATGTGAGCCGGCTGTTTCAAGATAATTTCCGCAACTTCGCCGGGCTGCCCGCCTAGCCGATGCTCGATCAGGTCGCCGGGACGCGCAAGCTGGCGCATCTGCGTTGGTATATCTGCGGACTGCTGTTTTATGCCACTACGGTCAATTACATGGACCGCATGGTGCTGGGAATTCTGAAGCCCACCATCGCGAGCCAACTGCATTGGACCGATACCGAGTACGGAATGATCAACTCAGCGTTCCAGCTCGGTTATGCGGTCATGCTTCCTATCGCCGGGCGGCTCATCGATTGGCTTGGCCTTCGTTTGGGCTATACGGTCGCGGTTGTTTTTTGGAGCTTGTCTTCGATGGCCCACGCGCTGGCGGGCACTGCATTCCAATTCGGCATCGCACGCTTGGGCCTGGGACTTGGCGAAGCTGCAAATTTCCCCGCGGCGCTCAAGACTGTAGCCGATTGGTTTCCCCAGCGCCAGCGCGCCACGGCCGTCGGCCTGTTCAACAGCGGCTCAAATATCGGCGCGGTCGTGGCCCCTTTGGTTGTTCCGGTGTTGACGGCGCATTTTGGATGGCACTCCGCTTTCCTGTTCACCGGGTCGCTAAGCATGACCTGGGCGGTCGTCTGGTACCTGTTTTATCGCGAGCCGGAGAAGCACCCGCTGCTCTCAGCCGAAGAACTCGCATTGATCCGGTCGGATCAGGAAACGCCGGCAGCCACGCAGAAATTTTCGTACTTGCGCCTGCTTTCCAATCGTGCAGCGCGCGCCTTTGTCCTGGGCAAGTTCCTTACGGATCCGGTCTGGTGGTTCTATCTGTTCTGGCTGCCTGGATTCTTGAACGCAAAATACGGCCTGGACCTTATCCATTTAGGGCCGCCGCTTGCAACCGTCTACTTGTCGGCCGATATCGGGTCCATCGGCGGAGGATGGCTGTCGTCGTGGCTGCTGAAACGCGGATGGTCCGCCGGGGCGGCGCGCAAAACCGCCATGCTGGTGTGCGCCCTGGCGGTGACTGCGGTTATTTTCGTACCGTATGCGGCCGGTCATCTGTGGGTCACGGTCGGATTGGTCAGCATCGCAGCCGCCGCGCACCAAGGCTGGTCGGCGAATATTTTCACCATGGCTTCCGATTGCTTCCCGCGGCGCGCCATGGCTTCGATCGTTGGCTTAGGTGGGTTCGGCGGAGCCATCGGCGGGATGCTCGCCCAACCCGCCATTGGACGATGGCTCGATTTCTCGCATCAATACTACGCGCCGCTGTTCTTCGTGGCGGGCTCCATGTACCTGTTGACTCTGCTGATCATTCACCTGATGGTGCCGCGCTTCGAACAGCAGAAGATTTGAAGATCAGCGTGCCCCTACTTCTTGGCCTCGGTGGCGGGCGGCGTGTCCGATGCAATCTCCAATATGCGCACGACGTTCGCCGTGTGGTCATATTGGCTCAGCTTCCGCACGGGACTGCGCGAATCTTTGTAGCGCGCCTGAACTTCGTAGTCGATCATGAAACTCAGGTCGGCGAAGTTATAGCGGCCGTCCTTCTTCGTGATCGCGGTGGTCGTGGCATGCGTTTTGGAATCGGTCAACGTCACCAGCGCGCCTTCGAGCGGCTGGCCTGTATCGTCAACTACCTTGCCGGTGACCGTGCGCGACGTAGGCGCCTTCTGCTTCTTCTCGATCATCGGGCGCTTATTGTCCAAAAACACGTTAGGGTTCGGGTCTTTTTCGGCGGTTGCGCCGTTGCTCTGAGCGCTCGCCGTCGCAGTGAGTATGGCTATCGAAAGAATTATCAGGAGCAGACGGTAGCTCATAAATTCGGTACCTCGCGTCGGATAAAGGGAAGCTCTTCGTATCGTATCCTAGGGCCGTCGCCATGCACCACATTCTCATCTACTCCGATTCATTGACCTGGGGCATCATTCCCAATACGCGGAATCGTTTGACTTTCGACGAACGCTGGCCTGGCGTGCTGGAAAACAAGTTGAATGCTTCCGGGCAGCGCGTGCGGGTAATCGAAGATTGCCTGAATGGCCGCCGCACGGTTTGGGAGGATCCTTTTAAACCAGGCCGCAATGGACGGCAGGGGCTCGCCCAGCGTATCGAGATCCACTCGCCTTTGGCGCTCGTCATCCTGATGCTCGGCACCAACGATTTTCAGTTCTCGCACCCCTATAACACCGCCTGGTCGGCCGCTCAAGGTGTAGCCGTGCTTGTGAATGAGATCCGGAAAGCGCCGATTGAGCCGGGGATGCCAGTGCCGCCGATACTGATCGTGTGCCCGCCGCAGATCTACGCGCCGCAAGGAGCCATCGCAGCTAAATTTCCCGGCGCTGCCGAACGAAGCGCCGGCCTCGCGCAAGCTTACGCGCAAATTGCGTGCGATCTGGGATGCCACTACTTCGACGCGAACACCGCTACGGCCGCCAGCGTTGTCGATGGCGTGCATCTTGATGCCGATCAGCATCTCAAACTTGGCGATGCGTTAGGCGAGGCTGTGCGAGGCATTCTGGAGGGCAGTTGAAGGTCTCACATTTCAAACGCTGCTGAGAAACGGACCGCACCATCTCACCGCGCCCAACAGGTTAGGCCGCCATCTACGATCATCGATTCGCCCGTGACGTAAGACGAGGCGCCGCTGCAGAGCCAAAGCGCTGCCTGGGCGGCCTCCCGCGGATTTCCGATTCTGCCAAGCGGAACCCGAGCAGCATACCCTTTGAAACCGTCGGCGATCTTTGCGGGATCGTCTCCCACAATCTGCTTGACGGCCTGGTGCAGCATCTCCGTATCGAATCCACCGGCCACCAAGGCGTTCACACGGATGCTGTCGGGCGCATATTCCTGGGCAGCGGATTTGGTGAGCGCCAGAATGCCCGCTTTCGCCATGGAATACAGCGCCGCGCCGCGTGCTCCACCCAGCCCATTCACCGATGACGTGTTGACGATCGCGCCTCCCGGCGGTTGTTGCTTTCGCATCTGCTCGATTTCATACTTCATGCAGAGCCAGACGCTTTTTAGATTCAGGTTGACCTCAACATCAAAGTCCGCCTCACTGTAGTCCGCCAATCGGCGGACGGAGCCCAGCACGGCGGCATTGTTGAAAGCGCAATCGATGCGCCCGCAGGCTTCGACCGCTTGCGCAATGAGCCGCCGGACTTCCTCAGATTGTGAAACGTCCGCTTGAACGAAGAGCACATCGTGACCCTTGGCTTTCAGCTCTTCAGAGACCGCTTCGCCGCGCTCGGCGCCGCGTGCAGCCAGCACCACACGCGCGCCCGCCTCGGCAAACAGCTCGACAGCGGCTCGACCGATGCCCGCGCTGCCTCCGGTGATCAGAGCTACCTGTCCATCCAATAAGTGAGCCACTATGCCATCCCGCACTTTCCAATGTAAGCAATTGCAGGTGTAACGTTGCGGCTGTTCGCTTCACTAGACTTAGACAAAACGTGCGATTTTACTGGCTCGTCCTAGGGGTTCTTTGCGTGTGGCGAGTGACTCACTTGCTCAACGCCGAAGACGGGCCGTGGCGGCTCAGCATGCGGCTGAGGCGGCATGCGGGGAACGGGTTTTGGGGCGAGTTGCTCGATTGTTTTTATTGCTTGAGCCTTTGGATCGCGGCTCCATTCGCCATCGGGTTGGGGAGCAGCGCCAAGGAACGGGCGTTATTGTGGCCGGCCTTGTCGGCGGCAGCCATTCTGCTCGAGCGTCTTACGGCGGCGAAGCAGGATTCATCGCCGGCCATGGTGTACGAGAGTCAGGAGAATCAAGATGTGTTGTGGCAACACCAGACAGAACATGAGCGGAACGACGATCCGGAACCGCAGTACGCAGGGCAGCGGAATCCGCCCGCAGGCGAATAGCACGCCACATTCGATGGCGCCGCGCCCGAGGCCCGGCAATGCGATGCGAACTCCGCGCTTCGAATATAAAGGGCCGTCCGGCATCAACGTGTTCAGCCCCGTCACCGGCCGACGTTACCGGTTTGACCATCCCGGCGCACGCTTAGAAGCCGATCCGAGGGATCGCGCGCTGCTTACCGCGGTGCCCGGTTTGCGCCAGGTCCTATAAACGGCGCGAATCGCGGCATGCTTCTCGTGCGCTAGATTCGTGGCATGTCCTTCGACCACGCCAGAGTTCTCTCCTTCGAGAGCCGCCGCGCAAAGGAGATTGCCGAACTGATTCGCCTCAACGGCGGCGAGCCGTTCGTCGCACCCGCACTGCGGGAAGCGCCGCTCACGGATAATCAACAAGCCTTCGAATTTGCAGACCGGCTGTATGCCGGCGAGTTCGACATGATGATTTTCATGACGGGTGTTGGCACGCGCTTTCTAGGCCGCCTTCTCGCGACGCGCGATCCCGAGGAGCGCTTCCCAGAGGCATTGCGCAAGCTGACCGTCGTCGCGCGCGGGCCGAAGCCCATCGCCGTGTTGCGCGAGTGGAACGTGCCGATCACCGTGGCTGTACCCGAGCCGAATACGTGGCGCGAGCTGCTCGCGGTGGTGGCCCCCCGGCAGGAGAAACGCATCGCAGTTCAGGAATACGGCCGGAGCAATCCCGAGCTGCTCGAAGGTCTGGCGGCGCAGGGTCGCACTGTCTCGACCGTTCCCGTTTACCAATGGAAGCTGCCGGAAGACACCGGCCCATTAGCAGAAGCTTTGGAACAACTGCTGGCGGGCGCATTTCAAGTGAGCCTCTTTACCACAAGTGTGCAAGTCGAACATTTTCTTGAATTCGCGGGAGACCGGCGGGAGGCGGCGCTCGAAGCTCTGCGCCGGACGCTTATCGGGTCAATTGGTCCGGATTGCAGTGAGACGCTTCGGAGCTACGGCCTTGAGCCGGCAATGGAGCCGAGCCATCCGAAGATGGGCCTGCTGGTCCGCGAAAGCGCGATGAAATACGGCGGGACGAGCCGCTTCTAACAGGTGTGAAACGCGGGCTGTTGGTCTTGGGTTTGGTGGTCTTCGTACTGGCGTTCTCCGCTTTGGGTGGACAAGGCGCGGCAACGGAGGAGACGATCACGATCGACGCCGCTGCGCCGCCCCATCCCTTCCCGCATTTCTGGGAACAGATGTTTGGCTCCGGACGCGCCGTCTTGAGCTTGCGCCAGAGCTACCGGCGCGACCTGGTGAGCGTCAAAGATCTCACCAACTTCGAGTACGTGCGCTTCCACGCCATCCTCGATCACGAGATTGGCGTTTACGACGAGGACTCACGCGGCAATCCGGTCTATAACTTCTCTTACGTCGATCAGATCTACGATGGCCTGCTGCAGGAACACGTCCGTCCGTTTGTTGAGCTCAGCTTTATGCCGCGCAAGCTGGCCGCCAATCTCACCCCGCATGCGTTCTGGTACAAGCCGCTGCCCTCGCCGCCGAAAGATCCTGCGAAGTGGAGCGCGCTCATTCAGGCATTCACGAAACATCTGGTCGACCGTTATGGCAAAGACGAAGTGGAGCACTGGTACTTCGAAGTTTGGAATGAGCCGAATATCGATTTTTGGGACGGCGTTCCGAAGCAGCCAACCTACTTCGCGCTCTACGACGTGACGGCGAAAGCCGTCAAGAGCGTGGATTCGAAGCTGCGCGTGGGCGGTCCGGCGACCGCGCAGGCCGCCTGGGTGGATGCGTTCCTGGCGCATTGCGAACAGAATCACATCCCCTTCGATTTCGTTTCTTCGCACATATATGGCAATGAAAACCCGGTGGACGTGTTCGGCCACTATGTCCCCATTTCACGACGCGACATGGTGGCGCGCGCGGCGAAGAAAGTGTATGACCAGGTGCAAGCCTCGGGGGCGCCCAAAACGCCTATTATCTGGTCCGAGTACAACGCCACCTACATGACGCAACAGGAGGTTACCGATAGCGCCTTTATGGGTCCCTGGCTCGCGAACAATATTCGCGAATGCGACGGGCTGGCCGAGATGATGTCGTATTGGACCTTCTCCGATGTCTTCGAGGAGCAAGGCGTGATCAAGATGCCGTTCTATGGCGGGTATGGATTGATCGCCGAACGCGGCATCCCGAAGCCGGCCTTTCGCGCATTCCAGTTACTGCACGAGCTTGGCACCAAGCGGCTGCCTGTCAACTCAGAGAATGCAATGGCCACGGTGGGTGACGACGGCAAAGTTGTGGTCGCACTCTGGAACTACGCAGAGCCTGGACAACAGGCGCCCGCAAAGACATTCCGGCTGGACGTTAAGGGCACAGAGGCCAAGCACTACCGCATGCAGTTCGTCGATCCCGAGCACGGCTCATCGTGGAAAGCCTGGAAAGAAATGGGCAGCCCAGCGTGGCCGAGCCTCGATCAAATCCGCACATTGATCCAGGCTTCTCAGTTGGGTCCCGCGGCGGAGCGACCGATTACTGAACCGATCACGGTAGCTGCTCAAGGACTTGCGGTTGCGATTCTCGAGCCGTAGCCCGAAGCTTAGCTCGCAGCCGCACCACTTCGCCAATCACGAACACGGCCGGGCTCTCCACTTCCAAACGGCCCGCCGCTACCGTTCCGAGTGTGCCTTCCACCACACGCTCCTCCGGCATGCTCCCGCGTTCAATGAGCGCCACCGGCTGATCGGGACTCCGCCCCGCGGCGATCAACGCCCTCGCGATATGCTGCCGGTTCGTCACGCCCATTAGCACCACCAGAGTGTCGATAGCCGTGTATCTGGCCCAGTCATGGCTCACGCCCTCATGACAGTGCCCCGTGACAACGGCGAAGCTTTGCGAAACCCCGCGATAGGTGAGCGGAATTCCAGCCAGCCCAGGCACTGCAATCGCCGATGTGATTCCCGGGATCAGCTCAACTTCGATTCCGTCGTCGATCGCAAGCCGCCATTCTTCTGCCCCGCGGCCGAATACCAGCGGATCGCCTCCTTTCAGCCTGGCAACCGTCTTCCCATTCAGCGCGTGGCTTCGGATCAGCTCAAAAATGCGTGCTTGCGTGTGCTCCTGCTCGCCTTCGTGCTTCCCCACATAGATCAGCTCCGCGTCAGGCCGGGCGAACGACAACACATCGCGGCTCACGAGCCGGTCATAGAGGACAACGTCGCACTGCCCGAGGATCCGCGCCGCCTTGAGCGTCAGTAGCTCCGCGTCACCAGGCCCCGCCCCCATCAAGTACAGCTTGCCGCGCTTGCTCTCCGCCACCAGATTTTACAATTCCTTCAATCTTCCAGCTTATCGGCTGCCCAGTTACGTGATAACCTGCAAGCTGTTGAGGACTGAAATGAAGCTTGCAAATTGTGTGGCATTACTTGCGCTATTCGGAATGACGGCCCTGGGGCAGGACAAAGCGCCGCTCCCGACGAATTTGAAAGTGGGAGACATGGCTCCCGATTTCACGCTGCCGTCGACGCAAGGCGGGAACGTGACCCTCTCTTCATTCCGGGGCAAGCAGACCGTGGTCCTGGCCTTCTTTCCGGCCGCTTTCACCGGTGGCTGCACGAAAGAGATGCAAACCTACCAGATTGGGCTGGACAAGTTCAAGGGAACCGATGCAGCGGTATTCGGCATCAGCGAGGACAATACGCCTTCCCAAAAGGAGTTCGCGAAACAGCTTGGCCTCGCATTTCCCCTGCTCAGCGATTTTGCCACGCGCAAAGTGGCCGAGGAATATGGCGTGCTGATTCCCAACATGGGAATGGCGAACCGCGTCACCTTCGTCATCGACAAAGAGGGACGCATTACCTACATGGAAGCCGGCAAGGACGCTGTTGCGATCCTCGGAGCGAGCGACGCTTGCAGCCGTCTGGCGCACAAAGCCGGCCAGTAGTTTTATCGAGGCGACCTTCCGGCCGCTACTTCTCGACTTGTTCGTCCCTAGGGACGCAATAAATCGCTGATCACTTCAAACGAGTAGCCCCGGTCCTTGAGGACCGGAATGATGCGCCGCAACGCTCCCAGCATAGGCGTTACATCCGGATTCTCCTGGACCTCGCGGCCGTCGTGCAGGCAGATGATGCCGCCCGGAGACGCATACTTGAGCACGTGCTTGGCGATGCGCTCGGCCGACCATTTCCAGTCGAATCCCATGACTGTCCACATGACCCCCAACAGCGAGAGGCGATGCTGAACGGCGCGCATTCCGGCCCATTTGAAACCGTACGGGGCGCGCAGCACCATCGGAGCCAGGCCGGTCTCGTGATAAATGATGTGCTGGGCGGCGGAAAATTCGCGATCGATAAAATCGGGCGATTTGAAGGGAAGTTTGGGGTGCGAGTACGTATGATTCCCAAGCTGGTGGCCCGCGGCCGCCACCTGCCCCGCAATCTGGGGCAAGCGCCGCACGTTCATGCCGCATTGGAAGAACGTTGCCCAGACGTTCTCTTTGGCGAGGTACTCAAGTAACCGCGAAGTACTCTCGCTCGGGCCGTCATCAAAGGTAAGCGCGATGGTTCGCCGCCGGCCGGGGCCGCGGTGAACTGATGGACCGAACAGCTGTGAAGTCTTCGAGAGGCTGCCCCACGCGGCAGCGGCAGAAGCGCTTCCTAGGACGGCACCTGCCGTCAGCCCTGCTACCGTAAATGTTCGCATTCGTCCTCAGCCTAGCATTATTAATATAGATTCACAAACCCCAAGAAGCTACTCTCTGACAGACTCCCGGGCAGCCATGTAGGCGTGGAAATCGCGGTGCACGCGCTGCGCGTATTCATTGAGTAGCTCCGCCACCCGGGTGTGGTCGGGCGACTTTACGATAAAGCCGACGTGATGCTTCTTGTGCATGCGCCAAACCAGCTCCGGATCCTGGAAAGCGGTTGTATCGGGCCACTCCTGGCGGGCGAGCGAAACCAGCAAGCCGGCGTAGTCGTGGCGCGGCTCGGGCGGAAAATAGGTGGCGCCGGAAGCCGCCGCTACTTCTACTCGCGCCCACTCGGCCCACATGTTAATACCTGTCGCGGCTTCAATCAGGTCCGAAATATGCGCCCCGCCCACGCGCGCGGAGGTCTCCAGGAAATACAAGGCTCCGTCCTCACCGCCACGAATGAACTCCGTATGAGATACGCCGTCCTGCAGCCCGAACGCCTTCAGCACTCTCTCGTTCAGCCCGCGCAGGGCACGATTTTCCTCCGAAGCGCGCTCCAGCAAGCGTGTCGTAAACACGCCCCCGCCCTGCGTCACCTCGAGCGGCGGCGTGCCGTAGGCGCTCGCCACCGCGTAGACCATTTCGCCATGGAACCAAATCGAATCGACGTGGAAAATGTCTCCTGGTACAAAGCGCTCCAGCACGAAAAAGGATTGCTGATCGCCCAGACTGTGAATCCGGTCCCAAACGTCTTGCCGGTGATGATATTTCTTGATCCCAATCGCGCCCGCCATCAGCCGAGGTTTCAGCACCCATGGCCCTGGCACAGTGTCTACATAGCGCGTGATCTGTTCATAGTTGATAGTCGCGGTGAACTCCGGTACCGGGATCCCGTATTCGGCGGCGCGCATGCGCATGGCTAATTTGTCGCGGAAATATCGGGTTGCCGTTTCCCCCATGCCGGGAAGCCGTAGATGCTCGCGCAAGAACGAAGCCTTCTCCAAATCGAAATCGTCCAGCGGCACGATCCTGTCGATGTTGAGGCTCCGGCAAAGGTACGTCACGGCCAGCAGCATGTCTTGCAGGTTCCATACGTTTTCTACATCCGGCATGTAGAAGATGTCGTCGAGGCTTTTGCGCGGCCACTTGGCTTTCTCTTTCAGGCTTTCGGAAGTCAGCAGAAACACTCTGCAGCCCTGTTGTTTCGCCTGTTTCAAAAACCGGTGGCCCTTTTCGTAGCTCGCCAGGCACAGCAATGTCAGAGGCTGAGAATGGGCGTTTGGCGGTGCCTGCATCGTCTGCTCTTAAGCGCACAGCGCGGACCCAGAGAGTGCCCCTGGCCGTTGTGCCCCTCTTGTAAAAGAAAGGATACTCTTAAAGAAAGCACAGTCGGAAGGAGCGAGGCAAGCCCCATCGCGATGCAGACACTAAAGCTAAAGCATCTGGTGGCCATTCGTTGGTTCCACTGGATCAACTTCCCGCTGCTGTTTATCATGATCTGGAGCGGCATACTGATTTATTGGGCGTATCCGATCTATCGAGTTGGTTCGTTCCGCTTCTTTCCGGCGTGGGTATACAGCACGCTGCACATCGACCACAGGCTGGCCAACGGTATGGCCTTGCACTTTGTCTTCATGTGGTTGTTTGTCATTAATGGCATTCTCTACGTGGGCTACACACTGATTTCGGGCGAATGGAAAATGCTGGTTCCGCGCTCGCTCGACACATTTCGCGATGCCTGGTACGTGGTTTTGCACGATCTACATCTGCGCGGCGATCCGCCTGTGCAGGGCAAATACAATGCGGCCCAGCAGATCTCCTACACCGCCATCATCGTTATGGGCGTCGGCTCGGTCTTGAGTGGGTTGGCAATCTACAAACCGGCGCAACTCGCGTGGCTGACTATGTTGTTCGGCGGCTATCGCGGTGCACGGCTGGTGCATTTCGCCTTGACGATGGGCTATCTGCTGTTCTTCGTTGTGCATGTGGTTCAGGTGGTGCTCGCCGGATGGAATAACTTTCGAAGCATGGTGATCGGCTGGGAGGTTTCCGACGAGACCGGCCGCAGCGGCCTCAAAGTGGAGGATTCGCTTGTCCATGAATAACCGGCATCGCGAGATTCGTCTGCCCGAGCAGGAGGTGAAGCGTGAACTGCGCCGTAGAACGCGGCGAGATTTCCTGATCGGCGGCGTTGCCGCAGCCGGCGCCATCGGCGGCTATGAATGGATCACCGGCGCCCGGCGCGAGGACGATGTCCCCTGGCCCCAACGCCGCGTCCTGGAATTTAATCGCAAGGTCGCGCAATCCTACCTCAGCGACTCGCACTTGATGCCTTCCTATTCGCTCAATCAGGTCGAGTATCTGAAGCCCAATGGCGATATCGGGGTCGATACCCCGCTGGATCTGAATCACTGGCAATTGCAAGTTTCAACCGATAACAGCCGCGCGGTGAACCTCTCGCTTGACGACGTGAAGTCTCTGCCCAAAACGGAAATGGTCACGCGCTTCTGCTGCATCGAAGGATGGAGCGTGATCGCGCATTGGGGTGGGGCCCGTTTCGCCGATTTCACAAATAAATTTCTGCCACCCGGCGTTAAGCTGCCCAACTATGTCTACATGGCGACCCCGGGCGAAGATTACTACGTCGGCTTGGATATGAAAAGCGCCATGCATCCGCAGACGCTGCTCGCCTATGAGCAGAACGGCAAGCCGCTTGAAGATGTGCATGGAGCGCCGCTACGCCTGGCGATTCCGGTGAAATATGGAATCAAGAACATCAAGCGCATCGGCCTCATTCAATACACCAACACCAAACCCGGCGATTACTGGGCCGAGGAAGGATACGACTGGTTCGCGGGACTCTGACATGCCGGACGCCAAACTCTATTGCGGAACCTCGGGCTTCGCCTATAGCAGTTGGAAGCCCACCTTCTATCCGGAAAAACTACCCAGTACTAAGTTCCTTTCGTATTACGCGACGCGACTGAACGCGGTGGAGGTGAACTACACGTACCGGCGCATCGCTTCGGCGGCGACCTTCGAGAAGTGGCTGGCTGCGACGCCTGACGACTTCATGTTCCTGCCCAAGGCGCATATGAAAATCACTCACGTGCTGAAGCTCGAAGCAGCCGAGGAGTTCACGCGCGTCTTTCTTCAATCGCTCGATCCGCTGCGTGCCGCCGGCCGCCTTGGCCCGATTCTGTTTCAGCTCGCGCCCAGCTTCAAGATCGATATCCCGAGGCTCGCGCATTTCGTCCGCTTGCTTCCTAAGAGCGACCGCACCGCGTTCGAGTTCCGCAATGCGACCTGGTTCGATGAGCGCGCTTACGATGTGCTGAAAGAATCGAACGTAGCTCTCTGCCACGCCGAAAACGAGAACCTGGAGACGCCGCATGTTTTGACGGCGGATTTCGTGTACCTGCGCTTGCGCCGCCCCGACTACAGCCATTCGGAGATGCTGAGCATCGAGTATCGTGTGCAGCAGTACCGTTCGAATGGCTATCCGACTTACGCGATCTTCAAGCATGAAGAGTCGCCGGCAGGCGCCTTGAACGCCGAGAAGCTGCTGACTGTTGCAAAAGAAACCGGGCAGCCGGCTGCTTAGCGGGCTGCCCGAGAGACTAAGTTAGCGTAGTTAGAAGTTATACTTCAAACCAAACTGTATTTGACGCGCGCCTTGTGAGCCGTTCGTGACGCCGCTCACGAGTCCCAGATCCGGGCCGAGGCCGCTGCTGGGCGCGTTCAGAATCGGCGTGTTGGTGAAGTTGATCGCCTGAGCCTTCAGTTCCAAATTCTGGTGCTCGGTAATCGTGAACAGTTTCGAGACAGCGAGATCGGCGGTATGTAAGCCAGGGCCTCTTACAACGCCTACGCCGCAGTTCCCAAAGCCGGACGAGGGCTGAAAGAAAGTACTTTGACTCCACCACTGATAACCGCCAAGGGGAGAATTTTGCTCGCCATTGACGATAGGAGGTCCGCTGCAGCTCGCTAGAGATCCAAAGGATCCAGTCCCGGAGACATCGTTGGCGCCAATCGTAAACGGAAAACCGGTGTGGAAGGTGACGATGCTATTGATCTGCCAGTCGCCGACGAGTGCATTGACCACCTTGTTCATGTTCTTACCGTACGCGCGGCCGCGGCCAAACGGGATGTCGTAGGTTATATAACCATTGAACGAGTGCTCGGCGTCGTAGTAACAAGGCCCATAGTAAGAATGAGCGTCGTAGGTGTTCTGCCAATAGTAGTAGTTACCGCCGCCCTGGCCGTAGCCGCCGTAGTAACCAATGGAATCCGTAAGACACTTCGACCATGTGTAATTGAACTGGAACTCCAGCCCGTTACTAAGCCGCTTTTGTATGCTGGTCTGCAGCGCATTGTAGTTCTGAATGCCATTGGTAGCGGTCAGTTTATCGGTAGGGCCATCGGCGGCTAAAGTAGGATTTCCCGCTAGATAGGGACTGGGGTAGACGACGCCGTTCGACGCCAGATAACCCTGCGACGCATTAATCGGCACCATCAAATGATCATTGGTCTGGCCGACGTAGGCGACTTGCAGCGTTGTCGAGCTGCCAAACTGATGCTGGACACTCACATTCCACTGGTTCGCTACCGCCGGGCGGTTGTTCGGATCCCAGGTGAAGATGGTCGCCCCCGAGAAACAAGCCGGGGACGAGGCCAGCGCAAGCGCCGGTGTGCATGTGCCACTCGTGTTGAAACCCGAGAATCCCTGATCGAGAGTGGTCGGCGGCAATACGAGATCCGCGCCGGAAGCGTAAGTCACTAAATGACCTGTCTGCCATGGTGGATTGCGGGTCAAGCGCAGGTTGGTGCCGGTTCCTTCGAGGTAATTCGAAAGCCCATAGGATGCGCGGAATACCGTCTTCTCATCGGGCGAATAGGCCAGGCCGATACGTGGCTGAAAGTTTGTAATTCCATTGTATTGGTTGTAAAGCGCATTATTGTCGTTGAACAGATTTGTCTGGCCCGACAACAAGACCGCTCCCGTGAATTCCTGGAAGTTAGTCTGCCGATTATGCACTTCATCCCAGGGCGTGTGCAGCTCCCACCTAAGGCCGAGATTTAATGTCAATTTGCTACTTACTTTCCAATCGTCCTGGAGAAACGCGGCAAAAATGGTGGAGCGTTGGCCCCAGGTTCCGCCGCCCGCACCCAGGCCCACTTGCTCCGGCAGGCCTAGCAGGAAATCGGCTTCGCCCAGGCCGTCTGTTGTGACCCCGCCGGCGGTGTTGCCGGTGTATTGGCCATTGAAGGTCATGACACCCGCTAAGCCCTCATTGCCGGCATAGAAGACGTTGATGCGCTCACGGAAGTATTGGAATCCGGCGTGCAGCGTGTGAGAGCCCTTCGTGATGATGGCTGTATCTTCCGCCTGAATGACCGTCGAAGCAAAGTCCTGGACAATATCCGCATTGCCGAAACCGGATATGTTGGAATTGTTGAAACTGAATCCGGGAAGAAACGAGGTCGGCGCTCCCGGTATTCCAAAATTGGAGTTTCCTCCAGGATTGCTGTTACCGGTCGCCGCGGGATAATAGTTCACACCCCCGCGCAGGTCGTTCACAAAGCTCGGACTAAAGGTCCGCGTGTAATCAAGGACGCCATTGTAAAGCGGAAAATTGTTGAAATTGTCATAGAGCAGCGGCTGGCTGTTAGTGACAGGGTTAACCGTTTTCTGTTGCGAATAGCGGCCGAAGATGCGGTCCTTGTCGGTGGCAGCCCAGTCGACTTTAATGTCGCCCTGATCCCCGTTGGTAACGTTGTGCTGATAGTTGACCTGATTATCCACCACGTTGCCGTTGAGGGGCTGTGGATAGAGCGGCGAGCTGAGGATGGCGCTTGCTGTTGGGCTGAAAAGGCTGGATGGGATTTGATTGAACAGGAACGGTGTCCTGTTTCCGCTGGTAGCGCTTGAGTATGGGTTATAGAGCTGGTGAGCGGGATTGCTGCATAAGCCGCCGCTGGTGAACCCTTCGGTACAGAACGAAGCGAAGTTGCCCGTGCGCTCGGCCGCGGTGAGAACGGTGAAGGGACTGCCCGTTGCCGGCTGATCGTAGCGGGAACCCTGATAATCCGCGAAGAAGAATAACTTGTCTTTCTTGATAGGGCCGCCGACAGCGCCACCAAACTCGTTCCAACGAAGCAGTTGGCGCGGGACGTCGCTGAAGTTATTCGCCCACTGGTTGGCGTTCAGCTTGTCATTGCGCAGGAATTCGAAGGCAGTGCCATGGACCTGATTGGTGCCCGATTTTATGCTTACGCTGACGATGCCGCCCATGAAGTTGCCAAATTCGGCGGAGGCGTTTTGGGTAATGAGGTTGAACTCCTGAATGGCATCCACGCTGGGGGCGAAACCTACGTCATTTTCCGAGACCTGATCGTTGTTCATGCCGTCGAGGAAATACGTATTGGCCTCCTCGCGGTTGCCATTGATGTAGGGGCGTCCGCTGCTGAAGGTAGTCATGGCGCCCGTGAATTCGCTGGGGTCCGTAGTAATTGCGCCCGGCGCGAGCAAGGTTAGCTGGTTATAGTTGCGCGTAGCCAAAGGCAGCGTGGTATTTGTGCGCGCGTCGAGAATAGTGCCGAGCTGCGTCGTTTCCGTCTGCAGCACCGGAGCCGCTGCCGTCACCTCGACGGTTTGATTGACGTTGCCGACCTTCAATTGAAAATCGATCTTCGCCACCTGGTTCAACTGCAGAACGATCGGTGATTGCACAGCGGCCTGGAAGCCGGGATTCTCCACCCGAACCTCATAGTTGCCAACCGGAATTCGGGGCAGGTTATAGTGGCCGCCGGTATCGGTGGTAGTCGGGTAATCCGTCCCGCGATCCAGGTCCTTGGCCGTGACCTTAGCGCCGGAGATGGCGCCCCCGCTGGGATCGGTCACCGTGCCATTTATCGCCGCGGTCACTTCTTGAGCACGGGATGGCACGGACGACCCAAGCACAAATGCGCATAGACAAAAAGCTACAAACAGCCGTTCAATCGAGAAAAACGACCTTAAAGAAGCGTTCCTCATATTACATTACTCCCTTCCTAGGCGGAGATCTAGCCTACGGGATCTTACGATCTTGGGGGGATTGTAAGGGTAATGCAACCATCGTGTCAAGAAAAAAGAAACACAAAAAAAGTAAAAGATAGATTTGCAAGAATCTAAGTTAGCCTGCGATGGTCGAGAGGTAGGCCCGATTAGGCGAGGCCGACTTCGATGCCTTGGGACCGGAGCTTCTCGACGGCTTCCGGAGGAGCGCCGCTGTCCGTGATTAAGCGGTGAACAGATCGAAACGGGGAGATTACGGACAGGCTGCGATGACCGAATTTGCTCGAATCGGCGATCACCGTGACCTGTGTGGCCGCGGCAATCATCCGGCGGTTGAGCTGAGCTTCCATGATGTCCAATGTAGTCAATCCTACATCCAGATCCAGCCCCACTGTGCTCAAGAAGCAATGGTCGGCGTGCAACGAATCCATCATCTGCTCTGCGTGCGGCCCGACGAACGCACTAGAGACGTGCCGCAGGATTCCTCCGACCATCACGAGGGACAGATTGGGCACGTCGGCCAATGTGGACGCTACGTTCAAAGCATGGGTGATGACCGTCAAATTGCTGGGGCAGTTGAGTCGCAACTGACTTGCCAGCGCGGCGGAGGTGGAGCCGGTACAGAGGATTACCGTCTGCGAAGGACGGATCAGTTGGAGTGCAAGTTGGGCGATGCGCAGCTTCTCTTCGCCGCGGATCGCCTCGCGCGCTTTCAACGGATGTTCCGGCGCGGCCGCCAAGGGCCGGATGCCGCCGCCATGCGAACGCACCAGCGCGCCCCGCTCGGATAGCGCGTCCAGATCGCCCCGTGCCGTAACTGCTGAGACGCCAAACCGCCGGACGACTTCGTCAACCGTCACCCGGCCGTTTTCCTCGAGAACGCGGAGGATCTCGCGGCGGCGTTCTTCGGCGAGTAACCGGTTCGGGTTTCGGGTGGAGGTCTCCATGGCTCAAGCGCGGAGCAAATACTCGGTGATATCTTACATCAACTTTCGATTGAGACAAACTATTTTCGTCGATTGCTATTTATTTCTTTCCTTCGGTATTTTCCTAAGGTGCCTCCCGGAGGCAACGCATCGCAGTTGCGGATGCCTTCGCTTCGTGACACAGTATCTCTTTGTACCGCTACTCCCGGCGGCTGCCGTGGTCGACTGCTCCGAACGCTTTTAGCTGCCTGCTGCAGCAAGAGCGCCAAGCCGGCGCAAGGCTGCTCGATCTCACCATTTCAAATCCCACCGAAGCCTTCGAAGATTACCCGCATGATCGGATCGCAAGCGCCTTCAGCGCGGTTCGGGACTTTAGTTACCATCCCGACGCCACCGGCCACGTTGCGGCGAGGCGCGCCATTGCTGCCGACTACCGGGCCAGAGGACTTACGATTCAGCCCGAACAGCTTCTATTGACCGCTAGCACCAGCGAAGCCTACGCCCTGCTGTTCAAGCTCTTTTGCGATCCGGGCGATGAAGTTCTGGCGCCTCTTCCTTCCTATCCCTTGTTCGAATATCTGGCCGGGCTCGAATCGGTTCGCATCGTCCCTTACCGCCTGCGTTATGACGGTAGCTGGTTCATCGATATGGCGAGCCTGCGACAAAGCGTCTCGCCATGCACCCGTGCGCTGATTATCGTGAATCCCAACAACCCCACCGGCTCCTTTCTGAAGCAGCACGAAGCAGAGGAATTATTTCACTTCGCGACGGCTTACGGTCTGCCGGTCATTTCGGACGAAGTCTTCATGGATTATTCGTTCGGCGCCTACTCCGGGCGCGTTCCGACTTTGATCGGCACCGAATCGGTGTTGAGTTTTTCCTTAAACGGGCTCTCCAAGGCAGCGGGGATGCCGCAGATGAAGCTTGCCTGGATCGCGCTCAGCGGCCCAGAGCCCGCTCGTGAATGCGCGCGGCAACGGCTCGAATTGCTTTCAGACACCTATCTGTCGGTGGGAACTCCGGTGCAATATGCGCTGCCTGAACTGTTGCGCATCGGCTCCGATATGCGACATTCGATTACGCAGCGCCTCGCGCGGAATCTGGCCGCGCTGCAGGCCAAGCTTGCAAATACGCCCGCGCATTGCCTGCATGTGGAAGGCGGTTGGTCTGCCATCGTCCAGCTTCCCCGTACCTCGACTGAGGAGATCTGGATTACGAGGCTGCTAGAAGAAAAGAGCGTGATCGTTCAGCCGGGCTACTTCTTTGATATGGACTCAGAAGCCTACCTGGTGCTCAGCCTGCTTACGCCGCCCGAAACCTTTGACGAAGGCGTGCGAAGACTGAGTGAGTTAGTTAAGAAATAGGTCATAGTGCGAATACTTGTCCGCCGATTCACGCCCGACACCCGGCTGCTGCTCGGAGCCTACGGGCTGCTGCTGTTGATTGCCGTTCTCGTGCTGCCTTTACGCATCGAGGAACTGTTGCAGATTCTTGCTTCCCGGCAACACTCGTTCGCGGGCTTCATCAACTGGATCCCAAAAGCTCCCGGCTCCGCCCCGCTGAGCTATTTCACGCAGGCCCCGTTTGTTTTCGCGCTAGGCGTTTCGCGCCTGGGAGCCAGACTTCCGTCTCTGCTCTTCGGTCTCGGTTCCTGCTATCTCTTCCTGCATTTAGCGAAAAGCATCCCGCTGCGCCGGCCATATCTGGCGCTGGCGCTTTTTCTGCTGCTTCCGACGCAATACCGGGCGGCGACAGAAGGCCTGCCCTTTGAACCAGCGCTGTTCCTGTTATTGCTCGCGACGCTTGTGTTTCTGCGGCTGATCCGGACGCCGACTGTCAAACTCTCGATCTGGTATGCCATCGCGCTGACGCTGTGTCTCTATACGGAGCGCTTCTCCTACCTGCCCTCTATCGGTTATCTGCTCTTTCTCTTTGCCTTTGTGAACCGCGCCCATGAGCGCCGCGTCATTTGGTTTTCACTGCCGGCCACGGCCGCGCCCGTGCTCCTGTTCCTTCCCTATTACCTGTGGGCACGACCGCTGGTAAGCGCCACTTGGCTCTCCGCGCCCGCCGCGCCAAGCACTCCGTCTTCGATTTATTTGCAGGCGCTCGTTGATTTCGCAGCGGACATACCGGTGGGATACATCCTCTCGATTCTCTTGATTTTGGGCTTATTCGCCGGCGTTTGGGGCCTGTTCCGCGTTCCCCGTCTCGAATATCCCACGCGTGTTCCACCTGCCGCTCTGCCCAGAAGCATCGCGATCTTCTGCCTATTCGGAGGTGCGGTCAGCACCATCTGCATCGTCTTGGTGCTGGACGTCTGGAATGGCTATCCCTTCCGTGCCACGCAGGTGCTTTGGGCCATGCCCGGCGTCGTTGTTTCAACCTCGGTAGCGCTGGAGCGTTTGAAGCCAGTGCCGAAGCGCGCGCTTTGGGCATTGCTCATTCTTCTTTGCTTCATCGCCGACGTACAATACCTGGCTACCACGCGGGAAGACCTGCACCGCGAAACGCTGCTGGTCCGTCCTCAGTTGACCGGTGACTCGTGCGTGGTATTCGTCTCCGAACGGCTGTCCAAAAGCCTCTTCCTGCTTTTCGACCCCAGCTTACAGGGGCGCGAGTGTGGCAATTTCTTCCACCATCGTGTCGTACTCGCCAGCCATGCCTACGTGACCCCGTATCAACAGGAAAACGCCGAATCGTTTTTCCGCGGCCTGAACTTCGTCGAGGTGCAGCGCATTCGTTCGGGCGGCGGCCAGATCGTCGTCATGGAGACTACCGGCCAACCCGCTGGACCTACTCCACGCTGAACGCTTGCCTTATTTCGTAGGTCTGATTCCCAACCAGATCGCGAACGGTCAGCACCAGCACATATTCGCCGCGCGGGGTATCGGGCGTGGTGGTCAGGTCGATGATGCCCGGCACGAACTGCGCGGGATAGAAGCTGTCCGACTGCAATTCGGCTGCTTTGGGGTCCTGAAAGAATGGCTTGCCGCTGGGCCGCAGCACGGTCAGGCCGTACGACAACTGGTAGCTGTGATCGGGTTTTAGTTTGTAGCCCACCATGTCGAACCGCGCATGGACCGTATCGCCGGGACTGTATGCCGCTACTTTCAGGGGCTCGCGATCGTTTTCGCCTCGCAGAAATTGAAAATTCTCCACCGTAAGAGCCGGAGAGGGCTGAATTCGAATTCCGCCCACACGGAAAGGAAAATCCGCCGATGCCTCCGCGTTGCCGAAGACGTCTTTCACCGCAACGTGCACACGATATTCGCCCGCAGCGACAAAGGAAGGAATGAGGAAGGAGACGCGACGCTTCGGCAGCCAATTCTTATCTTCCGGACTGAGATCGGTCTGAATCTTACTTGCCGCCTCCGGCGCAAGAGCGATTCCGTTTGCATCTTGCGGCGCTATCTCGTAACTCAACGAAATCCGGTGAACTTCGTCCCTCTCGTCGGATTTCACGGCGAAGCCGGCGATCTCAAAAGTGAAATAGAGGTAATCGCCGGGCAGGAAATGGTAATCTGCCGTCACGAAGGGCGCGTCTTCGGATGCCTGCACGCCCGCATCCACGACAGCAAGCTTGTTTTCGGCAGCAAAACCCGCCTTGAGAAACAATAGGAAAGAAAGTAGGCAGACTGGAAGCAAAGCCGAGGTTACACCTGAAGGTTACCAATTCCGAACTCAGCGCGCCCCCGGCGCCTATCAGCCGCTACACGCACTTCACTCGTGAACAGTGGCGGGCGCTGCGTGCCAACACTCCGCTGCTGCTCACCGAGCAGGAGTTAGTCTCCTTGCGCGGCATCAACGAACAAGTCTCGTTGCGCGAAGTGGAGGACATCTACGTCCCCCTCTCGCGCCTTTTGAATTTGCATGTCGCGGCCATTCAGCATCTCTACGAGGCCAGGCGCGAGTTCATGGGCGCGCCCACACCCAGAAAGGTCCCCTACATTATCGGGATTGCCGGCAGTGTTGCGGTGGGCAAGAGTACCTTCTCGCGCGTGTTGCGCGCTTGCCTTGCACGCTGGCCGGACCATTCGCGCGTCGACCTCGTCACCACGGACGGGTTCCTTTATCCAAATCAAATCCTCGAGCAGCGCGGCATCATGAATCGCAAGGGATTTCCGGAGAGCTACGACCAGCGCCTGCTGCTCCAATTTTTAGCCGACCTCAAAGCCGGGCTTGCGAACGCTTCAGCGCCGGTCTATTCGCACCTGCATTACGACATCGTTCCCGGCGCTGCGCAGCACGTCGAACAGCCGGATATCATGATTCTAGAGGGCTTGAACGTCCTGCAATCTCCGGATGGCCAGCGCGGCGCATCGCGCGTCTTCGTCTCAGATTTCTTCGACTTCTCCATCTACCTCGATGCAGATGAGAAGATCATCGATCGCTGGTATGTGGAACGCTTCCTGCGCTTGCGCGAGACCGTTTTTCGCGATCCCTCCTCTTACTTCCACCGGTACGCCGAGCTGAGCGAAACGGAGGCGATCGAAACCGCGAGCCGAATTTGGAGAGATATCAATCTGGCGAACTTGCATGAGAACATCGGTCCCACGCGCGAGCGCGCCCACGTGATTCTCGAAAAAGGCGAAGATCACCATGTGGAGAGTGTGAAATTGCGGCGGGTTTGACCCGTGCAGATTTCAGGCTGCGTCCCTCAGCTCTTTTGCTGTTTCTCCAACTCGGCTACACGCCGCTCGAGTGCGCGCATGGTACGCAGCAGTTCCGGCAATCGCGAGTAAGCCGCCGACGCGCGCAGCCAATCGCGCGAATCGAACGCCGGCGAGCCGCTGACAATCGCTCCTTCCGGCACGTCGTGCCCCACCCCCGCCTGTGCCCAGACGATCGCGTTCTTGTGAATCGTAATATGACCGGCTGAACCGGTCTGGCCGGCCATGATCACGTTCTCTTCCAGCACCGTGCTGCCTGCCAATCCCGTTTGGCCGCAGATGATGTTGTTCTCGCCCACCACGCAGGCGTGCCCGATCTGCACCAGGCTATCGATTTTGGCGCCGCGCTTGACGCGCGTTTCACCTAACGTCGCCCGGTCGATCGACGTGAGCGTCTGGACCTCGACATCGTCCTCAAGGACCGTGATCCCCGTTTGCACGATCTTATGCTGCCGGCCGTCATTGCCCTTCGCGAAGCCGAAGCCGTCGCCTCCAATCACCACGCCGTTATGCAGCGTGACGCGGTTTCCAATGCGTGTATATTCGCGAACCGACACGTGCGAATGCGCTATGAAATCGTCGCCGATGGTGCAGCCCTCGTAAATCACCGCATGCGGATGAAGCACCGCGTTCGCGCCGATGCGCGTGTTTTCACCCACCACCGCATATGCGCCGATCGACGCATTCGGGCCCACCTGCGCCGTGCTCGCAATACACGCGGCCGGGTGCATGCCGGGTGCAGGCCTGGGCGGTTGATAGAAGAGCGCCAAGGTTCGAGCGAAGTCGTAATAGGGATTGGTTGAAACCAGTGTCGCGGCGCGCGTATCGCTCAGCGGCTCGGCCGCGATTACCGCAGCGGCACGCGTCGTCTTCACTAGGGGAGCGTAGGTCTTGTTGGCTAGAAACGTGATCTCGCCGGGGCCGGCCTGTTCGAGAGTCGAGACTCCGAAGATCTCAATCTTGGGATCGCCCACCACCTCGCAACCGAGCGCCTGCGCGAGTTGGCCGAGCGTATAGGACATTAACTCTCGGCCACAACCGGATTCCGCAGTTCGCCAATTGCGGGCATCCGCACGGTCATCTGATCGCCCGGGTGAAGGTAGCGCGGCGGCTTGCGCGCGAAACCAACGCCCGCGGGCGTCCCGGTCGAGACGATGTCCCCAGGCTCCAGAGTGAAGACGCTCGAGAGAAACGCGATCAGATCGGGAATCTTGAAGATCAACTCGCGCGTGTTCGAGTCTTGCAACACTTCGCCATTGACTTCCATCTGGATGTCCAGGTCATGCGGATCTGCAATCTCGTCAGCCGTGACGATCCAAGGCCCCATTGGCGCAAACGTGTCGAACGTTTTGCCCATCAGCCATTGCGTGGTGGCGCGCTGATAATCGCGGGCAGTCACGTCATTCACCAGCGTGTAGCCGAAGACATGCTTTTGCCAATCTTCGACCGCAATGTTGCGCCCTCCCGGTCCGATCACAAACGCGAATTCGGCTTCATAGTCGGGAGCTTTGGAAACTTTGGGCAGGACGACGTTTGCGCCGGGCCCGATCACCGCCGTATGGAATTTATTGAAAATCGTCGGCACCTTGGGGATCTGTGCGCCGGTCTCTTCCGCGTGATCCCGATAGTTGAGGCCAACGCAGATCAGCTTCCGAGGCCGCGGAATGGGCGCAAGTAATTGCACGTCCGCAAGGCGGTGTTTCGAATTGCCGGCCAAGCCTTCGAGTTTTACGCCGCTTTCGATCACTTGCAGTAACGAATCAAAGCCCATCGGCTTCAGATCCAGAACCATATCATCCAAAACCACTCCCGGATGAGCATCCGTCCCGGACTTAAAGGTAACTAAACGCATCTTTGTTATCTTAGACCTACTCGACGAGGTTACTTAACGTGCCAATTCCGTCGATGGTAATGCGAACCCGATCCTCCTTCTGCAGCGTGAACTCGTCCGGTGGCACGATGCCGGTTCCGGTCAACAGAAAACAGCCGTTCGGAAATGTATTCTCGCGGAACAAATACTCGGTGAGAGTCGCGGGCGAGCGTTTCAACTGCGAAAGCTTTGTCTCGTCAAAGAAAACTATTTGCCCGGTGCGCGCGATTTCGAGTGCGATCCGCGTTTCCGGCGGGAGCGGTTCAGATGCAACGAGGATGCAGGGGCCGAGCGCACACGAGCGATCGTAAACCTTGGCTTGCGGCAGGTAGAGCGGATTCTCGCCTTCAATATCGCGAGAGCTCATATCGTTCCCGATTGTGTAGCCGATCAACTTGCCAGATGGACTTAGTAGAATCGTCAACTCAGGCTCAGGAACGTTCCAGCGCGAATCTCCGCGAATGTGGACGGCTGCGCCAGGACCAACGACGCGATGCGGTGTGGCTTTGAAAAACAGCTCGGGACGCTCGGCATGGTAGACACGATCGTAGAAATCGCCACCGCCAGCGGCTTGCGATTCCTCCATGCGCGCAGTTCGGCTGCGGTAATAGGTGACGCCCGCGGCCCATACTTCCTGCTCACCGATGGGCGCGAGAAGCGCGGATTCAGCCGGCGCGGCGCAACTGGTCAGGCGAGAAATTTGCGATTCCAGGTGCGCAGCCAGATCGTCGCGCGTGATGAGCGCCTGCCAATCCACATCCGAAAGCCGATACCAGGCGTCGTCCTGTTCGACGAAGGAGCCGGCGCGAGTGCGGTAGAGTTTCACGCCTTTAGGAGGTGCGGGAGCGTGCAATCTCAGGCGCTTCTTCCATCGGGTGAGCCAGGGTGGCCTCGGGCTCGAGATAGTAGTGCGTGAGCCCTTCTTTCAGTATCTGCATCGCTTCTTCCGTTGTGTCGGCGAAACGAAACAAGTTCAGATCTTCCCTGGAGATGACATCGTGCCGGGCCAACGCCTCGAAATTGATAATCTCGTTCCAATAATCGGAGCCGTAGAGTACGATCAGGATTTTGCTTTCGAGTTTCTGTGTTTGTGCCAGCGTCAGAATTTCGGTCAGCTCATCTAGTGTGCCGAAGCCGCCCGGGAAAACCACCAGCGCCTTGGCTAGATACGCAAACCAGAACTTGCGCATGAAGAAGTAGTGGAATTCGAAGGAGAGCTCCGGTGTGATGTAGGCGTTCGGCCGCTGCTCGAAAGGCAAACCGATGTTCAATCCGATGTTCTTTCCGCCCGCATCGGCTGCTCCGCGGTTGGCAGCCTCCATGATGCCCGGGCCGCCTCCGGAGCAAACCACGAAGCGATGGCGTGGCTCCCCGCAATCGTCGGATTTCGTCAGGGACGCGCCCCACTCTGTTACCAGCCTGGCCAGCTCGCGTGCTTCGTTGTAATAACGGCCCAGCGGGCCACCTTCCTGAATGCGGGCGGAGCCAAAGAATACGATCGTGTCCTGGATTTTTTGGTCCTGGAAGTGAGCGAGCGGCCAAAGATACTCGGATAAAATTCGCAGCGGCCGGGATTCGGGGCTTTGCAGGAAGGCCTCTTCGCGATAGGCGAGGGGGCGCCGAAGCGGCTCAACGGGAACGCTTGGCACAGGGCTTTGATCTTCCGTATAGCGCAAACCTCGATTGTCTCATCGCGCCCGTGCGCAAGGGATGCTGTGGCTGTTAGAATTCGGGCAATGCCAGGTCGGAACGTTTTTACCGTGCTGGAGGCGACGGCGACGCAATACGGAGATGCGATCGCGCTGCACCAGCCTGTCGGAACTAAAACCAGCCGCTCCTATGAAACGCATTCATGGAACGACTGGGTGCGGATTTCGCGCGAGATTGGATTGGGGCTGCGGGAACTGGGAGTTGCGAAGGGCGAGATCGTCTGCATTCTTTCCGAGACCCGCGCCGAGTTCTATCTCGTGGATTTAGGCATCATGGGCGCCGGGGCGGTTTCGGGCGCGTTATACACCGCCTATCCCATGCCGGATTTGGCGCGGGATGTGAAACGCGCTCAATCGCGCTTCTTGTTTATCGAAGACCCGAAGACACTGACGGCACTTGCGCGGGAAGTCGAAGCGCAGGGCGCGAATATGCCGGAGCACGTCATCCTGATGACTGGCGAGGGGCCGGGAGCGATGACGCTCGAAGCGCTGCGGCATTTGGGGCGTGAGGCCATGAAGCGCGATCCAAATGCGTTCGAACGGATACAACGCGAGATCTCGCCCGGCGATCCGGCGATTTTATATCTCACGTCGGGAGCGACCGGCGAGCCGAAGATGGGCATCACCAGCCATTCAGCGATTCTGGCGAATATCGATGCAGCGCCGGTAGTATTGCCGATCGGCCCGGAGGATTCGGTTATCGTGTTCTTGCCCTCGGCGCACATCGCGCAACGCATCGTGCTGGAGATGGTGCCGATGCGGATGGGAACGCCCATCTGGTTTTCTGAAAGCCTGGCGCGTCTTCCGGGCGAGCTTAAAACCATTCGGCCGACGATCTTCTTTGCTCCGCCCCGCGTTTGGGAGCGCATGTATGCGACCATTCTGACGGAAGTCAAAAAGCGGCCACGCATTGCCCGCAAAATGTTTCACGGCGCGCTGGGGTTGGGCATGGAGGCGGCGCGCTACAGGCAGGAAGGCAAACCGCAGCCGATCTGGATCAGGCGAATGCTGAAGATCGCCGACAAACTGGTGTTCTCGAAAGTGAGAGAACGGTTGGGCGGCCGCATTCGCGTTGCCGCTTCAGGCGCTGCGCCGCTCGGCAAAGATCTGGCCGAGTTTTTTTCCGCCATTGGCATGCCGCTGATTGAAGGGTACGGGCTCACGGAGGCGGGCGTCATCGCTTTCAATCCCATTGGCCGGCCCAAGCCTGGAAGCATCGGTGTCTTGATGCCGGGAACAGAGGCGCGCGTTGCGGAAGACAGTGAGTTGCAGGTACGCACAGGCTCGATGTTTGCGGGCTATTATCGCGACGATGCCGCCACCCGCTCTGTTTTGAGCGAAGACGGCTGGTTCTCGACCGGCGATCTCGCAGAGGTGGATGAGGACGGTTACTGGTACATTACGGGCCGAAAGAAAGAGCTGATCGTCTCCTCGAACGGCAAGAAAATCTATCCGGCGCGGATAGAGACGCTCTTCAAGACGGAGCCCATTGTGAATCAACTGCTCCTGATCGGAGACAAGAAGCCTTATGTCACGGCGCTCGTGACCATAAATACTGTCCAGGCGCAGACGTTCAGCGGCAGGGAAGAAGTCACTAAAGAGGTTCAGGCGGCGATCTCGCGGGTGAACACGCAGCTTGCGGACTTCGAGCGGATTCGCCGCTTCAAGGTGCTGGATCGGGATTTCTCAATTGAGGAGGGCGAGCTGACGCCGACAATGAAGATCCGGCGGGCTCGGGTATTGGAGAATCACAGCGCATTGATCAGCGAGCTGTATCTGGGACGGGAGGAAAGTGCGGAAGCAGCCGTTTCAGGTCGCGCCTGAGTTTCGAGAACGCGTGTGGGGGCGGAAAAGCCTCGAGCCTTTCTTTCATCAAACGTTCGACCAGCCCATTGGCGAAGTATGGTTTGACTGCGGCTGCCCCATCCTGGTGAAGTTTCTGTTTACCAGCGCCCGGCTTTCAGTACAGGTCCATCCCGATGACGAGTATGCGCAGCGGCATCACGGAAGTTTGGGTAAGACGGAGGCCTGGTATGTGCTCGATTCGCAGCCGCCGGGCGAAGTCGCAGTCGGATTTAAGGCGCCGCTCACTCGCGAAGAGTTGAAGTCTGCCGCCCAGAGCGGTGAAATAGAGCATTTGCTTAATTGGCGGAAGGTTGCGCGGGGTGATCTGATTTTTACACCGGCCGGGACGGTACATGCAATCGGCGCAGGCGTAACGCTCTGCGAGATTCAGGAGAACTCGGACATCACGTACCGGCTGTACGATTACGGCCGGCCGCGCGAACTGCACTTGGAACGCGGAGCCGAAGTATCTCACCTTGGGCCGCACGAATTTCATCCGAAACCGGTTGTACTGGCCCCGGGACGAGATGAGCTGGTCGCGTGCGAATATTTCAGAATCGAGCGGTTGAGGCCGTCCCGGTCAATAGAGATAAAAGCCGGGTCGCCCTATGACTTGATCCTGATCAGCACGACAGGCGGCGCGTGGTTTATTCCCGCCAACGGCGAAGGATTTACGACGGAGGGTAGCGGTGAATGGTTACTTACTTATAAGTCAGAAACGCCCGCAGCAGTAACGATATCTTAGTTCTGGCCGGGACATTGATACGGCGGCTGAGCACCGAATAGCCGCTTTTTTCGATTCGCGAAAGCAGGCGAAGATAAATAGCCCGCAGAGCCCAAAGCGAGCGGCGGCTTTTTGCGTGAATCAGATCGAGAAGCGGTGCCGATTCTTCATAGCACTTACGCGCCCGGGCAGCTTCAAAACGCATAAGCTCGCGAAAGCGGTTGTCTTCTTTGCCCGATTTGAGCTGTTCGGCCGGGACTCCGAAACGCTCCAAATCTTCAAGCGGAAGATAGACGCGACCGAGCACCGCATCCTCGCGAACGTCGCGCAGAATGTTAGTCAATTGAAACGCGATACCGCACTTCTCAGCAAGCAGCAGCGCCTTTACAGACTCAAAACCGAAGATATGAACGACCGTCAGGCCAACTACCGAGGCGACTTGGTAGCAATACCGGTATAGCGCTTCATAGGTTTGAATCTGCCGCGGCTCCAGATCGGAAGTGATGCCGTCGATCATCTCGTGAAAGAAACGATGTGGAATCGAGTAGCGCTGGACCGTGTCGTGAAAGGCCGGCCAGATCGGATTGCCATCGACAGCGCCATTGAGCGCACGATTCAGCTCCATGCGCCAGAGCGCAACGGCTTCCGGCAGTCTCGCCTTGTCGGCGGCCGGATCGTCACTGAGATCGTCGCACTGACGCATAAAGGCGTAGATGGCGCACATGGCGTCGCGCTGAGGCTTTTGGAGCAGCAGAAACGAGTAGTAGAAGTTCTTGGCTCGTTTTCGGGCCACGTCGCGGCAGTATCGGTAAGACTGCTCTACCGAGACGAGCGTCACAGGCATGGAATCGCGCACAACGGGCATCACGCGCCCTGTGCGCTCAAAATGGAATCGCGCACAACGGGCATCAGGCGCCGTGTGGCCCTCAAAATGGAATCGCGCACAACGGGCATCAGGCGCCCTGTGCGCTTTAAAACGGAAGCAGCCGGTGCAGACATTGAAGCAGAATGCCAACCCGTTCGGCTTTGGAGATGTGCGGGCGGGACTTGAGGACGTTGTAGCCTTGCAGCCTGATCTTTTGCAGGATTTTCAGGCCTCCACGGCTGAATAATTCAAGATCCAGCGCGAGGCGCCGGTCGACTTTCTTTATCAAAGGCAGGCCCTGGTAAAACAGATGTTCAGCAACCTCGACCGCGTCGGCCATAACATTCTCAAAGCGTGGATTGAACTTGAGAGCGAGCAGGTCTTCCACCGTGTAGCCGTGCTTTTCGAATAAGTCGAGCGGCAGGTAAATACGGTCCTTCTGAAGATCGACAGTAACATCCTGCCAGAAGTTAGCGAGTTGCAGCGCGGTGCAGGTGAAATCGGATAGATGCTGGCGCTCCTGGTCGCGATAACCACATAGATAGAGGACGAGATGTCCCACGGGGTTGGCAGAATTGACGCAGTAACCAAAAACATCCTCGAAGGTTCGGTAACGGGTAGTCGTCTGGTCTTGTTCGAAAGCGCAGATAAGACGATCAAAGGGCTCGAGCGGGATGTCATGGCGGCGTACCGTGTTTTTGAGCGCGACGAAGACCGGATGCGAGGCCTCGCCTCCGTACATGGCTTCGAGCTCACTGCGCCACCAGGCGAGCAGACGCAAGCTCTCTTGCGGATCGCCGATTTCGTCGCCTAGATCGTCGGCCCAGCGGCAGAACGCATATACGTTATAGAAGTCCTGGTGAAGCGCTTTGGGAAGCAGGAAGCTGACGACGTGAAAATTCTCGTAGTGATGAGTGGCCAGCCAGCGCGTATATTCGAGCGCCTCGGTTTCCGAATAGGCCGTCGTCTCCGGACTGACCGTCCGGACATAGTCCTTTGGCTGTAAATGCGCGATCACGGAATGATGGCGGTCTTGATCTGACCGTTTCTGCGATTTGCGAGATCGTGCAACACCTGCGGCAGATCACTCAGAGGCTGATCGTGATTCACGATATGGCGGGCGTCGACTGCGCCTTGCGCGATCCACTCTAACGACCGCCGCACGTGTGAGGGAGTGTGATGAAAGCTGGCCTTGCAGGTGATCTCGGAATAATGCAGCAGGCTGGTGTCCAGGCCAACTTTCGTGCCGGTGGGGCAGCCTCCGAAGAAGTTGATGGTGCCGCCCTTGCGTACCAATTGGGTAGCAAGCTCCCAGGTCTCGGGTTGGCCTACAGCCTCGATGACGACGTCTGCGCCGCGGCCGTCTGTACGTGACCGGATCTCGGAGATCAGCGCGTGTCCATCGTGTGAGTCGTTGCGGCCCATAAGAATGCCTTCGTGGGCACCGAGTACAACGGCCCGGTCCACTTGTTCGAGGCGTCGCGCAATGGCGATTACGCGCGCGCCGAAAGCGTGCCGGGCGAGCCGCACGAACATGAGACCGATGGGACCGAGACCCATTATCGCGACCGTGTCGCCGGGACGCACCTGGCACTCGTCCAAGCCGCGTAGTACGCACGCCAGAGGCTCAGCGAGCGCAGCGTCGCGATAGTCGAGATCGCCGGGGATGCTGTAGGTGTTCTTTTCCACGATGCGCGCCGGGATGCGGATGAACTCTGCATAGGCGCCGTTATTGAACAGAAGATCTTCACAGAGGTTCTGCTGGCCGTGCAGGCAGAAGAAGCAGCGGTCGCAGGGCGCGGAGTTGGCGGCGACCACGCGGTCACCAAGGGTGAACTTTGTGACGCCTGCTCCGGCGGCGGCGACATCGCCGGCCAATTCGTGACCGAACAGCGCCGGCGGGGTAATCATTTTGGCGTGATAGCCGCGGCGAAAGACCTTGACATCAGTTCCGCAGGTAAGCGCGGCACGAACGCGGATAAGCAACTCGCCTGGACCTATTGCGGGCACCGGAACAGATTCTACGCGGACGTCTTCTTTGCCATAGAGTATGGCTGCGCGCATCGTGCCGGGGCTGGCGATCATCGCGGCGGCTGTCAATTGCGCTCCTGTGGATGCACGACCACTTTGAGCGAGCGCTCATTGGGATGCAGGGCGATATGGATGCCGTGTTCGATGCCGTCTAGAGATACGCGATCGGAGATCAGTTGTTCCAAGGGAAGCTCGCCGCTGAAGACCAGCCGGGCGGATTCGGCCTGCAGATCGACGTCTGCGCTATACGAGCCGAGCAGTACGCGCTCGCCGACGCAAATGTCGGCGCCACACAGGTCAACGCGCTCTTTGGAGGAGGTTTGCGCAAAGAGCAGAATTCTTGCGCCGGGCCGTGAAATTCGAAGCGCCTGCTCCACCAGGCCGGGAGCGTTGGTTGCCACGATAACAGCGTCCGCGCCCCGACCCGCTGTCGCCGCCTGAATGGCTTCTTCAAAATCGGATTGGCGGGGATCGAAGACCGCAGCGCCGAAGCGTTCTGAAAACCGGCGGCGGAACTCGATTGTGTCGGTGCCCAGCACCGCGGCCCCGGTGCGTTTCACCAGCAGAGTGAAGATCAGCCCGATGGCCCCTTGCCCGAGTACGGCGACGGTATCGCCACGACGAAGGCCGAGCTGCCCGACACCTTTCAAGCAGGTATTGACGGGCTCGACCCAGCAAGCCTGATCAAACGAAACGCCGGGCGGGATTTTTTCGACTCCGCGATCCACTACCCAGTTCATAACGCGCACATATTGGGAGAAGCCGCCGCCGGCCGGTTCGAAGCCCGCAGTGACGCCCACTTTCTTATAGACTGCGCATTGGGCGTAAAGGCGGCGCTCGCAATAGAAGCAGTCCCGGCAGGGTATATGGTGAAAAACAATGACGCGATCGCCGGGCTGATATTTTGTGACCGCGTTTCCGGCGGCCGCTACGACGCCGGCGGTTTCGTGACCGTAGATGCGCGGGGGCGGGAGCAAATCATATTCGATCTTCTTCAGATCGGTGTGGCAAACGCCGCAAGTTTCCACCCGCACCAGGATTTCGTCAGGTCCGATTGCAGGCGTTTCAATCTGTTCCACCGAAATACGATGGTTGCCGGTATAAACGGCAGCGCTCATGAGACGAGGTACGGCCTCACTCATCGGGAGTGTTGACGGCTGCTGTATTGATTCGGCAACTGGCAAGAAAATCCCCTAACGCCTGGGCCGCATCCTGGGTACGACGACGGAGACGAAGCAGCTCTCCGATGAGTTTCGGATGCGTTATAGCGTGTAAACCAATTTTCCCACGTGCGAAGCGGCCTTCGGTGGTCCGCATGCGGTTAAAGTCGATTCGGAAGGCTTCGTCGGCACGATCTGAAACGACTTTAATGCAGCAAAATGGCAGACCGGCGGCTTTTGTCCGCTCCGCGACACCCGCTGCCTCCATCTCCACGGCGATTGCGTTGTGGCCGAGCAGCCGCTCTTTTTCCGCAAGATCCATAGCGACGCGATCCTGAGAAACCATGAGGCCTGAGGCGAATTTGGATTCCGATGTGACGGCAGCGCAATCCGACATCTGGTTGCGAGCAAGATCGAGAATCCGGGTGGCCACGACAATTTCCGACTCGCGCAGGCTTGCGTCGAGCGCGCCGCAGTAGCCGGTGCTGACGACCGCCTCGAGCTTAGAAGAGGAAAGCTCGGCGCCCGTGACTGCGCGGATGGCCACTTCGACGGCACGGGTCGCCAGCTTGGGTCCGGCGCCGTTGGCAGCGAGCAGAACGCGGCGGCCTTCCAGGATGCCTTCGGAGGCATAATCGATGGGCCAGCTCACCTTGCGGAGGCCGGTGAGCATGCTGGCGAACGGCTTCAGCTCGGAGGCTTCGGAGGCGACGTAGAGGATGGCCATGGGTTTCAGTGGTCGGCTAGCAGTACCCGTTGGCGCGGAACCAGTCGACTGCGCGGCGCAAAGCGCAATCGACAGGACCGGGCGAGAAGCCGAGTTCGCGCGCGGCTTTTGCGTGGGTAACGAACATCTTCTTGCGAGCCATTTTCACGCCTTCGAGAGGCGCGATGGGCTCGTGACCGGTGAGATTCGCCCACGCGGTAGTTACAACGCCGGCCGCGTACGCCAGCGCATAGGGGACCTTGGTTTTGGGCGCAGGCTTATCGGCGATGACGGCGAGCCGGGCCAGGATCTCTTCCAAGGTGAGGTTCTCGCAACCGAGAATATAACGTTCGCCCGGGCGGCCGCGCTCGGCTGCAAGCAGATGACCGAGGGCGGTATCACGAGCGTCCACCAGGTTCAGGCCTGTATCGACAAAAGCGGGGAGCTTATCGCGCAGGAAATCGACAATGATTTTACCTGTGGGTGTAGGCTTCCAATCATGGTCGCCAACGGGGGCGGTCGGGTTGACGATGACAACCGGAAGACCTGTGCGGGCTTTCTCCAAAGCAACCTGCTCCGCGAGCCACTTGGAGCGCTTATAGTGGCCGGCCATATCGTCGATGGACACAGGCGTAGTCTCGTCGCCTAAAGAGCCCTGCGGCATGCCGATGCAGCCGACAGTGCTGGTGTAGACGATGCGTTCGACGCGAGCGTGGGCGCAAGCTTCGAGGAGGTTGCGCGTGCCATCTACGTTCGAAGCATAGAGGTCTAGGGGATGCTTCGACCAAAGGCGGTAATCGGCAGCGACATGAAAGACGAGTTCGCAGCCTTCGACCGCGCAGGCGAGCGATCCCGGATCACGCAGGTCACCGGTGACGCGCTCGGTATCGAGTTCGCGAATCTGGCTCGTGGGGCGGCATAGCGCGCGCACGCGATGGCCGCGCTCCACAAGCAGACGGGCAACGTGCCAGCCGAGAAAGCCGCTGGCGCCGGTCACGAGAGTGATTGCCAAACGGTTAGCGGAACGCCCAACTCATCAACTTGATGGTGTCGGTGATTTTGGAGTTGATGCCGAGCGCGGCGGACGGCTCATAGCCGCAATGGACCATGCAATGATCGCAGCGCGGGTCATTGCCTTCGCCGTAGTGGTTCCACTGCGTTTTGGTCATGAGCTCTTCGAAGGTGTCGTAGTGTGCATCGGTGATGAGATAGCACGGACCCTTCCAGCCTTTGACGTTGTAGGTGGGATTGCCCCAGGCGGTGCAAGGAAGTTTCCGGTCGCCCTTTAGAAAGTCGAGGTAAGTGGGCGTGTTGTTGATGCGGAAACGTTTCGCCATCCGGTCGATGTCTTTGAACTTTTCCATGACATCGTCACGGGTCATGAAAATGTCGCGCTGGTTCACTGCGGAATAGCCGTAGGCGGGCGAGATCAAGAAGCCATCTACGTGGAGGGTTTCGAGGTAAGTGTAGAGCTCCTCGATTTCCTTCATGTCCGTCTCTTTGTAGACCGTGGTGTTGGTGCAGACCTTGAAACCGTGTTGCTTCGCGACCTTGATGCCTTCTATGGCTTCCTTGAAGACGCCCTCGCGCTCAACCGAGATGTCGTGATTCTTCTCCATGCCGTCGAGGTGGACGTTGAAGAAGAACTTTGAATCGGGCTTGAATTGGGCGATCTTCTTGCGGATGAACATCCCATTGGTGCAGAGGATGATGTTCTTGCCGCGCGCCAGAATTTCGGTGACCAGGCGGCCTATTTCGGGATACAGCATGGGCTCGCCGCCACAGATGGAAACGGTGGGCGCGCCGCACTCATCGACGGCTTTCATGCATTGCTCAACCGAGAGGCGCTGAGAAATGGTGCTCTCATATTCGCGAATGCGGCCGCAGCCGGTGCACGTGAGATTGCAGGCGTGCAAGGGCTCGAGCATCAGGACCAGCGGAAAACGCTTGTTGATCATGGGATGCACAAACTCCGGCTCGTCGCCGGTGCGCGTGTGCATAATGATCTTGAACGGATTCGCGGAGTCGTCGGTTTCGGTGACGGTCTTCTGCCATTCGGGCCGAGGGCTGAATTTGTTCTTTGCGATGTAGGCGCCCATGCCTACGGTCATGGAAAGAGGGAATCTCATTTAAAGTCTTCTCATTCGTTTACGACGCATGCGCCGCCTTGGCTCCGTTGTAGAGACGAGCCGGGGCTTCGTCGCTCGCGGCGGTAGCCTTCATAAAGGTAGACAACGCGAGCAACGGGAACGTGTTGCGGTAATCCGTATAGGACAAATAGAAAACGCGCGGGAAACCAGTACCAGTGCAGTAGTCTTCGTTCCAGTTTCCGTCGGGCCGCTGAGTGCGCAACAGGTATTCGATGCCGTTGTACAGGCTTTCGCTGCGCAGGTCGCCCCCGGCCAGCAGCGCCAGTAGCGCCCAAGCAGTTTGCGAGGGAGTGCTGGCCTGCGGGAGGAAACGGCCCTCGTCATAGCTGGCGCAGCTTTCGCCCCAGCCGCCATCGCGATTCTGGTAGGCGCGAATGAATTCGAGCGCGCGCTGAATGCAAGGTTCGTTCTCATCAATGCCAACGGCGCGAAGGCCGCGCAGAGCAAGAAACGTACCGTAAAGGTAATTGACGCCCCAGCGGCCATACCAACTGCCATCCGCCTCCTGGTGGCGCAATAGGTAATTGACGCCACGGCGCACTGCGGGATGGCTCGACCGGAGGCCGCAACGGATGAGCGCTTCGAGAACCCGGCCAGTGATGTCAGGACAGGATGGATCGAGCATCGCGTTATGGTCGGCGAACGGAACGTGACTGAGGATGTTCCAATCGTTGTCAACGTCAAACGCCGCCCAGCCGCCGTCCTTGCCTTGCATGGCAAGGATCCAATCGATGGCGCGCCGCTGGCAGGCGTCCTGGGCCTTGCGGTCGGAGGCGCGGGCCTTCTCAAAAGCAAGCAGGACCATGGCGGTATCGTCCACGTCGGGATAGAACTCGTTGTTGAATTCGAAGGCCCAGCCGCCGGGTTCGGTGCGAGGCCGCCTCATGAACCGCGCACAACGGGCACCAGTCGCCCTGTGCGCTTTCACAGACCAGTCGCCTCTGCGGCGGACTTCCTTGGAAAGCAGCCATTCGGCGGTGCGGCGAAGAGCGGGAAGCGGAGGATCTTCGGTCTCGGCCAGAGCAAAAGCTGCGATGGCGGTATCCCAGACGGGCGAGAAGCAGGGCTGGCAATAGAAGCCGCTGTCGTTGTCCTCGCGATCGAACACTAATGTGTCGAAGTGCTTTTGCGCTTCGATGCGAAGCGGGTGATCCGGAGCGTAGCCGAGGACATCGAGCGCCATGATGGCGTACTGCATGGACGGATAGATGGCGCCGAGGCCGTCAGAACCTTGCAGATGCTCGATCATCCACGCCGCGCATTTACGGGTGGCGTATTGCCGGATAAATCGCGGCCCACGGCGTTCCCAAATTTTGAGAAAGCGATCGAGCTTGAGGAAGAAATTCCGCCAACTGAAGGTTGCGAGAGAACGCTCCGGGCGGGTCGGCGCGCCAGAAAGAAAGAGCTCGTCCAGGTTGAAACCCGCAGGAACCGGGCGCTTGGGATTCGCGGCGTGTACGATGGCGAGCGAGATGACGATGGCGCGCGTCCAGGAGGACATCTGATAGATGAACTTGAACGGCAGCAGAATCAATTCGGGCGGGATGGAGGGGCAAGCGTCGCGCGGATAGAGATTGAACAGGTTCAGGTTTGTGCGGACGTAGCTGTTGGCGGCCTGCAGCCCGCCCATTTCGCAGATACGGGCGCGGAGGCGCTGCATGCGGTCATCAGAGGCGGGGACACCGGCGACTTTCAGCGCGAAGTAGGCCTTGATGCAGGCGTTAATTTCGGACGGGCCGTGGAGATAAATATTGAAGCCGCCGTCAGGAAGCTGGCGCGCCAGGATGCTGGAGACTGCGCGGTCGATTTGCAGGCGCGTGGGCGGATTCCAAGCTTGAGTCTTCGGCTCGCTGAGGCCCGCGGCCTCATCCGAAGCGCCCTCGATAGGCGGGTGCAGCCAAAGCTGCAGCATGATGTAATCCGATTCGAGGGTGCTGTCGGCGCGAAGGACGGCATTCCAATAACCTTCCGGCGATTGACGCTCAAGAAGAGCAGCGGCGGCCTTGCGGATGGCGCCCGCTGCTGCGACATTGAGCGAATCGGAGATTTGAAGGCTTGGCTTCATCGTTTCGACGGTTGTGCCTCAACTGCTCACGCGATGGAGACGCGGGGTGAAGCTCTCCAGATCGGAGGGCAGCGTGAAGCGAACGTCCTCTTCCTTGATTTCGGCTTCCTCCAGCTCGTCGTAGCCTTGCGTACGAAGGTGATTGATCAATTCCTGGACGAGATGCTCCGGGGCTGAAGCTCCGGCCGTGAGTGCGACCGTATCGACATTTTCGAGCATTTCGGCGCGGACTTCGCTGCAATCATCGAGCAGGTAAGCGGGGATGCCGGCTTTTTGGCAGACCTCCACCAGGCGGCGCGAATTGGAGCTGTTCTGCGAACCCACCACAAGCAATGCCTGGCAAAGCGGAGCTACGGCTTTGACGGCGAGCTGGCGGTTCTCGGTTGCATAGCAGATGTCCTGGGTTTTGGGGCCGATGATCTTCGGGAAGCGCTCGAGCAGGCGCGTCACGATGTCCTTGGTTTCGTCGAGCGAAAGCGTGGTCTGGGTGAGATAGACGATGCGCTCGGGGTCTTTGATGTTCAGGCGATTCACGTCTTCGACGTCGGAGACAAGAATGGTGTTTTCGGGCGCTTCGCCGAGCGTGCCGATGACTTCGTCGTGATCGCGATGACCGATGAGGACGATGGTGTAACCCTGCTTTGCGAAACGGACGGCTTCGAGATGAACCTTGGTAACCAGCGGGCAGGTGGCGTCGATGACCTGGAGGCGGCGTTCTTTGGCTTCGGCGCGGACGGCGGGGGAAACACCATGCGCGCTGAAAATGACGCGCGCGCCTTCCGGGACTTCGTGGAGCTCTTCAACGAAAATGGCGCCCGCGCAGCGCAGTTCGTCGACCACGTGGCGGTTATGAACGATTTCCTTGCGGACGTAGATGGGCGCGCCGTAGAGGTCGAGGGCGATTTTGACGACGTCGATGGCGCGAACCACACCGGCGCAAAAGCCGCGGGGCTTGAGCAGGATAATCTTCTTGCGGTCGGCCACCGGGACCGGGCGGGTTAAGGTTTCGGGTTCGTAAATAAGGCCGGTGGATGACATAGTTCGGGAAGCTTAAGTATAACAAGTAGCTGTGTTTTCAGCGAGGAAGAAATACTGATCGGTCACATTCGGCGGGGTAAGGGTGCCAAGTTGTGGCTGAAGTGCGCTAGCGGTGTTTTCGGCGGGCTGGCGGCGACCGCTCTGAGGACTCCAGTGAAGGTTGAGTGCCCGGAACTAATTACCTTGTGCGCGCCTGCATTGACTTAGTATGAATAGCTGGTCATACTAGAAAATATGAAAGTAGGGGACCGTGGGCAGATCACGATTCCGAAGGAGATTCGGGAGCGATTCGGAATGGGGCCGCGGACGGATGTTGAGTTTCAGGTAGTGAATGGCTCGATCGTTCTAAAGAAGCTCGGCAAGAAGCTAGGGCTTGCGAAATGGAAAGGACGCTGCGGGAAGAGTTTCTCCGACTTGGGCTACTCGTCCGTAGACTCCTTTATCGATGATGTTCGTGGGCGATGATTACCGCCGTCGATACGAACGTCTTGCTCGACATACTGGTACCCAACGAGAAGTTCTACGAACTTTCCTTACGCGCGCTTGACAATGCGGCGTCTACCGGGTCTTTGGTCATTTGCGATCTGGTTTATGCCGAGTTATGCGTTCACTTCGGCACTCAGCGTGAATGCGATGCGTTTCTTGAGAGCGGAGAGATGCGTGTGGAAGCGTTGAAGAGGGAAGCACACTTCCTGGCGAGCCGCGCATGGCGCGACTACCGGCGGCAGGGAGGGCAGAGAAGCCGGATATTAGCGGATTTTCTGATTGGCGGGCACGCTCAGGTGCAAGCTTCACGCCTACTCTCACGAGATCGAGGATTTTACCGGAAGCTCTTTCCGGAATTGAGGCTGGTGGATCCTGCGGAATGAGCGCGTCCCCAGGACAGTTAGGAATCCCCGATACACTGAAAACAGGCACGATGAAGCGTATCTTGCGTCCCATAGCCGGCCGTTATCGCGATTGGATGCTTCGTTGGGAGAACGAGCTGTGCTTCCGGTCGACGGATCGGGTGGCTCGGCCGTTTGAGTATGGGCTGGAGTGGAGCAGGAACTGGCCGGTTACGCGGAATTTTGCGCCGAATGGCTGCGGCCCGGTTTCGTACTTGAAGGAAGTCAACAGGCGCGCGATAGCCGCCAGCCACGAATTCTTTGGATACCAGAAGCCACGGGATTTCCGGTTGAATGGCGAGTGGGTCGAGTTTACATCGCCCGTGCACACGCCGTATGTAGAAAACAATACCGTGCGGGCAAGGTGGTTTCCAGCGCGAGGCGGACGCAAGGCCGTGGTCGTGCTGCCGCATTGGAATTCAAAGTTGCCGCAGCATAACGCACTGTGCGAGGGTCTGCGCAAACTGGGTATTTCGGCGCTGCGATTAAGCCTGCCGTATCATGACTCGCGCACGCCGGAGGGTTTGAGCCGCGCGGATTTCGCAGTTTCCTCGAACATCTGCCGGACTATCGACGCGACACGCCAGGCCGCCATCGATACGCGATGTTGCATCGATTGGCTGGAGCAGCGGGGGTTTGAAAGCCTCGGTATTGTGGGGACGAGCCTGGGTTCCTGCTACGCATTCCTCGCGAGCGCACACGACCCGCGCATTCGTGTGAACGTGTTCAATCACTGCTCGATGTATTTCGCGGACGTGGTCTGGGAGGGTCTGTCGTCACGGCACATTCGCGAAAGCCTGGAGGGCGAGGTAGACCTGGAGACACTCCGGAACTTATGGCTGTGCATCAGTCCGCCGAGCTACTGGGAGCTCTTTGCCGGGAAGCGTTCGAAGTTCATCTACACGCGATACGATACGACATTCCCGCTGCATTTATCCGAACAAGTGATCGCCGGGGCGCGGCAACATGATTGGGACCACGAAGTAACGGTGCTGCCGTGCGGGCATTACACGATGGGCGAGTTTCCGTTCAAGTACATGACCGGCTATCAAATCTGTGCATTTCTAAAGCGCGAGTTGTAGGCTAAGCTGGTTTCCCGAAGAAGGTTAAGGGCTTAATATTTTCGGCGCAGGGTGGTGCGAAACTCTGGTTTGATGCATCGAACGCATGTGAACAGAGGAGTTTGGGCGCGAGCTTTCGTGGGTTTGGCTTTGGCGGCGGTAAGCAACTGCGCGGCGGGGCAAGCTGTCAACCAAGATTTCCAGGGCAGCGTGCCGCAAGGGACTGCGTCGGCGACTCCGATTCCGCTAACGCTCAACGATGCGATCAACCGCGGGTTGAAAGCGAATCTTGGGCTCTTGACGAATGAACAATCGAGCCTGGAAGTGCGAGCGGAACGATTGCGCGCCTTAAGCGGGTTGCTGCCGAAGGTCACCGGGCAACTGAGCATGACGGAACAGCAGATCAATTTGCAAGCGCTGGGCTTTTTGGTTCGCATTCCTCCCAGTTTGGGCTTTAGCATCCCGAGCATTGTTGGGCCGTATTCGTATCAGGCAGCGCTGGCAAACGCGACGGTCCCGCTGTTCGATTTCAACGCCATCAGCAACTTCAGGGCGTCGCGAGAGAACGTGAAGGCGTCCGTCCTGACGGTGAAGAATGCACGCGATTTGGTGGTCCAGGCGGTGAGCGACGCGTACCTGCAAATTATTGCGGATAGCGCGCGAGTGACGGCGACTCAGGCCGAGATAGACGCCGACAACGCAGTGTATACGAACGCGGTGCGGCGGCACAACGCCGGGGTGGCGATCGGGTTGGATGTGCTGCGGTCGCAGGTGGAATTGAAGCAGCGGCAGCAGGCGCTGGTGGCGACTACAAACCAGTTCGAGAAAGACAAATTGACGCTGGGGCGGATTATCGGATTGGCAGTCGGACAGGAGTTCACGGTGGCGGACCCATCACCCGCGGTTCGGTTGGAAGCCATGCCGCTGCCGCAGGCTCTGTCGCAGGCGTATGAGCATAGACCCGATTACCAGGCAGCGAGAGCACGCGTGCTGGCCGCGCAGTTTTCGGTGCGCGCGGCCAAAGCGGAGCGCTATCCGACGCTGACGGCATCGGGCTTCTATGGAGATGAAGGCCTCCGATTGCTGACAAATTCCCACGGAGTGTTTCAAGCGACCGGATCGATTTCATTCAACATTTTCGATGGCGGGCGGATTCGGGCTGATGTTGAAGAAGAGAATGCGGAGCTGAGAAACCGGCGCAACGAGTTGGAAAATTTGCGCGGGCAGATCGATTACGAGGTGCGCAATGCGCTGCTGGACCTGAAGTCGTCGGGAGACCAAGTGGATGTGGCGCGGAGCAATATGGACTTGGCGAATCAGTCGCTGCAGCAATCGCGGGACCGGTTTGCGGCGGGGGTGACGAACACAGTAGAGGTGGTGCAGGCGCAGCAGGCAGTGGCGGACGCGAATGAGAACTTGATTTCGGCAGAGTATCAGTACAACGTAGCGAAGGTGTCGTTGGCGCGGGCGCTGGGGCTCGCCGAGCAAGGGGTGCGGAATTATTTCAATCAGCGGCCGTGAGCGGGTCCTTTATTTCTCCAGAAAGAAGCTGCCGACGAACAGGGCGTCGATGCCGGATGAATAGAAACTGCGCACCGCATCGCGAGGTGTGCAGACCAGTGGATCGCCAAACAGGTTGAAGCTGGTGTTATACAGCACGGGCAAGCCGGTTGCCGCGCCGGCGGCCATCAGGAGAGAGTGATAAAGCGGATTCTCCTGCCGGCGAACGGTGTGAACGCGGATGAGATCGTGGCCGAGAATAGCGGATGCGAAGGTCTCGCGATGTTGCGGATGGACTTTTGCGACAGTGGCGAGAAAACGGGCATTGGGACCGACTTCGAAGTACTCGCCGGCAAGCTCTTCGGGCACGGAGGCGGCGAACTTGCGGAAGCTCTCGCGGTGCTTGATGTAAACGTTCAGGTTTTCGCTGGAGTACGGATTTAGCGGCGAGGCAAGGATGCTGCGATTGCCCAGAGCACGCGGTCCGAATTCCATGCGGCCTTGCATCCAGGCGATGATCTTCTGCTCATTCAAGGCGGCGACCGCGCGCTGGATCAGGTCGCCTTCGGTGAGCAGATAGCGGAAGCGCAGCTTGCAGTTTTCGAGCACCTGCTTGATCTGTTGCGCGGAGTAAGCGGGGCCGAAGCACAGAGTATCGAAGGGAACGCGCGGGGCCTGATAGAAGTTGTGCCAGGCGTAGAGAGCGGCGCCGAGGGCGGTGCCGGCATTCCCGCCGACTGGCTGCACAAAGGCGTGGGCGTAGTGTTCTTCCAGCGCGTGAACCAGGCGCGCATTGAGCGCGAGGCCGCCGGCCAGGCAGACATTTTCAGCGGGACCGAGCATGCGGATCACCGATTCGCAAATGGCGGTCTGGAGGCTGGCGGCGATTTCGGCCTTCTCAGACGGGGAGAGCGCGCGGTCGGGGTCGAGCTTAGCGCTTTCGAAAAAGCGGGCGCTGAAGCCGCCGTGGCTGAGGCGGTCCGCTTCAAAAAAGCTGCGATCGAGTTGCGGCCATGCGGAGCCACTGCGGTGCAGGATGGCGCGAAAGAGCTCTAGATGAGTGGGTTCGCCTTGCGCGGAGAGCCATTGAACCTTATGTTCATCGGCACGGGGCTCAAAGCCGAGCAGGGCAGTGACGCGATTAAACAGGTCGCCTAGGGAGTCTGGGAAATACAGCTCGCGTACAGGCGTGAGTTGATTGCGCTCGGCGCGGAACAGGACGGCAGATCGGAAATCGCCGGCGCGGTCCACGCTGAGAACGGAAGCGGTTTCGAAGCCGGAGACGTAATAGGCGGAGGCGGCGTGGGCGTGGTGGTGCTCGACCACAATGATGTCGCTCGATGGGAAGCGGGCTCGAAGCTCGAGCTGTGCGGGGCTCTCGGGCCCGGGAGCGAAGGGACGCGCGATGGCGACGCAATCAATCTGTTCGGGTTTCAAGCCGGCGATTTCGAGGCAAATCCGGAACGCCTCCTCGGGAAATGTGCCCGGACGGTCCTGGCGCGAGACCTTGGCTTGCTCGACCGCAGAGGCGATCTGTGCGTCTTTGATGATGCAACAGGCGGGATCGCTCAGTAATCCGCCCAGGCCGAGGATAGTGCGAGATTCGTCAGACATTGCGGAGGCGGTGGATGGCACGCTCACGTCCGATGCAAACGAAGACGGCGAAGGCGCTGGGACCGACGGGCTGGCCGGTGAGAGCGGCGCGGGCTGCATTGATCAGCAAGCCGGCCTTGACGCCGCGCTCCTCGGCCAGTTTGCGCAGATTGGCCTCCACACTGGCTTCTGTAAATTCGGAATCGGCCTCAAGGCGATCAGCCAATTCTCGCAGTAGCTCGCGCGCGCCCGGGGCATTGAGTTTGTCGAGAGCTTGTTTTTCGATGTGGAAATCGTCGGCGAAATAGGCGCGGCCCTTGGTGGTGAAGTCGAGCAGAGTAGAGAAGCGGGTGCGGATGGTATCGACGACGTGCTCGAAAAAAGGCTCGTCCCCATACGGGGCGAGGCCGTGGTCTTCGAGTACACGGCGGACCAGCGGCGCGAGCATTTGCACCGGCATGGAGCGAAGATGCTGGGAATTCAGCCAGAGCGCTTTCGGGTCGATTGGATCGGCGTCGCTGAAATTGATGACGGCGTTGCTGCGGTGCACGCCTTCGAAGCTGAAGGCGGCCTGGAGCTCTTCGAGCGTCATCTGCTCGCGATTGTCTTTGGGCGACCAGCCGAGCAGGCAGAGGAAATTGATGTAGGCGAGCGCGAGGAATCCGTTATCGCGGTAGGTCATCACGCTGACCACGGGGCCGTGCTTGCGCTTGGAGAGCTTCGAGCCGTCGGGCGCGATGAGCAGCGGCAGATGGGCGAAGGTTGGAAGCGGCGCGCCTGCCGCTTGGAAGATGAGAACGTGCTTGAAGGTGTTGGTGAGGTGGTCCTGGCCGCGGATGACGTGTGTGATGCCGAGGTCGATGTCGTCGGCGCAGGAACCCAGGTGATAGGTGGGCATGCCGTTACTGCGCAAGAGAGCGAAGTCTTCGATATCGGCGGTCATCTTGGATTGCGGGCCGTAGACTTCATCGCAGAAAGAGACTTCGCGAGGCGGATCGCGGTCGACACGGAAACGAATGGCGAACGGGTCGCCGGCGGCGGCGCGAGCATCGCTTTCGGCTGAGGAGAGCGCCCGCATCTCGGGGTTGCAAAGCCAAGGGCCTTCGCCATGCGGTTTGTCTTCGAGGCCCGTTGCGGCGGGAGTGAAATCGCGATAGGCGAGACCTTTCGCGAGTAAGTCGAAGGCCAATTTGCGATGCAGATCGAGGCGCTCAGATTGGCGGTAAAACTCATCCCAAGCGAGCGCGAGCCAGTTTAGGCCTTCATAGATGGAATTAAGCGAGGCCTCGGTATTGCGTTCGACATCGGTATCGTCGATGCGCAGGACCATTGTGCCGCCGTGCTTTCGAACATAAAGCCAGTTGAAGATGAACGTGCGCGCGCTGCCGATGTGCAAATAGCCGGTCGGGGAGGGCGCAAAACGAGCCCGAATCATGAAGTTTCAGTGTACAGAAGCGGACGATTTGATTAGTCGCGCACAACGGCCACCAAACGGCCTGTGCGCTCACAATTCGCGAGGCGCGGAGAGCCGGGCGTGGAGCGAGATGAATTGCGGGATGGTGAGTTGTTCGGCGCGCAACGGGGCCTCCGGGAGCGCATCCACGATGGGGCCGTAGAACGGGCGTAGATTGTTGCGCAGCGTCTTGCGTTTCTGCGCGAAGCAATGGCCTACGAAGGCGAGGAGATCCGGGAGCATGGGCGGCGGATGTTCCGATTTTCGAATGAACCGCACGGCTGCGGAATCGACTTTAGGAGGCGGCACGAAGGCTGAGGCCGGCACTACCGAGACGAGTTCGACGTCGCAGATGAGACGTGTGGCGACCGTGAGATAGCCGTAAGCGCGGGTGCAAGGCCGTGCGAGGAGCCGGTCTGCGACTTCACGCTGGATAAGAAAGACAGCGAGCGGGAAGCGGGCATCGAGCGAAAGGAATTTCTCGACGATAGGCGAGGTGATGTAGTAAGGCAGGTTGCCTGCGATGACTGCCGGCCCCCATTGGGCGAGATCGGCCGTGAGCACGTCGGCGTGATGGACGTGCAGTTTTGGTTCAGCGGCAAATTTCGATTTGAGGTATTGGGCGAGTGAAGGATCGAGTTCGATGGCGTGCAGCTCATCGGTCCGCGGCAGAAGATGGCGGGTGAGCGCGCCGCGGCCGGGGCCGATCTCGATGGCGCGCGCCGTGTGATTGCCGCAGGCCGCGACCGCGAGACGCTCAAGGATGGAATCGCGAACGAGGAAATGCTGGCCTAGCTTGCGCGGCAAGGATCAGTGTAGAACGCGGGCTGCGGAACCCGGTCAACACGCGTCAGGATGGCGCGATGATATGGGGATTCGGATCGGCAGCGACGTTCCCCGGCGGCTGCACCATGCCCGCGGGATGAAGGTTAGGGTGCGAGCCGTAGCGGGTGGCGAAGGCTTTGGTGAACTCGGCCCCGAGGAAAAAGATTTGCGCCGAGTAATAGACCCAGGCAATCAGGACCACGATGGAGGCGGCGGCTCCGTAAGTGGACGCGTAACTGGCGCGGCCGAGATAGATGCCGAGAATCAGTTTCCCGAGTGTGAATAAGAGGGAAGTTACAGCGCCGCCGAGGATAACATCGCGCCATTCGACGCTCACGTCGGGCATGATCTTGTAAATGGCCGCGAACAGGCCGGTGATGACAAAAAACGAGATAAGCGAGTTCACGACATGCATGATGGCCGCTTGCCAGGGCATAACCGAGGCGGAGAGCGCCCCGAGAGCCGAGATCCAGGTGCTGACTACAAGGGAGATGATCAACAGAAATCCGATGGAGAGCACGATGGCGAAGGAAAAGAGGCGCTGCTTGATGAAGCTGGTGATCATTGCGAAGCCGCTGGCGCTGGGCGTCTGGACCTCCCAGATAGTGTTCAGCGCGTCGCGCAACTCGACCAAGACGCCGGACGCGCTCAACAGCAGCGTGACTAAGCCGATGACGGTGGCGATGATGCCGTGAGTGGTGTTCTTCGAACCTTGCAGAAAGGCGGCCACGGCTTTGCCCGCGGCGGGGCCGACCAACGACTGAACCTGATGGATGGTATCGCGCTCAGCGGTCGAGTGCCCAAACACGAGGCCGACGATAGAAACCACGACCAGCAGCAGCGGCGCGAGCGAGAGCAGGGAATAGAAGGCGAGAGAGGCTCCCAGGCGAGGGGCGTTGTGTTTGGTCCATTGATCGAAGCTGTCGCTGAGCAAGGTCTTGATATCGGCCCAGCGGATCTGCTTAAAAGGCTTGCGATAGCGCCGTGCGCCTCCAGCGGCGGTGGTCACCTCGGTGCCGTTCGGCTCGAGAACCATTTTGGTCTTTGCGCCGGTGGCCATGTTCTCGTTTTGTAAGACGCCGAACGTCGTGCGGTTCTTTCACAAGATTAGATGGCAGAAAATCCGGCGCGCTGCAGCGCACGCTGAGCTTCGGGGTTCTGCATGAAAGTGTCCCAGACGAAGCCAGTACGAAGATTTTCGGCCATGAGCATCGTGATGCCGGTGTCGATGCCGACCACATCGTCGTCGAACCAGTTTTTCAGCGGGTTCAGAGCGTTTATAAAACCGTATCGGCACCATGCGCGCGAGCCGTAGTGATCTTTGATATGTCGCAGAACGCGAAGCGTGGCGTTTGGCATGAAGGGCAAGGAGCCGGCAGGGGCGCTGGGCACGACGGTGCCATCGACTGGCCCGATCTCAGGAGGGCCGCCCCAGGCGACGTAGCCGTACAGCGAGTCCGACGAGGTAATGCCCCAAAAGTCATCGCTGTAATCGGGGAATCGCTTGCCCAGTTCGATGCAGAAGCGGCGGTGGACTTCGGTCGCGATGATGGAGTTTTTGAAGTAGTCGACGTACCGGTCTTGCTTGGCGCGGAAATCGAACCAAGCCTGGGAATACTGGTGAATGAAGAGCGGCGCGAAGGAGCCGATGTAACGAAGGCCTTCATATTCGAACGTGGTTCGCTTCCAGGCATTCCAGGCGTCGGCCGGCAGTGGGTGGCTCGCCGAGCCGAGTCCCAAGAGATACATCATCATGAGCTCGCTATAGAGGTCCCAGCGATAAGGCAAGAACCCCGTTTCGGGAGACCAACCATGAGGCAGCAGAGTGGTGTCTTCCGAGAGCCAGGTCCACTCGACGCGATTGAAAATGTCGGAAGCGAGAACGCTGACTTCGCTGTGACGGAAATAGGCGCGGCAAGTGAGAACGCCGCAGAGCAGGATGGCTGTATCGATCGAAGAGACTTCGGAATCCCACACTCTCTCTCCGGTTTGCATGTTTGCGAAGTGATAAAAAAAGCCGCGGTGGTTCGGCATGCGGTTGTAAAGGCAGCGCATGGCGATGAGCGCGCGGTCGCGGGCGTCTTTGAGGGAGACGTAGCCGCGCTGATGTCCAATGCAGAGGGCGGTCAATCCGAAGCCGGTGGCAGCGACGCTGGCGGCGTTGCTCTTGTCGGTCTCGCGTATATTGCAACGATCCTTCACCAGCCCAGTCTGCGGGTCGGCCTGCTCCCAGAAGAACTGGAAATTCGCTTTCTCTAGGTCTTCGAGGAACTGATCGTCCTGGGGCGAGAGGCTGGGGACAGAGAACTCGGGCGAAACGGAGGCCACTTGAGGATCTGCCCGCGACACGGAGCATGCGGCAGTCAGCCAAGGTGCGCAGGAAGCTGCTTGCAGGGCGCGCGCCAGGAGACTGCGGCGCGAAAAGCGATCTTGGTTGATCTGTTTCGCCTCCACGAGATTTAATTTAGAACAGTGACCCGGCGACAGCAAATCACAACTTGGGTGGTAGTGGCATTAGCGATAACGGCGGTAGCGGGATGCGTAGCGTTGATTCACGCATTGCGTCCCAAGAAACCGCTGCTGTTGAGCGGGGTAGTGCTCGTAGATGACAGCGATCCGCGGAACCAGGCTCCGATTGCGGGTGCGGATATCACGGCGAGCAGCCGTTCGGGCAGTGCTTCGGGCAAGTCCGATGTTTCCGGTCTGTTTCGTTTGACGCTGCCGGCAAAGGCGCGAGACGAACCGTTGACGCTCAATCTGCGCCATGCGGGATACGTGCCGCTTGAATTGACCACAATCGGGGACAGCGAGCTACTGGTAGCGCGCATGCGATCGAGCGCGCCCTTGCGAACGGCAATAGAGAAAAAGGAGGAGACGGTGATTGGGAACGTTCGCATCCGATACTCGGCGAAGACGACCACAACTACAAACATCGGCTTCGTTGCCCAACCATTCGAGGTGAATAACACGGGGAACGTAACGTGCGGCGGAGTTCCGCCATGCTCGCCAGACAACCGATGGAAGGCGTCCATTGGTTCATATTCAGTGGATGTAGGCGAGGGGAATGAGTTGCGGAACATTCGATTATCCTGCATTGCGGGGCCGTGTCCGTTTACGCAGATTCGAGGGGAAAATCTGACTCAGAACGGGCGCACGCTGAGGGTTTCAGTGCTGAATTGGTCAGACACCACGACGTTTCTGCTGGAGGCGGAAGTGAGCCAAACGCGAGTGGGCGATGTAATCCGGCAATCCTATCCAGTGATTTTCGGTTCGACGATGAGCTTCACGCTGCCCTCCGGCGCCGAAGGGCCGAGTATCGAGGCAGAGCTGAACGGAAACGACATCGTGTTTCCGATGGGACCGGACCTGATTGTTTCGTGGGCCAATTGCAGCATGACGGCGTCGCCGGAGCAGGGGAATCTTTATCGGTGCGAGTTGAAAGCGGGCTACCGGTTTAAGTAAAAGAATTTCTCTAGTCTGGGTGGCACGAGCCGTGCGGTGAACGGCCAAGAATTATTTCACCCGGTTCGGGCCGAAGTGAATGGCTGGGCCGATGCTGAGCCGGACGGTGTTGCGGGGGTTCTTCAACACATCGCTGAACAAGTGGTTGTGCACGAAGTCCGCTTGTGCGCGGAGGCTGAAGTGCGGGCCGAAATTGAATTCAGCGCCACCGCCGAAGCCGTAGAAGCCGGTCCAATCGGTTTTCGAACCGCCGGGCGCCAGTTGGGCGACGACCCCCGCCGAAAATGGATCGGTGGCGTGCAGCGTGGCGACCTCATGGATGGCGCCGATGGAAGGCCGGACAAAGAGCGTGACGGCCGACCAGTGGCGAATCATCAGTTGCGGTCCGGCGGCGAACGTTTCCGTGGTAGCGTCGAACGGGACGATGAGGTTGTAATTGGGCGGAATGATGCCGGCTGCTTCCAGCCCAGCAATCTGAGTGCCCAACTGAGTCTGCAGGGTGGTGGTCAGCAGGTTCGGCGTGATGTCGGTATGGCCGCTTAGGCGACTGTAATCGAAGCCGAGCGCAAGCCAGGAGTTGTAGTTGATGCCGGCCTGCAGGTGGCCGCCGCGCTGCTGAAGCTTGACGCTCGGGCTATCGAGATACGCGAAACCACCATAGAGATCGAAGAGGCCGACGTAACTCTGTTGGGCGTCAGCATGGGGTGCAAGCAGGAACGGAAATAGCGCGACCAGTGCGGCGACGGTGCGCAGCATGTAAGTGCGAAGAGGCGAAACGGCGAATGAAGACAATCCTAGTCCTCCTCTGAAGCGACTCTTCGAAGATTACATCAACCCATTGGTATTAACAAGAACAGAACGGATGAAAGTTGCGCCGCGCCTTACAATCAAAGCATGTGCGCGAGCGCCGTGGCTGAGAGGATTTTGACGAAATACGAGCCGGTGATTGGGCTGGAAGTGCATGTGCAACTCGCCACAAAAACGAAGATCTTCTGTAGTTGTCCGGTAGAATTCGGCGCGCCGCCGAATACGAATGTTTGTCCGGTGTGCCTGGGTCTACCGGGCGCGTTACCGGTGCTGAGCCGGCAGGCGGTGGAACTGGCAATGGAAGCGGCGCTGGCGCTGAAGTGCAAAATCAATCCGTTTTCGCGCTTCGCCCGCAAGAACTACTTCTATCCGGACCTGCCGAAAGGCTACCAAATCTCGCAATACGATCAGCCGCTGGCTGAGCACGGACGGCTGGACATCGTGGCGGATGGCGACAAGAAGCGCGTCGGCGTAACGCGGGTCCATATGGAAGACGACGCGGGGAAAAGTATTCACGACGGATTTGCGGATTCAGATCGGTTCACGTATGTGGACTTGAACCGCTCGGGCACGCCGCTGATCGAGATTGTGAGCGATCCGGACATGCGCTCGCCTGATGAAGCCTACGCGTACCTGACCGAATTGAAGCAGATGATGCAATATATCGGCATCTCAGATTGCGACATGGAGAAGGGGCAACTGCGGTGCGATGCGAACGTGTCGGTGCGCTTGCGCGGTGCGGAGAAGTTCGGCACCAAGGCCGAGGTGAAGAATCTCAATTCATTCCGCTTCCTGAAAATGGCGTTGGAGCACGAGATCGAGCGGCAGGTGGAGTTGATCGAATCCGGCGGGAAGGTGGTGCAGGAGACGCGACTCTACAATTCGGACACGGGGCAGACGGTGGGCATGCGGAGCAAGGAACATGCGCATGATTACCGCTATTTTCCCGAGCCGGATTTAGTGCCCTTGCGAGTAAGCGACCATTGGCTGCACGAGGTGCGGCGAAAGTTGCCGGAGCTGCCGGCCGACCGGCGCGAACGGTTCGTGAACGAATACGGCTTGCGCGAGTATGACGCGCAGGTGCTGGCGCTGACCCGCGAAATGGGCGACTATTTCGAAGCGGCCGCGAAGGTGAGCGGAGACGGCCGGGCGACTGCGAACTGGGTGAGCGGCGATCTGATGGGATTGCTGAACGCGAGCGGCCGTGGGATTGAGGATTCGCCAGTGCGCGCCGAGCATCTGGGCGAACTGGTGGCGCTCATCGGCAAAGGCGAGCTTTCAGGAAAGCTGGCCAAAGAGATTCTGCCGAAGATGTTCGAGACGGGCGAAGCGGCGCCGGCGATTATGGATCGCGAGGGGCTGCGGCAGATTTCCGATGCCGGGGCGCTCGACAAAATCGTGGAGGAAGTGCTAGCGGCGAATCCGAAGCAAGTGGAGCAATACAGGGCCGGAAAGACGGCCGTGCTTGGATTCCTGGTCGGGCAAGTGATGAAGGCCAGCCGCGGCCAGGCGAATCCGGCGGCGGTGAATGAGGCGTTGAAGAAGAAGTTGGGCTGAAAGAATAATCGAAGCCAGCGTCGTTCCTTCCGACATAATCGTTCCACGCTTGGTTGTCAGCTGGTCGGCGGCCTGACGCTTGATTGAAACGATTGGATCGCAAGATCAGGTCCGGTCTTGCACTATTCAAGATCTCTACAACACGGTTCACCGGCTTCGACCGGCAGATTCTTCAATGCCGCATACCCCAGTGCGAGCACGCACACAAACATCATCAGAACCTCGCTATCGCCCAGGTTGTACTCGAACAGGCCACCCACCAGGATTCCGATCGTGACCGCAATCGTTCCGTGCAGCAAGAACAGTTGCTGAGATCGTGCCCGGCCCGCGCGCAAGATGCCTTGGAAGCAGTCCCAAACCGTCAGGCCGATGAACCACAACACAAACAGCAAACCCGGTATGCCGCGCTCAGCCGCATATTGCACATAAATATTGTGAAGATGGCCGTAAAAGCCTGGCGGAAGGGGGCGCGCGGTATCGGCGGGCACATACGAATCGAACTGCCGGCGGATCTGCTCGGGGCCGATCCCGAACCAGGGATGCGCTTTGATCATCTCCACGCCCGTTCGAAACGTGACGGAGCGGAAGCGGTTTGAATCGACGCCTTCGCGCGGATGCACCAGCGATATCACCCGTTCTCGCGTAGAGGCCGGAGCTATGAGGAACGCAAGTAGTGCAAGCGCCGGTACAATCCAGACCATTTTCGGCCGCCAGAACCATATCAGATAGAGGGCCGACCCAACGGTCGCAAGCCATATGCTGCGTGTCCAGCCGAGCAGAATCGCAGCCGAGAGAATCGGTACGCTCAGGTAAGCCCATGCGGGCATTCTGCGGTTTGAAAAAAACCATTGCGCGAGCAGCAATGACAGCACGCTGAGCTGTAGCGCGCCGAACGTCATCCAGTGACTTTCAAATCCCATGATGCGGCGCTGCAGATAGGCGATATAAAAGCCGGCCGGCGCCGATTTTTCGTGCTCATAATCGAGCGCGAATTGCGCTAGTCCCAAAACTCCGGACGCCGTTGCAGCGGCGGTCCACGCCACCATCATGTAGTACACCTTCTCGAACTGGCGCGCAAAGACACCGTACATCAACGGAATGAATAAGAACACAAAAAATTTCTTGATCTGCGCCCGGCCGCCCCACGGATCCGGCGAGAGAACGTCGGCCAATGCAGTCCAGAGAAACAATCCGGCTAGCGGTACCCAGATGCGCGGAAATTCAAGCTTCTGTCGAAAAACGAGTAGCAGCAGTATGCCGGCGCCGAGGAGAATCTGGCTCGCCGCAATGGAGACGTGGATGAGTCCCGCAGCCGCGACGGCAACGGCCATCAGAATGCGGTCTTGCGCGGCCGGACTGGGCAGCATGAAGTGTTTCTTCTCAACGCGCAACAACGACGCCATTCGCCTGCGAAGAGGCCCTGTGCGCCCAACCAGTATGACAGAATGAAAGGCGAAACCTCCCCTATGGAGCTCTATTTGCTGAGGCATGGAGTGGCCGAGAAGGACCGTCCCGGACTGAGCGACGCTGAGCGCGCATTGACGCAAGAAGGACGCCGCAAGCTGCGCCAGGTCCTGAAAGCCGCGGCGGATGCCCAAGTGCACCCCAGCCTGATTGTTACCAGCCCGCTGAAACGCGCGATCCAGACCGCCGAAGTGGCCGTCGAAGTTCTCGGCTACAAGAAGCAGGTATTGCGCAGCAAAGTGCTGTTGCCGGGCTCGAGCGTCGAGCAGGTGTGGGATGAGGTACGAGTGCACCGCGACGAGCCGTCGCTCATGCTGGTCGGGCATAATCCGTTGTTTGCCGAACTGTCGGGGTATCTACTGGGGTCCGCGGATTTGCAAGTCGATTTCAAGAAAGGCGCCTTGCTGCGCGTCGATTTCGAAGATTTCCGTCCGCGCCCGAAGGGCATTTTGCGCTCGTACTTGACGCCCAAGATGGCCGCTCAGCGCTGCTGACAAGACCCGTGCGCTTTCCTGTTGACTATCTACAATCAGATCGATTATTGTAGATAGTCGAGAGGACCCGTTGGGCAAGCCAACCGATTTAGTGCAGGGTACGCTCGACCTGCTCATCTTGAAAACCATCTCGCTCGAGCCGATGAACGGCTGGGCCATCGCAAAGCGCATTCAGCAGATCTCGAAGGACGTGCTGCAAGTCCAGCAGGGTTCGCTCTATCCCGCTCTGCACCGGCTCGAGCACCAAGGCTGGATCAAGGCCGAATGGAGAGAGTCCGAAAACAATCGCAAGGCGAAATACTATGCGCTTACGGCTGCGGGCAAGAAGCAGCTTCGCACGGAACTAGCGAATTGGGAGCGCCTCTCAAACGCCATCGGCTTGGTCGTCGACATGGCTTAGGAGGCACATACACAAAGAGGAGCGCCGCGCCGCGCGCGAAACAAGCCCTTCTCGACAACTTCGCGCGCGATTTGCGTTACGCGATACGGGTACTGCGGACCACGCCGGTGTTCACGCTGGTGGCAATTGTTACGCTCGCGCAAAAACCCGCGACGACTTGTCTATCTTACGCCAGCGCTTGCTTGCAGTATTCGTAGCACTTCGCCACTTCCTGCTGGGATGTCCCGCTGCCCTCGTACTCGTATTCGATAAACGCCGGAATCGGATATTTATTCTGCTTCAAAAGCTGCAGCACTTGCTTGATCGGCGTGTCGCCTTCGCCCCACGGCATGTTCGGCCCATCGTTCTTCTTCCGGTCTTTCAGATGCAGAAGCACAATCTTGCCGTGATTCTGTTGAATATATTCGACCGGATCGAATCCCGCGGCAGTGAAATGCCCGATATCTAAATTGACCCGGTAGAATCTCGACATCGCCAGCGCCTTCGCAAAGCTTTCCGGCGTCGAAAACTGGGTCGGATCTTTAACATCGGAATGGCCGTGCATAGCGACGATCATCTTGTGTTTTTCGGCAAATGGGACGACGCGCTGCGCCACCGGCAGCGTCGTCGAAGAGGTGATGATGCCCACACCCAGAGCTTTCGCCATCAAGAATCCGCGGTCGATCTCTTCGTCCGTGAAGCTGTCGTTGAAGCTGAGATTGTAGGCATACAGCTCGATGCCGGCATTGTTGAATTTCTTGTAAACACCCGCGAAGTAATCGAGCGGCACGGTCAAGCGCCACTTGCGAACCTTGTCGTTATAGGCGTCAAAGGCCGCCTTGCGTTGCTCCGCGGTCATGGTCTGATAGTGCTTCAGCAGAGGGTTGATCGCTTCAATCCCGCCTGCTTCGATGTGCGGGGAGAACAACTCGCAATCTCCTAGCCCGTCGGCCGCCATGGCCCTGATCGCATCGTCAAGCGGAAGATCACGAAAGCTGTACGATTGCACACCGAGCTGCACGCCGTCGATTTTCGAATCGATCATCTTGGCCGCTAGAGCCGAGAGCGGCAGCGCCGCCAAGGCCAGCTTCGTAAAATCGCGTCTGGTTGGAGTTTTCATACGAGTGGCAAAGTAAACGCATAGAGCATATCACCTGCCCGGTCATAGGTATCAATCTTGTAAAATTTCACATAACGGCCAAAATGAGGGCCAGAAATTACTATTAATCAATGTGGGTCTGGAAACTTCAAACCAGAGGCCGATAGCAGTGAACGTCTACATTTCTTCGACTTACGAAGATCTTCAAACAGAGCGGCGTATCGTTCGGGATGCGGTTAGCGACCTGCATCACGTCCCCATCGGCATGGAGACGTACGAAGCTTCCGATCAACGGCCGCTGGAGCGCTGCCTCGAGGACGTCCGCGCCTGTCAAGCTTACGTCGGCATCTTTGCCTGGAAATACGGCTTCTGTCCGAATGGCGGTGCGACGAGCATCACTGAGCTTGAATATCTCGAAGCGGCAAAACATTCGATTCCGTGCTTTATCTACTTGCTGGGCGAAACCGTGCCTTGGCGACGTGACTGGATGCCGAAAGAAGACCAGGACAGGATCGAAGCGCTTCGGAATCGCCTGAAAACCGAACGTCTCGTCAAGTTTTTCGCGAATCCCACTGACTTGGGACACGCAGTAACACAAAGCTTGTCACGGCACGTGTCGCCGGCTTTGGCCGCGCGTCCCATTCCAGCTATCCTGCCGTATCTTTGCGATCGCAGCGCCCAAGAGGAGAAGCTGACCGACATAGTAGACCACTCAACATCGAGACCCAGCCGCCCGCTTGTCTGCATCATCCACGGAGACGAAACAGAAGCTCACGACAAATTCTTGGAGCGTCTGCAGACGGTTACATTGCCGTCCGTCTTATCGGGCCGAGTGCAGCAGACCGGAGTGAAGCTCTATCGCCTGGAATGGCCGGCCGATCGCCTCGCGCCAGGCGAGATAAAACGCCGGCTTCAGCGAAGCCTGTCAAGGGAGGTATTCAACTCTCCGAATGCGAATATTGATCTGTTGAACAACATTCTCCGCCAGAATCCCGGTCCCGTATCGATCCATTCACACATACTGACAGAGACCTGGGAAGAGCAGAATCTCGCCACGATTGATAGCTTTCTTCAGTTTTGGCAGGAGTGGCCCGAATTGGCCGTGGGACAGCAGCTCATCGGGTTTCTCTTCATCAAGTATCAACTGGGCGGAAGAAAATATCGCGCTGCGAACAAGGAAATTCGTGAGGCTCTTGAATCCTACGATCTTAGTCGTTTCGATCAGGTCACGGCCGGCATCCTGCCCGAACTAATCGGCGCTTCGCGTCTTGAAGCGGAGAATTGGGCCCGTAGTTCCGCCGCAACTCAATTTTGCGACGCCGAAGCGCTGGTTTCTGCCGTTGGGAAGTTCTACGAAGACTGGGCCGCCGTCAAGAAATCGAGAGAGATGGTTCGCATACCCATGGAGCACCTTGCGCCCAAGCTCAAGGAATTGATGTCGCGCGTGCAGTACGCATCCGGGGGAATTCAATGAGCCGCTTGGTGTACCTGGGCAACGGGCAAAAGCATCCATCACAGCCTGGGGGCGGAATTGGAACGGCCAACCAGTTCCGCCGGCCAGAGGACTACATCGCCGAACCGGGTCTGGTAAACGCCGTTAACGTTGCCTTGATTCTCGGCAAGCCGTTGTTGTTAACCGGCGAACCGGGAACGGGTAAAACGCAGCTGGCTCAAAGCTTGGCTTGGGAGCTTGGGCTCGGCGAAGCACTGCGGTTCGAGACTAAGTCAACCAGCGCGGCGCGCGAACTGTTTTACACCTTTGACACCGTGGGCCGATTCAAAGCCACAGACGGCCGGGATGCGTTGTCATTTCTTACATACAATGCACTTGGTAAGGCAATCCTGCTTGCGAATGATAAAGAAGCGGTTTCCGATTACCTGACGCCGCGCATAGCTCATACCGGCAAGCGGCGCTCCGTCGTCCTTATCGATGAAATCGACAAAGCTCCGCGCGATTTTCCGAACGACCTTCTTAATGAGCTGGACTATCTTCACTTCACCCTGCCGGAACTGGAGAACGCCGTCATTTCGGCTCATGAGGATTACCGTCCCATCGTTGTCATAACCAGTAACTCGGAGAAAGATCTCCCCGATGCCTTCTTGCGCCGTTGTGTTTACTACAACATTCAATTCCCCAGCCGCGAAATGCTACAGAATATCGTGCTCAGGCGCCTGGGCGAGTTTGCCGGTGCAAGTAGCGCATTGCTTTCAACCGCATTAGATCTCTTTTACGAACTCCGGAAAGCCCCGCTCAGAAAGACCCCCGCCACTGCTGAGCTGCTCGATTGGCTGCTCGCGTTGCGAGTGTCCCAAAACGGGGGCGATGCGGCGCTGACGTCCGAACTCGCCCAACAGACGCTGAGTTCACTCATCAAAACTGCCGAAGATCAGGAAAGAGCGAGACAGGTCATCGAGCGATGGGCGAATCGGCGCTAGCCACGGACCCGAACCGCCTCGCCGACCTGCTCGACTATTTGCGTCAGCAAGCGGGCTATAAGATCACGCCGCATGAGTATGCGGTTGCCCAGGACCTCATAACCGCGGTGATCGCGCGCGGTGACGACTTGAGCAATGAAGCCGTCGCTAGATATCTCGCGCCCGTTCTCTGCGCCAGTCCGCGCGAGCAAGCGGATTACCCGGAACACTTCAAACGATGGTCCACGCAGATCAAGTCTCTCCCGTCCCGCGCCCCGTCGCACCCCGATGTTGCCGGCAAGCAAGTGATAGCCGCCGCAGGCCGCTGGAAGTTCTGGCGCTGGATTCTCCTGGCCATTGCTGCGGCCATTGCTGTCGGAATTGGGCTGTTATGGTGGCAGCGCTTTCATGCACCGCACTCCCCGGCCCCGGCACCAGCCGATTCGGGACTCTTTTCAATCGGTGATATCCATGCTCCGATCATTGTTGGCGCCAGCATCGCTGTTGGCCTGCTGCTCACCCTAGCGGCATGGGCCGTCTGGTGGTATCTTCGCGCGGATCTGTTCCTGAAGCGCCGCACGACAAATCAGGAACCGGACTTGGTCTCCGTTTCACTCGAGAGAGGCGCTACCGATTTTCTCGATTATGCGCTTCTGAAGCGTGCGGCTCGGGAACTGCGGCGTCGTTTCCGTGTACCTTCCTCCGATCTCGCAATCGACCCGACGATCGAGCAGACGGTTCGCAACTCCGGGCAGTTCGCGCCCGTGTTCTGTTCGCGCTTATTGGCGCCCGAGTATCTGGTGCTCATCGACCGCGCGACTTTTAACGACCACAGCGCGGCATATCTCGACGAGCTTTTTGACCGTATGGAGGCCGACCAGGTTCGTGTCCGCCGCTATTATTTTGATCACGATCCGCGGTCTCTGTCCCCCCACTCGAAACACGAGTCGCCTCTCACATTGCGCGATCTCTCCGCGAATAGTGCTGATGCGCGGGTTCTCATCTTTACGGACGCCGCCGGATTTTTCAACCCTGTTTCTGGTGAAATCGACAGTTGGACCGGAGCTCTTTGGCAATGGCCTTATCTCGCGTTCTTCACGCCAAAGCCGCGACAAACGTGGAGCTACCAGGAACATCTGTTGTCCGAGCGTGTGCCTGTGCTTCCGGCTGGCATCGATTCAATCATCGCTTTCGCGCAATACATGCATGGCGTTCGGCTGCCCCGCCTCGATGACGAGGACGGCAGCGGCCCCTTTCCCGTCCAGCTAGCTGAACGCCCGAGCCGTTGGATGGAACGCGACTCTCCCCAACCCGAACTCGTGAGCGAAGTTTTGGGTTCTGTTCTCCTTTTCCTTGGCGACGAAGCTTACCTTTGGCTCAGCGCTTGTGCTGTCTATCCCGAGCTGCACTTCAACCTGACGGTCTATCTCGGCGCCAACCTGAAAGATGCGCAAGGCAACCCGCTCCTCACAACCAGGCGACTTACGGCGTTATTCCGTTTGCCCTGGTTCAAGGCCGGGTATATGCCTGATTGGCTTCGGCTTTACCTAGTAAGCGGCTTGTCGCAAGAGGATTTGGCTTTCGTTCGGGGAGTTCTGAACAGGTTGTGGCTTTCCGCTGCTTCGGGTTCGGATAAAGCTATCAATCTGGAAATTGCGCACAAACACCAAGGCGCGTTGACTGAGCTAGCGCGCTCCGTGTTCCGTAAAATGGCCCGTCGCTCTACAGCGGTTAGCCCTCTGCGCGATCACGTATTTGCCTCGGTTATGCTCGGCCGCAGCTTAGAGCGGTTGGGCGTTCGCATACCCGGCGCCTGGCGGCGCATCCTGAAATATCGGCGCGAATTGGCCATTGCGTCTCTGAGTCCCGCGAAGAGGCGATTGAGTCAGGGCATTTCGATCGCGGTACTGATACTCGCGCTGGTTTATTTGCTTGGTCCGTTTACGCTCCGAAGGGAACTCGTCCTTTGCGTGACAGTGCTTTCCATTCAGGTGCTATTGATATTGCTGGCGCTGATTCTAGGTCTGATCTGGTTCGAGCGGCGACTTCTGTTACTGGGGGTGCTATCGATTCAAACGTTCTGGTTAGGATTCACCGCGGGAATCATCGCCGCTGGCGACAAAAGGGGCACGGAGCAGGACATGGTTATCTTTTCCTCGCTCGAGCTGATCTGGCTGATACTTACCGCAATTATTTCCTTCAGAGTATCGCCTCGCGTGGGACAAAAAGATCCGCAGGCGTGGGGTCGCCCCGTCCGCTTATTGTTCTGGTGGACCACTGTCGTTTCATCAGCAGGCAGCTTCGTGCCGTCGTTTGGACCCATTCTCATCGTCATTTGCTGCATCTTTCTTTGTCCGATCGAAGCTATTAAGGGCGTGCGGGTGGGATCGCGATGCGTAATTCTGCACAGCCTCTTTCCACAATTCATGATTGTGCTGATCTGGCTGTTCGGCGTCGCTTCGCTCGTGCCGGATTTGACCGTTGTCGTACTCTTTCTTGGAGCTTCACTCTGGATTCGCGCTCGCCTGCGAAAAGGGATAACCCAAGCCACCGCGGATTCGCGACCCTCGCAGGTCGCAACTGCCGCCTAGCAGCGCTATGCGTGCGGCAAAGTAAACGCGTAGAGCATATCACCCGCCCCGACAACCAGGTACTGGCGTCCATCCAATTCATACGTCATCGGCCCGTTGCTCACGCCGGAGGCAAGGCCAACGTGCCAGAGAATTTTGCCGCTGGCCGGATCGAAGGCAATCAAGTTATGCGATGGATCGCCGGAAAAAAGTAACTTGCCCGCCGTGGTCAACAGCCCGGAAAGAGAGCCGCCCTCGCCCGGATACACATGCGACCAGCGAATCTTCCCAGTCTGATAATCAATGGCCTTTAGAGCCGATTGGGACCAAACGCCCGCATCGCGCCCGGCGTATCCTTCCGCGTTCTCATCCGTATCGGTCAAATAAAAAACGCTATACGAATACGACGTGCTGAGATAGAAGAGACCGGTTTCCGGGTCGAACGAAGGCGGAGGCCAATTGGTCGCACCACCCGAAGCCGGCGACACCAGCGTCCCATCCGTCTTCGGCTCCTTGGCAGCACTCGGAATCGGCTCGCCGCGCGAATCGATTCCCTTTGACCAGTTCAGCGGTATGAACGGCTCCGTCACCAGGTCCTTGCCTGTGGTGCGATCGAGCAGGAAAAAATAGCCGTTGCGGCTGCCCTGCGCCAAGAGTTTGCGCGGCTTGCCGTCAAAGTCTGCATTGAAGATGACCGGCGTTTGCACCGCGTCATAGTCGTGCGTGTCATGCGGCGAGGGTTGGAACCACCACACCAGCTTGCCCGTATCCGCGTTCAGCGCCACGATGGAACAGGTCCACAGATCGTCACCCTTTCGCCCTTGTCCGGCATGTACCGGATTCGGGTTGCCGGTGCCCCAGAAGAGCAGGTTCATCTGCGGATCGTAAGTTCCCGGCATCCACGTCATGCCGCCGCCATGCGCCATGGCGTTCTTGTTGGGCCAGGTCTCGGAACCTGGCTCGCCTGGTTTTGGCTCGGTGTTGAATCGCCACTGCACCTGCCCGGTCTCCGGATCGCGCGCCTCCAGATATCCGGGAACATCGAGCGAATCGCCGCCCACTCCCACCACTACGTGGTTGCCCACCACTAACGGCGCCGGCGTAGAAAAATATTCCTGCTTCACATCGGCGATCTCCACGCTCCAGCGCAGCTTCCCGGTGTTCTTCTCTAGCGAGACAAGGTGATCGTCCGGTGTCTCAAAGAAAACCCAATTCCCGTAAATTCCGACCCCGCGGTTACCAATGTGAATGCCGCCCTGGCTCTCCCATTTGAAGTGCCACAGCTCGCGGCCGGTGCGCGCGTCTACGGCCCAGGCGTGATCGGGCAAGGTGAAATAGAGAACGCCGTCTACTTCCAGCGGAGTCGATTTAATCTGATTGGCGAACGGGCTGGCGCCGGGACCAGAGTCTGCGTGATACACCCACGCGAGGCCCAGGTCGCCCACATTTTCCGCGTTGATCTGCTTCAGAGGACTGAAGCGCTGCCCCGAATAATCACCGTTATAAGTCGGCCAGGTATCCGTCGGCGGCTTCAGCAGCTTGCCCGGATCGAGCCCCTGCCCGAACAGTACCGGGCACAGCATCACAAACCCAAATGCGGAAAGAAACCGATTGAATCTCATTTCAGGGTCTCCAGGTAGGCCAAAACATTGTGCATGTCTGCATCGGTGTATTGCTTCAATAGCTCCTCATGCGCTTTCAACGGATCGTGAATCTCCACTCGAACCCCGGTTGCGCCGTCAAGCAGCCACGAATGATATTCGCCGGAAGAATCGGTCATCGCCACGCTGAAATCGTCAATATGATCAAGCTTTCCGGAAAACGATTCGCCGGAGGGCAAAGTCACCGTGACAGTCTTCTCAGTCCTCGGGTCGGGCGGCGGCCCAGGCATGCCCGGGTAATGATGCTCCAACGGATATAAGAACTTATTCTGCAAGGTCGGAGCATCGTCTTTGCTCGCGATATGCGCGAGATCCCCTGTCGCCGAGTGGCAGTTCGCGCAATGCGCATTGAAATAGGCCTCGCCCGCCTTCGGATCGCCAGTGTTGATATTCAGGATTTTGTAATCCATTCGGTTCGCGGCCGCTTGATTGCGCGAACGCAGAAACGCGGCAATATCCTTGATCTGCGCCTCGGTGAAATCGAATTTCGGCATGCCCTTCGCCGGCCGTCCATTCAGAATCACCGGCCCGATATCCTTGCCCGTGCCTTCATCGTGCAGCACCAGCACGGAGCGAACCAGATCCGGGCCGGTCGCTCCGCCTTTCGCATTGGTACCGTGGCAGAATGCGCAGTTGGCGACAAACAGCTTCTCGCCGCGCTCTACTGCTGCCGGATCCGGAGGCGCGCCGATGGCAAGAAAATTTCCGATCGCACTAGTGCGGTTTTGTGCGCCTGCCGCCGCCCCTTGCTGAGTCGGCTGCTGGCCTGCATTCGGCGGCTTCGCCGCGGGACCGGGCTTCGGTCCATTCGCAGCCCCGGGAGGCGGCTCGGCTGGAGGATTAGTCGGCGGAATCTGCGGCTCTTGCGCACAAAGCAATATCGCCGCGGCACTGAACAGCACAGCTACTAGGGCGCGCTTATAAATCACAACCTCATGTTATATCCACGCGCCTACTGAGCCTTGAGCGGAATTATCTCCACATAATCAACTGCCGCCGTATCCCCGCCGTTCGGAATCCCTTCGATTCGGAGCGTGTCCTTCGGGCGCAGGGCCAACCCGCTGATTCGCCGTCGCGTCGAAGAATCTCCATTCGGCGCCGTTGCCGGCAGTTGCGCGTCGGCTGTCCAATAATCCACCTGCTGATCGCCCACGTAAACTTTGAACTCGGCTGCGCCAGTATTCACATCGAAGTATTGAACGTCGAGATCGTACCAACCCGCCGCGCCATCGAAGATAAATTGCGCCGAACAGCTCTTCGAAGGCTCCCGGCACTCTATCGCCTTGCCGCCCGATGCATCTTCCCATGGCGTCACGTCCTCAACCTTGTAGCCCTTGAGCTGCATCGATTCCGCTTCTATGCGATTCGGAAAATGTCCGGCCCGTCCCTTTGCATCCGGAATGCCGGACATTTGCAAGAACCAACTGCAGATCGCGTCGCGCCACACAATCGCGTGCCCAGCTTGATACTCGAGCATCGCTAAAATGTCGCGATACCGCTGGCCGTCCACGCGACCCCGCAATCTCTTCCACCACTCTGGAAACTGCTGCGCTTCCTCCGCTGCCTCGTAATGCGAATCGTAAACATACTGGATCACCGTCTTGCCGGAATGCAGCAAGTGTGTATACGGCACGTGGTGCATAAAGAAAAGCAGATTGTCCGGACAAGTCGCAAGCGATTCGTACATGGCCGCTACCTGCGGCGGATATTGCCCGATGTAGCCGGTCCCCGTCGTCACCGTGCGATCCATTCCGATGCCTTCATGGTCCGCTCGGATCCATTGGCCCCAGCCATTTCGTTCCGCCGATTCGATTCCGGGCCCGTAGTGGCTATGCAAGATATCGGTCAACGTGCCAAGGCCCAGCGGCCCCGTATAGCCTTCATACGCTCGCCACGATTCGAGCTGCAGGTTCATCACCGTGTCCACTACATTCGCTTCATTTCCAAACGTCAATCGCGTCCATTCTTCCGTGATCTGCCGCGCAGTCAAATCGGGATTCCATGCAAGCCTGCCAAACCCATACAGATTCGCCATCGCTAGCTCGTTCCCTAGCCAACTAGGGTCGCGCCCTACGTTCGCTACTCCCACAAAGCCTCCTAGCGGGCGATGAAAAGTCCGGCCGGCTACGATGTCCTTCACGGGCGTATCGCCGTCGTTCACGCGCAGGTTGAAATCCAAAACTTCTTTCCACATCGGAACCAGGTAGCAGAGATGCCGCTGCTGCCCTGTGTACTCTTGCGTGATCTGGAGCTCGATAGTTTCATTGGTATGCTCCAATGCACCAAACAGCGGTGATACGGGCTCGCGCGCCTGAAAGTCGATCGGTCCATACTTGATCTGCACGGCCGCATTTTCATCGAACTTTCCATCGAGCGAATGAAAATTGTCGTAAGCAGCCCGGGCGCGGTCGTTCTTCAAGTCGCGCCAGTCCATGTGGTGGTTGTAAACAAACCCGCGATAGATAAGGATGCCTCCGTGCGGCCTCAGAGCCTGGGCCAGCACATTCGCCGCGTCCGCATGCGTCCGGCCATAGACCGATGGTCCTACGCGCCCTTCCGAATCTGCCTTCAGAACGAAACCTCCGAAATCCGGAATGGCGCGGTAGATCTCGTCCGCCTTCTCGCGCCACCAGTTTGCAACGCGAGCGTTCAGCGGATCAAAAGTATCCAGGCCGCCAACTGTTTTGGGGCTCGCAAAATCCACCGAAATCGACAGCCTCAAGCCCCAGGGCCGGAACGCATCGGCAAGTCTCGCAAGCTGCGGTAGAAAATCGGCAGCCAGGATTCGTGGATTCGCGTTCACATTGTTCACCGTGCAGCCATCGATTCCAATCGAGGCCAGCAGCCGCGCGTAATCGCCGGCGCGCGACAAATCGGGAACGACATGGTTGTTCTCGAAGAAAATCGAGCGGCCTGCGTAACCGCGTTCGATGCTGCCGTCCAGGTTGTCCCATTCGTTGACCCAGCGTATCGGCGCAATCGGGTTTTCCACTTCGTGCAATCCGTCGATTCGCTCATGCAGGTTCAATTTGCGCAGCAGCGCGAAAACGCCATACAACACTCCGCGATTGTTTAGCCCCGCAACAATCAGGACGTTATGGCCGTCGACGGCCGAAGAGTCCAGCCAGAAGCCGTCCGGAATCAGGCCGCGGCGCTCGGCCAGTTTCGGAAAAACTCGTTGGATTGACGCAATTGTCCCGAGCACGATCGAATCTTCCGAGGGAACCGTTGCCGCAACGCGCAATGTTCGGCCCAGCATGCCTCGTATCCCGCGCAGCATCTCGGTTTGGGCCGCCGACAGCACCGCCGAATTGTCGAGCGCCACGATGGTCGCGGGCAGCCGGTCGTAAAGAGCCCTTACAGATGCGTCCTGAATTGGCTCATATCGAAGCCACGCGTCATATCCAGTTTCAGCTCGCGTGATAGATGCCAAAGCCCAAACGAGCAGCAGAATTCTTGTCGTGCAGGAACGCCTCACAATTTAGTATCGAAGCACATCGGCCACATCGCAGCTCCCGCAAAGTAACGTCTATTATGTAGATGGGTCTTCTGGATGATCTCTCGAAACGCGTGCGCTCGCTTTGTTTGCGCGTGCAGCGGTTTAGTTCTTCTCGCTGCTGTGGCGGCTATTGCGAACGCGCAATCGCAGCAGCCTTCCGCGGCTCACAGCGCGCCAACCCCGTCCAAGCCCGGCCAGCCCGCTCCGGGCGCGTCGTCGAGCGACAACTCCGCTCCCGCACCTGCTTCCGCCGCTTCCAACCCGGCGATCCCACCCGCACAGCCGGACCAGAGCCAATCCAACTCACAGCCTGCGCCAATCGAATTCGAATCCAAAGGCATGGAGTACGAGGCGTTGACGAAAGATGGCATCACCGTCATGTTCGCCGCCCTGCCGCCGCACATCAAAGAGTACAGCATCATGCAGGTAACCGTGACCAACGGCTCGCTAGTTTCATGGACCGTGAAGCCAAGCGACTTCTCATTTGTGCGTCAGGACGGCACGCAGCTTTCACCCGTATCCGCTGACGAGGTAGTGGCATCGCTTCTTCAGAAAGCCAGCCGCAACGACGTCATCAAGCTTCAACTTCTGTACGAGAACACAATTTACGCGCTCTCCAACTTCCGCTCTACCAACGGATATGAGCAGCGCCGCGAAGCGGCCATGGCTCAATTTGTGAATCGCGGCTTTACCGCGGCCGCGGCAGCCTCGGCCATTACTCTGGTTCCCACGAAATTGAAGCCCGGCGATAGCACTGATGGCGCTGTGTTCTTTGAAAACCGGACCAAGGAGAAGACGCTGGGCGCCGGCCACTTCATTGCCCATACCTGCGGTCAAACTTTCATCTTCGAAACGTACCAGGAGTTGAAGATCCGCTAGTGTCCCACCCTTCCGGCTCTGCAGCGCTCACTCGTTTTATAGACCTGCATGCCCATACCAATGAATCCGATGGCAGCTTGACGCCTGAAGAATTGGTGCTGCTTGCCAAGCGCAGCGATCTGGATGCGCTCGCCATTACCGATCACGATACGTTCTCCGGATATGAACAAGCAGTGCCGTTTGCGCGCGATGTGGGACTCGATTTGGTGCGCGGTATCGAGCTGAATTCGAGACTTGCTCTGGACAATGGGAGCGAGCGCTCTGTTCACCTCCTCGGCTATTTCCCTGTGCGCGAGCCGTCGCAGGAGATGCTTGATTTCCTGGAAGAGCAGCGCACAGAACGTCGCCGCCGGAACCGGCGATTGGCGGCCGCGCTGCAACAACGCGGCGTGAACATTACGCTTGAAGACGTGGAGGCGCGCGGCAGAAGCCTTGCAGGACGTGTGCATTTTGCGCGCATCCTGGTGGAAAAAGGATATGCCAAGGATTCAAGCGACGCGTTCCGGCGATACCTGGGAGAGGACGCGCCCACCTATGTTCATCGCGAGAGCCAAACTCTCGAGCAGGCGATTCAGATCGTTCGCCGGGGCGGTGGCGTTCCCGTTATCGCGCATCCGGTCAGAATTTCATTGGCCCCCAGCACGGAGCGCCATTTGCTCTTTCAAATGAAACACGCCGGGTTGATGGGTATTGAAGTCTATCACTCTGAACATTCGCCAACGCTGCAGGCGCATTACAGGCAGCTTGCCGAAGAATTGGACCTGTTGCCTACCGGCGGATCAGATTTTCACGGCACGCCGAAACCGGACATTGATCTGGGCACCGGCTTGAACGGTAACGTGCGCATCCCACGCCAGTTTCTGGACCGCATGCGCGAAGTTGCCGCCCAAAGCTAGCTGTTAGTTGCGCCTCCCGCCTGCCAATCCTGTCTCTTCCTGCACTCGCTTCGTAAAATGAGGCGTGTCCGTCGTCCTTCCCAGACTTCGACTGAATCTCGATTTCCAGCTTTCGCCCGATCCCGCGCGACCCGGCCTGTTCATCCGCGATCCTTACCACTATTCCGACGCCACGCTGCTTGTGCCGCCGCCTCTGGTGCAAGTTCTCGAATGTTTCGACGGTATCCAGTCGTCTCTCGATTTGCGTTCTGAGCTGGTTCGTATAACTGGCGAGATCCAGGTTGGCGACTTGGAAAAGCACTTATTCGATTCGCTTAACGATGCAGGCTTTCTGGAAAACGAGACTTACATCCATCTAAAGGCGCAACGCGAGGCCGAGTTCGCCGCCGAGCTCAAGCGCGACGCCATCTTCGCCGGTTCGGCCTATCCGAATGATCCCGCGAGCCTGTCGGCTTTGCTTACTGCACGCATCGGTTCGCCCTTGGGTACATCCACTACTATTGGCATCGCCGCTCCGCACGCCAGTCCCGATGGCGGCTGGCAGACCTATCGCGCCGCCTATCGCTGCCTCCCTCCCGCGTCTGAAAGCGCCGGCCGCACCTTTGTCATTCTGGGCACTTCGCACTATGGCGCGCCAGACCGTTTTGGGTTAACCCGCAAGCAATTCATCACGCCCTTCGGCGAAGCGCGAACCGATTTGGATCTGGTGAACGAGCTCAGCCAACGTGCAGACGGCGCCATTCGCATGGAAGACTATTGCCATTCCGTCGAACACTCCATCGAATTCCAGATCGTCTTTCTTCAACACCTCTACGGTCCCGACGTGCGAATCCTGCCTATCCTATGCGGCCCGTTCGTAAAAAGCATCTACGAATCCGGCATGCCGGAGGAGAATGACCATCTGGCCAGATTCTTCGACGCGCTCGGCGACATCGCCGCGCGCGAAAGCAATCGATTGTTCTGGGTACTCGGCATCGATATGGCGCACATGGGCCGGCGCTATGGCGACCCGCTCCGCGCAACCGCCAACACGGGCGAAATGCTCGCCATCGAACAGCGCGATCGCGAGCGCATCCGTCAAATCAATAGCGGCGATATCCGCGGCTACTGGTCTCTGGTTCAGGACGGGCACGACGATCTGAAGTGGTGTGGATCATCGCCCCTCTATACCTTCCTGAAAGTGGTGCCCGGTGTTCGCGGCGACTTACTCGATTACCACCAGTGGCAGATCGATCCGCACAGCGTCGTCACCTTTGCCGCGATGCGCTTTCAGCAAGCGGCTTGAACCCGACGCAAGCGCACAGGCCCTTTGGCGGCCGTTGTGGGCGTTTAATCCGCTTACTGCTGCCCGCCTGCCCACCAGTAACCTGGCCGCGTACGGATAACCAATCCAGGCCGATTCACCACAACTTTGATCGTGTGGAACCCGGGCTCGTTCTTATCGTTCGGGTTATAGCTCAGCAGATATTGGCTGTTCAGGTCCTTGCCGATATCGGTAATGGCCGCCTCCAGCCCCTTCTCGTTGCGAAACGAATACTCACGCCCGCCCGTAAAGTAAGTGAAAGCCTCCGCCGGAGTCCGCGAAAACAGATCGTGAATCGAGCGCAGAAGCGGCGGCACGCCATTCAAAATGTTGCCATCCTCTTGCTTCACCACGTCCGTCTCGTTCAATGCTCCACCGCTGCCGCGCACATTGGGCAGCGCTTCCGGCGGAATGCCACCATTTTGCGGCCGCGGGTAATCCGGCTTCTTCAGCGCCGCCGTCACTGCCTTCGAAATGTCAACCGAGTAAACGATCACGTTATCGAACTGCATCTTTCGCACCGTCTCTTCCAGGTGCGATTCGCTGCCTTTATCAATGTTCCTGCTCATCAGAATGATCACGCGCCGGCGCACGTTCTGAGGATCATGGTGCCGCAACATAGCATCCGCTTCCAGCACTGCATCAACCACCGCGGCGCTGCTGGATCCCGCCGTGATCTTGTGCATCGCGTCGTCAATCTTGTCCGGATCATGCGTGAAATCCTGCAGATGCTGCATGCGGTGATCGAAAGCCAGAATCGCGGCGTCGCCATCTTCGCCCGTCACCAGACCCTGCAACAGCAGCCCCGTTCGCCTGATCTCCGGCAACAGCGGCTCTACCTCTGAGTTAGCCTGTACAGCCAGCACCACAGAAAGCGGTTGCTGCGTGAATTCGGCTGTCACCTTCTGCAGTTTCTTGTTGTCGTAAACTTCAAAGTCCTTCGCCTCCAGCCCGTTCACATAGCCGTGCCCATCGGGATCCAGAACCGTCGTCGGCACCAGCACGTATTGGACACTGGTGCGAATCGTGTCAGGGCTTGCGCCCGCCACCGGCACAACGGGTTCGTCGCTGCGCGGGGGAGGCTCGGGCGTACTGCGCGGCAGCTTTTCCGGAGCGGGCCCCACTTGTCCTGGTTGCGGCGGCGGACCCGGCGGCAACTCACCCGGCGGCAACGTCTGCGCTGCCAAAACGCTTACAAGCGCCAGCAGCATGCCCGGCAACCATGCTCGGCTGAATACATCAAAAGCCGCGATCGGCCGCTTTCTCATACCGTTGAGATGTCTCCGAGTTCTCGTGAGTTTCTACTACCGGTCCTAGTTTCTCACTCTTCGAGTTAGTGCCCGGTGCGGCCCTCCAACAGATCCACGATATGCGGAATCAGCGCTTCAATTGCGCCCAGCGAATGCAGCGCTCCGCGCGGAGATCCCGGAAGGTTCACAATCAGGCTGCCTTTGCGCGTGCCGGCAACGGCGCGCGACAGAACCGAAAACTTTGTCTGCTCCAGGCCCTTGGACCGCATCAGCTCGGCCAATCCTGGAATCTCGCGCTCAATTACTCCGCGCGTGGCTTCTGGTGTTACGTCCCGAGCCGCAACGCCGGTCCCCCCGGTTGTCAGGATCACCGAAGCTATCGAGCCATCAGCCCACTCTTTCAATTGCGTTGTAATCGCCTCCGCGTCATCCGGCACTACCTTCGTCACTGCAACCGCCCAGTTCAGGTCTTCGCAACGCTTTTGAATAGCCGGGCCCGAAAGATTTTCCCGCTTTCCAGCCGCCGCCGAATCGCTGATCGTGAGGATCGCAACCCGAATCATTTTGCCGCCTTCCGCCTATACGTCCCCGATTTCCCCCCAGTCTTCTGCAGCAGATGTATCTCGCGGATCTCAATACCTTTGTCAAGCGCCTTCGTCATGTCATAAATCGTCAACGCCGCGATCGTAGCCGCGGTCATCGCTTCCATCTCAACCCCCGTGCGCGCCTCCGTGGACGCCGTCGCGAGGATCTCGATGCCACTCTCTTGAATGCGGCATTCGATTCCCACATGCGTCAGCGGCAACTGATGGCATAGCGGAATCAAATCGGAAGTTTTCTTAGCGGCGCTGATGCCCGCGATGCGCGCCACCTCGAGCGGATCGCCTTTCGGATTATTGGGCAGCGCTCGAATCATCGCGGCAGACATGCCGACGAATGCCCGCGCCGTGGCGGTTCGCTCGGTGACCGCCTTCTGCGAGACATTCACCATCGAAACGCGCCCCGCCGAATCGTAGTGCGAAAGCTTCTTCATGGCTTCAACATGACGCGGATGGAATCGCCCGTATCCCAACTCTCCCGATCGTGATCGGCCACCAGAAACACATTTGCTTTGGCGAGCGCCGGAACATCGCTCGAGCCCTGCCACGGAATGTGTCGCAAATGTTGTCCGTCCCCGCTCAGCCTCGCCGGCAGAAAGCGCGTCAGCCCCAGCTTATGGCGAAACGGCGCCTCGAACTGAGCTGACAACAGCGGCAGTAAGGGCTCGCTTTGCCCAGCTAGCAGCTCGAGCGCCGCCCGCGCGAACAGTTGAAATGTGATCAGCGTTGAGCCCGGATTTCCCGGCAACCCGAACACTGGTTTGCTTCCCAGAGTCCCGAACGCCGTTGGCTGGCCCGGTTGCACCCTCACTCGCTCGAACTGGAACGCCACGCCAAGCTCTCGCAGCGTGGGCTTCACAAGATCGTACTTCCCTGCCGATACTCCACCGGTGACCACCAGCATGTCGTGCTGCAATCCTTGATCCAACAACGGCTGCAGAGCTTCCTTCGTATCGTGCGCAATGGGCAGCACGGTCGCACTGCCGCCCGCGGCATTCACCAGCGCCGCAAGCATGTACGAATTCGAATTGCGAACCTGATGCGCGGCCGGCTTTTCATCCAGGCTTACGATCTCATCCCCCGTCGCCAGAATCGCAACCGCGAGGCGCGCTGAAACTCGCACGGCAGTGTGCCCGGTCATTGCTAGTGTCGCGATATGGCTCGCATCCAAGCGCGTGCCTTCGGGAATCAGAACAGAGCCGCTCTGCGCTTCCGCTCCCCGTTCATTAATGAACTGTCCGGGTTCCGCTGGCCGCTCGATCTTCACTCCGCCGCTCTCGCGCGTGACGTGCTCCACCATCACCACTGCATCCGCGCCCCCAGGCACCGGCGCGCCAGTCATAATCTCCAGCGCTTCCCCGTCCTTTAGCGGACTCTGTTCCTCATCGCCCGCCCGCACCTCGCCTCGAATACGCAACACGCCCGGCACATTCGCTGACCGGATTGCAAATCCGTCGCGTAGCGATCTGCGTAGAGCCGGGTAGTCGCGGTCAGCGCGGACATCTTCAGCCAAGACGCGCCCATGCCCCGCCGCCAGCTCAACGCTCTCCACAGCCGCGCGCCCCCCAAGCGATCGCACAACTTCTATAACGGTCCGTCGCGCCTCTTCAAACGTCAGCGCTTGCTTTTCCTGCGCAGCTTTCGGCACGCTTTGGATTTTACAATTGCGGATTCCCCCTCTTCCATATTCTGGGGTCAAACCGGAAAGGCACCGGTTCACCGGGCCGAATCCGCTGAAAATCCCCGTGGAGCGGATTTAGCAAGTAATTGAACTCGCCCGGCGTTATCGCGGAGGGAACGCGCGCCACTGCCGAGGAGAGAGATACCAGCCAGCGCGTTCCGATGTCCTGAAGAGCGACCGGGGAAGGTTCCGCCACTCGCCAGCCGGCTGGAAGTTCGGCCTCTTTCACGGGGTGGATCGTCAAGTCGTCCGGAATCTCGGCGGAAACGGTGACATAGCTCGGCAGAGGATGTTGCGGAGCGACATGCATCCAAGTTTCAAGCTGGGCAAGCGAAAGAGATTGTGACGTATATACGATTCGCTGGCCTCTGTGATGCCAACGGCCGGGAGCGTAGAGACCGCCATTACCCGAGAACGATTTATCGAGGTAAATCCTCTTGCAGATCCGCCAGACCCGCATTAAACATGGATTCCATTTTCGAGTGCCGAAAGCAATTCATCTACCCGTTCTAATTCTTCCGGCTCGCCGCTGAATGCGACCTGTAGCGGGGTTCTATTCCCGAGATGTGGGTTCGGCTGCTGAAGCCACTGCATCGCATTTGCTTTGCCGTCCAACGCGACGGTCGCGTGCGCGATCACCTCTGCAGTTCTCGTCGCCCTCACATCTATTGCCCTTTGCGCCATCTGGTATCACCCATTATTCTCGTCCATTTTGAAATCGCTTGCCGAGCGCTCTTGGCGATTCAGCAGCTATCCTGATATGCTACTCGGCTTATGCAGATGAAGCCATGCTTGGATCGCGCTCTCCTCCTAACCGTTCTCCTGTTTCCCGGCAACGTTTTATCGGCACGGCAGCCAGACAACGACCTCGCTTCGCAGCCCGCGCGTCCCTCGCCCGAATGGCTCAAATCCGGCGTGATCTATCAAATCTTTCCGCGCGCTTTCTCGCCGGAGGGAAATCTCGATAGCATCACAAAGCGGCTGGACGATCTTCATAGCCTGGGCGTCAATATCCTTTGGCTCATGCCCATCCATCCGGATGGCCAGTTGAAGAAAAAAGGAACGCTCGGCAGCCCTTACGCGGTCCGCGATTATTACGCCATTGATCCGGCACTCGGCACAAAAGACGATCTTCGGCGGCTCGTACGCGAAGCGCATCACCGGCAGATGAAAGTCATCATCGACATGGTCGCGAACCACACCGCGTGGGACAGCGTGTTGATGGCGCACCCGGATTTTTATAAAAAAGACGCCCACGGCAACATAACCTCTCCCTACGATTGGACCGATGTTGCCGCGCTCGACTATTCCAACCCGAAGCTGCGCCGCTACATGATCGACATGCTTGTGTATTGGGTCAAGGAATTCGATATCGATGGCTATCGCTGCGATGCGGCCGGTGAAGTCCCCACCAGCTTCTGGGAACAGGCCCGGACTGCACTAGACCGCGTGAAACCGGACATCATCATGCTTGCCGAAGCCTCCAAACCGGAGCTGTTGCGGAGCGCCTTCGATCTGGATTATGCCTGGCCGCTTCTGCATTCGCTCGACAGCGTGATTATGGACGGCGAACCCGCAAGTTCGCTTCGCGCCAATGTGGAGCAGCAGCGCCTTCTATTTCCCAAGGGCGCACTGCACATGCGCGTCAGCGACGATCACGACGAATTGCGCGCCACCACGCGCTATAGCTATCCGGGCGCTATCGCGGCCTCGGCCGCCATCATGACTCTCGACGGTGTGCCGCTCATTTATAACGGCATGGAGGTCGGAGATTCCACCCAGTCGCGCGCACCCGCTTTGTTCGAGCCGCAGAAGATCTTCTGGCAAGCGGCCGAGTGGCATCCGGAGTATCCGAAGTTCTACGCGGCTATGGCCGCGCTTCGGAGACAGCACCGGGCCCTGCAACAGGGTCAACTCCTGTGGATCCACAATTCGGACGAGCAACACGTCTTGACCTACGTTCGCCGCTCGGAATCGGAAGAGTTCCTCGTGGTAGCCAATCTTTCGAACACGCCCTTTCGAGGCACTGTGGAGGCAAGTACAGGAAACTGGAAGGAGATTTCACTCCCGGTCAGTCAGGCTGGGCCGACCGCCCTGCCCGCCGTTAGCCTGGACGCGTTCAAATTTCGCATCTTCGAGCAGCACGCCCCGTAAGATCTAATTTCCACTCGCACAGTGCCGATAAGTGCGTCAAACCGTCGTGAGCAGCACCTTAGTCCGGCGACAATCCGCGAAGCTAAACGTCAAGAATCGGATCTTCATCGCGCTCGTCGTGATCAGCAACACCATGGGCACCGTGCTTCTCGGGCGCGGCATGACCCAGATGCCGGATTTCGCTAGCGGCGCCTTCGCCTATATCGGGCGATTCTTGACCAATCCCTGGATCGTCTCCGGCATCGCGCTGCTCGTTGTCTGGATGGCAGCGCAACTTTCCATGCTGACCTGGGCGGATTTGAGCTACGTCCTTCCGGTGACCGCCAGCTACTACATTTTGACCGCCATCGTGAGCCGCTTCTTTCTGGCTGAGCGCATCTCTCTCACGCGCTGGATCGGCATCGCCGTTATCTCGCTCGGTGTGATGCTCGTGTCGCACACTCCACCCCGCACGCACGAACTCCCGGAGGGTCTTCTCGAGTGAAGTGGCTGTGGGTTGCCATCACCGTCATCTCCGGAACCATCGGCGATGTCCTCTGCGCGCGCGGCATGGCCATGCATGGCGAGCTCGATGATTTCAGGCCCACAGGCATTGCCCGCATCCTCCGCTACATGGTCACTCACAAGATCGTGTTAGCCGGCATTGCCGGTGACGCCATCTCCTTCTTCTCGTTCCTGGCGCTGCTGTCGGTCACCGAGCTCAATTTTGCTGTTCCCGCCACTGCTTTGAGCTACGTCTTCAAGACCGCCTTAGCGCGCTGGTACTTGCGCGAGCACGTGGGCTGGGGCCGCTGGGCCGGAGCGCTCCTGGTCGCCTTCGGCATCGTCCTCGTTTCACTTTGATCGCGCCCGCGCGATCATCATTGATCGCTTTACGGACCGCCGCCTGTACCCTTGCCGCCGTGAAGCCCCACCAGCACCAGCCCCGCCACTACTAATCCCGTCGCCGTCACTTTCGCCAGCAATACCCAGCCCCTGAATTCTTCCCTGAACCATGAAGGTTTCAGCTTCGTCACCGCATAAGCTCCGAGAAAAATAATCACGAAGCGCACCCCGGAGATCGCCTCCACAATCGCGGGACTCGCCCGGCTGACCGCATACACCACCAGAAAAGACCCCACGCCCGCCATGAAGCGATTCACCATGTACCAGAATTTGCTGCGCGGCGACGCTTCTTCGGAATGCTCGAAGATCTGCCTGCGCCATGATGGCGGAACCAGCATCGCCAACGACCCAACGGTTGTACCGAGCGTGAAGAACACATACCCGCTGACGAAATTCGTTTGGTTGAACGCCACCTTCTGCAGAACGTTCATCAGCCCAAAGCCCACCGAGGCCAGTACCACCTTCGGCAGAATCTTCGAGAGCGGCTGGCGGTCGGCGAAAAACATTACGAATCCGCCGAGTGTCATCAGCGTGAAGCCCGCGAGCTGTCCCTCCACCGTCGCATGCAGAAGCGGAGCTGCAATGAGAGCCGTCGCGACCGGCCCGAATCCTCCCATTGCCGCGAGTTCCTCGGAGGCCTCGCCACTCTTAAGCGCCGAATAGTAAAAATACGACGCGATCAGATCCAGCACGCCTGCCGAAAATGCGATTCCCGCAGTCTTCCATCCCGGAAATTTGAACCCGAAAGGAATCAGCGCGAGTCCGAAAACGCTGATCACGCCCAGCCAAAACACGTACGACGCCAGGTTCTTCGTTGCCCTTCTTTTTAGCAGCACCTTGTCCCAAATCAGCGAGATTCCGATCAGGCCGTGCGCCACGATGGCGATCAGAACGCCGTTCAGGATGACACTCTTAATCAGTTCCATTGGCCTGCCATGTGGACGCAATCAAGCGGGTTTGAGTGCCGCTTGCGAAGATAGCAAATGCTTCTCCCCAGGTTCGCCCCCGCCGGCGTGCAGTCTGAACTTCCTTCGAAACTCTCCAGCGCCCCGCAAATCTTCTAATCGGGGGAGCAAGTGCCGGCCTTACCGGTGACATCCAAGCCTAGTTCCAATTTCTCCGCCGTCGTGCCTCTCGTGACCATGGCAGTGATCATTGCCGCGCTCTATTTCGGCAAGGAACTATTCATTCCGTTTGCGCTCGCGCTGCTGTTGACCTTCCTGCTCACCACTCCTGTCACCTGGCTCGAGCGCTTGCGCCTCGGCCGCGCGGTTTCGGCCTTGATCGTGCTCGTCCTCGCGTTCTCCATCGGCGGCGCGTTGCTCTGGCTCGGGGTTGAACAGCTATCGGGCATCGTTCAAAGCCTACCGCAGTACCAGGACAACATCCGGCACAAGCTGCAGGCCCTCCGCAGCCCGGCAGGCCCAGGCCTCGTCAACGCCGCCGATACCATAAAAAATCTCAAGACCGAGCTCGGCGCGAATACCTTGAAGGCGGAAAAGCCGCCCGAACAGATCGCGCGCGCCCAGTCCCGCTCTCACCCGTTACCGCCCGCTCCGGTTCCCGTTGAAATTGTCAAGCACGATTCCGGCATCCTCGAATCGCTCGGCCTGGTCAGCGCCTCGCTGGCTCATTACCTCGCTATGGCGGCCGCGGTCATCGTCCTCACCCTCTTCATGCTTGTCCAACGCAGCCATTTGCGCAACCGTCTCTTCGGTCTCTTCGGTCAGGGTCACCTCATCCTGATGACTACGGCCCTTGACGACGCCGCCACGCGCGTCAGCCGTTATCTGCTCACCCAATCGCTGGTCAATGCCACCTATGGCTCCCTCCTCGGACTCGGCCTCTACTTCATCGGCCTGCCTTACGCCGCTTTTTGGGGAGTCCTCGCTGCCCTGCTGCGCTTCATCCCCTATCTCGGAACGTTTATCGCTGGGGCCTGCCCGTTTGTGTTGTCGCTGGCGGTATTTGAAGGATGGCAGCGGCCCCTACTCACGCTCGGCGTCTTCGCCGCCATCGAAATTGTGACCTCTTCCGCCATCGAGCCCTGGCTCTACGCCACTCGCACCGGCATCTCTTCGCTCGCCATCCTGCTCTCCGCCGCTTTTTGGACTTTGATTTGGGGTCCCATCGGTCTCGTCCTCTCCACGCCCTTGACCGTCTGCCTTGCAGTCATCGGACGCCACGTCCCGCCGCTCGAATTCCTCTACGTCCTGCTTGGCGACGAGCCCGTCCTTACGCCCCACGTCCGCTATTACCAGCGTCTTCTCGCCATGGATGAAGATGAAGCCGCCGAAATCGCTGAAACCGCCCTAAAGGAAAAGAGTCTGATCGAGGTCTACGATTCCGTCGTCATTCCCGCCCTCAGCCTCGCCGAACAGGATCGTCACGAAAACCGCCTCGATCAGGAGCGCGCGCTGTTTGTCTTTCAGAGCACTCGCGAACTCGTTGACGATCTGGGCGACCGCCGACTCAGCGAGTCAGAGGCCGAGCAATCCGTCCCTGAATCGCCCTCTCTTTCCGTCCTCTGCGTGCCCGCCAGAGATGATGCTGACGAGTTAGCCGGCATGATGCTGGTGCAGCTTGCACGCCGCAGCGGCCATCGCGCCGAATTGCTCCGCATCGCCGATACCGATGCCATTCCCGCGCGCCTGAAGCGCGAGCATATTGATGTTCTATTCGTCTCTGCCCTGCCGCCCTTCGCGGTCATTCATGCGCGCTCCGTGTGCCGCCGTGCCCGCCAGGCGGCTCCCGATCTCAAAATTGTTCTCGGGCTCTGGAATTCCGTTCTCCCCGCAGAAAAGATCGCCGAGCGTTTGGGTCACGCCACCTGCGACGCCATCGTCACCACATTTGCCGAAACGCTGGCGCTCTTGAATGGCGTCGAGTCGCCGGCGCCCGCTCTTCAGGACGTCTCCTAGAACTTCTCCTCACTCCCATCGCAGCGCATCCATCGGGTCAATCCGCGTGGCTCGGAACGCCGGTATGTAGCCCGCGGTGATGGCCACTAGCGCCAGCAATGCCGTCGCCGCGCTCAGAATCACGGGGTCGCTTGCTTTCAGTTCGAACAACTGGCTCTGGATGAGCCGCCCCAACCCCAACGCTATCGGCAGCGCCGCACAAATCCCGATCGCCGCCAGCCGCAACACTTCCTTCATCACCATCCGCAGCACCTGCGCGCGCTGGGCGCCCAGCGCCATTCGTATGCCCAGCTCCCGCGTCCGCCGCGCCACACTAAAAGCCATCACGCCATACAGCCCGACCGCCGCCAGCAGCGTCGCCAAAAATCCAAACGCGATCGAAAGCATCGTGATCAAGCGGTCTGCGTAATGCGTCTCGCGAATCTGAGCTGCAATGGTCTTCACATCGTAGATAGGCAGCCCCGCGTCGCGCTGCCTCACCACGCGGCGCGCCAGCCGCGCCATCCGGTTCGCATCGCCGGCAGTCCGTATATAAAATGTCAACGTCGAGGGCTTCTCGTCCTGCAACACCGGCGTATACACTTGCCGGCGCACTTGGTCCTTCAGGTCGCGTGACTTCGCATCCTTGATCACCCCCACAACTTCCATATCGAGCTTCGTCGTCTCCGGCGAGCCTCCAAATCCGATGTGCCGCCCCAGCGGATTGCGGCCATGAAAATACGTGTTCACGAAAGCCTGGTTGACGATCGCGACCTTCGGCGCGCCAAACACATCGTGATTGCTAAACTCGCGCCCGGCGATCAACGGGATCCCTATGGTCGAAAAGAAATTCGGCAACACCTCGTTCGTATCCGGTGTCAAGTCCTCACCTTCTTTGGCCCTGAATCCCTCTGCTTGCGTCGACCTCATCGATTCATCGTCTGCCAGCACAGGATTGTTAGCTCCCGACACCGAAATCGCGCCCGGCAAGGCCGCCAACCCCTCCTGCAACCCGCTAAAGAGCTGTCTCACCCTTTGATCCGAGTAACCGGCCAGTGACGGGTCCATCGAAAACTCGAGAATATTTTCCGTCTGCATCCCCGGGCTCGATTCCAGCAGGTTGTATAGGCTGCGCGCAAATAGTCCAGCCCCGATCAGCAGCAGCAGTGACAAACATATCTGCGCGGCCACCATGCCCTTTCGCAGTGCAATCTGGCCGCCGCCCGCAACCGATCGCGATTCGTTCTTCAGCGTTCCCAACACGTTCGGCTTCGCAATCTGCAGCGCCGGAGTAAGCCCGAAGATCATCGCCGTCAACACGCTCAACACAAATGTAAACAGCAGCACCCGCCCGTCCGGCGTGGTCGACACCACTTGCGAAAACGTCTCCAATGGCAGCACACGCATCAGCAGAGATCCGCTCCAGGCCGCCACCAACAATCCAAGCGTGCCTCCGGCAAACGAAAGCAGCAAGCTTTCGATCAACACCAGCCGGACAATCGCCTGCTTCGTGGCCCCCAGCGAGAGCCGGATGGCAATCTCCTTCTGCCGTGTCGCGGCTCGCGCCACCAGCAGGTTCGCCACGTTGCCGCAGGCAATCAGCAGCAGCGTCCCCACCATCGCCATCAGCACCACCAACGGCGTTGAAAACTGGTCCCGAATGCTGGACAACAGCCCGGTGCCCGAAAGCATGAACGCATTTTTCAAATATTCCTTGCGAAAGCGCGGCGTGGCGTGCGCATTCACCTTCAGGTCCTCGAGCTGCCCCCGCCGGTAGAGCAACGTCATCCCCGCCAGCGCTTGCTGCCGCGAAACGCCCGGCTTTATTCGCCCGATAATATTCAGCCAAAAAGCCCGCCGGTCCTCCATTTTGTCCCAGGTGGGAGTAATCACCGGCTTCATCGCCATCGGAACAAATAGGTCCGCGGGAGCGCCGTTATCCGTGCCGCGAAAACCGCGCTGCGCAACGCCTACCACCGTCATCGGCCGATGGTTCACGTCCACTACTTGATTCAAAACTGCGGGGCTGCCGCCGAATCGCTTCTGCCAATAGCCGTAGCTCAGCACCACGTATGGCTCGGCGTTCTTCACCTTGTCGTCCTCTGGCGTCAGCGTTCTTCCAATCGCCGTCCCCACGCCCAGAACCTGGAAGTAATTCCCCGAAACTACCTCGGCGTTCTTTCGCTCCGCCGATCCGTTCCATCCAACGTCCACCGGCGCATCAAATCGCGCCACCACGCCATCCATCCACTCCTTGCTGTCATCGCGGAACTCTTTGTACATCGGATAGGAGAACGTGTGCTCGTTCCAGACAAACCCCGATATCGTGCCGTGCCAATCCAGCGCCACCAACTGCTGCGGGTCTTTCACAGGCCAGCTTCGTAGCAGCACTTGATCCAGCAGCGAAAAGATCGCCGAGTTCGCGCCAATCCCCAGCGCCAGCGATAACAGCGCTACCGCCACAAACAGCGGGCTCTTCGCAAAGCTGCGCAGCACGAACTTGATATCCGATGCGACACGTTCCATCAGCACTCATCGTGCACGTCGCTCTCCGGCACGTTAGTGCTCATAAATCCAACATTCTGCGTGCTCGCATGAGGGAGCCCTGCCGCGAGTGGAACCCCGCTGTGCGAAAACGGACACCTCGATCAATCAGGGGCTATCGAAATCGCCGCCTTTATTCATGCCGTAACGCCTTCATCGGATCGATCCGCGCCGCTCGTGCTGCCGGCCCATAACCCGCCAGCACCGCGCAAGCGACCAGAATCGCCACTGCGCCCGCCATCGTCAGCGGATCGTTGGGTTTTACGCCGAACAGAAACGACTTCAGGAACGCAGTCGCTTCCCAAGCCGCCGCCAGGCCGATCGCCAAGCCCATGCTTCCCATTACCAGCACATCGCGCATGACCATCCAAACCACGCGCCGCCGCTCCGCTCCCAACGCCATCCGGATCCCAATCTCGCCCGTCCGCCGGCTCACCGCATACGCCATGGTCCCGTAAAGCCCCAGGCAGGCCATCGCCAGCGCCAGCACGCCGAAACAACTGCACAGATCCGCAAACGTTCGCTCGTTCGTAATCGTTCTGTCGATCACTCGCGACTGCGTCGTCACATCCGCCACCGGAACCTGCGGAGCCGCTTCATGCACAATCCGGCGCACCGTATTAGCCAGTGCCAGAGGATCGCCCACCGTGCGCAGCTCGAAGTACATCCATTGCACGTGCCTGGCTTTTCCCGCCTGTAAGTAGGGCGTATAAGCCACCGGCGGAATGTCTTGCTTGAGCGAGCTATATCGCGCCGTCTTTGCCACGCCCACAATTTCGACGTCTTGCTGCTGCTTTCCTCCAAACGCAAAGTGCCGCCCCACCGCTGATACGCCCGGAAAGTATTTCTTCGCGAAAATTTCGTTCACCACCGCAACGTTCTGACCGCCCTCGCGGTCGCGTTCGTCAATCGGCCGGCCTAGCAAGATCGGAATCTGCATCGTCTCAAAGAAATGCGGCCCCACCAGCGCCACTGCCGTCATCAGCTCGTCTGGCGGTGCGGGCATCCCTGGAATGGTCACATCGGTCGTGCTCGTCCAATTCGCCACCATCGGTATGTGCGACAGAGTTGCGTCACGCACGCCGGGAATCGACCGGAATCGTCCTTGCAAATCGGCATACAGTTGCTTGGTCGCCTCCTCGTCATACCCCGCCTGCGCCGCATTCAAGTTAAACAGCAGCAGATGCTCGCGATTGAATCCGAGATTTACCGAATTCAAATTCCGGAGTGTCCGCACAAACAGCCCCGCCGCCGCCACCAGCAGCAGCGAGATCGAAATCTGCGAGACCACCAGCGCTTGGCTCAGTCCAAACCGAGCTCCGAAGAGCTTCACTCGCAGGCGTGCTTGACTGGCGCGCGTTTCTTTGAGTGCCGGCGTGATATCCACTCTCGTCGCCTGGATCGCGGGTGCGAGCCCGAACACAAATCCGGTTGCCAGCGCAACCAGCAACGTGAAGATCAAAACCCGTCCGTCCAACTCGGCGCCCAACGTGAAATCCGGGCTGCCATTCGCCAACAGCAGCGTCAGCGCGCGAATTCCCACCGCCGCCACCACCACTCCCAGCAGCCCTCCGCCGACCGAAAGCATAAGGCTCTCCGTCAAAAGCTGCCGCATAACCCGTAGCCGCCCGGCCCCCAGGCTGAGGCGCACCGCCATTTCACGCCTTCGAATTTCGGCGCGCGACAGCAGCAGATTCGCAATGTTCGCGCACGCAATCACCAGGATCAATCCCACCATCGCCATCAGGATGAACAGCGGCTTGGAATATCGACGGCGCAGCGAATCCAGCCCCGACCCGCCCTCTTCCAAGAACAGCCTGGGCAGCGATGCCACTTCTTTGTCGGTCTTGGCTGTGCCGCGCACCCACACGGCAAACAGCCCGCGAAGCTCCGCCTCCGCCTGCGCTATGTTCACCCCCGGCTTGAGCCGGCCCATCATCTCAATCCAATACCAATTCCCGTCAGTAAAGTGCTCGGGCAAATGCAGATAGTGGTCGAGCTCAACCGCCGCCATATCGTGCACCGGAACGAACACCTGTCCGGGGCTCTCCGGGTTCACCCCGCCGAACTCCGGAGCCGCAACGCCCACAATCGTGAATGGTGTTCCGTTGATTGAAATCGATTTTCCCGCCACATCCGCGATGCCGCCTAATCGCCCCTGCCAGAAGCTGTACGAGATCGCAACCACCGGCGCCGCAGCCGCCCGGTCATCGCCAACCCCGATCAGCCTCCCCGCCGACGGCCTCACGCCTAACCCGTCGAAGTAGCCTCCTGAAACATACTCCCCTTCCGCTAAGTAAGCCTGCCCATCGACCACCAGGTTGAGGTGTCCACCCCACGTACGCGCAAAGAATTTCGAAAAGACATGATTGTGATCCCGAAACATTTCATACGCGGGAAATGGGAAATTGCCGCTCGTCGTTACGCCGTCTTCTACATGAGACGAACCGTCAAAGTCGTGCACCACTCCCGGCTGGCCCTTCGATCGCCAGTTCACAATGATTAACTTCTCCGGGTCCCGTACCGGCAGCGCGCGCATCATAATCGCGTCCATGAAACTGTAAATCGCTGTATTCGCGCCTATGCCAAGCGCCAGCGAGATTGCCGCCATCGCCGTAAACAGCTTGTTCCCAGCCATAGTTCGCAGGCCGTAGCGCAGGTCCTGGCCCAATTCTTCCCATAACCTCCACGTCCACATAGCGCGGCTATCCTCCTGCAGGAGCGTTATGTTTCCGAACTGGCGGTGTGCTGCATTGAGGCCTCGCTCCTCAGCTTTGAGCGCCAGGTGATGGCGCATCTCTTCTTCCAGCTCGCGGTCGAACTGATCGCGATGCGCCCACCACCGCAGCCGCCGCCAGAGTTCCCTCATGCCGGCTGGATCACGCGGCCGATAGCGGCCATCACTCGTTCGAATTCCCGCAGCTCGCGGCTGAGCTGCTTTCGCCCTTCGGGAGTTAGTTTGTAAAATCGCGCGCGCCGGTTGTTTTCCGATTGCCGCCACTCGGCAATCACCCAGCCTTTAATCAGCATCCGCTGCAGCGCCGGATATAACGACCCTTCTTCCACCTGCAAAACATCGTCCGAGCTCTGCTGAATGTGCTGCGCAATTCCGTAACCATGCATGGATCCCAGCCGCGCCAGCGTCTTGAGAATCAACATGTACAACGTGCCGGGCGGGATCTCTGACCGGTCTTCCATAGGAAGACTATACTACAGTCCACCTATGGAAGATCGCTCGCCGATTGGCGCTCAGTGCTTCTTGACTACGTCCACCGTCGCTGTCACCGTAATCGTCTGAAAGTCTGTCGTGTCCTTCGGCGTGAATACGGCCGAGAGCTTTTGCTGGCCAACCGGCAGTATCGTGCCCGCCGGCGGCGTGTACTTGAATGTCCCCAGCGGCAGGCTCACCGCATCCAGTTGCAGCGGACCCAACGGCGCTCCATAAACCAGAGGCAAAGGTATCCACAGCACTAGCGGCTTCGCTTGGTTCACTTGCAGGGTCACGCTAGCGGTAACGGTGTTGTAAGCCGTCGTGTTGGTTGGCGTGAACGTCACGCTGAGCGTCTGCGCTCCCGCATGCAGAATCGTCCCGGTCCCCGGCGAATATACAAATTTTCCGGGCACGTTCGCCGTCGCATCCAGTTGCTGTGAGCACAGCGGCATCCCATAGGTGATTGGCGCCGGAGTCGGCCACGTAATCACCGGGTTGAGCTTGCCGCTCGTCACCGTCAGCGTCGCCTGCGCTGTCTTTCCGCTGTCGGCGCCCGTCACGATATGTGGGCCGGCAACGCTTGCCGTGCACGTCGCAGCAGTGCACGAACCATCCGGTGCAATCGTGAACGTCGTTTGCGCCGTCACGTCCCCGATGCTGTTGTTGAAGCGGTCGAACCCCGCCGCAGTGTACGTCTGCTTGCCCCCGCTAGCGATGCTCGCCGTCGCCGGGCTGATCGTGATATGGTCGAGCGGTCCCGGCGCCGTCCAGGTAACCGAGACCGGCGTCGCTGTCAACGATCCTAGGCTCGCCGTAATCGTATCCGTTCCTGCGCCGCCGTTATCTGTGTAAGTGAACGTCGCATTGCCATTCACATCTGTCGCAATCGGGCCGGCTGGACCCGCATTCGGTCCCGAATTGAACGCAAAGAACACCGCCTGATTCGGTAGCGGATTATTGTTCGCATCCTTCACGGTTGCGGTCACGGTACCGTTCGTGCCGGCCGGATACGAAGCCGTTGCCGGAGTCAACGTAAGTGAAGCCGGAGCCGTTGTCACGGGCGCCGATGGCCCCACCGCAATCAACTGCGGCACCGGGTCTCCATTCTCATCCGTGAAAAGCGGCAGTGTCGGCGAAGGCTCCAGCGTGTTCGCGAAATTCGACCAACCAAGCGGCGGCGCGTAAGCCGATACGTCAAATAAGACCGTCACCGACTGTTGCGGGTTCACCGTAAAGAAGCCAGTCGTCAGCGGGATACTCAGCTCCTGGTTGTTCGGCTCCTGGTTGGATGTGTAAGTCTGGAAAAAATTGAGCAGAACGCTTGGGAACAGCGACGCCAGGCTCGTGCCGCCCGTGCTCAAAGATGTCAAAGTAGCGTTGTTCAACAGAAAATCTGGAGTCCCCAGGCCGCTCGCATTGATCGTGTTCGTGAACGTACTTGTGTCAATCACGTAAACGCCCGCGCTCGTCACCCCTCCATCGGCCAGAAATTCTCCCTCGAGTACCACGTTCATGTTGATATTCAGAGGGGTGTTACCCGTATTGGTCCAGGTGCGATAAGCCACGCCACGCCCTGCGCTAACTCCGCACGTGTCGTCTTGCGGGTCTATGCACGGGCCACTCGTCGCGGCAAACGCCCCCGCCTGCAATCCATTCGGGATAATTGTCCCGCGCGCGTAAGACCACCCCGCCGGAATGTTGAAATTCCAATCCTGAGTATTCGGCGCCCCGTCGCCTCCCGAGATAAAGTCCTGCGCCGGGAACCCAATACCAAAATCCGAGCCGGTCATGATCACCCGCGCCGCTGTCCCGCTTGCCTGCGCCTGAAGCTGCGAACCGTAAACCTGCATTCCCATCTGTATCGAATCCGGATCGAACGATTGGTTCAGCCAGTTGTTGTTGAGGCTGTAATAGTACGCGTAGTTCGGCAGCGGGTTCGTAACGCCGGGCGACATCACCGCGTAAAAGCTGCCCTGCGCCGGTTCAAAGGACAACCAGTACGTTCCCGCCGAAAGCGTCGGCAACGGCTGCGAAAATTGAAACTGCACCCACCCATTCTGACCGCTCGATCCCTCCGCATAGGTCTGCGTGTACACTGCCGTTCCGGGCTTTCCGGGAACGACATTGTTGTATAGCCCCGGTTGATTTCCGGCGTAAATGTTGACATTGACATTGCCGGCCGTGTACACCTGCATCCAGCCCGCCACCGATTCGAGCGTTGCCGCCTGATCCAGCGTGAACTGGCCGGCGAGGTATTCGAAATCCGAAGAACTGTTGTTATAAATTGGAGCCCCGCTCGTGAAAAAACCAGACGGACCCGCTCCCGTATCCACCAGCAGACTGGCGCTCTGCGCCGGCGTCCCCGAAATCCGCATCCCCAGCCCAAAGGCCTCGGTAAACCATCCCGAGTTCAAGCTGTTGTAAAGCGCATACTGCGGCAGCGGGTTCGGCGCGCTCTCCGTCATGTCGTAGCTGATCGCCGAGCCCACCACCGGCTCAAACGATAGCCAATAGGGCGTATCTGCTTCAAGCACCGGCTGCGTGCTGAGCGTGAACGTCACCCAGCCGCTCGTCGTCTGGTTCGGCACCGTATAGGTCTGCGAGTAAACGCTCGACCCCGGAAGGCCGGCGTTGTCGCTGCGAATCACCACCGCCAATTGCCCGCCGGTAGACGGTGCCTGGACCCAGGCCTGCACGGACGATATCGAATAAGCGCCGTTCAAAGTGAATTGCCCGGCGAGGTTTTGAAATGTAGACCCACCGCCGCACGCTGTCGAACAGAGAAGCGGCCCAAACGATCCCGTGGGCTGCCCGGTATCGACCAGCAAGGTCTGCGCCGCGGCATTGGCCGCCATCAGCAGGATTGCCAAAATAAGTACGGATAAAATGCGGCTTCGAAGCCGGAGTGTAAGCATAATGCCCCCATACGCGCGGTGTATTTAGTGCCTGCGCTACGCACAGCGCAATGCACTCGCGCTCAATACACCTTGCGTCGGGAGCGGTCGAAAACCGTCGTGAGAGTTGAAATTTATTTCGCAGAATCCAGTTGCAGCGCCCTGAGACCGTAGCGATCCGCGAGTGGCTAAACCGGCAAATACTGCTTGAGCGGCGCGAACACCGCTTGCACGAACGATACGGCCGCACTTACCGCGCTCTCCGTATCGCCGCCCTGCACGGGCACAATCACCCGTACCAGCGACGTGTCGCTGCGGTTATATCGGATCGAGTCCGTGACCGTAAAAATCTTGGCCGCGTACTCGCTTGCAATTACACGGTTGTGCGACTGGTACCAATAAAGAACCACATCCTGATTGTCGCCGTGCGCGACAATGTACCGGTTCACGCGAATCGGCTCCGCTTCACCCGGAACCTGAATGTTAATCATGCCCGATTGCGACGGCACCCACCCGCTGCCCGGTAAGCAGTTTTTGGGCGAATGCGGCGCCTTGCCTGTCCTTTGGGTTTCGAAATACGCCACGAATAGGGTCGCCATGCGGCCGCTGTTCTTGTTCTCGTAGATACGCGACAACAAGTCATCCGCCTTCAAAACATCCAGCGTTTCTTTATCGATATCCACGTTCTGAACTAACACCCAGGTGTTACTATCGAGCGAAAATTCGTCGAGCGGTTTATGTGCAGGCACTTTCTCGCTGCGCGAAAATCCGTAAAACGTTGCCGCCTGCAGCAACAGAACGGCTGTCAAAATCCGCGCGCTCTTGGTTTGTAACAGCCCGCTCATGCGTGCGCCTTCTGCATTCTTTTCGCCGCGTAATTGATCAACCGATGCACAATCACCAGCGCGATCAGCGCCACCACGAAAACAATATAGCCTTCCATTTCGTGGTATGCTCCCTGGGCCAGCTTGGTGTTGATCTCCGAGAGCCAGCCTGTCACCGCCACCCGGATTGCGTTCGCGCAAATCGCAATCGGCACCGTCGCTGCCAGTAACACCCATCGCATCCAGACCCGTTTATCGGTGAAGTATGCATACACGAGCGACAGGAAACCTAGTGATAGCAGAGAGCGAATTCCGCTGCACGCCACCGCAACGTCCAGCGTCTGGCTTGGCAACTGCAATGTGTTGCCTAATCGAAGCACGGGGATGCCCATCAGTTCAATCAACTGTTCGCCCAGCGCCGCTGCAAGCATCTGCAGTTTCAGTGTCAGTTGCGCATAAATGATTGCGGGGATCGGGATCATGAACAGCATAAGCAGCAACGGAAACAATAGCTGCTTCACCCATTGCGTGCCGCCCAGGTAAAGAATCACCCCGAACAGCGCGATGATAAATGCCAATCGGGCGGTGAACAGCTCGGCTCCGAGCGTTGCCGCCAGCGCCTCCAGCGCGGCGAATATCACCAGTGCCAAGCCCCACGCGTTCGGCTGCCTGGGCGTCGCCGCCAAGATTCCGCGCCGCTGCCACACGATGAACCCGGCTACGATCGGCACCAGGAAGCCGTGCCCCATGTCTTCGTCGGTCGCCCATTGCACTCCCAGGCGATACAAAATCGGGGCATAGCACAGGATCAGCAGTCCACCGAACCACACTATGGGCTGCCAGGAAACTCTGGCGATCGGCTTCACCTGCATCGACGGGGCAACAGGCACGCTTACCATGGAAGGGAGTTCTCTTCAGTTAATCACAAAATAATGTGAGGAATCGCTCATTGCCAACCACGAATCGCGTTCATCAACGCCTTCGACACATTGCGCGAAGCATCCGCGCGTTCGCCGTCTGCATGCCCTTTGTCCTTCCTCTTCTTCCCTCGGTTGCACACGCACAGGCATTCTACCCTTTAAAAGACGTTCGCCCCGGTCTCCGCGGCACCGGCCGCACAATATTCAACGGCAATCGCATCGAAGAGTTCCAGGTGGAGGTCCTTGGCACTCTTGACGATCTCACCCCTAAACAAACCATCATCTTAGCGCGGCTAAGCGGCGGTCCGCTCGCCGAAACGGGCGTACTCCAGGGCATGAGCGGCAGCCCTGTCTATATTGACGGCAAACTCCTGGGTGCGATTGCGTTGGGTTTCCCTTTCTCCAAAGCACCGATCGCCGGCATTCAACCCATCGAAGCGATGATCGCCGATTCCAACGCTCGGAGCGCCCCGCTTCGGTCAGCCTTACCCTCCCGTTTCCACTCTCCCCTGCCCTCTTTAGAGACTCAGAATTCTGTCCGCTCTCCTTTCTCCTCTTCCTTCGGCAATTTCACGGAAATCCTTAGTCCCGTCGCATTTTCAGGGTTCACTCCGGCCACGCTTCCCACTTTCGCTGCCGATTTCCGTCGGCTGGGCTTTGAGCCTCAACAGGGAGTGTCGTCGGGTCGCCCAACGTCTCAGCGGTATTCCGGAACCGTCGTTCCGGGTTCCATGATCAGCGTCCAGTTGCTCAGCGGCGACATGTCCATCAGCGCCGACGGCACTGTCACTTATGTCAACGGCAACCGCGTCTACGCCTTCGGCCATCGCTTTCTCGATGCCGGCCCTATCGATCTTCCATTTGCGCGCGCCGACGTCATCGCCTTGTTACCCACCCTCAATACCTCTTTCAAGCTCTCCGCTCCCCGTGAATGGGTCGGCTCAATGACCAGCGACCGCAGCACTGCCATTGCGGGCGAAATCGGCCGTCGCGCACACACCGTCCCGCTGGCCATTTCCGTCCGGTCCAGCGCAACAGGCGCCCATGAGTACCGCATGCAAGTGGTGGACGACCGCCTTCTCACGCCCTTCATCACTCAAACCGCCCTCTTCTCGGTGATGGATGCAACCGAACGGACTGTCGGTGCTGCTACACTCCGGCTGCAAGGCCGCATCGAATTCGAAGACAATGTTCCCGCTCTCGTCATTCACGACATCTTCGTCAGTGACAGCTCGCTTCCGCAGCAAGCGGCTACTGATGCCGTGGTTCCGCTTGGATTTGTCCTCGGCGGCGGATTTACCAAACTCCGCATGAAAAACATGTCGTTTCAGCTCGAACCAGTCGACTCCAAACGGCAACTGCGCATCGCCCAAAGCTGGACGTCAAAGCACGAGGTGCGCCCAGGCGATTCAGTTCAAATCACCACCCTCCTACAAGGTGAAAATGGTCTTGAACTCACCCATACCGTGACCTACCACGTTCCCGTCGGCGCCCCACTCGGTCCCGTAAACTTCACCATCAGCGACGCCAACACGCTCAACTTCCCCGAATTCGCCGGACTGAGCCAAACCGCCATGCATACGGCGGCTGAGTTGGTGCGTACCATCGACGCCTTTCGTTCGAGCGATGCGGCTTACGTGCGCGTCTGGCGACAGGAGCCTGCCTTCACGGTTGCTGGCCCGATGCCCGATGGGGAACTGACCGACCCTCCCCCTTCTGTCATGCTCATCCTGGCCGATCCATCCTCTTCAGTCACCACAAGCCCGGCTCTCACCGTCACGCGCGGATCCGGTATCGCGGAACTGACCATCCCGGTCCCGGGCTATGTCGTTTCCGGCGCGAAAACCATCCAGGTGGAAGTCAAAGAGTGATACGGCGATCAGCCTTCGCGTTGGCCCTCACCGCGTTTGCCCTCACCGGATCGGCCGCCACGAGCACCGCCTGGGAAGTCAGCGGCTTCGGCGACTTCCTGAAGGGTCATCTCTCTGGTCTTTCTCTCACCGCCGACGGCATTCTTCAACCTGGGCCCTCCCTTGGGTTCGACACGGCTCTCAACCAACCCGCTCTCTGGAGCCTCGCAGGCGCACCTGACGGTGCCGTTTACGCCGCTACAGGCCATGCCGGTAGGCTCTTCCGCATCTCTCCCGACGGCAAATCAACTCTCGCCTGGACCGCCGAACAGCCCGAGATTTTCGCCATCTGCGTCGACCAAAAAGGTGTCCTGTATGCCGGCACTTCGCCGAATGGCGGTCTTTACCGCATCGAAGGCGCACAGTCCCGAGAGATTTGGCGCTCGCCCAGCAAATACATCTGGGCCATTCGACCCTCGCCTGACGGGTCGCTCTACGTCGCTACGGGCGAGCAAGGACGCATTTATCGGGTCCTTCCCACCGGCCAAGCCGATATTTACTATGAAACCGGCCAAACCAACGTTACGGCCCTCACTCTCGGACCCAATGGACATCTGTATGCCGGTACCGATCCGAATGGCTTGATTTACGACATCTCTGCCCCGAAACACGGAGCCATTCTCTACGACTCCACGCTCCCGGAAATTCGCGCTCTCGCCCTCGACTCACACGGGAATCTCTATGCTGCCGCCATGGGCGGAGCCGTCGCTACCCGTTCCACCGCCGAAGCTTCCCCGACCACCTCCTCTTCTACTCCTGCTGTCGCCACCACGCCAACTGTCATCACCGTTACTGCCGCAAAAGAGAACGGTCTGAATGCCGACTCCGATCAGAGTAGCGCCAAGGCTGCCGCCGACCAATCCAGAGCTACTGCTTCTTCCGCCTCCGCATCCACCGCCACCTCGAACACGGCCGTTGTCGAGGTGAGTGGAGTCGAAAAATCCGCCATCTACCGCATTCGCCCGGATCGCACCGTCGAAACCCTGCGCAGCTCAAAAGACGATAACGTTTACGACCTCCTTATCGATGGCGACTCCGTTCTCTTCTCCACCGACGATCACTGCAGAATCTATCGGATGATCGGGCGCAGAACTACATTGCTGGCCGAGCCCGGCGACGGAGAAACCACCCGGCTCCTCCAATCCGGCTCCGTCCTTTATGCTGGCCTCAGCAACCCCGCTCGTTTGCTGGCCTTCGGCCCGCCAGCCGCGGAAGCCGCCTTCTACCAATCCCAAGTGCATGATTCGACGAGTGTTGCGCGCTGGGGCCATCTCCAATGGCACGGTATCGGGAGCGGCCTCATCTTTCGCACTCGCACCGGCAATGCCGCTCGTCCCGATACTACTTGGAGCGAATGGTCTGCGCCGATCAGCGACCCCTCCGGCTCACTGATCGCCAGCCCGCCCGCGCGTTTTATTCAATGGCGCGCTGAATGGCCGGCGGGCAGCAACGCCCAAATAGACGCCGTGGATGTTCCCTATCTACCGCAGAATGCCCCACCCGTAATCCACAGCATTACCGTGAGTTCCGTCACAGGCGCGAATGCCGCGAAGAGCGCCGCCAACGCTCCCAGCGCTTCGAATGCCTATTCCATAACGGTCACCGATACCGGCGAAGCTCCCGCCGCCAGCTCCGGCACTACCGTTACCCAGACTGTTTCCCGCCTGCAATCCACCCAAACTCAAATCTCCTGGCAAGCCGATGACCCCGATGGCGACAAGCTCGTCTATTCGGTCTATTTTCGCGCTGAGGATGAACGCGATTGGCAACTCATCCGCAGCCGCATGTTTGAAAACACTCTCTTGCTCGACCCGGATGTTTTCGCCGACGGCCGGTATTTTTTCCGCGTAGTGGCCTCCGATGCGCCTTCAAATGCTGCCGAGTACGCCCAGGAAACCGACTTTGTGAGCACACCGGTCTTGATCGACAATACCCCGCCTGTCGTCACTGTCGGAACACCCCAGCGCTCTGGCGATTCACTCGACATTGACGTCGAGGCGAATGACAAAACCAGTCCCTTGCGTCTCTGTGAGTATTCTCTGGACGCGGGTTTATGGCAACCCATCGAGGCGGTGGACGGCATCACCGATTCGCCCCGTGAGCGCTTCCATCTGCACCTCGACCGGCTGCGGCCGGGCGAACACCTGCTCGCATTCCGCGTCTACGATTCCGCCAATAACGCCGGCTTAGCCAAGGTCATACTGCGCTAACGCATATGGCGTCTTTCGCTTTAGCGCATTGGCGCCCGTTGATGCGCGGTGAAGCGGTAGCGCACAGGGCGTTTGGTGCCCGTTGTGCGCGGTGAAGGCGGTAGAATACGCTTGTTGCCGGTGTAGCTCAGGTGGTTAGAGCGACGGTCTCATAATCCGTAGGTCGCAGGTTCGACTCCTGCCGCCGGCACCAGTCCTCACGGCCTCACAATCACGGAGTAAATCCGATCCAGGTCATCCTGCGAGTAGTATTCAATCTCCAATCGGCCGGCTTTTTCCGTTCTCGGTACAAGCCGCACCTTGGTTCCAAGAGCCATCGCAATCTCGTCTAGCGCGGCGCGGACGTTCGGGTCCATTTCTTGACCTCGGTCTTCGTCCTTCCTTTCCCTGGGCGCAGGCGGATTTGTTAATTCCTTAACTAACTTCTCAGTTTCCCGGACTGAGAGGCCTTTCGCCAGGATCTGCTCACAGGCGCGCCATTGTGCTGCTTCGTCTGTGATATTAAGAAGCGCCCGGGCATGGCCTAACGTTAATGTCCCACGCACGAGCTCATTACGTAATCTAGGTGACAGTTTAAGGAGGCGTATAAAGTTGGTGACCGTCGAACGCTCTTTCCCAGTGCGTCGGGCGATTTCCTCATGGCTTAGGCCGTGCTCCGTGGCGAGTCGCTGGAAGGCAATCGCAATTTCAAGTGCATTCAGATCTTCGCGCTGGATGTTCTCGATCAGCGCCAATTCAAGCCGCTGTTCCTGTTCAACGCTCCGAACCAGCGCGGGGATTTCCTTCAATCCTGCCAGACTCGCCGCGCGCCAGCGCCGCTCTCCCGCGATGATCGTGTACCTATCAGGACCGCTTCGATACACCGTGATCGGCTGAATCAGCCCATTTGCCTGTATGGACTGGGAAAGCTCCTGCATTTTATCGCCGTCGAAACTTTCGCGCGGTTGTTCCTCACTTGGCGATATTCGATCCAGCGGGATGCTATGAAATTCTTCAAAGTGCTCGGGCAATGCGGGCCGTGCCGGCGTCGTCTTGGCCCCCAGCGCTCCTTCTGGCCCGCTTGATGGCCCGCGACCAGGCAATAGGGCGGAAAGGCCCTTACCCAGCGCCTTTCGCGGATTCCTGTCTGGCTCTTTGTGCATGGGCCAGCATCTCCTTTGCGAGTTGAATATAAGCCTGCGCCCCGCGGGATTTCGGATCGTAAGCCATTACTGGTTTTCCAAAACTCGGCGCCTCAGCCAATCGTATGCTGCGCGGGATGACCGTCCGAAAAACCGCTTTGCCGAAAAATTCCCGCAAGTCCGCCTCCACTTGGCGAGTAAGGTTGTTTCGATCGTCATACATCGTCAGCAATACGCCTTCTATACCGAGGCGGGCGTTAAGTCCGGCGCTGATACGGTCAATCGTGTCGATGAGCTGGGAAATGCCCTCTAGGGCGAAGAATTCGCATTGAATCGGGATCAGGACCGAGTCCGAAGCTACTAAGGCGTTAACGGTGAGCAGGTCGAGCGCCGGAGGGCAATCGATCAAAATGTAATCGTAGGGGTGGGTAAGCTCTGCGAGAGCAGTCTCGAGACGCCGTTCGCGTTCTTCAGCCTCGATTAGATCGAGTGTCGTGGCGACAAGGTCCTGATCGGCCGGAACCACCGATAGGCCCTCGTATTCTGTCTCAACGACTGTCGCTGCAAGGTCTGTTTGGCGCAGCAAGACCTGATAGAGCGTCTGGCGCTCGTCGGATTTCGAGATCCCGACCCCGGTGGTGGAATTGCCCTGCGGATCGGAATCGATGAGAAGAACTCGTTTCTTTGCAGCGGCCAAGGCGGCTGCCAGGTTGATGGCCGTGGTGGTCTTCCCAACGCCACCCTTCTGATTAGCAATGGATATGATGCGCGCCAAGGCTCTGGACGATCCTATCACGTTTCACGTGGAACATCTCGATCGAGATCAGGCAAATGTTTCACGTGGAACATTGCCCATGCTCAGGTAAATGTCCAGCACCGCAATCGCTGCGGGCGTTACACCCGGTATCCGCCGTGCTTGTCCCAGCGTCGCAGGCCGCACCCGTGTCAGCCGCTCGCGTACTTCGTTCGACAGTCCTGGGAGGGCGTATTTAAATTCAACCGGAATTCGCCGTTCTTCTGATTCTTCCAACTGCTTAATCTGCCGCTCCTGCTGCAGAATGTAGCCCGCGTACTTGATCTCCGTTTCGATGGTCGACAAAACGCCAGGAGCAAGATTGCTATCGAGTCGCGTCTGAATCCACGGCTCCAATACGGAAATGCGTGCTTCTGGCCGTCGTAACCAGGCCTCCAGAGTCGGATTGTCAGCCCCGCCTATGATCGCCTGGGCTCGATTTCTTGCCAGCAGCTCAGAAATTCGGCTCTTCTGCGTCTGCTTCGCCAGGAACTTACTCCAGCGCTGCTCGTCTACCAGCCCAACTTCGCGTCCCAGAGGCGTCAATCGCTCGTCCGCATTGTCGATCCGCAAATGCAACCGAAATTCGGCCCGCGAAGTAAACATTCGGTACGGTTCGTCTGCTCCCTTACTAACGAGATCGTCCACCAAAATGCCTGCGTACCCCACATTACGCTTGACAACAATGGGCAGCCGTTCTTTCACTCTCGCCGCGGCATTCACTCCGGCCACCAAACCCTGGCACGCCGCTTCTTCATACCCAGATGTCCCGTTGATCTGCCCCGCCAGGAACAACCCCTCGATCGTCTTCACCTCGAGCGAGTGCCTCAATTCGCGCGCATCGACCGCATCGTACTCGATTGCATAGCCCGGCCGGATCATTTCGGCGTCCTCCAGGCCTGGAATCGAGGCAACCATCGCGGCCTGCACATCGATGGGCATGCTGGTGGACATTCCGTTCACGTAAATCTCGTGCGTATCCAAACCTTCGGGCTCTAGAAAAATCTGATGCCGGCGCTTGTCTGGAAATTTGACGATCTTGTCTTCTATCGACGGGCAATAGCGCGGCCCGATTCCTTCAATTTGGCCGCTGTAGAGCGGCGAACGGGCGATGCTCTCGCTAAGGATACGGTGCGTTTCGTCCGTTGTATACGTTAGGTGGCAGCAGATCTGCGGGCGATCAATTCGCTCGGTCAAAAACGAGAACGGCGTCGGCTCAGAGTCGCCCGGTTGCTCCTCAAACTTTGACCAATCGATCGTCCGGCCGTCCAGGCGGGGCGGGGTTCCGGTCTTCAGCCGGGTCCATTGCAGCCCCAGGGTTCGAAGCTGCCCACCCAGTGTATTCGACGGCGCTTCGCCATTACGGCCGCATGCATATTTCTCTTCGCCCACGTGCGCCAAGCCGTTCAAAAAGGTTCCGGTAGTCACCACCACCGCCTCGGCCAGCAGGTCCCGGCCGTCTTTGAGGCGCACGCCTATGATCTTTCTCCCACATGGCGCCGGCACAAACAGCAGTTCGCCGACCTCGGCCTGCAATATGCGCAGGGTCGGTTCGTTTTCAAGCCACTCCCGCATCCGCACGCGGTACTGTTTCTTGTCGCACTGGGCGCGCGGCGACCACACCGCCGGTCCGCGGCTTGTATTCAGCAATCGGAACTGAATGCCCACCGCATCCGTCAGCTCGCCCATTACGCCGCCCAGCGCATCGATCTCGCGCACCAGATGTCCTTTTGCAATTCCGCCCACCGCCGGGTTGCAAGACATCTGCGCAATCAGGTCCAGGTTCATGGTCACTATGGCGGTTTTCAAGCCCAGACGCGCGCAGGCCCGCGAAGCCTCGCATCCCGCGTGCCCGGCGCCTACCACCACCACGTCATATTTCTTCTGCATGAAAAAGGTGAACCATTCGTTATTCTAGCGGGGAATGAAGATATTGATCGTCGGCGGAGGCGGTCGTGAACACGCTTTGGCCTGGCGTATGGCGAAGTCTCCCGCGGTAAAGCGAATTATCGCCAGTCCGGGCAATCCCGGCATCGCCACCATCGCCACCTGTGTGGCCGCTCCAAACACGATCTCAGGTTACGCCGATATTGCGGAACAGCACGATGCCGATCTGACCATCGTGGGGCCAGAAGCTCCGCTTGTTGGCGGAATCGTAGATCAGTTTCATGCCCGCGGGCTTAGAATCGTCGGCCCTACTTCGGCGGCCGCTCTGCTTGAAGGCTCAAAGTGCTTTGCGAAATCATTCTTCAAGCGCGCCCGCATTCCCACGGCTCGGTCCTCAAACAATATTAAAGATTTTTCATTCCCGGTCGTCATCAAAGCCGACGGCTTGGCTGCTGGCAAGGGCGTCGCTATCGCACAAGATCGAGCCGAAGCCGAGCAGGCGATCAAACGCCTCGGGCCGAATGTGGTGATCGAGGAATTCCTGGAAGGCGAAGAGGTCAGCTTTATTGGTTTGAGCGACGGTGATTCGCTTGTTCCCTTCACGCCGACCCAAGACCATAAGCGCATCTTCGACGGAGATCAGGGCCCGAATACAGGAGGCATGGGCGCTTATTGCGATAGGCGAATTCTGACGCCCGAACAGAGCGGGGAAATCATGGAGCGAATTATGCTTCCGGCGATTCAGCAGATGCGAAAAGAGGGCACGCCGTTTACCGGCTTCTTATATGCAGGATTGATGATGACCGCCGACGGCCCGAAAGTGCTCGAGTTCAATGTCCGTCTGGGAGACCCGGAGACGCAGGCGCTGATGTACAGCTTTGAGGGCGATTTGGCCGATCTATTGAATGAGGTAGTGCGTGGAGGCGTGCCAACGCCGGCGGCGCCTGTATCAAATCCGGCGGTATGCGTGGTCATAGCTGCAGAAGGCTATCCGGAAAAGCCGCGAACGGGTGACAAAATATCTGGAATTCAAGAAGCCGAAGCTACCGGCGCGACCGTTTTTCAAGCCGGAACCAGGCAGGAGTACGATGCCTTGATAACCAGTGGCGGCCGAGTGCTTGGAGTCACTGCCGGCGGCGAGACACTCCAGAGTGCAATCTCCAACGCTTATCGAGCAGTCGACAAGATCCGCTTCGCGGGCATGCACCTTCGCCGGGACATCGGCGCGCGAGGGCTCAGGCGCTGGTAGACTGCCGAATAAGCGCACAGGCTGTCTGGTGGCCGTTGTGCGCGATTATTGTTACATGGGGACGTAGCTCAGACTGGATAGAGCAGCCGCCTCCTAAGCGGCAGGCCGGCAGTTCGAATCTGCCCGTCCCCACCATGCATTCCGCAGCCGCCGGTCCGCCAGAATCGTTGGAGCTTTATATCCCGCGTGTTGGTAGCATAGAACTTGTGCTTTCAGGTAAGCCGTCCGCGGTGAACCCGGAAGCCAGGGCGCTAGATGTTGATCAGCGCTCTCTTAGCTCCGGCTCCTGGTTACTCCGGGCCTGGAGATTTCAAATCCGTTTTTCCTGAGTTTCGCAATCGCCTTTAGGAGGCTTATGTTGATGCCTGGCTCTAACGCCAAGTTCGCGTTCCCGCTCACAACACCGGCAGTATCTCGTTCATTCACTCACTTATTGGGTCTGCTGTGCGCAATCGCTTTGTTCCTTGCACATCCGTTGGTTTCGAGCGCCCAGACGCGGCACGCCGAAGCAAGCGGAGAAGCGAACCTTGTGCTGCCGGATCTGAGCCAATCCACATTTTTCGGTGGAATCATCGACGGGCGCTCGCTGCTTCTCTATAGCTATATCTTTGTCGCTCTTGGGCTCATATTCGGCCTGGTGATCTACCGCCAATTGAAAAACATGCCGGTGCACCGGTCGATGCTCGAAATCTCGGAGCTGATCTACGAAACTTGCAAGACTTACCTGATCACACAGGGTAAGTTTCTTATCGTGCTCGAGATTTTCATTGGAATCATCATCGTTTTCTACTTCGGATTTCTTGAGCACTTCGAAGCTGTCAAAGTATTTATCATTCTGCTATTCAGCATCGTCGGAATCTGCGGCAGCGGCGGCGTAGCGTGGTTTGGCATCCGCGTCAACACATTCGCCAACTCGCGTACCGCCTTTGCAAGCCTTCGCGGCAAAGCTTTCCCGTGCCACGATATTCCGCTCAAGGCCGGCATGAGCATCGGAATGCTGCTGGTCAGCGTCGAGCTGGTCATCATGCTCTTCATTCTGCTGTTCATTCCGCACGATTACTCCGGACCTTGCTTCATCGGCTTCGCCATCGGCGAATCGCTCGGCGCCGCAGCCTTGCGCGTGGCTGGCGGCATCTTTACGAAGATCGCCGATATCGGCGCAGATTTGATGAAGATCGTATTCAAGATCAAGGAAGATGACGCCCGCAATCCCGGCGTCATTGCCGATTGCACCGGTGACAATGCGGGCGACTCGGTGGGTCCCAGCGCTGATGGTTTCGAAACTTACGGCGTTACTGGCGTGGCTTTGATCTCATTTATCGTGCTGGCCGTTCGCGACCCGCTAGTGCAGAGTCAACTTCTGGTGTGGATATTCGCCATGCGTGTCATGATGGTCATCTCCTCCGGCCTATCTTATCTGATTAACGCAGCCATCGCGAAGAGTAAGTACGCGAACGCCGCAAAGATGAACTTTGAGGCGCCACTAACCTCGTTAGTCTGGCTAACCTCAATCGTTTCCATCGTGGCAACTTATATCGTGTCTTACGCCATGATTCCGGACCTGGGCGGCGATCCCACGTTATGGTGGAAGCTCTCGACCATCATTACCTGCGGCACGCTCGCCGGCGCAGTTATCCCCGAGTTCGTCAAAGTCTTCACCTCCATGGACTCGCGGCATGTGCGCGAAGTGGTCGCGTCCTCGAAGGAAGGCGGCGCGTCGTTGAACATTTTGTCCGGCTTCGTTGCGGGCAATATGAGCGCTTTCTGGCTAGGAGGAGTAATCGTCGCTCTGATGGCAGTGGCATTCGGCGTCAGCACGGCCGGCATGGGAGAGTTGATGCTCGCGCCTGCGGTCTTTGCGTTCGGCCTGGTGGCGTTCGGATTCCTGGGCATGGGCCCGGTCACCATTGCGGTGGATTCCTACGGCCCCGTGACCGACAACGCCCAATCGGTATACGAACTGTCCACCATCGAGCAGATTCCGGGGATCGAGTCCGACATTCAATCGACTTTCGGTTTCCATTCGCAGTTCGAGCTGGCCAAAGAGAACCTGGAAGAGAACGACGGGGCAGGGAATACCTTCAAAGCCACTGCAAAGCCGGTGCTGATCGGCACTGCTGTAGTGGGCGCGACCACCATGATCTTCTCCATAGTCCTGGCTCTCACCAACGGTCTCCAGGCAGATCTGCTTTCGAACCTCTCCATCCTCCATCCGCCTTTCCTGCTGGGCCTCATCATGGGCGGCGCAGTTATCTATTGGTTCACTGGCGCTTCCACCCAGGCCGTCACCACCGGCGCATATCGAGCTGTGGAGTTCATTAAGGCCAACATCCGCCTGGAGGGCGTGACCAAAGCCTCGGTGGCCGATAGCAAGAAAGTGGTCGAGATATGTACTCGCTATGCCCAGCGCGGCATGTTCAACATCTTTTTGTGCGTGTTCTTCATGACCCTGGCATTTGCGTTCGTCGAGCCATACTTTTTCATTGGTTACCTGATTTCCATCGCGCTCTTCGGCTTGTACCAAGCCATCTTCATGGCAAATGCCGGTGGCGCATGGGACAACGCTAAGAAGATTGTGGAGACCGAATTGAAGCAAAAAGGCACGCTGCTTCACGACGCGACGGTTGTCGGCGACACGGTCGGCGACCCGTTCAAAGACACATCTTCCGTGGCCATGAACCCGATCATCAAATTCACCACGCTCTTCGGATTGCTCGCCGTGGAGCTTGCCGTCTCGTTGTCCGGCCAGCAGGGCTCGACTCTGGGCTGGACCTTGGCAACCGTATTCTTCCTGATCGCCCTGGTCTTCGTCTGGCGGTCGTTCTTCCGGATGAGAATCGGCGCCGAGGCATAGGCAACTTTCGGCGATGACTGTTTCGGAATTCGAATTCGCCGCAGACAGCATCGTAAATGGGGATCGAGCAGCACTCGAGTCGTTGCTTAGAGAAGATCCGGCGTTAGTTCGGGCGCGTTCGACGCGCATGCATCGGGCCACTCTTCTTCATTACCTGGGCGCGAACGGCGTCGAAGACGATCGCCAGAAATCTCCCAGGAATGCGGTTGAGATCGCCAAGATGCTGCTTGACGCGGGCGCCGAGGTCGACGCCGAGGCCGATATCTACGGTAAGAGCACAACACTGGGCCTGGTGGCGACGAGCATTCACCCGAAACGGTCCGGTGTGCAGCTCGCGCTGTTGGATGCTCTTCTGTCCTACGGAGCGGCAGTCGACGGAGTTCCTGGGGTTCGGACCTCACTCGTCGCGGCTCTTCACAACGGGCGCGCAGAGGCAGCGGAGTTCCTCGCCCAGCACGGCGCACGATTAGATCTCGAGGGAGCTGCCGGAGTAGGCAGGCTCGATGTGGTCGAAAGCTTCTTCAACGCAGACGGGAGTCTGAAGGCGGATGCGACCAAAGCACAGATGGAAGCCGGCTTTCTGTGGGCTTGCGAGTACGGCCGAAACAATGTCCTCGAATTTTTTATAGAGAAGGGCGTGGATCTTCGCGCGCAGCAGAACACCGGGTTGACTGGGCTGCATTGGGCCGTGGTTGGTGGGCAGTTGGAGACCATCAAGCTGCTGCTGGAAAGAGGTGCTCCCCTCGACACAACAAATGTTTACGGCGCAACGGCGCTAGGACAAGCTCTATGGTCTGCCGCTAACGGCGATCCTGATACAGACTATGCGCCGGTCATCGAAGTGTTGATCCGCGCGGGCGCGAAGATGTAGAATTTACAGACTTTTGAGCGTAGCCCCCTGACTTCGCGCCGCTGCGCTATCCTCACCCTTAATGAGATTCCTGCTCGCGCTTCTCTTACTCGCCTACACCCTTAACGCACAAACCGTCTATGTCTTGAAAGCCGCTCGCCTGTTCGATGGCAAAAGCGATACGCTTTCACAACCGGGAATTGTCGTGGTGTCGGGAAATAAGATTCAATCTGTTGGAGGCCAAGCTCCCGCGAATGCGACCCTGATCGATCTCGGCGACGCCACCCTCCTGCCTGGTTTTATCGACGCCCATACCCATCTCACGATGGACTTCAACCCCGATTACAACGGCCAGCGCCTTCTCGATCTGACTCGCCCCATCACGGAGCAGGCCATTCGTTCCACCGTCAATGCGCGCAAGACCCTGCTGGCCGGCTTCACCACGGTTCGTGACGTTGGCTCTAGCCATTTCCTTGATGTCGGCCTCCGAAATGCAATCAATAGCGGAGTGGTGCCCGGACCGCGCATGCTGGTTGCGGTGCATGCCCTCGGCGCCACCGCCGGCCATTGCGACGACCAGGACGGTTTCCGCTTCGACCTCTTTAACCGCGAGAGCGGCCCCGAGGACGGCGTCATCAACTCTCCCGATCAGGCGCGCTTCGCAGTCCGCTTCAACATCAAATATGGCGCCGACGTGATCAAAACCTGCGCCACCGGCGGCGTACTTTCACCCACCGACGATGTCGATGTTCCGCAGTTGAGCCAGGCCGAGCTGGACGCGCTCGTCAGTGAAGCGCATGCCTTGCGCCGCAAGACCGCCGCGCACGCGCACGGAGCCGAAGGCGCAAAACGCGCCATTCGCGCGGGCATCGATTCTGTTGAACACGGCACTTTCGTTGACGATGAAGCGCTTCGCATGATGCGCGAGCACGGCACCTACCTTGTGCCGACGCTTTCGGTGCGCAGCGGCCTCGCCGAATCGAACTTTCCGCCGTTGGTGCGCGCGAAAGCTGATCTGGCTGTGAGGCAGCAGGATGCCATGGTCCGACGCGCGCTGGCGACCGGCGTGAAGATTGCGCTCGGCACCGACGCCGCCGTGTATCCGCATGGGAACAACGCGCTCGAATTCGTCCTCATGGCGGCCGATGGGATGACCCCGGCTCAATCGCTGCGCGCCGGCACATCATCGGCAGCCGATCTGCTCGGCCTTGCAAACAAGATCGGAACATTAGAGACCGGCAAACTTGCCGATGTTGTGGCGGTGCCAGGCAATCCCTTTGACGACATCAAAGTCACGCAAAGCGTGCTCTTTGTGATGAAGGAAGGCGTGGTCTATAGAAATGACAGGCATCCTGTCGAAGCCGCTTCACGCTAGGGCCGCGGCGGCATCAGGGCTGGTTTATTAACCGATTTGTAACTTGTTTGTTATACGAAAGTGATGACGAAGCCGCGAAACTGAGGAGGTGCTCACTTTCTTGCGCGTCTTCACGCCTAAAGCCGCAACCGTCGCGGTTCTTTTTCTCGCAGCAGTATTCCCATTAGCCGCCCAAACGTCGCTCACCGGCGCGGGTGCCACATTTCCCGCGCCCATCTATCAAAAGTGGTTCAATGACTATCAGTCGATTGGGAACGTCCAAATCAACTATCAGCCCAACGGCTCCGGCGGCGGCATCAAGGCCGTGACGGAAGGTACGGTCGATTTCGGGGCCAGCGACATGCCTCTGAACGATGACCAATTGAAAGCCTTCAAAGACAAGCACGGATACAGGGTGCTGTTGTTTCCCACCGTGATCGGCGCAGATGTCCCGACTTACAACGTGCCGGGCGTCACGCAAGAGTTGAACTTTACACCGGAAGCACTCGCTGGGATCTTCCTCGGCCATATCACCTCTTGGAACGATCCCGCCATTGCGAAAGCCAACCCCGGCGTGAAACTGCCGAACGCCAAGATCGTAGTGGTACACCGTTCAGAGGGCAGTGGCACCACTTTTTGCTGGACCGATTATCTTTCGAAGGTCAGCCCTGAATGGAAAACAAGAGTTGGCAAGAACACCTCGGTTGACTGGCCAACGGGCATTGGCGGCAAGGGGAACGATGGTGTGGCCGGCCTGATCAAGCAGCAGCAAGGCGCGCTAGGCTACGTCGAGCTCATCTACGCCGTGAAGAATCATCTGCCCTACGGGAAAGTTCAGAATCAAGCGGGCAAATTCGTCAAGGCCGATCTTCAATCGGTGAATGCCGCCGCAGCCTCCGTCAAGCAGATGCCTGCGGACTTCCGCGTCTCCATTACGGATGCCCCCGGAGCCGCGGTCTATCCGATCTCCACCTTTACCTGGCTGCTGATCCCCGAAAAAATTTCCGACACCGCAAAACGAAAGGCCTTGGTCGGCTTCCTGCATTGGGCAATCACGACGGGCCAAGGGGAGGTCGAGTCTTTAGATTACGCCAAGCTTCCGCAAGGGGTGGTCTCCAAAGAGGAGCAGCAGATCGCTGAGATCAAGTAAGCTAGGCGGCGAGGGGTACCGCGCCTAATGGCAACCACAACCTGCGCGCCCAACGTTCCGGTTCCGCGCCGCCCCGCGACCGGCGGCTTCTACAAGCGTCTGCGCGGCGGCGATGAGATCGCGTATCTCGTCACGCTTATTTGCGCCACCGCCATTCTTCTCATCGTGGCGCTGCTGGTGGTCGAGCTGTGGGCCAACTCCCGCCCCACCATTCACACTTTTGGTTGGGGTTTTCTCACCAGCTCCACCTGGGATCCGAATAGTGGAAAATTTGGAGCCCTTCCCTTCATCTACGGCACTTGCGTAACATCGGCGCTGGCGCTGCTGATCGCGGTTCCGCTCGGCGTCGCGGCTTCCATCTTCCTGGCTGAAATGGCTCCGCCGGGTATCTCGAACCTGCTCACGTTTCTGATCGAACTGCTGGCCGCCGTTCCCAGCGTCATCTACGGCCTGATTGGAATTTTCGTCCTGGTTCCCATCATTCGCACCTACCTCGTTCCGCCGCTGACGAAAACATTCGGCTTCCTTCCCATCTTCCAAGGCGATTTTTATGGCGTCAGCTTTCTGTCGGCGGGGCTGGTATTGTCCGTGATGGTAGTTCCTTTCATCGTGTCGGTGTCGCGTGAGGTGCTCCTGGCGGTACCCGTGGAACAGCGTGAAGCCGCCCTCGCCCTCGGAGCGACCAAGTGGGAGACCACCTGGCAAATCGTAATTCCCAACGCCAGCACCGGCATCATCGGCTCGGTATTTTTGGCGCTGGCGCGCGCACTTGGCGAAACCATGGCCGTGACGATGGTCATCGGCAACACGCCCACACTGACCGCTTCACTGCTTTCACCCGGATATTCCATCGCCGCGGTTATCGCCAATGAATTCGCCGAAGCAAGCGGAAGTCTTTACGTATCCTCGCTGATCTTCCTGGGCTTGGTGTTGTTCGGCCTTACAATCATCATCAACGGCATCGCCCGGATCATGGTTCTCACGACCGCAAGGAGCCGCGCCTAGCCATGATGGTGGAAATCTCGCGCAAGCGAAAAGTTGTCAATGCCGTGATGCTGTCTCTGACCGGCATTTGCACCGTGCTGGTGATCGGCGTGTTGTTTTTCATCCTGGGATATCTGCTTTGGCATGGCGGACGCTCGCTCAATTGGGGCTTCTTCACCAAGCTCCCCAAGCCGTCTGGGGAAACGGGCGGTGGAATGGCGAACGCCATCGTGGGTAGCGGAAAGGTACTGCTTGTCGCTACCCTGATAGGAGTGCCACTTGGTTTTCTGGCAGGCGTTTATCTCGCCGAATATAGCGGCAAGACGTTCGCATTTACACTGCGCTATACGGTCGACCTGCTGAACGGCGTGCCCTCGATCGTCATTGGCATCGTCGCTTATGCTTTAGTTGTGAGGCCGATGGGCCATTTCTCGGCGCTAGCCGGCGGTGTCGCACTGGGCATCATGATGATTCCCATAGCGGTTCGCACAACGGAAGAGTTCCTGCGCGCAGTTCCGAATTCCCTGCGTGAAGGCGCCATGGCGCTAGGCGCGACCAAGGCGAAGACGGTCTTTACGGTGGTGGTTCCCGCGGCGATCTCGGGCCTCGCCTCCGGCATGATGCTGAATCTGGCACGCGTGGCCGGCGAAACCGCGCCGCTGCTGTTCACCGCGCTCGGCAACAATTTCTGGAGCCGCGGTTGGCTCAACCCTATCGCAACTTTGCCGGTGATGATTTACAATTACGCGCTGGCGCCCGAAGAAGACCTCCACCAGCAGGCATGGGCCGCCGGCTTCGTGCTGCTTGGCCTGGTGCTGGTCATCAACATAACCGCACGGATGATTATCGCCCGAGGGGCGGCGTCATCAAGGAGATAAATGTGGCTACGCCGCGACAACAAATGCTGAGCGAAACTACGATCGGAACACCTCTAATACCGGCAGGGTCGCAGATGCCCGCAGAGACACCGAAAGCTCCCGCCGCTGTGTGCAAACTGAACTCGAGAAACCTGAATTTCTTCTACGGCTCGTTTCAGGCACTGCACAACATCAGCATAGATATTTCGAGCAACAGAGTCACGGCGTTTATCGGCCCCTCCGGCTGCGGAAAGTCCACCTTCTTACGGACCATGAACCGCATGAACGAGGCGCTGCGAAACACGCGTGTCCAGGGCGATCTCTTGCTGGACGGCGCAGATCTCCTCGCCATGGATGTCACCGACGTTCGGCGAAGAGTCGGCATGGTCTTTCAGAAATCGAATCCGTTTCCCAAGACCATCTTCGACAACATCGCTTATGGCCTGCGGGTCAACGGCATTCACAAAAAAAGAGTCCTGGAGGAAGCCGTCGAAAGGAGCCTGCAACGCGCCGCGCTCTGGACCGAAGTGAAGGATAAGCTGCATAAACCCGCCAGTGCTCTTTCCGGCGGACAGCAGCAGCGATTGTGTATCGCTCGCGCGCTTGCGGTCGAGCCCGAAGTTCTGCTGCTCGACGAGCCCTGCTCGGCGCTCGATCCCATCGCCACGCTCAAAATCGAGGAGCTGCTCTTTCAGCTCAAAAGCGTGACCACAATTGTGATCGTCACTCATAACATGCAGCAGGCCGCTCGAGTGGCCGATTACACGGGCTTCTTCTTGTTGGGCAAGCTGATTGAGTTCGGCGATACGAAAAAGATTTTCCAGAACCCCGGCGTCAAGGAAACAGAGGATTACGTCACGGGCCGATTCGGCTGAGGCCGGCCTCGGCTCAAATTAAGTAACAGGGGAAAACGTGCGGCACTTTGTACAGGAATTGGAGCAGCTCAAGGCGAAACTGCTGGAGATGAGCGCGCTGGTTGAGAGCGCGGTCTATCGCAGCGTGCAAGGCGTGGTGGAAAAGAACGAAGAACTGGCGCATCAGGTGCTCAAGAATGAGGGCCGCATCAACCAGCTCGAGATCGAAATCGACGACATGGCCATCGGCCTGCTCGCCTTGCAAGCGCCGCTTGCCGCAGACCTTCGCCTGGTGACTGCCGCCATCAAGATCAACAACGATCTGGAGCGCATGGGAGATCTTTCGGTCAGCATCGCGCAAAGCGCGCTGGCGCTGGTGAAGGAGCCGATGATCCGCCCGCTGATCGACATTCCGCACATCGCCGGGCTCGCGCAATCCATGGTGCGCAAGGCGCTGGATGCATTCGTCAACCGCGACACCGAGCTGGCGCGCAGCGTACTGGCGTCAGATGACGCGGTCGACAATATGCGCACCGCGAGTTATCACGAGCTGATCAGCTTCATGGAAACCAATCCGCAGCAGATTCCGCAGGCGCTCAATCTGCTGTCGGTGGTACGCAATCTCGAGCGCATCGCCGACCACTCGACTAACATCGCGGAAGACGTGCTTTTTCTAGTCAAGGGCATCGACGTGCGGCATCACAACGAAGAGCGCACTGCGATGGCGCAGACATAGAGGTCTAGGGTGTTGCGGTTCTGTATGAGATAACCTTAGCGAGTGAGGACGTGGCTCTTACACTGAATCAAAAGGAGTTCCGTGCGACTCGTGGTAGTTCTATGAGTGGTCGGCTTGTCGATTAACGGAGCTTCATAGCTTCGCCTCTCAGCGGAACCCCCGTCCCCGTTATTATAGATAAGAATGGGAACAGCAACGCTCAATACGACTTCGGCCGAATACAAGGTCGCTGACTTAGCACTCGCGGACTGGGGACGCAAGGAGATCTCGATCGCCGAGCACGAGATGCCCGGCTTGATGGCGATTCGCGAGAAGTATGCGAAGGAGAAGCCGCTGGCAGGCGTGCGTGTAACCGGATCGCTGCATATGACGATCCAGACCGCGGTTTTGATTGAGACGCTGCGGGAGATCGGGGCTGAGGTTCGCTGGGCCAGTTGCAACATCTTCTCTACGCAGGACCATGCCGCGGCGGCGATTGCAGCGGCGGGCGTGCCAGTATTTGCCTGGAAGGGCGAGACGCTCGAAGAGTACTGGTGGTGCACGTACCAGGCGCTGAGCCATGCGAATGGCCAAGGCCCGCAGCTTGTGATCGACGATGGCGGAGACGCCACTCTTCTGATTCATAGAGGCTATGAGCTCGAAGAAGGCAGCGATTGGGTCAATACTCCGTCCGAAAGCCACGAGGAGAAGGTCATCAAAGACCTGCTGAAGCAGATTCATCGCGAGGATCCGCAGCGCTGGCACGAGATCGCGAAGGAATGGCGCGGCGTCTCGGAGGAGACCACCACCGGCGTGCACCGGCTCTACAAAATGCAGGAAGCGGGCAAGTTGCTGGTCCCCGCGATCAATGTCAACGATTCGGTTACCAAATCGAAGTTCGATAACTTGTACGGCTGCCGCGAATCGCTGGCCGATGGGATTAAGCGCGCGACCGACGTGATGATGGCCGGCAAGGTGGCGGTGATCTGCGGCTACGGCGATGTGGGCAAAGGCTCTTCGCATTCGTTGCGGGGCATGGGCGCGCGGGTGATTGTGACGGAAATCGATCCCATCAATGCGCTGCAGGCGGCGATGGAAGGCTTCGAGGTCGCAACAATCGAGGACACGCTCGGGCGCGGCGACATCTATGTCACCTGCACGGGCAACCGCGACGTTATCACGCTCGAGCACATGCAGTACATGAAGGATCAGGCGATCGTTTGCAACATCGGGCACTTCGACAACGAGATTCAAGTCGATCGACTGAATGGCGCAGACGGAGTGGAGCGCACCAATATCAAACCGCAGGTGGATAAGTACACGTTTCCGGACGGGCACAGTATCTTCCTACTGGCGGAAGGCCGCCTGGTGAACCTCGGTTGTGCGACCGGCCATCCGAGTTTCGTGATGAGCAACAGTTTCTCGAATCAGACGCTGGCGCAGATCGATCTCTGGAATAACCGCGACCGCTATGAGATTGGCGTTTACACGCTACCGAAAAAGCTCGACGAGGAAGTCGCGCGCCTGCACCTGGAAAAAATCGGCGTAAAGCTCACCACGCTTACGCCCGCCCAGGCCGAATATCTCGGCGTGCCGATGGATGGCCCTTACAAGGCCGATCATTACCGGTATTAAACACGATCGCTATTGACCCAGCGCGTTAACGAGAATCTCCGACAGCGACGAAATCAGCAGAAGGCCGGGATTATCCGGCGTGTAATCGATATCGGGAATGTCGTCGACCGTGATCGCCATTGCAATGGGTCCACGCTTGGAGTAAATGATTCCCACATCGCTTCTGAGATGATCGAGCGCTCCCGATTTATTGGCGATTGTCACGTCCTTCATGTCGCGCCCGATGCCGTCGTGGTCGCGCTGGCGTTTTAGCACCGCCAGCATTTCATCGGAAGCGGCTTTGCTCACCAACTCACCGCGATACAGCTTCTCCAGAATCGCCACCATCTCGCGCGGGCTGCTGCGCCCGATTCCCCACCGCTTGTTTTCCGGTTTCGCGCCTTCGTCCGTTATTCCACTCGGATGCGGCTTCAAATTTGTACCGTCACCGAGAATTTTGCGCATCACCCGGATCTGCTCAAACCCCAATTGAGCCATGCGGGCGTTGACGGCGTTGCCGCCAATGCGGTTGAGGATCAGGTTGGTCGCCGTGTTGTCGCTCAGAACGATCATGAGGTCCACCATGTCCCGGATCGGCAATTCATCGCCGTCCGAAAGATCTTGCACGATGCCGCTGCCGGAGACTTTCTCATCCGCGGTGACCCGGAGCGGGTCGGTCCACTTGAGCTTCCCTTCGGCGGCTTCAAAGAAGCACTCCACCATGATGGCCAGCTTGATCGTGCTAGCTGTCCGCACCGGATCCTGCGCAGAGACTCCATAGCTTACGCCGGTGTTCAGATTCTTGGCGTAGAGACTCACCTTTCCGGCGAACCCCTGAATCTTCGCTCTAACCTGCTGGTCGACGGGCGTGTTGTCTTGCGCGGCGCAAAGGCAGCAGCACAGGAGTGAAGCAAGCATACACTGTTTGAAAATCATTGCGCTTTATTTTAAACGCCCGTCTCTGCAATGGCGAGAGGCTTTCCGCGCCGGCGTCACTACATCACTGAGAACCTGGATATGAAATACCTACTGGTATTGGTTGCCCTATTCGGATTGTTTGCTGCGACTACGCCCGCCTTTGCAAGTACGTCGCCTTCCCATAAGCCGCACAAAGTCAAGAAGCATAAGGCCGTCAAGCACAACGCCTAAACAGGAAGCGGGAAGGCTCGAACACACCGCTTGCTTGACGCGTGCGGCTCGCAATCGCGCTTTCAGCAGTGCGATTACGGAAGCGCGAGCGACTGGAGAATTGCTTCGTACCTGGACTGGCGCTCCTGAAAGGCGCGCATCAGCGATTGAAGCGCCGCTGCGCTGCCGGTCTCGCGTGTGGCGGTGAGCAGCGCCCGCTGCTGTTCCGGAGGCAGCAAAAACTCTCGCATTCGAACGCCGGCACGGAATCTTTCCGAGATTCTGGTACAGTGGCGGATCTCGCCAATAGCGGTTCCGGTCTTGAGATCGACGTAGACCGATGCTCCCACCGGAATGGCAATCGAAAGCTCCAGGCCAAGACCGGAGGTCGAGAGATCGACGACTCTGACCGGAATTCCATTGCGTTCGGCCGCGACGCGCAGCACAGCGGGAATATCCACAGGCGTTCTGGTTTCCGATCGCCGCCCGGCGTCGCACGCCATCAGTACGCCGATGGTGTAAGTGCCGTTTTCCTGGGGCTTGCTGTAGGCAACCTGCGACTCGATGGTCCGCTCGAGGTGCCGCATCGTCAATTGCTGGCCAGGCATCAGTGCAATAGGAAAACAGAGCTCGAAGACGCCGTTTTGAACGCGATTGATGATTGCCCGGATCGGATGCGGACCTTGATCCAACAGGCAGTCAACCGAAAGCTCGAACTGGCGCTCTTCTAAAATCAAAGTCGCACTGGCGCTCCGCTTTCTTCTTATCGGCAAGTCCGGCAGAGTTTTCGCCTCGTTATTCCCGCGAAAACTGGCGATAAGAGACACAGACAGCCATGGCGTGCGCTACTGCCGAATTTGCAATTCCTGTACAGCTCCATTTTCGCGACGGGCTGCGCGAAGAGGTAAAAGCCGAGATCGCGCGGGTGAATACGGGCTTTCTACTCCTGCGGTCGACGACCGGACTGGACCCGGCCCGAAATGTGGAACTGGTTTATCTCGAACGACGCATTGCCTGCGAAACCGTGTATTCCCATCCTCAGGCTGACGGGACCCATCGGGTGGGCCTGAGAATGTTGGATGGCGCCAATGGAGCCCTGCGGGTAGAGCGGCGAATCCGATTGGACGCAAGCGCGGTGCTCAACACCTCCGTTTTACCGGGTCCCACGCCTGTGCGGGTGATCGACGTATCTAGTTCAGGCATGGGAGTTAGGCTGGTAGCGCCCATCAAGGTAGGCGACTTAGCCTATGTGGAGATGGAACACGGCGTCGCGTTCGGTGAGATCCGGCATTGCGCAAAGATCGAGGACGGATATCGCGCGGGACTCTTCGTCGAGGAATTTATCTCGAGAGTTCCTGGCGCGGCGAATCCGTGGACCGCGCAGAGGGTGGAAGTCCCCAGGCGAAGCGCAACGCTCAACGTAACCAGCGCGATCAAGACCGCGCTGTTTGGCAGCCGGAGGACATGAGCGAGACGCGGCGTCACGCTGACGAACCGCGTCGTTTTCAAGCGAAAGCGATTTTCCGCGCTTTAAGGTCGGGGCGCGGGAGGCGTTTGAACAGAGGCTGCGGCGCCTGGACCAGGAGTATTGGTTTTCGGAGCGACCGCGCCGGGAGTGGCAGGCGTGGCTGCCGGGCCACCGTTGGTCGAGGTCTTGTCGTATAGCGAGATGATGTCCTGGGTGATATCGATCGCGCTTGAAGCATACAGCACCGGAGTGTTCGGGTCGCTGACGTTGAGAACAATCGTGTAGCCGTTGTCCTTCGCGTATTTTTCGATCACCGCCAACATGCGCTGTCCCAGGCCTTGCAGTAGCCGCTGCTGTTCGCCTTGTAGCTCTTCCTCGGCATCCTGCATGTCGCGCTGCAGCCGCTTCTTTTTCTCGTCGATATCGCGGGCCATTTGGTTCCGCTTGTCGTCGCTCATGACGGTGCCGCCCTTATTGAACTGATCCTGCATCTGGGCGATCTCGTTCTGCCGAGTATCGAACTCCTTCTTTTTGGGCATGAACTTGGTGTCAAGCTCCTGCGAGGCCTTCTGGCCGTCCTTCGTGCCCACCAAGGCGCCCTGAATACTGATGACGGCGATCTTGGCAGGGGTTTGCTGGGCGTATGCGCCCCAGGCGAGGCACAACAGCGCCGCCGCCGAGATCAAGCTGCTTCTCATAACCATCTACTTCCTAATTCCTTCCCTGAATTCTTTTGTCTGTCCACTCACCCAAATCGAATCTGGTTTGGCGGCCGGATTCAAAACACTCGCCCGATCGAGAAGCGGAACAGAGAACGCCTCTCATCGAATGGAACCGCCTGTCCGTAAGGACCTAGCAAGAAGTTTTGCAACGTCGCTCCGTTCAACAAATGCGGTAGATCCGATGCGAGCGGGGGCTGCAGATTCGTATTGACGTAACTAAGATTATACGCCCAGTAGAGGCGGAATGGCGCATTCACCACGGGCATGAGCACCTGCAGCTCCAACCCGGTGGAGACGCGCGGCTTTTGCGTTCCGGGCGCAAGTACGGCTCGCTCGCCAAAATCCGAGCTGGGGAATACCTGGTCGAGCTGCGCCACACGTTCGGGATTGAGGCCCAGTTGGCTGGGGAACAAGAGGCGGTCGACACCCACGTCCACAAAAGGAGCCAAGGTCACCGGCCCGATGATCGGTATTCGGTATTCGTAATTGAACACGGATGCCGTATCGCCACCCGGCAGAATGAGTTGATACACGGGCACCTCCCGCGTGACTGCGATGCCTTGGAACAAGCGCTGTGTGCCGTCCGCGTTATAGAGATTAATCGGAGCCTCGGTGGGGATGTAGGCGACGGGGCTGATGGTCAAAATATCGAACCCACGGACATCGTCTTCACCGCCCATATAGTAACGGCTGTACGGCGGCGCTACTTTCCCGCCATAGCCGGTAATGAAGCGGGTATTCCAGTGGAAGCCCATGACGTTCCGCCGGAAGATGCCGCGCCGGAAATACGCTATATCGAAGGCTGGCTGGATGGTATTTACATTTCCGCCGAGTCCGCTTCCCGAAAAAGCGAAGCTGAGGCTGAGGCGCAGGCCGTGTGTGGGAATGATGGGGTGATCCACCGTATTGTAGGAGAAGCTTGGGGTGATGGTGCTGGTGCGAATGCCGTTGAGCGAATTGGGGCCGTTCACGCCTTCGAAATCCAGGTAGTCGAAGTAAGAGGTAGCGGCAGAGGTCAACGGGGTCAGATTCTGGATGTTATAGCCGTATGTCAGACCCAGGCGCGCAAACGAGCGCCTCAGCGGGTGAGTCACGAAGGTGGTAAAGCCTCTGCTGTTGGAGACGTAGTTCAGCAGGTTCTGCTCGCCGAGCGCCTGGTAATAAGGAAGCAGATTCTGACCGGTCAGAATCGATTCTTGCTGCCCTTGGTTATAGCTGTAGCGCTGGTAAAAAACGGTGAAGCCGGCAGCGTAGGGCTTGTCGAACACGTACGGCTCCGTAAAGCCGAAGTTCACACTGTCGAGAAGCGTGCCAATTTGGGCGCCCAAATTCAGCGTCTCGCCGAGACCCAGGAAGTTGTTGGTGGAATACGAGAAGCCGATAAAGCTTCCCGAAATGCCCGATACGCCGCCTTGCAACTGGATCGAGTTCTTGCCGCGCTCATGCACCTTAAGCAGAAGGTCCACCGTATTGGTCTTGGTGTCGCGCTTCATCTCGGCCGCGTCTTCCGGCTTGAGAGGATCGAAGAACCCGAGTTGATTGAGCTTCAGGATGCTGGTGTTCCAGAGCTGCTGGCTATAGAGGTCGCCTTCGTCGATAAGTAGTTCGCGGCGGATGACTTTGTCGCGAGTGGTGGTGTTTCCCTGAAAATCGATGCGGCGCACGAAGAACTGATGGCCTTCGTCCACATCGATTGTGAGGTCGATCTGGTCTTTGCCGGGCACTACTTCGGGATCGGGCGAGGGCACGAAATCGATATAGCCGAAGTTGCCGTAGAGTTTACGCAAATCGTCCAAGCCTTTCTGCAGCTTCTCGGTGGAGAACACGTCGCCGGGAGCCATGCGAAATACCTGGCGGGCAATCAGGTCGGGGGTTCGGAACAACTTCATGCCGACAAAGTTGAAGTTGCGCAGGTAATAGCGGTCTCCTTCCTGCACCACCATCGTGATATCCACGCGCTTGCCGGGCTTCTTCGGATTGATGAGCGGAATCTTGATGCCGCGGCCATACACGTCGTAAATCTTCTCGGAATGATTGATCACGCGGGCTTCGAAGTAGCCGTGAAACTGATAGAACTGGCGGATGCGGTCGGAATCTTCATCGAGCTTGGTCGAATCGTAAGTTCGCGCGAACAAATTCTCAAATAGTAAGGAGTGAGGAATCCCAATGGGCTTCAGGTTCTTCATCGCGCGGATCACGTCTTTCGAGGAGAACGCCGAATTGCCGTCGATGAAGATATGCCCTACTTTGACCTTTGGGCCTTCATCGATCGCAAACGTGATGTCCACGCCCCCAGGGGGCACTTGGCGGATTTGCGGAGTTACGGTGGCGTACTGGTGGCCGCGCTCTGCTTCATACTCCTGCAGGACGTTCTTAGCGAACTGTACTTTGCCGGGATCGTATTGCGATTCCGGCGTCAGGCTCACCTTGCGCTCTTTGAACCGGTCCAGAATTTCGGACTTGCTGATCGACTTATTGCCCGTGTAATCGATGGTGTGAACAGTGCGGCGCTCGGTGACCACGAAGCGAAGGATGATGCCGCCGTTCGGCCCTTTTTCCTTCTCAATGCGCAGATCGTCGAAACGGCCGGTGTTCCACAGCGCGATGAAATCGCGATGAATCGCCTCCTCATCGTAGACATCGCCCTTCTTGGTATAGATGAGGGCGCGAAGCGTGTCTTGCGGCACCTTGTGCTGGCCGCGAAATTCCACGCCCTCGATGATGTTCTCGCCTACCGTAGCCGGCTTGGCTTCTTGAATGCCCGCAGGATTCTGCGGCTGGGTTGGCTGATTCGGTTTTTCCGGCGCCTGGGGGACGTTTTCGAACGGGCTAGGCGGATTCTGTGGCTGCGGTTGTTTCTGAGGCGGATTCTGTTGGGGCGGTGGATTCTGCGCGGGGGTCGTAGGCTGCTGGCCGGAGGCTTGTGTAGCCGCAGAGTCTCCTGCAACGAGCGTAAGTGGAATCAGCGTGAGCCAAAGCAGAAGACAGCCAGTCGAGACCGGGCGGATCGGAAATGCAGGCATACGCAGGCATCGGTGCCTGTGATGAATCATCTAATAGCGAATCCTTTCCATCATGCCGTGCGACACTCCCCTGACGTGGCGTCGCCGGGGCTGGTTTCAGCCTAGGCGTCCGCCGTGGTGACAGCGCCCTCGAATGTAAACTCAAACCCCCTAGTGTAGCGGATGGACGCTCGAAAGCGGGAAGACAATCCGAGCATGCACAGCTTTCAAATTAATGGCAAAGTCAGGTATTCCGGGCTGGCGGCAGCGCGCACCATTCGAACAGAAGCTCCCATTCGGCGCGCTGTATTTCGAGGGCCGCAGTCTCCAGCTCACTCGCCGGCGCGCGGCGCGCCTGATCGCACCATTCGATGAAGAGCAACGGATCCCAGGCACGGCCTAGAGTCCAGGGCACATTGCGGCGCGACAAAATTTCAGATGCCCTTCGATGTAGCTCGGGAAAAATAGGATGTTCGCCGACCTGCCCAAACCACCATCCGGCATTCGACGAGTCCGGCTCGATGCGGTGCGCCAGGGCGTGCCAATAGCTGCCCTCCCGGGAGGCGATATCTTGCGATACTTTGTGGCTCTCGTCCCAGCATCCGGCAAGCAACAACAGACCGCTGACCGCGGCTTCGGGAGCGCGTGCGCCGGACAATAGTGAAGAGGGAGTAGACGCCTGAATGCCCGCCGCAGCATCGCGGTTGCACTTCCCGCTGCGAGACAACGGTAATACCTGAGCCGAATACTTTTGCAGGATGCCGCGCACCGGTTCCGGAAAAGCGTCCAACTGGAGCGCCATATCGCTCATTACAGCTTAGTGCATGATGGCAATCGTGGGTCGCGGCGGTTGCCGGCGCCGATGGACAGCGACGGCCTATCTGATGTTCTTCTTGAAATGCAGCAGGAGCTTGTAACAGCGTTCAGGCTTGGTCTGAAACTCCTCTTCGAGCAGCGATTCGCTCAAGAAAGGACTGTAGCCCGCCTTATCCGCCAGCGAAATCTCATTGAGATCTTTGAACGCCATGGACCAGTTCGCGAACTGCCGCTCTTCGATGGGCTTCTTGATCAGCACGATCATGCCGCGATGTCGGCTGTCTCTCTCGATAGAGGACATGAGTCCGCTGAGTGCTTCGCGCGGACCCTCCAGGACCTGCATGAAGTTGCCATCTTTATAGAGCAGCATGCCGGTTATGTCGAGGCGTTGGTTGTTATTCCGGGCGGTCCGCAGGACCTCAAGCAGTTCCGGCTGCTGGAACTCGCGGGTTGCAGAACTCACATAGACTAAGGAGACCAGATCTTGATGGGTATCCGTGGACGCTGCCATACTGTTCTGATCGGCAACCAAGGGCTGGAACTTTATGGGCTCTTACATCCGGGATCACCCTGATAATGATAATGTCGAAACACGATGAAACGATGCACGCACACCGGCCAGATTCGAGACGTGGAGCCGCACACGAAGGGCTGTGAAGAATGCCTGAAAAGCGGTGATCACTGGGTTCACCTGCGGCTCTGCCTGACATGCGGCCACGTGGGTTGCTGCGATTCGTCGAAAAACAAGCACGCGACGAAACACTTCCATTCAACCAGGCACCCCATTATGAAATCGATCGAGCCCGGCGAAGACTGGGGCTGGTGTTATATCGACGAAGTGGAGCTTGACTTTGCCTGAAAGTCCAGCCGCGCCGTCCGGGCCTGAATGGCCGGCACTACCGTTCGACGAGTGGGAGCAGACCTGCGACACGCTGCATCTGTGGACGCAGATCGTGGGCAAGACGCGCCTGGCGCTCGAGCCGCTCGAGAATCATTGGTGGAACGTGCCGCTCTATGTCACGGCACGCGGGTTGACCACGTCGCCAATTCCATTTGGGCAACTGACATTTGAAGTGCAATTCGACTTTGTCTCGCACAAGCTTTGCCTGGAAACGAGCGAGGGCAGGGAAGAGACCATTCCACTGTTTGCTCGTTCCGTCGCGGATTTTTACACGGAATATATGGCGCGGCTGCGATCGCTCGGAATCGAGGTGAGCATGCATCGCAAGCCGGTCGAATTCGACGACCCGACGCCTTTCGATCAGGACCGGCATCACGCGTCTTACGATATCGAGTACGTGGAGCGATTCCGCCGCATCTTAATTCACAGCGATCGCGCGCTGAAAGATTTCCGGGCACGCTTCATTGGCAAGTGCAGTCCGGTGCATTTCTTTTGGGGCTCTTTCGATCTGGCAGTGACCCGTTTCTCGGGACGCCGCGCCTCGCCGGCGCCGGATGCCGATCCCGTAACGCGCGAGGCCTACTCTCACGAGGTGATCAGTTGCGGGTTTTGGCCGGGAGATCGCCGATTCAGGTACCCGGCTTTTTATTCATACACCGCGCCTGCTCCAGCCGCGCTCAATCAAGAGACCGTGCGACCCAGCGCCGCGTATTGGGACAAGCAATTGGGAGAGTTCATCCTGAAGTACGACGACGTACGAGCAGCCGAATCACCGGAACAGGCCATTCTCGACTTCTGCCAAAGTACCTATGAAGCGGGGGCAAAACTCGCGCAGTGGGATCGCGCTTCGCTCGAGCGGTTACCGGCCGCTGCGGGGCAGTCCACCTAAACTAGAAGGGATGAGCAAACAGTATCCTACGCCGCCGGCGATGGGCATCGACCCCTCCAAGAAGTACGCGGCTACCTTCGACACGACTCGCGGCGCCATCGTGGTCGATCTCTTCGCCAAGGAGGCTCCGAAGACGGTCAACAACTTCGTCTTTCTGGCGCGCGAAGGTTTTTACGACGGCACCGTCTTTCATCGCGTCATAGCGGACTTCATGGTCCAGGGCGGCGACCCCACGGGCACTGGCCGCGGCGGTCCCGGATATAAGTTCGAAGACGAGACGAAGGGCAATCCTCACAAACACCAAGTCGGGTCTCTGTCGATGGCCAATGCGGGACCGAACACCAACGGCAGCCAATTTTTCATTACCCATGTGAAGACCGACTGGCTGGACGGCAAGCACACTGTCTTCGGGCAGGTCCGCTCCGGCCAGGAAGTGGTGAATGCGGTGAAGCAGGGCGACAAGCTCAACGCGGTGAAAATCGAGGAGTCATAAGCCGCCGCCAATGACCAGAGACGAAGCCTGGAACGTAGTCTGCGAATTTGTGAAAAGCGACAGCCTCCGGCGCCATATCCTGGGCGTCGAGGCTTGCATGGTTGCGTACGCGAAGAAGTTCGGCGCAGAGCCAGAGCCGTGGGCAGTGACGGCGCTGCTGCACGATTTCGATTGGGAGATTCATCCGGCGGCGCCCGATCACCCGATGAAGGGAGAGCCGATCCTTGCCGAGCGCGGCGTGGATGAGATCACCCGCCGAGCCATACTCTCGCACGCGGATTACAGCGGCGTGCCGCGCGAATCCTTACTTGAACGGGCGCTCTACGCCTGCGATGAATTGAGCGGATTTCTGACTGCGTGCTCGTACGTGAAGCCGGGCCGCAGTATCTACGAGGTGGACGTTCCTTCCGTGAAGCGAAAGCTGAAGGACAAGGCCTTCGCCCGGAACGTCAATCGCGATGACATTGTGAAGGGAGCTGGAGAGCTAGGAGTGCCGCTCGATGAACACATCGCTTTCTGTATCGAAGCGATGAAAGCGTGTGCGGCAGAATTGGGGTTGGCTGGAACAGCGCAACCCCAAGCGGCGGGCTAACGGGCAGCCTAGTGTTCGTGGCGGTCGCGAACCATCTTCAAGTCTTCGTTGTCCGCCCGTATCGCGTCGCGAGTACTGGCTTGCAGCGTGTTGTGATCCAGAATGTCGTTCAGCGCGCCGATGCAGTCCTTCAGTTTGCCCTCGTCGAAATGACCGCGGGAGAGCTTACGGTCAAAGTCCGATAGCTCTTTTTGCGCATGGCGATAGCGTTCGTGATCCTTGGAACCTTGCGCGAGCTGCACTGCCGCTTGAAGGTCATTCTGGGTGCGGTCAATAATCCCGCGGAGATGCTGATGCCAATCTCCTTCCTGGTGCCAGCCGCCCGCGGCCATCACCGGCGCAGCGCTCACCAGCGCCAGCCCGCAAGCAAGTGAAAGCACTGCCGCGGATTTTCGGAAAAGCTTCATGCACAACCCTCCTTCCGTGCTATTCCTAAGACGCATTTGAACCGGTCGCCATCAATACAAAGCGACACCAGACGTAATTAATTTTCCCTAAGCGCCCCGCTCAGGAAACGGGACGCTCTCTCGCGCCGTAAGAACGAACTATGCGTGTTGGGCTTTATGTTTGCCCTCCTGGAATTCCTCAATGATTTTCTTGTTGAAGGCTGGAATATCGTCGGGCTTGCGGCTGGTTACCAGGCCTTGGTCTGTCACTACCTGCTGGTCGGTCCATTGTCCGCCGGCATTCTGGATATCCGTTTTCACCGACGGCCAGGAAGTCAAAGTGCGGCCGCGTACCACATCGGCCTCCACTAACATCCAGGGGCCGTGACAAATGGCCGCGACGGGTTTATGCGCGTCGAAGAATGCCCTCACAAATCGAACCGCCGCGGGTTCCGTGCGCAGATGATCAGGGTTCATCACGCCACCGGGCAGGAGCAGCGCGTCGTAGTTGTTCGGGTCTGCCGACTGCAGCGCCACATCCACTTTCACGGAGTCGCCCCAATCGGTCTTATCCCAGCCCTTGATCTTGCCTTCTTTAGGCGAAACGACCTCGGTCTTCGCTCCCGCGCCATCGAGGGCTTTTCTCGGCTCGGTCAATTCCACATATTCGAAACCGTCCGTCGCAAGAATCGCTATTCGCTTGTTTTTCAGTGTGTCGCTCATCTGTAAATGTCCTTTCCGAAAATTGGATTTCCTCCAATTTGAACCGTTTCGGACACACCTCTAGACAAAGCGCACTAGACGCTTTCAAGCGTGACAGAGAATAGGTGTCGAAATTACGGCAGAGTTCTACGGTCGACTAGAACGAGGACCAGAACAATGATGAGCAGGAGGCCTAAACCGCCGCTGGGGTAGTAACCCCAACCGCTGCTATATGGCCACGTGGGCAGCGCTCCCAACAGGAGCAAAAAGAGAATGATAATCAACAGCAAACGGAGCATGGTCGATCACCTCCAAGTGTTATTGCCGTTATAAAGGTAGCAGATATGGGCCTTCGCCTGCCTGAGATCTAGGAGGGCAGGATTTCGCCGGCCTCTTCGAGCGGCTCGAACTCCATCACCATACCGGAGTTCTGTAGCGCGGCCTTAAAGTCTTCGTCCTTGCCGTCGGCGATGTCGTATTCCCAGATTTCGGCACCGAGACTCAGGAACTCGTCATCTTCCTCCATCTGGTCAGACGAGTGCAGCGAATCGGGCGGGGTACGTCCGACGAAGACTGCATCCAGCACGGTCTCATCGTCCAACTCCGGCTCCAAAAAACTCGGAGGATCGTCCGCTCTGTCGCCGGCTCGATCAGAGCGCTCGCGGAACACAACGCGATATTTCATCCTATTTTTTACAGGACCTCGAATTATTGTCCATGCGAACTGGAACCACCTCCACTTCCCATGTTCGATTCAATCGACTGAATCTTACTGAGGTGCTGCTGCAGAACGGGCAGCGTCTGCGCGGCGAAGTTCTTGATCTGCGGATCCTTTCCCTTGTCCGCCTCTTTCTGAAACTCCTTTACGTCTTCCTGGTGGTCTTTGACCATGCTCTTCACGTATAGCTTGTCGAAATCGGCGCCGGACAGGTTTTGCAGCTTGTTGTAAAGCGCCTGGTCTTTGGAATCTGGAGTGGTTGGCAGAGTCATATTCTCGTGGGCGGCAACCGACTTCAATTGATCATCCGCCTTGCCGTGATCTTCCACCATCTGTTGGCCGAACGCCTTCACCTCGGGATTGCTGGCCTTTTGGGCGGCCAATTGGCCCAACTGAACTTCAGCCACGCCACCCTGTGCGGCCTTCATCGCAAATCTGGTATCTGAAGACTTCATCATTTTGTTGGAGCCCGTGTCGGACTGGATATTTTCATTCTGGCCGGGCATCGGCTGTTGCATGTTGGGATTGTTACCAGGTTGCATGCCTGGTTGAGTGCTGGGTGATGGAGCCGGTGCACCCGGATGTTGCGCGAACGCCACTGCGGGGGTTAGCGCCATCACAACCGCTAGCGCAAAACCGGCTAAAGAACCTCTTGATTTCATCTTGGAATCCACCCTCCTGCCTATTGGATTCTTCCGTTCCATAGTCGTTACCCCCGCAACTCCTCTAGCCGTTCATGCCGCGCGTAACATTTAGCGGATAGGGGCGACGGCGGCCGACGAAGCCCAGGCCTGGGGTCGCTCTGCCCGTACTTAGTCCCACTCCCGATATCTGAAACTTTGCTATCTCCTAACGCTACGATTTTCAGACGACAATGGATGAGCGGTGAGAGACAATGCGCGAGCGAGAAACTCCTCCGTTGCGGGTTGGCCGCGAAAGTTAGGTTGAATGAATAGGGTTTCTGTACACCATTGGGTTTTGAAAGTTCAAGTGAACGGCGAGTGGGAGGAATGCCAATTCCCGACTCGCAACGACGCGCTTTCGGCGTTCGTAGCGTTGGCTAATGATTATAAGAAGGCCTTACAGCGGGCGATTCTAGTTGCCCCTGGCGCCGCCCTAGCCTGGTTGGGGCGCGGCCAGCACGCTCGACCCATACATCAGCCCGTGAACTGAAACAAGCCTGGAATCGAAAACTTGCCCTCAAGCGAGATTGTTGGCAATAGCGTACCGGGTCATTTGCGCAGTGGAGCGCAAACCGAGCCGCTGCATAATTGCCGCGCGATGAAACTCCGCGGTTCGGACGGAAATGTTCAACTGATTCGCAATGTCCTTTGCGCTGAAGCCCAGTGCAATCATGCGCAGCACTTCGCGTTGCCGCGCTGTCAGCTCGCCCTTAGCCGGCGGCGCTTGGCGGGATCCGTCCTTTGTTGCGGAAGAAGCCAGGAGCGTCTCTCCACCCAACACCTGATGAATTGCCTCGATGAGCTGCTGGGCCGGCACACGCTTAGAAAGATAAGCTTTGGCGCCCACCTGCGCGGCCTGGTTCATATAGCTTGGGTCCGCATACATGGAAAGAAATACGATCGGCAATGAGGGTTGCCGTTCCAGTACTCTCCGCGCGGTGACAAAGCCGTCGCCTCCCGGCATGCTCACGTCGAGAATGGCTACATCGGGTTGGAACTCGTCGGCCGCGTTGATGAACGCTTCGCTGTTGTCGACCGCGCAGATATTGAAGTCGCCTTTCATCATGGCCTGAAGCGCATCGAGAATCAGGTGATGATCGTCTGCCAAAAGCACCTTCGGCAGGCTTGGAGTCGTAGCGGAAGTCGGATTTTCCGATATCAATTTATTGCCTCGAAAAAGAGATGCGTGTACATTCGCAACGTAACTCTAAAGTCATGGTACGGCTCCGTTCAGGCCCGGTACTACTAGGAAAGCGCCTAGCAATGTGGCATTCCTTACATCGGTATACCACAGTGACCCGTGCTGCGCCCACGTTTGCGATACGTTGGGTTATCATACGGCATTGCCGGTTGCTGACAACTCAGCCGGATCTTACCCCTAAAAAATGCGCGTCGCGATCATCGGTACCGGATACGTGGGTTTGACTACGGGAGTTTGCCTGGCTTTCACTGGGCATTCGGTTGCCTGTCTGGACACGGACGAAGCGAAGATAGCGGCTCTCAAGGCGGGCGAGGTGCCCATCTATGAGCCGAACATGTGCGAACTTCTGGAGGAATCGCGGCGGAACCTGCATTTCACCAGCAGCTATGCGGAAGCGATTCCGGGTGCAGACGTGGTCTTCATCGCGGTAGGCACGCCACCCACGCCTTCCGGTGCCCCGAATCTGGAGTTCTTGTCCCAGGCTGCGCGCTCGATTGGCCAGTACGTGAACGGGGAATTCACGGTTGTGGTGAACAAGTCCACCGTGCCGATCGGCAGCGGCAACTGGGTGGGTTCGCTGGTACGCGAAGCGTGCGAGCAGCGCCCGAACGGCAAGGGAGCAGAGTTTGGAGTGGCTTCGAATCCCGAGTTTCTGCGCGAGGGTTCCGCGCTCCACGACAGTCTATATCCGGACCGCATTGTAATCGGCGCCGACGAGCCGCGGGCGCTGGAGGTCCTCTATTCGCTCTATCGGCCGATTCTGGATCAGACCTTTAGCGCACCGAGCTATCTTCCGAGACCCGAGGCAGTGGTTGCGGTGCCGCTACTCTCGACCGATCTGGCGTCCGCGGAACTGATCAAATACGCCGCCAATGCGTTCCTTGCCCTAAAGATCAGCTTCATCAACGAAATTGGGCTGCTTGCCGAACGCGTAGGCGCCAACATCACGGAGGTCGCACGCGGCATCGGGCTCGATTCGCGGATCGGTCCGCGCTTTCTTAGCGCCGGGCTGGGCTGGGGCGGCTCCTGTTTCGGCAAAGATACGTCCGCCTTAATCGCGACGGCGGGCGAATACGGGTTGCACCTGCCGATCGTGGAGGCTGCGCGCAAGGTCAACGGCTGGCAGCGCGACCGCGTGGTGGAAAAGCTGCTGCTCGAACTTAAAATCCTCAAGGGCCGGACCATCGGGCTGCTGGGTTTGGCGTTCAAACCCAATACCGACGACCTGCGCGAAGCGCCGGCGATCGAAATCGCGCAGAAGCTGATCGACCGGGGTGTTCGGGTGAAGGCGCACGATCCTATTGCGCTCGACCGTTTTCAGCGGGAGCACAGCCGCATGGGCCTAAACTTATGCTCCAGCGCCTGCGACATGGCGGAAGGCTGCGATGCCTTGGTCCTGGTAACGGAGTGGAACGAATATCGCGAGCTGGATTGGGAATGCGTAGCACGAAAGATGCGCAACCCGTTTCTTCTGGACGGCAGGCACGCGCTTGACCGCGAGAAGGTTACCCGCGCCGGCATGCGCTACATGAGCATCAGCTAATCCGAATCATCCCGTCGCCTTGAACTAATAATGCGCCGAGCGTTGGTGTACTTAACGTGGCTGACGTTTGCAGGCGTGATGTATTTGATCCTGACTGAGCTCCTCTGGCATTGGGTACACTTGCCCGGCCTCGGAAACATCGGCTTCACTCTTGTATTCGTTCTCTTCGCATTGTTCCATTGCGCAGCGTCCGAAGGCTGGAAGCGCACAGGCCTGTTTTTCGCGGTCGCGGCCGCGATCTCCTATCTGCTCGAAGAAATCGGCGTCCGGACGGGCTGGATCTATGGTCCTTATCATTACAGCGACATGCTGGGCATGAAGCTCGGGCACGTGCCCATCCTGATTCCGCTGGCTTGGTTCATGATGATCTATCCCTCGTGGGTCGTCGCACGGGCGCTCCTGCGCGGATTGCCAATGAGCTCGCCAGCCGGGTTAGTGAGCCAAGCTGCCATTGCAGCGCTCGTTATGACCGCCTGGGACACGGTCATGGATCCTGGCATGGCGGCTGCCGGCAACTGGATCTGGGAGCAGCGTGGCCCTTACTTCGGCGTGCCCATGCAAAATTATGCGGGCTGGCTGTTAACAACTTTCCTGGTCTACCTGGGATGGGGTTTGCTTACGCGCGACACGCGGTCGAGCGAATTTGTCAATCGATTTGCGGCGCTTCCGGTCTGGGTGTACGGATTCTACGGCCTGTCATACACCACGCCCCGGAGCATACCGGCGCTGCAAATCGTGGCCCTGTTTGCGATGGTGATGCCGGCGCTTTTGGCTTTTATGCGGATCTCACTGGCAAAGAGGGAATCAGTGGCCTAGCTGCTCCGGCCATAAAAAAGCCGAACGGCAAACTGCACCGTTCGGCCTCTCGTCTCGGAGCGGATGGAACTCACGAGAGGAAGATTCTAATGGTTGGTATCGCTGGGCTGCTTGGCGCTTGAGGTAGTGGCTGGCTGGGTCGCATTGCCCGAATTGGATCCGGCCACCACGCCCTTGTTGACCAGGACCCTGACTTCGACACGCCGGTTCAGCTTCCGGCCCGCTGCCGTGTTGTTGGCCGCCGCTTCATGCGTTGTTCCCATGCCGGCAGGCGTCAGAATTCGATGAATCGGAATATTGCCCTGCTCTTCCAGGTACTGCATAACAGCGTGCGCGCGCCTCTCGCTGAGCTCTTGATTTACCGCGGCGTTGCCCGACTTATCCGCAAATCCGGCAACCTCCACGACGTAGCCCTTCTCGTTTAATGCTTTCTGGGCCAGATCGTCGAGCTTCTGTTTGTCGTCCGCCGAAAGCACCGCACTGTTCACCCGGAAATACACCACTTCCGAGTACTTCGTGTCGTAGTTGTCCAAGTCCGACACGCGATTGTTCACATCGCTCACGCCCTGGTTGGCTTGATCGGCTTCCGTTTTCACTTGCCCGACCTGGGTCTGTACCTGCCCAACCTGCTGCTGTGTCTGCTTCTCCGTGTCCTCCAGCTGGCCCTGCCGATTCTCAATCTGGCCGGCTCGATTTTCTAGCGTCCCCGTGCGGGTTTCGAGTGTCCCGGTTCGTGCCTCGAGCGGCGCTACCCGCGTGTCAATCTGCCTCGATGCCTTCATCGAGTTTGGATCGAAACTTACTTTCTCGGCCACCAAATCGCCTTTATCGTTGCCCTTGCCCTGCACTTCCACTCGCAGACCGGGCACCAGTGAATCCAGGTTCATCGCCGTGTGGCGCCCGAAGCTCTTCTTCAGTTCGATTTTTGTCGTGTTCGTCAGATCGACGGTGCCGATACTGTCGTCATCGCCACGCACCTTCAATACGTCGCCCTGGTGCGCCACAATCACGCCTTGAACTTTGCTCTTTTCTCCTGCGTTGAATGTACGAGTGTTCGGCTCGACGCGCGCCATCGCCAGCGTTGCGGTCACGAGACCGATCACCGACGCGCCGAGAACACCTCGCACATATCTCGATGTTCTTGTTTGCTCCATAATCTTGTTACGCACACCTCCTGTGCTTCGTTCCTGAAGGCAAATGCCAACGCTCGCGAGTTTTATAGTCTTCGCACGTTAGACGTTCGCGGTTTTACAGGCGTAACTTAATTTTCACGAGTCCTTCTCCAGTTGACACAGCATGATTCGCTAAATCTTTAGTTTCCAGTGATATAAAGAAATCCACATGCCTGGCAGCCCGGAACGCCCCACGCCCCCCAAGCGCGCCTTCTACGGTTGGCGGATCATTGTAACGGCATTCATCACTTTCGGGATTGCGGTTGGCGTTCCGTATTACAACCTTCCCTTCTTCTACGATTACTTCCAAAAAACCTTCCATTGGAACCTCAGCCAGATCACTCTCGGTTTCCCGGTCGCAGCGCTACTCACCATTTGGGTAGGGCCGGCGCTGGTTCCACACTTCAGCCCTCGCAAGCTCATCGTGGTTGGTACGGCGCTTACCGCCATCGCGTTGTTCGGCTTCGGAATGATGTGGGGCGCGCTCACGACGTATTTCGTTCTTTACTTCGTCTACACCGTGGGCTACATTTTCTCCGGACCGATCCCGCACCAGATTTTGGTCTCGTATTGGTTCCGCAAGACACGCGGCAGAGCCATGGGGATCGTTTACGTCGGTGTCGGATTATTCGGCGGGCTCGGCTCGTTTTTCGTGCATTCAGTCACAGGCCGCTACGGCTTCCAAACCGCACTGCTGGCGCTCGGCGGTTTGATGTTTGTGACTTGGCCGCTCGCGCTCATTGTGCTGAAGGACAGGCCGGAGGAGATCGGCCAGCGTCCCGATGGAGCCGACCATCCTCCACCGGACACTACAATCGCAGCGCGCAGCTTTCTGTACTTGCTTCGCAGCGGATCGTTCTGGCTGCTGCTCATCGGCAGCATCTGTTCCATTGGTTCTATCGGGTCTATCAACACCCACATGAAGTTTGTTTTTCGCGACGCGGGCTTCACCAATCAAGCGGTGCTCGACGCCACTTGGACCACGGCCTCCGTGGTCATCCTCTGGTCTAGTATCGCGGGGCGGCTCAGCATCGGCTATTTCGCCGACGTGTTTTCGAAGAAGCGCGTCATGACCGCCACATATTTCGTTGTCGCTCTCACAATCCTGCTCCTGTTATGGGTGTCGCCCGCGCACAGCGGTTCGGTGTATCTCTTCGCCGCCGTGTTCGGTTTCGCCATGGGAGCAGACTACATGCTGATCCCGCTCATGGCGGCCGAGCAGTTCGGGATCAACACGCTCGCCCGAGCGATGGCCCTCATTCTGCCCGTCAACACCATCGGCCAGACCTGGTGCCCGTATCTGGTCTCTGCGCTGCGCGAGCATTTCGGCAACTATCTCGCGCCCATGTCGGTGGTTTTCGCGATTGCCATGCTGGGTGCACTCGCGATTGCCGCCATGCCGCGGGACAGTTTAGAAGTTATCGAGCCACAACCGTAAGGCAGCGACGCTGCCCGGTACCTAGGACGCGGGTTTCGTGCTCACCGGCGCCGGCTTGCCTTTGTTCGGTTCTTCCGCAGCAGGTTTCGGAGCTGGTTTTGGCGGCGGCAGCGGCTTGCGCGGCAGCATCTCGGGGCGATTCGCTGTGAGATACACAAACGCAGCTACGATGGTTGCTGCCTGCTTCAAATCGTTTGCCGACACGTGATCATATACGTCCATGTTCGAGTGATGAGTCAGCGTTGAATACTCCAGCTCATCCTGCACGAACTGAAATCCCGGCAGCCCTACGGCATCGAAGCTGAGATGATCCGTGCCTCCCGTATCGCGGACCGTGATGGCGCCCGCATCCATATCTTTGAACGCCGTGAACCACTGCTCGAAGATCGGGCGGCACATGTCATTCTGCTGCAGATATATGCCGCGAATCCGCCCGCTTCCGTTATCGAGATTGAAATAGCCGTCGAGCTTGGCATGCTCAGAGGTCAGCTTCATGGTTTCCGGATCGCCAAAGTGTTCCTTGACATAGGCTTTCGAACCCAGCAGCCCCTCTTCTTCCCCGCCCCAGAGCGCCATGCGCACGGTGCGATCCATTTTCAGGTTCAGCGTTTTCAATAGGCGCATCGCCTCTATCATCACGACGCTGCCAGCGCCATTGTCGGTCGCCCCGGTCCCCCCGTGCCAGGAATCGAGGTGCGCGCCCAACATCACGATCTCGTCTTTCCGCGAGCCACCTGGAATCTCAGCGATGACGTTGACCGAATCCTGCGGCGGCAGCACCTCGGTCTTTACGTCCAGATCCAGCTTCACGGGAATATCGTGCGAGAGCAGACGATAAATCCGGTTGTAGTGCTCCGGAGTTACGACAATGCTGGGCGGCGGAATCGGCTGCTTCACATCGCGGTCTCCCGCCGAAGAGCCAAATACCGTGCCGTCATCGCCGGCGTAACCATAGCTCAAAACCGCCGCCGGTTGTTCCGCCGTCAGATACGCCTCAATCTTTTTTCGCGTCGCACGAATCTCATCCGGCGACATGCTCTGCCAGGCAGCGGGCAGCCGGGAGCGGTACGCCGCGGCATTCCCAGAAGCGGATTCAGGATACTTCTCCAACTCCGTCAACTCCGTCTCGCTGTAACGCGACAACAGAGGCTTCGCGCCCAGTTCGATTTCTCGTGGCGTTGTGGCAAGCACCACCTTGCCCTTCAGCTTGCCCTTGTACTTCTCCATGTCTGCTTCCGTGTAAATCGGAGCAATCGTCGCTTCGGCCGTAATCGGCCCATTTGTGGACGCGCTCCAGGCCAGCGGAAAGCCGATCAGCGGCATGTACTGCGGCTCGGTCATGGCCGCGTAATATTTGTCGACTTGCCAGCTTCGCCCAAAGGGTCCCCACTTTTCGGTCTTCGCATTCACGCCCAGATCGTTCATCTGCTTCACCACCCAATCGGCAGCCTTGAAGAAATTCGGTGAGTTTGTCAACCGCGGTCCGTTGAGATCGGTGAGGTAAAACAGCGTGTCCATCACTTTGGAGTGCTGGCGCTCTTCAGCCCGGATACGCTGAATGGCGGAGAGATCCATCTGCTCTTCCGCGGCTTGGCTCAGCGGCAGCAGGACAGCTAGCAATGACGTACAAACGGCAACGCGAGATCGGGTGGACATAGACGAAATTCAGCGTATCAGGCGCGGAGCCGGTAGCGCAGGGCCTGTTTGCTGAACAGCCTCGCCGATAGCGAGTAATTTAGCCTTTGGAAGATGGCGATGCGAGCACGAGCGGAATCGCAGCCCCGTAAAGCCGATAATACCTGCGATGGCGGAAACACGCTCGCGTGCAGGATAGGCCAAACAGGATGACGATCACCACCGCGACTAAACAGCCGATCGCTATGTTCTTTGCGACGGACTGTCCGCCTGAAGGCGCGGGCGGTTGCTGATACTGAGGCTGATTTGGATATGGGTTAGGCGGCGGAGAAGAGTAGCTGCCGAGCGAGGTGCCGCAATTCCAGCAAAATTTCGCGCCGTCTTGGTTGACCGATTTGCAATTCGGGCATGTCATTTCTAGCTACTGTATCGAAGTGCCAACTCGATCATAGGAGACGGCTTTCACTCGGCTGCGGCCACATTGGAGCCCAGGGCGTCAACTTCGCTTCCGCACTTTCAGGGGGCCACGGATGCATCGCCAACGCCCAGCGCAATCTTCTCGAGCTCATCCAAAAGCGCGACATCGTCGCTTAGAAACTTGCGCCCCAGAAACACCGGGCGGTTGAGCAGAACCGGGAGATCACGCCGCGTAAGGACCTCCGGATGATGCTTGCCCTCAATCCAAATCGCCCCCGTCAGGCTTGTTGCGATGCGCTCGCGGCGTGGGCCGTTCGCCACCAGCGTCTGGTAATACATCTCATCCGGCGTATCGGTCCATTTCATAAATCGGTCGTACGCCGGCCGCGCCTGACGATAGGCCCTGACGTGCTCGATGGCTTCGCTCGACAGACACCACCACTGAGAACCGGCGTGCGGCGCAAGTCCGAAGGTGGCTTGAAAATTCCGCACTGGTACGAGATTCAGAAGCATCTCGGCGAGGCGCCGGCCCCGATCTCGCAACTCAGGAGTTTTTACTTTTACTACTCGCCGCTCGAGTCTCGACATCGGCTTACTCGGCTGCGGCATAGGCAGGCACTTGATGTACTCTTTCCCCTCAGCCAGCATGCTCTTCAACCACGAAACGGGCCGGATTGGAAAACACTGTCCGCTGAGCAGATAGAAATAATCGAAACCGCAGCGGCGAACGGCGGCCTCAATGAGGGCATTGGTCGCTCGGATCATGCTCCAGCCGCCCCAGGCTATGGAATATCTTTCTGCCAGTAAGTGTACGGATGATCCTCGTGTAGATGCCAGGTGTCTCTCAAAGTCGGCAATATCGCTTAATCTGTCGACATGAATAAATACCTCGTCACCCTCGCGTCCCAACACGCGCACCAGACGTGCGACCTGTGCGGGATCTTTGTGGACAAGGGCAAGAAATGCAATTTTCATCGCCACGCAGTGACTCTCCTTCACTTTGGAGCCGGAATGACCCAGTAGGTGAAGGCCGCCGTGATTACCGGCACTAAGTTTCGCTGCGGCGGTGGCCAGCCGAACTCGATAAGTTTTTTTGCGTCCGAAATGATCGAGTTATTCGCGCCAAAGTAGTTGTGTCCAATCAGATCTGTGCTGACTGATGTGGCATCAATGGTATCGACGCCGGGTGTAACTAAACCGGCAACCTGACCGGCGCGCCAGGAGCTATGCAGTACATGAGATAGTATCAGCGCGTCGTCCTTTTCTGACGCATAGACGGTAAAGCGGCTGCTGAGCCCGGTTGCCCGCTTGGCAAACTCGACGAGAGTATCGCTGGAGAGGTCTGGCGCCGCAAGCACGATCTGTCCAAAGCGGATGCCGCCCGCCTCGTGCCCCCTTTCAGCTGCCGCGATTTCCTTCAGGGCACTCGTGAGTACGCGTGCGCCCATACTGTGTGCAACCACGTGGATCTTTGCTCCGCCTGTATTCGCCGACAGCTCATCGAGAAAGTCCCGAAGGTGATAGGCGCTCCATTCGGCGGTGTCCTCGTCCGCCAGGTAAGCGAGAGTTCGATTCTGCGAAGGCCAGCTATATGCGACCGGAATGATCGGCAGATGGAGGTCGTAAGCGATCTGGGCCGTTCTCCTGACCGCCGATTCAAAGCCGACGTTGTAGCCATGAATAAAGACGAGTAATTCGGCGCCGGGAAATTTCTGCAGGGATTGCGAGATCGCCTGATAATAGGCGAGGCGTTCGAGGGGCACCGGATTCGAGGCGATGATGTGGCGCTCCGGATCGGGATAGAAATCCAGCCGTAGCATCGAAGGGCCTTCTAAGGACCCGAGCTGATGGTCGATGGGGATCGATACGTCGCAATAGCCGCGCGAGAGAGCGGCCGGGCGGCTGCGGTCGCCGGAAAAGTATTTCGAAGCCTCAGGCTGGCCTGTACTGGCGCGATCAGTAGCGTAATAGACGCGAATGACATTTGTGTTATTTCGGCGCTGGGAAGTGATGCCTTGCCCGCCGGAGAAGCGGCCAAAATTCCCGCCGAATCTTTGGCGGACCGGCTGCGGTTCCCCTTTGGGTGCGTGATGCAGTTGAAGCGAGAGGTTCTTCGTCAGGACATCGCCGCTGTCGGAGACGGCGACAGTAGCCGTGCCTTCCGCGAAGCCGCTAGCAAGTATTCGAAGACCAAACACATGACGGCCAAGGAAATGGAGGTCATGAGGACCCAATACAAGATCGGTGCGTGGAAGAAAATATTTGCCGTCACTGTCCGTGTAGCCAAGAACCTTCTCTTCAAGAGAAACCTCCGCGCCGGGAATCGGCTGCGATGCCTCGTCAGTAACGGCAAGCGTCACCGCAAACAGATCCGGCGGAATCTGCACGTCCTGGCCGGCCGCGGCGCAGATCGCAAACAAAAGCAACAGGCTGCGCATGGCACGCAAATCTTAACACAGGCTCCGGGGATTCGTTGACCGGCCTAAGAGTGGGGATTTGGCTGGCTCGACACGTGCGCGCAGGATCTGCGTTTCGCCGCGCGCTTGCTGTCCATCAAAGAAAGCAATTGGGAGACCGAGGGCCGCGGGTTTAGCGAACCGCTCGCCAAACGAACTTCAAGGCTTCGACATCATGTCGGCTTTGCCCGTGGCAAGATCGACAGGCACCGAGTTGTGCTCATGCACGATCAGCCACTTCCCATTCGCTTTGCGGAAGACGTCAGTTGTACGTACGTCGGCTTCCACTTTCTTTCCGTCCTTGTCAGTAAGTGCGGAGTGGACGATCAAGTGAGCGTACCCCATCGTGCCCTGTACGAACACTTTCAATTCACTCAAATCAGCTTCAGCCGGACCCGGGAATTGCGCGAACAATTCCTCCCAGTCCTTCCGATACGCGTTGGCTCCGACGTATTCACGCGGTGGCACAACGTCGAATACGAACAGGCTCTCATCGGGCGCGTAGCACGACATAATCTTGTCGACATCCTTGGCCTTGAATCCTTCCATGACACGTTGTTCGACAGCCGTGATCTCAGCCTTATCGTCGGCAAATGCGTGGGCGCGGCCCGCATAAAACATCGTAAGCAGTCCGACGCCTGCGAGCGCAAAACACAAACCGAAACCCTTCATTGGACTTCCTCCTTGATAGCAACAGATTATATATGCCCGCAGGAGTCGTTGCTTGCCATTCCGGCTTTTCGGATGTTGGAATCGCCGCAGTTGCGAGTTGGTCACGAATGAAGCCTCGGTATCTCGATAGAATCGCCGACGGCCTGCGCCGTCTATCTCAAGTTTCAGAATTGGCGAAGTGCTTTGTTTCGTTGGTGGGCGGTGACGGGATCGAACCATCGACCTCCTGCTTGTAAGTAAAGCGACTTTGTTCTAATCCGTCTATCTACTCCTAACATTTGCAACAACTTGGGGCGTCTGCTTTCGCTCAGCGGCTAACCGGTTGCAGATTCAACGCGAGCCGTTTTGATACGCTCTGATACGGCACGCGTGGTTTTGGGCATCCGTGTGTCTGTTTCCGGCGGGCCAGGCGAGTGCGTCTCCGAGCTTCCGAAGAATGTAGGAGCGAGGCGAGTGAAGTTCGGAACAGCCTTTACCCCTGACAAAGCATTGCAGGGATCTTGTGCGCCCTCCCGTTTGCCAGAACACAGAGGCAGCAGTGCGGGTGCGGCGAGCGCCGATTAGGGCCTGGAGTCAGTCGGTTCGGCTTTGAAAAGAATCAGACCGGAACTGGTGATTTCGAAGCAGAAGCTTCGTCAGGCCGATGGCAGTTGCCGTGTGCGTTTGAAGCGCGAGGAAGGAAAACAAAACGTGGGGTTCAGTTCCAGGCCTTTTGTGCTCTGTGGGCTGCCAGTGCGGAAGCCACCTGCCAACGAACTGCTGTACGAGCGACGGAACGGTAACTTCCTGTTGCTGATCACTGGGCATCCGACCTACGGTTTGCCGTTCGGCCAAGAACGGATCGTGCCGATCTATCTGGCCACGCTGGCCGTTCGCCAGCAGAGTCAGACAATCCGGTTCCGAACCGCTGCGGAAATGCTGGAAACCTTCGGCATGCATAAAGGCGGGAAAGAATATCGTCGGCTCGTCGCTGCGTTCGAACGCATATTCGGGGCAACGATTTTCTTCGGCACCGACACACTGAATGGCAGAGCCAAGGTCGTGCAGCGTTCGCGCTTCAGCTTCTTCAATGAGGCTCAGATTTGGTACAGCCGCGATCCCGACCAGTGTCCGCTGTCAGATCAATTCGAGAACATCATCGTTCTGAGGGATCAGTTCTCTCAGGAGATCAACTCGCATCCGATCCCGGCAGATCTGGAAGGGGTGAAAGTGCTGGCTGGAGCGCCGGCTGTGCTCGATCTGTTCATGTGGCTGTCGTATCGGTGTTTTGTGGCCAAAGGTCAAGAAGCCATTCCGCTCCTCGGACCGGCAGGGCTCGCCGGTCACATTGGCTCCGTTGAGTATTCACGGCCACGGCGCTTTCGCGAAAAGCTCGACGAGTGGCTGGATGCGATTCGCGTTCTTTGGCCAGAATGCCCGGCGCGCATTAGTTCCGATGGAGCGAGCTTGATTGTTGACCAAGCCCGCGCTGTGCTGCAGCAGCCGAGGATCTGTGGATGAAGCAGCGTGCCAATATTCGGGCGATATCTCTTGGCAAGCGCCTAGATCTCCCACCGACAGCCCAAACACGTTCGAAAGAGTTCGTCCCAAACAACGGCCGGATCGTGGCAGTCGGAAATGTCAAAGGCGGAGTAGGCAAAACGACTTTGGCTGTGAATCTGACCATCTGTGAAGCCCTGCGTGACCAGGACGTTCTGCTCGTGGATGGCGACGAACAGGGTACGGCGCGGGCATTCACACAGTTACGCTCTGAAGAACTCGGCGAACCGGGGTACACGGCCGTCTCTCTTCATGGCGCCGAGATCCGGACCCAACTGCGCCAGCTCCGGATTAAGTGCCAGCGCATCATCATCGACGTGGGCGGACGTGACACTTCGAGCCTGCGTGCGGCTTTGAGAATTGCGGATATTTTGATCGTCCCTGTGCTGCCGGCGACCTTCGACGTCTGGTTGCTCGATCCTGTGCAGGAGTTGATTCAGGAAGCGCAGGAGATTAACAGCTCATTACGTGCAGTTGTGATTCTGAATGCAGCGGACGCTCAGGGCCGAGACAACGACGAAGCTGCCGCAATCATCCGGGACAAGGACGGATTCGAATACTTCCCTCATCCGATTGCGCGGCGCAAGGCGTTTCGTAACGTTGCGGCGGCCGGTCTTTCGGTCCTTGAGTATAGACCTGCGGACGAGAACGCCCTGAGTGAATTCGCTCTTTGCGCGGCGCATCTTTTGGGATATTCTGGCGATCTCGCTTCTATATCCCATGGCCATCTCAAAGCGGCCTTCCCGCAAAACAAAGATGAGCGACAAGCAGGCTGAAAAATTCATTATGGCCGCTTCTGCAAGTGATACCGAAAACGAGGAGAGACTCATCCAAACGCCGATCCGGTTTCCGCCTGCTTTGCTGGCTCGCATTGATCGAGCAGCTAAGAGGAGAGGACTGAATCGGAGCAGTTGGCTTCGATACGCAGCCACAAAGGAACTAGACATTGAGGAGCTGTGAACTTGAGCGATAGAACGGATGCAAAGAGCCGATCCAACCATCGGAAATCGACAGACAACATCACGATTCCGGTTTGGTTGCATGCAACGGAGTCGTTTTACAAGAAGCTGAATCGCATCGCTAAAGAGTGCGGGCTGCCAAGATATGAGGCACTCAGTAGGGGACTCGATGCGCTGCTCCGCGAAACCGAGATCCGAAATTCTGCCCTGAATCGCAACATCAAGAGTCCATCGCAATCAGAAGTGTTTCGCAGAACGATGGGTCAAGTTTCGCGCAACTACTGGGCAACGGTCAGTCCCGAAGAGAAACGGCGGCGCGCTCAGAAGAGTGCTCTGGCGCGATGGGGTCGTTTTGCCGATTCTCGATCCTAATGTGGCTTCCACCAGCAACGCCATAAGGTGGGGTCCGACTCTAGAGATCACGCATCCAAACGTGGACTGCCCCTGCGCTATGGTTACTTTGGCAACTCACAGCGACCAGGGCTCCACAAAGCGGCATTCACGAATGAAGAAAAAATCCAATGAGCAACTCTCCGAAGTAGTCTACGAGGCGTTGCTTTCCGATCTTGTGTCATTACTCGATAGAGCGCGCCGGGCGAGTGCGAGAGCCGTCAATCACGTTATTACTTCTACTTACTGGGAGATCGGACGGCGAATAGTCGAGCACGAACAGAAAGGATCACGCCGAGCTGAATACGGCGAGCAGTTGATCAAACAGCTGGCGCGAGATCTGACGGAGCGTCTTGGCCGAGGCTTCTCGCAAAGTAACGTGTTCCAAATGCGTCAGTTCTTTCTGACGCATCGGGAGAAATTCCAGACCGTGTCTGGAAAATCTGCATCGCCTGAAAAATTCCAGACACCGTCTGGAAAATCTCAAACCCTTCCAGTATTCCCGTTGTCGTGGTCGCACTACGTCCGCCTGCTGTCGCTCAGGAGCGACCAAGCACGGCAGTTTTATGAAGAGGAGGCATCGCGCGGCGGTTGGTCGGTGCGCCAATTAGATCGACAGATCGCAACACAGTTCTATGTTCTATGAACGTGCGAAGCAATCGAAAAAGAAGCTTGCCCCTCGGGAGCGCTCGGAAGACACGCTCAGTGCGCAAGAAGAAATCAGGGACCCGTTTGTGCTGGAATTTCTCGGTCTCAAGGATGAGTACTCGGAAACCGAGTTGGAAGACGCGTTGATCCTTCACCTCGAGCACTTCTTGCTCGAATTGGGCAGCGATTTTGCGTTTGTGGCGCGGCAGAAACGGTTACGTGTGGGTGATGAATGGTACCGGATTGATCTACTCTTCTTCCATCGGCGTCTTCGTACGCTCATTCTCATTGACCTGAAGCTGGGTAAGTTCACACATTCCGATGCCGGCCAAATGAATCTATATCTGAACTATACCCGCGAGCACTGGACGTATGAAGGCGAAAACGATCCTGTTGGTCTCATCCTCTGTTCGGAGCGAAATGAAGCGGTGGCGCACTATGCGGTGGGCAACCTTTCCAACACGGTGCTCGCCCGCGAATACAAAATTCAGCTTCCCTCAGAAGATCGTTTGGCCGACGAGTTAGCGGAAACGCGCAGAGCACTCGTGGCACAACGCTCGATCCGGTCGCCGAAAGGGCGAAAAACCGAAAAACCCAAATCCCGCAACGCTACTCCCGTCACTATTAGGATCTATACAAACTCGCTAACTCGCTGTCAGCCTCGTACGGGCTTTGGCCCTTGCCGATACTAAACTGTTGCAGGAACTGTAACGATTTCACGAGTCGCCCATAGCCGTGTTCGGTAAAGAGATCCACCCATTGCCACTTACCGAGTCGCTTGGGAAGATCTGCGGTGGAGCGCCCACAACACTCCCGCGCTCGCCAATCCGGCGCCGACCAAGATCGGAGCGGGAATTGCAGGCGTTTGCCTTTCAGCGAAATCCCGCTCCGGAAATTCGTGGCGGCTCTCGTGGCAGGTCCTCTGGTTGAGTGCCATCTGCAGAACTTGCGCGATATGCAGTCCGCGACGATCGGTCTCTTGAGAAATCTGCTCCCGGCAACTGAATCCATCCGCCAGGATCAGGGCATCGGCCGGAGCCCTGCGCACCGCTGGAAGTAGCACTCGCTCTCCGCATTGGATACCCAGTTCGTAGTGATTCGTTTCGTATCCGAATGCGCCCGCCATTCCGCAACAACCGGAATCGAGGATTTCGTAGTCGAGTCCCATTTTTTTTAATACGGTTTCCTCGTCTGTAAACTTGAGTTGGCTCTTATGATGGCAGTGTCCGTGAACCACCGCTTTCCGCTCCAGTCGAGCCGGTCGATAATCTTTCACTTTCCGCTCCAGAAATTCGCTAAGCAGAAAGGTTTGGCTTTGCAGTCGCTTCGCGTCCTCGTTCCCGTAAAGGAGGTTTGTCAACTCGTCTCTAAACACTGAGACGCAACTGGGCTCCAGTCCTACGACCGGAACACCAGCCCGGATGGCCGCCTGCAAACTTCCTAGAATCTGATACAGCAGCTTCTTGGCCGCATCGAGCATTCCGAAATCATATAGAGGACGGCCGCAGCACAAGCTCTGCCGCGGAACGCGCACCTGAAATCCTGCGTCTTCCAGGACCGAGACAGCCGCTCGCAGTACCGTCGGCGTGAAGTGATTGTTGAATGTATCGGGCCAGAGAATCACCGCGGGCTTATCTATGTTGCGGCGCCCTCTTTGCCTGAACCAATGTTTGAAGGTTTGGGGTGCGAACGGCGGAATCTTCCGCTTCTGCGAATACCCGGCTGCGAATTTCGCAACAGCACCGAGTCCCGGCGTCTGAGTGAAGAAGTTCACCGTTGCGGGCATCTTCGCTGCCATTCGCGCCCACCAATAAATGAGTCCGGATGCATAGGCACTGCGTGGGCGCAGGCACCTGTCATAGTAGTGCGCAAGAAACTCCGCCTTGTAAGTAGCCATGTCTACATTGATCGGACAATCGCCCTTACATCCTTTGCACGACAGGCACAGGTCTAGCGCCTCTTTCACGTGTTCGTCGCGCCAACCGCCATCAAGCGGATTGCCTTGCAACATTTCGAACAACAGATGGGCGCGGCCACGTGTCGAGTGCATCTCCTCGCGTGTGACCATATAGCTCGGGCACATCGTTCCGCCTTCTTCGCGACGGCATTTGCCTACGCCCATGCAGCGCATCGTCGCGTTGGCGAAACTGAATTCGTCGGCGGGATAGTGGAAATGAGTTTTCGCGTGAGGCGGATCGTAGTTGGTTCCGAGGCGAAGGTTTTGGGTAATGCTGTAAGGATCGACCATTTTTCCAGGATTCATCTTGCCTTCCGGATCCCAGATGCCTTTGAATTCGCGAAAGGCCTGGACTAGATCGTCGCCGAAAAGCTTCGGAAGGAACTCGGCGCGCGATTGGCCGTCCCCGTGTTCTCCGGAAATAGAGCCCCCGTACTGGACTATCAGCGATGTCGCCTCATCCATGAAGGAACGAAATGTTCTTAGGCCGGATTCCGTAGTCAACTCGAACGGCAATCGGATGTGCAGGCATCCCTGTCCGAAGTGTCCAAATATCGAGGGGTCCCATCCGTATTTTTCGAACAGCGAATGGAGATCACGGAGATAACCGCCAAGCTTTTCGGGAGCGACAGCGGAATCTTCCCACCCAGGCCACGCCGGCTTCTCTCCGGGAACGAACGACACGCCGCCTAGGGCGGATTCGCGAACGTCCCAGATCTGCTGCTCATGCTCCTTGTTGTCATAGAGCTTCATCGTGGGCGGATGCTTTGCTTTTGTTAGCTGGTCCATCAACGCATGCGCTTGGCCGTCCGCTTCTTCCTTGCTCGAGCCGCCAAACTCCAGCAGAAGCCAGCCTTTGCCTTTCGGCATAAGCGTAATCTCCTTGAGGTCCAGTCCCTTTTTCCGGTAATCCTCGAGTAAGTTGCCGTTGAACCCTTCGCACGCGATAGGCTTTGATTTGAGCACTTCTGGGACGTGATCTCCGGCCTGATAGACGTCCGGATAACCCAGCACGAGTAAACTGCGAAACCTCGGATTCGGAATCAAATTGCCGATTATCTCGAGCACCGTGACGCAGGTACTCTCTGTCCCCACCAGGGCGCGGGCAACGTGAAAGCCGTTCTCCGGTAAGAGTTGGTTTAGACCGTAACCGGAGACAAGCCGGGGTATCTTTGGAAATTTCTCTCGGATTCGATCTGCATACCGATCGCGCAACGATTTTAAATTCCTGTAGATTTCCCCCTTGCGCCCGCCGCCTCGGATGAGTTGCGCGATCTCACCGTCGCTCGTTTGACCGACCCACATTCGCAAGCCGTCATAGGTAAGGATTTCAAGCTTCTCTATGTTGTCTGAAGTCTTGCCGGCCATTTGCGCGTGCATGCCGCACGAGTTATTCCCAACCATTCCGCCTAATGTGCAGTGATTATGCGTGGCCGGGTCGGGGCCGAATGTCAGATGATACTTGTTCGCCGCATGCCGAAGATCATCCAATACACAACCCGGCTCTACTCTGGCAAGCTTTTTGTCCGAATCAACATCGAGAACTCGACGCATGTATTTGGACATATCGATGACAATAGCGACGTTGCAACACTGCCCTGCGAGGCTGGTCCCGCCGCCGCGATTCAAGACCGGCACTCGATGTTGATAGCAGGCCGCCACCGTTGCGACCACATCTTCTTTATCGTGCGGCACGACCACACCGATTGGAATCTGCCGGTAATTCGAACCGTCCGTCGCATAAAGAGCCCGGCTCCCGCTATCGAAACGAACCTCCCCGTGTACGGACCGGCGCAGTTCCGCCTCCAGCTCATTTACTTGAGGCGGCAGTCCATCTTCTGTCGCGTTCATTTTGCGCGGGTATGTCCCGTTACTTTTTCGGAGATCGTTCGAGTTTGAGATCTGGATGAACATGTTCCCATTTCGTGGACCTGATATCGCGGCGATCGTTACAGATCCACAAAATCACCCCGAAACACTACCACCCAAAGCGATCGCACTTCCACGCGGTGTGATCTGCTGAAACCATGCGCATCCTGGTGTCAGGCGCGGGAATCGCCGGGATAACGGTCGCCTGGTGGTTGCGCCGCTACGGCTTTCAGGTCACGATTGTCGAGAAAACACCCGCTCTGCGTTCGGGCGGCTACATCATCGATTTCTGGGGTAGCGGATTCGATGTCGCCGAGCGGATGGGGCTTCTGCCGCTCATCAGGAGCAAGGGATATCAGATTCAGCAGGTCCGGGTTGTAGATCGGAATAGCGAACAAGTCACCAGCTTCACTGCTGATGTTTTTTCGAAAGTTGTGAGTGGAAGGTACGTAAGCATCGCTCACGGAGATCTAGCGGAGATTCTCTTTGAATCTCTTCCTTCCAGTATTGAAGTAATCTTCGGTGACAGCATCGAGGGGCTTGAACAGTCAGCCCAGGACGTTCAGGTCACCTTCGAATCTGGCAAACATCGGCCTTTCGATCTTGTAATCGGCGCCGATGGTCTACACTCGCAGGTTCGGAGACTTGTGTTCGGACCCGACCACAATTTCGAACGCTATCTGGGCTATCAAGCCGCGGCGTTCGAGGCACCCGGGTATGAGCCTCGGGTCGAACTCACGTACGTCATGCATACGGAAGTGGGGCAGCAAATCGCGCGGTTCTCCATGCGCAATAACCGCACTATGTTCTTATTCACCTTCGCCGAAAGAAATCCTCATCCCGCGAACGACATATCCTCGCAGAAGTCCCTATTGCGACGTCGATTCGGGAATAGCGGTTGGGAGTGTCCCCAAATTCTCGCGGCCCTCGACCGTTCGGCTGAATTGTATTTCGATCGTGTAAGCCAGATCCGTATGGAGTTGCAGCCTGCTCTGTGGACGAAAGGCCGCGTTACGTTGCTGGGGGATGCGGCGTCGTGCGTCTCGCTGCTGGCGGGTGAAGGGTCGAGTCTTACTATGGCCGCCGCGTATCTGCTCGCAGGCGAGCTTCACTCCGCCGCCGGCAACTACGCGCGTGCATTTGCGCGATATCAGCAGATCTTTGGTCCTTTTGTCCTCAGAAAACAGAAGACCGCCTTACGACTTGCCGGAACCTTCGCTCCAAAGTCAAGCTTTAGTCTGCTAGTCCGCAATCTGATCTTTTGGATGATGAACGTTCCGTTTCTTGCAAGAATCATCGCTAAACAAACAGTGACGGATCGCATTTCGCTCCCCGATTACGGTTGAGCGACGGAAGGAAGCCACATGCCCGGCAGTCGCCAATCTGCTGCAGCAACAAGCCAAGCCGCAGTACCCATTTCAGGACAAGATCATCGTTACCAAACGAGGTCGTCTTTGCTTGTCGCAAAAAGATCCTCGTAGAAATCCATTCGGGCCAAAAGTGTTACCCATGTCTCCGGTGTGGACAATCAAAACAATGGTGAGCCGGGCGGGAATCGAACCCGCGACCACCGCATTAAAAGTGCGATGCTCTACCAGCTGAGCTACCGGCCCCGACGTACTGCGATGTGCCTTTTTAGAATATCAGCAGCGAATGAGCCCGTAATCGAAGAGGGCCTTAAACGCAGGCAGGACAATGTCTCTACTGGCTCGGGCTGGTGTTTTAGCGGGTATCTGTATTGCAGCCCTCGAGTTGGCGAGGAAGGGCTCGGCCGCTTCCCATCTTGTGAGGAAAGTAGCCCTGACTACTGAGTCGCGCGGCTTGGGCGTGGCGACGCCGTGGCGTGGACGGCGCTGCAAGAATTGCTTTGTGCGCTCGCAACGAGCGGAGGTCACGCGTTGAACGTTACCGGCACTCGCGAAAATACGGGCTGCGTAACTAAATCCTTCTATTTGATATCTATCTAACGCAGGGGTTAGGCGTAGCGCTTGATTCTTGTAAATATCATGCCGACATTTCTCCCCAGTTGGAGAACACGGAAGCGCCCAACTTCTTTACTGATACCGCGGGGCGCCTATAGGGAAAGCTGTTGCCATCTCCAGAAGTTATGTTCCGAAGTTTCTTCCAAGCCGGCTTTGAGTGCTCTACGCACAAGCTACGCAATGGAAAACGGCTCGACCTGCTCAGGTCGACGCATCACGACCGCTTCGCTTCAAAAGATTACCAACGCATTCGTAGACTCGGAATTCGCACCATTCGTATTGCCGCTCGGTGGCATCTGATCGAAGAGGTACCTGGCACTTACGAATTTGATTCGTTGGCGCTGGTTCTGGACGCCGCGGCCGAAACCCATACAGAAGTTTTGCTGGATCTCTTGCATTTCGGCTGGCCGAATCACATCGACGTCTTTTCGAAGCATTTCCCCGCTCGGTTTGCGCGCTTCACGTTCGCGCTTACCAGATATCTCAAACGGAGGCAATACAGTCCTTGGACCTTTGCGCCTATCAACGAGATTTCGTTCTTATCCTGGGGCGGTGGTGATAAGGGATGCATCAATCCGCATGCGAAGAATCGTGGTCATGAGCTCAAGAGTAATTTGGTCAGAGCCGCTGCGGCAGCAAGCGAAATCTTGCTCAATGAAATTCCTAACGCCAGACTGATTTCTCCAGAACCCGTTATCCATATTGTCGGTGACCCCGCTATTCCAGGCGATGAGGCCGAGGCTGCAATGTACACGGAAGCGCAGTTTCAAGCTTGGGATATGTTGTGTGGCCGCATGTCTCCGGAGCTTGGTGGCAAACCGGAGTACCTAGGCGTCCTTGGGGTGAATTTTTATGACCGTAACGAGTGGGTACATAACTCGTCCGTGCTCACGCGCGACGATTCGAGATACCGTCCATTTCGCGCAATATTGCATGAAGTCTGGGATCGTTACCAGCGCCCTATCTTCGTCTCAGAAACGGGCACCGAAGATTGCGGTCGTGCGGACTGGTTCAACTATGTCTGCGATGAAGTATTTGCTGCTCGCGGCGCGGGCATTCCAGTTCACGGTATCTGTTTATATCCGATCTTGAATCATCCAGGCTGGGAAGACGACCGCCATTGTCATAACGGCTTATTCGATTACGCGGATGCCGATGGTAATCGAGAAACTTATTGGGCGTTGGCCGACGCTCTCCTCAGTCAACAGCAGCAATTCGCAGAAACTAAGCAATTCATATATGACTCTCAAGAACATCGACCTGATCTGTCTTTCTCATCTTCGCTGGGGATTCGTATTCCAACGCCCCCAGCATCTAATGAGTCGCTTCGCACCTAGGCGTCGCGTCTTCTTTTTCGAAGAGCCGCTGTTTGACAACTGCCAGCCGCACTTACGTTCTACCGTCTGTCCAAAGACCGGTGTCCGCGTTAACACCCCAGTTTTGCCACGGGGGCTCTCTGTGCAGACATCGATCGAATTGCAGAAAGATCTTCTACACACCCTCATTGCGGACCACAATCTAGACGATTACATTGCTTGGTACTACACGCCGATGGCCAGGCAATTTACATCGAATCTCCGCCCTATTGTAACCGTTTATGACTGCATGGATGAGTTGTCCGCATTCGCCGGCGCGCCTCCCGCCATGAGAGAAAATGAGCAAGCCTTATTCCGCGACGCAGATCTTGTCTTTACAGGTGGAGCAAGCCTTTTTGAAGCCAAGCGCAAGCAGCATCCATCTGTGCATCTGTTTCCAAGCGGCGTAGATGTAGCGCATTTTGCTCGTGCAAGATTTTACAAGGTCGAACCTGAGGATCAGTCGAGTCTGCCACGCCCGCGGCTTGGTTATGCAGGTGTAATCGATGAGCGCATGGATCTGCAATTGATCGCAGAGATAGCAGCGCAGCGACCCCAGTGGCAGCTGATCCTGCTCGGGCCCGTGGCAAAAATTAATCCGGCTTCCTTGCCGCGGGCTCACAACATTCACTATCTCGGCATGAAGGCGTACGATGACTTGCCGGATTATTTGTCGGGTTGGAATGTTGGGATGCTTCCTTTCGCTCTGAACGAATCAACGCGGTTTATTAGCCCGACGAAGACGCCCGAGTATTTGGCCGCCGGCCTTCGAGTGATCTCGACGCCAATTAGAGACGTGGTCACTCCTTATGGGAATCAGGGATTGGTAAGCATCGCAACTGGGCCCAGTGAATTTATCAGGGTTGCTGAATGCCTCCTCAAAACTCCACCAAGCAGTGAACTTGGCTTGTCCATCGATAGCTTTCTGGCGAAGTCATCCTGGGACAAAACATGGAGTGAAATGGACCGCCTGGTTGAAGAGAAGATTATGTTGAGCCGGTTAGCCGTAAGCCAGGGCCGACCATCGCTGCGCAATGAGAATTCCGCTGGAGACACTCTACATGTTTGATTACCTGGTGGTCGGAGCTGGCTTTGCCGGTGCTGTAAGCGCCGAGCGCATGGCCCGCTGCTACGGCAAAAAAGTGCTGGTTGTCGATCGCCGCGACCACATCGGCGGCAACGCCTACGATCACTTCGATGCCGCCGGGCTGCTGGTCCACCGTTACGGGCCTCATATCTTTCACACAAACTCCGAGCAGGTATTTCAATACCTATCGCAGTTCACTCATTGGCGTGATTATCAGCATCGCGTGCTTGCGTCAGTGGATGGCAAACTAGTCCCCGTGCCCATCAATCTGGATACGGTGAACCTGCTCTATAATCTCAATCTTAGTTCGGAGCAAGCGGTCGAAGAGTTTTTTTCTGCGCGCGCCGAAACCCGCAGTTCGATCAAGACATCTGAAGATGTTGTTGTCAGCAAAGTAGGACGCGATTTATATGAGAAACTGTTCCGCAATTACACAAGAAAGCAGTGGGGCAGAGACCCCTCGGAATTAGACGCGCAAGTGACTGCTCGCATCCCGGTCCGAACGAATCGTGATGATCGATACTTCACCGACCGATTTCAGGCAATGCCAAAGCACGGGTATACGCATATGTTTGAAAATATGTTGGATCATCCGAACATATCTCTCGAACTCGGATGTGATTTCAGAGATGTGGTCAAAGGCGTAAAGTTCCACGAAATCATATACTCGGGCCCGGTAGATGAGTTCTTTGATTGTCGATTCGGCGAGCTTCCATATCGCTCGCTGTCTTTCCGGCACGAGACGCTCAATACGGAATATCTACAACCCGTCGCTGTAATCAATTACCCAAATGATCACGCCTATACGCGCGTCACCGAATTCAAGCATCTGACCGGGCAGTCACACCGCCAAACAAGCGTAGTCTACGAGTATCCCGCCAGTGTTGGTGACCCGTATTATCCAGTTCCAACTGCCGAAAATGCAGCTTTGTACAAACGGTATTCCGAATTAGCCGCCTCGAATAAACGGGTTCATTTCGTCGGGCGGCTGGCAACGTATAAGTACTACAACATGGATCAGGTGGTTGCACAGGCGCTTACGCTTTGCAAACATTTGGCCGCTGCGCCAGACTTTCCTGCCGCCGCGGCGACTCAGCTCAAAATCCCAAATGTATATCCCATTCGTCCTGCTGTGGCCGTATGATCGAAGCGGAATATCCCTGAAAGACATGCGCAAATGTATGGGGACGCGCTCGTCTCGAAGGCTAGTTCCGGCAACTTAGACGCTTGTGTGATTCTGCCGTTCCGAACGTCCCGGGCGGTCTTGTACTCGCCTAAACAGCTTGCCAGAGCGCCTCAGCGAAAGGCCATTCCTGATCGGTCCACATGTGGACCGGTGCAAAGCCGCTCGAATACGCATAGGAATCCAGTTCGGCTTCAGTGAACTTGTGGGAGGACTCAGTCCAGATTGTCTCACCGGCATGGAAAGCAAAACTTGCTTCAAGCGCCTCGATGCAGACGGTCTGATCGCTGCGGGAGCGCAAGTGCATTTCGATCCTGCGCGAGCCAGAGTTCCACCGAACCTCATGCGCAAATGAACTTAGCTCGAAATTCGCTGCAAGTTCGCGATTCATCCGTCCGAGCAAGTTCAGATTGAACGCGGCTGTCACTCCGGTTGCATCATCGTAAGCAGCACGCATGATGTCTATATCTTTGACAAGGTCGGCTCCTAACAGGAAAAAGTCTGCCGGGCGCAAATGTGAGCGCAACTGCCGAAGAAAGCTCACCATGGACTCGCGATCCAAATTACCGATGGAGCTACCGAGAAACAGCAGGAGGAGGGGTCTGTCGGACCGCCGTGAGCGGACTGCGGTGGCCAAACCTTCCATCCAATCTCCACAAATAGGCTGAACTCGGGCCAAGGTGGACAATTCGCGCTCGCAATGCGCGAGAGCGGCAGAGGACACATCGATCGGTCGATAGGCCGTCAAGCCGTTCAACTCTGAGAAAGCTTCTAAGATGCGCCTGGTTTTTTTTCCCGTTCCGCTTCCAAGTTCAGCGATCTCCCATACTGCGCCCGTCTCGCATACGATCTTGGGTGCATGCAGGCTGATGAGCCGTTCGTCTGCGCGCGTAAGGCCATACTCGGGCAGCAGCGTGATCGCTTCGAAAAGAGCGGCGCCCAGGTCATCGTAGAAATAGCGCGGCGCTAACTTCTTCTGGTTCCGCGAAAGTCCCTCCGCAACGTCAAGAGCGAACTGCGAAAGCTGAGGCTTGACCGAAGTCGGCATGGATCAACCTAATTTTGCACGCACCGGAAGGTCCCGTACACGTAGGGGTAATCGCGCCGGAACCAGTTGCGAAAGGAAGAGCGAAGCAATCGAGCAGCAGTGCGGGGAGAGCCTCCTTTTAGGACATAATGCTCGCCGTCGAAGAAATTGGAGGAGTAGCCGGGATAAATCTCGTGTGGACGAAAGCCCGGAAAGGGGCCGAATGGAGTACGAGTCCATTCCCAGCCGTTGCCCACAAGTTGACTTACTCCAAATGCACTGTCGCCTTGGGGATTTGCGTCCACCGCCTGCGGATTCCAACGCTCAAAATTGAAGTTGCCGCGGTTGTGAGTTGGCTCTTCATTTCCCCATGGATATAGCAAATTCTCATCCGATGCCGCGCCATACGCTGCACGATGGAACTGTTCTTCAGTCGGCAACGCCTTTCCTAACCAAGTTGCGTAAGCTTCGGCCTGTTGATGAGTTACGTAAACTGGCCAGTCGAGCGGGAGAGGAATCTCCCCGAACATGCCTCGATAGTAAATCGAATTGTCGCGCCGTGTCCAGAAGTATGGGAGATTTGCACCCTCATTCACAAACTGCAAGTAATCGCCGTTGGTTACGTTATAGCGCTGAATCAAGAAGGGAGTAACCCGGACATGTTGTTGTTCGTATTCGTTATCCCAGCCGAATGAACCGTCACGTGCTTTCCCGAGTACCGCTTCGCCGGCGGGAATTTCGCACCAATTATTGTGGGGTGCGGCATCACGCGTGCTCGCAACGTGCTCATTCGCAACTTGGCTCTTCAACTCATAAGGGAAATTGTGAAACATGTAGGCGAGTGTCTCGAGATGCATCTGACGATGTTCGATCGCCATCCATGCTACGTCTTTCGGCGCGCGTTCCAAGTGATCGTCAACTTGCCTGCGGCAACGACGCACATAGGCCTTTACCTGCTCCAGCAAGGGCCAATCAGCAGGGGTATCGACGGGCAGATGAGCGGAATCGGGATCGATGCCCGCCTGGAACAAGGCATCGAACTCAGGATCGGATGACTTAAGACCCAACGCTTCTCGACAGATTCGGATGGAATCAAATCCGTCAAGGTGTCCAACATAGAAGATGACGCGGTGGCGCTCGGCAATTGGCCGCTCATACAGCGCCTCAGGTTTGAGAATGCCAAACAAGCGATCGCTTTCCGCTCTCGCCTCGTGCAATTGCTCCAACAACTTACTCGCTGCGGCTTCTATAACAGCCATCACGGCTATGCCCTCCGGCAACGGGATTTGTGGGCTGGGACAACGCCCCTTTTTGGATGCACGAGCGCACGTCAAAATACCAAATTTTTCGCCGGCACCAGGGCAACTGGTACCATCGGCGGCTAAGCCGAACGCTCAAGGAAAGTACGGGCCAAGGCCAATCCCTGCTCCCGGGAATCGATTTCGCCCTCCAGTTGGGCCGTCTCAACGGCCTCCAAAGCGCGGCCAAACCCCGGCCCGGGTTTATAACCAATATCAATCAAATCGCGACCGGTGACCAATCGAGTCGGGCGCAGCTCCTCCTGCGCCAATTCAGCGAGCTTTGCCCGAACATATTCGTACGAATCGATACGTTTATTGCTCGCCAGGCAATCCAGGCGGTGAAGCTCAAGATGCTCGCTGAAGTGCGGCAAGCGAAGGAAACGCTTGAGTGTGCTGAGACGCATCTGCTGAACATCTTTGAACCGCATATGGTTGGCAACGAGCGACGTGACGCGGTCATTGTCCTCGTTGGGAAGTTTCAGACGCGACAGAATTTGCGCGGTCATCTGCGCCCCCACTTCCGCGTGCGAATCGAAGCGGATACGATCGGCGACTCGAAAGGTAGGCGGTTTGCCGACATCATGGAGCAGGACGCCCATCGCAAGCGTGGGTGTCGGGTTATGAAGATCCTCGAGCATCAGCAATACGTGCGCCCACACGTCGCCTTCCGGGTGAAACTCGGGCGGTTGCTGAACGCCTTGGAACGCTTTCACTTCGGGTAACACATGCACCAGGAGACCGGATTCATCCAGGAGCTCGAACCCTTGCCGAGCCCCGCCTTCCGTCAGGATCCGCAATAGTTCGTCGCGAATGCGTTCCGCGGAGATTTTCGAGATGCAGTGGCTCTCTTCACGGATAGCAGCCAAAGTTTCCGGTTCGATGGAAAAGTTCAGTCGCGCGGCGAAACGGATGGCGCGCAGCATGCGCAAGTGGTCTTCTTGAAAGCGCAGCCGAGGGTTGCCGATGGCACGAATGATTTTCCCGTTAAGGTCACCCTGGCCGTTCACAAAATCGAGGATGTGCCCAGCGACTAGGTCCTCCATCAGGCCGTTGATAGTGAAATCCCGACGACGTGCATCGAGCGCTGGATCTGTTTCAAAGCGAACCTCGCTAGGATGCCGTCCATCGGCGTAGAGGCCTTCACTCCGAAACGTTGCCACTTCGACCTGAATTCCGCAACCTCGTGTGACCAGAATCACCCCGAAATGTGCGCCGATTAGCTCCGAGTGCGGAAAATAGGCCTTAAGCAAGTCCGGCGTCGCGTCGGTGCTGACATCGTAGTCGTTGGGTTCAATGCCCAGGAGCCGGTCGCGTACACAGCCGCCGACCAGATAAGCTTGGTGTCCTTGCGCGCGAAGAACGCCAATGATTTCCGAAGCAAGATTTCTTCGCGCTGTGCTAAGTGCTTCGTCCATTCAGGTTGCCGGCAACTCGTTAGCAGCGACGACGAGCACTGCAGCTTATGCGCAGTCTACCGCCTATACTTTTGGCGCCGTTGCTTTCTTGAGGTGCTTCTCGGACCCGGCTGGCGAACTCGCGGCATCGCCATTCTGAGCGGCGAGCGCGGCTTCGGCTTCTGCCTTTTTCAAATCCTTCTTTGACGGTGGCGCCTGTTCATGACGATAGTCGTGATCGTGGTAGCAGGTCCGGCAGCGGACTTTCGCCGCTTGACCATCGACCAAAGACACAATCGAATGGTTTGTAACGCGGCGGCATTTCACGCAGTGATCGTCAATCACATCGCCTAATCGCTGTTCACCCATGCTAATAGCCGACTTAAGCGGAGTATAGCAACATTGCCTGCCCGATGCATCTCGTCTTCGAGGGGGAAGTCCCGTAACACTGCTGTGACCGGAAACGAGTGGTCGCTAAGGAATGCGGCCCGATGAGGCCTTGAGTCCATTCGCACAAACAAGCCTGAATCCCTTTGGTAAACTGGAAATTCCGCGCTGCGCGGCCAGGTAGCTCAGTCGGTAGAGCGCAGCCCTGAAAAGGCTGGCGTCGGCGGTTCGATTCCGTCCCTGGCCACCATCTTTTCAATAACTTAAACACCCCGTTCGGTCGGCATTTTCCATGTCACGCCAAAATTATGGCCCGCAGGGTTCGTCTCGTCTGGAAATGCTCCCGCAGCGGAGGCTGCTCCGCCGGTTTTCCAGCCCCCACATCTGCTGAATTAACCCGACAATTCATGTGCTGAGGGCAGGAGAAGTGGCCCTTGAATGCTCATACAGAAAGGCGTATACTGCTGCCGAAGCGGTACTTGCGCCTGTTTGCGTGACTGGACCGGAGAAGTGCTCGTGGATGGGCGCTGGTTCAACGTGTGAGCTGCGTGGCTTGGTCACCAGGAGGTGAGCATGAAGGTTCTTGACCGCGTTTCGATGCTGCTTCGGGAAAAGGGAAGCTCGATTTTCTCGCTTCCTCCCGATGCAACAGTTTACTCTGCAATTGAATTGATGGCCGACAAGCGTGTGGGGGCATTGCTGGTCATCGATGGCGATGAGTTGGTCGGCATCATTTCCGAGCGGGACTACGCGCGTAAGATAATCCTCCAAGGCAAGTCATCGAGTGACACGTTCGTGCGCGAGATTATGACTCCTTCGCCAATCACAATCCGCTGCGAGACCACGGTGGATGAAGCTATGCGAATCATGGTAGACAATCGCATCCGGCATCTGCCAGTGATTAACTCAGAGGGCCGCGTGGCGGGCGTGCTCTCGATCGGCGACCTTGTAAAGTGGATCGTGACGTCGCAAGACGAGACGATCGAGCACCTGCAGCACTACATTGCCGGCGATTTGTGTCATTAGCGACAGCTTTGCCTAATTCGGACCTAAGTCGTTTCCCGGCTGCAACGTGTAGCGAATAGGCGTTATCGTCCCTTGTGTAATGCTAGGACCGATGCCGTTCTCTGCCTCCTGGGTAGATATCTGCATAGACATTAGCCGCTGACTTGGGCTTAGCGGCGGCAATCGTTGCGGCGCGCGAAAATCGGGACAGCGATCATGAACGCAGTTACCCCGGAAAATATCGAGCGCACGCACGAGATCATCCGAACCTTCATTCGTAGAACGCCGGTCATCGAAATCGATCGCGCGGAGTTTGGACTCCCCCGTGGGCCGCTCAGTCTTAAGCTGGAACTGCTTCAGCATTCGGGCTCCTTCAAAGCGCGTGGCGCGTTCACCAACCTGCTCACGCGCGAGGTCCCGCCTGCGGGTGTGGTGGCCGCTTCAGGAGGCAATCACGGCGTCGCGGTTGCCTATGCGGCCAGGCAGCTTGGCATACCGGCGAAGATCTTCGTGCCCACCGTTACCTCGGCGGCAAAGTTGGCGCGCTTGCGCGAGTATGGCGCAGACATCACGATCG
>Ga0335075_10000064_pt1 | contig 217748 bp, 204 predicted proteins | sample Lox_Sample_24_FD_206723 | JGI IMG/M metagenome (GOLD analysis project Ga0335075, IMG submission 206723) | Soil microbial communities from Loxahatchee National Wildlife Refuge, Florida, United States - Lox_Sample_2.4 | ecosystem: Environmental > Terrestrial > Soil > Wetlands | place: USA...
TACCTCGTGCTCGCCGTCGTCATGCTCATCGTCAAGGCAATCGAGGTCAGCGTCGGCCAATAGCCGGCTCACAGGCTTGCCTGAACTACGTCGGGCACGGCACGGCGATCGCGGAACAGGCCGTGATAGCCGTGCGTGGCGTGGCAGTTGCTGGTGGTTTGAGCAGCAGCCGATGGAAGTGGCGTGCGAGCTGGCGCTTGAGGCACCGGAGGGCCTCCAGTCGTGTCTTGCCCTCGGCTTCCTTGCGTTGGAGGTATGCCTTGGTGGCGGGGTCCCAGCGTCCGCGCGTGATCGCGATGACGTGCAGCGCGCGGTTAAGGCGTCGGTTGCCGCCGCGGTGCAGCCGGTGGCGTTCTTGTTTGCCAGAGGATGCGGGGATCGGAGCGACGCCCGCCATCCTCGCGAAGTGCGCGTCGGTCGGGAACCGCTCGGCGCCCGCGGTCTGCCCGATCAGGATCGCGGCGGTGATCGTGCTGCAGCCGAGCTCGGCGAGCAACTCCGGCCGATAGGCGGCGATGAGGATGTCCAGCTCGCGCTTGAGCTCGCGGGCCTGGCGTGAGAGCTCGCGGATCTTCCGCACTTGCTCTTTCGAGATCCGCACCCGCGCAGAGGGCTCCATGCCGCGCAGCCGCCGCGCGACCCTGTCGAGCTGGCCGGCGAAGTCCATCTTGCGCGGCGGGATGCTCGCCTCCAAAGCGGGGTCGAGGATCACGAGGTTCCACCGCAGCCGGTTGGTGAGCCGGTTGATCTCCGCGACCTGGTCTTCGCGGTGATCGCACAGCAGCCGGATCTCCATCGCGCGCTCATCGAGGTGTGCGCCGGGGAACTTCTCCACGCCCTCCCGCAGGACCGCTCGTGAGACTGCTCTGGCGTCGATCTGGTCGGACTTGCCGGCCTCGCGCTCGCCTCGCCGGGTCTGCCCCATCAGCCGCGGCGCGACTCGCAACACTCGCTCGCCGCTTCTCACGAGTGCCCGCTCGAGGTGATGGGAGACGTGCCGGCAGTCCTCCAGCGCCCAGACCACATCAGGGTCGATCTCATGCGCCCAGATCAGGGCCTTGCGGTGCCCTTCGTCATCCGCGGTGATCTCTCGTTCGCCGCGAACCTCGCCCGTGCCCGCGTCGACGGCCGCGAGAGCGTGGGTGCTCTTGTGGGTATCCGCTCCGATCACGATCATTCAGCGTGTCCTTTCAACCGGGGTTCGTTTGATCGGACCTCCGGCGGACAGTTCTGAGTGGGGGCGGTTGCCACGCTCCTATCAAGTCACGCCGGTGATCCCGGACGGCGGTGGGCGACACAACGGCCTAGGTCAGACACTCCGCCGACAAACAGACTAAGAGTCAGCCCACCGCCGGCCCGGACCTAAACCGGCCAGCCGGACGCCAAAGCAAACAGCCCAGGCACGGCTCTCAGCAAGCTGAGAGCGACACCACCTTGAGCGCTTTGCTCGACGCCCACCATCCGGCGTCGAGCAGCTTCGCACTCACGAACAGACTAGATGCAGGCCCCAGCGGGGGCTTAGCGGGCGCTGTGCAATTCGTTGGCCGCCTCGGCGTGGTCGTGGTCTTAGGGGGTGTGATGACCGCAGCCAGCATCGGCGCCGCCAAGGGCGGCGGGTACGCGCGCTACCTGGAGAGCAAGACGATCCGACCAGAGCGCGGCGACTACTACCTCAGCCCGGAGGGTGAGCCCACGCAGGCCCCCGGCCGGTGGCTCGCCTCGCCCGACACGCTCGCGCGGCTCGGCATCGAGGGCGAGACCGTCGAGGGCCGCGAGTTCATCGCGCTCATGGAGGGACGCCACCCACGCACCGGCGAGTGGCTGCGAGCGGAAGGCGCCGGTGGCGGCCGGGGCGGCGGGATCGACCTGACGTTCAGCGCCCCGAAGTCCGTCTCGGCGGTGTGGGCGCTCGGCGACGAGGCGCAGCGGCGCGACATGGAGGCCGCGCACGCCGCGGCCGTCAAGGACGCGATGGCGCACCTGACCGAGACGGTGCCCACCGTGCGTCGTAGTCGCCACAACCAAGTCTTCGAGGAGCACGCCGCCGAGCTGATCGCCGCCGAGTACCGGCACACGACCGCGCGCGGCGTGATGGAGGGCGACGCGCCCGACCCGCAGCTGCACAGCCATGTGGTCATCACGAGCGCCGTGCGCGATGACGGTCGGATCGTCGCCGTCGCCTCCCGGCCGATCTTCCGCTCTGCCAGAGAGCTCGGCGCGTACTACCGCTCGGCGCTCGCTCACGAGCTCGCGCAGCGCGGCTACGCGATCGAGCGCGGCATCGGCAAGCAGGGCCGCTACTTCGAGATTCAGGGCGTCCCACGCGGACTGCTCGACGCCTTCTCGGCGCGCAGCCGTGAGGTAGCCCGCGCCGCCGAGCGCTTCCGCGCGAAGTACGGACGGGCACCCGAGCGCGGCGAGCTGCGCGCGCTCAAGCTGGAGAACCGCAAGGCCAAGGTGCTCGTCACCCGAGGCGACCTGCAACGGGTCTGGAACGAGACCGCCTCGCGCTTCGACTACACCGCCGGTCAGGAGCAGCCGGGCACGCACGAGACGAGCGCCGCGCCGGAGCGCGCCCTTGAGGATCGTGTCGAGGAGCGCCTGACCGAGCGCGCGGCGACGTTCGAGCCGGGCGAGCTGCGCGCTGTCCTGCTTGAGCAATCCGTCGGCGAGCTGGCGCCCAGGGAGGCGCTTGTGCTGTCCAAGGGCATGATCGCGGAGCGGCGCATCCTGCCACTGGAGGGCGGCCTGATGACGACGCTCGCGGTCCGCGCCCGCGAGCAGGCGATCGAGCGGCGCTTCGGCGAGCTCGCCGGCGATGCCGGGCGCGACGTGGGCGAGCACGCGCGCTCGGCCGCGGGCGATCAGGTCGCGGAGCGGATCAGCGGCCGTCTCTCAGACGAGCAGGCCAACGCGCTCCAGGTCATCACCGGCCCGGAGCGCAGCGCGATTCTCGTCGGACCCGCCGGCACCGGCAAGGGCGTGGTGATCGACGCGGCGGCCCGTGCCGAGCAGATGACCGGCCAACGCACGTTCGGGATCGCCGTGTCCGGCTCGACCGCGCAGCGGCTCGGCCAGGACTCCCCGGCGCTCGCCGGTCAGACGCTCACGCTCGACGCGCTCGTTGCCCGCGTGGAGCGCGGGCAGTTGCAGGTGGGCGAGGGCACGACGATCTACTTCGATGAGGCAGGGATGGCCGACACCGACCGCCTCGACCGGCTCACGGAGGTCGTGGCGGACACGGGCTCCAAGCTCGTCGCGATCGGCGATGCCGCGCAGCTGCCCTCGATCGGCGCGGGCGGCATGTTCGATCGGCTCGCGCAGATCGCGCCGAGCGCTGAGTTGTCGAACGTGCGGCGCACGCTCGACCCGGCCGAACAGCGGGCGTGGGCGGACCTGCGCGCGGGGCGCTCGGACCGTGCGATGGCGCACTACTACGCCGCCGGTCGCCTGCACATGGAGGACACCCGCGATGAGGCAGTCGAGCAGGCCGTCCAGAACTGGGCGGCGCTGACCAAGACGCACGCGATCAACGAGGTCGCGCTGATCTCCGACGCCTCCAACAAGGAGATTCACCGCCTGAACGCTCGCGCGCAGCACCACCGCGCAGAGCGCGGCGAACTCGGCGAGCTTGAGGTCCCGGTGCCGGGCGTCCACTACGGCGTCCGCGCGGGCGACCGCATAGCGATGATCGACCAGCACCACGAGCCCGGCGTCGAGCGGATCGAGAACGGCGCCCGCGGCGAAGTGCTCGACATCAACGACGCCGGGGAAGTGCTCGTGCAATTCGACGTGACCGGCCAGTGGCGAACACTCGTCGGCGATGACCTCGCGCGGCTGCGGCTCGGGTACGCGCAACACATCCACCGCGCGCAGGGCGCGACCGTGACCCGCACGCTCGTCGTGACCGGCGGCTGGCAGACGAGCAAGGAGCCCGCCTACGTCGAGGCATCACGCGCCCGCCAGGGCACCGATTGGTATGTCTCCCGCGACGACCTCGGCGTCGAAGGCCACGACACCGACCGGATCAAACGGCTCGCTCAGAACATGAGCCGCAGCCACGCGCAAACACCGTCCCTGGCCTACCCCGAGCTGCCCGACCCCGAGTACGGGCCGAGCTTCCAGCGAACGATCGCCCCGAGTCGAAGCCGACTGCCGGGGATCGTCCGCGCCATCCACCGCATCGTCCAACCGCAACCGACACAGGAGAGAACACGATGAGCCTCAAGGTCCAGGTCGTCCTACCCGACCCCATAGCAACCCAGCTCCAAGAGCTCGCCGGCGCCGCCGGCGAACCACACTCCAGGCTCGCCGCGCAGCTGATCCGCAACGGCGTAGCCCACGCCGCCAAGGAGGGCAAGGTCCGCCCGCTCAGGCAGGCACCCGTCATCGTTGGCGGCAAAGCAGGCGAGCGCGCGCGCTGGCTTGAGCCCTACGGCGGCGACACCGGCTGGCGCGCAGAGATGTGGGGCCAGATCGTCGCGCTGCACGGCCGCTACCCCCGAATCCTCGCCTACCTCAAAGACGAGTGGTGGAACGAGGAGGCCCACGTCGAGACGCTGTGCGCGCTCGCCGTGTGGCGCTCAGAGCTCGACGACGGCGGCGTTGACCCGCGCGAGGAGCTTGCCTTCCACACGCAGCTCACCGACTACGCCCAAGCGCTCCGCCAAGAGGGCGGCGGCGTCACGAAGGCGTGGAAGCCCGGCGCACCGCCGGAGGGATGGGCCGGCGGATAGCCACACGCGCTCAACGAACAATTCGGGCTCCAGCCTTCCTGCGAGATGGCGCAGAGCACGGCGCTATGCTGCGCCGATGCCCACCGATCTGAACGATGTAGATGCCCTGATCGAGAACTTGGTCGATGCCTTCCGCAAAGCGGTCATCAAAGGCGTGCATGTGCGCGTGGACGAGAGCGGGGAGATGACCGTCAAGCATGGAGGCGCAGAGCGCGCCCACGTCTCCGCGACCGGGGTAGTCGCGGAGATCGACGGCGAGAAGGTCCGCTCGAAGCCGCCGCTATCGGACCTCTTGAGGCATACGGATGAGTCGCAGGCAGAGACGGAGCGGCGCGTGCTCGGCGACGACGGTGGGACCTGAGCCGGTTCGTATACTCGGAGCGAAGATGGCCGATCAGCGCTACCTCTACTTGCTCAGAAAGTACCCACAAGAGGTTCCCGGCTGTGGGCCGTGGCCGCTCATCAACACGTTCTCCGAAGGGGAACTGAGGGACGACCTCGCCGTGGCCCAGGCGCTGCGTGACGAGTACGACGCGAGCACGACCGAGGGCGCGATCGGAGGCGGCACCATCGGCGGCTGGATCGCGCAAGCGCTCCGGGCGCGCCCGCACCTCTTGCAGTATCCCGTTGGGCTGATCTAGCCACCCACCGGCTGTCAGCCGACTAGAGATACCCGTCCGGGCGGCGCACCGCCGCGAAATGACGACTCCGCACTGTGCTCCGGGTGCTGTCGTCGGGCAGGCGTACACTCGAATACGAACGTAGGTTCCCAGTCGATTCGGATGGATATATACGGGTTCTGGGCTGGGTGGGGTTCAGGAGATCAGGGAGTAGCTGTGCTTGGGGTCGTCGTGGGGGCGTTGGTTGGTGGGGCGCCCGGCGGTTAGGTAGAGGCGTTCGCGGATGCGGTCGGCCCAGACGCGCGGGTCGGCTTGGCCGGTGAGCTCGAGTGTCATGAGCGCGAGGAGCTTTTTCATGCGGGCGCGGTTGGTAAACGAACCGGCGCGATGGTGTAGCCGGCGATCGAGCTCGTGCAGGACCGCCTCGACTGCTCCCGTGGAATACGAGCCTTCGGGGCCTCGGGTAGCGATCTGCGCCTCGACACGCGCGCCGTAGGTCTCCAGCCAGCGAAGCGTGAGCGTAAGCGAATAATCGTCGTCGCTGTCGTTCTCGGCCTGGATCGCGTCCATGAGATTGCCCCAGGCCTCGGGCGTGTGAAAGGCAAGGGGCAATGCCCTGGTGATCGGATGCGCGGCGTCCTGGAGGATCTCGTCCGGGAGATGCTGGCGCAGCTTGCGAGACAGATGCCACTCACAGAGGCGATGCTCTGGCGGCCGAGGCTCGCCTCCGAAGACGCCCTGCACCGCGCACGCCAGGGCGTGATCGGCGTCACTGACGATCACTCTGGGGACCCCACCTAGCGCCCGGAAGAACACTTCCCACGCCGCCTGGTCCTTGCATGCGAAGGGCTCCAGACGCCACAGCCCGCTCGGCTGTGCCTCGCCGTGCTCGTCGATCTCGATGCCGACGGCAGCGAATACGTAGAAGCTGCGACCCGCTCGCTCGCCGGTCGTGACGCGAAACCCGCGGCAGTCGATGAGCAGGATCGTGGGCCAGCGCTCAGGCAGCACATCCGCGCACACCAAATCGCTATACACATCGACCCAGTTAGCGACCAGCTGCCCGTCCCTGGCCGGATCGCGATACCGCCAGCCCCGATCCTCAGACGCCGACGGGGGCATCCGATCGGCTGCCAGCCGCGCCATCTTGGCCGCCGACTTATAGCTCGTGCCCCTCGCGACCGCGGCCAGCGCATCGCCGATCTCGCGCGCCGCGAACCTATAGTCCCGCGCGCCCGCCTGGCCCTCCCACTCCTCCAACCTCGTCGAGCACTCCACGCAGACCGGCCGCGGCTCCCCCTGGCGCGTCAGGACCGGCGTGAAACGGTGCGGCACCTCACCGTTACCCGGACGACACAACCACCGCTGCCGCCGATGCGGCGCCTTGCCATACCAACCCGCCCGCACAACGACCCCACCACCATGCCCCTCCACAGAACACACCGGGATCTCCACGCAAACAACCGTAACCACCCCACCAGACGTATCCATCCGAATCGACTGGGAACGTAGGTTCGATCCGAGAAAGGAGCGCAGTATGAGCATCAAGTACACGGGCAAAGACGGACGGTCGTACCCGGATATGACCAGCATGCTTCGTGCAGGGTTCGACGAGGCGCTCGCCGACACGTATGCGGAGATCGAACGGGCAATCCGTAGACCGACGTGCCCCGTTCACCACAGGAAAGCGACGGTCCATCGCACGCGGTCCGATAGCAAGGTCGAGTTCCGCATCATGGCATGCTGCGAGCAGCTAAAGGATGAGGCCGAGGCAGCGGCAGGAAGGGCGATGAAGGCATAGGCTCATCTAATCCGAACCCAGGCGCACGACCTTGTTGGCGTGTTCAAGAAATCGCGATTGATCGAACCCGTATTTCATCCAGAGGCCATCGAGAGCCAGCCTAATCTCCGGCGTCGTCTGTTTGGCTTCCACGCGTTGTCGCGCAAGGTGGATCAGCGCGTCGCCGTCACCCGCCAGTTCGCCGAGCCACATGGACACCTCTGCTTCTGGACCGAGTAGGACTACCAACACACGCCGGTCTCGCCGGAGCCTCTCCGCCGTCTTTCCGACCTGATCCAGCGGCTGCTGGATAGCCTCTTTCCACTCGTCGAACTCGCGGTTCTCGGCTTGATCCAGCAGGAAGTGCAGCGACGTGAAGGCTTCCCAGCCGATGGCGTGTTCCGCGATCGGAGCCAGCGTCTCGCGCAGGTACTGAAGGTCCCGCATGTCCCGGTCGTGTGCGAGCTGCTTTTCCGTCCGCTCCGCGTCTGCATCCCGCTGCTGCTGCGCCAGCCTCACGTCGTTCTCCCGCTGTTTCCTCGCGGCTTTGAGCGTCACGACCGCCACGATCACCGCCGCACCCAAGCCCGAAATGAGGCCCGCGATGACCACAGGCCACGTTTCTGCCGCTTCCACGATGATCGGTGGCATTGGGTTTGATCTTTGCGGCTCAGGCGGACGCCGCGTCGATCGCCGCGCGTGGTCGAATAGCCGCGCCGCGCTCGTGCGCGGAGCCCGCCGTGCAGGGGGTTGAAGGCCAGCTTGCCGCACCTCAGCGGGGTAGAGACGGGCAAACGCGCGCGATCTTCGCCATGCTCCGTCTCTACTCGACACTGATCCCCGCTGACTGATCGGCGGGGGTAGGCTGCGCCGGGCGATGGCGAAAGACGAACAGCACCAGGCTGACATCGACGATGCGTACCGCGCAATCGGCCGCTATATCGCGGCGTTCTCGCAACTGACGCACGGACTACGACGGATGATCGCCGAATACATCGGCCGTAACGAGAAGTGGATACTCGTGGACATCGTGCTCGGCGAGGCTATGGCTGCGCCGTTGTCGCACGCCTTCTTTGCGCTCTGCCGAGATGCGGCCAACTTCTCGGCGGCTGAGACTGAGATCGAAGGCCAGCTACGAAGGGAGGTCGAGGAGGAGATCATCCCAACGCGCAACGACATCGCCCACGGCGACTGGGAAGTCGGGAACAGCATGTCAGTGGACGGCACACTCGAAACCCTCCCGCCTCGCATGATCCGCATCACCCCGCACCGAAAGGACGGCCCTTATCAGATCCGGGACGTGAAGATCGAGGAGCTTGACGCCACGACAGACCGACTCGTCGAGGTCCTAACGATGGTCATGGAGTTCGGCAAGCTAGCGCTGGGCCAGCCACTAGTGCGGCGCAGCGCTGATGGCGGCAGCGCCGTCAGCGTGCGCGAGTTCCGCGTCCAAGACGTGTTCGTCGTCCCCGACAGCACGAAGTCGCGAGACGAGCCAGCGCCGACGACAGCCAAGTCGCCCGCGAACAAGCGGGCGAAGGTCTCGCGCACAGGCCCTCGCGCGGGCGAGGTCTCCCTACTGCCCCACGTCGCGTAGTCCTCGAAGCGCACCTCGTCTAGCGCTCGCTGTTCGACCTCATGAGATTCGCGGTAGCCCTCAGCAGCCGCCCGCGTCTCATAGTCGTCCTCATCATCGTTGTCGGGTCCTTGATGGTGGCGTTCGGCGCCCTCGATCGCGGCGAGCACGACGGCATCGGAGACGGGGCTCAAACCGACGCGACTCGCCCTCTAAAGCCCGGTGAAGCTGCCGACGAGAACGTCCTCACCGACCGTCGGCGAGCGCGGCGCGCACGCTGCGGTCGCCTGGAATCCGGGCGACCGTTACAAGAGTGTGCCCTTCTGTGCCGGCTCGCTGTCACACGCTCGCGGCCGGCTCGGGCCGATGTACGGTCGCGCCATGAACTGAAAGCCAGCGGCCCGTCGGTCCCGGCCGGCGAGCCCTTCGGCCGCCCAATGATCGCACGCCTCAAGGGCGTGCGGTGGGGGCGCAGAAGGGCTCGCTGCCAGGCGGGTCCGCGTTTTATCTACAACTGAACACTTGGCGCCGGCGGCAGCTCTAACTGCCCCGGCGCCGTGACACAGGAGCTACTTCTCCCATGCACAAACACCGTACTCCAGAAGGGTTGGAGGCGCACGCGCTGATTGACCGTGCCGTCCTCAACCTCATGCTCGACATCGACCAGCAGCGGCCGTGGGCGGAAGATGAGATCGCCCGCGCGATCGGCGTCCCCGGCGATGTCCGCGACAGCCTCCGGCGCCTGCGCGCCTCCAAGCTCATCCACCGCTGGAACGACCTCGCGACAGCATCGCGTCCGGCCGTGCGCTACCACGAGCTCACCCAGGGCGGCGACCCGGACTCCGCCCACGAGCGCCGCGACGACAAAGCGGTTCTTGAAGGTCTGCTCGTGCGCAGCGCCGACGGCGAAAGCCCGCGCACCGAGGAACAGATTTGTCAGGCGCACGGCGCGCGCAAGCGCAAGCAGCGGCTCGCGATCACCGACGCGCTGAACCGGCTGGAGGGAGCCGGTCTCATCGAGCGTCGCGGTGGGCGCGCGATCCCCTCAGAGGTCGCGCAGCGCCTCGATGAACTGATGACGCTTTGACGCGCGGGGGTCAGCTATGCGCGTCACCGAACTGGCCTTGAGCCAGGCTGCCTCCCCCAGCCTGGCCAGGGCCGGCATACATGAAGTGGATCAGCTCGCCGCGTACACCACCGGCGAGCTGATCCGCCGCCCCGAGTTCAGTAGCGGGGTGGAGCTGCACGAGCTCATCTGCGAGCTTCACCGCCACGGCCTGACACCGTTCGCTCGCAGCGGCGGTCACGTCCAAGGCGAGCGCGAGCTGACGATGTTCCGTTTGCGCGCGGTCGAGGGACTGACCCTCGAACAAATTGGTGAACGGCTCGGCATCAAGCGCGAGCGCGTGCGCCAGCTGCTTCACCTTCACTTCGGGCTGGACGGCAGGCCACCCGCCGCACGAAAGCGACCGGGCACAAAGCACCGGCCGTCCACCATCAGTGAACGCCGGCGGCTGTACCTGCTCGCGCGCCTGGCGGTCAAGCGTTACTACCGCAGGGCATTGACAGTGGAGGCCGTTGCGAAGGCGCTCGCCAGTTCCCCGCGCCAGCTACAGCGCGCCTACGCGCAGTTCGGCAATGTCACCTTTCAGGATGACCTCGCCCGCAGGCGCATGGAGGCTGCCGCCGAGCTTCTGTCGCTGCCCTCGATCCCGGTGTGCGACGTGGCGCAGCGGGTCGGCTACTCGCAGGCGTCGCACTTCGCGCGAGCGTTCCGGCGCCGCTACGGGGTTTCTCCGTCCTCCTACCGCGCGGCCCTAATCCAGGCGAAGCGCTCCGCCACGCCGGGGGTGATCGCCGCATGAGTGCGCAGGGCATCGCGATCAGCCGCTCCGAGACGACCCCCGTTATCAGCCCCGAACGCGCACCGATTCTCGTTGTCGAGTCTGACGCCAGCCTGGGACGAGAACTTGCCGAACAGCTCATGGCGGACGGACATCCCACGAAGCTCGCCAGCACCGCGACCCACGCTGGCGTGTCGGCCGGGGCGTACCCGCCAGGACTCGTCGTGATCGGAGAGCTCGACACACCAAGGGGCTCCCTCGACCTTCTCGAAAGCATCCGCGGGCACGGCCTGGACGAACCCCACGATCAGACAGATTCGCCGTGGCCGCCGCGGCTGCCGGTGATCGTCCTCAGTGCCCGCGGCCACCAGCTCGAAGTCTTGCGAGCCTTCGAGGCCGGCACCGACGACTTCCTGCCACGCGCCGCGGGCTACCTGGAGTTGCGGGCGCGAGTACGAGCGCTGCTGCGACGATCCGCGGGCGATCAGCGCACAGCCCTCCAGCTAGGGCCGCTCACGATCGACCCCGCCTCCCACGCCGCGAGCCTCCACGGCGAGCGCCTAGAGCTGCGCCGCATGGAGTACCAACTGCTGCTGCACCTAGCCAGCGAGCCGCGGCGAGTGTTCACCCGGAGCGAGCTCCTGAAAGCAGTGTGGGGATACCGCTCGATAGGCACTACACGAACCGTGGACAGCCATGCGAGCCGCCTGCGCCGCAAGCTGGGCGTCGCCGGCGAACGTTGGATCGTCAACGTGTGGGGCGTCGGCTACCGCGTCGTCTGACGCTCACCGGGGGCATGGACGCCACTCCAAAGGTACTGAGTGGATGCGTGCCTTCGAGCGCTGGCCGACCGGCTACAACGGCTTGGCGCTGTAGCATCGAGCACTCATGCAATGGGACAAGACCAGGCCGATCCTGCTCGCCACGTACGACCTCATAGACCAGCACGGCAAAACGGCCGGTAGCGCAGTTTGCGAGGCTATGGGCGTTGCTCAAGACGACGAGGACATTCGCATAGCGATCGAACAACTTGACGAGGCTGGCTACGTCAAATGCTTCTTCTCGGGAGCCGGAACTGCGCAGCTCATCGACCCTACCGCCTAGGGCTTCAATACTGCTCGGGCTGGCCGACGCCTGGCGGCGCGTCGGATTTCCTGACCGCATTCTTGAGTGCGGTCGCGGAGCGAGCCGACGGGACCGATACGCCGGAGGAGGAAAAGAGCCGTCTCCGGCGCTTCATTGAGGCTGCGAACGGTGCCCCGAAAGAACTGCTCGCCGAAATCACCACCAAGCTCATCGAAGGCCAAGCAGGGCGGTGACGCCCGATCAGGCATCGGAGCGCCGCGCTGGTCCGCTTGCCCTTCGGTTCCCTATACCCTCTATACGCTGGCATGACGCGGTTTCAGCGGCTCTTGCTCGACACGAGCCGCAGCCACCATGTCCTCGACGCTCGCATTGCCGCTTCGGTACTCGTCGTGCAACGCTCGCCAGTCGTGTACCGACCAACATTCGCGGCGCAAGCGCAATGCGACGTCAGGCCAGCCGTTGCGCTGAGCCCATCTACCAAGCAACTGCTCACTCACCTGGGCAAGCACGTAGTCGCGAACTTCGCACGCAGCGATCCGACAGCGCACGAGCCGATCGACGTAAAAATACTCTGTGACATCCTCGTCGGGCGGCTGGAATAGGCGATCTCCGACGACGGCATCCTGGACCTTCTCGTGGTCGAGCGCACCGGCATATGCGCCAGCGCGACCTCTAGCGACGGGCAGAAACGTCTCCTCCGGTTCGGCACCCGCACGCGCTCCCGCGAGCAGGCGATTCGCGTAGCGGTCGAGCGAGCGGCCGACTCGCCGAGCAACGGCTTCCGGGGCACGTGCGCGGCTAGGCTCGTGGAGCGGCCAGCGCAGATGCACGATTTCGTCGGCGGAGAAGACCTCCAAGAACTCGCGTGGGCCACCCATCACAGAGATGCTGCCGCCCTCGGGCCAGTGTTTGCTCACGAACTGCTCGTAGCGTCTGTGCTCATCTTGTCCGCGAACGACGATCGTCTCTGGCGGGAGCCAGCCAACGAAGATGAGTTTCCACGGTTCGTCGTCTCCGACACGCTCCAACGCGAAATGAATGTAAACGTCGCGAAACGTGAGCATCCCCGTGACCCAAGAGCGTAGCTCCATCGCCATGTTTGGCTGGTCCCACAGGTCATGTCGGCTCGACCAATCGAACAGCGTCTCTCGCACCGTCTCTGCGACACCGCTGTCAGAGCACTCCACTATGAGCGAATCCTCATCGATGTCGGGAATCACAAGATACGAGAACGTCTCCGACGCGTTGTGAATCCGCGCGTCCGCCATTGAGCTGCCGATCGGTGGTCGCGTGTCAAGCGCGAAGCTGGCGTAGTTATCCATCGTATAGAAGCCCCGGATGCTACGAGGCCGGCGTCTCATTTCTCGCCCTCACGCATCTCGGCAAGCGCGTGCAGCGAGGCAACAAGGTGTTGGCGTTCTGCTTGTCGCAACGCGACGCCAGCACCAATGAGATGCACCAGAACCTCATCGTAATTCTCCCCCATGCTCCAGCTCGCGAACACCGATGATGCGTGGAGCTTGCCGCGTTCGATGGCGATGTGCTGTGGTCCGACGGATTCGTAATGTGGCGGCAGGCTGCTCGCGGCGATCAACAGCGTTTGGAACCAGCGCTGGTACTTGATGCCGGTGACGAACTGGAGCGTGAACGTCGTCGTGAAGTGTTCCTCTTTAGTAACCATTGTGTTGAGCGCATCGAGATCGTGCCAGGGTCGTTGTAGATAGACCACCAACCGACGGACATGGCGTGGCTCGCCTGTTAGCTCCGCCCATCCGTAGACGTGCGCCAGGGTGAAAAGCAGGTCGAATGCAAGCTCGACCTGTTTCTGCTGGTCGGTCTCACGTTGTCGTTCGAGCATGTTGAGCACCGCTGCTGCATGTACCACACTCCAGCACTCTTTCCAGTGACCGGCCTCCGCAAGGTTGCGTGCCAACAGCGCAGTGTCTTCGCGAACGTCTGCTCTCAACGTGGCATCTTCCGTGTCATCGAAGGCTTTGGCGAGCAGTTGTGACAGGTCGTTGGCTATGCGGATCGGCAACTCCCTGTAGACGGCTCGAAGCAAGGCTCGCACCACCTGCTTCGCCACCACACCTGCGGTCGGCGCCGATCCATCCACAGCCTGCTTGAGGCGATCGTGCAGCCACATATATGCCTCGTCTGTCAGGCGACTACGAATCTCCGCCTCCTTCGGCGCGAAGTTGATACTGACTTCATTGATCTGTGCCTCGTGCGGCGTCAAGACTTTGCCAGTGATCGCGCGCTCGCGTTCTATCTTGACGGCGATGTTGGCGGCCTCCTCGCGCTCCAGCCAAGCCAATCCAAGCTGATCGATGTCGTGACGCCACGGCTGCGCATTGACGACGCGCTTGGCGCTGAACCCGATGCCGGTGTCGAGCAGGTTGAACAACAGCCACGTCACCTGCGTCAGTTGTTCAGCCAACGTGCTGTCCGAGAGTGCGACATCGGTAGCGGAGAGGCGCTGCAACTCGTTGAGAACTCCGAGGCAAACATCGAACTCCTGCATGTGAAATGCGATCTGCACGTTGCTGATCAACAAGCCAGCGACGGCCTCGCCCACGTCACTCTCGGCGACTAGCCCGGAGTCCACGACTTCGGCGACGAGCGTGAGAATGCGCCGCTCCAGCCACTGACGATTGGGCTGCTGTGACGTCGGGTCCATCAAGCCCTTAGTTGCGAGCTGCTCGGTCATGCGCGTTAGTGGCGAATCCGCTCGCACGGCTTCGCGTTCCCACCACTCGCTTCGCTCTGCGATGTGCCGCTTGACGACGAGGTAGTGGGAGAGAAGTTGCGATGCAGCGCGCGTGACGCTGGCGACGCCGATGACGTCGCGGTCGGGCGAGATCAGGCGCCGCAGCAGGTCCACCATCGTCTGCATGTCTTCGATGACGAGCTGCTGCGCGCGGTGCTGAACGCTTCGTCGTGCGTGACGCTGGCGAGCATGTGCGATCGCCTGCATCATCTCATGCGTGAGCGCGTCGGCGATCGAGGAGGGCAGATAGCCGAGCAACGCGTGCGTGCGGTACGTAATCAGCGCGAGGACACCGGCGGTACTCATCGCGAGCGCAAGTCCCGACGAGAAGTACGGGGGGCTCGCTTTAGTCGCGACTTCGAGCAGCACGAGCACGGCCAGCGAGTAAGCGAAGCTCAGGGCGAGCAACCGAATCACCGCCGAGCCAACACGCTCACGCAGCAGAAACGAGACGATGCGCGCGCTCCCATATCGCTCGGCGGTCGTCTGGAAGACAATCAGCGTGATCGAGAGGACAATGCCCAGGATCGTGCCCGTGGCGCCGGCCGTGGCGGCGAGCAGGACGCGAAGCGTCTCGGTGTTCGGCAGCGAAATGTTGTGCGTCAACCAGTGGCGAATGCCGAGCGCATTCTCGATATTGCGTGCGTATTCGTGCGCGAGCACGTCCACGGCCATGCCAAGAACGACCAGCAACACCAACGTCACGAGCAACCCGCGCTGCCGACGCACGAGCACAGCGACGACGCGACCGGGCTCGACGCGCTCGGGCAGCCTCGCACGCTGGATTCGCACGTGCTCGCCAAACTTCAAGGCGCCGAGGTATCCACGACCCAGCAACCGTCCGACGCGAAGCTGTGGCCCGGCGCCGATAGGGCTCGTGTCCTCGGGCGCACGGATGAGCCGCAAGCGACGGATGCGCGGGCTATAGCGGAAGGCCCGCAGGCGATAGCGCCACCACAAACGCCAGCGGCGCCACCACGCCCGAGGCCCCGACGGCAGCGGAGGCCCCTGATGCGTAGGGGAGTCGCCGTGTTCTGGCTGGTTGATCACCCGCGCACGGTAGCTCGCGTGCCGGCTGCTCGTCTACGATGCCGGTCGGGTCGTCGGATTATGACGGACGTGCATACGCTCGGTCTGTCTGTCTGTCTGTCTGTCTGTCTGTCTGAGCCGGCGCGAAGCTCGTCATTGGCGCGGACTGAACCGACTGGCTGCGCCCCGCGCCAGCACTGATGGGAACTCAGGCGTCGAGCTGCGCTGCTGCCAATGACGGTCTACCGCTCGTCTGCGTACTCGGCCCAGTCCGGGCGCTCCACTGCGCCGCCGATCGGCGACACGGGCTCAAGGCACACCGGGTCGTCTGGTTCGCCGGGGCAAAGATAGCCGTCGAACCGTTCGCCGCCGGGTCCCGAGGGCTCTGACCTGACCCGCTTGGCGTGAACGTCGCCACGCGTGGGGCAGTTGGCGAGCACGTAGGGCATGCGGGCATTGTGCCAATCGCTGCCGCCGGCTGCCCTAGCGAGCGGTCAGCAGCCCACAAGAGCTGCGATGCGGGCGTCGCACCTATGCTTGGTCGCTATGCGGAATCCGCTGCTTGGTCGCATTGATCGTGCTGCTTGCCGTCCTCCTTGGCTCGGAGCCAATGATCCCCGGCAGCTTCGTAGCGGCGAGGCCGGGCGATGACTGATGATCGTGCGCTCATGGAGCGTGCGATTGCGATTGCCCGCCAATGCGTGAGCGAGCCGGGCAAGGTCTCGCCGAAGGTCGGAGCGGTCGTCGCCCGCGACGGCATCGTGATCGGCGAAGCGTTCCGGGGCGAGCTGGCTCCTGGAGAGCACGCCGAGTTCACGTTGTTGGAGAAGAAGCTCCGCGAGGACACGCTTGCGGGCGCCACGCTATTCACCACTTTGGAGCCTTGTACGGGCCGTAATCCGCCAAAGATCGCGTGCGTGGAGCGAATCATCGAGAGGCGGATTGGCCGAGTTGTCATTGGTGTACTCGATCCCAATGACGCAATCCGTGGCCGGGGTGAGCTACGGCTTAGGGACGCGGGTATTGAGATCGCTCGGTTCGATCCTGACCTGATGGCGCAGATCGAGGAGCTAAACCGTGAGTTTGCCCGCATTCAGCGCACCGAGGCTCAGATGACCGATCCAGCGGACCCGGACCAGGTTGGCCCCAACGGTCATCGAATCGGCTATACCGACGACGGCGACAAGGTTGAGTGGATACCGGACGACGACGAGCCGGGCAATTTCTGGCCCATGCTGCTCCGCCGCAATGATCGCCAAATCCTCGACACCTACAAGGAACTTTGGGACAAGATTTGGTGGAACCGGCACCAGAACTGGCTACACAGGCTGGAGAGCGGAGAGGAATCGCTGCCACAGGAGCAGGAGGCCATCTTCGAGCAAGCGTCGCAGGCCGCCGCGCGAATTGAGGATAAGTATGGGCGGGAGAATCTGGGGTGGGATGACTTTGAGTGGGGACTTCTAAGTGGGCGAATGTCTGCCTTGTCGTGGGTGCTCGGGGCGGAGTGGAACGAGTCGCTTGATACCTAACTCCGATCCAAGGTCGCCTGGTGTCTGACAGTCTTTACGGAATCCGCGCGACTCGGGCGTCGCCCCCCGGCTTTGCGCGGGACGATGATGAGCGGCGCCGTGTCTACGGCGCGGCGCTCGCGCAGTTTGACGAGCTGATCGCGGCTTCGGCAGCGGTTGGGCCGGCCTCCAGGCCGCTGCCTCTGTTCTATGCCTTGAGCCAAGCCGGACGGGCCATCGCGGCGGCCCATGCCAAGACCGCATGGAGTCTCCGCTGGCACGGCTTGTCGTCCCAGGAACTGAGCGTGGCGCCGCTCGACATTGAGGTCAGCAGAATCGCTGCCTCCAGCAAGGATGAAAGTTCGGTGGACTCCGTTACCGGCGTCGCGGATGCGACCGGCAGCGAGGTCTTCGCCAAGGCGGCGACGATCGGTGCGCTCTGGTCCTCGCTTCCCGAAGTTTTCGATCTGCTGCCGGCGTCGTTCAGCAGGGAGCTGATTCCGGTGCGGCTGGCTCTTGAGCCGGACCCGGAAGGAATCCGGGGCCGCATCGATCAGGCGCATTTGTATGCCGTAGCCGTAGATTGCGACGGCACGCCGGACGAACTCGACAACGACCTCAGCGAGAACTACCCGACGAGCGTCGGCATGAGCGCCTACAGGCCGTTTCAAGGTCAGCCTGTCATGCGGGTGCTCACGCACATGGGCAGCGGGCTAGTGGTCCGCTGGAACCGGGAGGCGGCCCGTGAAGCGGGTCTAGGTCGAGATGTCGCGGCTCTGGAACGAGAAGGTTGGTCCTGGCTGCGTCCAAGCGTCAGCGGCGTCGCGTTGTCCTCGCTCGTGACCTGGTGGACTCTGCTTTTCGGCCTCTCGATGCTCGCACGCTACGAACCTGCCGGCTGGATGCGAGCACTCGACTATGAATCCTCCGAGCTTGCCGCGCCACTTGCCGAGTTGCTGGACATCGGCGTGACCCGTGTGCCCGACTTGATCCTCGGGGCGCTGATGGTGGCCCCCGAGCCCGAACCGACTGACGATGGGGCAGCGTAGAGTTCGTGACCGCGGCTAGGCGCGTCGGATGGCCGGATGACTCGGCGGCTAATGCTCGGCCTGATCGGCGAGCCAGTCTTCAAGCATCTGTCGCGTGAAGCGGATGTGGCGCCCGACACGCAAGCATGGGAGCCGGCCGGCTCGCACCGCCTCATAGACCCAGCTGGTCCTGACCGACAGTTCGTGGGCCGCCTGCTCAGGTCGCAGCAGTGGCCCGGAGCCGAGCAGCGGCATCTTGACGGTTGATGGTGTCTCCATGCTCGTTGTAGACCCGCACCACAGCCGACCGGCCAACGAGTTTTCCGGTCGCCCCGCAGCCGCTCAACGGAGCCGTTTTCGCCATCTCGCGCCCCCGGAGCGGCCCTCTGGAGAAATCCGTAGAGAAATCTGAGCGCCCCGCCGCACCCCCTGGTACACTGCAAAAGGTTCGATTTGCGGGGCTTTTTCTCAGGCCAGAGGCGCGCGGCGGACCCCCGGATGGGGGATTATGATTCCGCTGCTCTAACCAGCTGAGCTACTCCGGCCCGGAGTGCAGGAGTCTAGCCGCGCGGCCCCGCCGCCCCTTGTGCGTCTGCGGCGAATCTGACGAGCGTCCCTAGCCGCGTGCGCGCCCTCCCCGGGCGGCCCTCAAGCCCGCGATCACTCCGGCGGCTTCTCCCCCGGCCACGCGCCGGTCACCCGCTTGAACGCCTGGCGCGAGCCGCGATCTACGATGCCGCGCACCACACGGAAGATCGCGCCCTCGAGCAGCAGCGCCGCGAGCAGCTTGCTCCAGGGCGCATCGCTCTGGCTCGGCGCGGGCGGCTCGCGCTCGTCGAGCAACGACCACAGCCGCTGGAACATCCGCCTGCCGATCACGCCGGCGAGCAGGCCGCCCAGCGCGCTCACCGGAACGAACAGGAGCTTGCTCACGCGCGCCACCCCCTAAGCATGCCGGCTTGCGAAGGCCCGTGCGCTCCGGAGGCGCCCGGGCGACGTCCGCGTGGATCTCCGCGTCGCGCAGGGCCGTGCGCTTGCAAGCGAGCGCCGGGCGCGTCACGGGACGGCCGAGGCGCCGGCCGGTGCTGCTAGGTCTCTTCGACGGCCGCGGCGAGCTCGACGAGGCTCACGTCGAGCGCTTTGGCGATCTCGCGCACGGTCGTCCACGCGGGGCTCGCCTGTGCGAGCTCGATGCGTGCAAGTGAGCCGGTCGTGAGCCCACAACGGAACGCGAGTGCTTCCTGAGTGGCGCCGCGCTCCTTGCGCATGCGCCGCAGAACGGCAGCGAGGGCGGGGTCGGGCGCAAGCTTGCGCGGCACCCGGCAAACATCCCACGCCATGCACGCCTAGGTCTATGCCTTTCACTGCCCATTCTTGACCATGCATGGTATACAACTGTCTGTAGAGATGGCTGGTCAATACACCCACGTCGTCCAGCTGCGCCTGACGAGCGAGGAGTGGCGGCTCGTCGCCGAGATCGCCGGGTTGCGCCGGGTGAGCGTCGAAGATCTGCTGCGCGAGGGCCTGCGCCTCTCCCAGCGCGACGCGCAGCCGCCGGTCGAGCCGCGCCCCGGGTCGCTGCGCCTGGTCGGGCCCGGGGCGCCGCCCGGGCGGCGTGTGTGGCGCCGGCGCTGAGCGCGCAGCCGCTCAAGTCCCCGCGCGGGGCGTGCCGATGCCGAAGTGGTGTCGAGCATCTCAAGCCAAAACATCGCGCCGTCGTCGCCGATGGCGGTGGCGGCGCGGGCGTTCGGCGACGCATATCCGCCGATCCGCGGCCACTGGATGGTGCGCGCCGCGGGAATCGCCTACCTGATCTGCGCCGCGATCTACATGCCGTGGCTGCTCTCGGCGCTCAACCGCCACCTGCCGTGGCTGGCGTGGCCGTTCCTGGTCGCGAACGCGTTCACGCTCGCGACGACCGCGCTGAGCATCGCCAACCATTGGTCGCGCGCCGTGCCGCGGCCGCACCCGCTCGGCCACGGCGCCGAGCCGCACGTCGGCATCGTGATCCCCTGCTGCGGCGAGCCGGTGCCGATGATCCTGCGCACGATCAGCTCGGTGCTCAGGCAGGACTGGCCGCGCGAGCGGATGGTGATCGTCGTCAGCGACGACGGACACGACGCCGCGCTCGCCCGTGCGCTCACGTGCTGGCCGGTGCTCTACCACTCCCCGCCGCCGCGCGACGCTCCCGGGCGCGATGGCGCGGCCAAGGCCGGCAATCTCAACTCGGCGGTCGCGATGCTGCTCGCCGAGCACCCGGAGATCTCCTACGTCGAGACGCGCGACTGCGACGACGAGCTCGGCTCGAACGCGTTCCTGCGCCAGGCGGTCGGCCAGCTCGAGCACGACGGGCGCCTCGCGTACGTGCAGACGATCAAGGAAACGCAGGTCAGCCCCGGCGACCCGTTCAACAACCGCGAGGCGATGTTCTATCGCGGCCAGATGCTCTCCCGCAACGCCGCCAACGCGACCTTCCCGTGTGGCTCGGGTCTGGTCTGGCGCCGCACGGCGCTCGAGGAAATCGGCCTGTTCCCGACGTGGAACCTCGTCGAGGACCTGCACTCGGGGATCGAAGCGCTGCGCCGCGGCTGGCACAGCTGCTACCTGCCGATCGTGGGCGCGATGGGCCAGCACTCGCCCGAGGACGTGCCCAACGTGTACAAGCAGCGCGGCACGTGGGCGATCGACACGGTGCGCCTGATGATCTGGGGCGAGCTCGACGGCCTGAACCTGCGCCAGCGGGCGCAGTTCTACGAGCTGCTGTGCTACTACCTGCACTCGTTCACGGTGCTCGTGTACGTCCCCGCGATCATCGGGGCGCTGCTCGGCGCGGTCCCGTTCACCGCCTCCGGCTTGAGCTTCATCGAGCACATGCTGCCGATCGTGCTCGCGACCGAGGCGTGGCTGCTGGCGATCAACCGCCCGTACAACGACCGGCGCCGGCGCCAGCGCCACCCGATCCGCGAGCTGTGGCGGGTGCGGATCATCTGGAGCGGCCTGGCGCCGGTGTTCATCAAGGCCTCGGTCCAGGCGATCCTCGGCGGCCCGCGGCGCAAGCCCGTCTACAAGGTCACCCGCAAGCACAACGACCCGCGCTGGCACTGGGGCCACACGCTGCCGCAGACGACCGTGCTGCTGACCGTGCTGTTCACGCTGCTGTACGCGCTGCACAGCGGCACGCTGCCGCGCCTGACGACGCTGATCCCGGTCGTCTACTGGGGCGGCCTGTACGTGGCGCTGTTCGCGGGCTTCGTCGCGCGCAGCTGGTATGGCGTGGTGAGCGTCCGCCGCGCGCTCGTGCCGAGCGTGCGCAGGGCGGGCGCGGCTGGCGTCGAGCAGCCCTCGCCAGCCCCCGAGCTCGCCCGCGGCTAGTCGCCGGCGCGGCTTTTCCTCGCAGAATGCGGGATCGCGCGAGCGCGCCTCTTGCAATCCTCGAGCGGGCTGCCTAGGTTGGTTCCAGACGCGGTTTGGAGCCGTAAAGAGCGAGGCCACTGAGGTGTGAGGCCGCGCCGCCTGGAACCGGAGGGCCCTCGGGCCGGAAGGGGAAGGTTCCTCAAGCGGCTCCGGGCCGCGTCGCTTGTTTTTCTGCCGCGAGCGCGCCCGGGCGACCGTCGCGGCCGCCGCGCGTGCCCGCCGGCCCGCGTCCCAGCCGAAGCACCGACGCGGACGCGCTCGTGCCGCCGCGAACCGGCGCCGCGCGCCACGCGCCTCACCAGCAGGGCTCGAAGCGCTTGCCGTTGAGCGCGAGGTTGTAGCGCGCGCCCATGATCCCGGCGGCTTCGTCGGCCGCGCAGAACCGCTTGCGGGGGAGCTTGTACTCGGCGTTCAGGACGGGCTCGCCGGCCCGCAGGTATGGATCGAAGTCCGCGCATTCGTGGTACTCGTTGCATTGCTCGGTGACGGCCCCGTCGAAGTACGGCTGCAGTTCGGGGGTCTGTTCGCCGTCGTTCTTCTGCAGCACGGCCATGCCGAGCGAATGCACCTCTTCGGCGACCCACTCGTTGTAGGTCAGCTGCTCCTGCGCGGTCAGCGGGAAGCCGGTGTCGTTGGCGTAGCCTTCGATGTTGTCCGGTTCGACCGCGTCGAAGCCCTTTTCCGCGCACATCCGAAAGCGCGCGCTCATGATCGGCTCGAGGATGCTCAACTTGCGGATGTCCAGCCAGCGCTCGCCCGGCCAGCCGTCGGGCTTGCCGAGCACCGACTTGGGGAACTCCTTGTAGTCGGGGCGGAAGTCCTCTGCCGTGCCGACGTCGATGTAGCAGATCACGCGCTTGCCCTGCGCGTGCAGGGTCGCGACCTCGGCGGCGCTGTTTTCAAAGCCGTCGATGTCATAGATTTCGACCGGCTCGTCGTTGTCGACCTTGCCGGTCAGCTGCCAGTACCAGGTCGGACGGGCTGGCAGCGTCCACCAGCCGCCTTCGGCGCGGGCCGCGCCGGCGACCAGCGCCAGCGACGCGATCCCCGCCAGCAGCGCGCCGCACGCCAACCCGAGCGTGGACTGCCGATGCGAGCGGTCGACCATGCTTGCGCCGATCCTAGACGAGCGTGCTCTTAGAGGAGCCTTACCGTCGGGTTAGCGATCGTTAGGCGCCCGCCACCACGATGCGCTCATGCTCGCCACGACAGTCGGCCCGTATCTCTTTTGGATCGCCAGTCGCGCCGCGGGCACGGCCGCGCTGCTGCTCGCGAGCGCGACCGTGTGCGCCGGCCTGCTGAGCGGGGGGCGCCTGGTCAAGGGCCGCCGCGCGGAGCTGCGCGTGACGCACGAGGCGCTGTCGCTCGCGGCGCTCGCGGCGCTCGCCGTCCACGGCCTGACGCTGCTCGGCGACGGCTACCTGCACCCGAGCCTCGCCGACGTGGCGATCCCGTTCGTCGGCGGCTACGAGACGGTGTGGACGAGCATCGGGATCGTCGCCTTCTGGATGATGCTCGTGCTCGGCCTCTCCTACTACGCGCGCACTCGGATCGGCGTCGGACGCTGGCGCAGCCTGCACCGCTTCGCAGCGCTCGCGTGGATGCTCGGCCTGGCGCACGCGCTCGGCGAGGGCACCGACGCCGGCCAGACATGGTTCCTGGCGATGATCGCGCTCGCGGTCGTGCCCGCGCTCGCGCTGCTGCTCGTGCGTGTGCTCGGCCCGGCCGCCCGGCCGCCCGGCGGCGGCGCACGCACCCAGCCCGACGTGGGGGTCTCGCGAGCGACGGCGAGCGCGTCGCAGCCCGCCTCGCGGGCGGCGCCGGCGGGAGCGCTGCGATGAGCGCGCCCGCCCGCGAGCAGCGCCACGCGGACGCGCGGGCGCTCGCGAGCAGACACCGTACCGCGCTGCGCGCGCGCACGCGGCGCATCCGCGGGTCCGTCGCCGCGCTCGCCGTCTCGCTGTTCCTGATCGTGTTCGCGGTCGTGCTCGTGCAGCTCGCCTCCGGGCATGACCCCGCGCTCGTCGCGGCGGCCAGGCGCCGCGCGGCGAGCGCGGGCCTGAGCGGGTCCGCGAGCAAGCGCGCGCACGCCTCGACCAGCGCCGGCCAGCGCTCGAAGAGCGGCGCGGCCGAGTCGAGCGGCGCTTCGGCGGGCTCGGAATCCGCGGACGCGACGAGCTCCTCGAGCGGCTCGGAATCGGCAGAAGCGAGCGGCTCCTCGGGCACGAGCGACTCGCAGGGCGAAGAATCGAGCTCGGGCGCGGCGGCGGTGACGACATCGCAGTCGTGAGCGAGCAACGCGAGGCGATCGAGGAGTTCGAGTGCTTCGGCGGGCGCTGCCTGGCGCTCGTGAGCGGCTCCGGACGAGCGGGCTCCTGCGAGCGGGCGGCGGCGCTGGTCGAGCGCACGCTGCTCGGGTGGCACGAGCGCTTCTCTCGCTTCCTGCCCGACAGCGAGCTCTCGCGCCTGAACGCCGACCCGCGGCGGACCGTGCCGGTGCGGCCGTTGATGGCGCGCTTCGCGCAGGCGGTCCGCGACGCCGGAGCGTCGAGCCACGGACTCGTCGACGCGACCCTCGTGCAGGAGATCGAGCGCGCCGGCTACCGCCACGACCTGCGCGAGCCGCTCGACCTGGCGGCGGCGCTCGCGCTCGCCCCCGCGCGCAGGGCGGCCGCGCCGGCCCCGGCTGCGCGCTGGCGGGAGCTGCGGGTCGATCTCGCCGCCGGCACGCTCACGCGTCCGCCCGGGCTGGGACTCGACAGCGGCGGCCTGGCCAAGGGCCTGTTCGCCGACGTGCTCGGCGCGACGCTCGCGAGCCATGCGTGCTTCGCGCTCAACTGCGCGGGCGATCTGCTCCTCGGCGGAGCCGCGGGCACGGTCCGGGCGGTCAAGGTCGAAAGCCCGTTTGACGGGCGCACGATCCACACCTTCGAGCTCTCGAGCGGCGGCGTGGCCACGAGCGGCATCGGGCGGCGCAGCTGGCTCCAGCACGGGGGAAACCCGGCTCATCACCTGCTGGATCCCGCGAGCGGCAGGCCGGCGTTCACGGGCATCGTGCAGGTGACGGCGCTCGCGCCGAGCGCGCTGGCGGCCGAGGTCAAAGCCAAGGCGGCGCTGCTCAGCGGCCCGCGGGGCGCGCCCGCGTGGCTGGCGCACGGCGGGGTGATCGTCTACGACGACGGCTCGCACCAGGTGCTGCAGCCGCCGCCGACGGTCACGCTCGACCAGCTGTCAGCGTTCGCGCGCGGGCACGCCCGGGCGGCGTGAGCGCGACCGCTCGCTCCTCTGCTCGTGTCGGTCGGGCTCCTCGCGCCCGAAGCGCGGTTGCGGATGCGATACTCGGCGCGCGATGCGCGCGCTCGTGCAGAGGGTGAGCAGGGCCGCCGTGCGGGTCGAGGGCGAGCTGGTCTCGGAGATCGGGCCCGGCCTGCTGGTGCTGCTGGGCGTCGCCCGCGGGGACGAGCAGGCGGCCGCCGACCGCCTGGCGGAGAAGGTGCGCGCGCTGCGGCTGTTCGCCGACGCCGACGGCCACATGAACGAGCCGTTGGGCGAGCGCGAGATCCTGTGCGTGAGCCAGTTCACGCTCTACGGCGAGGCCCGGCGGGGCAACCGTCCGAGCTTCATCGCGGCCGCCCCCGCCGCGCAGGCCGAGCCGCTGTACGAGCGCTTCTGCGAGCGCGCAGGCGCGCGCCGCGGCCTCTTCGGCGCGAACATGCAGGTAGAGCTCGTCAACGACGGCCCGGTGACGCTGCTGCTGGAGTCCCCGCCCGCGGCGCCGTAGTCCCCGGCCGCGGCGCCGGAGTCCCCGCCCGCGGCGCCGGCGTCCCCGGCCGGCTGACCGTGGGCGCTGGCTGTGCGGATCGCGCGTGCAGGCTTCAGTCGGAGCCCGACATCTGCACTTCGACGATCTTGGCCGCGGCGCGCAGCATCCCGAGCGTGACCCACGGATACTGCCCCGCGCGAACGCGAAGGCCGACATTGTCTCCGGGTCTGACGACCTCGACGATCGTGATCACGCGTCCGATCTGGTAGTCGTCGCCGAAGTCCGTTTCGATGGCGTCCATCTCCTCGGCGACTTCCTGCATGAGCTTGGCGCGTGGATCGGGCCGTCCACGCTCGCTGTGCGCCTCGCCGTCTCCCGCGTCTGCCATGACGGACCTCCAATCGAGTGACCAGGGAGGCACATCATGCCACCGCGCCGTGCGCTCACGGGGCCGGCGTGCTCCAGAGGATCGCTTGGCGCGCGAGAGCGCGGCGCCTTTACCCGCCCGCTCACTGCGTCTGCTCGCTGACGACGAGCAACGGGATCGTCGCGCCGGCGAGCAGCTCGCGGGCCACTCCGCGCAGCAGCAGCCGTCCCGCGCTGCGACTGCGGTGATGGCCCATGACGATCATGTCAAAGCCGTGCTCGTGCGCGTGCTCGAGCAGTGCGCGTGAAGGGTCCCGGCCCTCGATGATCTGATGCTCGACGTCGACCCCCGCGCGCAGGGCGCGGTCGGCGACTTCCGCGAACGTCTCCCGCAGATAGCGGTGGGCCGCCGCGGCGGACTCCTCGCGATCTCCGCTGGTCTCGGCGTGCGCGGGAGAGTAGGCGACGGAGACCGCCACGAGCTCGGCGTCGTAGCGGCGAGCGACGTCGATCGCGACGTCGAACGCGCGCAGGGCTGCATCCGACCCGTCCCACGCGATGAGCAGGCGCTGGAACATCAGCGCAGTATCGGGACCAGGGCGAGGGCGGCGATCAGCGCGATCAGCATGTACAGCAGGTAGGCCGACAGGCGCCCGGACTGCAACGCGCGGACGCGGGCCGCCACGCCCAGCGCGAGCGCGGTGACGGGAGCGTAGAGGAAGCGGTCGACCGCGAGCACGACCCGCGTGTCCAGCGTCAACCGCGGAGCCTCGTCCGGGCCGGGAGCGGCGGTCAGTCGGGTGCGGTAGCCCAGCGGACCGCGCAGGATGACGCGCATCGGGTTGGAGTACGCCGAGGGCCGGTACTGCACGGCGGCCAGCTCGGCGCCGGCGCCGGTGACCCACACCGGCGCCCGCCGGAGCGGTGAAGCACGGACGCTGCGCCCGCGAGCAGCGCGCGCGAGCGCCACCGCCGACAGCGCGTAGGCGGGCAGGACGATGCTCAACCACGTCGGCGCGAGCACCGAGAATTCCTTGAACACGGGGCCGAGCACGAGCGGGTGGCTGATGGCGGTGCTGGCGACGTTGAAGCCGACGAGTTCCTGCAACCCCGACCCGAGAGCGTGGATCTCCCACGGCGCAACCGTTCCCAGGAACAGGAGCACCACGCCGAGAGAGAGCAGGCCGAGCGGCCAGCGCGACGGTTCGCGCACCGCCCCGAGCGCGCTGCGCGCGGGGCCGAGGAAGATGAAGCCGTAGTACTTGGCGAACGCCAGCAGGCCGAGCCCGGCGGTGAGCGCGAGCGCCGCGGCGGCCAGCGCGCACAGAAGCTGGGAGGCCAACGTCGGCATCCGAAAGCCCTGCAGCAGCGCCTCCAGGATGAACCACTCGCTGACAAAGCCCCCGAGCGGCGGGATCGCGGCGAGCGTCAGCGAGCAGGCGCCTAGCGCGAGCGCGCTCGCCGGCAGCCGGCGGGAGAGGCCGCCGAGGGGGTCGAGCGTGCGCTCGCCCGTCGCCTGCTCGACGCGGTCGACCGCGATCAGCGCGAGCGTCTTTGCGAGGTTGTGCGCGCAGGCCTGCAGCGTCGCGGCGAGCAGTCCGGCGGCCGCCAGCGTCGGGTTGTGCGCCGCTTGGCCGAGCAGCGCCACACCGAGGCCCGCGAGCACGATCCCGGCGTGCTCGACGGTGGAGTAGCCGAGGAACCGCCTGAGGTCGTCCTGGGTGAGCGCATACACGATGCCGGCGAGCGCGGTGGCGGCCCCGAGGATCAGCAGCGCATCGCCGCACCAGACCGGCAGCGGCCCGAGGACCTGGAACTCGAAGCGCCACAGCCCGTAGAACCCCGCGCACAGCGCGACCGACAGCGACGCGGCGCCGAGCCTCGGCGCCGAGCCGTACCCGGCTGGCAGCCCGCCCTGCAAGGGAACGACGCCGACCTTCGTGGCGAAGCAGACGAGCAGCAGCGCGAACAGCACCCCTCGGGTGCCAGCCGGTAGCGACGCGTGCGTCCAGACCGCCAGCGAGAAGCTGTGTGTGTGCGCGTAGAGCAGGCCGAACGCGGCGAGCAGCGCCGCGCCGCCGACCTTGGCGAGCCCGCCGGTGAGATAGCCGGCGAGCAGGTTCGCCCGCCCGCGTCCGGCGCTCGCGATCAGGTACACGCACACGCTGACCGCCTCCCAGGCGAGCAGGAACAGGAAGGCGTTGTCCGAGCCGATCGCGACGGCGACGAACAGCAGCAGCGCGCTGCCCAGCCCCGTCAGCCAGCGTCCCGCCGGCAGCCCGGCGTACGCGAACGACACGGCCGCGCCCGTCAGACCCGTGAGCGTGAGGAAGATCCCGGCGAGCCCGTCCGCCCGCAGCGCGCTCGCTCCAAAGCCAAGCCAGCCGCCGAGGTCCAGGATCGGCCGCGCCCCGCCCAACGTGGCGGTCAAGCCGACGATCACGAGCAGCACGCAGCCGACCGCCGAGCACAGCGCCGCCGGACGGGCGCTCGAGTCCGAGCCGACGATCCGACCCGAGCCGCCCGATCCCGCCGCCGCCGGGCCGCCCCGGCGCGTGAGCCCCGGCGCGAGCGCGAGCAGCGGAGCGAGCGCGAGCGCGCCCATCGCGAGCGCGAACAGCAGCGTCATGCGACCAGCTCCCCCGCGCGCAGGAGGCCCGTGGCGAGCAGCAAACCGTGCATGATCGCGATCGGGGCGGGCGGCGAGCCCGGCACGTACACGTCAACGTCCAGCACCGCGTCCACGCCGCCGGCGGTCAGCTCGCCGGCGCTGCACAGGCCGCCGGAGCACGCGTCGGTGCCCACGGCGACCAGCGCCTTCGGCTCGGGCATCACCTCCCAGGTGCGCAGCAGCGGCGTACGCATCGCTGCCGTCACCGGGCCGGTGACGAGCAGCACGTCGGCGTGGCGCGGGGCGGCGGTCAGGAAGTAGCCGAGGCGTTGGATGTCGTAGTACGGGTTCCACAGCGCTTGGATCTCCCACTCCTCCGAGCCGTCGGAGCCGCAGTCGATGTGGCGGACGTGGACCGAGCGGCGCAGCGCCCGCGCCTGCTCCCCCAGTGCGCGACGGGTCGGGCCAGGGTCGCCGTCGTCGTGATCGCGGGCGACCAACGCGCGCCGCGAGCGAGCGGCGGTTTGATAGCGCGACTCGAACGCGAAGCGCTCGGGCGCTGCGTCCACGCACGCGCCGCAGAGGATGCAGCGGCCGCGGTCGAGCGCAAGCCGTCCCTCGCCCTCGACGGTTATCGCACCCGTCGGGCACAGCTCCGCGAGCTCGGGGCCGGCGCCCGTCCCGGCGAGCAGCTCGATCCGACCGCGGTAGCCGCGGGGGGCGACCTCCTCGCGCCGCGGGTAGCGGGTCGTGACCCGACCCTGGCTGAGACCTCGGGGAATCCATTCGAGCATCAGCGGTCGGCTCCCGCGGGGGTCAGCCCGAAGCTGTGCTCGATGAACGCGAAGTCGGTCAGCACGTCTTTCGGGAAGGCGTGGTCGAACAGCGCCCAATTGCGCAGCGAGGGCGAGGCGATATGGACGCGGTGGAGGACTCCTTCGCGGATCTCGACCCAGATCGCGAGCTCGCCCTGCGGCGCCTCGGCCCAGCCGAACGCGGCCCCGCTGCGCCCGTCCGGGAGGCTCACCGACAGCTCGCCGTCGCGGCGACGCAGGTGATCGAGCGACTGGCGCAGCAGCCGCAGCGACTCGGAGATCTCGCCGAAGCGCACGCCCACGCGGGCCATCGCGTCGCCCTCGCGACGGGTCACGACATTGAGGCCGAGGCGCCGGTAGTCGCCGTAGGGCCGCTCGTGGCGGGCGTCGGTCGAGGAGCCCGAGCCGCGTGCGAGCGGACCCACCGCGCAGTAGTCCTCTACCAGCTTGCGCTGCAGGCGCCCGGAGCCGATCAGGCGGTCGGTCATCGATGCGGTGGCGAGGAACAGCTGGCGGTCGCGCCGCAGGTCGCGCTCCAGCCCGTCGAGCTCCCGACGCAGCTCCTCGAGCCCCACGGCGCCCTCCGCGCGCACGCCGCCGGGCACGATCATGCCGCGCCCGAAGCGGCTGCCGGTGAGCCGCATGCGCAGGCGCATCACCCGCTCCTTGAGGATCTGAAAGCGAGCCTGTCCGACGTACAGCGCGGTGGCTTCGGCCTGCTTGGCGATCACGTCCAGATGGCACGCGATCCGCTCGAGCTCCGCGTACACCGCCCGCCAGCGCTGCGCGCGCGGCGGCGGCGTGACTGCGAGGGCACGCTCGACGCCCTCGCAGAAGGCGATCGCGTAGGCGGCGCTGGCGATGCCCGCGACCCGCTCTGCGACGTGCACGGCGAGATCGCTCGCGAGGCCGGCGAAGCGCCGCTCCATGCCGCGGTGCTTGAAGAACGGGCGCGTCTGGATGCGCGCCACGTCCTCGCCGCCGGTCTCGATCTGGAACTGGATCGCCTCGAACACGCCGGAGCGGACCGGCCCGAACGGGAGCGCGAACACATCCAGACCCTCGACTCGCCGGTCGAGCAGATCGGCGTCGGGGGCGGTCAGGCGCCGCGTGTAGCGCGCGCCGAGCGGACGCACGTCCTCGCGTTCGACGAGCTCCTGCTCGGACCAGCGCGCCGCGGGCAACCACACGCCGAGCGACCCGTACACGATCGGATCGGGCGCCTGCGCCGGAGCGCGCAGCACGAGCAGCTCGCCCCGCAGCGCGAACGCCGCGACCAGCGCCCGCTCGGGCGTGTCGGCGAGGAACATGCTCACGAAGCGCGCGCCCGCGTGCTCGAGCATCCGCGCCGCGGGCTCGAACGCGAGCGGCGTCACCCGCAGTCGCAGCTCGCCCGGCGGCGCGTCCTCGCTCACCGCACCCACGCGCTCCGCCAGATGGCCCGGATGCTCGATCGGCTCCCGCGTGAGGCCCGTCACGCCGGGACCGCCAGTCTGTGGCCCGCGTTGGCGAGCAGCGCGGAGAGCTCGCCCGGCAGGTGCACGCCGAGCGCGAGCACGACGAACAGGCAGCCGAGCATCGCGGCGACCATCCACGCGCTGCGCTCCCGAGCGGGGCCCGTGGCGCCCGCGGCCGGCTCTGCGGCGGGGCCCAGCACCATCCGTCCGGCGTGCCAGACGACCCCGAAGAACGCGAGGTTCACGAACACGAGCAGCAGCGTCACGCCGACGTACTGCGCGCCGGCAAACCCGCCCGCGACGATCTGAAACTCGCTGCGGAACACGCCCGAGAGCGGTAGCCCGCTGAGCGCCAGCGCGCCGGCGAGGAACATCGGTCCGGTCCACGGCATCGCCCCGGCCGCGGCGGTGACGCCGTCGACCTCCTTGGTGTCATAGCCGCGCAGCAGCGACCCGGCGCCGAAGAACGCGAGGCCCTTCGCCGAGGCGTGGGTGATGACGTGCAGCAGCGCCCCCGCGACCGCCAGCGGCACCCCAAAGCCGACGCCCAGCGCGATGATGCCCATGTGCTCGATCGAGGAGTACGCGAGCAGGCGCTTGTAGTTGCCCTGGCGCAGCACGAAGAAGCTGGCTGCGAGTAGCGACGCCACCCCGAAGACGATCAGCGCGTGCTCGGCGAAGGACCGCTCGCCCGCGGCGACCACGACCTGGAAGACGCGCAGGATCGCGTACAGCGCGCCGGCGAGCAGCGAGCCGGAGAGCAGCGCGGAGACGGGGGCCGGCGCCTCGCTGTGGGCGTCCGGCAGCCACGTGTACATCGGGACGAAACCGACCTTCGTCCCGAACCCGACGAGCGAGAGCACGAACGCCAGGCGCACCGCGTCGGGCGAAAGCCCGTGAGCGTGGAGCAGCAAGCGCTCGAAACGGGGCACGTAGGCGCTGCCCAGGACATGCGTGCCTGCCGCGTACAGCACGACGATCGAGAGCAGCGCGATCCCGAGGCCGCTGGAGGCGATCAGGACGTACTTCCACGAGGCCTCGAGCGCGGCGTCGGTGCGGTCGATCGCGATCAACAGCGCGGACACGATCGTCGTCAGCTCCAGCGCGACCCACAGCGTCCCGAAGTCCGCCGCGAGCGGCACCAGCAGCATGCTCCAGCCAAACAGGTTCAGCAGCGCGAAATAGCGCTGCGCGAAGGCGCAGAAGCCCGGACGCCCCCGCTCCGCTTTCAGATAGCCGATCGAGAACACCCCGGCCATCGCGTACAGCAGTCCCGTCGCGAGCAGGAACACGGCGCCGAGCGAGTCCAGGCGCAGCCAGCCGTCGGCGGTCTCGAGCACGCGGCCGTGCGCGACGGCGACCGCCAGCACGACCGCCAGCGCGAGCGAGGCGAGCCCGGAGATGAGCGTCGCGGCGCGCGCCAGGCGCCAGCCGTCCCGCAACGTGAGCCCCGTGGCCGCGAGCGGGACAGCCAGCAACGTGTACAGCGCCCAGCTCATCCGGTGAGCCTGTTCAGGACGTCGGTGCGCACGGCGGTGCGCGCCACCGCGAGGTACTGGACGAGCACCACGAACACCAGCACGCCGATCAGCACGTCGAACAGCAACAGCAGCGCGAGGATGATCGGCAGTCCCGGCGCGATCACGAGGCTCGCGACCGACACGGCGTTCTCCAGCACCAGGAACCCGAGCAGCTGCGAGGGCGCGTACGGGCGCAGCACCATCAGCAGGAAGGCGACGAGCACGCCGCCCACCGCGACCGGGAGCGCCGAGAGCGGCAACGCGCTCTCGGCGCCGATGTGCACGGGGCGCAACGCGATGAACGCGAACGCGCACAGGACGATCGCGAGCAGGATCGCGCTCGGCGCGCCGATCACGCTCGGCACGCGCGGCTGCGCGTCGAGCCTGCGCAGGACGAAGCGGATCCCCTGCGGGAACAGCAGCGCCTTCAGCGCGATCGTCACGGCGGCCAGCACGTACAGCGAGCTGCTCCCGTGCCCCGACGCCGCGGTCGCTACCGCGAGCGCTGCGACGACCGTCGAGGCGAGCGCGTACAGGCGCAACTGCTCCCAGATCTCCTGCGAGCGCAGCATGTACAGCTCCAGCAGCAGCACGACCACCGCGGTGATCGTCGTGGCCGCGCCGAACACGCTCGGGTGCAGATCGCCGAATCCGGGTCCGAACAGGAAGATCACGACCGCGAGCACCGCGAGCAGGAAGCTCGCCACCGTGAACTCCGGGATCTTGTACAGCCGCAGCTTGGCAAAGCTCGACTCGATCACGACGACGAGCGCTCCCACCGCCAGCGCCTTGACGAACAGGAGCGCGATCGCGAGCGCGACCACGTCGACTCGCCCGCTGCTCGCCATTCCCCACGGGGCGACCAGCACGTTCATCAAGATCGTGAACAGCAGCAGCTGCTTGACGTTCGAGCCCCAGCGCAGGAACGCGAGGCCGGGGCCGGAGTGCTCGGCGACACGACCCTCCTCGATCTGGCCGAACTCGAGCGTCCCACCGTGGCTTGCCACCGGAATGCGACCCGTCTCGGCGAGCACGAGCATGAAGAACGCGGCGAGCATCAGCAGATGGCTCGGGCGCAGCACCTGTACGGTCGCCGAGCGCAACGTCGCACCGAAGGCATACGGCAGGTCGGTGTGCGTGGTCAGCGCGAGCACGAACGTCACGAAGATCACGGTCGGCTCGTTGAATGCGCCGAACGAGCGCAGGCGGCTGGAGCCCAATTGCGCATAGGGGCTGCCGCTGTCGACCGCCGCGAGCGAGACCACGAAGCTCGCCAGCGCGAGGATGAAGCCGACGCCGAGGAAGTCCGCGATGTAGCCAAGCGGCAGCGGGAAGGTGGTCAGCGCGGGGATCAGCAGCGGCACCGTCGCGTACGCGGCGAAGCTCACATACGGCGAGGCTCGGAACAGCCGACCCGCGGGAGCCGGGAGCACGGTCTCCTTTCTCAGCAGCTTCAAGATGTCGTAGTAGGGCTGCAGGACGCGTGGCCCTCGACGCTGCTGAACGACCGCCTCGGCCCGCGCGATGATCCCGCCGAGCAGCGGCGCCAGCGTCAGGATCGTGACGACCTGCAGAACCTGCACTGCCCACTCGGGAAGGATCGGCACGACGCTCTCAAGGCTCCTCTCGCGTTGCTGTGGTCTTTCGCGAAAGGAGCCATCAGCCCTTTTCCGGGAGGGCGGTTCGGAGGGCTCGCGGGCTTGCGAGGCCCTCCGTCAGGGCTCCATCTGAGCCTTCACAAGATAGCGCAACGAGCTTGGCGCTCACGAGCGGACCTGATAGACCCCGCTGAATGGGCGCGCCGCAGAACGTTCGCTTCAGGCCGCGGGTGCCCGCGCTGAGGCGCTGGTGGATCGCGCTGCTCGCGCTGTTGCTCGCCGGGATCGTCGCGTTCGCGCTCTCGCAGCTGAACGTGCGTCGCGTCGGCCATGCGCTGATCACGGCCTCGCCCGGCTGGATCGCGCTCGCGCTCGCGCTGATGGCGACCTCGCTGGCGATGCGCTCGGTCTCCTGGCACGCGACCCTGCGCGCGGCGCTGCCGGACACGCCGATCCGCTGGGCGCCGGTGGTCCGCGCGACGATGATCGGCGTGATGGGCTCGGCGGTGTTCCCCGGCCGGCTCGGCGAGCCGACGCGGGTGTTCGTGCTCGCGCGCAGGTTCGAGGGCCGCACCAGCCGGCTCGTGCCGGTGATCGCCGGGACGGTGTTCTCGCAGACGCTCATCAACCTGCTCGCGCTGGGGATCCTGCTGGCGGTGACCTTCACGAGCGTGCCGCTCCTGCACGGCCACGTGGGCGGGATCGCGGGCGCGCTGATCGTGCCTTTGATCGTGTGCGTGCTCGTGATCGTTGGCCCGCGCCTGCTCGCCCGCGGCGGCCGTTCGCGCTCGCCGCGGGTCGAGCGCGCGACCGCCGCGATCACGCGGCTCTTGCACCTCGCCCGCCAGGGCCTGGTGGTGTTCGCGCGCCCGCGCCACGGCGCCCCGGCGATCTTCTTCCAGCTGCTCGCGTGGGCGTTGCAGTGGCTGGCGTGCTACATGGTCATGCTCTCGCTGTCCTTGCAGTCGCATGGCGGCCTGGTGGCCGCGGCGGCGATCCTGCTGGCGGTCAACCTGAGCGCGGTGCTGCCGGCGACCCCGTCGAACGTCGGCGTCTTTCAGGCCGCGTGCCTGGTGGTGCTCGCCGCCTACGGCGTGGGCGCCGGCGTGGGCCTGGCCTACGGCATCATCCTGCAGGCCGTCGAGGTCGTGACCGCGCTCGCGCTGGGCGTCCCGGCGCTGCTCAAGGAGGGCCTGTCCTGGCGGGACATCCGCGCGCGCGAGGTCCCGCTCGACGGCTCAGCCGGCGAGGGCGCGCAGTGACTGGCGCAGCGAGCGGGTGGTCTGCAGCACCGCGGTCGGCTCGTAGCCGCAGTGGGCCATGCAGTTCTCGCAGCGCGGATCGCGCCCGCGCCCGTACTTGCTCCAGTCGGTGCTCTCGAGCAGCTCCCGGTAGGTCTGCGCGTAGCCGTCCGACATCAGGTAGCAGGGGCGTTGCCAGCCGAACAGCGAGTAGCTCGGGATCCCCCAGGCGGTGCAGTCGAATTCGGCCTTGCCTTCGAGGAAGTCGAGGAACAGCGGGCTGTGGTTCAGCCGCCACCTGCGCCGCCGGCCGCCGGAGAAGGCCTCGCGGAAGAGCTTGCGTGTCTGCTCGACGCCGAGGAAGTGCTCCTGGTCGGGCGCTTTCTCGTACGCGTACGCGGGCGAGATCATCATCTCGTCGACTTCGAGCTCGTCGTTGAGGAAGTCGAGCACGTCGCGCACGGTGTTGGGCGAGTCGTGGGTGAAGAAGGTCGTGTTGGTGGTCACACGGAAGCCCGCGGCCTGCGCCGCCCTGATCGCCGCGACGGCCTTCTCGAAGACGCCCTCGCGCTCGACGGAGGCGTCGTGGCGCTCGCGCATGCCGTCCATGTGGATCGCCCACGCGAAGTACGGGCTGGGTCTGAAGTTGGCGAGCTTCTTCTCGAGCAGCAGCGCGTTGGTGCAGAGGTAGACGAAGCGCTTGCGTTTGACCAGCTCGTCTGCGATCACGTGGATCTCGGGATGGATCAGCGGCTCGCCGCCGGCGATCGAGACCATCGGCGCGCCGCTCTCCTCGACCGCCCCGACCGCCTGCTCGACGGGCATGCGCCGGCGCAGCACGTGCTCCGGGTGCTGGATCTTGCCGCAGCCCGAGCACGCGAGGTTGCATTGGAAGAGCGGCTCGAGCTCGACGATCAGCGGGAACTTCTCGCGCCCCGCCAGGCGCTGGCGCATCAGGTACCAGCCCATGCGCGTGCTCTGCCTGAGACGGGCGGCCATTGGCCCTACCTTAGACCCCCGGCGACCAACCGTGAAGGGCGCCCGCCACGCGCCGCAGCGCGAGCGCGGCGCGCAGCGCGCCGGCGGCGGCCCGGATGCGCAGCAGCTCGTGCTCGGGGCTGTCGAGCACGACCCGCACCACCCCGAACGGGCGGGCGCCGGCGCCGGAGGCGAGCCACACCGACTCCATGTCCACTGCGATCGCGCCGCCCGCGTGCAGCTGTGCGCGGCGCTCCCCGAGCGCCAGGCGCGCAACGCACACGACCTTTCCGGTGCGCACCTTCATGCCGCGGCCGGCCAGCCGCGCCAGCAGCAGGTCGCTCAGATCGCAGCGCACGCGCTGCTCGGCGTGCCCTTCATCGCTCGCCGAGTACACCTCCTCGGCGACGATCACTTCGCCTGGCACCGAGCGCGAGTCAAGCCCTCCGCAGAAGCCGAGCACCAGCATCGCGGCGCCCTGCGCGCCGCGCAGCTCGCCGGCGGCGGCCCGCGAGCGGCCCGGGCCCATCCCGGTCTTGCGCACCGACGGCCAGCTGCTCGCGGAGGAGATCAGCGCGGCCTCGATCCGCATCGGCGCGGCCACCAGCAGCGCGCCCGCGCCTCCGCGAGCGCGCGGGCGCGCGGGCGCCGGGCCGCCGCACGGGGCGTCCGCATCGGGATGCCCGCCTCCCGGGCTTTGCGGCTGGGTGCTCACCGCGCCAGCGCCTGCGCTCGCGGGCTCGTGCCCAACGCTTGCAGCGCGACCTCGGCGGCGGCGTGACCGCTTCGCACCGCGCTCTCCAGCGTGGCGGGCCAACCGGTCGCCGTCCAGGCGCCGGCGAGCACGAGGCCGGGCACGGCGGTCGCGGGGCCCGGGCGCAGCGCGCCCGTGCCCGGCACGCCGCGGAACGTGGCGGCGTGCTCGCGGGTGACCAGGAAGCGTTCGACGCGGGCCTCGCGCGCGCGAGGGAAGAGCTCGCGCAGCGCCGGCTGATAGCGCTCGCGCAGGGCGTCGGCGCTCATGCCCATCTCCTGCTCGGCGCCCGACAGCGACACGGCCAGATACTGCCAGCCGGCGGGCGCGCCCGCGGCGCCGGTGCGGTCGAAGACGTACTGCACCGGCGTGCCGACGCCGGCGGCGAACGCCAGCTCGCACACCGGGCGGTCGTAGACGACGTGCAGGTTGACGATCGGCGAGGCGCCGAGCGCTCGCAGCGCCCGCGCGCGCTCTCCGAGCAGCGGCTCGAGCAGCGCCGCGGCGCGCGTGTGCGGCACGGCCACCACGACCGCCTCCGCGCTGAAGCCGTCGGGCGCCTCGCCGTGCTCGCCGCTCGAGCCGCGGCCCTGCACCTCGAGACCGCCGTCGGTCCGGTGCACGCGCTCGGCGCGCCAGCCGAGCTGCACCCGCACGCCGGCCCGCGAGAGCGTCCGGCGCGCGGGCTCGTCGATCGTCTGCGCGAGCGTCGCCTCGTGAAAGCCGATGTCGCCGGCGTCGGGCTGGGAGAGCAGGCCGGTGCGGAACACGAACGCGGCGAGCGCGAGCGATGCCTGCGCCGCGGGCAGGTTGAGCGCGGGCAGCGCGATCAGGTCCCACAGGGCGCCGATCGCGCGCGGCCCCTGGCCGTGGCGCGCGAGCCATTCGCCGAAGCCGACGCGGTCGAGCGCGGGATCCCCGGGCCGCAGGCGCATCAGGGCGAGCGTCGCGCGCGCGGCGCCGGCGCGCTCCGCGTGCGTCAGGTGCGGGTAGCGCGCGAGCGCTCCCGCGAGGTGAAACGGCGCGGGCAGCGAGGCTCGCCGCAACAGCGCGGGCGGGCAGCCGGGCTTGAGCACGGGGATCGCAAGGCGCGGCTGCACGGAGGTCAGGCGCTCGCTGCCCAGGCGCGCGAGCAGCCGCCGGTAGGCGTGGCAGCAGCGCAGGAAGACGTGCTGGCCGTTGTCGAGCGCCAGGCCGTCGCGCTCGAAGCTGTACGCGGCCCCCCCGAGCCTGCGCCTGACGTCCACGAGCGTCACCCGCGCGCCCGTGTCGGCGCAGTCGAGCGCCGCGGCGATGCCCGCGAGCCCGCCTCCGACCACCAGCACCCGATGCCCGGCGCTCACGCGCCGGTCCCGAGCAGCCCGCGCGCGGCCACCCACGCCTTCTCGCGCGCCGGCAGCGAGAGCCGCCGCCGGGCGGCCTGCTCGGGGTGCTCCTCGATGCGTGCGAGCAGCCGCCGGTAGATCCCGGCCATCGCGAGCAGGCACGCGGCGCTGCGGCGGTCGAGCAGCTGCGCGAGCGCGAGCCCGCGGTCAAACCGCTCGCGGGCGCGCTCGGACTCGAAGCGCACGAGCGCGGTCAGGGGCGCGTCGGCCGGCGCGCCGGCGGCGGTCCGCTCGAGCGCGAGCAGCAGCGCCGCGGCTCGCTCTCCGGGCCCCTGGCCCTCCGCGCTCGCGATCACGCCGAAGCGGCGGAGATCCTCGCCGGGAAGGTAGACGCGGCCGGCGAGCGCGTCCTCGCGCAGGTCGCGCAGGATGTTGGTCAGCTGCAGCGCCACGCCGAGGTCGTCCGCGAGCTGTTGGGCGCGGTGGACGTCCACATGCGCGGCCTCGCGCAGCCCGAACACCGCCAGGCACAGGCGCCCGACGCCGCCGGCGACGCGGCGGCAGTAGACGACGAGCTCCTCGAAGCGCTCGTACGTGACGCCGGCGACGTCCATGCGCACGCCCTCGATCAGCTCGCTCAACGCATCGCCGGGCAGCGCAAAGCGCCGGCGCGCGTCCGCGAGCGCCACCGCCACCGGATCCCCGCGCTCGCCCGGGTGGCCGTCCAGGGCGCGGGCCTCCAGCGCGAGCCGGCGCAGCTTCTCCTCGCGCGCGAGCTTGCCGTCGCCGATGTCGTCGATGCGCCGCGCGAACGCGTACACGGCGCACATCGCACGCCGGCGCTCGCGCGGGAGCAGGCGGATGCCGTAGTAGAAGTTCGCCGCCTGCGCGCGCGTGATCGCCTCGCAGCTGCGGTAGGCGCTGTCCGTGGCGATGCTCGCGCTCATCCGCCGCCACCGCCGCCGCCGGCGTCCCGGACCGCGCTTATGTCCGCGCCTGCGCCGGCGTCCCGGGCCGCGCTTATGTCCGCGCCTGCGCCGGCGTCCCGGGCCGCGCTTATGTCCGCGCCTGCGCCGGCGTCCGTGCCCGTCCACGCGCAGCTGTCCGCGCCCGCGCGCCCCGCGGCGCGCAGCGTCGCGATAAGGGCGCCGGCGCGGCGCGCGCTGCCAGCCCGCGGCGGTCCGGCGAGCACGTCGTAGCGCGCGCGCTCGATCGCGTCGAGCGCGGCGCGTCCGCCGGCGAGGAAGGCGGCGACGGCGAGCTTGGGGCGACCGCGCAGGGTCGCGATCAGCGGCGCGCCGTCGGCGAGCAGCCGCCGCGCGCGGGCGACCTCGAAGGCGAGCACCTGGCGCAGCGGCGCGCTCGCGTGCTCGAGCGCGAGCTCGCGCTCGCTGCAGCCGAAGCGTCGCAGGTCCTCCGCCGGCAGGTACACGCGCCCGCGGGCGTAGTCCTCGGCGACGTCCTGGCAGTGCTCGGTCAGCTGCAGGGCGGTGCAGATCGAGCTCGACAGCGCGACGCGCGCGGGCGTGGCCGCGGCGAAGACGCCGAGCACGAGCTCGCCGACGGGGTCGGCCGACAGCGCGCAGTAGCCGCGCAGCTGCTCCCAGGTCTGATAGCGGCTGACGCGCTGGTCCGTCCGGTTGGCCTCGATCAGGCGCACGAACGGCTCGCGCGGGAGGCTGCACGCGCGTGCGCTGGCCGCCAGGCGCAGGAGCAGCGGGTGCTGCGCCCGGCCGCTCAGCGCGCGGTCGAGCTCGCCTTCGAGCCAGTCGAGCGCCGCCAGCCGCGCGCCGGGCGGACCGTCGTCACCGAGCTCGTCGACGAGCCGTGCGAAGCCGTAGATCGCGAGCAGGTGCGAGCGCGCGCGCCGTGGCAGCACGCGGCTCGCGACCGGGAAGTTCTCGCCGCCCGCGCGCGCCATCACCGCCTCCGGGCCGGGGGCGTGCTGCGGCGCGTCGGCTATCGGCGTCACCCCCGCGGCTCGGCGCCGTTGCCGTTGGCACGGGCTTGCTGGGAATCGTCCATCGCCAGGCAGCGCCCGAGCGCCATGATCGGGAACGTCAGCCGGTAGAGGTGGTAGTTGATGTAGTAGTCGCACGGGAAGCCCGTGCCCGTGTACTGCGGCTCATCCCAGCTGCCGTCGGCGCGCTGGGTTGCGACCAGCCAGGCGATGCCGCGCGCAAGCGCCTGCGAGCGCTCGCCGGCGGCGTGCAGCGCGAGCAGCGCCCAAGCCGTCTGCGAGGCGGTGCTCGGACCGCGACCGATCCATTTCGGGTCGTCGTAGGAGCGGGGATCCTCGCCCCAGCCGCCGTCTTCGTTCTGATGGCGCTCGAGCCACTCTACGGCCCGCCGGATGCACGCGTGCGCGGGCTCGACGCCGGCGGCGACCAGCCCGGGCACGGCGGCGCCGGTGCCGTACACGTGGTTGATGCCCCAGCGCCCGAACCACGAGCCGTCGGCCTCCTGGTGCTCGATCAGCCAGCGCACAGCCGCGCGGGCGGCGGGCGTGTCGCCCAGGCCGAGCGTGCCGAGCATCTCGACGGTGTGCGCGGTCACGTCGGCGCTGGGCTCGTCGATCACCTCGCCGAAGTCCAGGAACGGCAGCTCGCGCACGAGCGCGCGTGTGTTGTCGGCGTCGAACGCGCCCCAGCCGCCGCCGGAGCTCTGCATCCCCTGCACCCAGCGCACGGCCCGGCCGAGCGCCGCGTCGATCGGCGCGCCGAGGGCGCCGGCGCCGGTCATGCGCAGCAGCGCGAGCACGACCTCGACGGTGTCGTCGACGTCGGGGTAGTTGACGTTGGCGAACTCGAACGCCCAGCCGCCGGGGTCCAGCTGCGGGCGCTTCACGGCCCAGTCGCCGCGCACGGTCACCTCCTCGCCCACCAGCCAACCCGCGGCGGCGAGCATCGCAGGGTGCTCGCGCGCGAGCCCGGCGTCGCTGAGGGCGACGATCGCGAGCGCCGTGTCCCACACGGGTGACTGGCACGCTTCAAGGCGCCTGCTCGGGCCGGCGGGCGCGCCGGGGGGACGAAAGCCGTGCTCCTCGCCGCCGTCCTCGACCATGAAGCTATCGAGGCCTTCGAGACCGCGTCGCATGAGCGGGTGCTCGAGCGGATAGCCGGCGAGGTGCAGCGCCATCAGGGAGTACACCCACGGCGGCTGGATCCCGCCCCAGGAGCCGTCGGCCTCCTGGCGGCGCACGATCCAGCGCTCGGCCCGGGCGAGCGCCAGCCGGCGCAGCGGCGCGAGCGGGCGGCGCTCGTAGGCGCGCAGCAGGCGGTCCAGGCGCCCGAGCCACGCCCCCTTGCGCGAGCGCGTACCCGGCGCCGGCGCGTCCGCGGGCTGGGGCGAGGGGCCCTGCTGCGCGCGCAGCTCGTCGAGCCGAAAGGGCAGCGTGCGAGCGGGACGGTGGGCTTTGACGATCGAGAGCGCGACGATCGTCTGGCGCGCCCAGCAGGCGAAGTCATAGACGTTCAGCGGCACCCGGTCGGGCAGCAGCATGACCTCCGGCGGCAGCGCCGGCACCTGCTCCCAGGACCACAGGCCGAACAGCGCCAGCCATACGTGCGTGAACACGCGGGCGCGCTCCAGGCCGCCGGCGTCGCGGATGAACTCCGCGGCGGCCTGCATGTGCGGGGCCTCGAGCGGGTCGCCGGCCAGCCGCAGCGCCCAGTAGGCCTCGATCGTCGTGGACAGCTCGCCGGGGCCGCCGTGGAAGTTCGACCAGGTGCCGTCCGCGCGCTGCTGCGAGCGGATCCACGCGGCGGAGCGCTCGGTCTCCTGCGCCCGGCGGATCCCGAGGAACTCGCGCAGCAGCATGTCCTCGGCGTCCATCGTGACGTTGGTCTGCAGCTCGCCGCGCCACCAGCCGGCGCGGTCCTGGAGCGAGAGCAACCGCTCGCACGCCATGCCCAGCGCGGCCTTCGCCTCGCTTTGAGCCTCGGTTGTCGACTGGGGCATATGGAAAACCTAAATCTTTTTGTCAGGAGGCGATAGTCGCGCAAGCTCGGCTTGCAAGCACGCCGTCGATCAAAGGTTGGGCGAGGCCCGGTCGCATGCTCAGTCTTACCCACACGTCCGAGCGGGGGTTACTCTGACACGTGCGCGCCCGCGGGCACGAGCACCTCCGGCGGGGCTTCGGGCGTGATCACGTGCCGGCGCAGCGTCGCCTCGCCGATCCTTCGCGGCGCGCTCGAGACGAACCGATAGGCGATCAGGCCGTCGACGTCCAGGCGTTCGAGCAGGCGAAACCCTGGGGCGGGCGGTTCGGCGGCGCTCGCCCGCAGCGGCGCATAGCCGGTCTCGTCGATCTCGCTGACGAGCGCCGAGCTGCCCTCGCGCAGCCCGTGCAGGCCGGGCACGTAGTACTCCAGCGGCGTCGAGCCGAGCTCGACGGTCGTGATCACCCGGTATCGATCGCCGCCCGCCCCGCGCGCGTGTGCGAGGTCTCTGGCCAGCTCTCGCCAGTTGCCGCGCTGCAGGCGCGGGCTGAGCTCGACGTCGATCGAGATTGCGAGGAACGCGAGCGCGATCGTCGCGACGAGCACGCCCGCGGCGAGCGGCAGCGTCCCGTCGCGCGCGCGCGGCCACACGGCGAGCACGGCGATCACGGCGCTTGCCGGGATCATCGCCGCGACCAGGTTGCGCGGCGCCAGGTAGTCGGCGCCGAAGCCGACGAGCACGATCGGGATCAGCACGCCGCACAGGGCGATCGCCAGCGCGAGCAGCAGCGGCCGCCGGCTCCTGGCGGGCGGCTCGCGCATCCGCCGGGCCCCGAGCGCGAGGGCGGCGAGGATCGGCAGCGCGACGAGCAGCTCGATCCCGTGGCCGAGCGGCGCCCCCGAGTAGCCGGTGAGGTAGTACCGGGGGATCGCTTCGAGGCGTTCGCGCAACGGCCAGCGCCCGATCCACTGCGTGCCGTGGCCGCCCTGCGCGGCGATCAGCGGCGTCAGCGCGAGGCCGACGAGCACGAGCACCGCGATCGCCGGCAGCGCGGCGAAGCGTGTGCGCCGCCGCCACAGCAGCCACAGCGCCATCGGGATCAGCAGGAACACGGCGAAGTAGTGGCTGAGCAGCGCGAGCGCCCCGGACAGCGCGAAGGCGGTCAGCCGCGCGCGCGTGGGCTCACGCTCGGCGCGCAGGAAGCACAGCATCGCCAGCGCGCCCATGAGCACGAACAGCGCGTAGGCGCGCGCCTCCTGCGAATACCACACGAACAGCGGGTTGACGGCGACGAGCAGCGCGCACGCGAGCGCTGCGCGGCGGTCGGCGAGCTCGCGGCCGATCGCCCACGCGACCGGCACGGTCGCGATCCCGGCGAGCGCGGAGGGCAGCCGCAGCGCCACCTCCCCGGTGCCCAGCACGCGCGCGTCCGCCCACGCGATCACGTACCACAACGGCGGCGTGTTTTCCGAGTGCGCGACCGAGCGCAGCGTCGCCCACAGGCTCGGGTGCAGCACGTGCACGGGCGTGAACGCCTCGTCGTACCAGAAGCTCTGCAGGTCGAGCGTCGAAAGCCGCAGCGCCGCGGCGAGCAGCGTGAGCGCCGCCAGCGGCCACCATCCCGGCAGCCGCGCGCCCGCGCCGGCGGTCCGCGCCGGCGTGCCCGTCGCCGCGAGGTGCGCCTGCCCGGCCGGGCTCATCGCGGGCATTTCCCGTGACCGGCGGGCCCGAAGCAGCCGTAGCGGTTGGCGGGCGCGTCGGGATGGTAGGGCGGCAGGTACCAGCCGCCGTGGACGCTGCGCCTGCCGTCCACGACCGCTCCCCAGATCGCCAGGCAGATCTGCGTCTTCGAGCCCGGCGCGCCCGGTCTGGTGTTCCCGCACAGCACCTCGCGCCCGCTGTCCAGGCCCAGGGTTTCCTGGTCGATCGAGATGTTGACGTAGTCGTGGTGGGTGTAGTCGCGCCACGTGGCGAGGTCTGCGACCAGGCGGTGGTTGATGTCGACCTCGCGGCCGAGGTCGTTGACGGTCGCGACCGCGAGGAAGACGCCGGCGAGCACCAGCAGCGTCGTCTCGATCGCCCACAGCCGACCGCCGCGCCGCGGCTCTGCCTCGCGCGGGCGCAGCCAGGCGGGCAGCCACTGCCGGCGGCGCTCGGCGGCCAGCGAGGTCTCGCTCATTTGACGGGCGCCAGCAGCGGCGAGATCTGGTGGACGACGAACAGCCCCTGCACCGCGAGCGTGGCGGCGAGCAGCCGCCGGTCGCGCGTGACGAGCGCGAGCGGCAGCGGCCACAGGATGTACCAGGCCAGCAGCCAGGTGCTCGTGACGGAGATCGCCAGCAGCGCCCAGCCGGAGGCGGCGACCCAGTCATAGCCTCGCCAGGTGCGCCACAGCAGCTGCACGAGGATCAGGACGAGCGCCGCCTTGAGCAGGTCGTGGTCGACCGGGAACACACCCGGCTTGCCGAACAGGTGCGCGATCTCGGTGGCGAAGCTGTCGGTCGAGACGAACGCGGCGTCGCGGTTGAGCGCGGCGACGAGGTCGATTCCGTGGATCCCGAAGACGGCGTAGCCGATCACGGCGCCGAGCGCGATCGCGGCGAGCGCGCCGAGGATCGGGGCGAGCCGCCGGCGCGAGAGGATCATGAACGGCAGCAGCACGGCGACGGTGGCCTTGATCAGGGCGCCCGCGACGACCCACGCCGCGGCCGCCGCTTCGCGGCGCCCGCTCGGCGTGCGCGCGCGGGACTCGAGCGTGAGGCTCACGGCGGCCATCATCGCGAGCATCATGATCAGGTCGTTGTGGGCGCCGCCGAGGCCGTAGATCACGTACAGCGGGTTGGCGCCGACGGCGACGAGCGCGAACGCCGGGTCAAACCCGCGCGCGCGGGCGCAGCGCCACGTGAGCGCGAGCGTGCCGGCGCTCGCGAGCAGCGCCTCGAGCTTCATCCCCCACAGCGCGCCGGCCACGCCGAGCGGCGCGAGCGGATAGGAGAGCAGCGTGTAGAGCGGTCCGTAGGCGGTTGCGACGTGGATCCAGTCGCTGCCCACGTACTGGAAGACCGGGTCGCCGGCGATCGCGAGCGGGCCGTTCTGATACGGGTTCAGGCCATGCTCGACGCCCATCCGCGCGTAGGCGATGTAGCTGAACACGTCGGTCGACAGCAGGATCGGCCCGGCGAACACGATCAGTTGCAGCGCGGCGACGAGCACGATCGCCCCGCGTGGGGAGAGCGCCGCGCCGAGCACGCCTGGGGCTGCGAGCTCTCGGCCGGCGGCCGCGCTCGGGTCGCGACCGCGGGAGTCCGCTGCGGGGCCGCGCGCGCGCCTGGCGGCGAGCAGCGCGAGCAGCCCGGCGTACGCGCCGCTGCAGGCGAGCAGCGCGACCAGGAACACGCGATAGCCCAGGCGCTCGCCGACGCCGGACAGCCAGCTCGAGATGTCGGGCGAGAGCGGGATCAGGGGCGAGCGGCCGGCCGCGCCGTCGAGCACTATCTCGGCGACGCCCGCCACCAGCACGAGCGCCAGCGCGCCGGCGAGCGCGGGCGCTAGCCGTCGCGGGCGGACGTCCAGGAGACGGGGCCGCTCGCTGTGCGCGGCGACGCTCACGGAGCGGCTGTGACGGCCCTCGCGCTCACAACGCCGTCCACACGGCCTTGGTCTCGAGACGCGCGTCGAGACCGTCGTGCCCGTGCTCGCGGCCGATCCCGGAGACCTTGAAGCCGCCGGACGGCGCCGAGGGGTCGACGACCCCCCGTGTGCCGATGTGGACCATCCCCGCGTGCAGCATCACGGCCAGGCGGTGGGCGTCGGAGACGTCGCGCGTCCGCACGCCGGCTGCGAGACCGTGCTCGCTCGCGCGTGCGCGCGTCCGCACGCCGGCTGCGAGACCGTGCTCGCTCGCGCGTGCGCGCGTCCGCACGCCGGCTGCGAGACCGTGCTCGCTCGCGCGTGCGCGCGTCCGCACGCCGGCTGCGAGGCCGTGCTCGCTCGCGCGTGCGCGCGCGGCGACGCTCAGCGCCTCGGGGAGGGTGTCTGCGGAGATAGTGGTCATGCGGGCAGCGTACCTCGCACGCGGACGGCGCACGCTCGGGGGCATGCCGGGCGCTTCGAGGCGGCGCTCGAGCGTCCGCCGCGACCAGCGTCGTTCCGGGGGTCCGACTCGCACGCTGCCACAACGGTGCGGCAGGACTACCGCCTGACAGGCTGAGCGACCCGGTCGATCCCACCCGGTTGAGCGCCACTAAAGAGAACTAAAAGAACTAAAGACAACTAAAACTCAGTGGTAGGCTGCAGGCGTGGCCACCACCAATCCGTTCACGCCCACGTTCGGCTCGCCGCCGCCACTGCTTGCCGGCCGCGAGGAGCTGATCGAGCTGTTCGGCGAGGCGCTCGACGACGGGCCTGGTTCGGCAGGACGGGCGACTCTCTACACCGGAGCGCGTGGCGCGGGCAAGACCGTGCTGCTCAACGCGGTCGAGGACGCCGCCCGGTCGCGGGGCTGGCTGGTCGTCGCCGAGACCGCGACGCCGGGGTTTCTCACGCGACTGGCCGACGATCATCTGCCGCGGCTGCTCGCCGAGCACGACCCGGACGCTCTCAAGCGGCGCCTCAGTGGCTTCGGGCTGCTTGGGAACCTTGGCTCGCTCGACTGGCAGACGATCGAGCTGCACACGCGCACGCTCTCCTTCCGCTCGAAGGTCGAGCTGGTGACCGATCTGCTCGCCGAGAACGAGACGGGACTGCTGATCACGCTCGACGAGCTCCACTACCGCCAGGCGAGCGAGCTGCGCGAGTTCGGGACGGTGGTGCAGCACGCGTTCCGTGAGCGTCGCGACCTCGCGTTCGCGGGCGCCGCGCTGCCAGCCGAGATCGACGAGCTGCTCAACGACGAAGTTCTCACGTTCATGCGCCGTGCTGACCGCCACCATGTCGGAGCCGTCGCCGACGCAGCCGTCAGGGAAGCAATCGCTCAGCCGATCGCAACGCGTGGAAGATCGATCGCCGAGGACGCCCTCGACGCGATGGTGACGTCGATCGAGGGATACCCGTTCTTCATCCAGCTCGTCGGCGATCAGGTGTGGCGCAAGGCCGGCACTTCCAGCAAGATCACTCTCGCCGCGGCACAGGAGGGCATCACCGCCGCGCGGCGGCGGCTCGGCCAGCTCGTGCACGCTCCAGCCCTCACCGAGGCCTCGGACGTCGACAAGTCATTCCTCCTCGCGATGGCCCAGGACGACGGCCCCTCGCTCATCGGCGACATCGCCAAACGGCTGAACGTAGACTCGAACTACGCGGGCCAGTACAGGCTACGACTCATCGCGCTCGAGCTGATCGCACCAGCGGGGTACGGACGCGTCCAGTTCGCGCTCCCCTACCTGCGCGACTATCTACGCGAGCACGCCGCCACACTCGGGCTGCCTGCACATCCCGGCTGACCCCAGGGGCCGGTGTACGGCGCACTATCCGAGGCCGACCGCCACTCGCAGGCCCACCCCTAGCTTGTGCGGATCGTTACAACTCCGGGGGCCGGGACCTCAGCGTCCGAGCGCCGGCAGCGCCGCCTGCGGGCGCCCGACCGCGAACCCCTGCGCGTAGTCGACGCGATAGCTTCGCAGGATCTCGATGGTCGCCTCGTCGCTGACGAACTCGGCGACTGTCATCGCGCCCATCCCGCGAGCGATCCCGGCGATCGCGCTGACCACCAGCCGGTCGGTGCGCGAGTGCGCCAGGCGGCGGACGAAGTCGCCGTCGATCTTCAGGTGGCTGAAGGGAAGATGCTTGATGTATTGCAGCGATCCATACCCGGTGCCGAAGTCGTCGAGCGCGAGCCCGCAGCCGAGCGTCAGCACGCGCATGCAGAACTCGCGCGCGCGGGCCAGCTCGGAGATGGCGGCCGTCTCGGTGACCTCGATGACCAGCCGCGAGGGATCGACGCCGTGCCACTCCAGACAGCGTTCGATGTGGGCGAGCATGCTCGCGTCGGTGACCGACAGGGCGGAGACGTTTACCGCGATCCTGGCCTTCGGCTCGCGCGCGAGCAGCGCGATCACGCGCTCGAGCACGAGCCGGTCGATCTCGCCGATCAACCCGTAGCGCTCCGCGGCCGGCAGGAACCGATTCGGCGCGATCAGGCGACCGTCCGACTGGTCGGCGAGCCGCAGCAGCGCCTCGTGGCAGCACACACGACGGTCGCAGACGCCCACGATCGGCTGGAAGTGCAGCACGAACAGCCCGTGCTCGATCGCGCTGCGCAGGCGCGCGAGCCCGGCGCTGAGCGCCCACGCGTCGAGCCGGCGGCCGCCGGGCCGATGCGCGTGAACATCGCCGGCCGCGAGCAGCGGACCGACTTCGGGCGCGGTCGAGCTGGGCATCCCCCGAGTCTGTTCGACGGCTCCCCGGGCTCACCTGCGGCGTGGCGGCGCGTAAGGCCGGCGGGCGCGGTCTGAGATCACGAGCAGCAGCGCGACGAGCACGAAGTTCATCACCACCGAGGAGCCGCCGTAGGCGACGAACGGGAGCGTGACGCCGGTGAGCGGGATGACGCGTGTGACGCCGCCGACGATCACGAAGACCTGCAGGGCGATCACGAACGAGAGCCCGGCGGCGAGCAGCTTGGAGAACGAGTCGCGCGCGAGCACCGCCGTCTTGAGCCCGCGCGCGACCAGCAGCAGATACACGCCGAGCAGCGCCGCGCCGCCGACGAGCCCGAGCTCGTTGACGATGACCGCGTAGATCATGTCGCTTTCGGGGACCGGCAGGATCGACTGCCCGTGCGGGCCGAGACGCAGCAGCGAGCGGTCGAAGCCGGTGCCGAGCAGTCCTCCGTCGGCCTGCGCGAACAGCGACTGCGCGAGCTGGTAGCTGCCTCCGACTTCGCGGTGGTAGAGGGTCTCGTTGAACGGGTCTTCCCACGCTTGCACGCGCGCCTGCACGTGGCTGACGTGGCTGGCGAGGAACCACGCGCCGAGCGCGAACAGCAGGATCCCGATCAGCGGGAACGAGAAGCGCCCGGTGGCGACGTACAGCAGCGCGAGGAACGCGCCGTAGAACATCAACGAGGTGCCGAGCTCGTCGGTGAGCAGCAGCGTCGCCATCGCGGCGCCCCACACGATGAGCATCGGCCCGAACTGCTTCATCGGCGGGATCGTCAGCCCGAGCACGCGCCTGCCGGCGGTGACCAGGATCTGGCGATTGTCGCGCAGGTAGCTGGCGAGGAAGATCACGATCGCGACCTTCGCGAGCTCGGCCGGCTGAAAGGAGACGCCGCCGACGCGGATGTCGAGGTAGGCGCCGTTGACCTGCTCTCCGATCCCGGGCAGGCGCGGCAGCACGGTCAGGCCGATGCCGACGGCGGCGATCGTGTAGCGGTAGCGCTCGAGCACCCCCACCCCGCGGCGGCGCAGCGCGAGGATCGTGGCGGCGAACAGCACCAGCCCCAGCACCATCCACTGCGCCTGCTGGCGCGCGAGCGTCGGTTCGATCCGGTAGATCATCACGATCCCGACGCTCGCGAGCACGGCGACGAGCGGGAACAGGTAGGGGTCGGCGTCGGGCAGCGCGAAGCGGATGACGAGGTGCGCCGCCAGGCACAGCCCGAGGAACAGGGCGCCGTAGGTCAGCGACACGCTCGAGGCGTGGTTGAGCGTGAGGTTGGTCGAGGCCGCGGGAGTGTTGTCGCGCTGCTGGATGAAGATCGCGGTGAAGCCCGCGGTCACCAGCAACGCGGAGGGCACCAGGCCGAGCAGCTCCCGGTTGCGCGGGCTGAACAGCGATCTCAACGCAGACGGCGCCCGGTGGGACGCGGCGGACGGGCCAAGCGGACCGGTGGACTCATTGCCCGAGCGTACCCTGCGGGCCCCGCGAAAACGCCTCCTGCTCGCGCGCGCGCCACGCCCGCCGGCCCCGGGGACCTCAGCGGGGGGCGGCCGCGGCCCGGTCCAACGCGGCGTTGACGAGCGCGTCGGCCTCGGCGTTCTGCGCGCGCGGCACCGTCCGGATCGACCAGCGCTCAAAGCCCCGCAGCGCCTGCATCGCCTGCAGATACAGCGGGCGCATCGCCGGGTGCTTGACCTTGTAGAGACCCTGCACCTGCTTGGCGATCAGCTCGGAGTCGCCCACCACGTCGACCTCGCTCGCGCCGAGCTCGCGCGCGCGCGCGAGGCCGAGCAGCAGCGCGCGGTACTCGGCGACGTTGTTCGTGACGGTGCCCAGCAGCTGCGCGTGCTCGTCGAGCAGCTCACCGGCCGGCGAGGTGATGACGGTTGCGGCGGCCGCCGGCCCGGGATTGCCGCGTGCGCCGCCGTCGACGTGAACGATCAGCTTCATCGCCGCCCCGAATTATGGATCCCGGCGGGGACGGGGACGCGCGGCCGGCGGCCGGAGAGCGGACGTCAGGAGGCTCGAGCGAGAGGCAGCAGGTCGCCGGCGACGCGCGCGCGGCGCCGGTCGCGCACGATGCGCCGCTGCTCGCCCACCGGCGCACCGCCGGCGGCGGCGTAGCGCGCGCGGCGATCGAACTCGCGCCGGTCGACGATCACGGTGACGTTCTCGTCGGCGCTGTAGTGCTGTACGAGCTTCGGGTAGAGCTCATCGGCGAGCGGCCTGGGTACCACGCAGTAGATCATCGCGCTCGATGTTACTCCCCGTACGCGGATGCGCAAGCGAGCGCACCGAATCGTCACACCGCGCGCTCACGCGGCGGCGAGCGCGAGCGCACCGGCGTCGCTTGCGCCGGCGTTGCCCAAGCGGTCTTCGCGCGGCAGCTCCGCGAGCTCCGTCCCCTGGGCGATCAGCTGCGCCTCGCCGGCCGGTTCGCTGAGATCCACCTCGTAGCGATACCAGCACAGCTCCCACGCGACCACGATCCTGACGACGCTCGCGAGATGCTCGGCGGAGCGCACGGTCACGAGCGGGGCGCCGAGCGCGCGCATCACACCGGCGACACGCCGCGGGAACTCGCTCGCGTTGAACGCCTCGAGCGCTTCGCGCGTGTACGCGGAGGGGGGCTCGAGCTCGGAGGGAGGCTCGAGCTCGGAGCGGGGCTCGAGCTCGGAGCGGGGCTCGAGCTCGGAGCGGGGCTCGAGCTCGGAGCGAGGCTCGAGCTCGGAGGGAGGCTCGAGCTCGGAGGGAGGCTCGAGCTCGATCACGGTCTGCGCGGCGCTGTCGGCGAGGGTGGGCGCTTGCGCTCGCGCGTGCTCGTCGGTCGGCGGGTCGTTCGCGGCGCGCGCGCCGTGGGCGAGCTCCCCGACGGCCGGCTCGCTCGGCGAGGCGGTCTCCTCGGCGAGCGCATCGTACGGCCCGGCGTACGGCCCGGCGTGCGGCTCGCCGGCGGCGACCGCGCCGTTGCGCGCAGCGCCCGCCGCGACGCCCTCACGGCCGGGCTCGGCGCCGTCGCGGCCCCTGAAGGACGTGGACAGCCGCTCGAACAGGCTGCGCCCGCGGCGCGGGCGCGCGGGCGGCAGCGCGAGCGACTGGCCGTCGGTCTCGCGCAGCCAGCCCTCGTGCGTCGCGCGCGGCGCGCATAGCTCGCACACGATCCGCCGCCGCCCGGCGCTGATGAACACGTCGGGCTGCTCGCCGCGCAGCAGCCGCCGCGCGCACACGTCGCACTCGACGTCCGGCTGGGAGGTGACGATCGTGCGCGTGGACATCGACCCATCAGCTTATCCGCAGGCGCGGCCGCAGGCGGCCCCAAACCGCTGGGCGGGACGGGTCGTAGACGGCCGAGAGGCAAGCCAGACAAGGACGCAGCGAGCGTGGCGTGCTTGGCACGCGAGCGAGCGAGGACGCAGTATGGCGCCGCCTATCGGCCGTCTAGGCGTGGACGGCGGCGCGCTCCTCGCTTGCCTGCTCGACGACCTTCTGCGCGAGCTGAGACGGGACCTCCTCGTAGCGCAGGAACTCGAGCGTGTAGTCGCCCTGGCCCTGGGTGATGGAGCGCAGGTCGGGCGCGTAGGTGAGCATCTCGGCCATCGGCACCTCGGCCTTGATCTCGGTCATGGCGCCGACGGGCTCCATCCCCTGCGGGCGCCCGCGGCGGCTGTTGAGGTCGCCGATGACGTCGCCGACGTGCTCCTCGGGGACGGACAGGGTGACGAGCATGATCGGCTCGAGCAGCACCGGCTCGGCGTGTTCGAGCGCCTGCTTCATGGCCTGGACGCCGGCGAGCTTGAACGCGATCTCGGAGGAGTCGACCGAGTGGTACTGGCCGTCGAACAGGCGCACGCGCACGCCCTGCACGGGGTAGCCGGCGAGCACGCCCGCTTCCATCGCCTCGCGCACGCCCTTCTCGACGGCCGGGATGAACGAGCTGGGGATCACGCCGCCCTTGATCTTGTCGACGAACTCGAAGCCGAGCGGGTTCTCGGGGTCGTGCAGCGGCTCGATCTCGATGTGGCAGTCGCCGAACTGCCCGCGCCCGCCGGACTGCTTCTTGTGGCGCCCGTGGGCGGTGGCGCTCGCGCGGATCGTCTCCTGGTAGGGCACGCGCGGGGGCTTGAGCGTGACCTCTACGCCGAAGCGCGAGCGCAGCCGGTCGACGATGACTTCGACGTGCACCTGCGAGAGCCCGGCGACGATCTGCTCGCCGGTCTGCTGGTCGCGGTGCAGGTCGATCGTGGGGTCCTCCTCCTGCAGGCGGCGCAGCGAGGCGAGCACCTTGTCCTCGTCGCCGCGGCTCTTGGGCTCGACGGCGAAGGCCATGACGGGCGCGGGGAGCTTCATGCGCGGCATGTCGATCGGCTCGTCGCCCTCCTGGGAGGATGCGCGCTCGGCGAGCCAGTCGCCGGCGCGGGTCTCCTTGAGCTTGGCGACCGCGCCGATGTCGCCGGGCCCGAACTCCTGGACGTGCTCGACGTCCTTGCCGGCGAACGTGACGAGCTGGCCGATCCGCTCCTTGGCGTGCGCGCGGGTGTTCAGCAGCTGGCTGTCGGCGCGCAGCACCCCTTGGTAGACGCGCAGCAGGTTGATGCGCCCGGCGAACGGGTCGGCGCGCGTCTTGAACACGTACGCGTACAGCGGCTCGGCGTCGCTCGGGGTGAGCGTGACCTCGCCCACGTGCAGCGCGCCGTGCTTGACGGGCGAGGGCAGGTCCTCGACGATCGCGTCGAGCAGGCGCGTGGTGCCGAGGTTGCGCGTTGCGACGCCGCACACGACGGGGAAGATCTTGCCGTGGTTGGTGCCCTCCTTGAGCGCGTCGACGATCTCCTTGTGTGAGATCTGCTCGCCCTCCAGGTAGCGCTCCATGAGCGCGTCGGAGACTTCGCAGACCTCGTCCATGAGCTTCTCGCGGTATTCGGCCGCGCGCTCGTGCAGCTCGGCGGGGATCGGGATCTCGTCGGCGGCGCCGCGCTCGGGCGTGGGCTGGGCGCGAAAGGCCTTCATGTCGACGAGGTCGATCACGCCGGTCAGCTCGTGCTCGGCGCCGATCGGGATCTCGGTGGCGACGACGTGCTGGCCGAAGGCGCGCTTGAGCTGCTCGAGCGTGCGGAAGAAGTCGGCGCGCTCGCGGTCGAGCATGTTCACGAACAGCATGCGCGCGATGTCCAGGTCGGCCGCGCGCGCCCACAGGCGGCTGGTGCTGACCTCGACGCCCATGACGGCGTTGACGACGAACACCGCCGACTCGCACACGCGCAGCGCCCCGAGCGCGTCCGCGACGAAGCTAGGCTCGCCGGGCGTGTCGAGCAGGTTGATCTTGCGCTCGTGCCAGGAGAGCGTGCTGAGCGTCGTCGAGATCGACATCTGCCGCGCCTGCTCGTCGGGATCGGAGTCGGAGACCGTGCCGTGGTCGGGCACCGAGCCCAGCCGGTTGATCGCGCCGGCCTCGAATAGGAGCGCCTCGTGCAGCGACGTCTTCCCCGACCCTCGATGTCCTACGAGGGCCACGTTGCGAATACGGTCCGCTGGGGGGTGCATTGGAATCTCCTTCCTCGGTGTGAGAGGACCATACCGCCGCGCCCCAGTCCGCGCCAGTTTGCTAGACGCTCGTGCGTGTCCGCTGCGCGGGGTCTCACATGTGAGGGGTGGGTGGATCCAGACAGGCCGCATGCGGCCTGTCTGCGGACGGCGCATGCGCCGTCCGGCCGGCAGCGCATGCGCTGCCGGAGAAAGCCGCACATGTGCGGCTTTCGGCAGGGCCGCATGCGGCCCTGCCCTCCATCCCAATCGACCCCTCGGCGGGCGTCAGGTGGGCGGCTGCCCCACTTTCAGCCGGTTGCCGTCGGGGTCGACGACGATGCTCTGCCTGACGCCGTCGCCGATCGGCTCCACCGGCCCCGCGTTCACGCCGCGCTCGGCCAGACCGGCGAGGAAGCCGTCGAGGTCGGCCACCAGCAGGGTGTGCAGCGCCGAGCCCGCGCGCGCCGGGTCGCGCTCGATGACCAGCCAGCCCGAGTCGGTCAGCCGCCACGCCGCCTCGCGCGCGTTGGGGATCAGGTCGGGCGGGCGCCCGAGCAGGCGCTCGTACCACTCCCCCACCGCCTCGCGGTCGCTCACCGGGATGCCTGCGAAGAGGTGGTCGAACACGCGCCGGGCGAGCGGTTAGGAGGAGCCCTCGAGATCGACGCGGCCGGCGAGCGGCCGTGCGGAGGATGCCGGCGCGCTCAGCTCAGTCGTCGAAACTCGACGCCAGAACTGAACGGCATTCACGCGTACACGAGTTCGGCGCTGGCTGTAGTCTCCACTGGCTCCAGCCGCAGGGGCTGCAGGGTCACGGTGGGGACTTCGCCGTTGGGCCGCTCGAGCACAAGCGCGATGCCCTCCTCGAGACTCTGCCGAAGCTCGTCCAGGTTGTCGCCCGTGGCGAAGACGCCTGGAAACTCCTCTACGGTCGCCCAAAGCGAGTCGTCCTCATGGCGGACGTTGACATGCAACTCCTTGGTCGCGCTCATGGCTCCATGATCCATTCCTTCTGCGTGGCCGGCACTCGTCGGCAGCCTACGCCGCCACCCCGACGGCGCGATCAGTCGTCGAAGGACTCCTCCTGCATGCGCGAGCGCAGGCGCAGGACGGCCTTGGTGTGCATCTGCGAGACCCGCGACTCGGTCACGCCGAGCACCTCGCCGATCTCGCGCAGGGTGAGGTTCTCGTAGTAGTAGAGGGCGATCACGAGCTTCTCGCGCTCGGGGAGCTTGGCGATGGAGTCGGCGATCCGGTCCTTGAGGTCGCCCACGTCGAGCGCGCGCGCGGGGTCGGGGGCGCCGGGGTCCTCGATCGTGTCCATCAGCGACACCTGGTCGCCGCTCGAGTCTGAGACGCTCCACAGCTCGTCGAGCGCGACGATCGAGGAGTGCGAGATCGCGAGCAGCGCTTCGTTGAGTTCGTCCACCGTGATTCCGAGCTCGGCGGCGAGCTCCTGGTCGGTGGGCGCGCGCTGCAGCGTGTGCTCGAGCTTGGCGTTCGCGCGCTCGACTTCGCGCGCGCGGGCGCGCACGCTGCGCGGCACCCAGTCCAGCGAGCGCAGCTCGTCGATGATCGCGCCCTTGATGCGCATGATCGCGTACGTCTCGAACTTGATGTCGCGGGACAGGTCGAAGCGCTCGATCGCCGAGATCAGGCCGACCAGGCCATAGGAGATCAGGTCGGCCTCCTCGACGTGCGGCGGCAGCCCCGCGGCGGTGCGCCCGGCGACGTACTTGACCAGCGGCGAGTACGCCACGACCAGGCGCTCGCGCACGCGCGCGTCCCCCTCGGTCTTGTAGCGCCGCCACAGTTCGCGCAGCTCGATCGGTTTGACGTTCGTCTCCACGGTCAATATCACGAGGGCGGGCGGGACCGTCCCCTCATGCGCGAGGGTGACTGCGCGCATAGGCGCTTCTCAGTCTGGCTGACTCTACCCGAGTATAAATCTGGGTGCTCGAAACGGACGCATGTCCGAGCAGCTCCTGGATGCTGCGCAGGTCCGCGCCGCCGTCGAGCAGGTGCGTGGCGAAGCTGTGGCGCAGCGCGTGCGGGGTCGCGCCGTCGCCGACGCACAGGCGCCGCGTCCACGTCCCCAGGCGCCTGCGCACGTCGCCCGTGCCCAGCGCCCGGCCGCTCTTGCTCAGGAACAGCACGTCCGGGCTGCGCGCCGCGGCGAGCTCGTCGCGGGCGCGCTGCACGTACGCGCGCACGGCCTTCATCGCCGGCTCGCCGACCGGCACGAAGCGCGTCTTCCGGCCCTTGCCCTCGACCCGCAGCTGCTCGCCGTCGTAGTCGACGTCGGCCAGGCGCACCGACACGAGCTCCTCGGCGCGCAGGCCGCACGAGTACGCGAGCTCGAAGATCGCGCGGTCGCGCACCGTCAACGCGTCGGACGCGGGGATCGCGTCCAGCAGCCGCGAGGCCTCGCGCGCGCTGAGCACGCGCGGCAGGCGCGAGCCGCGGCGCGGTGTCGCTACCAGCTCCGCGGGGTTGTGCGCGAGCAGCCCGTGCTCGCGCTGGCTCGAGAACAGCGCCCGCAGGGCCGCGAGCTTGCGCGCGGTGGTGCTCGGCGCGAGTCCTCGCTCGGACAGCGCGGCGATGTAGCGGCGTACCGCCCGCGCGTCGAGCAGCGCGGGCGTCATGCGTTGGGCGATCGCCCAACGCGCGAGCTGGGCGACGTCGACGGCGTACGCGCGGCGCGTGCGCGGCGCGGCGTCGCGCCGGCGCAGATCCTCCTCGAGCAGCGCCGTCGCCCGCATCCACGCCTCCCACACCGCAGCCTCTCCCCCGGCGTCCGTGTCCAGTGCCATTTCAACCGCTCTACTTCGCCGCCCGCTGTTGACCGCCTTCCTCCGGTAGTTTGCACTAAACCGCCGCTCCACCACGCGCACGGTGCTTCGCCGCGCTCGCCGCGTGCGAGCGGCGTGGCGCGCGAAACACGCCGCCGGCGCCGATCGACGCACCGGCGGGATACCCTGGAGCGTGTGAGCGCGCCCTCCCGAGCTCCCATGTCCCGGCGCGCGCCCGCGGAGCGCGGCGCGTACGGTCCGGCGGGACGCTCGCCGTGGCAGGACGTGGACTGGCGCGCGCACCAGCGCTGGGTGAGCGTCGACGGCCGGCCCGTGAACGTGATCGAGCTCGGCGGCCGCGCGTCCGCGGCTGACGCGCAGGACGCGAGCGCCGCACAGCCGCTGGTGTTCGTGCACGGGCTGTCGGGCTCCTGGCCCAACTGGCTCGAGCAGCTGCCGGTGTTCGGCGCGGAGCGGCGGGTGATCGCAATGGACCTGCCCGGCTTCGGGCACTCGCCGATGCCGCGCGAGCGGATCTCGATCTCCGGCTACGCGCGCCTGCTCGACCGCTTGCTGGACGAGCTCGGGGTCGATGCGCCCGCACTCGTCGGCAACTCGATGGGCGGCTTGATCGCCGCCGAGCTCGCGATCGCGTTTCCGCAGCGCGCCGAGCGCCTGGTGCTCGTGTCGGCGGCGGGCATCTCGACGACCGGCCACCCGGGCGCTTTGCGCGTTCTGCCGGCGCTCAGTCGGCTGCAGACGGTGCTCGCGGGCACGGGCGCGTGGGTGGCCTCCAAATCCGAGATGCTCGCGCGCCGCGCGCGGGCGCGGGAGGCGCTGCTGAGCGTGGTCACCCGTCACCCGGGCCGGCTGCCGGCGGCGCTCGCCGCCGAGCAGCTGCGCGGAGCGGGCAAGCCGGGCTTCATCCAGGCGCTGGGGGCGGTGCTCGACTACGACGTGCGCGCGCGGCTGCCCGAGATCGCGTGCCCGACGCTGATCGTGTGGGGCGAGCGCGACCGTCTGATCCCGGTCGGCGACGCCGCCGTGTTCGCGCGGCTGATCCCCGACTCGCGCGAGGTGATCTTCGCGGACACCGGCCACATGGCGATGCTCGAGCGCCCCGCCGCGTTCAACGCGCTGCTCGAGCAGTTCCTCGCCGAGTAGCCGCTCCGCCGCTTCGCGCAGCGCCCTGTCGCCTCGGGCGAGGGTGCAAGCCCGGCCGGGCCGCGCGCGTCCCGCGCGTCCCGCGCGGCCCTCGGGCGCGCTCAGCGCGTGATCGCGCCCTCGGCGGCGCTGCCGACGAGCTTGGCGTACTTGGCGATCGCGACCTCCATGCGGTGATCGGCGCGCGGCGGCTGCTCGTAGGCGCCGGCGCGCGCCGCGATCTCCGCGTCCGGGAGCGCGACGTCCAGGCGCCGGGCGTCGGCGTCGATCGTCAGCCGGTCGCCGTCGCGCAGCGCGGCGATCGGGCCGCCGCGGACGGCCTCGGGCGCGACGTGCGCGACCATGAAGCCGTGGGTGGCGCCGGAGAAGCGCCCGTCGGTGATCAGCGCGACCTCTTCGCCCAGGCCCTCGCCGACGATCGCGGCGGTGACCGCGAGCATCTCGCGCATGCCCGGCCCGCCGGCGGGCCCCTCGCCGCGGATGACGATCACATCGCCGGCCTGGATCTCGTGTGCGAGCACCGCGGCCATCGCCGCCTCCTCGCCGTCGAACACGCGCGCCGGCCCTACGTGCCTGCGGCGCTCGTGCCCGGAGAGCTTGACCACGCAACCGTCGGGCGCGACGTTGCCGCGCAGGATCGCAAAGCCGCCAGTCGCTTTGATCGGCTCCGACAGGGGCCGCACGACGCGCTGTCCGGTCGTCTCGCGCGCGTGCGCCGCGTGCTCGCCGATCGTCTTGCCTGTGACGGTCAGCGCGTCGGCGTTGAGGATGCCCGCCTGCTGCAGGCGGGCGAGCACGAGCGGCACGCCGCCCGCCTCGTACAGCTCGGTCGCGACATAGCGCCCGCCGGGCTGCAGGTCGCACAGCAGCGGCGTGCGCTCGGAGATCGCCTCGAACTCGTCGAGCTCGAGCGCGACGCCCATTTCGCGCGCGACCGCCATCAGGTGCAGCACGCCGTTGGTCGAGCCGCCGCTGGTCGCGACCGCGGCGATCGCGTTCGCGAGCGCCGGCTTGGTGATCACTTCGCTCGGGCGTCGCCCGGCGCGCAGCACGTCCATCACCAGCTCGCCGCATTCGCGGGCGACCTCGAGCTTGCGCCCGTCCTCGGCGGGCACCATCGCGGTGCCCGCGGGCGAGATTCCGAGCGCCTCGAAAGCCATCGCCATGGTGTTCGCGGTGAACTGGCCGCCGCACGCGCCGGCGCCGGGCGAGGCGGCCTGCTCGAGCTCGTGCAGCTCCTGCTCGGTGATCTTGCCGGAGGCGTATTCGCCGACCGCCTCGAACACCTGCTGGATGGTCACCTCCACGCCCTTGTAGCGCCCGGGCCTGATCGAGCCGCCGTAGAGCATCAGCCCGGGGATGTCCAGGCGCGCGAGCGCCATCACGGTGCCCGGGATCGTCTTGTCGCAGCCGCTGATCGTCACGAGCGCGTCGAACTGGTGGGCGGAGGCGACCAGCTCGATCGAGTCCGCGATCAGCTCCCGCGAGACCAGCGACGCGCGCATCCCGGGGGTGCCCATCGTGATCCCGTCGGAGATCGCGATCGTGTTGAGCTCCATCGGCGTGCCCCCGGCGGCGCGGACGCCCTCCTTGACCTTGGCCGCGAGCACACGGTTGTTGAAGTTGCACGGCATCGTCTCGATCCACGAGTGCGCGACCCCGACGATCGGCTTGGCGAGGTCCTCGGCGGAATAGCCGATGCCATGCAGATACGCGCGCGCCGCCGCCCGCGCCGGCCCCTCGGTGAGGGAGCGGCTGCGGTGCTTTACGTCGAAGGCGCCGTTCGTGCTCACGCGGCGCGCACACTACCGCGAGCACCGGGCACGGGCACGCCGACGCGGTCGTGCCCGCCGGGGGCGCTCTGTGCCCGTGACGCGCGGCGGCTGCGCTCGCTCTCCCAGCGAGCCAGGCGCGCGAGATCGCGCCGCACGCGGTCCGGGTCGACCTGGCGGCCGGGCAGGTGCATGTTGGCCTCCCCCACCAGCCGCCGCTCGTCCGCGTTCAGCGCCATCCACTTGGCGAGCACGTCGTCGGAGTCGGGCAGCCGCGCGCTGCCGTACGGCTTCGAGTGGTCGGGGAACGCCACGCAGTACTCGTTGAGCAGCTCACCCGTCTGGGGCACGTACGCGACGACCGGCTTGTGCGGATAGATCAAGTACGCGTAGGGAACCTCCGCGGCTCCCGCGCCGCTCGCGCGCTCCACGGCTCCCGCGCCGCTCGCGCGCGGCGAGCCGCGCTCGGCCATGCCGCCGCGCACGCGCAGGAAGCCGAGGTCCCGGTACATCGCCCAATCGCGCTCGCTGACGCACGAGCGCAGCAGCGCCCGCGCGCGCTGCTCGGCGCGACGCTCGCGGCCGGGGTCATATCCGACCGCGGCGCTCACGCGGCCGCGTGCGCGCCACAGCTCGAGCAGGCGCCCGCGTACGCGCGCGAGGGTCGGCCGCGCGAGCTCCCACAGCAGCGCGAGAAGCACTAGCGCGGCGGTGCCCAGCGGCAGGCCCACCGCGCCTACAGCGTCGCCGGGGAGGCGCCGCCGGCGGCCCGCGGGAAGAAGATCACGCGCTCGGCATCGCGAGGCACTTCGGCGAAGCTCTTCACGAGCTCCGCCTCGCGTCGCCCGCCGGGCGCCTGCGTCGGAACCGCCGCCCACATGCCCGCGTCGAGCTCGCGCCGAAACGCCTCGATCAGCTCCTGCTCCTGCTCAGGCACCGCGACATCACCCTCGGCGAGCATGATCTCGCCATGACCGGGCTTCATCCGCAGCAGCTTCATCGCCCTCGATTATGGCAAACGCGCGGGCGTCGATCGCCGGCGGTTTGGGACGGACCGGCGCGCCCGTCAGGCGTCGCGCATGCGCTCGAGGTCGAGCACGTCGACCGGCCCGGCGCCGGCGCCGAGGCCGCGCAGTCCGCGCGCGACCGCTTCGCCCGCCATGCGGCGCGCGACGCGCGCGGCCTGCAGCGGCGGCTCGCCGAGCGCGAGCTGCGCGGCCAGCACCGAGGAGTGCGTGCAACCGGAGCCGTGCGCCGCGCCGTCGGCGTGGCGCACGCCGGTGATCGCGACGACCGCGCCGTCGCCCGCCGCGTCGAGGAACAAGTCGGTCGCGCTGGCGCGATGCCCGCCGGTGAGCACGACGATGCGCGGACCGAGCGCGAGGACACTGCGCGCCAGCGCCTCGGGCTCGCGATCGCCCCCCGCGAGCACCGCCGCCTCGGGCTCGCGATCGCCCCCGGCGAGCACCGCCGCCTCGGGCTCGCAATCGACCCCGGCGAGCACCGCCGCCTCGGGCAGGTTCGGCGTGAGCACCGTCGCGCGCGGCAGGATCTCCGCGGCGAGCGCCTGCTGCGCGCTCTGGGCGAGCAAGCGCGCGCCGGACTCGGCGACCATCACCGGATCGACCACCACGGGGGTGCCGGCGGGCAGCTCGTCGAGCGCCCGCGCGACGGCCTCGATCGTCTCGACGTCGCCGAGCATGCCCACCTTGACCGCGTCTATGCGGATGTCCTCGAGCACGGCCCGCACCTGCGCGAGCACGATCCGGGCCGGTACCTGGTGGACAGCGTGCACACCCACGGTGCTCTGCGCGGTGATCGCGGTGATCGCGCTCGCGCCGTGCACGCCGCAGCGCGCGAACGCCTTCAGATCGGCCTGGATCCCGGCTCCGCCGCCGGAGTCCGAGCCGGCGATCGTCAGCGCCACGGGGGTCTCGCGGTGCGGCACGCTGCTGACGCTAGCGTGCCCGCGGCGCGCGCGCGACGCCTGGCCCCGGGCGCGCTCGCGACGCATGGCCCGGGCGCGCGCGCGACGCCTGGCCCCGGGCGCGCTCGCGTCCGCAGACCGCCCACTTGATATTCCTCATAATTATGATTAGATGAGTGTGTAATGCGCCGGCCGCGTCATCTGAGCCACGTGCCCGCCGGCGCGAGCATCCCCAAAACCGCCCGCCAACCCATGGATTCAGGAGATCGCATGCCCCGAATCATCGTCACCACCGACGCCGTCTCATCGGAGCTGACCCACGAGACCCCCGTGCTCCTCGACGAGCACGTCCACTCCGTCCACCTGAGCACCAGCCACGCAGCCACGCAGCTGGTCGAGCGCTTGGCGTGGGCGGTCAGGGACGCGGAGAGCGCCGAGGGCGCCGGCCGCGCGGCCGTCCGCGCGGTACGCCCGCTTCGTGTGCGCCCAAAGCGTCGCACGGGCGTGGATGGCGCTCGCAGAGCCGTCGCGCGTGCCCACGCACGCGGCGCGGGCGTCGTGTAGCGGCTCGTCGCGCCCGTCGCACCTGCTGGCTCGTCGCGTGGCACCTGCTCGTGGCGTAGCACCTGTTCGTCCTGTAGCGGCTCGTCGCGTAGCACCTCCACGCCGCAGGACACGCGGCTGACACAAGCGCGGCGCTGAATCGGCACAAAGCGCTGGCTGCGGTCGGATCGCTCGCTCTAGCGTGTGGGTCGTGTGCCCTCGACGACGACCGACTGCTGCACGTGCGCGAGATGCGCCACGCGGTGGAGCGGCTTGCGCTCCCGCGGCTTGCGCTCCCGCGGGCGATGGCGTCCGGTGCGCGGTCGCCCCTCGTCCGAACCCACGCCGCGCCCTTGGGCGTCTCGGCGAGCGCTTGGCGTCCACGCACCTGCAAGGGCTCGGCTATGCGCTGCTCGCGCGCAACGTCCGGACTCGCTACGGCGAGATCGACCTGATCGCACTCGATGAGCGCGCGCTCGTGTTCGTCGAGGTCAAGACGCGTCGCGCGCGAGCGCCCGCGGGCGCGATCCCGCCCGAGCAGGAGCCGCTGCCGTGGCTGCGCCCGCGCCAGCGCGCCCGCGTTCGCAGGCTCGCGGCCGCGTGGCTGTGCGAGCAGCCACGCAAGCGGCCGCGGGTCGAGACGATCCGCTTCGACGCGATCGGCGTGATCGTCGACGATCGCGATCGTCTGCTGCGCCTCGACCACGTGCAGTCGGCGTGGTGAGGCGAGGGTCGCGCACGTGCTCGCACGGACGGCGCGCGGTCGAAGCGGCTCGGTCAGCGGGCGATCTGGGGCCAGCGTCCGGGCTGACCGAGGCGCCCGATCGCGTCGCGCACGTTGCGCGGGGCGCGTCCGCGCACGGTTACGCGCGTGCCGAGCCCCTCGGCGGCGAACTCGACCTGGATGCGCCGGGCGCTCGAGCGCCGCAGCCACCTGTAGAGCCCGGCGTCTCGGCGCCGGCGAAAGCCGGCTCGGATGTGCGCCCCGGGATCGACGCCGGCGAAGTGCTCGAGCTCGCGCGGGTCGACGATGCCGTCGCTGTAGCGCAGCCGTCCGGCGGTTTCGTTTTGCAGCACGAAGCCCGCGTTGTGACGGAGCTCGGGTCCGAGCTCGTCGCGAAAGCGCTGCAACGCCCGATCGGGCGGCTCGGACATCGAGAAGCTGTGCGCGACCTTCGCCACCCGCGCTACAGCGCGAGCTGCTGATACGCGAGCGACTGGAAGGACATCCGATGCAGGGGCGAGACGCCGCGGCGCATGATCGCGTCGCGGTGCGCGGGCGTGGAGTAGCCGACGTGCTCGGCAAAGCTCCACCCGGGATGCCGGGCGTCGGCGAGGCGCATGAAGCGGTCGCGGCTGACCTTGGCGACGATCGAGGCGGCGGCGATCGCGGCGCTCGTCGCGTCGCCGTCGACGATCGCGCGCTGCGGATGCTCGAACTCGGGCACGGCAAAGCCGTCGAGCAGGCACACGACGTCGCCGCCGAGGCCGGCCGTGACCCCGCGCACGGCGTCGCGCAGGGCGGCGAGGTTGGTCTTGTGCAGCCCGCGGGCGTCGATCCCGCGCACGCACCTGGACACGACCACGACGCGGGCGGCGCTGCGCAAGATCAGCGGATATAGCCGCTCGCGCTCCTCGGCGCAGTGCTGCTTTGAGTCGTTGAGCGCGCCGAGCGCGCGCAGCTCACGGGTGGTGAGCGCCTCGTAGTCGAACAGCACGCCGGCGGCTACCAGCGGGCCGGCCAGACAGCCGCGGCCCGCCTCGTCGGCGCCGGCGACCAGGCGCGACCCCAGGCGCCGGTCGAATGCGAACAGTCGCCTGCCGCTGCCGGCTCGACGGGCCCGGCGCCGCGCGCGCGCCGAACGGCCGGACGCGGGGGAGCGGGTGCGTGCGCCGATGGCAGCCTCGTCGGGGCTAGAAGATGCCGATGCGGTCGGGGGGCCAGTAGGTGGCGATCGCCTGTCCGATGATCCATCCTGTGGGTACGGGTCCCCAGAACCGGCTGTCGTCGGATTCGCCACGGTTGTCGCCCATCATGAACCAGTGACCGGCGGGAATCTTGATCGGCGTCGGGAAGTTGCACTCGGGGCTGACGCCGCATTCGCGGATGTACGGGTCGTGCTCGCGCACGAACGTGCTCTTGCCCGCGGCCTTGCGGTAGACGTGCCCTTCCTTTATGTAGATTTCGTCGCCGGGGCCGGCGACGATGCGCTTGATGAAGTTCACGCCCGTGTCTTGCTTTGGCACCGGGGCCGAGCACGGAGCGCCGCCGAACTTGATCACGTGGGGCGTGGGCCCGCACTCCTCCTGCTCGGCGCCTTCAGGCGGGTGAAAGACCGCGATCTCGCCGACGTGCGGTTCGCCGAAGTCCATCCCGATGCGATTGACGAGCACCCGCTGGCCGATCGCGAGCGTCGGCTCCATCGAGCCGCTTGGGATGCGATACGGCTTGATGATCCACGCCTGGATGGCGAACGCGAGCGCGAGCGCGACGCAGATGATCACGACCAGCTCGACGATCGCGGCGGTGGTCGATTTGGACTGCTTGCGCCCGGTCTTGACCTCCACCGCGGCGTTCGCGCCGGCGTTTGCCACCGAGCGCTTGCCGCGGGTCTTCGAGGGCGACTTCACGCCGGCTCATCGCCGGCGCTGACGCCCCCCTCGGCGCCGCCGGCGTCGGAGGGGCTGTCGGCCGCCGCCGCGACCGCGGGCTCGTCCCGCCCCGCCTCGGCTTGCGCCCCCTCCTGCGCGTGGCCGTCGGCGACGGTCCGTGCGTCGGTCTGCCCGGCCGCATCGTCCGCCGGGCGATCCGCGCTCGCCGGGCTCGGCTCGTCGAGCAGGCCGGGCTCGACCGTCAGCTCGGGGCCGGCGTAGCGGCGCTCGCGCACGCGCGCGCGCTTGCCCACGCGGTCGCGCAGGTAGTAGAGCTTGGCGCGGCGAACGTCGCCGCGCGCGGCCAGCTCGATGCGCTCGATCTTGGGCGAGTGCAGCGGGAACATGCGCTCGACGCCGACTCCGAATGACTGCTTGCGTACGGTGAACGTCTCGCGCGCGCCGTGGCCCTGACGCTTGATCACGACGCCCTCGAAGACCTGCACGCGACTGCGGGTGCCCTCGATCACCTGGAAATGGACCTTGACGCGGTCGCCCGGGGCGAAGCTTGGGACGCGTCGCAACTGCGCGCGCTCGATGGTTGCGATAACGCTGCTCATGACGGTCAAGGAGAGATGCGCCTGTGGCCGGCGACAGCCACGGCGGAGGTCTCCGCCAGCGCGAGCAGCAATGGTAGCGAACGCCGGGCGCAGTCCGGCGCAGCAGGGGCGCGAGCGCGCGGCCGTGGCGTACGGCCTAGCGCTCGCCGTCGGCTTGGCGCGCGGCGCCGCGTTCGCTGCTGCGCTGCGCCCGCCAGCGCTCGATCTGCCGGTGGTGGCCGGAGAGCAGCACCTCGGGCACGCGCCAGCCGCGGTACTCGGCCGGACGCGTGTAATGGGGGTACTCGGGGTTGCCTTCCAGAGCGGCGCTGAAGGACTCCTCGGTCGCCGAGCGCTCGTCGCCGAGGGCGCCGGGGAGCTTGCGCAGCACCGCGTCGCATAGCACCATCGCCGCGAGCTCGCCGCCGCTGAGCACGTAGCGTCCGATCGACACGACGTCGCTCGTGAAGTGCTCGAGGATCCGCTCGTCAAAGCCCTCGTAGCGCCCGCACAAGAGCGTCAGCCGTTGCTCGCCGGCGAGCTCCTGCACGAGCGGCTCGTCCAGCAGACGCCCGCCGGGCGCGAGCGCGACCACGCGGCGCTCGCGGGGCAGCCGCTCGGGATCGACGCCGTAGCGCGCCCGCAGCGCGCTGTCCAGGACATCCACGCGCAGCACCATCCCAGCGCCCCCGCCGAACGGCGTGTCGTCCACCTGTCTGCCGCTCAAGGGCGTGTGATCGCGCGGGTTCACGCACTCCAGGCGCGAGCCGGAAGCGAGCACGTTGCTGACGTGGCGCTGGGCGGCGAACCACTCGAACCACTCGGGGAACAGCGTAAAGACGTCGATGTTCATGCCTGCCCGCCCTGTTTCCGGTCGAGCCCGAGGAACTCTAGGTCCACGTCGATGCGCCGCTGCTCGGGAAAGACGCCGCGGACGGCGTCTTTGACCATCGGCACCAGCAGCGGCTCGCCGCCGCCGGGCGGTCGCACCTCGAGCGCCTCGCACGAGGGCAGCTCGATCAGGCGGCTGACGGCGCCGAGCAGCCGCTCGCCGTCGAGCACCTCGCAGCCCTCGAGTTCGTGCGCCCACCATTCGCCGGGCTCGAGCGCCGGTGCGTGCTCGCCGGCGACGCTCAACTGCTCCCCACGCAGCGCCTCCGCGCCGGCGCGATCCTCGACGCCCTCCAGCCGCACGATCGGGCGCTGCGCGGTTCCCGCCCGGCGGACGATCTTCGCGACGCGCCCCGCCACCGTCAGCTCGGCGCCGAGTCCGAGCAGCCGCGCGCGCGGCCGGGTGACGTAGAAGCTGCCGTCGAGGCCGTGCGGGCGCCCGACGCGCCCCGCCGGCACGCTCGGGGCGTGTCTTGGGACGGGCGCGCGGGTCGGCGCACCGTGTGGCCGCTCGCGGGGCGCCGCGCCCGCCGACGGCTCGCGCGGCTGCTCGCCGGGCGCGCGCGTCAATCGACGATGTCGACGAGCACGTGGCTGCCCTCGCCGGCGGCCGCCGCTTTGACGACCGTGCGCAGCGCGTGCGCCGTGCGCCCGCCGCGGCCGATCACCCTGCCGTAGTCGTCGGCCGCGACACACAGCTCGAGCACGATCGTGCCGTCGTCCTCCTCGAACTGCTCGACCTCGACCGCCTCGGGGTCGTCGACCAGACCTTCGGCGAGGTACTCCAGCAGCTTCCTGGGGTTCTCGCTGGCCATCGGTGCGCCGTGTCGCGGCCCTAGCCGGTCGGGGTCTGGATGCCCTGGATGCGCAGCAGCTTGCGGACCGCGTCCGAGGGCTGCGCGCCGCGCGCCAGCCAGCTGCGGGCGCGCTCCTCGTCGATGACGATGCTCGATGGATCGGTTTGCGCGTTGTAGTGGCCGATCGTCTCGATCACGCGCCCGTCGCGGGGGGAGCGCTGGTCGGCGACCACCACCCGCCATATCGGGTCCTTCCTGCCGCCCACGCGCGTGAGCCTCAGCCTTACCGCCACGTTGCCCTCTTTCTGTCTTTAGACGATCGTCTATAGACAGCCGGCTGCTGCCCATAGCGTCACTTTCCAGGATTGGAGCTTAGCGAAACGTACTACAGACAATTGGCTGCATGCCCGCACCCCGGGCGATACGCGGCGCCGGCGCCGCTCAGCGCGCACCGCGCATCAGCGCGCCGATGTCGGGCATCTTGCCGCGGCCGACCTGGCGCATGACCTTGCGCATCTGGCCGAACTGCTTGACCAGGCGGTTGACCTGCTGCACGTTGGTGCCCGAGCCGCGCGCTATCCGCAGCCGGCGCGAGCCCTTGATCAGCTCGGGGTGGCGGCGCTCTTCGGGGGTCATCGAGAGGATGATCGCCTGGATCCGGTCGAGCTCGCGTTCGTCGAGCTTCATGTTCTTACGTTGATGCCCGCCCACCCCGGCGAAGCCGGGGATCATCCCGAGGATGCTCGTCAGCGGCCCCATTTTGCGCACCATCTTCAGCTGATCGAGGAAGTCGTCGAGCCCGAACTCGTTGCGGCGCAGCTTGCGCTGCAACGCGAGCGCCTCGTCCTCGTCGATCTCGCGCTCGGCCTGCTCGATCAGGCTGAGCACGTCGCCCATGCCGAGGATCCGCTGCGCCATGCGGTCCGGGTGGAAGCGCTCGAACTGCTCGAGCTTCTCGCCCGTGGAGGCGAACATGATCGGCTTGCCGGTGACGGCCTTCACGGACAGCGCCGCGCCGCCGCGCGCGTCGCCGTCGAGCTTGCTCATGAGCACGCCGTCGAAGCCGACCGCCTGCGCGAAGCTCGTGGCGACGTTGACGGCGTCCTGCCCGGTCATCGCGTCGAGCACGAGCAGCACGTCGTGGGGCTCGACGGCGTCGCGGATGCGCACGAGCTCGGCCATCAGCTGCTCGTCGACGTGCAGGCGCCCGCTGGTGTCGACGATCAGCACGTCCTTGCCGTCCTGCCTAGCGCGCTCGAGCGCCCACGCGGCGATCTCGACGGGGTCCCGATCGGGGGCGGGTGGGCTGCGGTGATAGACCTCGGCGCCCGCTTGCGCGCCGACCGTCACGAGCTGCTCGACGGCCGCCGGCCTGTAGGTGTCGCAGGCGGCGAGCGCCACCGAGGAGCCGTGCTCGACGCGCAGGTGCCGCGCGAGCTTGGCCGTGGCGGTCGTCTTGCCCGAGCCCTGCAGTCCGGCCATCAGGATCACGGTCGGAGGGCGCGCCGAGAAGCTGAGCCGCGGCGGGTCATCGTCGGCTGCGCCGCCCATCAGCCGCGTGAGCTCCTCGGCGACGATCTTCACGACCTGATGACCCGGGTTCAGGCCACCGATCACATCGGCCCCGAGGCAGCGCTCCCGCAGCTCGGAGGTGAACTGCCGCACGACCTTGAAGTTGACGTCCGCCTCGAGCAGGGCGAGCCGGATCTCGCGCATCGCGGCGTCGACGTCCTGCTCTGTCAGGGTGCCGCGCTGGCGCACGTCGGCCAGGGTCGCTTGCAGCTTCTCAGCGAGGGCGTCGAACATGCTCGCTTGATTCTGGCAGCCGCGGGCTCGCGCTCACGTGCCCCGCCGGGGCGCCGCGCCCGGCTCGACGCCGCCGCCGCGCGGCGCGCGAGCGCGGGCGGCCCTAGGACTCGTGCTCGGGGGCCGCTGGCGTCGAGTTTGCGGAGGCCGAGGAGCCCCGCTCGAGGCGGTTCGCGGATGTCCCCGAGGACGGCGGGCCACCGTCGCCGAGACGGCCTTTGAGCGCCTCGCCGATGCCGCCGAACGCCTCGGCGAACTCCGAGGGCACGACGAACACCTTGTTGGCTTCGCCTTCGGCCAGTTCGGGCAGCATCTTCAGGTATTCGTAGCTGAGCAGCGCGCGGTCGGGCTTGCCCTCGTGGATCGCTTTGAAGACCGTGTCGATTGCCTTCGCTTCTCCCTCGGCGCGCAGGATCGCGGCCTGGCGCGCGCCCTCGGCGTCCAGCACCGCCGCCTGCTGGGCGCCTTCGGCGGTCAGCACCGCGGCCTGCTGGGCGCCCTCGGCGGTGAGGATCTGCGACTGCTTCTCGCCTTCGGCGGTCAGGATCGCGGCGCGGCGATCGCGCTCGGCGCGCATCTGCTTCTCCATCGCCGTGCGGATGTCCGGCGGCGGGTCGACCGACTTGATCTCGACGCGGTTGATGCGGATGCCCCACTTGCCGGTCGCCTCGTCGAGCACGGTGCGCAGCTCGGCGTTGACGTTCTCGCGCGCGGTCAGCGTCGCCTCCAGGGTGAGCCCGCCGATCACGTTGCGCAGCGTCGTCACGGTCAGCTGCTCGATCGCCTGCAGCGGATTGGCGATCTCGTATGTGGCCGAGCGCGGGTCGGTGATCGTGAAGTACAGCACCGTCTCGATTCCCACCACCACGTTGTCGTCGGTGATCACCGACTGCGGGGCGAAGTTGACGACCTGCTCGCGCAGGTCCACGAGCGGGCGCACGCGCTCGATGAAGGGCGTCACGAGCGTCAGGCCCGGCTCGAGCGTCCGGCTGTAGCGGCCGAGCCGCTCGACGACGCCCGCGCGCGCCTGGGGAATCACCCGGATCGTGCGCGCGGCGACCGCGAGCGCGAACACGATGAGCACGATCACGACGATCAGAACGGCCATGGCTTCCTTTCACCTACGTTCTCGAAGAGCAGATCGCGCATCCTCGCCGGCGCCTCCTACTGCATCACCAGCGCGGTCGCGCCGCGTATCTCGACGACCTCGACGCGCTCGCCGGCGTCGATCACCTCGTCCTCGTCGTAGCTGCGCGCGGTCCACACCTCGCCGTTGTCGATCTTCACGCAGCCGACGCCCTCGGCGTTGGCGATCCGCTCGAGCACCATCGCGCGATGGCCGACGAGCGCGGCGGCCCCGGTGCGGATCGCGGGCGGCAGGCGCCGGTGGCGGTGTGCGATCGGGCGCAGCGCGCCGAACGCGATCGCCGAGGCGAGCACGAACACGACCACGGCGAGCGGCGCGCCCACGCCGGCCACGCTGACCGCGGCGGCGAGCCCCGCGCCGAGGGCGAACGGCAGCAGGTAGAGGCTGCCGGTGTGCATCTCGCCGGCGCCGAGGGCGCAGGCCGCCACGACCCACAGGATCCAATCCATGACTCCAGGTTACTCCTGCGCGATCAAAGCGCGCGCAAATTCCGTGGCGTCGAACGGGCGCAGATCCTCGACGCTCTCGCCCACCCCGATCAGCTTGACCGGCAACTCGAGCTCGCGCGCGATCGCGAGCGCGATGCCTCCGCGCGCGGTGCCGTCGAGCTTGGTCAGGACCACGCCGCTGACCTCGGCCGCCTGGGCGAACAGGCGCGCCTGACGCAGTCCGTTCTGGCCGGTGCTCGCGTCGATCGTGAGCAGCGTCTCGTGCGGGGCGCCGTCGAGCTGCCTGGAGATCACGCGTCGCAGCTTGGCGAGCTCTCCCATCAGGTCATCCTGCGTGTGCAGCCGCCCGGCGGTGTCGACGATCACCACCTCGATGCCGCTTGCGCGCGCCTTTGCGATCGCGTCGAAGGCGACCGCACCGGGGTCCGATCCGGGCGGCCCGGTCACGATCTGAGCGCCCGCCCGCCGCGCCCAGCCCTCGAGCTGCTCCTCGGCGGCCGCGCGGAACGTGTCGGCGGCGGCGAGCAGCACGCTGACACCAAGGCGCTCGTGCAGCTGCCAGGCGAGCTTGCCGATCGTCGTCGTCTTGCCGGTGCCGTTGACGCCGACGGCCATCAGCACCGTCGGCCTGGCGCGCAGGTCGATGCGCCCGTCGCCGACGCCGGCGGTGCTCGCGAGCAGCTCGATCAGCCGCTCGCTGAGCGCCTCCCCGCCCTCGAGCTCGCCGGCCGACGCCTGCGCCTCGAGCGTCGCGACCACCGAGGCGGTCGTGCTCGCACCGACGTCCGCCATGATCAGCGCCTCCTCCAGGCGTTCCCAGGTGCTCTCGTCGAGCTCCCCGAACAGGGTCGCCTGGATCTCCGAGCCGAGCGCTTGGCGGGTCTTGGCCATGCTCTCGCGCAGCCTGCGCAGCAGGCCCCGCCGGGCGCGCGGCCCGTCGGGCTCGGGCTCCTGCTCGCCGCGCTCGGAGCCGGCCCGGGCGTGCTCGCCGGTGATGAACGCTTCGCTCCAGTCGCGCGCCACGGGGCGCGCGAGGATAGCAGCGGACCCCGCGCGTATGGCGCCCGCCGCGGCGCTCAGGCGACCTCGGCGACCTCGGCGACCTCCGCGGCGGGCGCCGCTTCGGCCGGCAGTCGCCGCGAGAGGACCTTCGAGACGCCGTCTGCGCCCATCGAGACCCCATACAGCCAGTCGGCGGCCTCCATCGTGCGCTTCTGGTGGGTGATGACGATGAACTGGGCGCGGTCGCAGTAGCGGCGCAGCAGCGTGAGGAAGCGTTCGAGGTTGAGGTCGTCGAGCGCCGCCTCGACCTCGTCGAGGATGTAGAACGGGCAGGGGCGCGCGAGGAAGACGGCGAACAGGAAGGCGAGCGCGGTCATCGACTTCTCGCCGCCGGAGAGCAGCGTCAAGCGCTTGGTCGACTTCCCCGCGGGGGTGATCTCGATCTCGACCCCCGGAAGCTGCTCCTCCTCGCGCTCGCCGCGCCCGGCCTCGCTCTCGGCTTCGACGGCCGCCGCGACCCCGTCGCCCTCGGGGCTGTCGGTGTCGGGCAGCGGCTGGCCGCCGAGCACCGGCCTGGGCGCCTGTTCGTCGCGGACGAGGCGCAGGCGTCCGCTGCCGCCGGGGAAGACCTCGCCGACGAGCTCCTCGAAGTTGCGTGCGGCGGCCGCGAACGTCCGCTCGAAGGTCTGCTGTATCTGGCGGTCGGTTTCGCGGATCACCGAGCGCAGCTCGCGGAGCGCGGTCTCGAGGTCGACGCGCTGGCTCTCGAGCTCCTCGACGTGCGCGAGCGCCTGCGCGTGCTCCTGGCTTGCGAGCGGGTTGACCGGGCCGAGCTGCTCGCGCCGGCGGGTGAGCCGCTGCACGCGCGCCCGCAGGAGCTCGAGCTCCTCCTCGCCGGCCGGCTCCTCGGCTTGCTCGCCGGGCTCGACTGAGGCGCCGAGCTGCTCGGCTATCCCGGCGCACTCGAGCTCGCCCTCGCTCGCGCGGTCGCGCAGGCGCTGTGCGGCGACCTCGGCGGTGGTCACGCCCTCGCCGCGGGCGCGCAGCTCGGCCTGGATCTCCGCCTCCTGGGCGGCGCATGCGCGCAGCGTGCCGGCCATCTCCTCGCCCGCGGCGCGGTCGGCGGCGAGCTCCCGCTCGAGCTCGCCGACGCGGGTGCCGACGGCGGCGAGCGCCGCTCCCAGCGCGGCGGCGAGGCGCCCGGCGCGCGGAGCGCTCGCGCGGTCGGCGTCGCGCTGGCGGCGCAGGCGCTCGATCCTGGCGAGCCGCTCGCCGCGCTCGCGCTCGCGGCGCTCGCGCCCGCGGCGCTCGGCGGCGAGCTCGCCCTCGAGCTCGGCCTGCCTGACGGCGAGCGCTCCGTGCGCGGGCGCCGCGCGGCGCTGCTCGATCAGCCATTGCGTGCGCCGTCGTGCCTCGGCCGCCTCGGCGTGGCTGCGCTCGGCGACGCGCAGCGCGTGCTCGGCGGCGGTGCGCTCCTGCTCGGCCGCCGCGAGCTCGGTCAGCGCAAGCTCGCAGCCGGCGCGCGCCGTGCGCTCGGCCTCGGCGGCGCGCTCGGCGTCGCCGAGCAGCCGGTCGCGTTCGTTGCGGCGGGCGAGCACGCGCTCGCTTCCGCCCTCGCTCAGCTGGCGCACCTCGCCCCAGGCGCCGAACCACACGCGTCCCGAGCGCGTCGCGGCGATCCCGGTGAAGTCCCGCGGCAGGTCCTCCAGGCGCTCCACCACCCACGCGTCGGCGAGCAGACGCCCCGCGAGTCCCAGCACCTCGGGGGGTCCGCTGAGCAGCTCCGGCAGGCGGCGCGCTCCGGGCAGCGGCTGCGCCGGCGGGCGGGGGCTCGCAGGCCGTGCGCCCGTGTCCGGGTCGGCCAACAGCGCGGCGCCGCCGTCGGGCCCGGCCCGGTCGAGCAGCACCTCGGCGCCGGCGACGTCCTTGACGAGGGCCGCGTCCAGGCGCCCGCCGAGCGCGGCCGCGAGCGCGAGCTCATAGCCGTCCTGCACGCGCAGCTCCTCGCTGAGCGCCTTCGGCGCCCCGGCGGGCTCGGCGCCGACGCGCGCGTGGGCGCGCAGGAACTGGTTGGCCGCCGCGAGCTCGGCGCCGACGCGCTCGGACTCGCGCCGCGCCGTCTGCGCCCCGCGCTCAGCGCCCGCGAGGCCTTCGCGCAGCCGCTCGGCGTGCTCGTCGGCGTGCTCGCGGGCGGCGCGCGCGTCCGCGAGGTCGCGCTCGGCCTCTGCGAGGAGCACGCGCTGGCGCTCGTGCTCGGCTCCCAGCCCGGCGATCTCGCGCTCGATCTCCTGCGCCCGCGTGGCGTGCAGCTCGCCGAGCTGGGACTCGAGCGCGGCGATCCGGTCCTCGCTGAGCGCGTCCTGCGCCTGCTGGCCGTCGTCGCGGTCCGCCTGCGTGAGCCCGCGGAGGTCGAGCTCGACCTGCTCGATCCTGCGCGCGAGCGCGTGCGCGCGTGTGTCGACCTGCTCGCCGCGCAGCTGCAAGCGCTCGCGCGCCGAGCGCGCGTCATAGAGCAGGCCGGAGAGCGCGTCGTGGCGCTCGCTGCGCTCGGCCAGCGCGCGCTCGGCCGCGCCGCGGCGCTCGACCGTCTCGGCGAGCCGCAGCTCGACCTCGGCGCGCGCGTCGCGCGCCCGCGCCGCCCGCTGCTCGGCCTGCTCGAGCTCGACCCGGCAGGCGCGCAGGTCCTCGCGCGCGATCTGCATGCGCGCTTGCAGGATCTGATATTGCAGGCGCTCGTGCAGCTGCGCGGCTTCGGCCTGGCGCTTGAGCGGGCGCAGGCGGCTGCGGGCCTCGCGCTCGATGTCGAGCGCGCGGTCGAGGTTCTCCTGGGTGCGCTCGAGCTTCAGCTGCGCCCGGCGGCGGCGCTTGCGGTGCTTGCCCAGGCCGGCGGCCTCCTCGATCAGCAGGCGCCGATCGCGCGGCTTTGAGGTGACGATCGCCTCGACGCGCCCCTGCGAGACGACCGAGTGGGTCTCCTTGCCCAGGCCGGTGTCGGACAGCGCCTCGACCACGTCGCTCAGGCGGCAGCGGGCGCCGTTGAGCCGGTAGCCGCCCTCGCCGCTGCGCTCCAGGCGGCGCACGATCGAGATCTCGCTGAGCGGCAGCTCGAGGCTGCCGTCGGAGTTGTCGAGCACGATCTCCACCTCCGCGGCGCTGCGCGGCTGCACGCCCCGGCCGCCGCCGAAGATCACGTCCTGCATCGACTGCCCGCGGACGGCCAGCGGCGACTGCTCGCCCATCGCCCACAGCACCGCGTCGGTCACGTTCGACTTGCCGGAGCCGTTCGGGCCGACGACCACGCTGACGCCCGGGCCGAAGTCGAGGCGCGTGCGTTCGGGGAACGACTTGAAGCCGTTCAGCGTCACCGACTTCAGGCGCATGCGCGACTGCTCATTCGGACTCGAGGCGCTCGACGGCCACGCGCGCGGCCTCCTGCTCGGCGTGCTTCTTGCTGCGCCCGCTGCCGGCGCCGAGCGCGCGCCCGTCGACCAGAGCGATCACGGAGTAGGTGCGCTCGTGCGGGGGCCCCTGCTCGCCGCTGACCTCGTAGCTGACCTGCGCGCCGCGGCGCGCGAGCAGCTCCTGCAGCGTCGACTTGAAGTCCAGGGGATGCTCCAGCGCATGCTCGATCTCGGGGGCGAACGCCTCCACGACCGCCTCGGCGGTGCGCTCGTAGCCGGCGTGCAGGTAGCAGGCGCCGATCACCGCCTCGATCACGGAGGCGAGCACGCGCTCGGTCTCGACGAGCGCGACGATGTTCTCGCGCACGCCCGGCGGGGCCGCCGCGCGCAGGCGCGAGGGCAGGTCCAGGCGCTCGGCGACCGCTCGGCAGGAGACGCCGGAGACGGCCTGCGCGCGGATCTTGGTGAGCCTGCCCGCGCCGTAGCGGTCGGCCTCCAGGCGCGGGTACAGGTATGCGGTGACCGCGAGCGCGAGCACGCTGTCGCCGAGGAACGCAAGGCGCGTGTAGGAGTCGCTCGGGCGCTCGCTCCAGGAGGCGTGCGTGAAGACCTGGCGCGCGAGGTCCTCGGGCAGCTCCTCGAGCAGGCTCGCGAGCAGCATCACGCCCCCGCATCGACGGTCCCGTCGTGGGCCAGCACGAAGTCGACGGCGGCTCCCACCGTGAGGATCTGCGCGGCCTGCTCGTCGGACATGCGCACCCCGTATGTGTCCTCTAGCTCCTGCACGAGCGTGTACAGGTCGAGCGAGTCCGCCTCGAGATCCTCCTTGAAGCGCGTGTCCTCCTCGATCGCCTCGCGGTCGACGTCGAGCTCGTCGGCCAGGTGGCCGCGGATCAGCTCGAGAACTTGCTCGCGGGTCATCGGCTCAGCGGTCATCGCGCCTGCGGCAGGCTAGCGCCAGACGCGGACAGGGGCGAGCGCCTGAGCGCGCCGGCCTGCTCGAGCGCGTGATGGGTCTGCGCGACGATGTCCTCGCGCGCCCCGCGCTCGGCGCGCAGGATCGCCTGGGCGAAGCCGACGCGGGTGAAGCGCCCGTGGGGCACGACCCCGAGGCGACGCAGCCCGAGCAGGTAGGCGCCGCCATTGGCCTCGGGATCGACCTGCTCGCGAAAGCCGGTGAGCGCGCTGCGCAGCAGCACGCCGCCGAGCTTGGCTTTCGGCGAGGACATGGCGGCCTCCCGGATCGCGCCGAGCATCGCCTGGGAGACGCCCTCCATCAGCTTCAGCGCGACGTTGCCGGTGAAGCCGTCGGTGACGATCACGTCCGCGACCCCGGAGACGACGTCGCCGCCCTCGACGTTGCCGATGAACTCGAACGCGTCGAGGCCCGCCCGGGCGCTGATCGCGCGCTCGCGCAGCTCGGCGTGGGTCTCGATCACGAGCTCGCTGCCCCGCCCCCGCTCCTCGCCGTTTGAGAGCAGCCCGACGCGCGGCGCGCGCACGCCGATCACGGTGCGCGCGAGCGCGGCGCCCATGAACGCGAACTGCACGAGGTGCTCGCGGCGCGCCTCGGCGCTCGCCCCGACGTCCAGCAGCGTGACGGGCCGGTGCGGGACGGGCAGCGGGATCGCGAGCGCCGGCCGGTAGATCCCGGGCGCGCGCTTGATGTTGAAGATCCCCGCCGCTAGCGCCGCGCCGGTCGCGCCGGCGCACACGAGCGCCTGCGCGCGCCCCTGCGCGACGGCGACTGCGGCCTGCACGATCGAGGCGGCGGGCGTTCGGCGCACGGCCAGCGCGGGGTCCTGAGCCTTGGCGATCGAGATGGGCGCGTCGATCACCTCGACGCCCGCGGGCAGCTGCCCGAGCTCGGCGGCAGGCCCGAACAGCAGCACCCGCGCGCCCTGGCGAGCGGCGCTCGCGGCGCCGGCCGCGACCTCGGCGGGACCCAGGTCGGCGCCGTTGCAGTCGACGGCGACCACCGGCCGCTGGCCTGGTGCCGGAGGGACCGGTGAGCCGCAGAACCCGTCGGCTGGCGTCACGGACCGCTAGTCGTGGTCGTGATCGTGCTCGTGCTCGCCCGGGGCCACGATCTCGCGGCCGGCGTAGGTGCCGCACACCGGGCAGACGCGGTGCGGACGGCGCGGGCTGTGGCAGCGCGGGCAGGCGTTGAGCGCCGGCGTGCCGATCTTGTGCTGGGCCCGGCGCTTGGCGGTGCGGCTGTGGGACTGCTTTTTCTTGGGGACGGCCATGGGCGTGAGAAGGCTACCAGGGTCGCTGGGAGCTACCCGAGCTCCAGGTCGCGCAGCTTGGCCCAGCGCGGGTCGGGGGCGGACTCGTGGTGGTGCTCGGCGCCGACCTCGGAAAGGTCGGCGGCGCATACCGGGCACAGGCCGGCGCAGTCATCGCGGCAGAGAATCTTGGCGGGCAGCGCGAGCGCGAACGCGTCGCGTGCCCAGGCGGCGAGCTCGAGCGTCTCGTTGTGCACGTAGGGGCTGTCGAGCTCCTCGCCGCCGCCCGGCACGTCGACCTCGCGCGCCTCGACCTCGATCCGCGTGCCCGCCGGCTTCAGGCAGCGCATGCACGGCCCGCAGGCGAGCGCGGCGAAGCGCAGCCGCAGGGCATAGCCGCCGCCGTTCATGCGCGAGACGCTCAGCTCGACTGGCACCGCGCCGCTCTCGGGCGCCGGCGGCTCGGCGTGGTAGCGCTCGCTGCCGAGCATCAGCGGCTCGATCGTGCTCCTAAGCGCCAGCCTGCGGCCCTCGCCGGGGCTCAGCCGCAGGCCCGCCAGGTCGAGCTCGCGGGTCTGCACAGCCATCGTCACCCAGGCTAGCCGAGAGCGAGCGGATAGCCGGCGGCGCGCACCGCACGGGCGCCGCGCACGCTCGGGGTTGCGCGCACGCCCGGGGTTGCCGGCTCGCCCGGGCTTGCGCGCGCCCGCGGTTGCGCGCACGCCCGGGGTTGCCGGCACGCCCGGGCTTGCGCGCGCGCCCGCGGTTGCGCGCACGGGCGGGTTGCGGGCACGAACGGGGCTGGACGGGGCGCGCGCCTACGGGTTGGCGTGCAGCTCGCGCTTGAGGATCTTGCCGGTGGCGTTGCGCGGCAGCTCCTTGACGAACACAACGTCGCGCGGGACCTTGTAGCGGGCGAGGTTGTGCTTGACGTAGGCCTGGATCGCCTCGACGCTCAGCTCCCCCTCCGGGGACGATGCGGTGCCGTTGCGCGGCACGACGAACGCCTTCAGGCGCTGGCCGAACTCCTTGTCCTCGACGCCGATGACGGCGACGTCCGCGACCTCGCGATGGTCGGCGAGCAGGTCCTCGACCTCGCGCGGGAAAACGTTCTCGCCGCCGCTGACGATCATTTCATCGTCGCGGCCGTCGACGAACAGTCGCCCGCCGGCGTCGAAGTGGCCGACGTCGCCGGTGCTCATCAGGCCGCCGACGATCTCCTTGCCGCCGCCGCCGGTGTAGCCCTCGAACATCATTTCGTTGGCGACGAAGATCCGCCCGCCCTCGCCGTCGGGCACCTCGCGGCCCTCGGCGTCGAGGAGCTTGACGATCGTCCCCAGCGGGGTCCTGCCGGCCGTCCCGGGCGCGGCCCGCAGGTCCGCGGGGGTCGCGATCGTCGCCCAGGCGACCTCGGTGGAGCCGTACAGGTTGTAGAGGACGTCTCCGAAGGTGTCCATCACGCGCGTGGCGAGCTCTCCGGGCAGCGCCGAGCCGCTCGCGGCGATCACGCGCAGGCAGCTGGTGTCGTAGCGGCCGATCGTCTCGGGTCCGAGCTCGAGGATCCGCTGGAGCATCACGGGCACGACCGCGAGCGCGCTCGCCCTGTGGCGCGCGACCGCCGCGAGCGTCTCCTCCGGGTCGAACTTCCTGCGGAGCACGAGCGTCGAGCCGAGCGGCAGCGCGAGCGTGAAGTGGGCGAAGCCCCACGAGTGGAACATGGGCGCGGCGATCACGGTCGTCTCGCGCGCGCGCAGCGGGATCTTGGAGAACATCGCGGCCATCGGCTCGATCGAGTCGGGCTCCTTGCGCGCGGCGCCCTTGGGCGCGCCGGTGGTGCCGGAGGTGAGGATCACGACGCGCCCGCGCTCGGCGGGGGGCCGCAGGTCCGAGCGCTCGCCGGCCTTGATCAGATCCTCGATCTGCGGACACTCGCCGTCGGGCGAGGCTTTCGCGGGCGACTCGCGCCAGGCGATGAAGCGCTTGCGCCCGGCGGCGCCGTCGCGCACGAGCTCGGCGAACTCCTCGTCGTAGATCACCGCGACGGGGTCCTCGCGCGCGAGCACGTCGGCGATCTGCGGCCCGGCGAAGGCGGTGTTGAGGTACAGGGCGCTCGCGCCGAGCTTGGACGCGGCGACGGTCGCGTCGATGAAGCCGCGATGGTTGCGGCACATGATCGCCACGCCGTCGCCCGCGTCGACGCCGGCGTCGCGCAGCCCGTGAGCGAGCGCGTTGGTGCGCCGGTGGACTTCCTCGAAGCTGAGCGTGCCGCGCTCGTCGACGACCGCGATGCGATCGGGATAGCGAGCGGCCGAGCCGAGGTAGGCGGCGGCCGGGGTGGGTCCCCAGCTGCGCAGGGCGGCGAGCGAGCGCAGCGTGCGGTCGGGCCTGCTCGGGCGCAGGATGCCGGTGTCGATGAACGTCTTTGCTACCTGCAGCTTGTAACGGGCGGTGCGTGCGGCGAGCTCGGCGTTCACCTCTCGACCCTACCCCAAAGTGAGGATTCGCACGCGATCTCGGGGCGGTCGCTCGTCAGCTGACCTCGGCTGGTTCGTCCTTGCCCTGCAGGCGCTCGCGCCCGCGCTGGACGGCGGCGATGAACTTCGAGAGGTTGACCTCGAGCGTGTTGAGGATCTCATCCGCGTAGTCCTCGGCGCCGAGCCTGATCTCGCGCTCGCGCGCGCGCGCGTCCTCGACGATGTCCTCGGCGGCGCGCTCGGCCTGCTTGGTGACCTCCTCCTGGCCGACCAGTTTCTCCTGGCGCTCGCGCGCCTCCTTGATGATCCGCTCGGCCTCCTTCTTGGCCTCCGCGAGCATCTCCTGGCGCTCCTTGACGATCCAGCGCGCCTGCTTGATCTCCTCAGGGATCGTCGCGCGCATCTGGTCGAGGATGTCGTAGATCTCCTCCTTGTCGACGCGCACGGAATCGCTGAGCGGGATCGTCTTGGCGTTGTGCACCAAGTCGTCGAGCTTGTCTATGAGTACGAGGACGTCCATTTTGCTAGCCAGCGGCGGCGGGCTTCCGGCCCGTCGTTTTGATCATAAAGCTCGGCCTCACATCTCCCATTCTTCGTCAGCGTCGAAGCTCCTCCTGCAAGCGCTGGGCGACCTCCTCGGGGACGAGATCATCGATCTTGCCTCCAAAGGTGGCGAGCTCCTTGACGCCGCTCGATGACAGGAAACTGTACTGGGGGGAGGCCATCAGGTAGACGGACTCTATCTCGGGGTCCTGGCGCCGGTTGAGCTGGTTCATCTCGAGCTCGTACTCGAAGTCGGAGATCGCGCGCAGGCCCTTGACGATCGCCTTGGCGCCGACCGAGCGGGCGAAGTCCACGACGAGCGTCGAGAACGGCTCGACGCGCACGCCGTCGAGGTCGGCGAGCGCGCGCCGCACGAAGCCGACGCGCTCGTCGATCTCGAACAGCGCGCCGCTCTTGCGCACAGAGCGGTTGACGACGGCGACGACGACCTCGTCGTACAGGCTCGCCGCGCGGCGGATCACGTCGAGGTGACCGTTGGTGATCGGGTCATACGAGCCGGGGCACACGGCTATCGATGGGCGGGAGGCGGTCATTGCTGGCGGTGGATTGTGATCGATGTGTCTCCGTAGCGCCTGCGCCGCTCGAGCGCGAGCGCGCCCGCTCCCGGGCCGGGGAGCTCCATTGGCGCCCGCCTGTCGCTCTCGACGACGACGCGCGCACCGGAGCGCAGCAGCGCCGGCAACAGCGCCCAGAGCTGTGCGCCCCGGCGCTCGCCGCTCGCAAGCGCCGAGTCCGACGGTGCTGGCCGTGGCCACGCATAGGGGGGGTCGATGAAGACCAGATCGTATGTCTCCTGACGCGCGCTTGCGTCGCGCAGCGCCGCGAGCGCGTCCACGCGCCGCACCTCGGCGGCGCTCGCGCCGATCCCGAGCGCGGCGAGGTTCTCGCCGAGCGCCCGCGCGGCAGCGCCGTCGCGCTCGACGAACACCGCCGCGCGCGCGCCACGCGAGAGCGCCTCGATGCCGAGCGCGCCGGTGCCCGCGAACAGGTCGAGCACGCGCGCGTCGAGGACGGAGCCGAGCATCGAGAACACCGCCTCGCGCACGCGCTCGGAGGTCGGCCTCGTGGTCCGCCCGGCTGGGGCACGCAGGCGCCTGCCGCCGAGCCGTCCCGCGATCACCCGCATGTGCGAACCGTAACGCCAGGGCCGAGACCGGCGCGCACCGGCGATCCTCAGCCGCGACCGGCGCGCGCCGGCAACGCTCAGGCCGAGACCGGCGCGCGCACGCAACGCTCAGGCGGGGACCGGCGCGGCCTGCGCCTCGCCGTGGGCGCGTGCGAGCGCGACGGCGAGCAGCGCGTGCTCCGGCGCGCGCAGCTGCGGATCGCGCTCGAGCAGCTCCTGGGCGAGCGAGCGTGCGAGCTCGAGCAGCGGTGCGTCTTCGGGCAGGCGCGCGACGCGGAAGTAGCCGAGGCCCGATTGGCGGGTGCCGCCGAGCTCACCCTCCTTGCGCATCGCGAGGTCGATCTCGGCGAGGCGAAAGCCGTCGGCGTGACGCACGAGCGCGTCGAGCCTGCCCGCGCCGGCGTCCTTGCTCGCGCAGACCAGCAGGCAGCTCGCCTTGTGCCGACCGCGCCCGACGCGGCCGCGGAGCTGGTGTAGCTGGGAGAGGCCAAAGCGCTCGGCGTTCTCGATCAGCATGACGGTCGCGTTGGGCACGTCGACGCCGACCTCGATGACGGTCGTGGCGACGAGGACCTGCGCCTGGCCTGAGGCGAACGCGGCCATCGCCCGTTGCTTCTCGCTCGCGCGCATGCCGCCGTGCAGGAGCGCGAGCTCGTGCTCGGCGAGCTCCCCGCGGCGCAGGCGCGACAGCTCGGCCTTCGCGGCTCGAACCTGGAGCTCGCCGGCCTGCCGGCCGCCGTCGGCACGAACGTCGCGCCGGCGAGCGCTCGCGGGGTCCTCTTCGTCCTCCTCGACGAGCGGGCACACGACATAGGCCTGGCGGCCGGCCGCGAGCTGCGCGCGCAGCTCGGCGTACGCCTGTGCGCGCTCGCGCTCTCCGCTCACCAGGCGCGTCTCGATCGGCTGCCTGTCGCCGGGCAGCTCGCGCAGGGCGCTGGTGTCGAGGTCGCCGTAGCGGGCGAGGGCGAGCGTGCGCGGGATCGGCGTGGCGGTCATGTGCAGCGTGTGCGGCACCAGCCCGCCTCCGCGCGCGGACGCATCGCCCGCGGCCCGCGCGCCGGCCGGGTCTTCGAGCGCCGCGCGCTGGCGCACGCCGAAGCGGTGCTGCTCGTCGATCACCGCGACCGCGAGCGCGGCAAAGCTCACGTCGGGCTCGATCAGCGCGTGCGTGCCGACGATCAGCGAGAGCTCGCCGCTCGCGAGCTTGCCCAGGGTGTCGCGCCGCCGGCGCGCGGGCGTGGCGCCGGTGAGCAGCGCCGCGCTCACGGGCTCGCCGCCGAGCAGCCCTTGGATCGTCGCGAAGTGCTGTTCGGCGAGCGTCTCGGTTGGCGCCATCAGCGCCCCCTGGTGGCCGTGTGCGACCGCGCGCAGCAGCGCGTACAGGGCGACGACGGTCTTGCCGCTGCCGACCTCGCCCATGAGCAGGCGCTGCATCGGCGCCCGGCCGCGGAGGTCCCCGGCGATCTGCGCGATCACGCGGCGCTGGTCGCGCGTCAGCGCGAACGGCAGCCCTCCCGCCAGCCAGCGCTCGGCCAGCGTGTCGCCGCCGCCGAGCGCCGCCGCGCCCGTGCGTGCGCGCCGTGCCGATCGCCTGCGCAGAAACGCGAGCTGGCTGAGCAGCAGCTCCTCGAAGGCCAGCCGCCGGCGTCCCTGCTCGGGGTCGGCGGACGTGCGCGGGAAGTGCATCGCGGCGAGCGCGCTCGCCCGGTCGGGCAGGCGCTCGCGCGCCCGGGTCGCCGCCGGCAGCGCCTCGAGCACGTCCGCGAGCGCGGCGCGGGCGCCGTGCACGAGCGTCAGGATCTGGGTCGAGCTGACGCCGTCCGCGGCGGGGTAGTGCGCGACCGCCTCGCTCCGGCCGGTGGCCGCCGCCGCGGCCGGGCCGACGCCGAGCGCGTGGTGGGCGACGCTGAAGCGTCCGCGCGCGTCGAGCTTGCCGTGCAGCAGCAGATCGGTGCCCGGCGGATAGCGTTCGACCAGCCACGGCTGGTTGAAGAACGTCGCGCGCATCGCCCCGGTGGCGTCGGACACGCTCGCCTCCACCAGCGCTCGCATGCCCCGCCGGCGCACGGGGCGCGCGGCGATCGAGCGCACCTGCACCGCGAGCGTCGCCTGCTCGCCGACGGCCAAGGCGGCGATCGTGCGGGCCTCGCGGCGGTCGCTCGGCAGGTGCTCGAGCAGCGCGCCGACGGTGTGCACGCCGAGCGTGGCCATTCCCGCGGCGACGCGCTTTGCCGGCAGTTGCAGCGGCGCGTCCAGGCGCGAGGGGCGCGGCCAGCGCACGGGCGCCCGGGTCAGCTCGCCGCGGCTGAGCGCGCGGGTCGAGGCGAACGCCGGCTGCGCGCGGCCTGGGCGCCCGGATGGCGCCGGCTCCGCGGGCGCCGGCGAGGCTTGCGGCTCGCTGGCTACTGGCATGCGCCGGGGATCATGATCTGCGCGGCGGTCGTAAGCGCTCCCCGGGGCACGAGCGCCGACGGCGCGCGAGCGGTCACCCGGCGGCCGGCGGCTCGCTCACTCGGCCGCCAGCAGCCACCAGTAGGAGGGCTGGCCGCCGTGCCGCAGCTCGAGCTCGACCCCGCCGTCGCCCATCGCGTGGACCTCCTCGAGCGAGAGCGGCGCGTCCTCGCCGTCGAGGACGCTGATCAGCTCGGGCGGACCATGCCCGTTGGCGTCGCTCGCGAGCGCGCGCAGGATGGCCTGCAGGGTCGTGCGCGGTTCGCCCCAGGCGAGCACCTCGTCCTGCACGAAGCCGACCGCCTCACCCCGCCGGAAGCGCCCCTGGGCGTCGTCGCGCGCGGCGGGCGCGACCGCGCCGGTGCGGACGCGCTCGAGCGCTTGGGTCAGCGCCTGGGCGTTCTCCTCGACCGAGCGCTCCGGCGCAAAGGCGACGGCCGCCGCCAGGCCGGCCTGCTGGCTGGTGGTCGCGGCGACGTGCACCTGCTTGTCTGACAGCCGCGCGGCGTGCTCGGCGGCCATGATCACGTTCGCGCTGTTGGCCAGCAGCACGACCTCCTCGGCGGGCGCGTCGTGGATGCACGCGAGCAGGTCGTAGGTCGAGGGGTTGAGCGTGGGCCCGCCGTCGACCGTGTGCACCCCGAGCTCATGGAACAGCTGGCGCAGCCCCTCGCCGCTGGCGACGGCCACGGCCGCGCAGCGCGCGGCCCGCGCCCCGGCGCCGTTCGCGCGGGCTCGGGCGCCGTTCGCGTGCGCCCCGGCGCCGTTCGCGCGCGTCCCGTCCACGCTCTCGCGTTCGTCGGACGCCGGTCTCCCGGCCAGGCGCCCGTCGCGCTCGGCGATCTGCGCGCGCATGTCGGCTACGTCCAGGTGCGAGACCTCTCCGGCGTCGGCGAACACGGTTGTCGCGAGCTCCGGCTGATCGGTGTGCAGATGCACCTTGAGCGTGTTCGCGTCACCGACGACGAGCACCGAATCGCCGAGCCGTTCGAGCGCGTCGATGAACTGCGTGGGGCTCAGCCCGTTGCCGGTGACCGCGAAGTTCGTGCAGAATCGGTAGGTGCCCGAGCTGTGCTCGGGATGCGTGATGCGCGCCGGCGCGTGGTGCTCGAGCGGCGGCGGCTGCTCGCCGCGCAGCGCGGCGACCACGCCGGCGAAGATGATCGTCAGCCCGTAGCCGCCCGCGTCGACGACGCCGGCCTCGCGCAGCGCCGCGAGCAGCTCGGGCCCGCGCTTGACCGACTCGGCGCCGGTGCGCACCGCGCGCTCGAGCGCGTCGGCGATCGCGCGGTCCTGCTCGCGCGGCTCGGTCGCCGGACCGAAGCTCGGCGCCTGCGGCACGTGCGCGAGGTCCGCGACGATCCTGTGCGCCATCTCCCGCGCGACCGTCAGGATCGTCCCCTCCGCGGGATCGCGCACCGAGGCGTACGCGCGGTCGGCCGCCTTGACGAGCGCCGAGCCGATCAGCGTCGCGTCGATCAGCTGGCCGGGCCGCGAGACGAGCTCCTCGGCGGCCCCGCGGATCAGCTGGGAGAGGATCACGCCGGAGTTGCCGCGCGCGCCGAGCAGCGCCGCGCGCGCGACCGACTGCACGATCTCCTCGCGTCCGATCTCATCGATCGTGCGGTTCTCGTACGCGCCCTGCAGATGGTCGAGCTCGTCGAGCACGGCGCGCAGCGTGAGCGCCATGTTGTCCCCTGTGTCCCCGTCGGCGACGGGAAACACGTTCAGGTCGTTGACCTCCTGGCGACGTGATTCCAGATGTGCGAGCGCTCCCGCCACCGCTGCGCGGAAGCGCACCAGGTTGGTGTCCGTCACGGCGACAGGTCTATCAGCTTCCCCGGGCGCGGCGCCCGGTGACGCCTCACAGCGCCTTCGTGACCTTGCCGGCTTTCAGGCAACGCGTGCACACGTACACGCGCCTGGGCGCGCCGTCGACCATGATCCGCACCTTCTGCAGGTTTGGGTCAAAGCGCCGCTTGGTGGCGACCATCGAGTGGCTGCGGCTGTGGCCGAACGCCGGACCCTTGCCGCAGCTGTGACACACCTTCGCCATGGCCGGCAGTCTAGCCGCTGGCGAGCTGCGCCCGCAGGGCGGCCATGCGCATGACCGCCTCGGCGGCGTGCCGGCCCTGGTCGCGCTTGTCGCCGCCGGCGCGCGCGAGCGCCTGCTCGCGCGTCTCGCACGTGAGCACCCCGAACGCGCACGGCACGCCGGTGTCGAGCTGCACGCGCATCACTCCGGCGGCGCTTTGCGCGCAGACGAACTCGTAGTGGTCGGTCTCGCCGCGGATCACCGCCCCCAGGCACGCCACCCCGGCGAACCGTCCGCTGCGCGCGGCGTAGCTCGCGGCGAGCGGCAGCTCGAACGCGCCGGGCACGTCGAAGATCTCGACGTCAGCGTGGCCGTGCTCGGCGAACGCGGCGCTCGCCCCCGCGACCAGCCTGTCTGCGAGCTCCTCGTAGAAGCGCGCGACCGCGATCGCGTAGCTCACCCTTTGCGCCGCTCCGCGCGGCGGCGCTCTCCGTTCAGGAGCTCCTCGTCGACGTTCAGCCCCTGGTGGTGCAAGGTGTGCCCCATGCGCTCGGCCTTGGTGCGCAGGTAGGCCGCGTTGTGCTCGTTGGGCGCGTGGACGATCGGGATCTGGGCGCTGACGGACAGCCCATAGCCCTCCAGCCCGCGGATCTTCTTCGGGTTGTTGGTGAGGATCCGAATCGTCGAGAGACCCAGGTCGACGAGGATCTGGGCGCCGATGCCGTAGTCGCGCAGGTCCGCGGGCAGCCCGAGGCGCTCGTTGGCCTCGACCGTGTCCAGGCCGTCCTCCTGCAGGCGGTAGGCGCGCAGCTTGTTGAGCAGGCCGATGCCGCGCCCCTCCTGGGAGAGGTACAGCAGCACCCCGCGCCCCTCGCGCTCGATCATCGACAACGCCGATTCGAGCTGCTCGCCGCAGTCGCAGCGCAGCGAGTGGAACACGTCGCCGGTGAGGCACTCGGAGTGCACGCGCACGAGCACGTCGGGCTGCTCGCGCACCTCGCCCTTGACCAGCGCGACGTGATGCTTGTCGTCGACCAGCGAGCGGTAGCCGACGGCCTCGAACTCGCCGAACGCGGTCGGCAGGCGCGTCGCGACGACGCGTTCGACGAGCTTGTCGTGGCGGCGGCGGTAGGCGATCAGGTCGGCGACCGTGATCATGCTCAGGCGGTGGCGGGCGCAGTACTCGGCCAGTTCGGGCACCCGCGCCATCGTGCCGTCGTCGTTCATCACCTCGCAGATCACCCCCGCGGGCGTCAATCCAGCCAAGCGCGCGAGGTCGACGGCGGCCTCCGTCTGCCCCGCCCGCTCGAGCACGCCGCCGCTGCGGCTCTTCAGCGGGAACACGTGCCCGGGCTGCACGAGGTCCGACGGCCGGCTCTCGGCATCGATCGCGACCTGGATCGTGTGCGCGCGATCGTGCGCGGAGATGCCCGTCGTGACCCCGTCGCGGGCCTCGACCGAGACGGTGAACGGGGTTTCGAAGGGCGACTCGTTCTTGGCGGCCATCAGGTCCAGGCCGAGCTCGTCGCAGCGCTCGGGCGTGAGCGACAGGCAGATCAGCCCGCGCCCCTCCTTGGCCATGAAGTTGATCGCCTCCGGCGTCACGAACTGGGCCGCCATCGTCAGGTCGCCCTCGTTCTCGCGATCCTCGTCGTCGCACACGACGACCATCTTCCCCTCGCGGACGTCCTCGATCGCCCGCTCGATCGTCGCGAACGGGGTGGCGGTGGGCGTCCGGCTCATGTCTGCGCCTCCAGCAATCGCTCGACGTGCTTGGCGAGGATGTCGACCTCGATGTTCACGACCTGGCCCTCGCCGAGCAGCCCGAGGTTCGTGCGCTGGAGCGTCTCGGGGATCAGCGAGACCGAGAAGCCGCCGTCGTGCAGCTCGCTCACCGTCAGGCTGACGCCGTCGACCGCGACCGATCCCTTCCGCACCAGATAGCGCGCCATGCGCGGCTCGGCGTCGATCTCGAGCACCCGCGCGAAGCCCTGCTCGCGGATCGTGCGGATCGTGCCGGTGCCGTCTACGTGCCCCTGCACGACGTGCCCGCCGAGCCGGTCCTCTACGCGCAGCGGCAGCTCGAGGTTCACACGCGAGCCCGCGCGCAGGGCGCCGAGCGAGGAGCGCCGCAGCGTCTCGAGCATCGCCTGCGCGCGAAAGCCGCGCGCGCCGACGTCCGTCGCGGTCAGGCACACGCCGTTGACCGCAACCGAAGCGCCCTCCCGCAGCTCGCTCGCGAGCACGCTGTCGATCCGGAGCGTCGCGCCCTCGCCGTCCCGCTCGACGCTCGCCACGCTGCCGAGGTCCGCGATCAACCCCGTGAACATCGCGTCAACTCGTCCTCTCGATCGGCGCCTCGAGTCTCAGCGGCCGATGCGGCCGATGGGCACGCAGGGCAAGCAGGGCTGGGACGCAGGGAGCGAAGTGTGCCGGCCCGGGAGACACTCGCGCTCCGCGCTCGCATCCCCGAACCGGCCGGCACACGAGCGACCGAGGACAACGCCGTGCGCCGCCGTGCGTGCCCATCGCTCACCACTCGCGCAGGCGCGCGGAGATCAGCAGATCGCCGCCCACCGATTCGCAGTCGAAGCTGAGCGCGCGCAGCGCCTCGGAGATGCGCTCCACGCCTTCGCCCTCGAGCGGGTCGCGCGCGGCGCTGCCGCCGAGCAGCAGCGGCGCGAGGAACAGCCGCAGTTCGTCGATCTCGCCCGCATCCAGGAACGCGCCCGCGAGGTGCGGGCCGCCCTCGAGCAGCACCGAGGCGACGCCCATCGCGCCCAGCTGGTCCAGGCCGGAGCGCACGCGCGCGGGCTCGTTTTCGCCGGTGGCGACGAGCACCTGGGCGCCGGCCGCTTCGAGCGCGTCGGTGTCCGAGCGCGCGGCCGCGCGCGAGACGACGATCGTGAGCGGCACCTCCGCGGCGGCGCCGACCAGCTGCGAAGCCGCCGGCAAGCGCGCGAGCGAGTCGAACACCACTCGGCGCGGCTGCGCCCCCGGCTCGGCAGGCGTCCCGGCCGGCCTGGCCGTCAGCTGGGGATCGTCCGCGAGCGCGGTGCCGATCCCGACGACCACCGCGTCGACCGAGGCCCGCCAGCGGTGGGCCATTTCACGGCTGTCATCGCCGCTGATCCACTGCGAGTCGCCGCTGCGCGTGGCGACCTTGCCGTCGAGCGTCATCGCCGACTTGAACAGCACCCACGGGCGCCCGACGCGCGCGTGCTTGCGAAAGGCCTGGTTGAGCAGGCGCGCGCGCGTCGCGAGCTCGCCGTCGGCGAGCACGATCTCGACGCCCTCGTCGCGCAGGATGCCCAGGCCGCGCCCCGCGGCCTTCTCGGTCGGGTCATCGGAGGCGACGACCACGCGTCTGATGCCCGACTGCAGGATCGCGTCGGTGCACGGCGGCGTCTTGCCCTCGTGGCAGCACGGCTCGAGCGAGACATACAGCGTCGCGCCGCTCAGGTCCGCGAGCCCGCATGCCTCGATCGCGTTGACCTCCGCGTGCGCTCCCCCGTAGCGCATGTGCCAGCCCTCGCCCAGCACCTCGCCGTCGCGCGCGATCACCGCTCCGACCACCGGGTTGGGCCTGACCGCGCCGGTGCCCTTGCGCGCGAGCTCGATCGTGCGCGCTAGGTGAAGCTCGTCGGTGGCGGTGCAGCTGGGCATCTCGGTCCAGCATAACCCCGCGCAAGCGCGACTTCGGTGGGGGCCGCCCGCGGGCCTGCGTGGCGAGCGCCGCGCGGCCGCATGTCCCTACCCGCGTGCGCGAGCGCCCGCGTGCGACGCTCCCGCGCAGCGACCGCCGCGCAGGCGGTAGATCGTCATTTCGGGACCCGGCCGGTCGTAGGCGAGCGGGTAGTAGTCGAAGCTCCAGTCGAAGTTGAACGCCACGGGCCCGTGCCCGCGCGCATACGGAGAGGCGCGGTAGACGACTTCGCCGGCGCGCGCCAGCGCGCGGTAGTACGCGACCGCGTTGCGCACCTCGCGCGGGTCCGCGAACGCCCGCCCGGACTCCGTCGAGGCGCTGATCACCCAGCAGAACGCTTCTCTCTCATAAAAAACTATCAACGCCGGGTACAGGGTCGTCTCGTAGTCCTCGAGGCCGACTTCGGGTTTGAGGTATTCGGGCGCGATCCTGCCGGCCGCCGTCACGCGCCGGAACAGCGCCGGATAAAGCCGCCAGCGGAACGGGCTCGCGGCGGTCGGCTCGCCGGCGATCACTTCCCGCGCCCATTCCTCGGGCTCGGCCGGCTCGGCCACTATTCCCGCGCCGCGCGGGATGTGCGCGAGCATCCACGCGCGCGTCAGGTTGCGCGTGTCCGCGCGCGAGAGCACGATCCCCGAGTGGATGCTGTACAGCAGCCCCTGGGCGAGCACCGCCGCGACCGGCAGCGCCGCGATCAGGCGCGCGAGCGCGCCCCGCCGCGGGCCCGCCGCCCGCCCGCGCGGGGCCCCGTCGCGGCCGTTCCCGGCTCGCCCGCCGGCGCGCTCGGCGCGGCGCTCGATCAGCTCCGCCGCCCGGCGCGCCAGGCTCACGACGAAGAACGCCGCGAGCAGGCACGCGATCGGGAAGATCGGCAGCAGCCAGCGCCCGAAGTAGCGCCCCTCGGTGCCCATGAACGCGAGGAACAGCACGCCCGCCGGGACCAGCAGCCAGCCCAGGCGCCGCTCGCGCCGCCACACGAGCACCGCGCCTGCGAGCGCCGCCAGCGAGGGCAGCCAGCCGAGCCCCCAGGTGAACGACCACAGGTAGTACACGAGGCCGCCTTCTTTGGGCGCGCCCAGCTTGCCCTGGGCTTCGGCCGACAGCGTCGACTGGTGCACGAGTTCGCCGTGAAACGCGCCGTAGTCGAGCAGCGCGTACGGGTTGGCGATCGCGAACGCCGCGAGCGCGCTCGCGCCCGCGAGCGCCAGGCCGCCGAGCGCGTGCCCGATGCGCCCGCGCGCGCCCTGCTGCTCCAGGCCGCGGGCGACGATCGCCGCGAGCAGCGGCACGAGCACGATCCCCGCCGTGTACTTGCTCGCGCACGCCAGGCCCAGGCCGACGCCCGCGAGCAGGTGGTCGCGCGCGCGGCCTTTGCGCAGGACCCCCGCGGCGCCCAGCAGCGAGAGCGTCGCCGGCGCGAGCGTCGGCGCGTCGTTCAGCGCGAGGTGCGCGTAGAACACCGCCAGGAACGCGACCGCCTCGATCGCCGCCGCGAGCAGGCCGACCGCGCGGTCGAACAGCCGCGCGCCCGTCAGGTAGAGCAGCCACAGCGCGAGCGTCCCCAGCAACGCCGCGGCGACGCGCGCGAGCGTGTACACCGCCGTGGGGTGCAGCTGGAAGGCGCGGACCGCGCCGTGCGCGCCGCCATACCAGGCGGCGAACAGGAAGTGCAGCACGTACGTGAACGCCGGCGGGTTGGCGAAGTAGTGCGGGTTGAGCGTGCCGTGCTCGAACATTTCGATCGCGTGCACCACGAAGTGGTCGTACTCGTCGGCGTTGTACGCGTACGGCAGCCCCTGGCGCACGCCCCACAGCCGCAGCCCCAGGCCGCCGAGCAGCACCAGCGCGAGCCCCCCCCACGCCCACCGCCGCGCGCCGGCGCTCGCGCGCGCGCCCGTGTCGGCGCCGGAGGATCCCGGACGCCGCGCCCCGGACGGCGCGGCGTCCGCGCGGGGCTCAGCAGTTGCCATACACCGCGTACAGGCTGTTGGTGTAGATCCGGGTGAAGCCCGTCAACGGGATCTGATCGCCGGGCTCGTCGCCGACGTCGACGATCGCGTCGACGAACACCGCGCTGCCGAGCGGGTACACGGCGACGCTGCCGGCGTGAATCCGCCGCTCGAGCGCCGGGTCGCCGTGTTCGGCGTCGGCGCGCGCCTGGCTGCGCGCCAGGATCTGCCGCTGGTTCGAGCGGCCCAGGATCCAGCGCGCGTCGGGGATCAGCTTGTTGTCGGGCAGCGAGACCAGCGGGCAGCGGCGCAGCTGCGCCCTGACCGGCCCGCTGTCGAGCGCGACCGCGAGCTCCTTGTGGAAGTCCTCGTGCTCGGCGAGCGTCGTGCGCAGCCCCGACAGGCTGATGCTGTCGGCGGCCGACAGGGCCCCGTAGGCGACCAGCAGGACCGCGCCGGCGATCCAGGCGCGGCGCACCGGCGAGCCGGGCTCGAGCATCGTCCAGCCGCCGAGCGCGACCGCGCAGAAAGGCAGCAGCGCGGTCGCTGCCCCCAGCAGGTAGCGGTCCACCACCGAGGCTCCGACCGCGCCCTCGGCGACGTACACGCCGAGCAGCAGCACGAACGTCGCCAACGGCACGAGCGCGCGCCTCGGCGTCATCCACACGGCCACGCCGATCCCGAGCACGCCGCCGAGCAGCACGGGCAGCTTGTCGATCCGCACGCCGTAGCTCCACACCGAGCCGAGCACGCTGCCGAAGCCCTGGGTGCGTTCCAGTTCGGCCGCGAGGCCCGCGGTCGAGTTCAGCGAGAACAGCGGATCGCCGGTGACGATCCAGTCGACGCCCACCCACACGACCGGGGCGATCGCCGCCAGCGCCAGGTAGCGCAGGCGGGTGGGGTTGGACGCGCGCCGGCTGCACCACAGCCAGTAGGCGCCGCTCAGCACCCACGCGTCCGGGCGCAGCAGGCCGGCGGCGGCGAGCGCCACGAACACCGGCCAGCCCCGCCGCGGGCGTTCGAGCTCGAGCGCGACCGCCCAGATCACGAGCGCCACGTAGGAGATGTCCAGGTAGCCCTGGGCGGCCAGGTTCTCCACGAAGAAGCGGCTGAGCAGCAGCAGTGCGGCGAGCAGCCCGACGAGCGGGCCGAAGCACAGCCGCCCCAGCCGGTACATCCCGGCGACGGCGGCGACGAACGAGGCGATCGAGCCGAGCACCATCAACCGCGCGCCGCCCTGGCCGAAGATCGAGCACAGCATCCCGAAGGCGATCGCCAGCGGATGCTCGGTCGGGCCGCGATACACCCTGAAGTCGGGCAGCTGCAGGTGCAGCACGTCGCGGCCCCACAACAGCGCGTAGAAGGAGTCGTACGTGGGGTAGGTGGGGAACGCGAAGTAACCGATCAGCGCCGCCACGCACATCACGAGGAACGCGACGCTCGCCCACGTCCCGGCGGAGACCGAGCGCAGCCCCGCCGGCCGGGTCGAGCCCGGCGTGCGCCGGGTGAGCGTCGCGCTTTGCATCTAGCCTTGGACGTGGAACCCTGGTGCGAAAGCGCCCCACCCCGCCCGGACGCCTGGTGGGTCGGCCGGCACCTGGCGCCAAGACCGTGACCGCGCCTTGGGATACTGTCGGAAGGCCCAGTCTAGGCAATCGACGGACATGAAGCTCATCATCCAGATACCCTGCTTCAACGAGGCGCAGCAGCTGCCGCGCACGCTCGCCGACCTGCCGCGCGAGCTCGACGGCTTCGACGAGGTGCAGTGGCTGGTGATCGACGACGGCTCGAGCGACGAGACCGTGGCGGTCGCCCGTGCCCACGGTGTCGACCACCTGGTGCGCCTGACCAACAATAAGGGCCTGGCCGCCGGCTTTCAGGCGGGCATCGACACCGCCCTGAAGCTCGGCGCGGACGTGATCGTCAACACCGACGCCGACAACCAGTACCACGGCCCGGACGTCGCGCGGCTCGTGCGCCCGATCCTCGAAGGCCGCGCCGACATGGTCGTGGGCGACCGCGAGGTGGGCGAGATCGAGCACTTCTCCGCGCTGAAGAAGACGCTGCAGCGGCTCGGCTCGTGGGTCGTGCGCCAGGCGTCCTCGACCTCGGTGCCGGACACCACCTCGGGCTTTCGCGCGTACAACCGCGAGGCGGCGATCCAGATGATGGTCGTCTCGAAGTTCACGTACACGCTCGAGACGATCATCCAGGCGGGCAAGCAGCTGGTCGCGATCGACCACGTCCCGGTCCGCACCAACCCGCAGACCCGCGAGTCGCGCCTGTTCCCCTCGATGGGCGCCTACGTGCGGCGCAACGCCGTCTCGATCTTCCGCATCTACGCCCAGTACGAGCCGCTGCGCGTGTTCTGGAGCCTCTCGCTGGTGATCGGGCTCGCGGCCGTCGGCGTCTGGATCCGCTTCGTGGTCGCCTACGCGGACGGCGACGGCAAGGGCCACGTGCAGTCGCTGATCCTCGGCGCCGTGCTGTTCATCGCGGCGGTCGTGCTGTGGGCGCTCGGCGTGATCGGCGACCTGCTCGCGGCGCAGCGCGTGATGACCCAGCGCACCTTCGAGCGCGTGCGCCGGATCGAGCTGCAGCTCGGCGTCGCCCCCTCGCACTACGAACCGGGCGCGACGCTCCCGCCGGGCGCGACGCTCCCGCCGGGCGCGACGCTCCCGCCGGCGGCGACGCTCCCGCCGGCGGCGACGCGCCCGCAGGCGAGCCCGCAGGCGAGCCCGCCGCAGGTGCCGGACGCCGAGCCGATACGCGCGGGCACAGCGGTGCGAACGAGCGCGGCGCGAGCGCAGCAGACGGAGTCGCCCGACGAGGCGGTGCGGCTGTGAGCGGCGGCGTGACGCTCTCCGAGCACGGCGTCGTCACCGGCAACACCTACGACAAGTACGGCTCGGGCAACCCGCTCGTGCGCCGCTTGATGGCGGGCTTCGAGCGCGACCTGGACGAGCTGCTCGAGCTGGCGGCGCCGGACTCGGTGCTGGACGTCGGCTGCGGCGAGGGCGTGCTCGTGGAGCGCTGGGCGCGGCGACTGAGCGACGCGCGGATCGTCGGCGCGGACCTGCGGGAGCCGTCGATCCAGGCGGGCTGGTCCGAGCGCCGGCAGCCGAACCTCGAGTACCGCGTGCTGGACGGTGCGCAGCTGCCGTTCGCCGCCGGTGAGTTCGAGCTCGCGAGCGCGATCGAGGTGCTCGAGCACGTGCCCGACCCCGAGCAGACGCTCGCTGAGATGGCGCGCTGCGCAGCGCGCCATCTGCTCGTGTCGGTGCCGCGCGAGCCCTTGTGGCGGATGCTGAACGTGGCGCGCGGCGCCTACTGGCCGGCGCTCGGCAACACCCCCGGGCACCTCAACCACTGGTCCAGGCGCTCGTTCGTGGGACTGCTCGAGCGCCACGGCGAGGTCGTGCAGGTGCGCTCGCCGTTTCCCTGGACGATGTTGCTTGTCCGCCTCTAGAGCCTCCGGCGCCCGCCCGTCCGACGCGAGCGCAGCCGAGCGAGGGGCGCGCGGCGACGCGCCTGGCCCGGGCCGGCGGGCGAGCGCCGGCGCGCGCTCCTACGGCGCGGGCGCGCGCATCCTTTCGATCGGGATCGCCTCGACGGGCCTGCTGACGTTCGCGTACTTCTCGATCGCAAGCCACGTGCTAGGCGAAGAATCGGCCAAGCTGCTCGACCTGCTGTGGTCGGTGATGTTCGTGATCATCTCGGTGATCTATCGCCCGATCGAACAGCTGCTCTCGCGCACGATCGCCCAGCGCAGGGCGCGCGGGCACGCCCGGCACACGCTGCGCGTGCCGATGCTGATCCAGGGCGGCTTCGCGCTCACCTTCCTGGCGGTCGCGCTGGCGCTGCGCGGCGAGCTCGTCGATCACGTCTTCCAGCACCAGCGCGCGCTGTACGACGTGCTGCTGGTCGGCACGCTGGCGTACGCCGCGAGCTACTTCGCGCGCGGCTGGCTGGCCGGGCACCAGCGCTTCGGCCTGTTCGGCTGCCTCGTGCTGATGGAGTCCACGTCGCGCATCTGCTTCGCGATCGCCGTCGCGGTGGGGATCGCGAGCGGGCAGACGGCGGTCGCGCTGGGAATCGCGGCGGCGCCGCTGGTCTCGCTCGTGGTCGTGCCCGCGGCGTTCGCGCGAGCCAGGGGCGAGCGCCGGCTCGAGCTGGCGCCGATCACCGTGGATGAGGCCGAGGCGGCGCTCGCGGGGCCGGGGACCGAGGGCGCGCAGGAGGCGGCGGCCCACGATGAGCTGTCGCTGCGCCGCGGCGGGCGCTTTGCGGTGTGGGTGTCGAGCATCATGCTCTCCGAGCAGACGCTGCTGAACGCGGCGGTGCTGACGGTCGACGCGACCGCACGCAACGGCGTGCTCGCGGGCATCGTGTTCAACGTGATGCTGATCGCGCGCGCCCCGCTGCAGCTCTTCCAGGCGATCCAGACCTCGCTGTTGCCGCATCTGACGGGGCTCGAGGCGACCGCCGGGCACGAGGCGTTCGCGCGCGCGATCCGCGTGACCGTGCTCGCGATCGCCGGCTTCGCGGCTGCGGTCGCGCTCGGCCTGCTCGCGATCGGCCCGTTCGCGCTGCGCCACGTGTTCTTCGGACAGGCCTTCAGCTATGACCGCTTCGGCCTGGCGTTGATGGGGATCGGCATGGGCCTGCACCTGACCTCGGGCGCGCTCAACCAGGCGGCGCTCGCGCGCGACCGCGCCCGCGCGGCGGCGCTGTGCTGGATGTGCGCGGCGGCGGTGTTCGTCGCGTGGATGCTCACGCCGGCGATCGGCGAACAGCTGCTGCGCGCGGAGGTCGGCTACGCGGGCGCGACCGCGTTGCTGGCGCTGTTGCTCGCGACGCTCTACCGGCGCGGCGCCCGCGCGGGCGGCCGCGGCTCGACGCGCGCTCAGGCGGCCTCGACCGACGCCGCGATCGCGCGGTAGGCCTCGGCGGGGTCGGCCGCGGAGAAGATCGCCGAGCCGGAGACGAACACGTTCGCGCCCGCCTGCATGCACGCGGGCGCGGTCAGCGGGTCGATGCCGCCGTCGACCTCGACGGCGACGCCCGCGCCGACGAGCGCGCGCACGCGCGGGAGCTTGTCGAGCGAGTGGGCGATGAAGGGCTGGCCGCCCCAGCCGGGGTTTACGGTCATGCACAGCGCGAGGTCGATCGCGTGGGTGACCTCCGCGAGCGCGCCGACGGCGCTCGCGGGGTTGATCGCGAGGCCGACCCCCGCGCCGCGCTCGCGGATCAGGTTGGCGGCGTAGGCGACGTTCGGGGTGGCCTCGGCGTGGAAGGTGATCGAGTCGGCGCCGGCGCGCACGAACTCCTCGGCCTGGCGCTCGGGACGCTCGATCATCAGGTGCGTCTCGATCATGGCGCCGGCGTCGTGCACGGCGTCGGCGAGGGCGCCGACGATCAGCGGCCCGACGGTGATCGGCGGCACGAAGTGCCCGTCCATGACGTCTACGTGGATCACGCGCGCGCCCGCGTCGAGGACTTCGCGGACCTGCTCGCGCAGCCGCCCGAAGTCGGCGGACAGGATCGACGGCGCGACCCGCACGTCGCGCAGCAGCTCGCGCGCCCTCATGCGCACACTCGCTCCATCCGGACGCACTCCGTACGGGCACGCAGGCCAAGCCGGGCAAGGACGCAGGGAGCGTGGCGTGCGTGGCACGCGAGCGACCGAGGACGCCGATCCGGCGCCGGCCTGCGTGCCCGTACGGTCATACGGCCTGGAGCATGGAGTCTCCGCACGCGTTGCATTTGAGGATCGCGGTCGAGGACATGCGCACGATCGTGGAATGCTCGCCGCAGTTGGTGCACACGGAGGTGAGCTCGAAGCGGTGCAGGCAGTACACGCAGCGGTAGCGCCCCGGCAGGTTGGTGGGTCGCAGCCACGGCTCGCCGCAGTGCGGGCACTGCGGACCGAGGTCGACGGCGGCCTTGGCGGGTGTCTGGCGCTCGCCGTCCACGCTCAATCCCTGCGCATGCGCGCGCTGAAGAAGCCGGCGGTGTGGTCGCGGTGTGGCAGCGTCAGCTGCTGCGCCGCCCGAGCCCCGCCGTCGAGGCCGTCGGGACCGTCGAGCCCGAATTCGGGGTGGGAGTCCAGGAAGGCGGCGATCAGGTGCTCATTCTCGGCGGGTGAGATCGTACAAGTAGAGTAGACAAGCACGCCGCCCGGACGCACGGCGTGCGCTCCGGCGGCGAGGATCCGTGCCTGCACGTCGGTGAGCTCCTCGATCGCCCGCGGGCTGACGCGCCAGCGCAGGTCGGCGCGCGCCTGCAGCGTGCCGAGCCCGGAGCACGGCGGGTCCACGAGCACACGGTCGAAGCGCTCGCCGGGCGGCCGCTCGGCGGCGGCGTCGGCGACCTGCACGCGCACGTTGCTCGCGTGCAGGCGTCGCGCGGTGCGCTCCAGCGCGGCGGCGCGGCGCGGGTTGCGCTCGACGGCGAGCACCTCGCCGCGGGCTGCCATCAGCGCGCCCAGGTGGGTGCTCTTGCCGCCCGGGGCGGCGCACAGGTCGAGCACGCGCTCATCGGGCGCGGGATCGAGCGTGCGCGAGACGCGCATCGCGGCGCGCGACTGGGCGTGAAAGGCGCCCTGCTGCCACAGCGGCGAGCGGTGCGCGTCGAAGGCCTGCTCGAGCACGAGCGCCTCCGGGATCTCCGGGTCGGCGTGCGTGCGCACGGGCAGCCGCGCGGCGAGCGCGGGCGCGTCGGTGAGCAGCGTGTTCGCGCGCAACGCGACCTCCAGCGGCTCGTTGTCGGCGGCCATCAACGCGCGCGCGTCTGCCGGGCCGAGCGCATCCCACCACAGGCGCGCGATCCACTCTGGATGCGAGTGCTTGACGGCGGCCTGCTCGGGGGTGTCATCGCCGAGCGCGCCGAGCAGCGCTCCCGGGCCCTCGCGCGCGGCGCGGCGCAGGACGGCGTTCACGAGGCCGTGGCCGGCGCGCGCGCCTGACTTGGCAAGCTCGACCGCGTCCCCGACGATCGCGTAGTCGGGGGCGCCCGAGCTGTACAGCAGCTCGTACAGGCCGAGCCGCAGCGCGGCCAGCAGCGGCGGATCGAGCGCCTCGGGGGGGCGCTCGCAGAGCTGCTCGAGCAGGTGGTCCAGCGTGCCGGCGCGCTGGACCGCGCCGTAGGCGAGGCGCATCGCGAGCGCGCGGTCGCGGGCGTCCAGGGCGGCGGCCTCGGCGGCGAAGGCGCGGTCGGCGTACGCGCCGCGCTCGAACACCCGGCGCAGGACCGTGTAGGCGCAGGCGCGGGCGGGGGCGATCGCGGCGGGTGGCGACGGGCTGGTGGTGCGGTGGGGCACCTGAGGCATGATGGCTGCTCGACAGCGGCGCGCAGCAGGTGCCGCGCGGCGTGACCCGTCAGCCGCTGCGCGCAACGGCGCTCGGCGCGAGCACCTGGGCGACGTCCCGCGCGAGCCGCGCGGCGTCCTCGGGCGCGAGCGCGGCGACGGTGACGCGCACGCCGGGGGCGGCGCCGGGCAGCCGGTAGGGCGCGCCGGGCGCGAGCGCCCAGCCGCGCTGGAGCAGCGCGGCGACGGTGGCGGTCTCCTCGGCGACGGGGATCCAGACGTTCAGGCCGGAGGGCCCGCAGGCCGGCACGCCCTCGCGGGCGAGACACGCGAGCAGCGCCTGGCGGCGCTCGCGGTAGGTGGCGCTTGCGCGCTCGACGAGCTGATCGACGCGGGGGTCGCGCCAGAGCGAGAGCACGAGCGCCTGCAGGACGTGGCTGACCCAGCCGGGGCCGCAGCGCTGGCGGCCCTGTACGCGCGCGAGCGTGGCGGCGTCGCCGGCGAGCACCGCGAGGCGCAGGTCGGGCCCGAGCGCCTTGGCGACCGAGCGCGTACTGGCCCAGCGCTCGCGCGGGGCGCGCGAATGAGCGTGGACGGAGTGCAGCGGGCCGCCGGCGACGGCGCCGAGGTGATCGTCCTCGATCGTGAGCGCGCGCGGGAAGCGCGCGAGCACGTCGCAAAGCTCTTGCGCGCGGGCTGCGTCGAGCGCGGCGCCGAGCGGGTTGTGCCCGCGGGGGGTGATGACTGCGGCGAGCGCGCCGCCGGCGAACGCCCGCTCGAGCTCCTCGGGGAGCATGCCGCGCTGATCGACGGCGACGGGCGCGAGCGCGAGCCCGAGGGCGCGCAGCAGGTCGTACAGCGCGGCGTAGCCGGGGCTCTCGACGGCGACGCGGTCGCCGGGGCGCAGGTGCGCGCCGAGCACGCGCTCGATCGCGTCCATGGCGCCGCTGCAGATGCACAGGTGCTCGGCGGGGATGGCGTCGGCGTGCAGCCGCGCGCGGGCGTGCTCGAGCAGCTCGGGCAGCGCGTGCTGCTCGCCGTACAGGCGGGCGGGCAGCGGGCAGCGTCGCAGGGCGGCGGCGAGGTCCGGCAGCAGCGCCGGGTCGGGGTTGCCGAGCGAGAGGTCGCGCGCGCCGTCGGGCACGGGCAGGCGGGCGCGCGCCGCGCCGATTGGCGGGCCGGGCCCGATCCGGGTGCCCCGGCGCGGCTCGCTGAGCACGACCCCGCGGCGGCGCAGCTGGGCGAGGCCGGCGGCGACGGTGACCGGGCTGAGGCCGAGCTCGACGGCGAGGCTGCGCACGGACGGAAGCCGCTGCCCGGGGGCGAGCGCGCCGCTGGCGACGCCCGCCTCGATGCGATCGACGAGCTCCGCTGCGCTGCGCGCGCGGATTCGATACTGTTTCAGCTCAGGCAATACGCTGTACTATTACAGATTTGATTTATAGAGAGGAGATCGGCGTGTCTGTCCGTGCTCACAATCCGGACACCGAAGGGCTTGCGCCTTCCGAGCGCGTGCGCCTGCGGCGCAAGCGCGAACGTGGCAGCTACGAGCGGGCGGTGATCGACGCGATCCTCGACGAGGCGCTGGTCGCGCACCTGGGCATCGTCGAGGACGGCCAGCCGCTGGTGATCCCGACGCTGCACGCGCGCGAGGGCGACGTCGTGTACTGCCACGGCTCGAGCGCGAGCCGCACGCTGCGAGCGCTGGCGGCGGGAGCGCGGGCTTGCCTGACGGTGACGCTGATCGACGGCCTGGTGCTGGCGCGCTCGGCGATGCACCATTCGGCGAACTACCGCTCGGCGATGCTGCTCGGCCGCGCGCAGGTCGTGACGGACGAGCGCGAGAAGCGCGCGGCGCTGCGCGCGATCGTCGAGCACATCGTGCCGGGGCGCTGGAGCGACGTGCGCGAGCCGACGGAGAACGAGCTGAAGGCGACCGCGGTGCTGGCGATGCCGATCGCGGAGGCCTCCGCGAAGGTGCGCACGGGCGGGCCGGTGGACGACGAGGAGGACTATGCGCTGGATGCGTGGGCGGGCGTGATCCCGCTGGCGAGCCGCGCGGGCGCCCCCGAGCCGGACGCGCGCCTGCGCGCGGGCATCGCGATGCCGGCGTACGCGAGCGCGTACAGGCGCTCGGGTGCGCCCTCGAGGTCCGCCGCTCAAGCCGCGCCCTGGAAGGGCGTGTGCCCGCGCAGGTAGGAGGCGGCGTCCATGGCGCGCCCGCCCGCCGGCTGCACGTCGAGCAGCTCGAGCACGCCGGGAGCGCAGCCGAGCAGCAGCCGCCCGTCGCTGGCGTACAGGCCCCGCGCGCGCGGCGCGCGCGTGTCGGGCAACGTCGCGCGGTGCACGCCGAGCAGGCTGCCACCCGGCAGGGCTACGCGCGCGCCGATGTGCGGCGCCAGCGCACGCACGACGCGCTCGAGCTCGACGGCGGGTCGCGAGGGGTCGAGCAGGCGATCGTCGGGGCGGATCTTCTCGGCGTAGCTGACGCCGTCCTCGGGCTGCTCGACGAACGGCGGGCGCTGGTCGAGCGCGCGCACGAGCAGCTCGCCGGCGAGCTCGCGCAGGCGGGCGGCGAGGGAGCCGTAGGTGTCATCGCCGCCGATCGGCTCGCTCGCGGAGAGGCACACGGGCCCGCTGTCCAGACCGGCGGTCAGGCGCATGATCGAGACGCCCGTGAGCCGGTCGCCGGCCATGATCGCGCGCTCGACGGGCGCGGCCCCGCGCCAGCGGGGCACCAGCGAGGGGTGGACGTTGAGGAGCTCGTGCTCTGAGAGCAGCGGCTCCTTGATGAGCGCGCCGAACGCGCACACGACGACGGTGCCCGCTGCGCCGAGCGCGCGCGTGATCGACTCCCTGGCGGGGACGTCGTTGACGTTGGGCGGCTGCTCGAGCGCGATCCCGAGCGCGCGCGCTGCGTGCGCGACCGGGGGGGCGCTCAGCCGCCTGCCGCGACCGCTGGGACGATCGGGACGCGTGATCACGAGCAGCGGGCGATGCGCGTCGCTGCGCGCGAGGCGCTCGAGCACGGCTGCGGCGAAGTCGGTGGTGCCGATGAAGACGGTGCTCAAGGCGGCGGGTGCGCGGCGGCCGCCTACGCGCCGTCGCTCGATTGTCGCCTGCCTGCGCCCTCCGGGGAGGCGTGCTCCGCGGGGGGCGTGTCGCGCCTGAGGACCCTGCGCGCGGTGGGCGCGCCGTCGCCCGCTTCGGTGGCCTCGCGCATCGCGCGCATCGCCTCCTTGCGCGCCTCGCGCGAGATGCGATCGAGGATCAGCACGCCGTCGAGGTGATCGATCTCGTGTTGGATCACGCGCGCCTCCAATCCTTCGGCCTCAATCTCGAGATCCTCGCCGGCCTCGTCGCGTGCGCGCACGCGCACCTGCGCGTGGCGCTCGACCTCCACGTGCACGCCGGGCAGGCTCAGGCACCCCTCCTCGGCGGTCTCGAGCTCCTCGCTCAGCCACTCGAGCTCGGGGTTGACGAGCGCGCTGAGAGGGTCGTCGACGTAGGCTTTGTAGACGAGCACGCGATGGAGGACGCCGAGCTGGGTCGCGGCGAGGCCGACGCCGAGCGCGTCGTGCATGAGCTCGCCCATGCGCGCGATCTCCTGCCGGAGGCTCGCGTCGAAGTGCTCGACCGGCAGCGCGCTCGCGCGCAGTGCGGGATCGCCGAACTTACGCACGTGGCGCAGCGCCGCGTCACGGCGCGCGCGCGTCTCGGGGTCGAGCTCGCTGTCCTCGGGCGCGTCGCGTTCGAGCTCCTCGCCGCCGGCGCGCGCGACCTCGACGTCGTCCTGCTCGGAGCGCGGCGTGGGCAGCTCGAGCGAGTCCTCGTGCGCCTCTGACGTTTGTGCGCTCACGTGGTCGTCTGACTCCATCAACCCGTGAGTCTATGGGGAGCAAGCGCGGTTGCACGGCTTCGCTCAACCCCCGCCCGGTCATGCGAGCGCCGCTAGAGTTGAGGCTTGCCGCAGGCTCACGGAAGAGACCGCTGCCGCGTGGTCGTGCTTACCGCTTCCGCGGGTCCCACAGCCCGCAATCGCACCGACGGAGCCACAAAGGTAGAACGATGATCGCGCGCGCGCACCGCATCAGCTCGATCGGGCCGGTCGTGGTCGGGCTTGGGCTGATGCTCGTTTGGGCGCCGCGCGCGGCGGCGAGCGCTGCGGGCACGCTCTCGCCGCTGCCGGCGTCTGACTACACGGCGCGCGCGGTGTGCCCGCCGCCGAGCGCCGGTGGCGCGACGTGCATGGCGCTGCAGCTGCTCGCGCGCAGCGCGGAAGCTCGAGCCCACCGCCACCCGATCGGGATCGCGCGCGCCGCGGCGCCGGCGCCGTCCGCGCCCTCGGCGGCGGCCGGCGACTTCGGCCTCGGCCCGCAGGACCTGCACAGCGCGTACGGGCTGCCGACGAGCGCGCCGGACGCGCAGACGATCGCGCTGGTGGACGCGTACAACGACCCGAACGCCGAAGCGGACCTGGCGACCTATTCGACGGAATTCGGCCTGCCGTCGTGCACGTCAGAACACGCTTGCTTCACGAAGGTCAACCAGAGCGGCGAAACCGGCAACCTGCCGTTCCCTCAGAGCGAGTCGGAACTCGAAGCGGCACGCGACGGCTCGAAGCGGGAGCGCGAAGAGGCCACGGAGGCGACCGGCTGGGGGGTTGAGATCTCGCTCGACATCGAGACCGTCCACGCTGTCTGCGAGAGCTGCCACATCGTCCTGGTCGAGGCCGACGAACCCCTCTTTCGGGACCTCGAAACGGCCGAGGATTCCGCGGCGGCGCTGGGTGCGCAAGAGATCTCGAACTCGTGGGGGGCGCCCGACTGCGCCAGTCCGGGCGAGTGCGAAGGCGTTTCGGCGTTCGACCATCCGGGGCTTGTGATCACGGCGGCGGCGGGTGACGAAGGCTATCTGAACTGGCTCGAACCGGGCGGTCCGTCATTCGCCAACTATCCGGCGACCTCCCCGGACGTGGTGGCTGTGGGGGGCACGCGGCTGAAGCTCGGGCCGGAGGGCGGATGGGCGGGCGAGACGGTGTGGAACGACGGCGGCGAGAGCAAAGGCGTCAAGGTGGGCTTCGGCGCGACGGGCGGCGGCTGCAGCACCCGGTTCGACGCCCAGCCTTGGCAGCTGGCCGTCTCGGATTGGGCGGAGGTGGGCTGCGGCGACAAACGCGCGGTCGCGGACGTCTCCGCGGACGCCGATCCGGATACGGGCGCCGCGGTGTATGACTCGAGCACCACGTGCGAAGGCTTGCACTGGTGCACGATCGGCGGCACGAGCCTCGCGACCCCGTTGATCGCCGCGACGTTCGCGCTCGCCGGGGGAGCGAACGGCGCCGAATACCCGGCCGAGACGCTTTATGAAAACGAGGCGCGATCGCAAGGCTCGCTGCACGACGTGACGACGGGCTCGAACGGGGAATGTCGCTCGCCGTTCGACGAAGCGACGGGGCTGCAGGGGTGCAGCGCGGCTGAAGATGCGCAAACGAGCTGCCTCTCGCGCCTGATCTGCCTCGCGGGCGAGGGCTACGACGGGCCGAGCGGGGTCGGCACGCCGGACGGGATCGCGGCGTTCACGCCTCCGACCGGGCCGATCGCGACGACCGGCGCGGCCTCCTCGGTGACACAGACGACGACGACGCTGCACGCGACCGTGAACCCGGACGGCCGGGAAGTCAGCGAATGCAAGTTCGAATACGGGACGACGAGCGCGTACGGAAAGGTCGCGCCGTGCAGCCCGCCCTCGCCGGGCTCGGGCGAGGAAGAGGTGGAAGTGAGCGCGAACGTCGTCGAACTGAGCCCCGCGACCACCTACCACTTCCGGATCGTGGCGCGTAACGCGCTCGCGGCGAGCACGGGAGAAGACGCGAGCTTCAGGACGCCGGCGCCGCCGGTGATCGTCGGCGAGTCGGCGTCCGGGATCACGCAGGACGACGCCACGCTGCAGGCGCAGGTCGACCCCGAAGGCCTGGCGAGCGCGTATGAAATCGTGCTCGAGGACCCGTGCGCGCCACCGATGGAGTGCATCGGGGACGTCGTCGTCGCGCGCGGCAGCATCGCGGCCGGCACCGCGGACGAAGCGGTGAGCGTCGACCTGGCCAGCTCGGAAGCGCACGTGAACCTCGAACCGAACACCACGTACACCTATTGGGTGGCGGCGAGCAACGCGGCGGGGCCGAGCGAAGGCAAGCATCAGGAATTCAAGACGCTCGCCGAAACCCCGCCGAACACGACGACCCAGCTCCCGGGCACGCTGAGCGATGAACTCCCCGGCCAGAGTTCGAGCTCGTCCTCCCAGGGTTCGACCGCGTCCAACTCCCCGTCGACGCAGGCGCTGGCGTCCTCCAAGCGGCAAAAGCCCGCGCCGACCCCGGACGCCCGGCTTGCGAGCACCTCGTTCACCGCAGGCCCATCGGGCACGATCAGCGTGCGCGTGCGATGTCCTGCGGGCACGGCGAGCTGCACCGGCATGCTCACGCTGCGCACGCGCGGCGCCCCGGCGCCAGCCGCGGGCGGCACGGCCAAGAAGGCCGGGGCGCTGACGCTCGCCGTGCGTTCGTTCACGGTAGCGGGCGGCAAGGCCACGACGATGAAGCTGCGCCTGTCGGCCAGCGCGCGCGCGCTGCTGGCGCGCGAGCGCGTGCTGCGCGCCCGCGCGACGATCTTCGCCCGCGATCCGGCGGGCGCTACACATACCACTCAGACGCTGGTCATCGTCCGCATGGCCCGCGGTCTCCGGGGCTGAACGCCTTCGCTTAGCGTTTGAGCATGAACGACTTGGTCGCGCTGACCGAGCTCCCGTCGAGCGCCGCGATCATGCCGTGAGCAGTGAGCTTCAGCTGCTTGGCGTGCTTCAGCAGAGCGCGTCCGGAGGCGGTGAGCCGGATGAGGAGCTTGGCGGCGCCGGGCGCAGCGAAGCTCACGTGGCCGCGTGCAACGAGGGTAGGCCTGGCTGCGGCCAGGTGCGCGCCCTTGGGCACCAGATACCAGGAGATCGTGAGCTGGCCCGCGGAGAGTGCACCGAACGCCCGGGGATAGTCGCCATGCTCCAGCAGGGCGCGTATGTTCGCGTCCTTGCCGGTGGGCGCCAGCAAGCTGGCAAGCAGCCGTTTGAGCTCCGCCGCGCTCGCAACCGTCGCGGTCGCGTTGAGGACGCCGGACTGGGGAGCGAGGATGCCGATCGGCACGACTGGCGTCGGCGGCGAGACCATGGGCCCGGAGCTTCCCTGTTCTGAGCGCGGCGGGCCCGCGGCGACGGCCGCGGTGGGGGAGGATATTACGAATTCGCTTTCTCCAGCGGAGTTAACCGCGGTCTCGCGGACGCGGATTGTGTGCCCGACGTCGGCGGCGCCGAGCGTGTAGCTTTCACCGTCGGCGATCGTGAAGCACGATTTGAGTTCGCCGGCGGAGTCGCACAGGCCCCATTCGTCTCGGTAGGAAGTGGGACTTCCGGTCCAAGCGCCGTGGAGCACCGTCAGTGTCTGCCCTTCGACGGGGCTCCCTGAGATACTCGGCGGTGCGAGCTCCTGGGGCGGCGCAAGCCGGAGAGCGGCGTCTATTGAGAGGGTGGCGCGCCCTTCTTCGATCCACAACCTCTGGGCGTCACCGAACGAGGAGGCTTCGTCATAGAACTGGGCTTCGTATTCTCCGGTAGGGGATTCGAAGCCGACGATGTATTCAGCGGTGCTGAGAGAGGTGACGTCGTAGTCTCCGCGGGCGTCCGTCGAGGCACAGCGGAACGAGTCGATGCTTAGGGAGAGCGCACACACTTCGATGCCGCCGAGTGGCGCGCCACCCACGGAGCTCGTTACCGTTCCAGCGATCTGGCCACCGTCTCCGAGCGCGGCGTCTATGCCCGCTTTGACGGCTTCGACGATTACCGTGACTGGCTGCGCTTCAGCGGGCGAGGGCTTGCCGTCGTAGTACTGGGTGGCGAAGTTTCGAGTGTCTCGCAGCGGTTCGCTGAACTGGACCTGGTAGCTCCCGCCGGCAAGGCCGAGTATCTCGTATTCCCCTCCAGCGTCGGTGGTCGCGCATGCCCCCACTTCGAGTTCTTCTTCAAAGGCGCAGACTTCGATTTCGCCCACCGGCATCGCCGTCGCCGCGGAGGTTACGACCCCTTTGATCGCACCACCGACGTGTAGTCTCGCATTGACTCCCGTCGTCATGCCCCCTTCGCCCACCGACACCGGTTCGGCTTCAAACGACGTCGCCTTTTCGTCATAGAACTGCGTGACGAAGTCAAGTCCGCTTTCCGGAGGCGAGAAGAACCCGATCATGTATTCACCAGCTTCGAGCGCCGAGAGCGTGTATTCGCCACTGGCGTTCGTCGTTGTACAGCTTTCAAAGAGCGGCGATTCTTCGAGGAAGGCGCATACTTCGATCCCGTCGATCGCAGCTTTCGTGGCGGCCGCGGTGACGGTGCCGGATATTTGCCCACTTCCGCTCCTGACAGCCGAACTCAGTGCGGGCTTCGGGGCTCGCAGATCAGATCGCGAGCGATTGATCTGGGGCGAACGCAGGGGATCTGCAGAGCGCGCATTACGTGCGAATGGTGAGCGCGGAGCCTCGACGGAGTAGCGCGGCCATGTGCTGGGCCTGCCGGCGGACGGGACGCTTCGAGCGAGCCATGATCGTGACGGTGCAGAGCCGCTCAGCCGGGAAGCAGACGCCGCCGGCGCATACGCAATCACGCTGACCAGCAGCGATGCGACCGCGACGCCTAGCCACGCACGGTGAGCGCCCATGCTCGACCCGTCGGCCTCGAAACGTCTCCACCCCATGGCCCGCACCTCCGTTTGCGCTGTCGCGATCGTGGCGACCTTCGGGTCGCATCGTTGCGACCTTCGGGTCGCATCGGCGCCCAGAGAATACAGAACCTTTTCCATACAGCACGTCGTTCACACATGCCAATCGATTCGCCGTGCGGTAGGAACCCCGCTACTGCGGATCGACGTCCACGCTGAAGTTGACCCCTGCGTGCGCTCGCATGCCGGCCACGTGCCGCACGGCCTCGCCGACTGCCGCGACCGCGGGGCGACGCCGGGCGGCCTTCAGCACGAGCACCGAGCGCTCGCGTCCGCGCAGACGAAACAGAGACGCGGGGCCGAGCACAGCGGCGTTCTGGCCGCTGTGCTGACCTGCTTCGGGGCTGGTTGCCTGCCCTGCGCTCGTTGCGAGCAACGCTTCGCGGTGAACGATCCCGTCGCGCAGCGCGCACGCCGCGGCGCGCGCCGGCTGCGCGGACTCGGCCGAGCACACGATCCTGATCAGGTGTGAGTACGGGGGGTAGCGCAGGGCGCGCCGGCGCTCGAGCTCGCCGGCGATGAAGCCGGCGCTGTCGTGACGCGCGGCGTACGCGATCGCCCGTGCATCGGGGGCGATCGTCTGCACGAGCACGCGTCCCTCGCCGCCGCGCCCGGCGCGCCCGGCGAGCTGGGCGATCAGCGCGAACGTGCGCTCCTCAGCGCGGAAGTCGGGGAACCGCAGCGTGGCGTCCGCATCGAGCACGACCGCGAGGCTCACGTCGGGGAAGTCGTGCCCCTTGGCGACCATCTGCGTGCCGATCAGCACCCCGCAGTCGGCCGTCTCGAAGCCGCGCAGGAGCTCCCCTGCGCCGCTGTGCTCACGGTCTGCGCAGGCGACGTCGGCGTCGAGGCGGAAGACCGGGAAGCGCCCGTCGTCGAAGACGCTCGCAAGCTCGTGCTGCAGGCGTTCGGTGCCCGCTCCGTGACGGGCGACGGATGCGCTCGCGCAATGGTCGCAGCGCGCGGGCACGCGCTCGCGGTGACCGCAGTGGTGGCAGGCGAGGAACCCGCCGGCGCGGTGCAGCACGAGCGCGACGTCGCAGTCGGGGCAGCTCCACACAGCTCCGCACGAGCGACATGAGAGGAAGTTCGACCAGCCGCGGCGGTTGAGCAGGATGATCGCCTTGCCGCGCGCGGCGCGCACGCCGGCGAGCGCCTCGGAGGTGAGCGGATGCAGGCCATGGGGCTGCTCGCGCATGTCGAGCACCTGCACGGGCGGCAGCGCGCGGCCGTCCACGCGCCGCGCGAGCACGCTGGCGGGCAGGCTCGCGACGCTCTCCGGACGCGGCGTGGCGCTGCCGGCGAGCAGGACCGCGCCGCAGCGCCTGGCCCGCTCGGCGGCGACGTCGCGGGCGTCGTAGCGGGGGTCGCCCTCATGCTTGTAGGAGGCGTCGTGCTCCTCGTCGAGGATGATCAAGCCGAGGTCGGCCAGCGGTGCGAACACCGCCGAGCGCGGCCCCACGCAAACCCGCGCATCGCCCTCGCGCAGGCGCCGCCACTCGGCGTAGCGCTGCGCGGAGGTCAGACGCGAGTGCAGCACCGCGACCGTGTCGCCGAGGCGTTCCACGAAGCGCGAGACGATCTGTGGCGTCAATGCGATCTCTGGCACCAGCACGATCGCGCCGCGTCCCTGCTCGAGCGCCGCCCGGGCGGCGCGCAGGTAGATCTCGGTCTTGCCCGAGCCGGTCACGCCGTGCAACAGGCGCTGCTCGCCGCGGCGCTCGGCGAGCGCCGCGACCACGGGCGCGAGCGCGGCCCGCTGGTCGGCCGTGAGCTCCGGCGAGCTCGGACCGCGCGCGCCGACCGGCAGATGGCGCGGGCGCTGGACGTCTCGGCGCTTGCGCCCGCTCAGCCGCCGGGCGGCCTCGGGCGGGAGCACCAGCGTGAGCGCGCGCGCGCACGTCGAGCAGTACTCGGCGGCGATCCATTCGGCCAGCGCCACGAGCTCGGCTGGCAGCGTCGGGCGGCCGTCGTCCAGAGCGCGCAGCGGCGCGAGCAGCCGCTCCTCGGCGACCTCGCTGCTGTCGGCGAGGCCGACGACGACGCCGAGCAGCTTGCGCCCGGCGAACGGCACGACGAGCGTCGAGCCGACGTGCACGCCGCCGCGCAGCTCCTCCGGCAGCAGGTAGTCGAAGGGGCCGCGCAGCGCGCGCGCGCTCGTCAGCGGCTCGACTCGCGCGATCCTCGCCGCGCCCGCGTCGGCTGCGGCCCTCCGGACGTCAAGCTCGGCGACGTTCCCCATCGCCTCGACCTTAAGGCCCGCGTCGGTCAGAGGCCGGCGGCCGCGCGCAGGGCGGTGGCCTTGTCTGTCTTCTCCCACGTGAAGTCGTGGTCTTCGCGTCCGAAGTGGCCGTAGGCGGCCGTCTTCTGGTAGATCGGGCGGTGCAGTTTGAGCTCCTCGCGGAAGGCGCCCGGGCGCAGGTCGAAGTGCGCATCGATCAGCTTGGCGATCTGCGCGCGCCCGATCTTCTCGGTGCCGAACGTCTCGACCATCACCGATACCGGGTGCGCGACGCCGATCGCGTAGGCGACCTGCACCTCGGCGCGCTCGGCGAGGCCCGCGGCGACCACGTTCTTGGCGACCCAGCGCGCGGCGTACGCGGCCGAGCGATCCACCTTGGACGGATCCTTGCCCGAGAACGCGCCGCCGCCGTGGCGCGCCATGCCACCGTAGGTGTCGACGATGATCTTGCGACCGGTCAGGCCGCAGTCGCCCATCGGCCCCCCGATCACGAAGCGCCCGGTGGGGTTGACCAGGAAGTTGCGCAGCAGCTTCTTCTCCTCGTAGAGCTCGGACGGCAGCACCGGGCGCAGGACGTGCTCCATGAGGTCGGGCTTGATCAGCGTCTCGGAGTCGATGCCGTCGGCGTGCTGGGTGGAGATCAGGATCTTCTCGATCTCCACGGGCTTGCCATCGCGGTAGCGCACGGTCACCTGGGTCTTGCCGTCAGGTCGCAGGTAGGGCAGGACCTCGCCCTTGCGCACCTCCGACAGGCGCTTGGCGAGCTTGTGCGCGAGCGAGATCGGAAGGGGCATCAGCTCGTCGGTCTCGCTGGTGGCGTAGCCGAACATCATTCCCTGGTCGCCGGCGCCCGCCACGTCGAGCTCGTCATCGTCGGCGGGGTCGTGGCGCGTCTCATATGCGGCGTCGACGCCCCGGGCGATGTCCGGCGACTGCTTGTCGATCGCGTTGATCACCGCGCACGTGTCGCAGTCGAAGCCGTAGGCGGCGTCGTCGTAGCCGATCCGCCGCACGGTCTCGCGCGCGATCTCCTGGATGTCGACGTAGGTGTCGGTCGAGATCTCCCCCGAGACCACCACCAGCCCGGTGTTTACGAGCGTCTCACAGGCGACGCGCCCGTAGGGGTCATCGCGCAGCACGGCGTCGAGCACGCCGTCTGAGATCTGATCGGCGATCTTGTCGGGGTGACCCTCGGTGACGGACTCGGAGGTGAACAGGAACTCGCTGTCGGAAGGCTCAGTCATGTCTTTTTCGGGTCAGCTCCAGGTCGGTGGCTCGGGCCGGACGGGATCGACGCCAGGCCAAGGGTTGGCAAAAAGTCGCCGAAGTCTATGCGGCGCGGGCGCGTCCGCGCTGTCCGCGCTCCACGAAGTCGATGATCAGCGGCACGCCGTCCATGCCGTAGCGGGCGCGCAGCCGGTTCTCGACGAAATAGGCGTAGTCGCGCGTCACGCGCGCGCGCGAGTTGACCTGGATGGCAAAGCGCGGTGGGCGCTCGCCGGTCTGGGCCATGTAGATCAGTTTCAAGCGGTGTCCCCCCGCTCCGCGGCGGCTGCCCACGGGCGGCTGGCGCGCCTGCACGGTCTCCGCCAGGAAGCGGTTGAGCTCGGGGGTGGGTATGCGCCCGCTGACGCGGTCGCCGAGCGCGATCACCTCGCCGAGCAGGCGCGCGACGTGGCGTCCGGTCTTGGCGCTGACGGTCAGGACGCGCGGGCGCAGGCGCAACTTTTCGGCCACGCGCGCGCGTTCGTGCTCGAGGTCCAGCCCCAGCCGGCCGTCCGGCCCCAGCCGGCCGTCCGGCCCCAGCCGGCCGTCCAGCCCCAGCCGGCCGTCCAGCCCCAGCCGGCCGTCCAGCCCCAGCCGGCCGTCCAGCCCCAGCCGGCCGTCCAGCCCCAGCCGGCCGTCCGGCCCCAGCCGGCCGTCCGGCCCCAGCCGGCCGTCCAGCCCCAGCCGGCCGTCCAGCCCCAGCCGGCCGTCCAGCCCCAGCCGGCCGTCCAGCCCCAGCCGGCCGTCCGGCCCCGCTTGACCAGCCGTGCCTAGCTCGCCCTGCAGGTCCCACTTGTTGAGCGCGATCGCCGTTGCGCAGCCGGACTTCATCGCGAGCTCGGCGATGCGCAGGTCCTGGGCGGTGACGCCGTCGCCCGCGTCGCACACGACCAGCGCGACGTCCGCGCGCTCGGCGGCGCGCCGCGAGCGCAGCGCCGTGTAGTACTCGACCGAGTCCGCGACCTTCGCCTGCCGGCGGATGCCGGCGGTGTCGATCAGCGTCAGCGCTCGCCCGTCCACAAGCAGCGTCGTGTCGATCGCGTCGCGGGTGGTGCCCGCGTGCTCTGAGACGATCACGCGCTCCTCGCCGAGGAAGCGGTTGACGAGCGAGGACTTGCCGACGTTGGGCCTGCCGATCACCGCCAGGCGGACGCTGTCGTCTTCGGGCTGCTCCTCGCCGGGCGGCAGCAGCGCGACGATGCGGTCGAGCAGATCGCCCGAGCCGAGGCCCTGCGCGGCGGAGACGGCCAGCGGCTCACCGAGGCCGAGGCGATGGAACTCGGCTGCAAGCGGCATCTCGCGGACGCTGTCGCACTTGTTGGCGGCGAGGATGCTCGGCAGCGGCGAGCGGCGCAGCAGCTCGGCGAGCTCTTCATCGCCCGGGCGCACGCCGGTGCGTGCATCGACGACCAGCACCGCCGCCTGTGCATCCGCGAGTCCGGCGCGCGCCTGCTCGCGGATCGAGCCCGCGAGCGGGTCCTCGTCGCGGAAGTCGATGCCGCCGGTGTCGACCAGCGTGAAGGTGCGGCCGTTCCACTCGCAGTCGAGCTCCTTGCGGTCGCGTGTGATCCCTGGGCGCTCGTGCACGACGGCCTCGCGCGTGCCGGTAAGGCGGTTGACGAGCGATGACTTGCCAACGTTTGGATAGCCGACAACCGCGACCTTCATGGAGCCAGTATGCCAGTCACCGCCGTCCGCCCTGGGCGCGCGGCGCCAGCGAGCACCCCGCGCCGGCGAACGTGTCGCACCTGCACGCGCCGCCGACTGCGGTGGCGCGCGGGCCGAAACCCGCGCGCCACCTCCCCTCCGCCCGCCCCTCTCGGGCGTCGCGCAAGCCGCTACGTGTGCGTCACGTTTTGATCATCAGCCGCTGGCCCGTCGAGGCGATCGTCAGGTTCTCGCCTGCCGGGACTGGCTCGGGAGTACACCATGTGCCGATCGCCACTTGGATTATCGCGCCGCAGAGCTTCGCCGTGAGGACGTTCGGCTGCGCTTCGCCTTTGTCAATCGCTTCGAGTTCGTCTTCGAAGCCCAACCAGTTCACGAGCGGCGAGAATCTGTGCCCTTCGTATTCCACTTCACCCAGGTATTCCGCCGCCGTGAACACGGTTTCCGGTTCTCTGCTGACGGCGTTGATGTCTTTCTCCTGCACCGCGACCAGCTCCCCGGCAACGGTCACTTCAAGGCCTTCGCATGCGAATTCCGCGACGGTCCCACCCGGTTCTGATTCGAGCCCCAGCTTGATTCCGACGGTCAGTGGCGATTCGCTGATGTAGCCCACTGTTCCACGCATCGCGTGAAGCCTGATTTCGCCCGGCATTTGGAGTGCCGACGAGCACTTTTTCGCCGGCAACGACCCGCCCGTTTCGCACTCCTTGAAGACCACTTCTACGCTGATCACTTCGTTCGGAAGCTTGGGCGTGATGCTGTCCTGGCTCTTGGCGCAGGTCACGGTTGCGTCGCCGAGCCAGGTTTGGACATTGAAGACCGCCGGCCCGCTTTTGCCCTTGTATCGGCGATCTCGACCCACGCCTTCGCGTAGCACGAACTTTCCCCTACCCCTGGCGTTGAACGACCTGCACAACTTGTTGTTGTAGTCGCCGGTGTATTTCATGTCAATTTTCGGCGCTTTCGCGCATTCGAACCACGTCGGAACTTCGGTCGCCGAAGCGCTGGCGGCGAGCGCCGCGCTGCAGGCGAGCGCCGCGACCGCGCATAGCACCAACATCTGCAAGCGTTTCATCCTCCCCACTGCTCCTTTCCCTCTCAGACTTAGATCGACCCTTCCGGGCCTCTCGGCCCCCGGACGAGGGGGCTCCTCCACGGGGCCCCCTCGTCGTCCTTGCTCGCGTTGATCGGCCGGGCCAGCACCGTGCGAACGGCTATGCCTCTTCGCTCACGCTCTCACCCGAGTGGCAGATAGAGCGTGAACAGACTCGCGATTTCCGAGTTCGCGGCGACGCCCCACTTTTTGCCGGGTGGGACGATGAACGTGTACACGGATCCTTCGCCTGCGACCGTGGCTTTGACCACGTTCAGGATTTCCGAGTCGGGGCCGCCACCGACCTGTACGTCGATGGTCGTTTCTTTTGTTTTGACGGCCTTCGCTTCGAGAATCACCTCTGTCGCTTCGGTGGCCGACGGTTCGTACATCGTGCCAACCGCCCGTTCGGTCCTCGGACCGTACGCGCCTACGGAGAAGGATTTGCCTTCTTTGCCTTCGGGACCTTCTTTGCCTTCTTTGCCTTCGGGACCTTCTTTGCCTTCTTTGCCTTCGGGACCTGCTGGTCCGGCCTTGCCTTCCTTGCCTTCTGGACCGGCCTGCCCGGTCTTGCCTTCTGGACCTTCTTTGCCTTCAAGCCCAGGCGGTCCCACCCGTCCTTCTTTGCCTTCTTTGCCTTCAGCGCCTTCTTTGCCTTCTTTGCCTTCTTTGCCTTCCGCTCCGGTCGCCCCGGCTACGCCAGCCACGCCTTCTTTCCCTTCTTTTCCTTCTTTCCCTTCGTTCCCTTCTTTGCCTTCTTTGCCTTCTTTGCCTTCTCTTCCTTCGCCTCCTGTCGCGCCGGTCACGCCAGCAGCGCCTTCTTTGCCTTCCTTGCCTTCCTTGCCTTCTTTGCCTTCTTTGCCTTCTTTGCCTTCAGCGCCTTCTTTCCCTTCAGCGCCTTCAGCGCCTTCTTTCCCTTCGGCGCCTTCTTTGCCTTCTTTGCCGGCAGCGCCTTCTTTGCCTTCCTTGCCTTCTTTGCCTTCCTTGCCTTCTTTGCCTTCTTTGCCTTCTTTGCCTTCAAGGCAGACGAGGATGTTGATGTAGGTGAAGGTCGGCTGCCAGACGCTTCCGTCCCAGCCTTGCCACGCGATTTTTCCCGCGCCGTTGCTCCCCGTCTGCAGCAGCAGCGGAACGACTGCGGTGGCTTCCGTTTCGCTCACGACCGTAACCGATCCGCTTTCGGTCCCGACCGATCCGTCCGCCCAGCTGAGCGATGAGGTGCCCGGATATCTAAATCCGCTCGGCTCGAAGTGTTTCCCCGTGATTTTGATCACGGTTCCCGGACATCCCGAGGTCGGGGTGATCTTCGTGACTTCGAAGACGGATGCCGACGCGGCCTGCGTGCTGCCAAGGAACGCGAGTACGCTGAGCGTGCTTACGAGTACGCTGATCCGTCCAATCGCTCGCCTGGCAGGCATCCTGTGCTTAGACCGCCCATGCCGGACGGTCCGCCGTTGCTGGCGCATTCATCTCCCTCCATGTGGTTGCGCTTGATTTCCCCCGCTACCGCGGTCATGGCAGCCTAGAAACGCAGCACCGCCACGATCACTGGGCACCCTACCATAAACGGGGCTGATGCGTTATGTCAGATGGCTGCTGTTAATATCCGCGCCATGAATCTGCGTGCTCGCAGATCGGAGCTTACGACTGTTCTAGGCGTGCGCGGCGCGGTGACCGCCGCGCTCGCGATCGCGTGTGCGGGGCTTGGCGCATGCGGATCCTCCACCACCTCTCCGACCCCTGTGACAGCAACGAAAGACCTCGACGTCGCGCATGTGGAGCGTGCGATCGAACGCAGCATCATGTCGCAGCGCCACCTCAGGTCCAAGGTCGTGTGCCCGGCGTTGGTGCTGCAAAAGCCGGGGAAGTTCGCATGCGTCGCCACTACCTATTCGGTGAAGACACCTCATAGGAAGATCAAGACTGCGTTCGTGGTGACGATCCACAACAGCGCCGGCTACGTCACCTACATCGGCAGGTAGCGACGATAGTCAGGCTGAGCCTGCAGGCCGACGCCGGTCTGATCTTCAGCATCACGGACGCGGCGCGGCGCTCAAAACTCAGAATCGGCGCCGGCGTGGCGCTCGCGGGCGAGCCGGGCAATCTCCTGCACTACCTGCTCGACGCTCCGCGCGCTCGTGTCGAGCGTGACGGCGTCGGGCGCGGGCTGCAACGGGCTGTGCTCGCGTGTGCGGTCGCGCCGGTCGCGGATCGCCTGCTCGGCGAGCACGGTCAAGAGGTCCGCGCCGAGCTCGGCTGCGCGCCTGCGGGCGCGCTCGCGGGCGCTGGCCGTGAGGAAGACCTTGACGGCCGCGTCGGGAGCGACGACCGTGCCGATGTCGCGACCCTCGGCCACCCAGTCGCCGACGGCGAGCAGCTGACGCTGCTTTTTCAGGAGCGCTTTTCGCACCTGCGCGTGAGCGGCGACCGTGGACGCCGCTTCGGAGACCTCCCGCGCGCGGATCGCCTCGCTGACGTCGCGTCCGTCGAGCAGCACGCAAGTGGATGCGCCCGGCGCTTGCGCGGGCAGGTCGCGGAGCTCGATCGTGACCTCCCGGGCGAGCTCGCCCAAGGCGTCGGGGCTTTCGGGGAGCTCCCCTGCGCTGCGCTCGAGCGCCGCCAGCGCGACGCAGCGGTAGAGGGCGCCGCTGTCCAGGTATGCGAAGCCGAGCTCGCGCGCGAGCGCACGCGCGATCGTGGACTTGCCGGCGCCGGCGGGGCCGTCGATGGCTATGACCACGAAGCGGCGCCTCCGCTGCGATCTGCAAGCCGCCGCGCCGGCGAACGGTAGATACGACGGCTATCGCGGAGTGCTACGAGAGTGTCCAAGCCCGGCGCGCGCTCCGCCACGGCGCTCACCAGCCGCTGAGCCGTTTGAGCTCCCGCACGAACCCCGGGTAGGAGACCGCGGCCGCCTCGATGCCGACAACCTCGACGCCCTCGCGCGAGGCGAGGCCGGCGACGGCGCCCATCATCGCGAGGCGGTGGTCCCCGCGCGCGTCGATCAGCCCGCCCCGCAGGCCACCGCTGCCGCGCACGGCGAAGCCGTCGTCCGTGGCGTCGATGTCGGCGCCGAGCCCGCGCAGGCCCTCGACGACGCTCGCGATCCGGTCGCTCTCCTTCAGGCGCAGCTCCTGCGCGCCGCGCACGACGGTCTCGCCCTCCGCGAAGCAGCCGAGCAGCGCCACGAGCGGCAGCTCGTCGATCGCGAGCGGCACCTCGGCGGGCTCGACGACTGCGCCCTCGAGCGCGCCGTGGGCGACGTCGAGGTCGCTGACCGGCTCCTGTGCGTCGAGCTCGCCGCGCTCGTCCTCGAGGTCGCCGAGCACGATTCCGCGCATCCGCCGCACGATCCGCAGGAAGCCCGTGCGCGTCCAGTTGACGCCGACGTCGCGGATCAGCAGGCGCGAGCCCGGGACGAGCACGCCGGCGGCGATCAGGAAGGCCGCCGAGCTCGGGTCGCCGGGGACGCTGACGCGCTCGAGCAACAGCTCATCGGCGGCGGCGACGGTGACGCGCAGCCCGTTGCGGTGGATCGCCACGCCGGCGCTCAGCAGCATCCGCTCGGTGTGGTCGCGGCTGCGCGCCGGCTCAGCGACGGTGGTGGCGCCGTCCGCGAGCAGGCCGGCGAGCAGCACGCACGACTTGACCTGGGCGCTCGCGACGGGCAGCTCGTAAGAGATCGCACGCAGGCGCGCGCCGCGGATCTGAAGCGGCGGCAGGCGCCCGTCGCGTGCCTGCAGCTCGCCGCCCATCTGGCGCAGCGGCTCGATCACCCGATCGACGGGCCGGCGGCGGATCGACTGATCTCCGTCGAGCGTGAACGCGCATCCCTCCTGCGCCGCCAACCAGCCGGGCAGCAGGCGCAGCAGCGTGCCGGCGTTGCCGACGTCGATCGGCGTCTGCGGCTCACCGGCGCCGCGCAGGCCGGTGCCGCGCACGAGCACGTCCTCGCCGTGGTGCTCGACGAGCGCGCCGAGCGCGCGTACCGCCTCGAGCGTCGAGTTGGTGTCCGCGGCGCGCAGGTAGCGCTCGATGCGCACCGGCTCGGAGGCCATCGCGCCGAGCAGCGCGGCGCGGTGGGAGATCGACTTGTCGGCCGGCGCGCGCAGCTGGCCGGACAGTCCGCCGGCGGGCTCGAAGCGCATGTTCACGCGCGCGAGCTCATGCGGGAAGCACCTGAAAGCCGAGGCCGGCGATCAGCTCGCCGGCGCGCGCGGCGCGCTGCTCGCCGGCGATCCACAGCGCGACGACCCCCTGGCGGTTGTCGGGCGAGGGCGAGAGCGCGAGGTCGAGGATGTTCAGGCCGGCGTCTCCGAGCGCGAGGGCGATCTCGGCGATCACGCCCGGCCGGTTGGGCACGGACACGCGCAGCTCGTGCACGGGCTCGCCGTCGGCCCCGCCGGTGAGCCCGCCGAGCAGCGCGTCGCGGGCGTCGCGCGCTCGCTCGCTCCAGGCGCCGATCGCATGCGCGTCGGCGCTCGCGAGCCACCCCCGGACCTCGTCCAGCCGCCGCTGCAGCTCGTCGATGCCGTCGATCAGCGCGTCGCGGTTGGAGATGTAGATGTCGGTCCAGATCGCGTCGTTGGCGCCGGCCACGCGCGTGGCGTCGCGAAAGCTCGGCCCGACCGCGGGCACCCTGAGGGGCACGGGCAGGCGTCTGAGCTCCTCGCCGACGTGCGCGCTCGCACGTGTGCCAGCGCTCGAGTCGAGCATGCCGACGGCCTGGGCGACGAGCACGTTGGCGAGTACGTGGGGCAGGTGCGAGACGCACGCCATGATCCGGTCGTGGGTGTCGGCGTCGACGGCCACTGGCCGCGCGCCGAAGCCGCGCAGCACGCTGTACAGCCGCTCGTAGAGCAGGCCGGAGGTTTTGCCTTTGGCGGGCGTCAGATACCAGCTGCAACCCTCGAACAGGTCCTCGCGGGCGTGCTCCACGCCGGCGGTCTGTGCGCCGGCGAGCGGGTGACCGCCGATGAAACGCTGATCGCGGGCGGCGTCGGCGAGCATGCGCTTGGTCGAGCCGACGTCGGTGACCACGCAGCCGGGCGCGGCGGCCTGCAGGGCGAGCGCGACGGTCTGCGCCAGCGCCCCGACCGGGGCGGCGGCGAACACGATGTCGGCGCCCGCGACCGCGCCGGGCACGTCGCTCGCGCCGACGTCGAGCGCACCGAGCTCGAGCGCCCTGGCGAGCACGCGCTCGTCGGGGTCATACCCGCATACCTCGACGCCCGCGCGGGCGCGCGCTGCCAGGCCGATCGAGCCTCCGATCAGCCCGACGCCGAGGATCGCGACCTTCAAGGACCGTGTCCCATGGCGCGCGCCATCACACGGGGGCACCGCCGCCGACCCGGCCGTCCCGGCTGTGTGCCCCGGGGCTCAGCGCCTTCCCGGCGAGCGTGGCGGCGCGTTCGACTGCGCGCACATACTCCGCGAAGTCCTCTGCGCGCAGCGCCTGCGGCCCGTCGCAGACGGCCTCCTCGGGGTTCGGGTGCGTCTCCACGATGATGCCGTCGGCGCCCGCGGCGGCGGCGGCGAGCGACATCGGTGCCACCAGCTCGCGCCGGCCGGCGGCGTGGCTGGGGTCGACGATCACCGGCAGGTGCGAAAGCTCCTTGAGGATCGGCACGGCCATCAAATCGAGTGTGACGCGGCGATGGTCGGTCTCGAACGTGCGGATGCCGCGCTCGCACAGCATCACGCTGGGGTTGCCTTCCTTGAGGATGTACTCGGCGGCCATCAGCAGCTCGTCCAGCGGCGCCGACAGCCCGCGCTTGAGCAGCGCGGGTCGTCCCGAGCGGCCGATCTCGGTTAGCAGCGTGTAGTTCTGCATGTTGCGCGCGCCGATCTGGATCACGTCGGCGACCTCCAGCACGGCGTCCAGGTCGCGCACGTCCATCAGCTCGGTGACGATCGGCAGCCCGGTCTCGGCCTTTGCCTCCGCGAGCAGCTTCAGACCCTCCTGGCCGAGCCCCTGGAAGGCGTAGGGGGAGGTGCGCGGCTTGTAGGCGCCGCCGCGCAGCAGCGTCGCACCCGCGTCGCGCACGACGCGCGCGGTCTGCAACGTCTGCTCGCGCGATTCCACCGTGCACGGCCCGGCGATCATCGCGAAGTGCTCGCCGCCGACCTTGCGCCCGTCGATGTCGAGCACCGTTCGCTCGCCATGGGTTATCTGCAGCGAGGCAAGCTTGTAGGGCTTGAGGATCGGCACCACCCGGTCCACGCCCGGCTGGCCCTCCAGGCCGAGGCTTTCGACGCTGACGTCCTGCTCGACGTCGCCGATCGCGCCGATCACCGTCACGCGCGCGCCCGAGCTGCGGTGTGCGCGCGCGCCTGCTCGCTCGATCTTCTCGACGACCGCCTCGACCTCCTCGTCGGTGGCGGTCTCCTTCATGACGATCATCATCTACTCATCCTTTCACTGACGCCTGGGCATGTTAGAGCTGCTGGGTTGGGCGGGTGCGATTCGCATCGCGGGCCGCGAGGAGGGTGCGCGGTGCACCCGCGGGGGCGGCGCTTGCTCCCTGCTTGGGAGCCAGGTGCGGCCGGGAACGCCCGCTCACGGACGGGCGCAGGCCGAAGCGCCTAGATAAATCGCCAGGCGCGATAGGCGGAGGAGCATGCCCAGGCGGCGACGGCGGGAACTGCCTGCGTGTATGTGCGTGCCGTCGCGGTCATGATCTTCTGCTGGGTTTGTAGCAGACAAACGGCGCGCGGTCGAGTGGTGGGAGACAATTTGGCGCGGTCGGCCGAACCGGGCCGGGTGTCGCCGGTCTGCGCGCGCGGCGGGCTCGGCGCGCGGCGGGAGCGCGGCTCAGGCGCCCAGCACCTCGGCGAGCGCGTCGAGGAAGCGCGTGTTCTCCTCGGGCAGGCCGTAGGTGACGCGCAGCGCGGGCGTGCGGCTGCCCAGCGCGGTGCCGGCGCGCACGAGCACGCCGCGCTCGCGCAGGCCGTCCATCACCTGCCGCTCGTCGCGCTCCTCGCCGAGCGCCACCCAGCAGAAGTTGGCCTGCGAGTCGGCGACCTGCAGCCCGAGCGCGCGCAGGCGCTCGTCCACGGTGATGCGCTCGGCGACGGTGCGGATGACGCGCTCTTCGACCGCGTCCTGGTGCGCGAGCGCCTCGACCGCGGCGACCTGCGCGAGCGCGTTGCAGAAGAACGGCTGGCGGACCTGGTCCAGCGCGCGCGGCAGTTCCTCCGAGCCGCACAGCGCAAAGCCGACGCGCAGCCCGCACAGGCCGTGGACCTTGGAGAAGGTGCGCAGCAGGATCAGGTTGGGGTGGGCGTCGAGCAGCTCCAGCGAGGCGCCCGCGTCATCGAGGGTGTTGAAATCGCAGTACGCCTCATCGACGATCACGCACGCGTGCCGCGGCACCTCCGCCACGAAGCCGGCGATCTGCTCGACGGAGATCGCGGTGCTGGTGGGGTTGTTGGGGTTGCACACGAGCACCAGTCGCGTGGCGACGGTGATCTCGCGCAGCATCGCCGGCAGGTCGTGGCGCAGGCGCCCGTCGAGCGCGACGGTCACCGCGCGCGCGCCGGAGGCGGCGGCGAGGTGCGGATACACGGAGAAGGACGGCCACGCGTAGACGAGCTCCGCGCCGGGCTCGAGCAGCGCCTCGCCGGCCGCGAGCAGGATGTCGCACGAGCCGTTGCCGATCGCGATGCGCGAGGCGGGCACGCCGTAGCGGTCCGAGAGCCGCTGGCGCAGCAGCGAGCTGGCGGGGTCGGGGTAGCGATTGAGCGTGTCGAGCGCGCGGGTCACCGCTTCGCGCACGGCAAGCAGCGGCGGGTAGGGCGACTCGTTGCTCGCGAGGCGCACGAGCTGCTGCTCCTGCGCGTAGCCGCCGGCGGCGGGATAGCTGGGTATGCGCCCGATGCGCTCTGCGAACTCGATCGGCATCGGCCTATTGTGCCGCGTGCAGATCGACGCGCAGCGCGGTCGCCTCGCCGAGGTACACGTGCGCGGGCGTGTGCGCCTCGTCGGCGTGGTAGTGGATCAGCACCCTGATCACGCGCGGCATCGCCTGCGGCACCGGGATCTCGCGCGCGCACAGGAGCGGCACCTGGTCGAAGCCGACGGCGCGGGCGGCGACCGCGGGGAACTCCGCATCGAGGTCGGCGGTCGCGGTGAAGATGCAGCTGACGACGCTGTGCGGCGCAAGCGCGTTCCTGCGCATGATCTCGCGCATCAGCTCGCCGGTGGCCTCGAGGATGTCCTGGGCGTCGTTGCGCTCGACGCTGACGGCGCCGCGCAGGGCGAACAGTCGCATGGCGCGCGATTGTTTCAGAGCGCGCCTGCGCGCAGGCGCTCGACCTCGGCGTCCGACAGCCGCCTGTAGGCGCCGGGCGCGAGCCCGCCGAGCGCGAGCGGACCAAAGCGCGTGCGCGTCAGCTCGAGCACCGGATGGCCGACCGCCCGGCACATGCGGCGCACCTGGCGGTTGCGGCCCTCGTGGATCGTCAACTCGATCACGTTGGCGCGGATGGACCCCACTCGCCGCACGCGGGCGGGCGCGGTGGGGCCGTCCTCGAGCTCCACGCCGCCGCGCAGCGTGGCGAGCGCCGCGGCCGAGATCGGGGTTCCGGCGAGCCGCGCACGGTAGGTCCTGGGGACCTCGAAGCGCGGATGGGTGAGCCGGTTGGCGAGCTCGCCGTCGTTGCTCAGCAGGATCAGCCCGGCGCTGTCGAGGTCCAGGCGCCCGACCGGGTACAGGCGCAGGCCGCGCGCGGGCACGAGCTCGACGACCGTCGCGCGCCCGTGCGTGTCGCGCGCCGTCGAGACCACCCCGACGGGCTTGTGCACGGCGTAGAGCACGCGCTGCTGGGGCCCCGCGAGCGGCTTTCCGTCGAGCGCCACGCGACTGTGCTCGTCGACGTCGCGAGCGGGATCGGTGACCGTCTCGCCGGCGATGCTCACGCGCCCGGCGGCGATCAGCGTCTCGGCCGAGCGCCGCGAGGCGACGCCCGCGTGCGCGAGGTACTTGGCTATCCGCACGGTCGTTTTGCCGTTGCTCGGCTCATCTGCTGCAACCATAGGGTGAGAGCCGGCACGGCTGGGCGCCCTCCACGACGCCGGGTGATATCGATCATGGACCTACAGCTGCTCGAGAAGACGCTCGCCGACCGCGGCGAGCCGAGCTTTCGCGCCGGGCAGGTGTGGCGCTGGACTGCGCGCGGTGTGCACGGCTACGGGGAGATGACCGACATCCCGGCTGGGCTGCGCGAGGCGCTGACACGGGAGCTCGCGTTCTCGAGCCTCGAGCTGCGCGAGCAGGCGCACGGCGCCGACGGGACGCTGAAGGCGCTGTTCGCGACCGCCGACGGCCGGCCGCTGGAGGCGGTGCTGATGCGCTTCCGCGATGGCCGGCGCTCGATCTGCGTGTCCTCGCAGTCGGGCTGCCCGCTGACGTGCACGTTCTGCGCGACCGGCGCGATGCGCTTCGCGCGCAACCTCCGCCCCTCGGAGATCCTCGACCAGGCGCTGCACTTCCGCCGCGTCGAGCCGATCGATCACTGCGTGTTCATGGGCATGGGCGAGCCGCTGTTGAACGTCGATAACGTGCTCGCGGCGTGCGAGCGCCTGCCGGACATCGGCGTGACGCACCGCCGCATCACGATCTCGACGGTCGGCTGGATCCCCGGCATCGAGCGTCTGGCGCAGAGCGAGATGCCGCTGCGCCTGGCGCTGTCGCTGCACGCCGCCGACGAAGCGCTGCGCTCCGAGCTGATGCCGGTCAACGAGCGCTATCCGTTGCGCGAGGTGATCGCGGCGTGCCGCGCGTTCTACGCGCGCAAGCGCAGGCGCGTGTTCGTGGAGTACGTGATGCTGGCGGGCGTCAACGACCGCTACGAGCAGGCGCTGGCGCTGGCGCGCGTGCTGAGCGCCGGGCGCGAGGGCGCTCCTCCGATCTTCAAGGTCAACCTGATCCCTTACAACCCCATCGGCTCCGCGGCCGCGACACCGTATGTGGGATCCAGTCGCGAGTCGATTGCGGCGTTTCGCGCTGCGCTCGAGTCACGCGGCGTGCCCGTGACGGTTCGCCTGCCCCGCGGGCGCGACATCGCCGCCGCCTGCGGCCAGCTGGCTGCTGGCGGCCGGTGACGCCGGCGAACGCGCACGAGCAGCTCCGCGCGGCCCTGCGACCGTCGCGCCGCTAGGCTCCCCCGGGCGCCCGCGCCTCGCCCGCTCGCAGCAGCCGCTCGCGCAGCTCCGCCTGCTCCTCGGGGGTTGGGTCCCAGCGCGCGACGTCCGGCAGCTGCTCGAGGCTGCCCAGCCCGAACAGCTTGAGGAACTGGGTGGTCGTGCGGTACAGGATCGCGCCGAACTGGGAGTGGCCGGCCTCCTCGATCAGGCCGCGGTCGAGCAGCGTGGCGGTGGCCGAGTCGGCGCTTACGCCGCGGATCCGCGTGATCTCCGGGCGCGAGACGGGCTGCAGGTAGGCGACGATCGCGAGCGTCTCGGCCTGGGCCGGGCTGAGGGCGGACGCGCGTGGGCGGCTGAACAGACGCCGCGCGGCGTCCTCGCTGGCGGGGTCGCTGGCGAGCGTCCAGCCGCCGCCGAGCTCGCGCAGCGTGATCCCGCGCTTGCCCGGCGCGTACTGCTCGCAGAGCAGCGCGAGCGCCGCCTGCACCGCGCCCTCGCCGGCCCGCGTCGCCTCGGCGAGCTCCGCGGCGCTGAGCGGGTCCGTGGAGAGGAACAGCAGCGCCTCGACCGTGCGTGCGAGCGACGGCGCATCCTCGGTGTCGCCCCGCCGGGCCCGCGCCTTCGGGGCCCTGCCCGCGGCGAGCACGGGGGCCTCGCCTGCGGCTGTGTCCGGCATTCTGGCCTCGGCGGCGTCGCTCATCCGGCCATGCTACCCGCGGCCCCGGCCCCGAGCGCCAGCGGCGCCGGAGTCTCCCGCGCGCGCTCCGCGAGTGGCCGGCGCTCGGCGGCGGGCTCGTGGGCGCGCCCGCGGATCGCGATCTCTCCGAAGCTCTCGTCTTGCTCCCAATCGAGCTCTCCCTGTTTGTAGAGTTCGAGTAGTGCGAAAAGCGTGACGGCGACGGTGATGCGATCGGCGCCGCGCACCGCCTCCTCGAAGCTGAAGCTCCCGCGGCGCAGCAGCCGGCGCAGGTGCGCGAGGCGCTCGGCGACGCTCACGCGGTGGGAGGCGATGTGGCGCACGCTGATCGCCGGCGGCGTCAGCAGCAGGCGGCCGATCGCCTCGCCGAGCAGCCGCGGCTCGTGCCGCGCCCGTGCCTCGTGCACGATCGCGCGGCGCAGCTCGGGCGGCGGCGGAGCCGCGCGAAAGCGCACGCCGTGCTCGGCCGCGAGCAGCTCGCCGAGATGCGACGCGGCGGCGCGATAGCGCTTGGCGTCGAGCATCCGCGCGAGCAGCTCCTCGGCGGCCTCCACGGGCTCGATGTCGAGCAGCTCCTCCTCCTCGCCGCCGAGCAGCAACCGCGACTTGAGCTCGAGCAGCGCGGCGACGAGCACGATGAACTCGGTGGCGGCCTCGAGGTCGAGCTCGCCGCGCCGCTCGAGGTGATCGAGGTATGCGAGCACGACGTCCGCGAGCGACAGCTCGAGCAGGTCCACCTCTTCACGCAGCACGAGCGTGAGCAGCAGGTCGAAGGGCCCGCTGAACACGTCGAGGTCGAGCTCGAGCGCGGCCAGGCTCACCGCCTCACCATCCCGCGTCCGCGGCACTCGTGCACCCCGCTCACGCGCTCACCGTACCGGCCGCGGACGACGCGCTCCCGGGCTCGCCCGGCGGCCGTCCACGGGCGGGCGGACCGACCCCCATGTGCTCGCGCACGTCCGCGAGCGTCGCCCGCGCGATCTCCCGGGCGCGCTGCGCGCCGGAGGCGAGGATCGCCTCGAGCTCGAGCTCGTCGGCGCGCAGCCGCCGGTAGCGCTCGCGGACGGGCGCCAGGTAGTCGGCGACGGCGGCGGCGACCGTCGCCTTGAGCTCGCCGTAGCGCGCGTGCGCGAGCTCGGATTCGACCTGCGTGGGAGCGATCCCGCGCACCGCGGCGAGCACTTCGATCAGGTTGCTCACGCCGGGCTTCTCGGGCGCGCGGCGCACCTCGCTGCCCGAGTCGGTGACGGCGGCCTTGAGCTTGCGCTCGATCGCTTGGGGCTCGTCGAGCACGTACACGGTGCCGAGCTCGCTGGCGCTCGTGGTGGACATCTTGCTCGTCGGATCCTGGAGGTCCATGATCCGGGCTCCGACCTCGGGGATCCGGTGCTCGGGCACGATCAGCACCTCGCGGCCCTCGCCGAAGCGCGCGTTGAAACGCCGCGCGACGTCGCGCGTCAGCTCCAGGTGCTCGCGCTGGTCCTCGCCGACAGGCACCTCGTGCGCACGGTAGGCGAGCACGTCGGCGGCCTGCAGCACCGGATAGATGAGCAGTCCGGCCGAGACGAGCTCACGCTGGGCGAGCGACTTGTCGCGGAACTGGTGCATGCGCTGCAGGCGCCCCAGCTCGGTGACGCTGGACAACAGCCATGTGAGCTCGGTGTGCTCGTGCACGTCGCTCTGGCGAAAGAGGATGCAACGCTGCGGGTCGAGGCCCGCGGCGAGCAGGATCGCGGCCGTGTCGTACAGGCGCTCGCGCAGCTCGTCGGGCTGGTAGGCGACGGTGATCGCGTGCAGGTCGACGATGCAGAAGATGCCTTCGCCGCGCTCTTGGCTTGAGACGTACTGGGCGATCGCGCCGATGTAGTTGCCGAGGTGCTTGCGCCCCGTCGGTTGGATCCCGGAGAAGATCCGGATGCTCATCTGCACCCGCCGTCGACCCGCCGCTGTGCCCGTCGGCGCTTCACGTCGTCGCTAGCGCCGGCGCAGCGCGGGGTCGGCGAGCGACGGCGGCTCCCAGCCGCGGTCGCCCGGGTTGACGTTCACGCCGGGCGCGACGATCTCGTCGATGCGATCGAGCACGCCCGGGTCGAGCGTGCGCTCGAGCGCCGGCAGCTGGCCCGAGAGCTGCTCGATAGTGCGCGGGCCGATGATCGCGGCGCTGACCGCGGGGTGTCCGGTGACGAACGCGAGCGCCATCTCGATCAGGGGGAGCCCGGCGTCCCGGGCGAGGCCTTCGAGCGCGTGCGTGGCCTCGAGCTTGCGCTGGTTGGCGGGGTTTGTCATGTCAAAGCGCGAGGGCACCATCCGTGCGCGCCGGGAGGAGGACGGCGACTGCCCGCCCTCGGCGTATTTGCCCGTCAGCCAGCCGCCGGCGAGCGGGCTCCAGGGGATCACGCCCATGCCGTAGCGCTGGCATGTGGGCAGCACCTCGGCCTCGACGGCGCGGGTGAGGATCGAGTAGGGCGGCTGCTCGCACGTGAAGCGCTCGTGCCCGCGCCGCTCGGCGACCCACTGGCCCTCGACGATCTGAGCGGCTGGGAAGGTCGAGCTGCCGATCGCGCGCACCTTGCCCGCGCGCACGAGGTCGCTGAGCGCGGAAAGCGTCTGGTCGACGTCGGTGTCGGGCTCCGGTCGGTGGATCTGGTAGAGGTCGATCCAGTCGGTTTTCAGGCGCCGCAGGCTGTTCTCGAGCTCTTTGACGATCCAGCGGCGCGAGTTGCCGTACTGGTTCGCATCCTCGTCGTGCATCTTGCCGTGGACCTTGGTCGCGAGCACGACCTGCTCGCGCCGACCGTCCGCGAGCGCCTTGCCGACGATCTCCTCGGACTCCCCGCGCGAGTACACGTCGGCGGTGTCGATGAAGTTGACGCCGGCGGCGAGCGCGCGGTGGATGATGCGCGCGCACTCCTCGTGGTCGTCGTTGCCCCAGGCGCCGAACATCATCGCGCCGAGGCACAGCGGGCTGACGCTGACGCCGGTGCTGCCGAGTTTGCGGTACTCGACCGCCATCGTCAGCCGACTTGTGCCCGCCGCGGGCGTGCGCCGCGATGGACGCTCATGGCAGGGCCTCGCGGATGACAGGGTGCTTGGCGGCGGCGACCTCGTCGAGGCGGCGCACCGGCGTGGAGTACGGCGCGTTGCGCGCGATCTCGGGGTCCCGCGCGGCCTCGTCGAGGATCGTGGCGATCGCCTCGGCGAACGCGTCGAGCGTCTCCCTGGTCTCGGTCTCGGTCGGCTCGACCATCAGCGCCTCCTCGACCAGCAGCGGGAAGTACACGGTCGGGGGGTGATAGCCGAAGTCGAGCAGCCGCTTGGCGAGGTCGAGCGTCCTGATCTGCAGGTCGCGCTTCATCGGCCCGCCGGACAGCACGAACTCGTGCATGCACAGCTCGCCGTAGGCGAGCGGCAGCCGCTCGGCGACCCCCAGCGCCCGCAGGCGGGCGAGCAGGTAGTTGGCGTTCAGGACGGCGGCTTCGGAGACGTCCTTCAGGCCGCCGGCGCCGAGCGAGCGGATGTAGGCGTAGGCGCGAACGAAGCAGCCGTAGTTGCCGTGAAAGCCGCGCAGGCGCCCGATCGACTTGGACCCAGCCCGCACGGAGCGCTGTGCCCCGGCCGGCTCGCCGTAGTCGAGCTCGAAGCTGCCGTCCTCGCAGCGCACGACGAGCGGCACCGGCAGGAACGGCGCGACCCGATCGGAGACGGCGATCGGCCCCGAGCCGGGCCCGCCGCCGCCGTGCGGCTGCGTGAAGGACTTGTGCAGGTTGAAGTGCACGATGTCGAAGCCCATGTCGCCGGGGCGCGAGAGCCCCATGACGGCGTTGAGGTTGGCGCCGTCGTAGTACAGGGTCGCGCCGACGCCGTGCACGATCTGCGCGATCTCGACGATGTTGCGGTCGAACAGGCCGAGCGTGTTGGGGTTGGTCAGCATCAGGCACGCGACGTCGGCATCGGCCTTCGCGCGCAGGTCCTCGATGTCGATGCCGCCGTCGGCGTCGGTCGCGAGCTTGACGAGCTCGAAGCCCGCCATCGTGACGGTCGCGGGGTTGGTCCCGTGCGCGGTGTCGGGCGTGAGCACCTTGTGGCGCGTCTCGCCCCGGTCCTCGTGGTAGGCGCGCGTGAGCAGCACGCCGGCGAGCTCGCCGTGGGAGCCCGCGGAGGGCTGCAGCGAGACGTGCGCCAGACCGGCGATCTCCGCGAGCGCGTCCTGCAGGCCCCACATCAGCTCGAGCGCCCCCTGTGCGCGCTCGGGGTCCTGCAGCGGGTGCAGGCGCGCATGCCCGGGCAGCGCGGCGACGCGCTCGTGCAGGCGCGGGTTGTGCTTCATCGTGCACGAGCCGAGCGGGTAGAAGCCGGAGTCGAGGTCGAAGTTGCGCTTGGAGATGCCGACGTAGTGGCGCACGAGCTCCGGCTCGGAGACCTCGGGCAGCCGCGGCGGCTGGCGGCGCCTGAAGCGCTCGGGCAGCAGCTGCGAGACGTCCGTGACGGGCACGTCGAGCGGCGGGCACGTGAACGCGCGCCGCCCGGGCGCACCCTTCTGGAAGATCGTCCGCGCCCGCCGATCGTCCGGGCTCGGCCGGCGCCGGCGCGGCGGCGCACCGGCGGCGTGGAGGCGGTCCCCCTCGAGCGCGCTCACACCGCCACCGCCACGCGGCGCTCGGCGGCGACGGCCGCGCCGAGCACCTGTGCGAGCCGGTCGATGTCGGCGCGCGAGCGCCGCTCGGTGATCGCCACGAGCAGCCCGCCGCGGTCTTGCTCGCGGCCGGTGAGCGCGTGCAGGTCTGCGCCGGGGTTGACGCCGTGGGCGGCGCAGCGGCTGCGCACGGCGGCGACGTCCGCGTCCAGGCGCAGCGCGAGCTCGCGCACGACCGGCTGCTCGTGCAGCCGCTCGACGCCCGCCAGCGCGGCGAGCGTCTCGCCCGCGTAGTGCGTGCGCGCGAGCAGCAGCTCGCCTAGCTCGACGATCCCGCGGCGCCCGAGCCAGCACAGGTAGACGACGCCGGCGAGCGCGTTCAGGGCCTGTGCGGTGCAGATGTTCGAGGTGGCTTTCTCGCGGCGGATGTGCTGCTCGCGTGTCTGCAGCGTGAGCACGAAGCCGCGGCGCCCGTCGACGTCGACGGTTTCCCCGGCGATCCGTCCGGGCATGCGCCGCAGATACTGTTCGCGCGCGGCGAACAGCCCGAAGGACGGCCCGCCGAAGTCCAGCCGGTTGCCGAGCGACTGTCCCTCGCCGACCGCGACGTCGACGCCGCATTCGCCGGGCGACGCGAGCACGCCGAGCGTGACCGGGTCGACTTGCGCGATCACCACCGGAGCGTCCTCCCGACCGCCGCCGGTCCCGCCGCCAGTCCCGCCGCCAGTCCCGCCGCCAGTCCCGCCGCCGGTCCCGCCGCCGGTCCCGCCGCCGGCGTGCGCCGCGGCGCTGAGCGCGGCGGCGTCCTCGACGGCGCCGTAGAAGTTGGGCTGGGCGAAGATCGCGGCGCTCGTGTCGGCGTCGATCGCCTGCGCCCAGGCGTCCGGGTCGGTGACGCCGGCGCGGGTGGGCACCTCGACGACCTCCATGCCGTAGCCGTGGGCGTAGGTGCGAAGCGTCTGCAGCGAGTGCGGGTGCAGGCCGGCGCTGGCGAGGATCCGCGAGCGTCCGTTGTGCAGCTTGGCGAGGTACGCGGCGGCGGCGACCGCCGAGGGGCCCTCGTAGACGGAGGCGTTGGACACGGGCAGCCCGGTGAGCTCGCTGATGGCGGTCTGGTACTCGAACATCACCTGCAGGCCCCCCTGTGAGATCTCCGGCTGGTAGGGGGTGTACGGGGTGAGGAACTCGGAGCGCTCGGTGAGCATGTCGACGAGCGCGGGGACGTAGTGGTCGTACATGCCGGCGCCGAGGAAGCTGAGCTCATCCTCGACGCTGCTGTTGCGCGCGGCGAGCGCGCGCAGGTGCTCGTAGACGGCCTGCTCGCCCATCCCGTCGGGCAGCGCGAGCGGGCGCCCGAGGCGCACGGCATCCGGGATTTGGCGCTCGAAGATCTCCTGCGCTGAGCGGACGCCGATCGCCGCGAGCATCGCGTCGAGGTCCTCGGGAGTTATGGCGGTGTAGCGGCTCAACCGCAGTCAAGCCTAGCCGTCGCAGCAAGCGTGCCGGTCGACGGGAGCGCGGCCATGTCAGCCGCCGAGCGTCGCGATGTAGGAGGCCGAGTCGAGCAGCTGCTCGCGCTCGGCGGGGTCGGACAGGCGCACCTTCACGAGCCAGCCCTCTCCGTAGGGGTCCTCGTTGATGATGCCCGGGCTCTCCGAGATGCCGGCGTTGACCTCGACGACCTCACCCGACAGCGGCGCGACGACGTCGGAGACCGCCTTGACCGACTCGACCTCGGTGTACGGCGCGTCCTTGGTGAGCGTCGTGCCGAGCGCGGGCGCCTCGAAGAACACGACCTCGCCGAGCGCGTCCTGCGCGTACCAGGTGATGCCGAACGTCGCGAGCGCGGGGTCATCGGGGTCGAGCCGCGCCCAGTCGTGCTCGGGGTGGTACAGGAGCTCCGCGGGGTAGCTGCCGAGCGCCATTTCACGAGTCCTTTCTGTAGAGCGGCTTGTCCTTGATCACGGCGCGGCGCATCTTGCCACGAACGTCTATTTGCAGCTCGGTGCCCGCCCGGGCGCGCTCGGTGGGCACGTATGCGAGGCCGATGCCGGTGCGCAGGCACGGTGAGTAGCTGCCGCTCGTGACCTCGCCGCCGCCCTCCACGTGGTTGCCCGGGCGGGCGATCCCGGGCCCGTCGATGAGAAACGCGACGAGCTGCTCGGGGGTGCCGTGGATGCGGGCCGCGCGCACGGCGTCCGCGCCGATGAAGCCGGTGTCCTCCTTGCAGCACCAGCCGAGCCCCGCCTCGATCGGACCGCGCTCGACGGACAGGTCGTTGCCGTACAGGTGAAAGCAGACCTCCAGGCGCAGGGTGTCGCGTGCGCCGAGGCCCGCGGGCGCGGCGCCCCGGCGTACGAGCTCATCCCACAGCGCCGGCGCGTCCGCGGGCGCGCACAGCAGCTCGACGCCGTCCTCGCCGGTGTAGCCGGTTGCGCACACGATCGCCTCCGCGCCCGCCAGGCGCCGCGGCTCGGCGCTCATACGCGGCGGCAGCGGCTGGTCGGAGATCGCCTGCACGATCTCGCGCGCGAGCGGGCCCTGCACCGCGAGCATCGCCCAGTCCTCGATGCGGTCGCCGACGTGCACGTCGGGCGTGTCGATCGCGTGCGCGCTGAACCACGCGAGGTCGCGCACGTGGTTGGAGGCGTTGGTGACGGTCAGGTAGCGCTCGTCCTCCAAGCGATACGTGAACAGATCGTCGAGCACGCCGCCGTCCTCGCGGCACAGCGCGCTGTACTGCGCGCCCCCCGGCGGGATCCGCTGCACGTCGTTCGAGAGCAGCCGCTGCAGGAGCGCTCGCGCGCCCGGCCCGCTGGTTTCGATCTGGCCCATGTGCGAGACGTCGAACAGCCCGCACGCCTCGCGGACCGCCATGTGCTCCTCGATCACGCCCTCGTATTGGACGGGCATCTCCCAGCCGGCGAACTCCACGAGCTTCGCGCCCGCCGCCACGTGGCGCTCGTAAAGGGGGGTGCGGCGCAGCAGCTGCGCGGCCGTCGAGGACATGCGGCCCAGGCTAGCGAGAGATCGATAGATCTCGTTCGAGCCCGCGCATGTGCGGGCTCGCCGGCAGGCGCATGCGCGGCTTGGAGCTACCTCAAGAACGGCGGGACGTCGATGTCCTCGTCGGAGATCTCCAGCGAGGAGCGGGTGCGCTCGGAGATGCGCGGGCCCCGGTCCGGGCGCGTCGAGCGGGCCTCGCGGCGGCTGCTCGTGCGCAGCCCGCCGACGCGGTGGTCGAAGCCGGTGCCGATGACCGTCACGCGCACGTCCTCGGACATGCTCTCGTCGATGACCGCGCCGAAGATGATGTTCGCGTTTGAGTCCGCCTCGTGCTGGATGATCTCCGCGGCGTCGTTGACCTCGAACAGGCCCAGGTCCTTGCCGCCGGTGATGTTCAGCAGGATGCCCGTCGCGCCGTCGACCGACTCTTCGAGCAGCGGCGAGGAGATCGCCGCCCGCGCTGCGTCCGCCGCGCGGCTCTCGCCGCTGGCCGTGCCGATGCCCATCAGCGCGGAGCCGGCGTCCTGCATGATCGTGCGCACGTCCGCGAAGTCGAGGTTGATCAGGCCGGGGATCGTGATCAGGTCGGTGATCCCCTGGATGCCCTGGCGCAGCACGTCGTCGGCCTCGCGGAAGGCGTCGAGCATCGAGGTGCGCCGCTCGACGACCGCGAGCAGCTTCTCGTTGGGGATCACGATCAGCGTGTCCACGACCTCGCGCAGGCGCTCGATCCCCTCGATCGCCTGGCGGGCGCGCTGGGAGCCCTCGAAGTCGAACGGGCGCGTGACCACCCCGACGGTCAGCGCGCCGATCTCGTTCTTGGCGATCTCCGCGATCACCGGCGCCGCGCCCGTGCCGGTGCCGCCGCCCTCGCCCGCGGTCACGAACACCATGTCCGCGCCCTTCAGCGCCTCCTTGATGTCGTCGCGCGACTCCGACGCCGCCGCCAAGCCCACGTCCGGGTTGGCGCCCGCGCCCAGGCCCTTGGTGGACTCGTGGCCGATGTTCAGCTTGACGTCCGCGTCGCACATCGCGAGCGCTTGCGCGTCGGTGTTCGAAGCGATGAACTCCACCCCGCGCAGCCCCGCGTCGACCATGCGGCTGACCGCGTTCGTGCCCCCGCCGCCGACGCCCACGACCTTGATGACCGCCAGATAGCTCCCGCTTCTCTCCATGTTGGTGTCCGAAGCCTTCAGTAGGAATTAAGGGTTCGCAGCATACTGCTTGCAGAACCGCAGAGATATGCACGTTATGCAGGGAACTTCGCCCTGTCAACGAACCCGTCCAGTCTCGCAAGGGACGTTGCAGAATGCGGGACTCTCGAGCGATGGCTGAGAATCGGTCGCACGTCGCCGTCAATCTCTACTAGAGAGTTAGCTCGTTTTCAGCCGCCGGAGCGCTGGCTGTCATCCGCTAGATGCGCTGCTTATCGCCGCCGGAGCGCTGGCTTTCAGCCCTGGAGCGCTGGCGGCGTCGAGCCCGCGCAGCTCCCCGAGCGCGAGCGCGCGCTCCGGGTCAGCCCGCCGGGGCGCCGGCGGCGGCGCCCGTCGGAGTGGCGGCTTCGGTGCTCGTGGGCGTTTCCGCGCCGCCGCCGGGGGAAGTCTGGGAGCCGTCGGCGGACGTCCCCGTTTCGGCTCCGGCAGACGTCCCCGTTTCGGCGCCGGCGGACGCTTCCGGGGAGGAGGTCTGGGAGCCCGCGGCGCCGGAGCTGGGCGGTTCATCGGCGCCCGTCGCGGCGCTGCCTCCGGGAAGCGCGGCGGCGAGCGCTGAGATCGTCGATTCCAGACCGCCGGCCTGTTCGCCGGCGCCCGCGGCGCTCGTGCCGGCGGCGGCGTCCGGCGGCGTGACACCGGCGGGGAAGCCGGCCGCCGGGTGCGAGGGCAGGCGCACGTCTATGTAGGAGGCGCCCGCGGAGCTCGGGTCGGCGAGCACGCGCGCGAGCGACAGCCACTTGGCGTGGGGGCGCGCGGCGTCACCGAAGTACACGAGCAGGCCGTTGCGCATCGCGAGCGTCAACCCCTCCGCGCCGGTGAACGCCCGTTCGACGTGCGCGAGCAGCGGCACGGGCGCGGCCCCGAGCACGATCAGCCGCGCCAGCAGGCTCGCGCCGGCCACGCTGCGCCCGGGAGCAGGCAGCGCCGAGCCGCTGACGCTCGGCAGCGAGCCGGAGATCAGCGCCGGCCCGAGCACGACGCCGTCGGCCGCGACCGCCGTGCGCTCGGAGCCGACCGTGAGGGCGGCGACCGGCGGCTGCTCGACGACCTCGATGCGCAGGCCGTGAGGAAAGCTTGCGACGGCACGCAGCCGACGCACCAGGTGCAGCGGCGCGACCGCCGCGCGCAGCTGCGCGTCGCTGACCTCCAGCGTGCTCATGCCGCGCGCGGCCCGCTTGAGCGCCGCTTCGACTGCCTGCGCGTCGGCGCCGCTGACGCCCACGATCTGCACGCGCTGTACCGACACGAAAGGCGAGTCGCGGAACCAAAGCCAGCCGCCCGCGAGCGCCAGCAGGGCGATCGCAAGCGTGAGCAGCGCGGTGCGCAGCCGCCGCCGGCGCCAGACGAAGGCGCGTGCGGCGCGCACGAGGCTCACGGCGCCGGCCTGCGGGCGCGGGGCGCCGAACGCCGGTCGGGAGCGCTTGTGAGCGATCCGACGCGGCCCGGGTGCGCCGGCGCGGCGGGCGCCGGGTGCGGTGGCGAGCGATCGACTCACTCACGGGGTCTTCGACCTCGTCGCGAGAACCCCTACCACGGAAAGCGCACATCCCCGAGCGTCTGGACCTCGGGCTCGAGCGCGACGCCGACGCGCTCGAGCACCCGCCTGCGCCCCTCGGCCATCACCGCGATCACCTCCGCGGTGCTCGCGCCGCCGGTGTTCTCGATGAAGTTCGCGTGCTTGGGCGCGAAGCGCGCGCCGCCGACGCTCAGGCCGTTGCAGCCGGCGTCCGCCAGCAGCAGGCCGGCGCTGCGCCCGCGCGCGCGGGGATCCTCGGGGTTCTTGAACGCCGAGCCGAACGTCCTGATCCCCTGCGGCTGGGCCTCGTGGCGGCGACGGCGCATCTCCGCGAGGCTGGCCTTCACCCTGTGCACGTCCGCCCGGCGCAGCTGCAGCGACGCGCGCGCGACGATCTCGCCGGGCGCGAGGCTCGAGCTGCGGTAGCCGAAGCCGAGCTGCTGCGGCTTGCGGCGCTCGCTGCCTGCGGCTGTCGCGATCTGCACCCACTCGAGCACGTGTTCGAGCCGGCCGTCGTATGCGTTCGCGTTCATCCGCACCGCGCCGCCGACCGTGCCCGGGATGTTCACGCCGAACTCGATCCCGGACAGGCCCGCGCGCGCGGCCGCGCTCGCGACCGCCGGCAGCCGGGCGCCGCCGCCGCAGAGGATGCGCTCCCGCTCGACGACGATCCTCGCGAGCTCGCGGTCGAGCTTGACCACCAGCCCGCGCACGCCCTCGTCGGCGACCAGCAGATTCGATCCGGAGCCGACGACGTTGACCTCGATCGACTCCGCGTCCGCCCAGGCGAGCAGCGCCAGCAGCTCCTCCTCGCTGCCGGCGCGTGCGAACCACTGCGCCGGCCCGCCGGTCTTGACCGTCGTCAGGCCCGCGAGCGGGTAGCCCGGGCGCACCATTGGCGGCCGGCTCGCGCCCGCGCTCACAGAAGGCCCTGCGCTCGCCGGGCGGACGCGCTCGCGCTCATGCGCACACCGCCAGCCGCCTGGCGAGCTCGTCCACGTCGCCTGCGCCCATCACCACGCACAGATCGCCCGCCTGGAGCTCCGTCGACAGCGGCGTCTCGGCGTCCGCGAACGTCGGTAGCCAGTAGACAGGACGCCCTTGGGCCGCATCGGCGGCGGCCTGCGCGATCAGCAGTCCGCTCACGCCCGGATGCTCGACGGCGCGCTCGCGCGCGGGGTACACGTCTAGCACCGCGACCGCGTCCGCGTGCGCGAGCGCGAGCCCGAACTCGCGCGCGAGCAGCTTCGTGCGCGAGTACAGGTGCGGCTGGAAGACCGCCAGCAGGCGCCGGTGCTCGAGCGTGCGCGCGCCCGCGAGCGTCGCGGCGATCTCGCTCGGATGATGGGCATAGTCTTCGTAGACGCGCGCCCCGCGCGCGCTCTCGCCGACCAGTTGAAAGCGCCGGCCGGCGCCGTGGAAGCCGGCGAGCGCGGCGATCGCCGCGCGCTCATCGGCGCCCGCCAGGCGCGCTGCCTCGAGCGCGCCCGCGGCGTCGAGCGCGTTGTGGGCGCCGGGGACCGCGAGGCTCACGTCGTGCCCGCGCCAGCGAAAGCGCGAGCCCTCGCGCGTGAGCGTGGGCGTGCGCGCGTCGAACGTGTTCAGCTCGACGCCCCTCGGCGCGAGCTCGAGCAGCTCGGGGCGCTCCCACAGCACGACCGCGCGCGTCGCGCGCGCGAGGAACTCGCGGAAGGCCTCGCGCAGCTGCGCAAGCGAGCGAAACTCGGTGTGGTGGTCGAGCTCGACGTTCGTCAGCAGCGCCACCTCGAGGTTCAGGCACAGCATCGAGCGGTCGGACTCGTCCGCCTCGACCACCAGCCACTCGCCCTCCCCCCACTCGGCGTTCGCCAGGCCGCCTCCGATCGGCGCGCCCACGAGCCAGCCGGGGTGCAGGCCGGCGGCGCGCAGCGCGTGCGCGAGCATCGACGCGGTCGTCGTCTTGCCGTGCGTGCCCGCGACCGCGATCGTGCGCCGCATGCCCGTCAGCTCGGCGAGCAGCTGCGCGCGTGAGCGCTCCGGGATGGCGCGCTCGCGCGCCGCCGCGCGCTCGGCGTTGTCCTCGGCGATCGCCGAGGAGTACACCAGCTCGACCCCAACGCCCTGCGGCAGGTTCGAGGCGCGGTGACCGATGTGTGCCTCGAGCACCCCGTCGGCGGCGAGCCTGCGCAGATACGGGCCGCCGACGGCGTCCGAGCCGCTGACCTGCGCGCCGAGCGCATGCGCCGCGCGCGCATACCCGCTCATGCCCGCGCCGCCGACACCCACGAAGTGGATCCGCCGCCCGCTCCACGGGCGCACGGCCGCGCTCACCGGCCGTCCTCGGTGCCGACGGCGATGCGCTCCTCGCTGGAGCCTGCGCCGGCGACGGCGGCTGCCTGCAACAGCTGCAGCGCGATCTCGCCGGCGGCGTCCGGACGCGCGAGGCGCCGGGCGGCTGCCGCCATCGCCGCCAGGCGCTCGCGGTCGGCGAGCAGCGCGTCGACCTGGGCGCGCAGGCGCGCGGCGCTCAGCTCACGGTCAGGGATCGTGACGGCCGCGCCGGCGTCGCTCATCCAGCGCGCGTTGGCGCTCTGGTGATCGCCCGCGGCGTGCGGATAGGGGACCAGGATCGCCGGCAGCCCGTGCGCGGCGATCTCGAACACCGAGCCGCCCGCGCGCGCGACCACGAGGTCGGCCGCGGCGAGCGCGTCGGCGAACGCGGGCGCGTCGAGGTACGCGCGCAGGTCATATCCCGGCGCCAGCGCGCGCGTCGCCAGCTGTGGGTGGTCGCGTACGCCGCTGACGTGCAGCACTCGGAAGGGCGCGTGCGCGAACGCGTCGAGCGCGGCCAGGTTGATCGAGCGCGCGCCCAGCGAGCCACCGAACACGAGCACGCACGTCTCCTGCGACTCGATCCCGAAGCGCTCGCGCGCCCGCGCGCGATCGTGCGCAGGCGGGGGGATCGGCCGCCCGGTCACCACATAGCGCGGTCCTGCGCGGTCGGCGAGCGGGAAGGCCAGGCAGACTCGTCTGGCAAACGGCGCGAGCAGGCGGTTCGTCAGGCCCAGGTGGCTGTCCGCCTCGCTCAGCACGAGCGGCACGCGCAGGCTGAGCGCCGCCACGCCGACCGGCCCGGCGACGTAGCCCCCCCCTCCGAGCACCGCGTCAGGCGCCAGCCGCGCGAGCAGCGCCCGCGCGCGCACCGTGGCGCCAGCCGCGAGCGCGAGCGCGCGCGGCGCGCGCAGCGGGCTCGAGCGCGGCAGGCCCGCGACCGTCAGCGTGTGCAGCTCGAAGCCCGCAGCCGGCACGAGCTCGGCCTCGGCGCGCCCGCCGCCGATGAACGTCACGCGCGCGCCGTCAGCCCGCAGCGCGCCGGCCACCGCGAGCGCCGGCACCACGTGCCCGGCGGTCCCGCCGGCCGCGATCACGATCTTCCTCGGATCGGCCATCACCGCCCCATCGTGGCGACTCGCCGCCGTTCGCGCTTTCGGCGCGCGCGCCCGCCGGGCTGGCGCCCCGGCTGCGCCGGCGGGGCCTCGCGTCGGCTTGCCCGGACCCGCGCGGCGCACCCGCAGCTCGCCGCGTACGGGTGCGAACCGGGGTGAGCGCGCGCACGTTCCCGCTCGCGCCCGCGGCGACGTTCAGGAGCAGGCCCATCGCGGCGAGCGTCACGATCAGGCTGCTCGAGCCGTAGGACACGAACGGCAGCGGCACGCCGGTGAGCGGCGCGAGGCCGAGCACGGCGAACGCGTTGAGGACCGCCTGCGAGACGATCAGGGCGGTCACTCCCACGGCGATCAGCGCGGCGTACAGGCTGCGCGCCGCCTTCGCCGCGCGCAGGCCCGCATAGGCGATCAGCCCGTACAGGAACAGCAGCGCGAACACCCCGACGACGCCGAGCTCCTCGCCGATGACCGCGAGGATGAAGTCGGTCTGCGCCTCCGGCAGGTAGAAGATCTTCTGCACCGACTGTCCCGGGCCGACTCCGAACAGCCCGCCGGAGCCGATCGCGATCTGGCCCTGGACCGCTTGAAAGCCGCTCGAGGAGGCATGCGCCCACGGGTCCATGAACGACGTCAGGCGCACGCGCGCGTACGGCACGGCGAGCGCGTACACCAGCACCAGGCCGAGCACCGAGCCGGCGATCAGGCCGAGCTTGCGCATCGGGATCCCCGCGGCGATCAGCATCGCGGCGGTCGTGAACGCGATCACCATCGTCGTGCCGAGATCGGGCTGGGTGAACACGAGCACGCACGCCGCGCCGATCACCGCGAGCAGCGGTCGCGCGAGCTCGCGCAGGTCGTGCACGCACAGCGGGCGCCTGGCGATCAGCATCGCCGCGTACAGCACGAGCGCGAGCTTCATCAACTCGGAAGGCTCGAACTGCAGCGAGCCCGGCCCGATCCAGCGCTGCGCGCCGTTGACGCTCACACCGACGTGCGGGATGTGCACGGCGAGCACCAGCACGAAGGACACGCCCAGCAGCGGCGGGGTGAAGTGGTCGAGCTTCGCCAGGCCGTCGCGTGCCAGCCACTGCATCAACGCAAGGCCGACCGCGCCGTAGATCAGGAACTTGACGAGGTAGCCGTCGCGCAGGCCGCCACCCTGCAGCAGCGTCGTCGCCGAGGAGGCGCTGTAGACCATCACCGCCCCGAACGCCAGCAGGCACATCGTCGCGGTCAGCAGCATGCGATGCTCGAGCGGGCGCTCGCTGCGGCGGACGCTCGCGGCGCTCGCATTCGCCGGCGAGCGCCCGGCGGCGGCTCCGCTCTGACGCGCGCCCGACGCGCCAGTTTGCGCGCGCGGCTTGCGGCCGGCCTTGGCCAAACGTGCTCGCGCTGCTGGTCGGTTCGGGGATGCGAGCGAAGCGAGCGTCTCCCGGTTCGGTCGGTTCGGGGATGCGAGCGAAGCGAGCGTCTCCCGGTTCGGCATCGACGCTCACTTCGACGCCACCCGCTGGAAGCCTGCCGTCACAGCCCTCGGCTCTGGCGGTAGATCGTGAAGCCGATCGCGCCGCACAGCGAGGCGACGATCCAGAAGCGCAGGATGATCTTGGTCTCCGACCAGCCTTTCAGCTCGAAGTGGTGATGGATCGGCGCCATCAGGAACACACGCCTGTGCGCGAGCTGAAAGGAGAGCACCTGGACCGCGACCGACAGCGCCTCGATCACGAAGATGCCGCCGAGCAGGATCAGCAGCACCTCCGTCTTGGTCATCACCGCCAGGCCCGCGATCGCGCCGCCGAGGCCGAGCGCGCCCGTGTCGCCCATGAAGATCGTCGCAGGGAATGCGTTGAACCAGAGAAAGCCGACGCACGCGCCCACCAGGCAGCCCGCGAGCATCGCCATGTCGTAGTTGCCGGAGATGAACGTGATGCCGACGTACGCCAGCAGCGCGATCCCCGCGCAGCCGGCGGCCAGCCCGTCCAGGCCGTCGGTCAGGTTGACCGCGCTGGTCGTGCCCGCGACGACCAGGTAGATCAGCAGCGGGAACAGCGGCCCGAGGTCGATGTGGTAGTCGACGAAGTTGAGCTCCAGGTCGGGCGCCAGGTGCGCCTGATAGCGCGCGATGTACCACAGCCCCAGCGAGATCGCGATCGTGACCGCGAGCTTCGTGCGCGCGCGCAGTCCGAGCGAGCGTCGCCTGGCGAGCTTGATGTAGTCGTCGGCGAACCCCAGCAGCGCACACGCGAGCGCCGCCGCGAACACGCCCATCGAGCGCCATTCGTATTCAGTGAGGATCAGGAAGGCGATGCCGACCGCGAGGAACAGGATCAGACCGCCCATCGTCGGTGTCCCCGCCTTCTGGCGATGGCCCTCCGGACCGTCCTCGCGGATGTGCTGGCCGAACTCGCGCTTGCGCAGGAACTCGATGAACTTGGGGCTGAGGAAGATGCAGATCAGCAGGGCCGCCGTGCCGCCGAAGAGGATGCGGCCCATTCAGCGTCGCCCCGGCCCCGGGCTGGCGCCCGCCGCGGGCCGGGCAAACGCCGCCCGGGCCTCGGTGCCGCGGCGCTCGCCGGACGCGTGCGTGTTCGCCTGAGCGGCGCCGGCGGCCCGCAGGCGCTCGACCACGCGCTCCAGGCCGAGCCCGCGCGAGCCCTTGACGAGCACCGTGTCGCCTTCGCGCAGCAGCCCGTCGAGCAGCTCGCCGGCCTCCCGCGCGTCGCCAGCCGCCCTGGTCTCGCCGGCGAAGCTCGACGCCATCCGCGCCGCCAGCGGGCCGACGGTGACGAGCAGCTGCACGCCCGCAGCACGCGCATGCGCGCCGATCTCCCGGTGCAGGCGCGGCGCCAGCGTCCCCAGCTCGAGCATGTCGCCGAGCACCGCCACGCTACGGCCCGCGGCGCTCGCGGTCAGCTCGTCGATGGCCGCGCGCATTGACATCGGGTTGGCGTTGTAGCAGTCGTCGATCAGCTCGATGCCGCCGGGCAGCCGCTCGCGCTGCCCGCGCATGGCCGTGAAGCGGACCTGCAGGCGCCCGCGCGGGGTGATCCCGAGCGCGCGCGCCGCGGCCACCGCGGCGAGCAGGTTGCGTAGCTGGTGGGCCTGCGCAAACGACGGCCGCAGCTCGATCAGCCGACCGGCGTGGTCGATCGCCACCCGGCCGTCCTGCCCGCGCCCGGCCAGCCGCACCTCACCGCCCTCGCCGAACGTGATCGTGCGCAGCTCGGCGCGCAGGTGGCCTGCGAGCAGCGGCTCGTCCGCCGGCACGACCACCGTGGCGCCCGTCGCCAGCCCCGCGATCAGCTCGGCCTTGGCCGCCGCGACCGCCTCCAGCGACCCGAGCCGCTCGAGGTGCGCCGGGCCGACGTTCACGATCACCCCCACGTCCGGCTCGGCGATCGCAGTCAGCTCGGCGATCTGACCGGGGCCGCGCATCGCCATCTCCAGCACCAGCGCCTGCGTCTCACCCGGGGCGCTCAGCAACGCCAGCGGCAGCCCGATCTCCGTGTTGTGATTCTCCGGGCTCGCCGCCACTCGCAGCCCGGCGCCGGACAGCAGCGCCGCGAGGATGTCCTTCGTCGAGGTCTTGCCCGTCGAGCCCGTGATCGCGACGAGCCGGGCGCCGCGCGCGCGCAGCTCGCGCCGCCATGCCCCGGCGAGCGACTGCAGCGCGCGCAGCGGGTCCTCGTGCACGAGCACCGCCGCCATGCCCTCGGGCGCAGCGCTCGCGGCCGGCGTCCGGTCCGCGCCCGTCGCTTCGAGCTCGCGCTCGCGCGCCGCCGCGAGCGCCGCCGAGGCGTGCCCGGGCGCGACCAGGACGCCCCACGCGCCCGCCCGCAGCGCCTGCGCGGCGTAGCGTCCGCCGTCCACGTGCTCGCCCGCGAGCCCGACGAACAGCTCTCCGGCCGCGAGCGCACGCGAGTCGATGCTCACGCCGAGCGGTCCCGGCGCGCTCCCCCGGCCGGATCCACCGCGGCGTTCACGTTCGCCCGTCGGCTCCGCGCCCGCGATCAGCCGTGCCCCCGCCTGCGCAGCCAGGCGTCGCGCGTCCCACTCCCTCATCGCGCGAGGGCCCCGCTCGCCCCCGCCGGCGCCTGCGTCGCATGCGCGCGGCCGCCGAGCGCTTCACGGGCCACCTGCACGTCGTCGAACGGCAGCTTGCGGGCGCCCGCGAACTCCTGGCCCTGCTCGTGCCCCTTGCCCGCGATCACGACCACGTCGCCCGGGCGAGCGCACGCGATCGCCTCGTCGATCGCGGCTCTGCGATCAACGTTCGTGCGAACGCGCGCCGGCGCCGCGTCCCCGGTTTCGCCCGCGCCGACACCCGCTCCCACGACGCCCGCGCCGTCCACAACGCCATCCATTATCTCCTCGATTATCTGCCGCGGATCCTCCGAGCGCGGGTTGTCGGAGGTCACGATCACGACGTCGGCGAGGCGCGCGGCGATCGCTCCCATCAGCGGGCGCTTGGCGCGGTCGCGGTCGCCGCCCGCGCCGAACACGCACACGACCCGGCCCCGCTCGCCGCCCGCCGAGCGCAGCAGCTCGCGTGCCGCCCCCAGCACGTTCTCGAGCGAGTCGGGCGTGTGCGCATAGTCGACCAGCACCAGGAAGTCCTGTCCGGCGCGCACCGGCTCAAAGCGCCCGGGCACGTGCGCGCCGCGCTCGAGCGCCCCCACGAGCAGATCGAGCGTTTGGCCGTCACGGCGATCTCCGCCCAGCGCGTGCACGAGGGCCAGCGCCCCGAGCGCGTTCGCGACGTTGAAGCGCCCGGGCATCGGCAGCTGCACCTCGCGCGCCCCCGCCGGTGTCGCGAGCGTGAAGCCGCAGCCGTGAAGGCCGCAGCGCAGGTCGGTCGCCGAGTAGTCCGCGGGCGCGTGCACCGCGAAGCTCACCGCTCCCTCGACCTCCCCCGCCAGGCGCTCGCCGTATGGATCGCCGACGTTGATCACACTCACCCTCGGCGGCGGGCCGTCCGCGGGCACGAACAACCGGCGCTTGGCCATGAAGTAGTCCTCCATCGTCGGGTGGAAGTCGAGGTGGTCCTGCGTCAGGTTCGTGAACAGCGCCGCCGCGAACTCGATCGCTGCGACGCGCCCAAGCGCCAGCGCGTGCGAGGAGACCTCCATCGCACACGCCACGTCGCCGCCGTCGAGCATCGCGCGCAGGCCCGCCTGCAGGTCGATCGCCTCCGGGGTCGTGTGCCGGCCGATCCGAGCTCCGAGCGAGCTCGGGTCGGTCGGGCCCTCGACGCCGCCGATCACCGACTTGACCGTGCCCAGCAGGCCGCACTGCGCGCCGGTGGCTTCCAGCAAGGCTCGCACCAGGTACGCGCTCGTCGTCTTGCCGTTCGTGCCCGTCACGCCCACCACGCCCAGGCTCCGTGCCGGCTCTCCGTAGAAGCGCGCCGCCGCAGGCGCCATCGCCGCGCGGGCCGAGTCGACCAGCACTTCCGGCACGGCGAGCCCCAGGGGCCGCTCCAGAACCAGAGCCGCGGCGCCCGCGCGCACGGCCTGCGAGGCGAAGTCGTGGCCGTCGCTGTGCAAGCCCGGAACGCAGAAGAACAGCGTGCCCGGCCTCACGCTGCGGCTGTCGTAGGCCAGCGCGGTGATCTCGGTCGCAGCCGCCTCGCCCGCCAGCTCGGCGGCGATCAGCCGGTCCAGTCGCATGCGCTGATGCTACTCAAGGGCCAGGAGGGCGCTCGCTATTCAGGTGCGATCCCGAGATACGGCAGGGCGAAGCTCATGATCTGACCGAACGCCGGGGCCGCCACGGTGCCGCCGTAGATCGAGCCGGCGCTCGGTTCGTCGACGACGACCGCGCACAGCAGCTTCGGGTCGCCGGCCGGCGCGAAGCCGATGAACGAGGCCACGTATTTGGTGTCGGAGTATTCGCCGGTTTCCGGGTCCACCTTGTTCGCCGTGCCCGTCTTGCCCGCCAGCTGGTAGCCGGGGATCGAGACCTCGCTGGCGGTGCCTTCCGGGCCGAGCACGCCCTCGAGCATCTGGCGCAGCTCGGCCGCGGTCGTGGGCGTGATCACGCGATGCCCGCGAGGCTCGGGCACGGGGCGCCCGTCGATCGCGCGCACGATGTGCGGCGGGCGCAGGATCCCGCCGTTGGCGATCGCCGCATACGCCGTGGCCATCTGCATCGGCGTCACCAGCTCCCCCTGGCCGATCGGCAGGTTGCCGATCGAGGAGCCCGAGTATTCGTCAGGCGCCAGCGTCACGCCCGCCTCCTCCCCGGGCAGGTCCACGCCGGTGGGCGCGCCGAAGCCGTAACGGTGGACCCAGTCGTTGAAGCGTTCCACGCCCTCCAGTTTGGCGATCGTGATCTCGCCCACGTTGCTCGAGCGAGCCAGGATCTGCGCGGTCGTGAGCGTTTCTTCCGGGTGTTCGGTGTCGTCGTGGATCACCTTTTCGGCCACTTCGATCTGATCGGGGATGTTGAAGCCCGTCGTCGGCGTGATCAGCCCCGCTTCCAGCGCCCCCGACACCGCAACCACCTTGAACGTCGAGCCCGGTTCGTAGTCCAGGCCGACCGCGCGGTCCTCCATGTCTTCCGCCGGCGAGGCTTCCGGGTCGTTGGCGTTCACCTGCGGCCAGTTCGCGAGCGCCAGGATCGCGCCGTTGTGCGGGTCGAGCACGATCGCCGTCGCGTCTTTGGGCGCGAACACGCGCCCGACCGCCGCGAGCACGTCTTCGGCGCGCTGCTGGATGTCGGAGTCGAGCGTCAGCGACAGCGACTTGCCGGGCTCCTCGCGGCGCGTTTCGGTGATCGACACCGGCTGGCCGTGGGCATCGCTGACCACCCGCCGCTCGCCCGAGCGTCCGCTCAGCAGCGCGTTGGCCGAGTACTCGAGCCCGGCCAGGCCGTCGCCTTCGGTGCCGACCTCGCCGAGCACCTGCGCGGCGAGCGTCCCGCGCGGATACACCCGGCGCATCACCGGCGTGCCGGAGACGCCGGCGATGTTCAGCGCGAGCACCGCCTGCGCCTGGCGTTCGGGCAGCGCCCGCGCGAGGTACACGAAGCCGGTGCGCTGTGAGAGCTCCTCCAACACGTTCGACTGCGACTGCCCGAGCAGCGGCGCCAAGCGCTTGGACGCTTCCAGCGGGTCGGCGATCAGATACGGGTCGGCGGAGATGTCCTGCGCCGGTTCTGAGACCGCGAGCGCGACCCCGTTGCGGTCGGTGATCGTGCCGCGGGGGGCGATCACCGGTTCGTCGGTCAGCTGCTGATCGCTCGCGGCCTTGCGCAGCGAGGCGCTGCGCACGACGCCGAGGTACACGGTGCGCCCGGCCGCGATCACGAGCGCAACCAGGAACAGCCCGAAGATCACACCGAGGCGACGCTCGACCATCGCCACCGGCTAACCCGAGCCGCCTGCCTGGCTCGTGCCCACGCCGCCCGCCGGACCCAGCGTGCCCGCCGCGCCAACCGTGCCGCTCGCGCCCGCCGGCGCGGCCTGCGCGCCTGTGGGGCTCGCCGCGGCGGCGCCTGACGGCGCCGCCTGCGAGCCCGCCGGCTGCGAATCGGATGCGGCTTCGCTCGCGCCGGCTTGCGGCGATGACGCGCCGTCGGCCGGTGCGCCGGCGGCACTCGAGTCGGAGCCCGGTTCGCCCGATTCCCCCGGCGCGAGCTCGCCGGATGCGGTGGACGGCGTGCTGGCGCCCGCTGCCTGTTCGGCCGCGCCGGTGCCCGTCCCGGCGGCGTCCGACCCGGCTGGCGCCGTGCCCGCCCCGGCACCGCCGGAGCCCGCGGTCGAGCTCTGGTCGTGCACCGGCGTGCCCAGCGCCGCGGCGGCGCGCCCGATGTCCATACGTGGATCCGATCTGAGGAACAGCAGCGAGCCGATCGGCACGGGCTGCATGCCCAGATGCGCCGCCTGAGCCTGGACGCGTTCGCCGGAGGCCAGTTCCGAGCCTTCGATGCTGAGGGCCGCATTCTCGCGCTGCAACTGCCCCTCGCGCACCAGCGAGCGGCCGATGCTCGCGTTCAGCCGCAGCACCAGCAGTTGCAGCAGCACGATCCCGATCAGGGCAAATGCGATCAGCCCGATCCACACGCGTCCGCGGATCAGGCGGTCGAGCGCCCGCATGCGCGTGAGACGCTCGGCGAGCGTGAGGGCGCGCCACGCAAGACCGTGCTCGATCTGGGCCGGACGCTGAGCTTCCACGGGCCGGGCTCGTGCCGGCCCCGAAATGCGCCTGGGCAGCGGCGGCGCGATGCGCGAGCTCTTGCGCGTGCGCGGGCGCGCGCTTGCGCGGCTGCGCGGGACCGCGGCGGCGGCAGCCGGCGGCGTCACCCGCCCGGCTCCCGCTGCTCGGCGCCGGCGAGCCGATCGTCGCCCAGCTTGCGCGCGGCGCGCAGACGCGCGGACGCGGCGCGGGGGTTGCGTGCCGCCTCTTCTGCCCCGGGGACGAGCGAGCGACGCGTGAGCAGCGCCGCCTGCGGCTCGCGCCCGCACGCGCACACCGGCAGATCCGGCGGGCAGATGCAGCCGCGAGCGCGCTCGGCGAGGAAGCGCTTGACGCGGCGATCCTCGAGCGAGTGGAACGCGATCGCCGCGAGCACGCCGTCCTCGCGCAACAGCCCCCAGGCAAGCGGCAGCGCGCGGTCGAGCTGCGCGAGCTCGTCGTTTACGGCAATCCGCAACGCCTGGAAAGAGCGCTTCGCAGGGTGTCCGCCGGCGAAGCGGGCGGGAGCTGGAAGGGCCGCGCTGATCGTCTCGACCAGCTGCTGGGTGGTCTCGATCGGCGCCCGCCCGCGCCGGCCGACGATCGCGCGCGCGATCGCGCCCGCGTGGCGCTCCTCGCCGAAGTCGCGCAGCACGTGGGCGATCCGGCGCTCGTCCCACTCGTCGACGATCTCGCGCGCGGTCAGGCGCTGCGCCGGGTCCATGCGCATGTCCAGCGGCGCCTCATATGAGTAGGAGAAGCCGCGCTCGCGCGTGTCCACCTGCATCGAGGACATGCCAAGGTCGAAGTACACGACGTCCGCGCGCACGCCCTCGCTCGCGAGCAGCGAGAGCGCCTCGGCGTAGCCCGAGCGGATGAAGCGCACCGAGCATGCCGCCTGCTCGGCGAGCGCGGCGAAGCGCTCCTCGGCAAGCGGGTCGCGGTCGATCGCCACCAGCGTCCCCGTGGCGCCGAGGCGCTCGGTCACCAAGCGCGCGTGCCCGCCGTCGCCGAACGTGCAGTCGATCGCAAGCTGTCCGGGCCGGGGGTCGAGCAAGCCCAGCAGCTCCTGCGCGAGCACGGGCGTGTGCGATGTGCGCGCGCCGGGCCGGCGCCCGGCGCCCTCGCCGCGCGCGGCGCCCAGCCGCTGGCCGCGCGGCGTTCGTCCCGAGCCGCTCGCGCCGCGCCGGCGAGCAGCCAGCTCGGCCGCGCCGGTCTCGCCCGCGCGCATACGCGTGGGCTGCGGCGAGCGAACGTCGAGGAGCTCCGTCGCGCTCATGTCAAGCAGCGTCGTCGACACGCGCGGTCACCTCCGCGACGCCGTCCAGAAGCGTCGATCGATGCTCGTTCCAGGTGTTCTTGGCCCACAGCTCCAGGCGCTCGCCGACGCCGACGACGACCACGTCCTTGACCAGCGTCGCGTGCTCGCCGAGAAAGCTCGGGATCATGATCCGTCCGGCCGAGTCCAGCTCGGCGTCGTGGGAGCTGCCGTAGAAGAAGCGTTCGAGCTCGCTCAGCCGCGGCGAGAGCGGCGGGAGCTCGGCGAGCGAGCGCCTGGTGTAGCGGTCGTACTCCTCCGCACGCCACACGCCGACGCACGGCTTCAGATCGACGGGCATCGCCAGCACGACGCCCTCGGCGAGCGCCGCCCGGTAGCGGGCCGGAACGGTGAGGCGGTTCTTGGCGTCGAGCGTATGGTCGAAGGTGCCGCGAAAGAGGACCAATGCGAGGGCGGGTGGGGTCGAGGTCTATATCGAGCCGAGGTGGAGGAGTGGGAGGAGCCCCTCCACCCCGGCTCGCTGGCGCGAACATATCCCACTTTCTCCCACAATGCAACCCTATTTGCACATCTCCTCCCACTTTCCTCTCCGTTGGCCGTCGTTGCCTTGAAAATCCCTGCTCAGGAGCGGTTTCCGCAGAGCCGCAGCGCATCGCCGAGCCGCCCCGCGCGTTGCAACACGGCGTGCACCCACTCCCCGCGAAACACGTCTTGCACGTCCGCCACCCGGCGCCGCGGTCCGCCGCCGGTTACACGATCGCCTGCGCGCCGCCGGCGCCGCGGTCCGCCGCCGGTTACACGATCGCCTGCGCGCCGCCGGCGCCGCGGTCCGCCGCCGGTTATACGATCGCCTGCGCGCCGCCGGCGCCGCCGGCTGGCCAGCAATGAACGACGCGCCGCCCCCACCGTCTTGGCCTTCCCTGCGCGCTGCCGCCGCGGCGCGGGCGCGCGCGAGCGTCGCGTGCGTCGCGCTGCTCGCGGCGGGCGCCGGCCTGCTCGCGGGATGCGGCTCGAGCAACCCCGGCGGCACCTCGGCCGACCCGGCGAGCGCCGTCCCGGCGGACGCCGTGCTATACGCCGGCGCGGCGGTTCGCCCCGAAGGCTCGTTGAAGGCCGGCGCGCTCGCCGCCGGGCGCGCGCTGACGCACCAGTCCGACCCGTACCTGCGCCTGCTCGCCGCGCTGCAGACGCCCGGCTCACGGACGCTCGACTTCGCGCGCGAAGTGGCGCCGTGGCTCGGCCCGCACGCGGGCGTGTTCCTCACCTCGCTGCGCTCGGCCGGCTCGCTCGGCTCGCTGCTCGAGCAGGGTCTGCTCGGCGGCTCCGGCGCTGGCGCCTTCCCATTCGCCAACGGCGGCGCTCAGGGCGCGATCGTGCTCGACACGAGCAACACCGCAAAGGCGCGCGCGTTCCTGGCTGCGCAGGCCGCCCGTGCCGGCGCCCACGCGACGAGCTACCGCGGCGTGCCGTTCCAGACGACCTCCGCGGGCGTCTCGTTCGGGCTGATCCACCGCTTCGCGGTCATCGGCAGCGAATCGGGGCTGCGCGGCGTGATCGAAACGACCAGCGCCGGCGCGAGCGCGCTGGCGCGCTCGGACGAATACTCCAAGCTCGCGAGCGCCGCACCGCCGGATGCGCTCGCGCACCTGTATTCGGCCGCGCCGGGCCAGGCGCCGGCGGCCTCCCAAGAAGGGCTCACCGGACTGCTCGGGGCGCTCACGGGCGGGCACGCGGCGAACGTCTCGCTCGTGCCCTCGGCGAGCTCGCTGACGCTCGACGCCGACAGCCTGTCCGCCGCGGCGAGCACGCACCCGGGGGGGCTGCTCGCCCCCGACCCGCAGGCGGCGCAGGCGCTCGACGAACTGCCCGGCGAATCGTGGCTGGCGATCGGCCTCGGACACGTCGGCGCGACGCTCGGCGAGGACGCCCAGGAGATCCAGGCGCTCGCCTCGCTCGGCAGCTCCGGGCCGCCCGCGCCGACGGCCGGCCTGAGCTTCGGCTCGCTGCTCGACGGGCTGCTCGCGCCGCTGCGCGCGCTCGGCGCCAAGACGGCGCTCGCGCGCCGCGACTTCGCCAGCTGGATGGGCTCGGCGGGAATCTTCGCGAGCGGGGCCAACCTGCTCGAACTGAAGGCCGGCGTGTCGATCTCCTCGACCAACCCGGCGCTCTCGCGCGCCGCGGTGGCGGAGCTCGCCGAACAGCTGCACAGGGAAGGCGCGACGGTTTCGCCCGTGTCGATCCCGGGCACCGAAGCGGCGCTCAGCGTCGCCGTCAGCGGCCTGCCGGTGAAGCTCGACATCGCCGACGGGCGCGCAGCGAACGGGCAGACGAAGTTCGTGCTCGGCGTCGCCGAAGCGTCGGTCTCGGCCGCGCTCGACCCGTCCACGACGATGTCGAACGCAGCGTCGCGCAGCGCCGCCGCGACGAGCCTCGGCGAAGGCATCCAGCCGAGCTTGATCGTCAACTTCTCGACCTTCCTCAGCCTGCTCGAAGGCATCGATCTCCTCGAACAGCCGCCAATCTCCCAGTTCGTCCCGTACCTGCGCTCGAGCACGACGCTCGCCGGCGGCGGGCACCGGCTAGGCGGCGAAGCCGAGCGCTTCCGCCTGGTACTGGGCCTGCAGGGCGCGGGCGGCTGAGCCAGCGCGCGGCGGGCGGCGGGCCGGCTCGCCCCCGCTGGCCCCGTGGGCCCGGCGAAGCCGCCGCGAGCTGAACCCGTGTGCGCCCGCCGCCCGGGAAGAGCAACTAACCCTGGAGCGCCGAGGGAGCGACGTCGATCGCCTTGTAGAACACCAGGCGACCGTTGCGCACGCGGTCGACGCCGTAGCGTGAGAGCGTGGTTTCGCCGTCCGGCTCGATCGAGTAGCGCCCGAGCACGGAGTTGCGGCGCCTGGTGGCGAGCACGCGATCGATCACCGTCTGGCGGTCGTTGCCGCGCGCGCCCGAGGCCCTGACCGCGTCCAGCACGAGCGTCATCGCCTCATATCCGTCCAGCGCGTACGCTCCGCCTTCGGCGTGGAAGATGCTGCGGTAGCGTCGCAGCACCCGCTGGGCGCTCGACGGGTACATGTAGTCCGGGAGCACGGGCGTGCCCACGTAGGTGTTCTGCCCGGCGGCGCCGATCCGCGCCGCGAACGATTCGGCGACCGTCGAGCTCGAGCTGAGCAGCAGCAGGCCGGGATCCGCGCGGTACAGCGCCTGCCACAGCGCCGGCGTGCCCGCGCCTTCGGCGCCGGCGAGGAACACCGCCTGCGCGTGGCTCGCGACGATCTTTTCCACCTCGCCCGTGAACACCGCGCCGGCGCGGGTCGACAGGCCGTCGTGTCCGAGCACCGCGATGCCCGCCTTTTCGGCGTCCGTGGCGAGGATGTCCCCGAGCGGCACCTCGAAGGCGTCTTCCTGGTCGGCGAGCACGTACAGCCGGTGCACGCCCAGCGACCGCATCAGCTGCGCCTGCGCCTGCGCCTGGACGATGTCGCTCGGCTGCAGGCGCACGAACGTGCGTTTTCCGCTGGGATAGAACCGTTCCGGTTCGTCCTGTTCGGCATCCAGCGAGGAGGTCAGCCCGACGTACGGGCTCGCCGGGCTGACCTGCAGGATGCCGGCGCCGTTGATGAACGGCAGCGAGACGGCCGTCGCGGCGGAGTCGAAGTCGCCCAGGTAGGCGATCGTGCTCGTGTCCTGAGCCGCGATCTTGGCGTTGGTGGCGGTCACGCCGGGGCTCCATTCGCCACTCGACGGGCTCGCGTCATCCAGTGACGAGTAGTCGATCCTGAACTGTCCCGCGCGCCCGCCGGCATCGTGGAGCGCGAGCTTCTCGCCGTTTACGATTTCCTGCGAGGCCCCCGCCGAGGGGCCCTGCAGGGGCAGGCTCGAGTAGACGGTCAACTGGCCGCCGGTCGCTTCGGCGACGTCGGACACGGACACGCTGCCGCAGCCGGCTACCCCCAGGAATACGGCGGCGAGAGCGACCAGGCCCAGCCAGCGCGCCAGCACGAAGCGCTAGGTGCGACGCCCGGGCAGATAGCCGGAGAGGATCTTGACCGCGGCGCCCGCCAGGATGAACGCCGCAGCCAGCAGGAACGCGTCCCAGCCCTTGACCCCGATCGCCCACAGGACGATCCACGCGACCAGCCCGGCGGTTATCGTCATGACGAATCCCATGGCCGCGCAATCTTAGCTGGCCGCCGTGCGCCCGGGCGCGAGGCCCGCGGCGAGCCCGCCGACGAGCTCCTGCACGGCGTACGCCGGATCGCCCGCCTCGCTCACGGCGCGCACCAGCCGCGTGCCTACGATCACGCCGTCGGCGCCGGCCTGCGCGGCGGCGAGCGCCTGCTCGGGTGTGCTGATGCCAAAGCCGATCGCGACCGGCACGCGTGTGCTCGCCTTCGCCCGCGCGATGATCTGGCCGAGGTCCTCTCCGAGCGCGCGCCGCTCGCCGGTGGTGCCGACGACCGAGACCGTGTACAGAAAGCCGCGCGCGCTCTCTCCGATCGCGACCAGACGCTCGGGCGGGGTGGTGGGCGCGACCAGCGGGACCAGCGCGAGGCCCTGCGCATCGCACGCCTCGAGCACCTCGGGAGCCTCGCCCTGCGGCAAGTCGGGGACGATCATCCCGCACGCGCCGGTTCGCGCGAGGCGCGCCACGAACGCCTCGACGCCGGGCGCGAAGACCATGTTCGCGTAGCACATCAACGCCACCGGCACGCTCTGCGAGAGAGCGCGCACGACCTCGAGCACGCCCGCCAGGTTCGCGCCAGCGGCCAGCGCGCGGGTGCCCGCGTCGTGGATCACCGGGCCGTCGGCGAGCGGGTCCGAGTAGGGCATGCCGAGCTCGATCAGGTCGGCGCCGGCAGCGACGCACGCCTGGCCGATCCGCAGCGAGTCCGCGAGCGTCGGAAAGCCCCCCATCACATACGGCATCAACGCGGCGCGCTTGCCCGTGTGCTCGAACGCACGTGCGATGCGCTCGACCCCGCTCCCGCCGCCGTGCGCGGCGAGGCCGGCGCCGCTGCTGGGTGCGGCGCTCACCTGCCGCTAGGGGTTGACACACGGCGTCTCATGCGTCCGCCGCGCCGAGCACCTCGGCGAGATCCTTGTCGCCGCGCCCGGACAGGCACACGAGGTCGAGCTCTCCGTCCTGCTGCGCGAGCACCCAGGCGAGCGCGTGCGCGGTCTCCAGCGCCGGGATGATGCCCTCCAGGCGCGCGATCTCGCGGAAGGCGTCCAGCGCCTGCGCATCGGTCACGGCGACGTAGCTGGCGCGCCCGCTGTCTCTGAGGAACGCGTGCTGGGGGCCGGTGCCGGGGTAGTCCAGGCCGGCGGAGATCGAGTGGGCCTGCACGATCTGCCCCTCCTCGTCCTGCATCACCGCAGAGCGCGAGCCGTGCAGGATCCCCGGGCGCCCGCCGACCGTCAGCGGCGCTCCGTGGCGGGGGGTGTCGACGCCCTCGCCGCCCGCCTCCACGCCCACGAGCTGGACCTGCTCGTCGGGGATGAACGTCGCGAAGGTCCCGATCGCGTTCGAGCCGCCGCCCACGCACGCGATCACCCGCGTCGGCAGCCTGCCCTCGCGCTCGAGCAGCTGCACGCGGGCCTCGTCTCCGATCACCCGCTGCAGGTCGCGCACGAGCGCCGGGTACGGCGCCGGGCCCACGGCCGAGCCGATCACGTAATGGGTGCTGTGCACGTTGGTGACCCAGTCGCGGATCGCCGCCGAGGTCGCCTCCTTGAGCGTTTTCGCGCCCGCGTCCACCGGCCGCACGCTCGCGCCGAGCAGCTGCATGCGCTGCACGTTCGGGCGCTGCCTGCGCGTGTCCTCGACGCCCATGTACACGACGCACTCCATGTCGAGCAGCGCGGACACGGTCGCGGTCGCCACCCCGTGCTGGCCCGCGCCGGTCTCGGCGATGATCCTGCGCTTGCCCATCCGCTTGGCCAGCAGCACCTGGCCGAGCGCATTGTTCAGCTTGTGCGAGCCGGTGTGGTTCAGGTCCTCGCGCTTGAGGTACACCGCGCGACCAACCCGCTCCGACAGCCTGCCCGCCCGATACAACGGCGTCGGGCGCCCGCCGAAGTCGCGCAGCAGTCCGTTCAGCTGAGCGCGATAGTCGGGGTCGGCGCGCGCTGCTCTGAAGGCGTGCTCGAGCTCGGCCAGCGCCGGCATCAACGTCTCGGGCACGAACTGGCCTCCGTAAGGTCCGAAACGGTGCTCGAGCGGCGCCTCGGCGGCGCCGGTCGGCGCGGTGGTGCTCACGCCGCTGCTCACGCCGGCTGGCCGATCGGCGCCGGCTGGCCCGCGGCCGCTGACGGGGCGCTTGCGAGCGCGACCGCCGCGAAGAACGCGCGCAGCTTCTCCGGGTCCTTGCGCCCGGGCGCGGCCTCGGTGCCGCTCGCGCTGTCCACGGCGTACGGATGAACGCGCGCGATCGCCTCGGCGACGTTCCCGGCGCCAAGGCCGCCGCTGAGGATCAGCGGCAAACGCGAGCGCCGCGCGCGAAGGAGCGCCCAGTCGAAGCTCTCCCCGGTGCCGCCGCGCACGAGCGTCGCCGCGGGTGCGTGGGGACGCGCGTCGAGCATGTGAAAGTCCACGTGAAAGCGCTCGACGTCGCGCACGTCACCGGGGCCGGCGACCTGCACGGCCTTGATCACGCGCGCGCCCGTCCTGCGCGCGACCTCGGCGCAGAACGCCGGGCCCTCATCGCCGTGCAGCTGCACGAGGCTCAGGCCGAGCTGCTCGACCTCGCGCGCGATCTGCTCGAGCGGCGCGTTGACGTACACGCCGCACAGCTCGACGCGGCGACGCAGCGCGGCGGCGATCTCCTGCGCCTGGGTCGTCGAGCAGCGTCGCGGCGAGCCCTCGTAGAAGATCATCCCGAGCGCCCACGCCCCGAGCCGGGTCGAGAGCTCGGCGTCCGGGAGGTTGGTTATCCCACAGATCTTCAGCTTCGGGCCGCTCGTCATGTGTGCAACGGTAGCGGGCCGGCGAGCGAGGCTCATCGCACGGGCCGGCCGCCGGCCGAGCCGCCGTCGTGCGCGCCTCGGCCGGGCAAGCGGTCGGGTCTGGCTAGCCTTCGGGCGTGTTCGGGTTGGGCACCGAGTTCGGTCGTTCGCCGAGCGTCGCCTTCAGCGTTTTCTTCTTGTAGTGCCCTTCACCGGTGGCGCGCCACAGTTCGATGCTGATCGTATCGCCGGGCTTCTTTTCCTCGATGTCTTCGGCGAGTTCCTCCGAGCTGTTCACCTTTTTGCCGTCGATGCCGACGATCACGTCGCCGCCGACCTCGACCTCGCCGTCTTCGGTGCTGGTGCCCACCGATCCGCCGCGGATGCCTGCCTTGGCGGCCGCGGTGCCCGGCTCGACGCTTTCCACCAGCGCCCCGCTCTTGACGGGCAGGTTCAGCGCCGAGAGCGAGCCGTCGACCGTGCGCGAGGTCAGGCCGAGGTAGGCGCCGCGCACGGTGCCGCCTTTCTCGAGTTCGGCGATCTTCGCCTTGGCGGTGTTGATCGGGATCGAGAAGCCGATGCCGACGCTGCCGTCGTCGCCGCTGCCGCCTGTCTCGATCTGGGAGTTGATGCCGATCACTTCGCCCTCGACGTTGAGCAGCGGCCCTCCCGAGTTACCGGGGTTGATCGGCGCGTCCGTCTGCAGCACGTGGTTGATCGTGAAACCGTTGGGCGCCGTGATTTCACGCTGGAGCGCCGAGATCACGCCTGTCGTAAGCGTACGTTCGAGGTTGAACGGGTTGCCGATCGCGTACACCGGATCGCCGACCTGGACGCTGCTCGAGTCACCGAGCTTCAGCGGATGCAGGATCAGCCCGTCGGTGGAGATGTGCAGGATCGCGAGATCGTCGGAGGGGTCCTTGCCGACGACCTGGGCTTCGACCGACTTGCCCTTTTCAAAGCTGACGGTGACCTTGATCGCGTTCTCGATCACGTGGTAGTTGGTCAGGATCGTGCCGTTGCCGTCGATCACGATGCCCGAGCCGGTCGCCGTGCCCTGGCGCTGCTCTTCTTCGCCGAACACGTTGAACGGCGATTCCGACTTCTGCACGATCGTCGAGGTCACAAACGCCACCCCCGGCGCGTCTTTGACGTACGCTTCGTGCGGCGTCAGTCCGACCGTGCGATCGGAGGCGTTGGACGGCGCTGCGGGAGCAGCCGCTTCGACGGTGGTGGTCACAACCGTGTCGTTGTTCTTTCCGAGATCGCCTGCGGCGGCCACGACCGCCACGACGATGCCGCCACCGAGCAGGGCGGACAGGAGCGGGATGAAGAGCATGCGTTTCATTGGCTCTGAGGATGAACGGGAGCGATCAACGCCATCTAAAGCTCGCTGCGTTCGCGTCTAAATCATTCCGGCGGCGCGCCGGCGTCGCCAGGCCGCGCGCCCTGGGAGCCTCGCCCGGGCGCAGCGCCGCTTGCCGCACGCGGCGCGAGCAGCGCGCCGATCGCGCCTGCCGGGTCTCGTGAACGCATCAGCGACTCGCCGACGAGCACCGCGCGTACCCCGCGAGCTCGCAGGCGGCTCACCTGCTCAGCGCCGGCTATGCCCGACTCCGAGACGACCGCGACGCTCGGGGGGATCGCGTCGATCAGCGCCTCGGTGCGCGCGATCTGGACGCTGAAGTCGCGCAGGTCGCGGTTGTTGATGCCGACGATCTGCGGCTCGAGCGCCAGCGCCCGCTGCAGCTCGTCGCGATCATGGACCTCGACGAGCACGTCCAGGCCGAGCTCGCCCGCGGCCGTGTACAGGCTCGCGAGCTGATCCTGCGCAAGCGCTGCGACGATCAGCAGCACCGCGTCGGCGCCTGCCGCGAGCGCCTCGTGCAGCTGGTAGGGATCGACTATGAAGTCCTTGCGCAGCAGCGGCAGCGTGCACGCCTCGCGCGCGGCGCGCAGGTCCTCGAGCGACCCGGCGAAGTTGGGGCCCTCGGTGAGGATCGAGGCGGCGAGCGCGCCGCCGCGCTCATACGCATTGAGGATCCCGGCCAGGTCGGGGCGCTCGTGCAGGCTGCCCGCCGAGGGCGAGCGGCGCTTGAACTCTGCGATCACGCCGATGCCATCGCCGCTTAGCGCAGCGCGGAAGCGGTGCTCGCCGCGCGGCGCGTGGTGGCTCGCCGCGCGCGCGGCCGCGGGCAGTGGCTGCTCGCGCTTGCGGCGCTCGACCTCGGCGCGCGTCTGTGCGAGGATCCGGTCGAGGACCGTAGCGGTCTGCTCGCTCACGCCACCTGCCCCGCGGCCGCGTGGCTGTTGCTCGCCTGCACGTAACGCTCGAGCGCGTTAGCGGCGCGCCCGTCGGCGATCGCCGCGCGTGCCGTCCGGACCCCCTCCGCGATCGAGTCGACTTTCCCGGCCGCGTAGATCGCGGCGCCGGCGTTGATCAGCGCGAGCTCCTCGCCGGCCGGCGCCCGCTCGCCCGGCGTGTCCGCGCGAGCGCTCTCGCCGCGCAGGATCGCGCGCGTCACGGCGGCGTTCTGCGCCGGCGTGCCGCCGGCGGGAGCGCGCGAGGACCGCGAGCCGTCGGAGGGCTCGATGCCGGCCTCACGGGGCGTCAGGACGTAGTGCTCGATCTCCTCGCCGTTGACCTCCGCAACCCGTGTGGCGGCGCTCGCGGAGACCTCGTCGAGCCCGTCCTCGCCGGCGACGACGAGCGCGCGATCGACGCCCAGCCTGGCCAAAGCGCCGGCGATCCTCGCCATGTAGGCCGGGTCGGAGACGCCGATCAGCTGGCGGCGGGCGCCCGCCGGGTTGGTGAGCGGCCCGAGCAGGTTGAAGATCGTTCGAACCGCCAGATCGCGGCGCACGGGCACCACGAACCGCGTCGCCTGATGGTGGGCGGGCGCGAACATGAAGCCGAACCCCGCCTCCTCGATGCACGCCGCGACGGCCGCGGGGCCGAGGTCGATGCGCGCTCCGAGCGCCTCGAGCAGGTCGGCCGAGCCCGAGCGGCTGGTCGCCGAGCGGTTGCCGTGCTTGGCGACCGCGCAGCCGGCGCCCGCGGCGATCAGCGCAGCCGTTGTCGAGACGTTGAAGCTGCTGCGCCCGCCCCCGGTGCCGGCCGTGTCGAGCAGGTCATCGCGCGCGCACGGCACGTGCGCCGCGAGCGCGCGCATCGTGCGTGCGAGGCCGGCGAGCTCCTCGACCGTCTCGCCCTTGGTGCGCAGCGCGATCAGGAAGCCGGCGATCTGCGTCTCGGAGACCTCGCCGTGCATGATCTCCGCGAGCACCTCCGCTGTCTGCTCCTCGCTCAGATCCCTCCTGCAGGCGAGCGCGTCGATCGCGCGCGTAAGGACCGGATTGGCCACGGCTAGCGTTCCAGAAAGTTGGCCAGCAGCTCGCGCCCCTGCTCGGTCAACACAGACTCGGGATGAAACTGGACCCCCTCGGCCGGCAGCTGCCGGTGGCGCAGGCCCATCAGCACGCCCTCGCCACGCGCCGACTCCTCCAGGCAGTCGGGCAGCTCGGCGTCGACCACCAGCGAGTGATAGCGCCCGACCGTCAGCGGCGATGAGAGCCCCGCGAAGATCGTACGCCCGTCGTGTTCGATCACGGTTGCCTTGCCGTGCACCGGCGTGTGCAGCCGCCAGCGTCCGCCGAAGGCCTGTGCGAGCGCCTGGTGGCCGAGGCACACGCCGAGTGTCGGGACGCCCGCTTCGGGCATCCGCCGCACGAGCTCGAGCGTGATCCCGGCCTGCTCGGGCGTGCACGGCCCGGGCGAGACGACACAGCGGTCATACCCGTCGTCCAGCAGCTCATCGACGCTCGCGCGATCGTTGCGCACGGTCTGCACCTGCGCGTGCAGCTCACCCAGGTACTGGACGAGGTTGTACGTGAACGAGTCGTAGTTGTCGAGGACCAGGACCTTCATCACAACCTAGCGTGGCATGAGCGCGCAGGGCAAGCTGGGCAAGGACGCAGCGAGCGTGGCGTGCTGTGCACGCGAGCGAGCGAGCGAGGACGCCGATCCAGCGCAACCATGCGCGCTCATCATGACCAGTCGGGCTGTTCGCATGCGAGCTCGATCGCGCGCAGCGCGGCGCGAGACTTGGCGACCGACTCCTCGTACTCGTACTCGGGCTTCGCGTCCGCGACCGTGCCGCCGCCGGCCTGCACATGCGCGACGCCGTCCTTGAGGACGACCGTGCGGATGTGGATCGCGGTGTCGAGGTCGCCCGCGTAGCTGAGATAGCCGACGGCGCCACCGTAGCCGCCGCGCTTGACCGGCTCGAGCTCGTCGATGATCTGCATCGCGCGCACCTTCGGCGCGCCCGAGAGAGTCCCGGCGGGCAGCACCGCGCGCAGGGCATCCATCGGGCCGACGTCCGGCCGCAGCGTGCCGGACACGGTCGAGACGATGTGCATCACGTGGCTGTAGGACTCGACCTCCATCAGCTGATCGACGTGCACGCTCCCGTACTCGCACACCCGGCCGAGGTCGTTGCGACCGAGGTCTACGAGCATCACGTGCTCGGCGCGCTCCTTCTCGTCGGCGAGCAGCTCGCCTTCGATGCGCCGGTCCTCCTCGGGCGTGGAGCCGCGTGGGCGCGTGCCGGCGATCGGCTTGGTGCTCACCCGCCGCCCGCTAACCGTCAGCAGCGGCTCCGGGCTGGCACCCGCGATCTGGAAGTCGCCGAAGTCGAGGAAGTACATGTACGGGCTGGGGTTGACCGCGCGCAGCCCCCGGTAGATCGAGAAGCCCTCGACGGGCACCGGCGCCGACCAGCGCTGCGAGGGCACGACCTGGAAGGCGTCGCCGGCGTGGATGTAGCGCACGATTCGCGCGACCATCGCTTCGAAGCGCTCACGTGAGACGTTCGACTGGAACGCCGGCAGCGCCCGGCCCGGCCCGCCCGGCGCGCGCTCGCCGCGCGGCGCGCTCGCCGCGCGCGGCACCGGTCCGGCGAGCGCGCCGCGCACCTCGGCGATCGTGCGCGCGGCCTGCCGGTAGGCGCGCTCGACGTCAGGCTCGGCGCGAAGGTCGGCGTTGGCGATGAGCGTGACCGTATGCTTGAGGTGATCGAAGACGACGAGCGCGTCCGAGAGCATCAGCGCCATGTCCGGCAGCCCGAGCGGGTCCGATTCGGACCGATCGGCCGCACCCGGCGGATCGCCGAGCGGCTCGACGGTGCGGACGAGGTCATAGCCGAAGAAGCCGACCGCGCCGCCGCTGAAGGGAATCCGCTCACCCGCGTCGTGCAGCGGCGCCTGCGCGAAGCGCTCGACCCGCTCGGCGGCGAGCGCGTACGGGTCGCCACCGTCGGACAACGACCAGCGCAGCACCGAGCGCGGACGAAAGCCGATGAACGACCAGCGCCCGACGCGCTGTCCCTGATCGGCCGACTCGAGCAGGAACGCCGGCTCTCCGGGGGCCAGCGCGCGCAGCTTCAGGAACGCCGAAACGGGCGTCTCGCAGTCCTCGATGAAGCTGGTGCTCAGCGGGATCAGATCGTGCTCGCGGGCGAGCACGTGCGTCTGCTCGAGGCTTGGCAGGACCCTCGCAGCGTCCGCGCTGGCGAGGCTAGGCGCGACGGCCATCGAGGACCCGCCCGGCGTCGGAGAGGGCGCGCCCGCGGCTGTGCAGGAGCACGAGCAGGTGATACAGGACGTCCGCGGTCTCTTCGTCCACGCGCTCGTCGGACTCCTCACGGGCTGCGCGCGCGACCTCCTCGGCCTCCTCCATCACCTTCTCGCCGATGCTGGCGGGCGCGTCGAGCAGGCTGACGGTGTAGGAGCCCGACGGGCGCTCGTGCGCGCGCTCGCCGATCGTGCGCTCGAGCGCGGGCAAAGTCTCAAACGGGGCGCCCGGCTCGAGCTCGCCGCGGTGAAAGCAGGTGCGCGCCCCCGTGTGGCAGGCCGGGCCGGCGGGCTCGACCAGGGCGAGCAGCGCGTCGCCGTCGCAGTCCAGGCGCAACGCGCGCACGCGTTGCACGTTACCGCTCGTTTCACCCTTGTGCCACTGCTCGCGGCGTGAGCGGCTCCACAGGTGAAGCTCGCCTGTCTCGCGCGTGCGTGCGAGCGCCTGCTCGTTCATGTACGCGAGCGTCAGCACCTCACCGCTGGCCCAGTTCTGCACGATGCACGGCACGAGACCGTCGGGGTCATACTCGACCAGCCGGTCGAGCGCCTGCTCTACGGTGTTTGGGAGGCCCGAAGCGCTCATCCGCACGATTGTAGGTATCGCCGCCTGGCGGCAGGTTTCAGACAGACTGCGACGCTATGCAATCTCTGCTCGACCGCGAACTGCTCGTGATCACGGGCAAGGGAGGCGTCGGCAAGACCACGATCGCGGCAGCGCTCGGCCTGCTCGCGGCGCGCGACGGGCGACGCACGATCGTCGTGGAGGTCGGCCGGGAGAGCCGGCTGCCGGACCTGTTCGGCCTCGCCCCCGCCGCCGCGGGCATCGAGCGCCCGTTGCAAGATCGCCTGTCGAGCATCACGATCGACCCCGATCGCGCGCTGCTGGAGTGGCTGCAGGTCCTCGGCGGGCGTGTCTCCGGCCGCGTGCTCGCCTCCAGCGGAACCTTCCAGTACTTCGCCGCGGCCGCCCCGGGCGCGCGCGAGCTCGTCACGATGGTGAAGATCTGCCAGCTGACGGGCGGCGCCCACGAGCGCGCCCGCGGGCGTCCGTACGATCTCGTCGTGCTCGACGCGCCCGCGACGGGACACGCGTTGGGCCTGCTCGGCTCGCCCCACACCTTCGGCGCGATCGCGCGCGTGGGGCCGATTGCGAGCGGCACGCGCAAGGTCCAGGAGTTGCTCGAGACGCCGCATCGTTCGGCGTATCTGGCGGTGGCGCTCGCTACCGAGATGGCGGTGACCGAGGCGCTCGAGCTGCAGGACGGGCTGGGCGCGCAGCTCGGCCGGGGCCTCGAGGCGGTGATCGTCAACGCGCTGCTGCCGCGACGCTTCAGCGCCGAGGAGCTCGTGCGCATCGATGCGGCCGCGGAGCTCGCGGCTGGCCGCGAGCATGCACGCAGCGTCGGGGGTGCCGGCGCCCGGATCGCGGACGGCGAGACTCGCGCAAGCTCCGGCGGGGCTCCCGAGGGCCTCGAGCGCGAGGCTCCCGAGGGCCTCGAGCGCGAAATCGGCGAGGAGCGTCGGCGGGCGGCGGTGCTCGGGGCGGCCGCGGCCGCCGCGAGGGCAGTCCACGAGCGCGCGCGCCTCCAGCACAACCAGCTCGCGCGTCTGCGCCGCCGCGAGTTCGAGGTGATCGCCGTCCCGTTCGTGTGGGGCGCAAATCTGGACGTGGCGGCGGTGACGGAGATCGCGGCGCGGCTCGAGCGCGCTCTGGCACGCGTGCGCTGAGCGCAACCTGGCAAGCGCGCCCGCCGCCAGGCGCCCGGCGGAACGCGTCAGGTGATGCCCAGACGATCGAGCAGCGCCTCGTCGGCGCGCCAGCCGCGGCGCACGCGCACTGACAGATCGAGATGCACCTGACAGTCGAGCGTTCGCTGCAGCTCACGTCGTGCAGCGCTGCCGATCGCCTTGATCATGCGCCCGCGGGCGCCGATCACGATCCCCTTCTGAGAATCGCTCTCGACCCAGATGCGCGCGCGCACACGCACGAGCCCCTCCCGGGGAGCCTCGACCTCCTCGACGAGCACCTCGACAGCGTGCGGCAGCTCCTGGAAGGTGCGCCTGATGACCGCCTCGCGGATCAGCTCCGCGAGCAGCAGCTCGCGCGGCTGATCGGTGGGAGCGTGCGTGTCGAACAGCGGCGCTCCCTCGGGCATCAGCGCGGCGAGGTGCTCGAGCAGGGCGGCGACCCCCGTGCCGGTGCGGGCCGAGATCGGGAACACCTCGGCGCGCGCGTCGAGCTGCGCCGCATCGGCGAGAGCCGCCAGCAGGCTCGCCCGCGAGAGACGGTCGGACTTGTTGACCGCGACCGTCACCGGCGTGGGGGCGGCTGCGAGCATCCGAGCGATGAAGCGCTCGCCGGGCCCGACGCCGTGCTCGCCATTTACCATCAAGAGCGTCGCATCGGCGCCGTCGAGCTCCTGCTGCACGCGCCGTGCCATGCGCGCCGTGAGCGCGTCGCGCGGGCGCTGCACGCCGGGCAGATCGACGAGCACGAGCTGACAGTCGCCGTTCTGGCAGATCCCGCGAATCGCGCGGCGGGTGGTCTGGGGACGGTCGGAGACGATCGCGAGCTTCTCGCCGACGACCGCGTTGATGAACGTCGACTTGCCGACGTTCGGGCGGCCGGCGAGCGCCACGAAGCCGCTGCGCGTCACCGCAAAGCTCCGGTGAGCAGCTCGCGCTCGAGCGCCAGCATCTGGCCGTCGTCGCGCTCGTGGTCCATGCCGAGCAGGTGCAGCATCCCGTGGACGATCGCCGCACGCAGGTCGACGGCGAGAGGCGGGCAGATGATGATGTCGCCGAGCTCGCGCGGCACGGACTGGGGCGCGGGGGCCGCGGCCACATCGCCCTCGACAGCTGCCTTCGCGCCCGCGTGAAGCGGCTCGACACCGTCGATCGGGAACGACAGCACATCGGTCGGGCCGGCCTTGCCACGGTAGCGCTCGTTGAGGTCCGCGATCCGGCTGGCGTCGACGAACTCGATCGCCACATGGCCCGCCGCGACACCCCTGCTTGCTGCCGTCAGCGTGCACAGACGCCTGATCTCGCGCTCGCGCGGCGCCTGTGGGGCGAGCTTCGTGCCGAACAGCTCGAGCTCGATCACAGACGCACCTCGCACCAGCGCCGGGGACGCTCAAGCGCTGCGAACCGCGCGCCCGGCGGCGGCAGGCGCGCTTTCCCTGCGCTGCGAGTGCTCGTCGTAGGCCTCGACGATCCGCTGCACGAGCTTGTGACGCACGACGTCCTCACCGCCGAAACGCACGAACTCGATTCCCTCGACCGCGTCCAGCACCTCCCCCACCGCGATCAACCCGGACTGCTGCTCGCGCGGGAGGTCGACCTGGGTGATATCGCCCGTGACCACCATCCTCGAGCCGAAGCCGAGTCGCGTGAGGAACATCTTCATCTGCTCGGGGGTCGTGTTCTGGGCCTCGTCGAGGATTACGAACGAGTCGTTGAGCGTCCGCCCGCGCATGAACGCCAGCGGCGCGATCTCGATCACGCCGCGCTCCAAGTGCTGGGAGACCTTCTCGGGATCGAGCATGTCGTGCAACGCGTCGAACAGCGGGCGCAGATAGGGGTCGACCTTGGCCATCAGGTCGCCGGGCAGGAATCCCAGCCGCTCTCCCGCCTCGACGGCGGGGCGAGTGAGGATGATGCGGTTGACCTCGTGGCGCGAGAGCGCGGCCGCGGCCAGTGCGACCGCGAGGAACGTCTTCCCGGTGCCCGCGGGGCCGACGGCGAAGGTGATCGTGTTCTGGCGGATCGAGTCGACGTAGCGCTTCTGGTTGACCGTCTTGGGCGCCACCCGCAGCGAGCGGTGGCGCCAGACGACGTCCTCGAGCACCCGCGCGGGCGATTCGTGCGCGTCGAGTGCCCCGGTGACCGCGGTGATCGTGCCCGGTCCGATCTGATGGCCCCCGGCGATCAGGTCCGCCAGCTCGCGCACGACGCGCTCGCCCGCGTGCGTCTCGGCCTCCTCGCCGTCGAAGGTCAAGAGGTTGCCGCGCAGGAACACCTTGCAGTCCAGGTGCGCCTGCAAGGCGCGTAGCACCGCGTCCTGGCTGCCGGCCAGCTCCGCCGCGACTTCGTTTGAGAGCTCGATCTGCGTCCTCATCCCGCGAGCGCCGCCCGCACGAGCCCGGACACACGCTTGCCGTCGGCGCGACCGTCGACCACCGCCATCGCCTGTTTCATCGCGATCCCGATGTCCTTCGCCGAGCTCGCGCCGCTGTCGCGCACCGCCTGGCTGACGAGCCCTGCGAGCTCCTCGTCGGACAGCTCGGCCGGCAGGTAGGAGCTGATCAGCCGCGCCTCGGCCTCCTCGCCACCGGCGCGATCCGCGTGGCCCGCGTCGCGGTAGGCGCTCGCCGCCTCCAGCCGGCGCTTGCGCTCGCGACGGAGCACCGCGAGCTCGTCATCGGCGCCCTCCTTGGCCGCCTTCTGCAGCTCTGATAGCACCAGCCGCAGGGCGCCGACGCGCTCTCGTTCGCCGGCGCGCATCGCCCCTTGCATGTCGTCCTTGATCCGCTCGAGTATCGCCATCCGCAGATCAGGATACGCCGCCGGCGCGGTCGCGCAAACGACTCAATCGTGCTCGAGCGGCGTCGGGCTCCCGAGCAGCCCGGGCGCTGACGGATCGCGGCCGAACACCAGCGCGACGTTCCAGTCGACGAGCAGCCGCAGCCGGCGCCCGATTCCGGGCATCAGCAGCAGGTGGTAGGTGCGCGCGATCAGCCACGCGGGCAGGCCGCGCCAGCGCACGCCGAGCGTGATCGCCACGGCCTCGTTGCGCCCGAGCTCGGCTACCACGCCTTTGGTGCGGTAGCGAAACGGCCGCGTCGGTTCGCCCGCGAGCGCGGCGGCGATGTTACGCGCGACCAGACGTCCCTGGCGGATCGCGTGCTGCGCGGTCGGCGGGCACGCGTGTCCGGGCCGCGAAGCGTCTGGCACGGCGGCGCAGTCGCCGATCGCCCACACGCCCGTTGCAGCGTTCCCGCCCGCGCCGTCCGAGGCGGGTAGATCGACGCGGGTCGTACGATCGACCACGATCCGGCCCTCCGGGTCCAGTGGCAGGCCAAGCCGGGCGACCACCGGGCTCGGCTTGACGCCGGCGGTCCATACGAGCGTGCGCGCCGCGATCGTCTCTCCGCTCGAGAGCTTCGCGGCGTTGGCGCTGAGCTCGAGCAGGGTTGTGTTGGTGCGCACTTCGATGCCGCGCCGGCGAAGCTCTTGTTCGGCGAACTCGGAGAGGCTGTCGGGCACCTCCTGCATGATCCTGGGCCTCGCCTCGGCGAGCACCCAACGCATCCCCTGTGCCGCACAACGGGGGTACAGCTCGATCACCTGGGCGGCGAAGTCCTGTAGCTCGGCGAGCCCCTCGACCCCGGCGTAGCCGGCGCCGACGAACACGAATCCCAGGTACTCGGCGCGCCGCGCCGGGTCTTCGAGCGACTCCGCGATGTCCATGCAGTTGACCACCTGGTTGCGCAGCGCGGTGGCGTCGGAGAGGGACTTCAAGCCGATGGCGTGCTCGGCAAGGCCGGGGACGGGCAGGGTCCGCGAGACGGAGCCGAGGGCGATCACGAGCTGGTCATAGCCGAGTCGCAGCTGATGGCCGTCCAGGCGGGACACGGACAGCGTGCGCTGCTCGCGATCCATGCCGGTAACCTCGCCGACCACCAGGTCGGTGCGCTTCAGCTGCGAGCGCAGCGGCACGACGACGTGGCGCGGATCGAGCGTGGCGCCCGCGGCGCCGGGGAGCAAGGGCGTGTAGAGCATGAAGTTGGCGTCGTTGACGAGCGTCACCTGCGTGCTCTGCGCCGGGAGCAGCCGCTCGAGGGCGCGCGCCGCGTAGAAGCCGCCGAATCCGCCGCCCGCGATCACGACCTGCCAGGCCACCTCCACAGAATAGGGTGCAGCGGGTGAGCGATTCGGTATATGAGAGCGCGCTGGCGCCGTTCCTCGAGGAGACCCGCCGCCTGCGTCCCGCGCAGGCCGAGGTGATCGACGCCCACACCCACCTCGGCCTCGACGAGGACGGGCGTTCGCTTACGCTGGAGCAGCTGCTCGTCCAGCTCGACCGCGCGCAGGCCACGCGCGCGTGCGTGTTCCCGCTGCACGACCCCGAGCGCAAGCCCTCCTACAGCGTGCCCAACGACCGCGTGCTCGGATGGGCACGCGAGAGCGGCGGACGGTTGGTCCCGTTCTGCCGGCTCGATCCCACCGAACGCCCGCTGCAGGAGGCCGAGCGCTGTCTGGCTGCGGGGGCGCGCGGGATCAAGCTGCATCCGCGTGCGCAGGACTTCACTTTCGACGGCCGCGAGACGCAGGAGGTCTTCGCGCTGGCCGAAGCGGCCGGCGTACCGATCCTGATCCACGCGGGCCGCGGCCTGCCGCCGCTCGCCGACGGGCTCGTCGAGCTCGCGTTGCGTCATCCGGCGGTGGTGCTGATCCTCGCGCACGGCGCGATCTGCGACCAGGGCATCCTGACGACCCGCCTGGCCGACCATCCGGGCGTGCTGTACGACATCTCGTGCTTCTTTCCGCTCGACGTGATCGAGCTGTTCGCACGCGCGCCCGCCGAGCGAATCGTGTTCGCATCCGACCCTCCGTACGGCATGCCCGCGACGACCCTGTACATGGCGCTGCGGGTGGCCGCCCACGCCCGCTTGGACGAGGCGAGCACGCGCGCAATGCTGGGCGCGACGATGGCTTCATTGCTCGACGGCCGCGGGCTGCCGGCTCGCACGCCGCCGCGCCGCGGAGACTCGATCGAGCTCTCCGGACGACTGGCGCGGGTGTACGGCTATGCGAGCCTCGTCGGTCCGGGACTGTTCTCGGGCGCGGTCGAGCAGGCGCGAGGGATGCTGGACATGGCGATCGCGGCCTGCCGCGACCCAGAGCCGCAGGGCGTGGGCGAGGCGCTCGAGACGATCGGCGCGGCGCTGCTCGCGGCCAAGGCGCTGCTCGAGAGCGAGGACGGCATCCGCCCCGCGATCGATCTCGTGTATCGCTCGATCGTGCGTGCTGCGACGGAGATCCCGCAGGCGGGCTGAGACGCTCGGCCCGCGTGCGGCCTCGGGGGCTGCGCGCGTGAGCGCCGTCTAACGCCTGCGCGCGTGAGCGCCGTCTAACGCCTGCGCCGGAGCAGCTCGATCCGCTCAGCGCGACGTGAGCCACACGGCCGCCCACTCGCCTCGCGCGCGGCGCTCACGCTCGTGCAGCCCTACACGCCGCGCGAACTCGCCGGCGACCTCGTCGACCTCGTCCCTGAGCAGACCGCCGGCGATCAGATGCGTGGGGGCGCGCTGCAACCCGCTCGTGAGCTCCAGCAGCAGCGGGCGCAGCAGGTTGGCGAGCACGAGCGTGGCGGTGGCCGGCAGGACGAGCTCGTGCGTACGGAGGTCATAGCGGCGCACGTCGATCGTGGCGCCGTTGGCGAGCGCGTTCTCGCGGGCGGCGGCGACGCTCTCGGGCTCGTTGTCGAGCGCGAGCACCGGCAGGAAGCCGAGCGCGCTGGCGGCGATCGCGAGCACGCCCGAGCCCGTGCCGAGATCGAGCACAGGCCCGCGTGCGGGTTCGTGGGCGGCGAGCGCGAGCAGCAACTCGAGGCACAGGCGCGTGCTCGCATGCCCGCCGGTGCCGAACGCCTGCCCGGGGTCGATGACGATTTCCTGCAGCTCGCCGTGCTCGTGTGCATGCGCCGCCTCCCACGGCGGGCGCACGCGCAGCGAGGGGACCGGCGCGCACCGACCCCCGGCCGGGCGCGGCGCCCGCACGAGCACGGGCGTGTGGAACTGCTTCCAGCGCTCGTGCCAGTCGTCGGGAATCTCGCTGGTCGAGACCTCGACCAGGGCGTCGCCGGCGACGGCATGCACGGCCGGGAGCCCCGGCAGCTCGCCGGGGGCACCGTAGACCGCGTACTCGACGGTCCCGGCCGCGCCGGTGCCCGGTTGGCCGCGGACCTCCTCGACCCCGGCGGGCGTGAGCTCGAGCAGCTCGGCAAGCACCAGCTCGGCGTGCTCGTCCTGGACGCGAACGGCGAGTCTGATCACGCGGCCTGGCCACCGAGGGCGCGGCGCAGCTTGGCGAACATCGACTCGTGGGTGCGCAGGTTCTCCTCGCTCAGGCTGTCGTTCAGGCGCTCCATCAGCTCGTGCTGCTCGGGGGTCAGGCGCCGCGGGACGACCACGTTCACGACGACTCGTAGGTCGCCCTGGCGTGAGCGCCTGAGCGCGGGCATCCCCGCCCCGCGCAAGGTGAGCACGTCGCCTGGCTGGGTGCCAGCGGGCAGCTCGATCGACGCGTGCCCGTCGAGCGTTGGCACCTCGAGCGTGCCGCCGAGCGCAGCTAGCGGCGCGGCGACGTCGAGCGCGGTGATCAAGTCATCGCCCTCGCGCACGAAGCGCTCGTCCTCACGCACGCGCACGACCACGTACACGTCGCCGTCCGCGGCGCCGGGCTCGCCCGCGTGTCCGCGACCGGTGAGCCGGATGCGCTGCCCGTCGGAGATCCCGGACGGGACCTCCACCTCGAGCGTTCGCTTGCGCGCCACACGCCCGCGTCCGCGGCAGTCGCCGCAGGGCTGGCGGGCGACGCGCCCGTCGCCGTGGCAGCGCTCGCAGACGGTCGTGCGGACCATCTGCCCGAGCAGCGTGCGCGTGATCGTCTGCAGCTGCCCGGCGCCGCCGCAGCGCTCGCACGTCTCGATCGGCGTGCCGGGCTCTGCGCCGTTGCCGTGACAGCGCTCACAGCGCTCGATCGCCTCGAAGGCGACCTGCACCGTGGCGCCCTCGGCCGCTTCGCGCAGGTCTAGTTCGACCGCCACCGCCGTATCCTCGCCTTGCGCGGGGCCGGCGCGCCCACCCATCGCGGCGCCGCCGAAGAACGCGTTGAACAGATCGCTGATCGAGCCGAAACCCTCGAAGTCGGGCGCGTAGCCACCCGAGCGCAGGCCCTCGTGTCCGTAGCGGTCGTAGGTGACGCGCCGCTCCTGGTCGGAGAGGATCTCGTACGCCTCGGCGGCCTCCTTGAACTTCTCCTCGGCGTTGGGGTCATGGGCGTTGACGTCGGGGTGAAGCTCGCGCGCGAGCTGGCGGAAGGCCTTCTTGACTTCCTGCGTCGATGCATCGCGTCCGACGCCCAGCACCTCATAGGGGTCGCGCGGCATGCGTGGGCGGTCAGTTCTCGGCGTAGGCATCTTCGACGAAGCGCGAGAGCTGGTGGGCTGCCTCACGCACGGTTGCGATCGCGCCCGCGTAGTCCATGCGCACCGGCCCGATCAGCGAAACCATGCCGAGCTTGCGGCGCGCCATCCCGTAGCCCGTCGCGACCAGCGCGAGGGAATGCATCGCGGGCAGCTCGTTCTCGTGCCCGATTCGGACGTACACACCGGGCTCGCCCAGCGCCGCGCGCAGCACATGCAGCAGTGCGACGCGCCGCTCGAGCAGCTCGATCAGTTCGTTCACACGGGTGGCGTCCTCGATCCGCGCGGTCTCGAACAGACGCGCGGTCCCCTCCACGAACAGCGCGTCCTCGTCATCGCTCGCGAGCTCGCCGAAGGCCGGCGCGAACCGCTCGAGGAACGCGAGCTCCGTCGGCGAGAGGCTGGGATCGAGGAGTCGCTGCTGGAGCATCCGGGCCCCCAGGCCGAAGCCGACGAGCCGCTCGTTGAGGTACTCGCCAGCCCAGGACACGAGGCCCGCATCAACCGCCCGCTCGAACGTCGCGAAGGTCTTCGAGACGCTGCCCGCCGAGGTGATGATCACGACCAGCACGACCTGCGGCTGCAGCGCCAGCACCTCGACGTGGCGGACGCTCGCCGCGTTCATCGACGGCGCGGAGACGACCGCGAGCAGATTGGTCACCTGCGAGAGCGTTTCCGTGGTCGTGCGCATCGCCTCCTCGAGCTCGCGCTGGATCAAGGACAGCTCCAGCGCCGGCCGCAATACCTGCACGGGCTGCTTGGAGCGCAGCAGGCGGTCGACCACATAGCGGTGACCGGCGTCCGTCGGCACGCGTCCGGCCGATACGTGCGGGTGGGCGAGCAGTCCGTACTCCTCGAGCTGAGCCAGTTCGTAGCGCACCGTCGAGGGCGCGCAATCGAGATCGCCATCGGCGGCGATCGCGCGCGACGCCACCGGCTGGCCGGTGCGCATATAGCCGTCGACGACCTTGCAAAGAATGCGCTCCTGGCGCGGGCTCAACATGCACGTGATTGTAGGCGCCATGCCGACGCCCACTGGGGGGCGCCGCTACAGCTCGAGCTCGGCCTGGGCGTTGCGAATGATCTGCTTGCCGGCCTGCTCGGCGACCGTGTCGATCACCGCGCGACCGCTGCTCAGCTCGCGCACGGTGCCGCTCACGAGCACCTCCTGCTCGGGCACGCCCATGCCGCGGAACTGCACCGACAGGCGCTTGAGGTGCTCGGGCCCGCCGGCGGCCTCGGTTTGGGCGCGTGCGACCTGGGCCATCGTCCACAGCCCGTGCAGGATCCGCCCCGGAAGCCCGACCGCTTTGGCGAACTCCTCGTCGATGTGGATCGGGTTGAAGTCGCCGGAGGCGCCCGCGTAACGAACGGTCAGGTACTTGTCCGGGGTCACGCGCAGCTCGGGGATCTGCCCGCCCTCGCTCAGCTGCTGCATCCGCAGTTCACACTCCTCGCACGATGTTCGTCCACGTGCCGCGGCAGACCTCCTCGCCGCGCTGGTTGGTGGAGACGGACTCGAATACGTAATAGCCGCGCCCGTCCTGTTCTGAGATGTCCTTGACGCTGGCGGTCGTGGAGATCTCATCGCCGGCGAGCACCAGCGGGCCCCACACGAACTCCTGGCCACCGTGGACCATCATCGCGAAGTTCAGCTCGATCTCCGGATCGAAGATCGGCGGCCCAACCGCCGGAGCGCTGTAGACGACCGCGAACATCGGCGGCGCCACGACGTCCGCATAGCCTGCCGCGCGAGCGGCGTGCACGTCGAGGTGCACCGGGTTGGTCTCGCCGACCGCGCGCGCGTACTCCTTGATCTTCTCGCGCCCGACGGCGTAGCCGACGGGCTCGTAGCTCTTGCCGATCGCTGTCGTGTTCACTGGCATGGTTGAGAAACTCCTTGCGCGGTGCTTGCGCTGCGCGAGTGCGGCACCCGCGCCCAGAGCCGCGGCGCGCCAGTTTACGCGCAGCGCGCCCGCCGGTGCGCCGCGCCGGCGGCGGCGCGCGGTCCGGCGCGCGCACGCCGACCTGCCCGACTGGCCTTTAAACGCGAAAAGACCCGGGGGGACCGACGGTGCGATCGGCCTTGCGCCGAAATTCACCGTCGGTCCGCGCCGGGGGTCAGCAGGCCGTCGGGCTCTGGCCGCGGGGCGTGCGCGCCTTCAGAAGACGAGATCGTCCTCGTCGGCGCCTGCGCCCACGCCGACGAGCTCGCCCTCGTCCCCATCGGTCACGGTCAGCTCGTGGGCGCCCGCGTCATCGCCGTCGGGGACCTCGAGCTGGCCGCGTCCGCCGGCGCTGTCCAGGAACTGGACGGTGTCGGCGACGATGCTCACCGCCTGGCGGCGCTGCTGCTCGGCGGTCTCCCACTCGCGCCACTCGAGCCGGCCGTCGATGCCGACCCGACTGCCCCGCCGCAGATAGCGGCTCACGGTCTCGGCGGGAGCGCCGTACGTGCTCACGTCGAAGTAGTTCGGCCGCTCGGTCAGCTCGCCTTCGGGGTCCTTGCGAAACGAATTGCACGCGATCCGCAGGCTGCACACGCTGCGGCCCGAGGGGAGGGCACGCAGCTCGGGGTCGCGAGTTAGGCGTCCGACGAGCACGACGCGGTTGATGTTGAACATGATTAGGTCTCCATTGTTCGATGGTGGACCCCCCAAGGCCAAGCTACGCCGCGCCTGGGATGGAACGCGCGAGCGCCCGTTTGGCGCCCTCCTGCGCGACCGCGACCACGTCGACCGGCACGAGCGCGATCCGCTCGTTGGCGCCCGCCCGCTCGATCGCCCGCGCGAGCGGGCGCTGCACGCCGGCGGCGGCGAGATACACCGTGCCCGCCACGCAGCGGCAGCGTGCCCACGCCATGCATATCGCGAGCAGCCGCTGCGGCGCCTTGACCGTGAGCTCGACCTCGATCGCAACCGGCAGCAGCTCGTGTGGGCCATCGGGCCACAGCACCAGATCGGGCCGATGCAGCAGCTGCGCACCGCGCGGGCCCTCTCCGACCTGAGCGCTCGCGAGGGCCGCCCCGGCCTCGCGCTCGTCATGGCGCAGCTCGGGCTCGCCCATCAGCCTGTGATCGGGATAGGCGCGCTCGAGCGCAGCCGCAGCCGCCGCGCACGCGATCGCGTGCGGGGCATTGGCGACGCTCACGCGGCACGGCTGAAAGCCGCGCGCGCCACAGGCGCGAAGACCCGCGGGGGTCGCCGTGTACAACGCCGGTGCGGCGGCGAGCAAGCGGCTGCGCCTGAGCATCCCAGCGCGCTCGGCGCTCGCGAGCCGCGAACGCGCGGACGCGAGCGTGAGGCCGCCACGATGCGCGAGCGCCTCGGCGGTGACCGCGCCGAGCCCCGCCGTCCAACGCAGGATCGCCAGCTGCTCCTCCGTGCAGCATCTGTGCGCGACGCTCGCCGGGCCTTCCTGCGTCGGGGAACTGCTCTTGCGGACCATCGGTCTTCCTTTCAGTCGTGATCTGAGATCGGGCTCCAGCCTCACCACGGCCGGCCCGGCGAGCAGATGCGCGTCAGACGCGCGCTCGGCTGCTGGTCGAGCACGAGCACGGCCGCCCAACCGCGGCCGAGCCGCATGACGCGCTCGGCCTCGAGCACCGGCTCGTGGCCGCGGGTGCGCGTGCTCCTTCCGTCACTGTGGCGCGTGACCCTCCACGCGCCGCGGCTGCCCGCGAGGCTGGCGATCAGCTCGGCCGAGTCCGGCACGACTTGGCGGTGGGCGATCAGCACCGAGAGGTTGCCGAGCACCTGCTCGAGCAGCCGTTCCCGACCCGGCGGACGCAGGTCGGAGAGCTCCTGCGTGCCGAGCAGCAGGCGGAACCCCGCCGAGCGCGCACGAGCAAACAGCCCGACGACCTGGGTGGCTGCGATCGCCGAGAACTCGTCGATCGCGACCAACGTCGGCACTGGGCTCGCCTGCAGGCAGGCGACCGTCGTCTGCAGGTCCTGCACGATCGCCGCACCCAGCATCTCGCTGAGCAGCGGGCGGCTGTCTGATTGAAGGCTGAAGTACACGACCGCCCGGCTGCGGACCGCTGCGAGCAGGTCGAAGCGCTCGGCGTCCGTCTGTGGATCGAGCCAGGGCCCGACGTCCGACTCGGCGAGGATCGCCAAGCGGTCGCGCACCCCGGCAAGCTCGCTCTGCTGTCTGCTCGAGAGCCCGTCGAGGTATGCGAACGTTGCCCGCGCCCCGGCGTCGGGCAGGCCGCGGGCGAGCTGCTCGAGCCGCGCGGGCTCGAGCTGCTCGACGATCGCCCGCAGGCTGACCTCGGCGCCCGACTGTCGCAGCGCCCGTACGGCGTGGGCGAGATAGCGCTGCGCCTGACGCAAATAGTGAGGCTCGGTGAAGCGCTCGCCGGCGAGCGCCTTGTCGGCGATCTCGCTGACTCCTCCGCGCGCATACGGGTTGTAGACGCGGTCTCCTTCGGGCGTCCACTCGAGAAACGCCCGCCCGGCGGCAAGCGCCCCGCGACGCAGCTGCTCGCGCAGGTCGCGGTCGCCCTTTGGGTCGAGGACGACAGCGCCCATTCCCCGTTCGATCGCGGCGGCTGCGATCCAGGCCTGGGTCACTGTCTTGCCCGAGCCCGTGGCGCCCACGACCAGGGTGTGCGAGCCACCGGCGAGTGCAAACGGGACTCGAGCGGCGCGCCCGCGCTCATCCACGCCGAGCTGCAGCTCGCGAGCGCGCCGGTGCGTCGCGGTGCGCATGCGCGCACACACGTGCAGCGCCACCGGACGTGCGAGCGATCCGATCAGATCGACCGCGCTCGTGCGTGCCGCTGCGATCTCTGCGAGGTCCACACCGGCGTCGAGGTCTTCGCGATGCCAGCGTCGCCCGCGAATGCTCGCGAGCAATGCGGCGATTGCAAGCGTCGCGGTCCAGCCGGCGAGCACCGGTCGCGCGAGCACGACGATCGCGCCGGCGCCCGCCGCCCAGCTCCAGTGCAGATGCCGGCTACGCATGGTCCTCGCGATCAGCACGCCGATCGCGACCCCAAGCGCGCAGTGCACGGCTGCGCTGAGCAACCAGCTAATGAGCTCATCGACGGCCACCACAGGGTCGACCGCCGCTTCCTGGACTGAGTTCGATGGCATTGCGCCACTCCTCTCCGGCCCGGCCGACCGGCCGAGCACGCTCGGACCGGCACCAGCCGGTCATTTGGTGGTAGCCGGCGTCAGCCGGCTGGATGTGAGCCGGCGTCAGCCGGCTGGATGTGAGCCGGCGTCAGCCGGCTGGATGTGAGCCGGCGTCAGCCGGCGAGTGGGTAGGCCCAGAGGCCCAGCCGATCGGGTTCAGCCCAGCGCGAGCCGGGCACTCAGAGCAGCCGGTAGCCGACGCCCCACACGCTGAGCACCCAGCGTCGCTCGCCGTCCGTGTTGAGCTTGCGACGCAGCCGGCTTGCGTGACTGTCGACCGTCCGAGTGGAGCCGCCCGAGCGGTACCTCCAGACCGTGCGCAGGAGCTCGGCCTTCGCGAACACGCGCTCCGGCTCACGCGCGAGATGGACGAGCAGCTCGAACTCCATGCGGCGAAGCTCCACGGGGCGGTCACCGAGCGTGACCGAGCGAGAACGAGCGTCGATCGCGAGCTCTCCGACTTCGATGAGTCGCTCAAGGCCGGGCCCGCAGCCGCTGCGGCGCAAGACCGCGCGCAGCCGGGCGCGCAGCTCGAGATAGGTCGCGGGCCTGCCGAGAAAGTCATCGGCACCTGCTTCAAAGGCGCGCAGCATGTCTAGCTCACGCGCGCTAGAGCCGACGACGATCGCCGGCAGGGTCCGCTGCCACGGCGTCTCGCGCGCGGCCTGACGTATCTCTCGAAGCAGCTCGAGCGTGCCAGATGGCGACTCCAACCGCCCGAGCACAGCGAGTCTGGGAGCGCTCGCGCGCGCCAGCACGCGGGCGTGCTCTGCGGTGCTGGCGAGCTCGACGCTGAAGCCGTCCGCGAGCAGCTGCTCGGCGACGGCCTGGCCGAGATCACGGTCGGCCTCGACCACGAGGATCGGCGCGCTCGCATCGCTGCTCATCAGAGCTCGACCTCGTGCGGACTGACGCCAAGCCCCTGGCGCGCGATCAAGGCGAGCACGTCGCTGTGAATCCACGGAGTCGGCGCGCTGTGCCCGCCCTCGGCGAGCAGTCCCAGCCGGCGCGCGAGCCAGCTGGTCTCGCCGGCCTCGTTCCCGCGCCGATCGCGCTTGACCCGCCCGCAGCGGATCGCGATCTCGCTCATGCTCAGCTGCTCGCGCTCGATCGCGGCGAGCACCGCTTCGCGCAGGCGGCGGTTAAGGATGATGGCGCTGGCCTGCACGCGCGCGAGCTCCGCACGAAGCACGGCGGTCGAGACCGCACCATTGCGGTCGTGACGGTCGAGCGCGAGCCACGTGTGTGTGCGTACCGGCTCATAGCTCTCCAACGCGGCGATCGCCTCGCGAACGCTCACCGGTTCGCCAGGGTCCGGCGCAGTCGGCGTCCGACGACACCAGCGCAGTTCCGGAATCGACATCCCGCTTGGCAGCGGCTCGAGCGAGTAGCTGCGCCCGAGCCGGTCGCTGATTTGCACAGTGCCGGCGGCGCACACCCCGTAGCCTGTCTCGGCCTCCGAAGCGGGGAACGGCTCGACGCTCGTGTCCTCATCCGTGAGCGGACGGCAGCGAGGCCCGCCGCCGGCCATGTCCTGCAGGTAGCGAGCGCCCACGAGAGCCGCGTTGCCGGCGGGCTCGTCGGCTGCGAGATGCGCAACCAGGCGCGGATCCTCGTGGGTGATGCACACGCGATCCACGACCAGCGCGCTGCCGCCGGCTCCAGCGAGCACGACCAGCTCGCGCGTGCGACCGCGGCGATCGAGATAGCTTGCGAGCACGGGTGGATCGGGGCAAGCGCTCGTGCGCCGGTTGCACATGCGGCGCGTACGCGCCGGCATGCCGTTGGGCCGTCCGGGACTCCGGCGTGGCGGCGCAGCAGGGAGCGAGGAGGTGGACGTGAGGGTCGCGGTCATGGCTGTCTCCTGCGTGTGTGAGGGCTGCGCCGACGCGCTGGCGTGGGCGCTCGTTGGGCGGGCTTGTAGGAGCACAGCGCGGGCTCGTCAAGGGCTCCGCACGGCCATGGATGCGGACAGCCGAGAGCCGAGAACCCCTATAGGGGTTCTCGAAGCGGGCGAGCGGCCGGAGGCGTACGTCGAAGTTGGCGCGAACGCGCTCGGCGACCTCGACTGCTGTGGCTCGTGCTGGCGAGCTGTGGGGGTGTTTCGGCGCTGCGGAGCGGCAAAGAGGAAATGTGAAGGGCTGCGAGCGTATCGCGCGCCCGCGGTCTGGACGGCGCGGCTGGCGCGTCGGACGCGCTCCCGAGCGCCGTCGCCCGCCGTGCGATCGCTCGAACTCGGCTCGCCGATGTGCAAACCGCGTCGCCACTTGGGCGTCGTTGGGTGCGTGAAACGCCGTGGGGAAACTGCGGCGCTGCCGCGGCGTTGCCCAAGGCGACTGCACGCAGCGGGCGCGTGACGGCGCCTCCACCGTGGGCGACTGCGCGGGCGCGAGCGCGCCAGCTCGCGTCGCGAGCAGATGGCCCTCGTGCTATCCCGCAGATCTCGGCAGGCCGGGGATCTGGATGGCTGCGGCGGTGGCGGCGCCGGCACGAGGATCTCCGCGAGCGGCGCTGACGCGAACCGCCGGGGGCAGGCGCGGGACGCCGTAGGCCCGCAGTAGCCCCTCGTGGGCGTCGCGCTCGGAGGCGAACACGATCCGCTGACGCCCCGGGTATTCCCAGTCGTGCGGGTACTCCCCGGCGTAGGCGCGGCATGCGCATAGCAGCGCGTCGGCGCTTCGCGCACACGTGCGCGCGCGGGCGCGATCGCGGCACACGAACACGACCACCGCGAGAGCGTCGTCGCGCCGCCCATAGCGAGGGACATGCGCCGACCAGCCGGCGAGGAAATGGTCATAGCGCTCGAGCTTGCGCGCAGCGTGGACCGTGGCGGTGCGGTCGTCGAGCTCGACGATAACGTCTGTTGCCGGCGGGGTCCCTCCGGCCGCGCTCACCTCGAGAATCGCGTCGGGACGCACCGTCTCGAAGCGCTCGAGCGCCACGCGCCGCCCGTCGCCGTCGCTGCGCAGGAAGTCATGGGGCGTGCGCCCGCCAGGCAGACGCAGCTCGCCTGGCGAGGGCGTCATCGGCACTCCGGTTCGATTGTGCACGGGCGGGCGGAGCACAGACTCCTCGGCGCCGCGAAGCACGGTCGAGGTGACCGCGGGCAATGCCGCGGCCAGCGCGAGCGCCCACCCGGCGACGTGCACGTCGTGGCGCGCCTGGCGCAGCTCGCCCTCGCCCGCCACCGCCGGCATCGCTGCATCAGCATCCGTGCCCGCGCTCTCGCTGACGGCGAACGCACGGTTGTGCTCGGCCAGCAGGCGCGCGCCGGCGGGTGTGAGCGCATAGCACATGGGGACGCCGCCGCCATCGCGCCGGTGGAACTGGAAGCGTTCCACAAAACCCGCATCCGACAGGCGCTTGAGGCGGCGCTGCGTGGTCGTCGCGGCACGCCCGTCGTTGAAGCGCCTGTGCAGCTGGCTGGTGAGCAGGTGTCTGGCGGCGGCGATCAGCCCGAGCATCTGCAGGTCGAGCGGCTCGGGTTGGAGCTTGCGCGTGGCGGCGACCCTCTTTGCGCGGCGCACGGTGTGAGCACCATCCAGCTCGACAAGCTCGCGATAGCTCTCGGCGGCGATCGCCGGAAGGCTCGACTCCGCGCCACCTGCAGCCGCGCCCGTGGGAATCATCGACTGAGCGTCCCCATTTGTGCCGGAGAGAGCTTCCGACCCGCGGTCGCCAGTGGACCGGGAAGGCGTGCTTGCCCTGTCGTTCGCCCGTGGGAGCTCGCGATCCCAGTGCGGCTGGCTCAGGTCCGTGAGGGGGCGTCCACCGCGTTCGCGCTGGCGAGCGGCATGCAGCGCCAGGCGCTCACGATCGAGTCTCATCGGGATCGTCTCGGCCACGAACGCAGGCTGGCGTCCCTCGGGAGTCACCCAGCTCGCGATCGCGTGGTGCTTGGGCAGATGCAGGCGAACGTCGGGGCGGCCGAGGCTCGACAGTCGCTCGACCCCCGGGCGGACGGTGTCTGAGAACTCCGCCATCGTCAGCCGGGCCGCGTCGCGGGCGTCGCGCACGGAGGCGGTCGCGAAGTACACGCGGTGGGCGAAGAGCGCGTCGAGCTGGTCGCGAACCTCTCGCTCGACCCACTGCGCGTCGGTTTGCCAGCACGCGACGGTCTCCAGACCCGCCGAGCGCTTCAAGGCCATCGTCTCGGCGAAGCCGCGGTTGATCACCAGCGGCGCCTCGTCGACCTTCAGCGCGACTGACACCCTGCGCTCGGCGGGCACCAGATCCTGCTGACGTGCGAGCGCGGCATCGAGCATTCCGACGAGCAGTTGCATCATCACGGCCGTGTTGCCGGCACCCATGCCCCCCAGCGCACCCTTGACGATCAGGACCTCGGCATCGGCGATCACGCGGTCGAAATCGACGCGCAGCGAGTCGTTGAGCAGGACGCGCTTGATCGACGGCGAGTTGAGCAGCCGCGCGAGCTTGTTCACGGGAGCGTCCAGCTTCGCGGTGGTCGTGCTGCGGGCGTCCGCGAGCTGCGCGGTCAGCTCTGCGGTGAAGAACTCAGAGATCTCTCGCAGCTCTGGCAGGGCCCGTACGCGCGATCCGACGCGGCTGCGATACGCGTAGCCGTCCTCGCCGACAGACAGCAAGCGTGCGGCGTCCCACAGCGTGCAACTCCGATCGTAGGCGAGCACGGCGATGATCGCGTTGCGCAGGTAGCGGTCAGAGGAAGCCCTGATGTCTGCATCGGTGAAGAGGTTCTTGAGCGCCCCGACAACGTAGTCGGCGATCACGTCCGCCGGGGCGTCAACGGCGAGCGGGTTAAAGCCGCAGGTCGGATGCGAGAGGTCGAGCAGCGTGCAGGCGCGCGCGCACGGGACGACGCTCACGGCGGCGTCCGCGGCATCGCCCTTGGGGTCGAGGACGATCACCGCGCAGCGATCGCGTCGCAGGTCCTCGGCGACGGTCGCGACCAGGAAGCTCGACTTGCCCTGCTCGACGGTTCCGGGCACTGCGATGTTCTGTCTGCGCAGGCGCTCGTGGATGCTGACGTGTCCGAGCGCGTCCCGCAGGATGCCTTGCCCGGCGGGACGGCGCAGCACGGCCGGCGAGGCTGGCGCTCGCGGCAGGCCGCTGCGCGCGAACGGAACGGTCAGGTAGTCGACGGACGGCAGCTGCCAGATCGCGGCGAGCTCGCTGCTGGCGAATACGCCCTTGCGAAACGAGGGGAAGGGGTTGCCCTCGCCACGGCGCACGCGCCGTGCGTAGAGCCCGAACAACCCGTGGCGGATCGCCGTCCCGCGCTCGACGAGTCGGTTCTCGGCGCTTTGCGAGCGCAGCTCGGAGGCGATCTGCTCGCACACCGAGCGCCGGTGCGCGACCACGCGCAGGTCGGCGAAGAACAGCGGCTTGTGCTGGACTTCGAGCCCTCCGCGCAGCTCGGCCTCCTCGACGAGCGAGCGATCACGGACGATCAGATGCTCTCGGCGCTCGCGCGAGAGTCGCGCCTCGTGGCGCTTGTACAGGTGCTTGGCGAGCGCCTCGAACAGCGCGGGCGTGGGCGTGATCGCGAGCTGCACGAAAGCGGGCTCGGCGCACGCGCCCATGACCGTGAGCAGCCGATCGACAGGCGACTCGCGTCTCGCTTCGAGCTCCTCGAGCGCTGCCAGGCGCTTGATGAACTCGGCGTGCTTCTTCAGACGCAGGACCACCGGCGCTACGCCATCGCGCTGCTCGAGCGGACAAAGCTGAGCGTTCGGGTAGGCGCTTTGCACTGCCGCTTCGATCAGCCGCTCGTGCCCGCGCGGGCAGGTGAGCGCCAGCCACGCCGCGTGCGGCGCGTGGCCACCGTGATGCACCTCGAGCGATAGCGACGGCTGCCCCAGCAGCAGACGCCGCCACCAGCGTCGGAGCAGTCGCTTGTGCAGCGCCGCGAACATCGCCGCGACGGCCTCGGCGTCCGCGTGATCGCCGCGGTATGCCTCGACGCGCAGGCGCACGTAGCGTCGCCTGCGCCGGGCCTCGAGCCGCGCGAGCGCGACGCTGCACGCGAGCGCGGCCGCGACCGCCGTGAACGAGCGGACGCGGGGGCTGCCGAGCGCATGTCTCGAGCCCCAGGCGCCGCGGGCCCAATGCCAGGCAGCCGAGAGCGCAGGCCAGAGCTCGCCAGCGTTCGTGTGTCCACGCAGCGCCTTGCCGAGACCGCCGGAAAGGAACCAAGCGAGCAGCGCGAGGATCGCGAGGATCGCGAACAGCTCCAGCAGCCGCCACAGCAGGAAGCGAAGCACCTCCCGCCTGCTCCGACGGTACGCCTCCCGCGGGACGCGCCGTCGCGCTCAACGCACGTCGGGCTTGAACACCGCGCGCGGGCGAGCTCGAGCTGTCGCCGCGGCGCCGGACGGCGCGTCGGGCTCAGCGAGGACGGGTCGCGCGCTCGACCTGCATCCCGCGAGGCGTGAGATGCCACGCGTTGGCGGCGCCCTTCTCTTGTCCCTCGCCGAGATTCTCGACGAGCTTCAGGCGGGCGAGCCGGTTCAAGAGCTTTGAGATCTGTCCCTGATCGATGATGCCCGATCCTTCCGCGATCTCGCGGTTGCTCGCACCGGGATGCTCGGCGATGACCATCAGCACCCGCACGGTCCTGTAGGTGAGGCGCATGTTCAATCCTTCGAGCGGATCTCTGTGCCGTGCGTGGCGGCTCGGGCGTCCACCCCGCGAGGGCTGGAGCGCAGGTCTGCTCAGCTCCCTGCCGGCCGCGCGCGCGCCCAGATAGGGGAGCACGATCATGCTCATGAGCGAACCGAGCAGATCGGTGAGCGGCGCCCCGCCGGGTTCGAGCACGCGCGTGTGAAGCACGGCGAAGAGCGCGCCGACCACGCCTTCGGCTGTGACCTGTGGCGGTTCGCGCGCGGCGTTCGTCGCAGCGCGCCCGCGATCGATGACCTGAGCGAGCTCGTCGAGCACCGCCGCCCGGCGGTCGAGCACGCGCTCGCCCGCGCCGAGCGCCTCGACGATGCAGAGCTTGGCCAATCCGGGCTCCTCGTCCATCAACATCAGCAGCCTCGCGAGCGCCGCGCGAACGCCCTCGCGCCAGCTCGACTCGCCCGCGTAAGCCTCCTGTGCGATCGCTCGCGCCTGGCCGAGGGCCTGTTCGTAGGCCGCCAGGAAGCAGTCCTCACGGTCGCTGAAGACGTCGTAGAAGGTCTTGCGCGAGACGCGCGCGCGGCCGATCACCTGCGCGACCGTCATCCGCGCATAGCCGACGTCCTCGACCGCCTCGACCGCCGCGGCGAGCATGCGACTGCGCTGTATCTGCGTGACCTGCCCGCGCGGCAAGCCGCCCGGGCCGGGGCGCAAGCGCGGCGTCCCCATACGGTTCTTGTACACAACAGTCATCGCAACCCCGCTTCTCATCTATTTCGCCAGAAAACCGTGAACATCCGAGTCCATTCGCGCCAAAGCGACCGACACAATCCCGCTGGCAAGCAGGCACCGCGCCCACCCGGCCGTAGCGGAAAGAGTCCCGCGTGTGGACGCTTAAGTCGAGGCGCGTCTCTGACTTTTTCCCGGTGGTTCGAACATCTTCCATAGATTCAACAAGGGTTGACCTCTCCGGCGCCGCCCCTCCCTGAGCTTGCGCCCACCGCAAGTCCATTTATTGAGAGCTCGCCGCGCTTCAACGGACGCGCCTGGCGGGCTCCGCGCGACAGGATCCGCGAGCGCTTTGATAGCCTCGAGGCGACTTCGCGCCGCTATCGTCCAGGGGACTAGGACGCCGCCCTCTCATGGCGGAAACCCGGGTTCGAATCCCGGTAGCGGTACTTGCTTGCGCCCCGTGTTTACGGGGCGTTGCGCGTTCTTTGGGGGTGCTCGGGCCAGGATTTGGGCCAGTCCTGCGATCGCGGCCTGGGCGGGTGCCCCGGAGCCGGGTATCGTGAGCACGTGCTTGACGATGCGTTGATAGCGGAGGCTGGCCGTCGGTTGTCAGAGGCGGCGCCACCGAGCTCGCGGGTGATCCTGTTCGGCTCGGCTGCGCGTGGGGAGCTGACGCGGGACAGCGATCTGGACTTCTTGGTGATCGAGCCGGAGGTCGAGAATCCCGCCTTGGAGTCGGTGCGGCTGCGTAGGGTGCTGGCGGATGTGCTGGTGCCGATGGACATCATCGTCGCGAGCGAGCACAGGGTGCGGGAGTGGCGCGACGTGCGCGGCAGCCTCATTCACGCGGCACTGACGGGCGGCCGGGAACTCGTCGCCTGATGGCGAGCGCGCAGGATCTCGCAGAGCAACTTCTACGCCGCGCCGACGAGGACGCGGCCGGGACCAAGGGGATGCTGCCGATAGGCGAAGTAGCGGACGTGCTCGTCTGCTTTCACGCCCAGCAGGCAGTCGAGAAGGCGCTCAAGGCCGTGTTGGCCGCACGTGGGGTGGAGTTCGCCCACCGGCATGACCAGCGAGTGCTCATAGGGCAATGCGAGAACGCGGGCGTGCGGCTGCCGGAGGAGCTTGCCGAGGTGGACTTGCTCTCGCCCTACGCGGCGGAACTTCGCTACGACGACGACACGGTGCACGCCGTCGAGCGTGAGGCGGCATCGAGGTGGGCGACCGCCGCGGTCCAGTGGGCGCGGGACCTGATTGAGGAGGCTGGGGGTGGACAGAAGTCCTCAGCCGAGCCCGAAGCCGTCGATGGTGGCTGAAAGGCGCAGGCCGCCCCTGGAGTGTTCGAGGGGTGCGTCGTAGGGGGCTGCACGCGGCGGGACGGCCGCGCTTGGCTCAGGGCTCCGTGTTCCGTATTTGACGCTCGCCGCTGTCCGTTCTTCTGCTATGCCAGAGAAGCGTCCTTCTTTCTGTGCATTCAAGGCTTCTGCACCAGCCGCGGCACCCAGCTGTTTCGCCGGCGTGATGCTTTCCACGACTCGGAGGATCTTCTGCGGCGTGGGGAACTCCGCGCGCTGCGCTGGAGCGATGTCGACGTGCCCGCCCGCGTGATCCACGTGCAGCGGGGTTGGGATGCGGTGGAGGGCGAGCAGGACGGCAAGAGCGCAGCTGCCGACCGGCGCGTGCCGATCCTCGAGCTACTGGCCCCCGAGCTCGCCGCCCACAAGCTGCGCACGCGAGGCGACGGCGATGCGCTCGTATTCGGCCGCACAGCGACAGACCCGTTCATCCCCTCGACGGTCCGTAGCCGGGCACTCAAGGCGTGGGAGAAGGCGAAGCTCAAGCCGATCGGGTTGCACGAGGCGCGCCACACCTGCGCGTCGATCCTGATCGCCGCCGGCGTCAACGCGAAGGCTCTGAGCGTCATCATGGGGCACGCGACCATCTCGATGACGTTCGACGTTTACGGCCACATGATGCCCGGTGGGTTGGAGGCGGCGGCGGCGAGCGCGAACGCCTACTTGGCGGCCAACGAGAAGCGTCCATCCCTGCGGGTGGCAGGGTGAAGGCTCGGGCCAATCTCGGGCCAGTCGTGTACTGATTCAGCCGGATTCAGCCGGATGAGCGGATCGAGCGTTTCACCTGCGCTGGAGCCATATTTGGCTGTAGTACTGGCTTTCCGGCTACCTGCCGTCACGCTTCGAATCCCGGTAGCGGTACTTCGCCCCTCGCCCCCACCGTACGACGTCCAGAGCCGATTGCGAGGGCCGCGGGGCGCCCTTGATCATGGGCACGCCCGAGCGTCTTCGGGCTCGGGGCGTTCGGCGGGGCACCGCACGCCGCGACCGTCCCGGGACGCCGGCCGACTTGGGCGATGACCAAGCCGAAAGCGTGGCGCGCTGGCAGAGTACGTGAGCGGCTGCCAGCGCGCGGCGATGGCGCTGCCTTAGAACACCCAGCCGCTGCTCGCGATGTAGATCGTGGTGTTCCCCAGAGGGTGGATCAGAACCGCGGGGTCGAGACATAGCACGGGCAGTTCCACCGGTTCTTCGATCGTGGCCATGCCCCGTTTCGACAACGGGACCAATTCCGTCGTCTCCACCGGCCTCTGATCGTGCGCGCAATAAAGCGAGGCGTCGACCGACGTGACCTGGCCGCGAGTGCCCACTTCCGGGATGATCAATCCCGCCACGCGGACCTCCAGCTCGCCCGTCGCTTCGCCAGTCCTGATCAGGCGGATGATCGACTTACCTCGATCGATCTGCCACGGCATGGAGCCGGGCCTGGAGCCGTGGAGTTTCGGGTAGCTCGGCATGCTCGGCGAGATCACGCTTCTGAAGAAGCCCCTGTCCGCGAGGCCGGTGGGCGCCGCCGCGCCCGCGCAGGCCGCAAATGCCGCGGCAGTCGATACAGCAACGGCGGAACGCCGTGATATCCGCATAACGCCTCCTTCGTTGGTTGTGGCCGGATTCGCAATGCCGCTCGGCGGCCCCCGGGGTCCTCGTTGGTAAGAGATCGGTCGGCGCCTGCAAACCGTTCCGACGGCGGAAAGCTATTCGCTGTGCCAGGCGATCACATTGGACGGTCGTCCAATCAAACACGTCAATGTTTCGACATTCGGAACATCCGTGATCGCCCTCGCCGCCCCCGAACTGCTCTTGCGAGATCAAATCTAGCAAATCATTTGAACGTCCTAGCCACGCGGCGAGTTACCGCGACCGACGATCACGCCTGCCCTTGCGTGCGGAGGGCGGCTACGCACGACGTCCTCGGAAGCGCGTGACCTGCCCGCGCGAAACGGCGCCCGTCGCCCGTCGCCAAGCTCTCCCGGCCTGCTGCGGTCGGAGACTGCGCCAGCGGCGGGGTTCCTCAACTCGGTGAGTCGTGCCTCTCCCCGGAGCAACGCGTCAACCTCGGATGCGCAGTCGCGGCGCTGCGCCTGGTAGGGTTGCTCGAGCTCAAAGGCTCTACTGCGCGGTACGGGATGGCTCTGAGGTTCCGCTCGCGGTGCGGGCCGCCTACGCGGATGTGGCGGAATTGGTAGACGCGCACGGTTCAGGTCCGTGTCTGGGTAACCAGGTGGAGGTTCGAGTCCTCTCATCCGCATACCGGGTGAAATCCGCATTATATCAAGGATTCTGGGCGGTGTGTAGCCGTCGGTCCGTTGGGCTTGTCGCGCGTCTGATGTGCATAATGTTCTCACGTGAGAACTATGCACAATGGCTACTGGGGCCGAATCTGCACCTATCGCGAGGCTGACCGCTGATGGGGCCGTCAAGAGCCTGCTCCCTGGTGTTCTCGTTCTGGAGGCATCGTGAGCGTCCAGCCCGCTGGTGAGGCCTGGGTCGTGCGTTGGCGAGATGCGTCTGGTCGTCAGCGCGGGCGCCGGTTTGCGAGCGAGACAGATGCGCGAGCGTTCGACGAGGCGGCCCACAGTGTCGCTGCCGGGGACAGGTGTTCCTCCCCATCGCGTGGCGGAGGCGTCTACAGCTACCAGACGGGGCAGGGTGTGCGCTGGTATTTCAAGGCTCGCGCGGGAGATGGCTCGCAAGTCACGCGCCGGGGGTTCCTCAGCCAGAAAGCGGCCGCGCATGCCAAGCGACATCTCATGGAGCAGGTCGCCCGCGGGGAAGTCAGCTACACCCAAACGACGTTCGCTGCCTACTGGGAGCACTGGCTCGAGCGCCGCCGACGCCACCTGGCGGCGGCCAGCGTGGCGGCCTACACGGCGGACGCACGCATGCGCCTGCTGCCCGTGCTCGGTGCTACTCCGCTGCAAGCAATCGGGACCCCGCATATCCGTGGTCTCATCAGCGCACTAGCCGAGCGCGTGGAAGCGGGCGAGATCTCGGGCAAGACGGTCAACAACACGCTCACCACGCTGAGCGTGTGCCTAAACACCGCCGTACAGGACGGTCTGATCGCGACGAACCCCGCGCTCGGAATGCCACGCTTCCCGCGCGCACACGTCGAGCGCGACTACCTACGCCAGCACGAGATACCCGTCTATCTGGACTCGTGTAACGAGGATTACAGGCCGCTCGCGGCGCTGCTGATCGGGACCGGTGCCAGGATCAGCGAGGCCCTCGCACTCCGCGCGAGCGACCTAGAGCTCGAAGCTACGGGCGGATGGGTCCTCGTAGTACGCGCCCTCAAGGCAGACGGCACGACCGGCTCGACGAAGTCCAGACGCATCCGCTCAGTCGAGATCGGACCAGGACTCGCACGCCTACTCGCGGACTACCTGACAGAGCGCCAGCACAAACACTGCAACGCAAACGCTTCCGATCCTCTGTTCATCCGGCCAAGCCGAACGCGCCCACTGCACGCCAGCCGGTCCCCGAGCAACGAACAACCTCTGCCGCCTGAGCGCCGAACCGTCTCCGCGGTATGGCACGCCCACGCCCTCCAGGACGCAGCACTACGCCACATGCCGCTGCACTCACTCCGACACACCGCCGCTGCCGCGTGGCTGGCGGCCGGCAACTCGCTGCTCTACGTCCAACAACAGCTCGGACACCGCGACCTCGCCACCACCAGCCACTACTACGGTCACCTCGAGCGACACCACACCCCAAAACGCGGCGCACACGCAACCGAGCAAGCAATCACACACGCAAACCAACGACAGCCCTGATCAGCGAAAGCTGAGCCGTACGTGGTCGAAGTCGGTGGCTTCCGCGAGCGCGCGGAACCCGTGGTGTGCGGCGGCGGGGAGCGCCAGCGCGGCCCAATCGAGCGGAAACCGACTATCGGCACACTTCACCGTTATCGAGACGAATAAGATGCCCGTCAATGCTTGGCGATAGCGTTCCAAAACCTCTTCTCCTAGGCGCTCTGAGGCAGAGCCCGTACCTTGCCAGAGCCGCGCGCGTGCGGATAGCGAGGAAGGCCATCTGGTACTACCGGCGCCCAGCTCGGTGCCGAAAGGGTGAATTGGTGATATTGGGGATGTAGCCAAGAGCAATTCTCGAGCGCATCAACATGCACACTCACAGTTCCGCTCAAGCCCAACTCGCCACCAAATAGCAACGATCCGCACAGCTTGCAGAACCGCTTCGTTGTACCGCTGGGTGGCGTATATACGCGGATGCTCTCCCTGCCTCTCACGAGCCGCAAGCTCGACCACGGAATGCAGCAGAATGTAGAGCTGCCACTGCCGGTTAGGCGTTGACAATTCCTACAGTGGCACACACCGACGGAGAGACTCTGCGACTCAATTTCGAATCGGACAGCGCCACAGGCACATCCACCGGACAGGCGAGCCTTGTTAGATGATGTGAACTTGGGCGCCACTTATCGGAATGATAGCGTCATGCGACGCCGCCGACGGCCGCGCTAAACGATATGGAGGTTTGACCCTTCGGCGTTTGAGGCGGGATCAGTCGGCGCCTTGCGCATAGGCGTGGGGACTCGGATCACCGGATGGGACAGGCCGTTTTAGCGCCAACGCTATGCACCGTGGGCCGAAGGTTGTGGTTTGGAGGCAGCCGGGTCGCGCGTCGAGACGGCCCACCGCGTGGCGGGCAGAATCAGCGCGGCGACGAGCACAAATACGCCGCCGAGCAACGTCCAGCCGAGGCCATTGGCGGCAACCACTGCCACCATCACCGCGGGTGAGACGACCTGGGCGGCACCCGTGGCAGACGTCGCCAGCGCCTGATATTCGCCTGGCGCCTCCGGCGCCATCAACGCCACCGACAGGCCCCACAGGGCCGAGACGAAGAGCAGCTCGCCAACGGTCTGAAAGATCCCGCCCGCGAGCAGCAGACCCGTTGCTCGCAGCCCTGAGCCGTAATGGGAGGCAGCGAACCATAGACAGGACCCGGCAAGAGCCAGCCCGGCGAGCACGACCATTCGGGCAGCCGACTTGACCGTGCTCGCCCGAGCGTTGAACCAGACCTGGCCGACGGCGATCGCGGCGGCGTTGAGTCCTATCAGCAGGCCCACGACATAGCGCGGTGCTTTGGTGTGCCCCGTCACCCACAACGGCACGCCGGTTGAGAGCATCCCCCAGCACAGTGCCAGGACCGCGACGATCGTGACAACCAGAATGTAGGGCCGGTCGGCGAGAACCCGCCAGGAGCGACCCTCCCGTGCGCGGGCCACAGGAGCGGTGGCCGGTAGCAGCCTGAGAAGACCGGTATACGCCAGCGACGATGCGGCGTTCAGCGCGATCACCGCCAGGTAGGCGTCACGGCTGTTCACCGCGAGGCATATCGCCCCCACGCCAGCGCCCAGCGCGTAGCCGATCGAGCGAGCCGTGCGCTGGATCCCCAGCGCACGCAGTCGTCGCTCGTCCTCGTGCAAAGAGAGGATATAGGCATCCTCGATGGCAGCTGCCGTCTGCTCGGCCGGGACAAACACGAGCGCGACGGCGATGAACGCCCACAGCGACCGCACGAGGCCGAAGCATGCAGCTGCGGCCGCGTCGGCGGCGACTATCGCCATCAGAAGCCTGCGCGAGCCCCAGCGATCGGCAAGACGCCCTCCCGGCGTCACAACAAGAATCGCGACGATGCCGGAGACCGTGACGCCAAGGGCGAAGTCTCCGGGCCGCAGGCCCACGATCCGGGTCAGGTAGATGACCCAGACCGTCGTCCACGCTCCGTCGCCGACGGCCGTGATCAGGGCGCCGGTGCCGAGTGTGCCGGTCGTCCCGCGCAGCCGGCTCACAGGCCGCGAGATCCGCACCCTGCGGAGCTCATACAATCCTTGACTGCACGATCGACGCGCCAACTAGCCAGCGGTCGAGATCAACTGGCTCCTCACGAGCGATGCCCGAGCACCGCCATCGTATCCCCTCTCGCTTCGGTCGCTCCTCGTCAAAGAAGAACAGGACCCGCAGCTCCTGCCTTCCATCGATCGCGATGATCGGATTGGCTACTAGCCAGTCTCGTACCTCTGGGGTGTCTTGCCGGACCATCAAGACCAGCCGCTTGCTCCTGAAGTGGTTGAACGGAAGGAGGATCTCGGGTCTGAACTTACGCTTGAATTGATACAAGCCCTCGCTGACGAATGGCCGTGACCCTGACAGTTCGACATATTGGGCTCCCTGCTCGGCGGCCCACTCAAGGGCCAGGGAGTAGAGCCCGAGCTGCAGCGAATCGCTGTAGTGCCTTGAGTCGCCGTCTAGGACACCGGCGAGCCTGAAGCTCACGGTGGCGCCGTCTGTACGGCATATGAGGCCCGCACGACGCTCACCCTCGTGCCTGAGGAACAGCAGCGCTCCTCTCTCGAACAGGGCATGTCGAGCAATGTCTCGCGACTCCGTGTGGACCTCGTCATCGCCATGACGGGCCACCATGGTAGGTACGTGCATTCGATCGAAGAAGAAGTCGAAGCCAGCCGAAGACTCGTCCCGCTCAAGACTCCAGCCGAAGCGTCGGATGCCGCTTCGCAGCTTTTCGCGATCACGACGAGGCAGCATGTCCCCCGGCGTTCCTCGCTGCTTGACATGCACAACGTAGCGGATGCGCATCGGCGCAACAACGGTCGCCGGCGCAGACACGACCGGAACTTCTGAGTCATACAGGCCGAGGGCCACGAGCGGACCGCGTTGCTCCGAGACGACCCAAGCGCTGACGTTGCGCCTCCAAGCGCCGTGGGCCCGCGAGCTGCTGCCGCCCACGAGCTCTGTGCGAGTGCGCTCTATGAAGGGCAGCACGTGCTTCAGTCCGTCGACCAGCCCGCCGTAGCTGACGTCCAGACCAGGGGAACCGCAGCGAGAATCGACAAAGGTTCTGGGAAGAAGCTGGTCGCGTACGCCGTACAGCCGCCGCGCCGCGTCCGATTCGCTGTGCGCCCAAGAGTGGCGCGCGCGCGCCGTCGCGGCGGTCACGCAAGGCACCATCATCCTCCACCCACCGCCTGAGGGCTCCCGGTGCCATGGATGCCAGTGGCGAGCAACTCGTGTCTCGGCCGCGTTTTTACCGCGTCGCGTGCGCATTCGAGCAGGAGACTCACGGCCGAGTCGGTCTCATCGCGACGCCAGCCCAGGTACATCTCGCTAGCCTGGGCCTCGATCGGAACAGCGGTAATGCCCTCGATCCGTTGGAACGCGCTGGCGGGCAGCACACCGATGCCGAGGCCAGCAGCTGCGGCCTGCAGCACCGTCGCCGCCCGGTCGGAGCTCTGGGCGATCACGTAGGACGGGTTGTACCGCTTCAGAAGTCCGACGATCGGGTCGCCACCGACTCGCGTGGTTCCGAGCAGCACCAGCGGGAAGCACGCGAGTTCCGCAATCGCGACCTGCGAAAGCCTGGCGCAAGGGTGCGACGTGGGGACGCAGGCTACGATCGGCTCCTCCCACAGGCGTTCTACCCCAAGCCAGGGCTCCTCGACCCTCGCGTCGACAAAGACCAGATGCAAATCTCTCGCTCGAATACGCTGGACCAGCCCCACCACCGTGCCCACCTCGGTCTCCAGTCGCGCGCCGTTGCCCCGGTTGCGAAGCAGCAGTGCCGTCTCTGACAGCAGTCGCGGCGGTATGGCCTCGACGTACCCGATCGAGAGCGCCTGCTCCTCCGAGCGCGCGATCTGGCGCGTCTCTTCGATCGCCCGATCCAGATCCTGACAGAGCTTCATTGCATGGGCTAGGAACACGCGGCCGGCCGCCGTCAGGCGCGAGCCCCGAGAGTCCCTGTCAACGAGCACGGCACCTATCTCGCGTTCGAGACGCTCCATCTGACGCCCGAGCGACGGCTGGCTGGTGTGCAGCAAGTCCGCCGCCTGTCGCAGGCTGGGAGCCCTGGCGATGATCGCGAGACTCTCGACCTCTCTGTGTAGTCTCGTGAGCGCCGTCACAACTCACCTCGCTGTGCCCGGGGCCGCGGGGGGTGCAGCTGGACGACGACGCTCCGGGTGCACCAAAGCTTCAGTCCAGTCGGCCCGTTGCATTTCGACGCTCCAAGCGACGCACTCATCGACTTGCTCCCGGTCGGCCGGCCTTTGTGAGATCGTATCAGCAACCTGAACTCGAACGGCGGATTGTTTCCGACCCCAACGTGAACAGCCTCTGCCGGGCGACGCTTTCCACCGCGAGGGACCACGGCTCGGTGCTTGCGGGACGGGTCCGTCACAACCTCAACTTCCGGTGAACAAGGCGGATGGTGGGGTTCGAACCCACGACCTCCGCCCTGGAGGGGCGACGCTCTCTCCAGCCTGAGCTACATCCGCAGTCACATACTACGCGACTGACCGGTCACGGGCGAGTCACTCATTGCATCACCGCGAAACGTGATGCGCAACTCGGTATCCGGCTGTCCGGCATTGATCTCACTGAAAGCTTTCTCTGCGCTAACGTCGTAGCCGCGATGGAAGCCTCCCACGATGAGCCGTTGATGATAGTTCGCGCGCAGAACATCCGGGATGAGCCGCACCTGCGACCGATGCGGCTCCCGGACACCCTGGCTCACTATTACGGCGAGCTCGGCTCCTCACTGCGGCAAGCCGGTACATCGGATGCGGTCCTCACCGTCCTCAAGCCGGGCACTGCGACCGTCGGCAACTTTGTGCCCGCAGCGGAACTGCCGTCACTTGACCAGACCATCCGCGGCTTCCTCGGCGAATCGACCATCGCCGCTCACGATATTGGCCGCTACCGCGACGTGCGACTGCTGGTGCTCGATCTGATGTCCAACGCCGGATCGCTGACGACCAAGACCTTTGCAAGTCGCATCATCGTGGCACGCGCCATTCAGCACGTTCGTGCCCACGGCGAGAGCATCATGATCGTCACGCCCTCGTCGGCCAACAAGGCAACTGCCATGCGCGACGCGGTCGCTCGCGCGATTGCCTCTGGGGCCGTCACAGAGGAACAGTTGCGTGTGCTGGTCGTCGCGCCCGAGGCGGCCGCCTACAAGCTCTGGGGCGGAGGTCTCGATGATGAGCCGCGGCTGCAACGGATGAACCCCGTCGGCCTGTGGCGAGGAAGAGGCGCACGTGAGACTGTGAAGTCCTTGGTCAGTCGCGCCGCCGCAGCGGTGGCGGGCGACGTCGAAGCACGCTTGAATCTGCGGCTCTGGTTCACGTTGGCGCTCGAGAACTACATCGCTGCAGACACCGTGCGCGCCTTCTTTGAGCGCGATTTCGTGCCACAGCCCTCGGGACTTCGGGTGCATGCCCACGCCGTTTCAAGCGCCTTCGGCCTGCTCGGCCACGACTTCGGCCGAACCGTAGGACGGGCGAAGGGAAAAGCGCCCGGCTACTTCCTCGTCCAGCACCTCGACACGCCGGACATGGTGATCAGCCTTATTCACGGCGAGGTACGACGGTCGCTGATACCTGAGTACCAGCGACGAGGGAACCTTTTCTACCAGGAGCAGGATCCGCACTTTCCGCTCGTGACGGCTGACGTCGAAGAGGTGCTTGAGCCGACCTTCTACACACACTCCCCGTCTACCAGTCCGGCGATCAACTCGCGGATCCGCTCCCAGGGCGGCGGCGGCATCGTTGTCTCCCGTCACGAGTGTCTCGCCAGATATCGGCAGATCGTCAAGTTGACGAAGGGGCGGTTTGCGCTCCCCGATGACCCCGCAAAGCTGCGTGAGTGGTCATTCGTGATGGCGATGACGGGCGTACTCGAGGGAATAGACCGCGGACTGCTAAACGCTGAGGAGGTCATCATCCACGCCTCAGGCAGTTACACCGTCGACGACTACCGACCGGTCGCGCCCGAGGCAAGAGTGCTCGTGCGGGAGGCAACAGACGTCGAATTCATGATTCTCGACGCTGCGGCATGTGGGCGGTCGCGCACGCGCAGTGCGCGCTTGCCCGTGACTGACGTCGATGACCACCACAACCCGAATGGGAGCAGTGAATTGAAAGCGAGATCACCCATAAGCGTACTGTCCGCCGTTGACTTCAACGGTGCCCCCATGACTCTGTCGCAGCTGCGAACCACGGCGACGACGATGCTCGAGGAGCACGGCTACGTTCATCTGGTGAACGTACCGGAGGAGTTCGACCCGGTGCGTTTCTGTTCTGAACGCGGACCGTTCGTGCCTCAGTATGGCGGCCTCATGGTCGGCGACGTGCGACCCGAGCAGGGGATGGACGAGGTCTACCACTCGGGCAACACGCGTCCACTATACCCGCACACCGAGGGATACGACTTCGAGGCGCTTCCGCCTCGATACATAGTGCTGTGGTGCGTGTGCCCTGCGGAAAGTCAGGGGGGAGAGACCACACTCGCCGACGCCTATGCGTGGCTCTCCAGCCTCGACGACCAGACGCTCGCTCAGATGCGTGAGCGAATTTACAAGTGGAAGACGACGGACGGCGTGCTTAGCAAGGGCCTCGACCTCAGGACAGAGCACCCGCTGATCGAGGATCTTGACGAACGCCGGATAGTGCGCTTCTCGACTAACAACCTTCTCTATGAGGAGGGCGACGGTCTGGCTGAAGAGCTTGTCACGAGCGGCGCCGATTTCTTTCAGGCCACTCACATAGCTGTGGAGTACCGCGAGCGAGACATGCTGATCTGGGACAACTGGCGGATGATGCACGCGCGCAACGCGTTCTCGGACCGTCAGCGGCATCTGCGGCGTATCCAGATCGGGCTGGCTGGCGTTCAGCTAGCAAACGCGGCGCCGTCCGCCAACCTCGCCGAGCCGGCCCATGACAGCGAGACGGACGCCGTCGGCGTTGGCGTTGGCGCGATCCATCTCGGCGTGCAGGCCCACGGCGCGTGAGGTAAGACATGTGCGGCTTCGTGGGATGGGTGGACTTCAGACGCGTGCTCGACGACCAATGGGAGCTTGTCGACACGATGACCGACACGATGCGGCTGCGCGGACCCGACGACCGCGGCACGTGGGTCGAAGGGCATGCGGCCGTCGGCCACAGGCGCCTCGCAGTGATCGACATCGAGCGGGGCAGGCAGCCATTCGTGCTCAGCGATCCAGACGGCGCGTGGCAAACTGTCCTGGTGTTCGCTGGTGAGATCTACAACTATCGTGAGCTTCGGGCCGAGCTTGCCGGCTGCGGTCATGGCTTTCAGACCAACTCCGACACCGAGGTTATTGCCGTCGCGCACCGCCAATGGGGCGCGCGCTGTGTGGAGCGCCTCAACGGGATGTTCGCGTTTGGGATCTGGGACGCGCAGAAGCATGAGTTGCTCCTTGCACGCGACAGGCTAGGGGTGAAGCCGCTCTACTTCCACCGCTACGCGGACGGCATCCTCTTCGCCTCCGAGCCCAAGGGGATACTCGCCAACCCGCTCTTCACCCCGCGCGTCAGCGAGGACTCGCTCGTCGTGCTGCTGAACCCTCGTCTGACGATGAAGGGCGAGACGCCGGTCGAGGATCTCCGTGAGGTCAAGCCCGGTCACACCCTGCTGCTGGGACGAGACGGGGCCGAAGAACGTCCCTACTGGCGGTTGATGGCGCAGCCCCACACCGATGACTGGGCGAGCACGTGCCACTCGGTTCGTGACCTGCTCGACGACGTTGTGACACGTCAATTGATCGCGGACGTGCCTCGAGCCGCGATGCTCTCTGGCGGCCTGGATTCGACAAGCGTTTGCGCGCTGGCCAGCCGACGTCTCCAGGTCGATGCCGAAGCGCCTCTACACACCTTTTCCCTCGAGTTCGCGAGCGACGAGCTGTACTTCAAGCCCTCGCCGTTGCGACCGGAGATCGACGGTCCGTACGCCCGGCGCGCGGCGGCTTACATCGGCAGCCAGCACCACAGCATCGTGCTGCGCACCGACGAGGTGATGGGAGCCATGCAGAGCGCCCGGACGGCGCGCGACCTGCCCGGCCTCGGCCAGTTCGACTCATCGATGTACGCGCTGTTCGACGCGATCCGTCGTAGCTCCACCGTGGCCCTCTCGGGAGAGGCCGCTGACGAGGTGTTCGGCGGATATCCGTGGTTTCACGAGGAGCGCCTGGTCTGGAGGGATGACTTCCCATGGATGGGGTACACGCCACGCTTGACCGATTGCCTTTCGGCTGAGCTCAAGTCACGCATTCGCCCTCGTGAGCAGGAACAAGACCGCTACCGCACCCTGCTGTCCGAAGTCGATCATCTGCCGGGCGAGCCGAAGCTCGATGCAAGAATGCGCGAGGTCCTCTACCTAAGCCTGCAGGGCCCGCTCGCGATCCTGCTGACGCGCAAGGATAGGATGAGCATGGCTGTCGGGCTGGAGGTGCGGGTGCCGTTCTGCGATCACCGCCTTGTTGAGTACGTGTGGAACATTCCGTGGACGATGAAGTCACACGAGGGCCAGTGGAAGGCCTTGCTGCGCGAGGCGATGCGCGACGTGCTGCCTGCGGAGACACTGCAACGGAGGAAAAGTGGATACCCCGGCACGCACGACCCTGCCTACGACGCTCATACGATGCGGGGCGTTGCGGCGTGCCTCAACGATCCCGAATCACCGCTTGCCGGGCTGATCGACACCGTCGCGGTCGATCGCCTGCTGGTGGAGGCTGAGCAGTCGGTGACTCACCTCAACGGCGCCCACGTGCTCGTATCGCTGGCGGAGGCGGATGCATGGATGCGTGACTACGACATCACCATCGTCTAGCCATGCACCACAAGTGGCCACTTCACGATGTCGATCCCGAGCGCGTCGTGCTGGCCTGGGAGGAGCGCCTGAGCGGCCTGGGCATTCCCGACAGCCCGCGGTCGATGGGCCCGCTCGTGGTGAAGCCCAGCCTTTATCGGGAGCTGTATGCGGCGACGCGAGCGCTCTTGGGCCTGCTGCGCCGCGCCGTAGAGCACGCCGGAGCGGAAGATCGCGCTCGCACCTTCGCGCTGGGTGCCGATCCGCGCGACTACCCGTTCTTTCCCGACCGAGCCGGGGCTTCATGCCTCGCGGACTGCTGCGGCCGGCCCGATCTCGTCACCGCACACGGTCGGCCCCGGTTCCTGGAGATCAACGTCGGCAGTTGCGTGGGCGGCGCCGTCGAGACACAGGCCCTCCAGGAGCTGTGGTCAGAGATCTACGAGGACCGCATGGGACTGTCGCAAGACTCGCCTTTCGACGCGATCGCAGCGCTCATCACCGACGCGGTGGATCGACACCCGGGTGGCGGTGAAGCGGTCATTCTCGGCACCGTCCAGGATGTAATGCCCGCGGACGCACGGTACTTCCGAAGCATGGTGACGGCACTCGCGCAACGGGGATGCCGGGCTCGGTGGTGTGAGCTCGAGCTCACGGATTCGCTCTACGCAGGGGAGTCCCAGCCAGCTGCTGCTTGGTGTCAGTTCACGGTGCAGGAGGCTCGCAGGAACGCGATCGACCTGTCACCGGTGCACCGGCTCAAGGAACGCGGCTGCGAGCTAATCACACCTCAGATAGCCGCCCTGCTCGACAACAAGAAGGTCCTTGCCTGGCTGTCGGAAGGCCGCGATTGGATGAGCCGGGCCGATCGAGTGCTCGTCGCTCGTTACGTGCCCTGGACACGCGTGCTTCAGCCCGGGCGCACAGCGGTCGGCGGGAGCCTTCTCGACATTCGCGAGCATGTGCTATCTCATCGCACCGAGCTCGTCATCAAGCGTGCGGTTAGTATGCAGGGCGAGGACGTCAGGCTCGGGCGGGAAGTTGATGGGTCTACGTGGCAATACGTCGTCGAGGAGGCGCTCCAAAAGCGCGACTCGATCGTGCAGGCATACGTGGAGCCCGACCGCTACGACATGTGCACCAGCGAGAACGCCGGGCCGTGCACGTTCGCATCGGTAGCTGTGGTTTTCAGCCCGTTTGTGATCGACGGTCGCCCGGCTGGATGCATGGTCCGTTACCACCCTGAAGGCCGCTACGGAGTAGTGAACGTCGACAACTTCGGTGCCCTGCTGAACGTTGCGATGACAAAGAGACATCCCCTAACCACAAGTTGGGAGTAATATGACTAACAACGACAGAGCAGTAGCCGAGGTCACCAGAATGCTCGAGATCGAGCTATCTCCGGTGGAGGTGGAGCCGATCCGCGAGCTCGTCGAGACGATCTCCACCTATCACGGGTCCGTCGAGGATCCCGACTTTCTCGACCAAGCGCCGGTGTATGCGCACGAGCTGCCCAGGGCGTTGCGTGAGAGCCTTACTTCCTTCCGTCTGGGCGAGGTGTCGGGGGTATGCCGCATCAGCGGCTTCCCTGTGGACGATGAGAAGATCGGTCCGTCGCCGGACGGCTGGGATGGCAGGAAGGTTCCGTCGCCGACCTTTCACGAGGAAGTCTATTTCTTCTTGTGCGCCTCGCTCGTTGGCGACCCGGTCGGCTGGGCCACGCAGCAGGGCGGATATGTGATGCACGAGCTCGCCCCCACGCGAGCCCACGAGACGGAGCAGCTCGGCTCAGGCAGCGCGACTGTTCTGACGTGGCACACGGAGGAGGCGTTTCACCCCCTTCGTGCCGACTACATCATGCTGATGTGTTTGCGCAACCCGGATGAGGTCGAGACGACGTTCGCGAGCATCGAGGACCTCAAGTTCGATGAGACGACTCGCCAGACCCTCTCGCGGCCACTGTTCCAGATACTGCCGGACAACTCGCACCGCCGTGCGTATCAGGCACGCTTGCGGGCCGGTCTCGTGGCGCCGGAGACACTGATCAACCGCAGCCACGAAAAGATCGTGCGGATGTGTGATGACCCCGACCTAGTGCCCGTGCTGTTCGGCGACCCTGACTCCCCTTACCTGCGGGTCGACCCGTACTTCATGCAGGTGCCTGCCGAGAGCGAGGGGCGCGACGCTCTTGGACACCTGATCGAGCAGATCGACAAGGCGATCCGAGGGGTCGCTCTGCGACCCGGGGACATCATCATGCTCGACAACTACCGTGTGGTCCACGGCCGTCGAGCCTTCAAGGCCCGCTACGACGGCTCGGACCGATGGCTGAAGCGCCTCAACGTAGTAAGGGACCTTCGCAAGTCTCGGGGCTCGAGGGTCAACGCGGCCGGTCGGGTGATCTTCTAGCGCCGGCCGCCCGGAGCTTCGTGAGCCTGTGGTGGAATGCGACGTGGTCATCGTCGGCACGGGCTCGCTTGCCAGGAGCGTGTGCGCTGCCCTTGCTCGAGGAGGGCTCACCCTGTCAGTGCAAGTGCTGGGGAGGTCCCGCGAGCGAGCTCAGGAAGTCGCGACGATCGCGGGCGGGTGCTGCTATAGCGGTAGCGGGGCAGTACGGGTGACCGCGAGTCCCTGCGAGATGTCTCGCGAGGGCCTGTACGAAGTGCTCGCCGCCTTCCAGCCCCGAGTGGTGCTGACCTGCTCGTCTCTACAGTCGCCGTGGGAGCTGCACCGGGATCGCACCGCGTGGACGGAGACGGTGGCGCGGGTCGGCCTCGGCCTGACGATCCCTCTGCAGGCGCTGATCGCCTTTCGGGTCGCGCAAGCGGTCGCCGCCCAGAGCCCCGCGACCATCCATCTGAATGCGGCAATGCCCGACGTGGTCAACAGCATCCTCGCCGGCGGGGGCCTGCCCGTCCTCTGCGGTGTCGGCAACGCCCAGACGCTCGCCGCCGCAATCGCCACGGGACTGCCAACACCAAACAGCGGGCGGTTGCGGCTGCTCGCCCATCATTTTCACCTGCGTCGCCCTCACAGACGAGCCGACGAGGCACTCGCCTGGCACGGCGGCAGTCGCCTGGTCGACGTGGCGGCTCGACTGACGCCGGTGCGAAGCTGCGCCGGCCCACGGCGGAACCGGATCGCGGGCGCGATGTGCGCCCAACTGCTCGAACGGCTGCTGTCGGACGTCCCCTACTACGGCAACGTGCCCGGCCCTCTCGGCCTGCCCGGCGGCTATCCCGTCAAGATCACCGACGCCACGGTGCGGCTGGACCTTCCGTCGGCGGTCTCCTTTGAGCAGGCGCTGGCGTTAAACGCACGATGGTCACGTCTCGACGGCTTGGGATGCGTAAACCAGTCAAGGGTCCAACTGTGCCCGATCCCCGGGGATCCGGCCAGGGCACTTGAGTTCCAGAGCCTGCTGTCCTTCGACGTCTCGGACATCGAGGCAGTATGTGAGGAGCTCGTGGAGATCCGTACGCGCCTGAGCGGCCAGATCAGCCGCCGCTCACGCAACGGACACGCGCGAGCAGCGTCGCCAACAGGCGCCCAGCCGGTCGAGTTGCGCAGCGACACCAAGACCATGCCAAGCCCCGCGATGCGAGAGGCCATCGCTTCGGCCGCCGTCGGCGACGAGCAGTCGGGCGAGGATCCGACCGTCCTTGAGCTCGAGCGCCGCGTGGCGAGCATGCTAGGGCACGAGGCCGGCCTCTTCCTACCCTCTGGGACGATGTGCAACCTCGTCGCGATGTGCCTGCATCTGCGGGCCGGCGGCGAGGAGGTGATTCTCGCCAGGCAGTCACATCTGATGCGCTCGGAGGCCGGCGGGGCCGCCGTCATCTGCGGCGCGATGTTCAATCCGATCGACACACCTTCGGGCATCTTTGATGAGGAACAGCTGAGGGCCGCGATCCGCCCCCCGGATGTCGGCGCGCCGCGCAGTCGCGTGCTTGCCGTCGAGCAGACGGTCAACTGGACGGGGGGAGCCGTCTGGCCGGTCGAACGGCTGCGAGGCGTGACAGGTCTCGCGAGGGTCGCTGACTTGCGCGTCCATCTCGACGGCGCGCGACTGATGAACGCGGCCGTCGCCCTGGATGTCAACCCGGCGGCGTTCACGGCGCTCTGCGACACGGCTACACTCGACTTCACCAAGGGCCTCGGCGCCCCCCTAGGCGCGGTGCTCACGATGCCCGGCCGCGATGTAGCTCGAGCCAAGCGCTTCAAGCGGATGCTGGGCGGCGGACTGCGTCAGGCTGGTCTGTGCGCGGCTGCGTGTATGCACTCGCTGGATCACAACATCGCGAGGTTGCCGACGGACCACGCCAACGCCCAGCGCCTCGCCAGAGCCATCGCGCGCGTTCCTGGATGCAGCCTGCCCCCCCACGGGGTTCATACAAACATCGTCCTGGTGACAGTACCCGACGCGGCGCGCTTCAGCGCCATGCTGCGCACCGACGGCGTCCTGATCAGCCAGGCCAGCAGCACCGAGGTGCGCTTCGTAACTCATCTCGACATAGATGAGGAGTCGGTGAGCTACGTCGAGCACGTCCTGGCCAAATACAACCTGCTCAGGACCGGAGGCCGTGGGCGCACGGACCGCGTGCCGACAGCCCGCGAAAGCAGATAGGCCGTCACGAAAGACCCGTCCGTCCATCTCGCGCAGGATCTCCGACAGACGCTCGTGCTGCGGGCGCAGAACAAGCGACCCATCGCCCCGACGCTCGACCAGCTCATACGCACCGGCAACACCAGGCTCGCGCGACGTAATCTTCATCGGCGTCGACGCCACGAGCGAATTGTCCCACGACATGCGTCTCCATCCGTGGCAACAGTTTGGCAACAGTCGCATCGTCCGATGCGTCCTATGCGTCCCGAAACCCGGACGATACGGACGATCCGGACGCCGGCGAACACATATGACACCGACGTCCGCGGTTCAGGTCCGTGTCTGGGTAACCAGGTGGAGGTTCGAGTCCTCTCATCCGCATTTCTGGAGGGGCGAGTGTTGCTAATCGAACCACGATGCTGCCAGCTCATGCTCGGTTTCGCCACGTGCCATCGGCTGGTAGCTTGGGAGCATGGCCCACCACAAGCGAAGGCGACCCAAGCAGCGCCGCGCAGGCTGTCTGCTCTGCAAGCCGCAGAAGTTGCCGGCGGTGAAGAAGGCTGAGCGCATGCGAACCCGTCGCGTTGCGCTGAGTCACGAGTTGCGCTCGGCGCGGGAGGACGGCTGGTAGCCCCACCGAAGCGTCTCGGGCGAGCGGTACGCTGTGGAGCATGGCCAAGCCACGACACCGTGAGGTCGGCTCGGGAAGCGTGCTCAAGTCGACCGGCAAGACACAGGATGTCACCGATCAGCCGGTGCTGCTTCGCCCTGCCACGCGAAGCCTGCGCGAGGTGCTCGACGAACGCGGTCCTCTGACCGGACCTATCACTGACGCCGGAACACGGGCGCTCCTCGCCGTCCGCGGCGAGCGGCACGACGGCGGGCATGGCGGCCGCTGAGCCGCCCGTGCCGGCACCGGCCGTTCTCTACGTCGACACCTCCGCGATGCTAAAGCTGCTCGTGCGCGAGGCAGAGTCCGCCGCCATCGAGCGCGAGCTCCTGCGGTGGAGCGTGCTCGCCACGAGCGTCATCACGGAGATCGAGCTGCCACGCGCGGTGGCACGCGCACGTGAGGAGCGAACCGACGCAGTCATCGACGGCAGCGTCGTGCTACAGGGTGTGCTCGCGTCGGCTGCGATCATCCCGCTCATGCCTACGCCTACAACGGCAACGGGCTACGAATGTCCCGCACCCAGGCCGGCACCACCACCTACATGACCTGGGACACCGCCGGCGAACTCCCGCTGCTGCTCGCCGAAGGCTCAAGCTCCTACATCTACGGACCAGAAGGCATCCCGTTCGAGCAGATCAACGGCGAAGGACAAGTGCTCTACCTGCACCACGACGACATCGGCTCGACCCGCGTCCTCACCAACAGCACGGGCAAAGTTCAGGCGACCTTCACCTACGGCGCATACGGCACACTCACCGCCAGCACCGGCACCACCCCTACGACATTCGGCTACGCAGGACAAGCCAGCGCACCCGAAACCGGTCTAATCTACCTCAGAGCCCGCTACTACGACCCAACCACCGCCCAATTCCTCACACCAGACCCCATGGAAGAAACCACCGGCGAACCATACACCTACGGTGGCGGGGACCCCGTCAGCAACAGCGACCCCAGCGGCCAGATGGTCGCCAACCCCCACACACGTACGCTGACCCCGTTCCAGCAGCGCGAGCAGTACCTGTGGATCTACTTCGACTTCACGGCCAAACTCCACACCAACGGCACCGCAGGCACCGTCGGCAACCTCGTATACGAAAGTAAACACAGTCTTAATCCGTCTGAGCCGCAAGAACAGCCCTGCAGTCCGTGCGGGATCGGCATCGCTCAATGGACCGTCACCGGATCTCGCTGGGCCGGACTCGTGTCATTTGCGCACAAAGATTTGCACGAGAGCGCGTTTTCTCTGTCGGCCCAAGCCAGGTGGATCTATCAAGAACTGGTTACCGAATTGCGGCCACTGCTAGCCGAACTAAGAACCGCCAAGAGCATCGGGGCAGCGATTATCGCCTTTCGCGAACACTTTGAGAAGGCGGCGTCTTTCCGTGAACTCGCCCAGGACATCGGCCCCGAACAGGCCGAAAGAGCGAAAGAAGAACTACTGGATGATGCCTACGGAGCATACAGACAAGTTGGTTAGTAGGTTTTCACGCTGGCATACCGTGCGGCGCTGCACGGTGAGTGCTTTCGCGGCATTGGGTGTATTGGCATCACTTACGGGTTGTGGGCAGAGTGGACCACTCACTGGATCTGCTGCGGTCACTCAAGCGGCATCTGTCAGCCGAGTTGGTCGTACACGTGTGATCTATGTTCGCCCGACGACGAACGACGGGAAGCTCAAACCCGGATTCACGATCATAAAACGCGCGCGGGCGACTTGCCCGCAGCTATCAGTGCTTGTACCCGGGTACTCGTGCGTCGTTGGGGGAGAAAGCTCCGAACTATGCATATACACGTGTCACACTGAGGGAGGATTCTATGAGTCGTGTTGGCCGGGTGGGCCTGAACGCTCGGCGCGCGTCGTTTATTGTATGTTCATGCCGTGGCTGCGACACGTTGCAGCGCTGACACTCGAACACCCACTTCGGACCATATCATTTAGATCTAAACCGGCGCCTAAACTGCGGGGTGACCCGTGGGGGGTACAGCTTGCTGGGGGGCTGCGGTGCGTGAAAAGCAGCGCCAAACCGGAAGAGCTCAACGGCATACCTGCCAGGTACAGCTGTGAACATAATGCAGTGTTGGTAGGCAAAGTCATGAAGAAGACTGAGCCTTGGCGAGCACAGGAGGCCTACGTCAACCTACACGCGAGGACCCCGCAGTCCGACCTGACTGCCGGCCCCGTCGTCGACGTGTCCGTTGCCTGGTACGGCGTCGCAAACGCTCGGTAGACACCACCGCCCAATTCCTCACACCAGACCTCATGAAAAAAACCACCGGCGAACCATACACCTACGCCGGCGATAACCCAATCGTAGCCGACGATCCAGAAGGCGACATGACGAACGGCGACAGCCATTTTCGCAATAACCTTCATCACCGCGAGGAATACGTGTTTTCTTACCTTGAGATCAAAGGCCGGCTAACACCCAACGGCAGCGCCGGTGTCATTGGGAATCTACTTGTCGAGACCAGTGACAGTCTCAATCCAGCAGAAGGCGAGATTGGGGATAGTAATTGTCTTTCTCAAGAATGCGGAATAGGAATCGCCCAATGGACAACCTTCTATCGAAATACAAGCTGCTGAAATTCGCCGAAGCTCGCCACGAGGCGTGGTATGACTTGGACCTACAGGCAGCCGACATCGTTCATGAACTTGAAGAACCCGAATATCGGCCGCTCTTGGCAAAACTGAGGGCCACCCATAATACCGACGCAGCGACCAAATGGTTCGGTGAAGGCTTCGAGAACCCGGAAGAACTCTATCAATCGCTGGGCAAGCGCGAAAAATATGCAGAAGACGCTTACAAAGATTTCGGCTGAGGCACGCCCACACGCCCCACGGCGACATCGGGCAGGTCGGCTCGCTATCATCCTTGCCTTCCTGTTGTGCGGAGCGCGCGCTGCGAGGTACATCCGGCAAGTTCCACGGAGTCTTTGTAACGTTTGGATGTCTTCACGGCACCCCGTATCCGTACCTGCTTGGTTCGCCGACCAGGACCAACGGATTGTGGCGCATCCGTGTCGTGTACTGGTACGCAAACCAAAACGGCGCAGAAGGCCACTATACGTACGGACCTTGGGCTCGGGTGGTGGTCGCATGGTACGGCATCCCGAACAGCCGGTAGACGACAAGCAGCTCTACATGAGAAGTCGGTCGCGAGCGCGCTTTCGCTGACCCTCTCCTGCTACACGAACTAAGGACCGCCAAGAGCATCGCAGCCGCAACCACTGCATTCCGCGAACACTTTGAGAAGGCGGCCGCTTTCGATGAAATCTATCCGACCCCCGAAGAAGCCGAAAAGGCCGAAAAGGAACTACTGGATGCGGCATACGGAGCGTACAAAGAATTTGGTGAGTAGGTTTTCACGGTGGCGTGCCCAGCGCTGTTGCACGGTGCGTACTGCCGCAGCATTTGGTGTATTGGCATCACTTGCGGGCTGCGGGCAAAGTGGACCACTCACCAGGCCGGCCACGATCACCCAGGCGGCAGCCGTCAGCCGCACTGGACATACGCGTGTCGTTTATGTTCGGCCGATTGCAAGCGGTGGGCTCAAGCCCGGATTTACGATCACTAAGCATGCTCGGGCGACCTGTCCAGAGCGTTCGGTACTTGTGTCGGGAGTCGCATGCATCGTTGGTGAACAACGGAGCTATGAATCCTGTTGGCCGGGTGGGCCTGAGCGCTCTACCCGCGTCGTTTATTGCATGTTCATGCCCTGGGTGCGACAAGTTGCTGCGCTGACGCTAGAACACTCACTTCCAGTGTTGTCTTTTGCACCCAAACTGCTGAGGCCGTGGGGAGTGCGACTTACGGGAGGGCTCCGGTGCGTGCTGAGCACGGCAAAACCAGAAGAACTGAATGGCATGCCCGTTAGATACGGTTGTGAACATAATGTGGTGTTGCTGGGCAAAGTCACGACCACCACCGAGCCGTAGCGCGCACAAGAGGCGTACGCCCACCCATACGCCAAAGCCCTACCTCACCGCCGGACCTGCCGCCGACGTGTCGGTGGCGTGGTATGGCGTCTCGAACAGTCGATAGACAGACCACGGTGTGTCGGGACAAGGTTCGGCCGACCTACCCGGGCTGCACGTCTTGATCTCCACGCACACTGCCGCTTGTGCGACATCCTGTCGGCGACACGATCAGCGACTTGCGCGGGCCGCGAGATCGCGCTCCACATCGAATAGCAGAAACAGCCTGTTGCATGTTCTCTTGCCGGTGCCGCTCGAGCAACTCGTTGGCGACCGCGGTCGCGCCTCCTACAGCCGCGTGGAAGCGAGTCTCGGGTACGCTTGGAGCGCCCTCAGTGACGGTCTGGACGTTCGAGGTAGTCGTCGGCGACGCGCCTGGATTCCGGGTCGCTGAGGGCCGTGAGGAGCACGTCGGCGTCGCTCCAGGCACCCGAGGTTGACGCGATCGCACGACTGCTGGCATTCACCGCGAGCTTGGTCGCTGCGAGCGTGAGCGCGGACTTCTCGACGAGTTGAGCCGCCAGCTCCTCGACGGTCTCGTCGAGGAGCCGCTCGCCGACCACGCGGTTGACGAAGCCCAGGTCACGGGCTTCCTGCGCCGTGAACGGACGGCAACTGAGCACGAGCTCCTTGGTCATGGCGGGCCCGATCTCGCGTACGAGCCGGGGAATGCCGCCCCACCCCAGCGGGATGCCGAGCTGGAGCTCGGGGATCGAGAAGCGGGTCGTGTCGGCTGCAACGCGCAGGTCGCAGGCGGCGGCCAACAGGACGGCGCCGCCGACGCAGTGGCCATGGATGCGGGCGATCGTAATCGCTCGCATCGCCTCGATCGCCTCGGTCATCTGCCAGCCCGCATCGGCCGCTTTCCGCCGCTCGGCGACGCCTGGGTCCTCGCCCGAGAAGAGCGTCACGTCGGCTCCTGCGCTGAACGCGCGGCCGTTGCCGCTGAGCACGACGACCTTGACCTCGGGCTGTTCGTCGAGCCAGTGTGCCGCGTCGACGAGCGCGCGAAGTGTCTCGGTGCTGAGGGGGTTCAGCTTGTCCGGGCGGGTCCAGGGCGATGCTGCCGCGGGAGCCGACCCAACCGACCTCAATGTTCGCGAAGGGCATCGTGAGAGGCTAAGGCGTCAGTGGGGAGCGGCACGGTCTCGTCCCGGGCCGCTCCCTTCGTGTGCGTCTATTTCAGGTGGAGCGTCGGAGTGATCGCGTCTTCGGCGACCGACGCCGGCGTCCACGGCAGCGTGATCCATTCGTTTTTGGAGAACCGCTGGGTCTGGTCTTCGTAGTAGGGAGACGTCGGGTCTTCCGACTGCGAGTAGGCCAGCAGGGCTTTCGAGAGCGGTTCGTGGCCGGCCTGCAGTTCCGTGAACATCACGATGCTCGTGCCGCCCGTGACTTCAGCCTGTTTCGAGGTGGGCGTCGGGAAGGACGATCCGATGGCCGCATAGCAGCCGTCGCCCTCCAAGCAGCCAGGTATCGGAGCCGCGCCGGTCTGTGGCGCACGCTGCACTTCGCCGATGCTGGCGTCGAGCGGGATCCCGCGTGCCTGCATCGAGCTCACCGCTGTCGCGAGCGCTTCCTTGCTCGCCTGCAAGGAGGTGTTGAGCGTGTTGGGCGTGTAGACCGGTTCGGTCACCGTCCAGGGATGGACCCAGAAGTCCGCCTGGCCGTTGGGTGCGTGTTCGAACCATTCTTGAAACAGCCAGCCACCCCTGTCGTCGAGCGTCGCGGTTGCGCCGTATTCGTTGAGGACCGGGCACGCTTCGCCGACGTCGACGCCGTCGATCACGCCGCCGTCTTCGGTCACCGCGTTTTCGCAGATTTCGCGCAAACCGGGGAGGGCGCGTTCAGCTGGCAGCGAGCGGAACTTCGTCCATGACTGCTGCATCGTTTCGGCGGTGAATCCGGGCGTCGGCGAGATCCCGTCGGTCGGGACGCCGCTGTTGTACGTGCCCATCCGCTGGGCGACCATGTCGATCCCCGTCTGAGCGCGCATGCCCGGGTTTTCTTCTTCGCCGCCGAGGGCAGGCGAGAACCCGGTGAGCAGGCTGTTCGCGTTCGCCAGCCAGAACGAGTTGTTCGAGTTCTCGACGTAGTCTTTGCGGATCAGCGACGGCTCGTCGCCGCCTGCGAGGATGCCCGGCACGAGCGCACCCGGGCTTTCGGGCAGTTCGCATTCACCGTCGCCCAAGAACGGGCCGGTGTCTGACCCCGGCTCGAGGTTGCACCTCGACGAGTCAAGGTAGGCCTTCGTCAGGCTCGAGGCCACGACGATCTCCGTGTAGAAGGCGTTGCCCTGGTCGTCGGCGCCGATCGTGTTCACCCACGGCACGCCCTGGATGGCACGCTCGGATTCGATCACCTGAGACGCGTTTTCGGCTTTGCTGATCGCGAGCCACTGGTTGACACCCCGGAGGTTGTCGGCATTGGCGTCATGGACCGAGATTGGCAGACCGTCCTCCCAGATCACCGGCCCATAGCGGCTGTAGTAAAGGGTGCGGGTGCGCGGCACCAGTTCGCCGTGTTCCAGAGCCTCAACCCTCACTCTGTGCGTTTTCATCGCTACCCTTTTGCCCTTGTAGTAGTACTTGGTCGGCCCGGCGGGCGGCAGGTACCAGAACGTGATCGTCGTGTTCGTCGAGACGGTGTGCGTCCACGCGACGTCCTGGTTGTGACCGATGTTGATCCCGGGCAACCCCCAGATTCCCGCACCGATCGCGTGGTACTGGCCGGGGACTTCGACGTTCATCTCCCAGAAGCGTTCCGCGCCATGCCACGGGAAGTGCGGGTTGGCGAGCACGACGCCGCCTCCGTTGGTGGCGTCTTCGCTGCCGACGGCGAGCCCGTTGGAGCCCAACAGGTCGCTGTGTCCGATCGGCGCGGGCAGCCCCATCGTGATGCTCCCGATCGAGGCCGTCCGCACGCCCGCTGCCTTCGCCGACTCCGCGGACGGGTCCGCGGACGGACCGTATTCGGCATTCGCCTCGGCGTACGGACCGAGGGCAGAGTTGCCCGCGAGGTCGTCGACCTGGTAGATGCGCAGCCAGACGTCGATCGGCTTGATCGGCCGAACCCACGCCGCACCTTTGCAGGCGGGGTTCGTGACTCCGCTCGCCCCACCGATCTTCCTGAGGTAGGCGTCATAGCCGGCGGCATAGCCGGTCACGACTTCGCGCCCTTCCGTCGAGGGGCCCTGCGGGTAGGGAAGCCTCAGCAGCTTCTGGACCGTTTCATCCTGCTTGATCGAGGTCCAGTAGAAGTCCGAGTTGAGGTTCGTGAACTGCAGGCCCCCCTCGGCTTCGTTCTTGAAGACCCCTTCTGGGCCGAGGAACGCAGAACGTTCGCCCTCGACCGTCAGGAATGTTTCGGCGAGCAGACAGATTCCGTCCTGCGCCTGTGCATAGCCGACCCCGAATCCGACGTCGGCGAAGTTTTCGCCGGAGATGTTCGCGACGCCACCGGTGGTCCGGGTCAGCGACACGCTGTACGACGCTGCGGCACAAGCCGGGAAGCACATCCCGGCTGCAACTGCCGCGAGCACCGCGAGAAAGCGGCTGCTCATGAACCGCCTCCCCCCCACGCGGCCATCGTGCACGCAAGGCGCGGAATCCGTCTCCGTCGGGCGTCGCAGGTGTGTGGCTCCCTCACTCTCCATAGCTCGCTTCCCTCCAGCGCCGAGGCATTGATGGACTAGTCCGTCCCTTACTCGGTTGGTAATGTACCAGCATGTCCACCACTGTGCAAGCCGGTATCGAGCGGCTCCCACGCGGGCCGCACCGCCTGTCTCGCGAGCAGGTTGAGAACCACCAGCGCGGGCGCATCATCGCCGCAATGATCGCCGCGGCCGGGACGAAGGGCTACGGATCGACGACGATCGGCGATATCACCCGCCGCGCAAGGGTCTCGCGCGACACCTTCTACGAGCAGTTCGCAAACAAGGAACAGTGCCTTCTCGCCGCCTACGACGCGACAACACGCGAACTCCTGGAGCAGATGGTCGCCGCGGGAACGAGCCAGCCGAGCTATGTCGAGGGCATCCGCGACGGCGTGCGCGCCTACTTGAGGTTCTGGAGCGAGCGCGCCGACGCGGCCCGTGTCTGGTCACTCGACATCCTCGCGGCCGGCGAGGAGGCGCTCGTCCACCGCGAGCGTACGCTCGAGAGCTTCACGCGCCTCTTTCAGGCGATCGCCGAGCGAGCCGCGACGGAGCAGCCTGGGCTGCCAACCGTCCCGGATCTCGTCGCGCGCGCGATGGTGGTCGCCGGGGTCGAGCTCACGACCCGGTACATCCGAGAGGATCGCGTCGACTCGCTGCCGGAGCTTGAGAGCGACGTCCTCTACCTATGGCTGATGGTCTTCGCCGGCCACGAAGTCGCCGCTGCCGCGATCGCAACCTGAGCGACGAGCGCGAACGATGCGCGGCGGTGCGTTCCCCAGGCCTCGGGAGCCGACCACAGGACGTTTCCAAGGGCACCGACGGGTTGAAAGCTGTCCTGCCAAGTGCATCGCCCACCGAGGAGGAGCGCAGGGGAGACGCCGCCGGCCGGCCGACGAGCGCCCCGGCTCGCGCGGCTGTTGTCGGCCGTGGGTGTAAGAAGTGGGCCACTGCCGGACATGTACGGGTGTGGACGGCGAACAGGAGGCACTGTTCGAAGCTCATTTCCGGAGCTTTGCCGGCGACGTGTACGCGTATGCGCTGCGCCGCAGCAGCGCCGACGTCGCCCAGGACGTCACCGCCCAGACATTCCTGATCGCCTGGCGGCGCCGCGCCCAGGCGCCGAGTGAGCCGCTGCCGTGGCTGTATGGCATCGCCAGGGGGGTGCTCGCGAACGAGCGACGCTCCGCCAGGCGACGGGGCGCCCTGGTCGGGCGAATCGCCGCTGAGCCGGCGCCGGCGCTCGCGAGCGCGACGAGCGTCGAGGCCCGCGAGGTGCTCGCGGCCGTGGCGCGCCTGTCTTCGCGCGACAGCGAGGCGCTACTGCTCACGGCCTGGGAGGGCCTATCGACACGCGAGGCGGCGATCGTCCTGGGCTGCTCGGCGCCGGCGCTCGCCGTCCGGCTGCATCGTGCCCGGCGACGCCTCGCTCGCGAGCTGATCGAATCTGGCGCGAGGGTCGAGCCGGCTGGATGCGCCCATCCCCTTTCGGAGCTCTCTGCGTGAGCCGTGTCCGCGAGCCGCTCGAGCAGCTGCGTGCCGCCAATCCGGCGCCGCTGCCAGATGTATCGACGCCGGATTGGTGGCGGATTCGCGAGCACGTCCGGCGCGCGGCGCTCGAGGACGACGGCGCCGAAGACACCGCTGCAGGCCGGGTTCGCAGCTCGCGTCGGGCCGGTCGGCCGCCGGGGTGGCCCGCCTGGGCGCTCGCTCGGCGTCGGCACGCGCCCCGCGCCTGGGAGCGCCGGCTGGCCCTGGCGGTAGCGGTGCCGGCGGTGTTCGCGCTCGCGTCGGTGCTCGCGTTCTCGACTGGCTCTGCGCCAAAGCACGTCGATCACGCTTGCGAATCCGCTCACGGCTGCCGCCGCTCGGCGCACGTCGGCGCACGGGCAAAGCGCGGCGTGTCGACGCCGCCGGCGACCGTCGTGCATGAGCAAACGACAGTCGTGCGAGACTGCTCGGTCAGCGGCCCCCGGTGCGCGCAAGGGTGCGCGATTCCGGTGAGCGCTCGCTCCGGACCCCCGCGCGCGACGCCAGACTGCGCCCGCGCGGCGCCGCGACCGTGTCTCGAGTACGTCCGCACCGTCGGTCAAGCGCCGAGGCTCGCGCGGCCGTGTCAGCCGCCGCAGCTCACGCTGCGCGCTCCGGGCGCCTCCCCGCCAGACCGTCGCTCCCGGCGGCAAAAGCGACGCTAGTCGACAGCCACCAGCTCGCCGACGGCCACGCCAGAGACCACGGCCAAGGAGCAGCCGGCAGCCGCCGGCATCTCGACGGCGGCCGCTGGACGCCGGTCGGGCGCGAGGAGCTCAGCGTCCGCGTTCGCGCCGTTGACGGCGTTGTACGACGACGATCGCCACGCCACCTGCGATCAGCAGCAAGCCCAAGCCGATCTCCCAGCGCAGGTCCAAACCGGTGAACGGGAGGCTCGTCGCTTTTTCGCCGCTCGGCGTAGTGCTCGTCGTCGCAGTGGTGCTGGTGCTCGTCGGCGCCGCCGCTTCTTTGCTAGTCGTCGTCGTCGGCGTGGTTTCGGCTTCTTTGGAGGGCGAGACGCCGGAGGTCGGGGTAGTCGTAGGCGTGGTCGTCGTAGTAGTGGTCGGCGTCGGCGGCGGTGTGGTGTAGCTCGAGGTCGGTTCTCCCGCGAGCGCCAGCGCGGGCGTCAACACGAGCCCGAGCAGCGCGGCGCACAGCAATCCAAGTCCGCGCTCGACGTGCGTGCTTCGCGCTCGCGCTGCGCCTGCTGCCTTTGGCCTGCTCGAGGCCATGACATCGGTCCGAGTCATGCCAACCTCCGATTGATCTCTGATTATCGAAGTACGCCCCACTCGGGGCCTAGCTCCAGTCGCCCTTTTCGTTCATTGTCTCGGGCAAGCGTCACACTGTGATTTCGCCGTCTGCACGCGGTGGCCTGCTCGTGCGTCTTGAAAGGTCTATCAGCTATCCCGGTCGTGCACCCGCTCGCCGGGGCTCTTTCCGTTCTCGAGCGCATGCATGCCCGTCACGAGACGCGCACTCGGCCTTCGAGCTTGCCCTCCGCCAAACGCCCGCGCAGCACCTTCTTGTCGAACTTGCCGACGCTCGTCTTGGGGATCTCCGAGACGAACGCGAACTCGTCGGGCAGCCACCAGCGGGCGACCTTGGCACGCAGGTGCTCAACGAGCTCCGGCGCGCCCACGCCGGAGCGCTCGCGCAGGACCACGCAGCACAGCGGGCGCTCAGACCAGCGCTCGTCGGGCTTGGCGATCACCGCAGCCTCGACGACGTCGGGGTGGGACATCAGCTCGTTCTCGAGCTCGACCGATGAGATCCACTCGCCGCCCGACTTGATCACGTCCTTGGAGCGATCGGTGATCTGCACGTTGCCGCGCGCGTCCACAGAGGCGATGTCGCCGGTGTGCAGCCAGCCGGTTGCAAACTTCTCGTCTTCGGAGCTGTCCGCGAAGTAGCGGGCGGCGACCCATGGGCCTCGCACTTCGATCTCGCCCGTGGACTCGCCGTCCCAAGGGACCTCCCCGCCCTCGTCGTCGGCCAGGCGCAGCTCGACCCACGGCAGCGCGCGGCCCTGCATCGCGCGCTCGTCCCAGTATGCGGCGTCGTGCTCGCGCTCGCGCGGGCGGGAGTAGGTCGCGACGGGGCTGGTCTCGGTCATCCCCCAAGCCTGGAAGATGCGCACCGCGTGGCGCTCCTCGAAGTCCTTCATCAGCTGACGCGGCACCGCCGAGCCGCCGCAGGCGGCGTTCGAGAGCGAGGAGAGGTCCACTTCGGGGTGCCGTTCGGCGTAGTCGAGCAGGCCCTGGAAGATCGTGGGCACGCAGCCCATCAGCGTCGGGCGCTCGCGTGCGATCAGGCCGGCGAGCGGCTCGGGTTGCAGGTGGCGATCGGGAAATATGAGGTCGGCTCCCGCGAGCGTGCCCCCGAACGGCAAGCCCCACGCGTTCACGTGGAACATTGGAACGACCGCGAGGATCCGGTCCGCGCGCGAAATCCCGGTCCCGTCCTTCGCGAGCGTCACCGTCGAGTGCAGGCTGATCGAGCGGTGCGAGTAGAGCACACCCTTGGGGTTGCCGGTGGTGCCGCTGGTGTAACACAGGGACGCCGCCTGGCGCTCGTCGAGCTCGGGGTACTCGAACGCGACGTCCCCACCGCCCGCCTGCTCGAGCAGCGTCTCGTAGTCGATCGCGCCCGGGAGCTCCTCGGCGTAGGAGCCGTCCCGGCCGCCGTCACCCATCACGATGTAGCGCTCGACCGTCTCGAGCGTGGGCGCGAGCTTGCTCAGCGCGGGCACGAGTGAGTCATCGACGAAGATCACCCTGTCCTGGGCGTGGTTGACGATGTAGGCGAGCTGCTCCTCGAACAGGCGGATGTTGAGCGTGTGCAGCACCGCCCCGATGCACGGCACGGCGAAGTACAGCTCGAAGTGGCGCTGGTTGTTCCACGCGAACGTGCCCACGCGCTCACCCTGCTCGATGCCCAGCGAGCGCAGCGCGCGCGCGAGGCGATCGATGCGGGCCGAGACCTCAACGTGGGTCGCCCGCTGCACCGATGAGCCGTCGGCGCCGAGCGTCACGACCTCGGCGCCGTGGTTGCAGCTGCCGAGCCTGCGTCTGATGTGGTTGAGGGTCAGCGGGAAGTCGTCCTGCATCAGACCCTGAAGCACCTGCGTCATCCTCTCCGAGCCTCCTCCCGTGGCGCGAGCCTGTGCAGGCCATCGTAGATGCCGCGCGTGCGCTGCGCGACGTCTTCCCAGTCGAAGCGCAGCACGTGCTCGGAGGCTTCGGTCACCAGGCGGTCGCAGAGCGCCTCGTCGACGAGCAGGCGTTCGATCATCACGCCCAGGTGCTCGGGATCCCCGCCGTTGAAGCGCAGCCCGACGCGCTCCCCGACGGGCACCACCTCACGCAACCCGCCGGTGTCCGCGACGATGCAAGGACAGCCGGAGGCCATCGCCTCGAGCGCGACTAGTCCGAACGGCTCATAGATCGACGGCACCACGCATAGGTCGGCGATGCGATAGAGGCTGTGCAGCACGTCATCGCCGATCCAGCCGAGGAACGTCCCGTGCGTGCAGAGACCGAGTCGCTGCGCCTGCGCCTTCAGCTCGCCCTCGTGGGTGCCGCTGCCCGCGACCAGAAAGCGAACCTTGCCGACGCGCTCGATCACGCCGGGGAGCGCGTCGAGCGCGAGCTGGAAGCCCTTCTCGTAGACGAGCCGGCCGACTAGCAGCACGAGCTTCTCGTGGGGGCGCGCGAACTCACGCCGCAACGTCTCCAGATCGCCGCTCGGGCGCAGTTCGCTCGGGTCGACCCCGTTTGGGATCACCGCCACGCGCTGCTCGTCGATGTCGAATATGTCGGCGACGTGCCCGCGCATGTAATACGAGCAGACGATCACGCTGTCCGCCCGCCGAGCCATGCGACGCTCGAGCGCGTGGATGCGCGACTGCGGCGGCTCCTGCACCCAGCCTTGATGGCGTCCGTGCTCGGTCGCGTGGATCGTGGTCACATATGGCACGTTCAGCGCGGTCGCTAGCTTGGCGGCCGCGCGTCCGACGAGCCAGTCGTGGCCGTGCACGAGGTCGTAGGCGTGCTCCTGCGCGAGCGCTTCGCCGGCGGCGAGCATATCCTGGTTCATCTGCTCGACCCACGCGACGAACTGGTCGAGCTCGCGCGGCCACGCGGGCTCGCGCACACGATGAACGCTCACGCCGCGACGGACCTCGAGGCGAGCGCGATCGGCCTGGGCATCGCCGCCGAGTCCGCGCGTCAGCACGTCCACGCCCATGCCTTGGCTCGCGAGCGCCTCGGCGAGCTTGCGCACGTGACGGGCCAGCCCGCCCTCGATCACGGGCGGGTACTCCCACGAGAGGATCAGCACGCGGCCGCTCACGATGACCGAGACCCTATCTGCCCGAGCGCGAGCGTCCGCCGCCGGCGATCTTCCGACCGCGACCGTCAAGCGCTGGGCGGCGCCTGGCGACGCGGTCGCGCGCCGCGTGCGTCAGCGCCCCTCGGAGGGTCCGGCCATCGGCGCCAGGTCGAGCTCGAGTTGGCGCGGGGACGGGCGCAGCGGCTCGCTCGTCGGCCGTGGCCGGCCGCGCTTGGCCCAGTGTCCGATGACCTCGCGACTGCGGCACGTGTAGTAGTTGACCCGCCGGTCGACGGGCTGGATCGCAAGGCCGCCGGCCGCGCTGCCGGTGACCAGCGCGTGAAAGCGCCGGCCCAGGTGGTCGACCTCGACGATGTCGCCCGTTTGGATTCCCTCGAGGCGCATGACTGGCGACACTCCAGCACGAAAGGCGGTCCTCGCGCGGACCGCCCCGTGAGGCGCGGCGCGGGGTCGGCCAGGCGGGGCCGGCCTGCCGTCTAGGCTTGGCGCGGTGCGCTGGCTCGTAGACGGCATGAACGTGATCGGCACGCGCCCGGATGCATGGTGGCGCGACCGGCATGCGGCGATGGTCAAGCTTGTGGGCATGCTCGAGCGCTGGGCGGCGAGCAGCGGAGCCGAGGTGACGGTCGTCTTCGAGCAGCCCCCCTCGCCGCCGATCCGCTCGACGGTGATCGTGGTCGCGCATGCCCCGCGGCCGCGGCGCGATTCGGCCGACGACGAGATCGTGCGGCTGCTCGCGGCCGACACCGAACCGGGCGCCGTGCGCGTGGTCACCTCGGATCTGTGGCTCGCCGACCGCGTGCACGCGGCCGGCGCGACGGTCGAGCCCGCGGCGCCGTTTCGCACGCGGATCGAAGACGCGTGATGGTTCCGGCGATCCGCTATGCGCGCAGCGACGAGGCGAGCATCGCCTACCAGGTCGTCGGCGACGGGCCGCTCGACCTGCTGTTCCTGCCCGGTTGGATCTCCCAGATCGAGCAGCTGTGGGAGCTGCCCGCGCTGCGCCGCTTTCTCGAGCGTCTGGCGCGCTTCGGGCGCCTGATCCTGTTCGACCGGCGCGGGACGGGACTGTCTGACCGCTTGGTCGGAATGCACTCGCTCGAGCAGGAAGTGCGCGACGCGCTGGCCGTGCTCGACGCCGCCGGCAGCGAACGCGCGGCACTGTTCACCTACCTGCTCGGAGGGCTTGTGGGAACCTTGCTCGCGGCCGATCACCCCCGGCGCGTGGGCGCGCTGGTGATGTACGCGTCGGTCGCACGCACGGCCTGGGCGCCCGACTACGACTGGGCCCTGACCGTCGAGCAGCGCGAGGCGCTGGTGGAGCGCAACGTCAGGGGCTGGGGCGAGCTGGACAACGAAGGCCTGGGAATGCTCGCGCCCTCGATGGCCGGCGATCCCACGCTGGCCGGCTGGCTGGCACGCATGCAACGCCTCGCCGCCAGCCCCGGCGAGGCGCGCGCGATGCTTCGGGCCGCAAACGACCTCGACGTGCGCGAGGCGCTTGGCCGGGTGCGGGTGCCGACGCTGGTGATGCACCGTCCGGGAGAAGGAGGATGGGACGTGCGCCACTCTCGATATCTGGCCGAGCACATCGCCGGCGCCCGGTATGTCGAGCTCGGGGGGATCGACTCGTTTCCCTTCCTCGGAGACAGCGAGGCGATCCTCGATGAGGTCGAGGGCTTCCTGACCGGTCAGCGCGGAAGCGCCGGGGCGGCGCGCATGTTGCTGACGGTGATGTTCACGGACATCGTCGACGCCACCGCACGTGCGGCCACGCTCGGCGACGGGCGCTGGCGCGACCTGCTCGTCCGCCACGACGAGAAGGTACGCGCCGAGCTCGCCCGCTTCGACGGGCATGAGGTGAAGACCGTCGGCGACGGCTTCCTCGCGACTTTCGAGGGTCCTCCCTCGCGCGCTCTGCGTTGCGCGCTCGCGATCGTGCGCGCCGCGCGCGAGCTTGGGATCGAGGTGCGCATCGGCGTGCACACGGGCGAGTGCGAGCTGATCGGCGATGACGTCGCCGGCATGGCGCTGCACATCGCCGCGCGCGTCAGTGGGCTGGCGGGCGCGGGCGAGGTGCTCGTCTCGGGCACCGTCTTCGGGACCGTCGTGGGTGGCCCGTTCAGCTTCGAGGACCGCGGCTTTCGAGAACTGAAGGGCGTCCCCGGCCGCTAGCCGTTGTTTGCGCTGAGGGAGGGATAGCCCCGGGGCTCCAGGTGTCCGACCCGAATACCTTCCCGCTCGGCGAGCGAATCGCCATGACGGCTCTCACCCGGAAGCGCCTGACCGCGCCCATATCCCAAGACCGCCCGGCGGCTGGTGGATCTCGCGCCCCGCACAACCGGCGCTGCGGTCCGCCACGCGATCTACGCTCGCCGATCATGCACACGGACGACCGCGGCAGAGTCGAGGTGCGGCGCCTGGGCGGCCGTGACCGCGATGCGTTCCTCGCAGCGATGCGCGCCAGCCGTCAGCTGCATCGGCCGTGGCTCACGGCGCCGACCAGCGACGATCAGTTCGACGCGTTGCTGGGGCGCGCGGGCCAGCTGTCATTCGAGCCGCTGCTCGCCCACCGTCGAATCGACGGCGCGATCGTCGGCTTCTTCAACGTCAACAACATCATCCGTGGAAACTTCCAAAGCGCGACCCTGGGCTACGGGGCGGTCGCAAAGCACGCCGGCAACGGCTACATGACCGAGGCGCTCGAGCTCGTGCTCCGGCGAGCTTTCACCGCGATGCGCTTGCACCGACTCGAGGCGAACATCCAGCCGGACAACGCCCGCTCGATCGCGCTCGTGCGCAGATGCGGCTTCGTGCACGAGGGCTTCTCCGAGCGTTACCTGAAGGTCGCAGGGCGCTGGCGCGATCACGAGCGGTGGGCGATCAGGAGCGAGCAGTGGCGTGCCGGATGACCCGCCGGAACGCGCCGGATGACCCGCCGGAACGCGCCGGATGACCCGCCGGAACGCTCGAGGAGAGACGCGACTTGAATGCTAGGTTACTTCCCGCGGAAAAAGTGACCGGCTAAACCTGGCTCTCCGTCCGGCCTGAGGATCAGGATTCCCTGCAAGTGAGCGGGTTTCTGATCGAAAGGGGTGTGCATGCTGACGCTCGTGGCGGA